>Ga0182736_1000086_pt1 | contig 188131 bp, 164 predicted proteins | sample eDN5th30CKraftBY_FD_128882 | JGI IMG/M metagenome (GOLD analysis project Ga0182736, IMG submission 128882) | Enriched backyard soil microbial communities from Emeryville, California, USA - eDNA 5th pass 30_C Kraft BY (version 2) (version 2) | ecosystem: Environmental > Terrestrial > Soil >... | reverse complement strand
GCGCTAGTTCCCGGCTCGCCCCCACTGCGCACCCAGAATGACTACCGACTTGCCCATGTTGATTCTCGCTTCGTTGATCACGCCCCACGGTGGGGCGACGTCGGCGACTAGGCTCGCGGTCCTTGCTCGCCAAGTCGCCCGGCCTCCGGCGCTCGCCGTATTGCCGTCCATTCGTGTCGACCCGACCGCCGCCCGCACCGCGCGGTCAGCATACGCCGATCGGGATACCGATTTCTTTCAGTCCGGCCGCGTCAGCCGGCCCATTGCAGCGCGATCAGACCGACCACGATCATGCCCAAGCCGATCATGCGCAGGCTGCGCTCGTCGAGCTGACGTGCCTGCTCGACCATCCGTTTCCAGCCGCCGGGGGCTGCGAACAGCAGCAGCCCCTCGAGCACCAGGACCAGGCACAGCGCGGCCCAGAGCGTGGTTCCGCTCACCGGCCTACTTGCTGCTCTTGAGGTAGCGCAGGAACTCCGACTCGGGATCGAGCAGCAGCACGCCGTTGCCGCCCTTGAACGACTCGCGATAGGCGTCCAGGCTCCGGTAGAACGCGTAGAACTCCGGATCGCCGCCGTAGGCCGACGCGTAGATCTTCGCCGCCTCGCCGTCGCCCTCGCCTCGGGTCTTCTGCGCGTCGCGGTAGGCGTCGGCCTTGATGACCTGCATCTCGCGGCGCGCCTCGGCGCGGATGCGCTCGGCGGCCTCCTCGCCCTCGGCGCGCAGCGAGTCGGCGACCTGCTTGCGCTCCGAACGCATGCGCTCGTAGACCGAACGCAGCACGGCGCTCTCCTCGGGCAGGTCCACGCGCTTGATGCGCACGTCGATGATCTCGACGCCGAAGTTCTGCGAGGCGCGGTTCGCGCCGAGCACGAGGCCGGCGGTCATGTCCGAACGTGCGCTCGAGACCACCTGCTGCAGCGTGCGCGAATTGATCGCGGTACGCATGCCTTCCTTGACGATCGGGCCGAGGCGCTGCTGTGCGCGCTGCTCGTCGCCGGCCATCGCGGTGTAGTACTTGCCGGCATCGACGATGCGCCACTTGACGACGAAGTCGACGTTGACGTCCTTCTTCTCCGAGGTCAGATAGCGCTCGGGCGCCGAGTCCAGCGTCAGCACGCGCTTATCGAAATGCCGCACCTGCTGGATCAGCGGCACCTTGAAGTGCAGGCCCGGCTCGTAGCTGGACTTGACGATGCGGCCGAACTGCAGCAGCAGCGCGGTCTGCGCCTCGCTGACGACGAAAGCCGAGTTGATCCCGAGCAGAACCAGCAGCGCGAGTACGACGGCGGTAGCGGTACGCATGTCAGCGTCCTCCCTTCGGAGCCTGCGGCGTCGCCATCACCGACGGCATCGGATCGGGCGGCGTCTGCGGTTGTGCGGCAGCGGCGCCCGGCGCAGGCAGATAGAACACGTTCTTGCCATTGGTGAAGTCGATGACCTTGTTGCTCTCGCCGAGCACCTGCTGCAGCGTTTCGATGTACAGGCGGCGGCGCGTGACCTCGGGCGCGGCGCGGTACTCCTCGGCGATCAGCCGGAAGCGGTCGGCGTCACCCTGCGCCTTGGCGATGCGCTCGGCCTTGTAGCCGGCGGCCTCAGCGATGATCCGGGCGGCCTCGCCGCGCGCCTCGGGCACCAGACGCTTGGCGTCGGCGTCGGCGAGGTTGCTCGAACGCTGCCTGTCTTCGCGCGCGCTGATCGCGTCGTCGAACGCGTCCTTGACCTCCTGCGGCGGGCGCACGTTCTGGAAGTTCAGTTCGGTCACCTCGAGGCCGGCCTCGTAGCGATCCAGGGTCTGCTGCAGGATGCGCTTGACCTGGTTGGCGAGTTCCGCGCTCGGGTTGGCCGGAGCCGGCTCGCCTTCGACCTCGACGACCTGGTCGGGCATGATCGAATTGAGATTGCTCGATCCGATGACTTCGCGGACCGCGCTCTCGGCGGCCTGCTTGAGCGTCTCGTCGGGCTTGTCGACGTTGAACAGGTAGCGCCGTGCGTCGGAGACCTCGTACTGCACGTTGAACTCGGCCTGGACGATGTTCTCGTCACGCGTCAGCATGCGGACCTGATCGGAGATCGAACGGATCGTCGCGTCGACCTTCTCGACCGACTCGATCGGACGCGGCCACTTGAAGTTGAGACCCGGCGTCATCGCGCGCGAGTACTCGCCGAAGCGCAGCACCGCGCCGTGCTGACGTGCGTCGATCAGCGCCCACGAATCGAGCAGCAGCCAGGCGATCAGCACGCCGACCACGGCGATGCCGATTCCGCCGCCGCCGCTGCCGCCGCCGGTCAGGCGCGAAAAGAAATTGCGGATCCTGCGGAAGAACGCGTCCAGGTCCGGCGGCGTACCGCCGCCGTTGCCACCGCCACCGCCGCCGTCACGCCACGGATCGCGTTTGCCGCTACCGGGTTCGTTCCAAGCCATCGATTTCGTACCTCGTTGCCTTGAACGGCCGCCGCGCGAGGCGTGACCGTCGATGATTCCGAATCGGGAAAGGCAACCGCCGGCGTCGCGATGACGCGATCAATGCGCAGTTGCCCGGGGATTGTAGGTTTCGTCCTCGGACGGGGCAAGCAAGCGCTCGCGCAGCCACGCGCCGTCGCCGTCGGGAAGGCCGAACATCGGCTCGACCAACAGACGCGGCGCGTCGATGCGGATGCGCCAGCCGGCCTCGTCCGCGCTTTCCTCGGCGACGATGCCCTGCTGATGCAGGCGCGCACGCAGACGGCCGGCCGTCGGCGGCAGCTGCAGCACGGCGTCGATGCGTTCGGCCGCCAGGCGGCCGGCGATCGCCTTGCGCAGCAGATCCATTCCGCGCCGGTCCCGAGCCGAGACCGACACGCGCGGCGGCGATCCGGCCTCGCCGGCGTCCAGGCGCGGTTCGAGACCTTCGACCTGATCGATCTTGTTGTAGACCAGGATCTGCGGCACGTCGCCGGCGCCGATCTCGGCAAGCACCGCCTCGACGTCGACGATGCGCTGTTCGCGCTCCGGATCGGCTACGTCGATCACGTGCAACAGCAGATCGGCATCGCGTGCTTCGGCCAGCGTCGAGCGGAATGCCGCGACCAGATCGTGCGGCAGATCGCGGATGAAGCCGACCGTGTCGGCGAGCAGCGCCGGCCCGCTGTCCAGATCCGGCAGCCGCCGCAAGGTCGGATCGAGCGTCGCGAACAACTGGTCGGCCGCGTAGACGCCGGCGCCGGTCAAGGCATTGAACAGCGTCGACTTGCCGGCATTGGTGTAGCCGACCAATGCGACCACCGGCAGCTCGTTGCGCAGACGCGCGCGGCGCGCCTGCGCGCGCTGCGTGGCGACCTTGTCGAGCCGCTTCTGCAGCTGCTTCATGCGCTCGCCGAGCAAGCGGCGGTCGAGCTCGAGCTGGGTCTCGCCGGGACCGCGCAGGCCGATCGCGCCGCCGCGCTGGCGCTCCAGATGCGTCCAGCCGCGCACCAGCCGCGTCGACATGTGCTTGAGCTGGGCCAGCTCGACCTGCAGCTTGCCTTCGTGCGAGCGCGCGCGCTGCGCGAAGATGTCGAGGATCAGACCGGTGCGGTCGACCACGCGGCAGGCCGTCAGCTTCTCGAGATTGCGCTCCTGGACCGGGCTCAGCGCGTGATTGACCAGGATCAGGTCGGCGTCGAGTGCCTCGCGCTGTGATTTCAGCTCGTCGGCCTTGCCGGTGCCGACGAAGTAGCGCGGGTTCGGCCGCTCGACGCGCGCGCTGAGAGTGCCGACCACGCTCGCGCCGGCCGAGCGGGCGAGCTCGGCGAATTCCTCGAGCAGGACCGGATCGTTGCCGCCCGGCGGCTGCGGCTGCAGCAGCAGCGCGCGCTCGCCCTTTCTGGATCGTTCGAACAGTGCGGTCTACCTCGGATCAATCCGGATCGGCGGCGTCGCCGGTGGCACCGGCGCTATCCGGGCCGGCGATGCGCACGTTGCGCGTGGGTACCACGGTCGAGATGGCGTGCTTGTAGACCATCTGGCTGACGGTATTGCGCAGCAGGACGACGAACTGGTCGAACGACTCGATCGTGCCCTGCAGCTTGATGCCGTTGACGAGATAGATCGACACCGGCACGCGCTCGCGACGAAGTGCATTGAGGAACGGATCCTGCAATGACTGCCCCTTTGACATTTTCATTCTCCTGGCGACGCTACCCGAACCGGACAAAACGAGCACCGAACGCAACATGCGTCCGGTATGGCCCCGGTTCAACGCCCGTTATCTTAGGCAAACGGCGGCCAAGTTCCAATGTCGGCCTCACGTTTCGGGCGACCCAGGAACTGCGCCACCGACTGCTCGGCGATCGGTGCGTGCCGTTCGTCCTCGGGGTTCAGCCAGCGCGCGTCGACCTCGCTGCGCAGCCAGGTGATCTGTCGCTTGGCCAGCTGCCGCGTCGCGAAGATCGCGCGATCGCGCATGTTGGCGGCGTCGGTCGCGCCGTCCAGGTGTTCCCAGACCTGTCGGTAACCGACCGCGCGCATCGCCGGCGCGTCGGCGTTCAGCCCCGGGCGTGCACGCAGGGCTCGCACCTCCTCGACGAACCCCGCCTCGAACATCGCCTCGAGGCGCTGCGCGATTCGCGCATGCAGCGGGGCGCGGTCGGCCGGCACCAGCGCGAGCTTGAGCACGCGCCACGGAAAGCGCTCGCGCGGCCGGCCCTGCTGATCCGACAGCGACCGGCCCGAGAGCTCGATCACCTCCAGAGCGCGCTGAATGCGCTGACCGTCGGCCGGCCCGATGCGGGCGGCAGCGGTCGGATCGCGCTCGGCCAGACGCGCATGCAGCGCCGGCCAGCCGAGCGCGGCCGCTTCGGCCGCCAGGCGCGCGCGGACGGCCGGATCGGCGACCGGCAGGTCGGACAGGCCGCGCTGCAGCGCGTGGAAATACAGCATCGTGCCGCCGACCAGCAGCGGCACCCTGCCCGACCGCGTGACCGCCTCCATCGCGCGGCGCGCGTCGGCCGCGAACTCGGCGGCCGAATAGGCCTGCTCGGGATCGCGGATGTCGATCAGCGCGTGCGGGTGGCGCCGCAGCGTCTCGGCATCGGGCTTGGCGGCGCCAATGTCGAGCCCGCGGTAGACCAGGGCCGAGTCGACGCTGATCAGGCCGACGTCGAAACGCGACGCGAGCGCGCAGGCCAGGGCCGTCTTGCCGGACGCCGTCGGCCCCATCAGGAAGATCGCGGCAGGACGTCTGTCGGCCGGCATGGACGCCTCGGAAACGGGCGCTCAGCGTACGCCCATTTCCTGCAGCAGATTGCTCGCGCCGTCGACCTTGTCCATGACCCACAGCATGTAGCGCACGTCGACCTGGATCGAGCGCGTCAGCGCCGGGTTGAACAGCCAGTCGGCGCTGACGCTCTCCCAGACGCCGTCGAAGGCCAGGCCGACCAGTCGCCCGCGCGCGTCGAGCGTCGGCGAGCCGGAGTTGCCGCCGGTGATGTCGAGGTCGGCCAGGAAGTCGACCGGCACAGAGCCGATCGCCGGGTTGACGTAGCGGCCGTAGTCCTTGGCGCGGATCCGATCGACGACCTTCTCGGGCGTATCGAACGGATCCACGCCCGTGGTCTTGGCGACGATGCCCTCGAGCGTCGTGAACGGGAAGAACTCGGCACCATCCTTCCTGAGGCCCTGCACCTTGCCGTAGGTCAGCCGCAGCGAGCTGTTCGCGTCCGGATAGACCGCCCGCCCCTGCGCCTCGTTGAACGCGATCATCGCCTGCATGTAGCGCGGCCGCAGCTTCATCTCGTCGCCGGCACGCGCCTTGCGCTCGCGCTCGATGCGCAGCAGGTCCGGCATCAGCGCGACGATCAGCCGATAGGCGGCGTCGTCGGAGGCCTCGATCTGCTTGCGCGAGAGCTTCAGTCCGGCCAGTCGCGCGTCGGTGGCGGAGAGTGCGCTGCCGGCATACAGCGCGGCGACCTTGGCGTCGACCTGCGCGGCATCGGCACCGAGCCACTGGTCGAGCGCCGCGATGCGTTGCGCGGCCGGCAGCTGCTGATAGCGCTTGAGCACGTAGGCGAGGATGCGGGCGTCGGTGGCCGGATCGCCGCGACGCTCCATCTGGCGCAGATTGCCCTCGATGCGGGCCTCGTCACGCGGCTGGTAACCCGATTCGCGATCGAGCGCCGGCTTGTCGCGCTCGATCGCGAGCCGGTAGACGCTGTAGGCGGCGCTGTAGAGCTGGGTGCGCTGCAGATAGCCGAGCAGCAGATCGCGGTCGCGCGTCGTCCGCTGACCGGCCAGCAGCGCGTCGAGCGCCGTGATGTCGGCGCGCAGCGCGGCTTCCTCGGCACCCTGGCGTGCCAGCCAGGCGTCCAGTTCCGCCTCGCGCGCACGCTTGGTCGCGACCGCGTCGGCACGGCCGAGACCTTCGAGCTGGCCGCCGTAGTTCTTGAGCACGTTGTTGAAGCTCGCGACCGAGCTGGCGTACTTGACCGCCACCTCCGGATCGCGCCGTCCCTCGACGTCGATGATGCCGAGGATGTCGGTGACGATCTGCTGCTGGACCGGGTACGACCAGTCGATCGCGTCGGCGACCTCGGCGGAGCGCCGGTAGCGATTGGTGCGTCCGGGATAGCCGGTCACCATGACGAAGTCGCCGGCCTGCACGCCGTCGGCGTTGACCGGCAGCACGTGGGCGGGCTTGTACGGCACGTTGTCCTTCGAATACGCCGCGGACTTGCCGTCCTTGCCGACGTAGGCGCGCAGGAAGCTGAAATCGCCGGTGTGGCGCGGCCACATCCAGTTGTCGACGTCGCCGCCGAACTTGCCGACCGCGCCGGCCGGCGCGTAGACGAGCCGGACGTCGCGGATCTCGCGCTGGCGGATCAGCTGATAGCTGGCGCCGCCGTAGAACGCGGACACGCTGCAGCGCAGGCCGCCGGGCCTCTCGCAGCGCGCGACGATCTCCTTCTCGGCACGGTCGATCGCCTCGAATCGCGCATAGCCGTCCATGTCCGGCTTGACACGGCCGTTGATCTCGCGCGTGACGTCGCGGATCTCCTCGGTCACGTAGACGCGCAGGTTCGGATCGCCCGGCAGCTCCTCCTCGAACCGGCGAGCGAGGAAGCCGTTCTTGATCAGGTTGCGCTCGGCCGTCGAGTTGTACTGGATCGCGCCGTATGCGCAGTGATGGTTGGTCACGACCAGGCCCTGCGGCGAGACGAACGAGGCCGTGCAGAAGCCGAGGCTGACGATCGCGCCCATCGTCGGGCCGGTCAGGTCGGTCAGATCGTGCGGATCGAGCTGGAGACCGGCCGCCTCGAGGTCGGCGGCGATCGCCGGCAGCTGCGCCGGCTGCCACATGCCTTCGGTCGCGAGGGCGGGCGTGGTGACGAGGAGGGCCAGGACGAGTGCCAGCGATGAACGGCGATGCATGGGAGACCTTCGGCGACGACAAACCGCCGATGGTGCCGCAACGATCCCGCCCGACGCGCAGGACAGAAGTCATGCCCGGTACGCAGACAAAAAAACGCCCCGGCGGGCCGGGGCGTCGTTTTCACGCGATGGAGCGCGACATCACTCGATCGTGAAGTCCTGCAGCGACACCGGCAGACCCTGGCCGGACAGCGCGGCGATGATCTTGACGTTGCTGAAGGCGCCGAGCGAGGCGATGTCGACCGGCTGGGCCGCGCCGCAGTCCGGAGCACGCAGGTAGGTGATGCCCGAACCGGTCGCGTTCGAGCCGAACACGAACGCGCTGGACGACGGCTCGAGGTCCGGCTGGAACAGCTCGACGACGATGTCCTTGGTGGCCGGCGTGTCGATGACCGCGGCCGGCGAGATCGGCAGGTCCAGTTCGGCCAGGACGTTGCCGTCCGGCGAGGTGAACGGCGCCGAGCCGATCAGGGTCAGGTTGCCGGTCGTCAGCGCGCTGCCGGTCGGGATCGTGTAGATGCGCACTTCCATGCCGGTGGCGTCACCGCCGGTGCCCGAGGTCGTGCTCTCGATGCCGATGTGGACCGACGAGACGCTGGCGCCCGGCGTGGTGCCGGCGGCCAGGACGTAACGACGGTAGTAGCTGTTCTCGGCCGTGGTGGCCAGGCCGGTCGCGCCGCAGGCGACGGTGCCCTGGACCGGGGCGCAGTCCGTGTTGTGGCTGAGGTTGCCCGGGCCGGTCGGGCAGGCGGCCGCCGGCACGTTGCCGAGCGACTGGGTCGTGGTGCTGAAGCTGGCAGCCTGGGCACCGGCAGCGCAGAACAGGCCGACGGAAAGGGCAAGAAGGGACTTGGACACTACACGTTCTCCGGAATGGGGCAGAAACCGCCCGCGTTGACGAACTTCCCAGGAGAAACCCCCTCCCGGGCTTTGGGCAACTGTTCGAATGATGTCCAGCGGACTGGACGCACGAAAGCCATTTAACAATTCGAGCACATTCAGGCTGAGGACGCAACAGGTGATAGGTCATCATTTTTCGATCATTTTCCGTACGAAGCGGTATGGCCCAGCTGCGAACGGACGATATCGACGATCGTGAGCGGGGCCTGACGCATCGCAGCGCATCGTGCGTTCGCGGTGGACCTATAATCCGCGCCCTCCTCACGACTGCGACGACCTGCATGAAGGCCTTGGTGAAACGCGAGCCCGGCAAGGGCATCTGGCTCGAAGACGTGCCGCTGCCCGAGATCGGCCCCAACGACGTGCTGATCAAGCTCGAGAAGACCGCGATCTGCGGCACCGATCTCCACATCTATCTGTGGGACGAGTGGTCGCAGCGCACGATCAAGCCGGGTCTGGTGATCGGCCACGAATTCGTCGGCAGGATCGTCGACCTCGGTGCCGGCGTCCGCGGCTACGAGATCGGCCAGCGCGTCTCGGCCGAAGGTCACATCGTCTGCGGCGTCTGCCGCAACTGCCGCGCCGGCCGCCAGCACCTGTGCCCGAACACCGTCGGCATCGGCGTCAACCGGCACGGCGCGTTCGCCGAGTACATCGCGATGCCGGCGTCGAACCTGTGGCCGATTCCCGACCCGATCCCGTCGGAACTGGCCGCCTTCTTCGACCCGTACGGCAACGCCGCGCATTGCGCGCTGGAATTCGACCTGATCGGCGAGGACGTGCTGATCACCGGCGCTGGCCCGATCGGCGTGATCGCGGCCGGCATCGCCAAGCACGTCGGCGCGCGCAACGTCGTGGTGACCGACGTCAACGACTACCGCCTCAAGCTGGCCGCCGACATGGGCGCCACGCGCGTCGTCAACGTCTCCAAGCAGTCGCTGCGCGACGTCGTCAAGGACCTGCACATCGAGGGCTTCGACGTCGGCCTGGAGATGAGCGGCAATCCGCGCGCGTTCAACGACATGCTCGACTGCATGTACCACGGCGGCAAGATCGCCCTGCTCGGCATCCAGCCCAAGGGCGCCGGCATCGACTGGGACAAGGTGATCTTCAAGGGCCTGGTGCTGCACGGCATCTACGGACGGCGCATGTACGAGACCTGGTACAAGATGACGCAGATGGTGCTGACCGGCTTCCCGCTGCAGAAGGTGCTGACCCACCAGATCCACATCGACGATTTCCAGAAGGGCTTCGACCTGATGGAAGCCGGCAACTGCGGCAAGGTGGTGTGCTCCTGGAACTGAGCGTCACCGCGACGATCGCCGTTCTCGCCCGCGACGATCGCGGGCGAGAGCGAACCGAGTGCTCCCGGAGCGGCATCTGAAAGTCCATCGGCTGACGCAGACGCTCGAAGCGGCATTGGCCGTGCTGCCGGCCGGCCCGCTGCGCGTGGCCTACAGCGGTGGGCTCGATTCCTCGGCGCTGCTGCACGCGCTGGCGGGCCTGGACGCGGCGCGCCTGCGCGGACTGAGCGCGCTGCACGTGGACCATGCGCTGCAGCCGGAAAGCCCGGCCTGGTCCGAACACTGCCAGCGCTTCGCGCAGGCGCTCGGCGTGCCGATCCGGCGGATCACGATCGAGGTCGGATCCGGCCTGGGCTTCGGGCCCGAGGCGGCCGCCCGACGCGCGCGCTACGGCGCGATCGAGACCGTGCTCGAGCCGGGCGAGATCCTCGCGCTCGCGCATCATCGCGACGATCAGGCCGAGACGGTCCTGCTCAAGCTGATGCGCGGTTCGGGCCCGGAAGGTCTCGGCGCGATGCGCACGCTGCGCCCGCTCGGCCTCGGACATGCCTGGCGGCCGTTGCTGGATCTGCCGCAGGCCACGCTGCGCGACTACGCGACCGTGCACGATCTGGCCTGGATCCAGGATCCGAGCAATTTCGACATGACGATCGATCGCAATCTGGTCCGCGCGCAGATTCTGCCGCGACTGCGCGAGCGCTGGCCCGAAGCCGATGCCAGCGTCGTCATGGCGTCGGCCTGGGCGCGCGCGGCCGCCGATTTCATCGAAGGTGCGGCCGAACAGGCGCTGGCCTCGCTGCAAGGACTGGACCCGGCCACCCTGCGCCATCGCGGCTGGCTCGATCTGCCCGAAGCCCTGCGCGATCCGACGCTGCGGCGCTGGCTGCGCGGACTCGGCCTGCCCGAACCGACGCATTTCCAGACCGCCGAGCTGGTACGCCAGCTGGCCGAGGCCGGCGACGATCGCCAGCCCTGCGTGCGCTGGCCCGGTGCCGAGCTGCGCCGCTACCGCGACCTCCTCTACGCCTCGACGCCGCTGCGATCGCCGCCGCTGGACTGGACCGCGCGTCTGGACCGCGGCGACGTCGAGCTGCCGGCCGAACTGGGCGTTCTGCGTCTGGTCGCCGCCGACGGCATGCCCGGCGGCGGGATGACGCCACCGCTCCACGTCCGGTTCCGCCGCGGCGGCGAAGCGATCCGCCTGCCCGGCAGCGAGCATCGCCGCGATCTGGCCCAGCTGTTCCAGGAGTCGGGCCTGCCGCCGTGGGCGCGCGGCCGCCTGCCGCTGGTGTTCGGCGCCGATGGCACGCTGCTGGCGGTGGCCGATCTGTGGACCAGCGAGGAAGGACGGGCCGTGTTCACGCGCCTGGGCCGCCGCGTGCTCTGGACCGGACACGCCGGGACACGCGGCTGACGCCATTGAACTTGACCGTGCCCTGGGCTACTTTTCGCGCATGTCCGATCCGACCGACGACAGCACGACGCAGGTGGCCCAGTTCGAGCGCTCGCTCGACGAACTCGAGCAGCTCGTCGCGCGCATGGAGCACGGCGATCTGAGCCTCGACGAGTCGCTGCATTCGTTCGAGCGCGGCATCGCGCTCTACCGCAGCTGTCAGGGCGCACTCGAACAGGCCGAGCTGCGCGTACAGCAGTTGCTCGATCCCGAAGCGATCGCCTCGGCCAGACCCTTCGATCCCGAAACGCCCTGAGTGCGCGAGCTGCCGCCCGACCTGCAGGCGCTGTCGAGCCGCGCCGACGCGGCGCTCGCGCGCGTCCTGCCCGATGAGGCGACGCCGCCGGTGCCGCTGCATCGTGCGATGCGCTATGCGGTCCTCGGCGGCGGCAAGCGGATGCGTCCGCTGCTGGTCTATGCGGCGGGCCTGGCGCTCGGCGCGCCGCTGGACCGGCTCGATGCGCCGGCTGCCGCGGTCGAGATCATCCATGCCTACTCGCTCGTGCACGACGACCTGCCGGCGATGGACGACGACGCGCTGCGGCGCGGCCAGCCGACCTGCCACGTCGCGTTCGGCGAGGCGATGGCGATCCTGGCCGGCGACGCGCTGCAGGCGCTCGCGTTCGAGGTGCTCGGCGATGCGCCGATGCTCGACGTCGAGCCGGCCGTGCACGTCGAGATGCTGCGCATCCTGGCCAAGGCCTGCGGGTCGCAGGGCATGGCCGGCGGACAGGCGCTCGATCTGGCTTCGGTCGGCCAGCGGCTCGATCCGGCCGCGCTCGAACGCATGCACGTGCACAAGACCGGCGCGCTGATCCGCGCGTCGGTGCGCCTCGGCGCGCTCGCCGCCGGCTGCCGCGACGAGGCCGTGCTCGCGCGGATCGACCGCTACGGCCACTGCGTCGGCCTGGCGTTCCAGATCCGCGACGACATCCTCGACGTCGAAGGCAGCACCGACCAGCTCGGCAAGACCGCCGGCAAGGACGAGGCGCAGGCCAAGCCGACCTATCCGGCGATCCTCGGCATGGCGGCCTCGCGTGCGCAGCTGGCGGCGATGACCGAGCAGGCGCTCGCCGACGCGGCGACGTTCGGTGCCGGCGGCCGCGCGTTGAGCGATCTGGCCCGGTTCGTCGCGCTGCGCGAGAGCTGATCGCGGCCGTATCGCGTCACATGCCTGGCGCCGCCGCGGATCAGTGCGGATAATCCGCGCCCCTTCGCCGTATTGGGAGTCGACACGCGCATGCAGCTCAAGCCCGGACAACGCTGGATCTCCAACGCCGAACCCGAACTCGGCCTCGGCACGATCCTGCGCGTCGAGGGCCGCAGCGTGCAGGTGCTCTACGCGACCTCAGGCGTGCTGCGCCACTACGCCGTGCACGCCGCGCCGCTGACGCGCGCCGAGTTCCGTGCGGGGCAGAAGATCCAGGGCAAGGGCCTGTCGTTCACGGTCGAACGCGTCGAGGACGAGGACGGCCTGCTCGTCTATCACGGCGGCGGTCAGCGGCTGGCCGAGTCCGAACTGGACGACACGCAGCCGATCTCGCGCGCCGACGAGCGCCTGATCTCGGTGCGGCTGGACCGCAGCGATCGCTTCGATTTCCGGCTCGACGCGCTCGGCCGGCGCGCCGCCGCGCTGCGCTCGCCGGCCTGGGGCCTGGCCTCGGCACGGATCGACCTGATCCCGCATCAGCTCAAGGTGGCCGCCTCGGCGGTCGGGCGGCAGCCGCTGCGCGTGCTGCTGGCCGACGAGGTCGGCCTCGGCAAGACGATCGAGGCCGGCATGATCGTCAGCCGGCTGATCGCGACCGGGCGTGCCGGACGCGTGCTCGTGCTGCTGCCCGAGAGCCTCGTGCATCAATGGTTCGTCGAGCTGCTGCGTCGCTTCAACCTGTCGTTCGCGCTCTACGACGAAGAGCGCTGCGAGGCGATCGAGGCGGCCGGCGACGAGCGCAATCCGTTCGCCGACGAGCAGCAGGTGATCGCCAGCGTCGACTTCCTGGCCGCCAGCCCGAAGCGCGCCGCGCAGGCGATCGCCGCCGGATGGGACGTGCTGGTCGTCGACGAGGCGCACCATCTGGCCTGGACGCCGGAGTCGGCGAGTCCGGCCTATCGCCTGGTCGAGACCCTGGCCGAGCGCGTGCCGGGCCTGATCCTGCTGACCGCGACACCCGAGCAGCTCGGCCGCAGCGGCCATTTCGCGCGCCTGCGCCTGCTCGATCCGGCCCGTTTTCCGGATCTGGACCGCTACGTCGCCGAAGCCGACGGCTATGCGCGGCTGTCGTCGATCGCCGCCAAGCTCAACGACGGCGTCGCGCTGGACGACGCCGAGCGTGCCGAGCTCGCACAACGCTTCGACGCCGACCCGCAGCTGCGGGCACTGCTCGACAGCGGCGCCGATCCGGATGCGCTGCTCGACGCGCTGATCGACCGGCACGGCACCGGACGCGTCATGTTCCGCAACCGACGCGCGCGGATCGGCGGTTTTCCGCAGCGGCTGCCGCAGCCGCAGGCGCTCGACGCCGGCGTGCTCGACGATGCCGGTCGCCAGCGGCTGCTCGCCGAGTTCCAGGCCGACGGCCAGAGCGGCGAGGTCGGTCTGGAGCACGACTACGGCGAGGACGTGCGCCTGCCGTGGCTGGTCGATCTGCTCGAGCGTCACGGTGCGGACAAGCTGCTGCTGATCTGCCGGACCCAGGCCAAGGTGCTCGCGCTCGAGGAAGCGCTGCGCACGCGCAGCGGTGCGAAGGTCGCGCGCTTCCACGAAGGCATGAGCCTGCTGCAGCGCGACCGCAATGCCGCCTACTTCGCAGATCCGGAAGGCGCACGCGTGCTGCTGTGCTCGGAGATCGGCTCGGAAGGCCGCAACTTCCAGTTCGCGCGGCATCTCGTGCTGTGGGACCTGCCGCTCGACCCGGACCTGCTCGAGCAGCGCATCGGCCGCCTCGACCGCATCGGCCAGAAGCACGACATCCAGATCCATTACTGCGTCGTCCAGGGCAGCGCGCAGCAGGCGCTGGCGCGCTGGTACGAGGAAGGTCTCGACGCGTTCCGCCGCAGCCCGGCCGACGGACGCGAGCTGCTCAAGCGCTATGGCGGGCGCCTCACCGAGACCGCGATGCTGCATGCGCGCGGCGGCGAGGAAGCCGACGCCGAACTCGACGCGCTGATCGCCGAGACGCGCGCCGCGCACGAGGAACTCTCGGCGATCGTCCACGCCGGGCGCGACCGCCTGCTCGAACTGGCCAGCGAGCGCGACGTGCGCGGCGAGGATCTGACCGACACGCTGGCGATGCTCGATGCCGACACCGGTGCGCGCGACTTCATCCTGCGTCTGTTCGAGCAGTTCGGCGTGCACGGCGAGGAACAGGGCGGCGGGCTGATCCTGCTCGACCCGGAGTATCTCAGCACCGACGGTTTCCCGGGACTCAAGGACGGGCCTCAGCAGGCCACGTTCCAGCGCACGGTGGCGCTGTCGCGCGAGGATCTGCCGCTGCTGCGGCTCGACCATCCGATGGTCGCCGGCGCGGTCGACCTGCTGCTCGAGAGCGAGCAAGGCAATGCGGCGTTCCTGGTCGACCCTGCCCTGCCCGCGCGCAGCGCCTTGCTCGAATGCGTCTTCGTTCTGGCCTGCGTCGCCGATCGCCGGCTCGGCGTGGACCGTTTCCTGCCGCCGTCGCCGATCCGCGTCGTGATCGACTCGCGACTGCAGGAGCGCAGCGATTTCCAGCCGCAGACCGACCTGCGCGCGGCCGAGCGCACGCTCGATCCGGCGCGCTACCGGCCGATCCTCGGCAAGCTGGTGCCGCCGCTGCTCGCCCATGCGCAGACGCGCGTGCGCGAGTACGCGCAGATCCAGATCGCCGCCGCGCTGGCCGATGCCGAACGGCGACTCGGCGAAGAGCACGCGCGGCTGAGCGCGCTGGCACGCGTCAATCCGGCGGTCCGGCCCGAAGAGGTCGACGCGGTCGCCGCCGAACTCGACGCGCTGCGCGAGGCGCTGCCGAAGGCGGCAGCGCGCCTGGACGCGGTGCGTCTGGTCTGCAGCGCGGACTTCCTGTCACTGCGCTGAGTCTCGCATGCCGGCGCCGCGATGCGGCTGCCGGCCAATCGCGCGTCAGGCCGCGCGCGGCTGACGCATCATCAGCGCGAGCAGTGCGGCGAGCTTGTCGCGCATCTCGCGCCGGTCGACGATCAGATCGAGTGCGCCGTGCTCGCGCAGGAACTCCGAGCGCTGGAAGCCTTCAGGCAGCGTCTCGCGCACGGTCTGTTCGATGACGCGCGGACCGGCGAAGCCGATCAGCGCCTGCGGCTCGCCGATGTTGACGTCGCCGAGCATGCCGAGGCTGGCCGACACGCCGCCGGTCGTCGGATGCGTCAGCACCGAGACGTACGGAATCCCGGCTGCGCGCAGCCGTGCCAGCGCCGCGGAGGTCTTGGCCATCTGCATCAGCGAGAACAGGCTCTCCTGCATGCGCGCACCGCCGGTCGCCGAGAAACAGACCAGCGGAATGCCTTCGCGCAGCGCCTGCTCGGCGCCGCGCGTGAACTTCTCGCCGACGACCGAGCCCATCGAGCCGCCCATGTACGAGAACTCGAACGCGCAGGCGACCAGCGCGCGTTCCTTGAGCAGGCCGCGCATCACGACCATCGCGTCCTTCTCGCCGGTCTGCTTCTGCGCGGCGACGATGCGGTCGCGGTACTTCTTGGTGTCCTTGAACTTCAGTACGTCGACCGGTTCCAGGCCGGCGAACAGTTCGACCGAGGAGTTCTCGTCGAACAGCGCGGCGAGGCGGTCGCGCGCGCGCATCGCATGGTGATGTCCGCATTTCGGACAGACCATCAGATTGCGGTCGAGCTCGGGCCGATAGAGCACCGCGGCACAGCCGTCGCACTTCTCCCAGAGACCTTCGGGCACCTTGCCCTTGGCATTGGTGCCCTCGGTGCGGGCGCGGCCGGACATCAGTTTCTGCAGCCAGTTCATGAGCGTGCCTCCTGGATCGGGTGACGATTCCGGTACGCACCGGTTCGCCGAAGACGAAAGAATCAGCTGGGGTCGCGCGGCGTCGCGTCCAATGCCCGGCGTATCGGCGCGAGGCAGTCATCGACGCGGGCGGCGACTTCGGCGGCGTCAGCGGCACCGGCCAGCCGCTCGACCAGCGCGCTGCCGACGACGACCGCATCGGCACCGGCGGCGCCGATCGCCGCGGCCGAGCTCGCGTCGCGGACGCCGAAGCCGACCGCGATCGGCACCGCGGTCGCACGGCGGATCGCGGCGATGCGCTGCGCGACCGCGCTGGTCTCCAGGCGGTTCGCACCGGTGACGCCGGCGAACGACACCATGTACAGAAAGCCTTGCGCGCGCGCGGTGACGCCGCCGAGGCGTTGGGGCGTCGTGGTCGGCGCGACCAGGAAGATCTGGTGCAGGCCGGCCTGCGCCAGCGGCGCGGCGCGGTCGGCCTCCTCGACCGGACAGTCGACCAGCAGCACGCCGTCGATGCCGGCCGCGGCCGCGTCGCGCGAGAAGCGCGCCCAGCCGTAGATCTCGATCGGATTCAGATAGCCCATCAGGATCACCGGCGTCGCCGCGTCCTCGCGACGGAACGCGGCGACCCGATCGAGGATCAGCGCGATGCCGACGCCGCGCGCGACCGCGCGCTCGCTGGCGTGCTGGATCACCGGCCCGTCGGCCATCGGATCGGAGAACGGCACGCCGAGCTCGATCAGATCGGCGCCGGCCGCGACCAGGGCGTGCATCGTCGGTACCAGCAGGTCCGGCGACGGGTCGCCGGCGGTGACGAACGGAATCAGGCCGATGCGGCCTGCGCCGCGCAACTCGGCGTAGCGCGCGTCGATGCGGTTCATGTCAGGCTGATCCCCTCGCGGGCGGCGATCGTGTGCACGTCCTTGTCGCCGCGGCCGGACAGGTTGACCAGCACCAGCGCATCGCTCTGCAGTTCGCGTGCGAGCTTGATGCCCTGGGCGATCGCGTGGCTCGACTCGAGTGCAGCCAGGATGCCCTCGCTGCGTGCCAGTTCGTGAAACGCGGCCAGCGCCTCCTCGTCGGTGACGCCGACGTATTCGGCGCGACCGCTGTCCTTGAGCCAGGCGTGCTCGGGACCGACGCCGGGGTAATCGAGCCCGGCCGATATCGAATGGGTCTCGATGATCTGGCCGTTGTCGTCGCACAGCACGTAGGTGCGGTTGCCGTGCAGGATGCCGGGGCGGCCGGCGGCCAGCGAAGCGGCGTGACGACCGCTCGCGATGCCGTCGCCGGCGGCCTCGGCGCCGACGATGCGCACGTCCTCGTCGCCGAGAAACGCATGGAACAGGCCGATCGCGTTGGAGCCGCCGCCGACGCAGGCGACCAGCGCATCGGGCAGCCGGCCGTAGCCTTCGAGCATCTGCGCGCGCGCTTCGCGGCCGACGACCGCATTGAAGTCGCGCACCATCATCGGATACGGATGCGGACCGGCGACCGTACCGATGATGTAGAACGTGTCGCCGACGTGGGTGACCCAGTCGCGCATCGCCTCGTTCAGCGCATCCTTGAGCGTCCTGGAGCCGGACGTCACCGGCACCACCTGGGCGCCGAGCAGCTTCATCCGGTAGACGTTGATCGCCTGGCGCTCGACGTCGACCGCGCCCATGTAGACCACGCAGTCGAGTCCGAGCCGCGCGCAGACCGTCGCGGTCGCGACGCCGTGCTGTCCCGCTCCGGTCTCGGCGATGATGCGGCGCTTGCCCATGCGGCGCGCCAGCAGCGCCTGGCCGATCGTGTTGTTGATCTTGTGCGCTCCGGTGTGGTTGAGGTCCTCGCGCTTGAGCAGGATCTGCGCACCGCCGACCTTCCGCGACAGGCGTTCGGCGTGATAGATCGGCGAGGGCCGCCCAACGTAGTACTTGAGGTCGCGTTCGAACTCGGCGACGAACGCCGGATCCGTGCGTGCGGCCTCGTAAGCGGCAGTCAGCTCGGCCAGCGGCACCATCAAGGTCTCGGCCACGTAGCTGCCGCCGAAGTCGCCGAAGTGGCCGCGTGCGTCGGGCAGACGGGTGGTATCGATCGAAGCCATCATCGTCTCATCTACGGTCGGCAGCCGTCACGGCCGCCGCGAAAGCACGCATTTTCGCATCATCCTTGATGCCGGGGGCGGTTTCGATGCCGCTCGAGACGTCGACTGCGTAGGGACGCACGTGCGCAATCGCCTCGCCGACGGTCTCGGACGCCAATCCGCCGGCGAGCACGATCGGCCGCGTCAGCCCGCCGGCGCGCGCCCAGTCGAAGCGTCGGCCGGTACCGCCGGCCTCGCCGGCCGCGTGCGCATCCAGCACGAAACCCGACGCGCGCGGATAGGCCTGCAGATGCGCGGGCACGTCCGCCACCGACGCCATCGCGACCGCTTTCAGATACGGCCGCGCGAAGCCGTCGCAGAACGCGGCCGGCTCGCTGCCGTGGAACTGGATCAGATCCGCGCCGAACACGTCCAGCACGGCCGCGATCCAGCCCGGCTCGTCGTCCATGAACAATGCGACCGTGCAGACGAACGGCGACAGCGCCGCGCGGATCGCCGCGGCGGCCGCCGGTTCGACGAAGCGCTGGCTGCGCCGCGTGAACACGAAACCGAGCGCATCGACGCCGAGCGCGACCGCGCAGGCGGCGTCCTGCTCGCGCGTGATGCCGCAGAACTTGATGCGGGTCCGCAGACTCATGCGGCCGCTCCGGCCGCGATCGAGACCTCGTCCGGCAGTCCGGCCTGCTGCGGGTACGACGGACCGAGAAAGCACAGGCCGGTCGCCGGCGCGGTCGGTCCGGCGCGGTCGCGGTCGCGGCCGTCGAGCAGTTCGCCGAGCCAGGCCTGGGCCCGTTCGCCGCGGCCGATCGGCAGCAGCGAGCCGACGATGTTGCGCACCATGTGGTGCAGGAACGCGTTGGCCTGCACCTCGATGCGCAGATACTCGCCGTCGCGCGCGACCGCGATCGCGTGTATGCAGCGCATCGGCGAACGCGCCTGACAGGCGCTGGTACGGAACGCGCTGAAGTCGTGCTCGCCGACCAGCGCCTGGGCGGCGGCATTCATCGCAGCGGCGTCGAGCGGCACGCGCTCCCAGGTCACGAAGCGCGCGTCCAGTGCCGGCCGCACGCTGCGGTTGAGGATCGAGTAGCGGTAGCGCCGCGCGCGCGCGCCGAATCGCGCATGGAACGCCGCGTCGACCGGCGTCGCCCAGCGCACGGCGACGCTCGGCGGCAGCTGCGAGTTGCCGCCGAGCACCCAGGCGCGCGTGCTGCGCTCGACGTCGGTGTCGAAGTGGACCACCTGGCAACGTGCGTGGACGCCGGCATCGGTACGCCCGGCGCAGGTCACCTCGACCGGCCGGGCCGCGACGAAGCTCAACGCGTCCTCGAGCGCACCTTGCACGGTCGGCCCGTGGCGGAGCCGCTGCCAGCCGAGGAAATCGGTGCCGTCGTATTCGACACCGAGGGCGATGCGCAAGGTTTTGACTCCGCCAGTGTCCGGAACGAGCGCGATTGTAAGCGGCAGGCCCCACGAACGGCGAGGCCGGGATTGCTCCCGGCCTCGCGCGTGAACCGGACCGGTCCGATCAGACGATGCCGTCTAGCAGGCGTCGTGCCTCGTCCTTCTGCACCTGGCTGCCTTCGGACAGCACCTCCTCGAGCATCGCCCGCGCGCCGTCCGGATCGCCCATGTCCAGGTAGGTGCGCGCGAGGTCGAGCTTGGTGTTGACGGCGTCGTCGCCGACGAAGAACTCTTCCTCGAGCGAGGTCGACGGGACCGACTCTTCGGCCAGATTCGCGCGCTCGGCGGTGTCGCGGGCCGCCGCATCGATCTCGCTCTGGAAATCCAGCGGCGGCAGGTCGCCGAAGTCGAAGCCGTCTTCCTCCGCCGGAGCCGCCGCCTGCGGCGCTGCCGGCTCGTCGATGCGGGCCGGCGACGGCGCGTCGAAATCGAAGTCGAAATCGGTGACCGGGGCCGGCGTCGGCGCCGGCTCGAACGGGTCGGCGACCGGCGCGTCGAACGCGAACGCCTCGTCGTAAGCCGCCTCGTCGCTCGCGTCGGCGACGGTCTCGGCGTAGCCGCCCGGCTCGGCGAACAGTGGATTGCCCGGCAGCAGCTCGCGGCCCATCGCCTGCACCTCGAGCCACTCCGGCTGGCTGCGGTCGATCACGTAGTCGTTCATGTCGAGTGCGCCGGCTTCGAAATCCTCGAGGCGGCGTTCGGCATAGAAATGGCTGAGCAGCTCGAGCCGCGCGCCGAGATCGGCCGGATTGGCGTCGATCTGCGCACGCAGCGCCGCTTCGATCGGATCGGCCGCGACCACCGCGGCCGTGCCGGCCAGTGCGGCCGCCGGCAGCGGCGAATCGCCGAACGACTCGGCGATCGACGAACGCTCGACCGGCTTGCGGCGCTTGCGCAGGCCGACGACGCCGAGCAGGACCAGCAGCAGACCGATCGCGCCGGCTCCGCCGAGCACCTTGGGATCCATGAACCAGGGACTGTCGGCCGGCGCCGGCGTGACCGGCTTCGGCGGCGTCTTGGCTGCGGGCTTGGGCGTCGCGGCCGGCGGTTGTGCGGGTGTGGCCGGCGGCGTAGACGATGCAGTGTCGGTGCCGGTCGCGGTGATCGCATCACCGGGAGCCGGCACAGGCGAGGACGCCGTCTCGGGTGTCGCGGCCGGCTGCGCAGCGGCCGGATCGACCGGTGCCGGCGTGGTCGGGGCCGAAGCCGGGTCCGTGGCCTGCGACGGCGTCGCGGCGACCGGCGTTTCTGCGGCGGCCGGCGTGTCGGTGGCCGCATCGCCGCGTCCCCAGATGTCGTCCTTGGTCGGCGCGGACGGCGTCTGGGCACCGGTCGGCGGCGTGGTGCCGGCCGGCGTTGCCGTCGGCGCTGCCGTGGCTGCAGCCGCCGGTGCGGCGGTCGTCGCGGCCTTTCCGCCCTGCCCGTCCTGCAGCGCCTTGAGCCGCTGCTGCAGCTCGGCGATCTCCGAATCCTTGAGGCTCAGCAGGCGGTCGTTCTTGTTCTTGAGATCCTCCAGCTCGCGGACGCGCGACCTGAGTTCGCCCGATTCCTGCTCGCGGCTGGCCAGGGCTTCCTGGGTCCGCGACAGTTCGTTCTTGAGGCGCGTATCGCCGTTGCCGCCGGCTGCGCTGCTCGCACCGACACGATCGCTGGCGGCGAGACTGTCCTTGCCGACCGACGGCGGCACGATCGCCAGACGCGAATCGTCGGCGGTGCGCGTGCTCGTCGCCGCGGCGGACGCCGGAGCCTCTGCATCGGCGGACGTACGCGCGACGCGGGTCGGACTGCCGGAAGTGCCGCGCCAGTCCTCGACCTGGCCGCGCACCTGCTCGGCGGCCTCGCGCAGCGAGCCGACCGCGCGGATCGAGTCGGCGTCGGGAATGCGCAGGATCGCGCCGCTCTTGAGCGCGTTGATGTTGTCCTTGTAGAACGCCGACGGATTGGCCTTGAAGATCGCCAGCATCGTCTGGTCGACGCTGACGTCGCCGTCGGGCCGGACCTGCCGCGCGATGCCCGACAGCGTGTCGCCCTTCTGCACGGCGTAGTCGCCTTCGGCGATCGAGGGCTTCGGCGCGGGCGCCTGCACGGCGCGCGCGACCGGCGGCGGCGCGACTGAGGTCCTCGGCGCCGGCTTCGGCGTCGCCGCCGGCAGCGTCTCGACCGGCGCGCGCTCCGGTTCGGGCGAGGCGGCGACCGTGGTCGATCCCTTCAGCGCCGCGGCCATGACCGGCGGGTCGAGCAGGACGGTGTATTCGCGCAGCAGACGACCGTTGGTCCAGTTCGCCTCGATCAGGAAGTCGAGAAACGGATCGCGGACGACGTCGGCCGTGGTGACGCGGATCACCGCCTGACCCTGCGCGTTGCGGACCAGCTTGAAGTCGAGCGGAACGGCCGTGCTGCGCGTGCGGTCCAGGCCGACGCGCTCGAAATCCTCGGCGCTGGCCAGCTGCACGATCAATCCCTCGGCCTCTCCGGGATTGCTCTGGATGACCGGGATCTCGGCCTCCAGCGGCTGGTTCAGACGCGACTTGACCTGGATCGAGCCCAGCCCCAAGGCCATCGCGTCGATACCGCTGATCGCCAGCGCAATCGCCAGCGACAGTTGCAACGGTCGTTTCATATGCAAAGCTCCCCCGGCGACGATGATCCGGAATCCGGTTTTGACGGCGGATTCCTGCGAGCGAATCTCGAAACTGCCTTATAACACAATCGTAACTGTGGATCAGAGATACGTTTTGACCACCAGTTCACCGATTTGCACCGCATTGAGAGCGGCCCCCTTGCGGATATTGTCGGCGACGACCCACAGGTTCAGTCCGCGCGGATGCGAGATGTCCTGGCGGATCCGGCCGACGAAGACCGGGTCCTTGCCGGCGGCATGGCCGGCCGGCGTCGGGTAGCCGCCGGCCCGGCGCTCGTCGACGACGACGACGCCGGGCGCGCGCTCCAGCAACGCCCGCGCCGCGGCCGCGTCGATCGGCTCGCGCGTCTCGACGTGGACCGCCTCGGCATGCCCGAAGAACACCGGCACGCGCACCGCGGTCGGATTGACCTGGATCGAGGCGTCCTCGAGGATCTTGCGGGTCTCCCAGACCATCTTCATTTCTTCCTTGGTGTAGCCGTTGTCCTGGAATTCGTCGATGTGCGGGATCAGGTTGAACGCGATCTGCACCGGGAACTTCGACGGGGCCGGATCCTGGAAATTGAGCAGGGCCGCGGTCTGGCGGCCGAGCTCCTCGCCGCCGGACCGGCCGGCGCCCGATACCGACTGGTAGGTCGCCACGTTGATGCGCTCGATGCCGACCGCGCGGTGGATCGGCGCCAGCGCGACCAGCATCTGCATCGTCGAGCAGTTCGGATTGGCGATGATGCCGCGCGTGCGATAGCCGGCGATCGCGTGCGGATTGACCTCGCTGACGACCAGCGGCACGTCGTCCTGGTAGCGGAATTCGGAGGTGTTGTCGATCACGACGGCGCCGGCCGCGGCGGCGCGCGGCGCATGCTCGCGCGAGACCGCACCGCCGGCCGAGAAGAACGCGATGTCGACGCCGGCGAAATCGAACGCGGCCAGGTCGCGCACGATCAGTCGGCGGCCGGCGTAGACGACCTCGCCGCCGGCCGAACGCGTGCTGGCCAGCGGCACCAGCTCGCCAACCGGAAACCGCCGTTCGGCCAGGATGTCCAGCAGCGTCTCGCCGACCGCGCCGGTCGCCCCGACCACCGCCACCTTGTAGGTCCTGCCGTCGCTCATCGTCTTCTCTTGAAAGCGCAAGGAAAAAGGTCGCTGTTGATACCGTTTTGACGGTGGCGGCGCAACAGGGACAGCGCGTTTTTCCGCGTTCCGGCACAATGGATCCTTTGACCGGACCGAACCGGCCCGATCACGCGAAGAAGCCGATGAACCTGCAAGCCAACTACGAACAGATCGCCCTCAAGGACTACGCCGAGCGGGCCTATCTCGACTACTCGATGTACGTCGTGCTCGACCGCGCCCTGCCGTTCGTCGGCGACGGGCTCAAGCCGGTGCAGCGGCGCATCGTCTACTCGATGAGCGAGCTCGGACTGGACGCGGCCGCCAAGCCGAAGAAGTCGGCGCGCACGGTCGGCGACGTCATCGGCAAGTTCCATCCGCACGGCGACTCGGCCTGCTACGAGGCGATGGTGCTGATGGCCCAGCCGTTCTCGTACCGCTATCCGCTGATCGACGGCCAGGGCAACTTCGGCTCGCAGGACGATCCCAAGTCGTTCGCGGCGATGCGCTACACCGAGTCGAAGCTGACGCCGATCGCCGAGCTGCTGCTGGAGGAACTCGCGCACGGCACGGTCGACTGGACCGCGAACTTCGACGGCACGCTCAAGGAACCGGCCTGGCTGCCGGCGCGCGTGCCGCACGTGCTGCTGAACGGCTCGACCGGCATCGCGGTCGGCATGGCGACCGACATCCTGCCGCACAACCTGCGCGAGCTCGCCAGCGCGTGCATCCGCCTGCTCGACGATCCGGACGCCAGCGTGCGCGACCTGTGCGAACACGTACGCGGCCCGGACTTTCCGAGCGCGGCGGAGATCATCACGCCGCCTTCGGAATTGATCGCGATGTACGAGACCGGCGGCGGCTCGGTGCGCTGCCGCGCGGTCTACACGCGCGAGGACGGCCACATCGTCATCACCGCGCTGCCCTATCAGGTCTCCCCGTCCAAGGTGCTGCTGCAGATCGACGCGCTGGCCAAGGCCAAGAAGCTGCCGATGCTCGAGGACTACCGCGACGAGTCCGACCACGAGAACCCGATCCGCCTGGTGCTGGTGCCGCGCTCCAACCGCGTCGACCTCGACGAGACCATGCGGCATCTGTTCGCGACGACGGACCTGGAACGCAGCTATCGCGTCAACTTCAACATGATCGGCCTGGACGGGCGTCCGCAGGTCAAGAACCTCAAGCAGATCCTGACCGAGTGGCTGCGTTTCCGCACCGATACGGTGACGCGACGTCTGCAGCACCGGCTCGCCAAGGTCGAGCGGCGCCTGCACCTGCTCGAAGGCCTGCGCACGGCCTATCTGAATCTCGACGAGGTGATCCGCATCATCCGCACCGAGGAGGAGCCCAGGCCGGTGCTGATGGCGCGCTTCAAGCTCAGCGAGGAGCAGGCCGACTACATCCTCGAGACGCGCCTTCGCCAGCTGGCGCGTCTGGAGGAGATGAAGATCAACGCCGAGCGCGACCAGCTCGAGGAAGAGCGCGCACGCATCAACGTGCTGCTGAACTCCAGGGCACGCCTCAAGACGCTGATCAAGGACGAGCTGCGCGAGGACGCGCGCAAGTACGGCGACGATCGCCGCTCGCCGCTGGTCGAGCGTCAGGTCGCGCAGGCGCTCGACGAGTCGGCCCTGGTCGCCAGCGAGCCGATCACGATCGTCCTCAGCGAGAAGGGCTGGGTGCGCGCGGCCAAGGGACACGACGTCGACGCGCCGGGGCTGAACTATCGCGAGGGCGACGCGTATCTGGCCGCCGCGAAGGGTCGCACGACCCAGCAAGTGGCCTTCATCGACTCGACCGGCCGCAGCTATTCGCTGCCGGCCCACGCACTGCCGTCGGCGCGCGGCAACGGCGAGCCGGTCACCGGCCGCTTCAGCCTGCCGGCCGGCGCCCGGATCGACACGATCGCGGTCGCCGATGCCGGCACGCGCCTGGTCATGGCCTCCGATGCCGGCTACGGCTTCGTGACGCGTTTCGAGACGCTGCTGGCCAACAAGAAGGCCGGCAAGCAGCTGATGAACATCGACGCCGGCAGCCGCGTGCTGGCGCCGCCGCTGGTCGGCGATCCGGCGCGCGACCGCATCGTCGTCGCGACGACCGCCGGCCACGTATTGATGTTCTCGGTCGCCGATCTGCCCGAACTCGACAACGGTGGCCGCGGCAACAAGCTGATCGAGATTCCGAAGGCCAAGTTCGCGGCCGGCGAGCGCGTCGCCGGCGTCGCCGTGATCGCCGAGGGCAAGGGCGAGGTCACGCTCTATGCCGGTCAGCGCAAGCTGATCCTCAAATGGGCCGATCTGGTCGAATACGGTGGCGGTCGCGCCGGCCGCGGCGGCCTGCTGCCGCGCGGATTCCAGCGCGTCGAGCGCATCGAGGCCAGCGGCTGATGCGCCGCGCGCTGCGCTGGACCGGCCGCGTGCTCGCCGCTGCGGTCGTGCTCTCGGGCATCGCCGCGGTCGCCGTCTGGACGCTGCTGCGCGGCAGCCTGCCGCAGCTGGACGGCAGCGTCGCCGCCGCGGCGCTGCATGCACCGGCGACGGTCGAGCGCGACGCAGCCGGTACGGTCACGGTCCGCGCCGCCGATCGCGGCGACCTAGCCTGGACGATCGGCTACGTGCATGCGCAGGAGCGCGGCTTCGAGATGGACCTGATGCGCCGCAGCGCCGCCGGCGAACTGGCCGAACTGTTCGGCGGGGCCGCCGTTCCGCTCGACCGCGACGCACGCGTGCATCGAATGCGCGCGCGCCTGGCGACGGCGCTGGACCGGCTGCCGGCCGAACAGAAGGATCAGCTCGACCGCTATCGCGACGGTGTCAACGCCGGCCTGCAGGCGCTGCGCGTGCGGCCCTTCCCTTACCTGCTGACCGGCACCGCGCCGGCACCGTGGCGCAGCGAGGACAGCCTGCTGGTCGTCGCGGCGATGTTCTTCGACCTGCAGGACGCCGGCAACGCGCGCGAACTGGGCCTCTCCCGGCTTCACGCCGCGCTGTCCGAACCGGCCTATCGCTTCGTGACCGCATCGGGCGGCGGCTGGGATGCGCCGCTGGCCGGACCGCCGCTGCGCTGGCCGGCGTTGCCGACGCCGGCCGAGCTCGACCTGCGCACGATCGCGCCGGCTGCCGCGACCGCCGACCCGCCGTCGCAGGAGACGCCCGGCAGCAATGCCTTCGCGGTGGCAGGCGCGCTGGCCGGCGGTCCGGCCCTGATCGCCAACGACATGCATCTGGGCCTGCGCGTGCCGAACATCTGGTTCCGCGCGCGCTTCGTCTATCCCGATCCGCGCCGCGCCGGCCGCGACGTCGACGTCAGCGGCGTCTCGCTGCCGGGCGTGCCGGCGATCGTCGCCGGCAGCAACGGCCGCGTCGCCTGGGGCTTCACGAACAGCTACGGCGACTTCGCCGACTGGGTCCGCGTCGCGATCGACCAGGCCGATCCGGATCGCTACCGCAGCGCCGACGGCTGGGCGCCGGTCACGGCATTCCGCGAGACGATCGCCGTCCACGGCGCTGACGACGTCACTCTGGAGGTGCGCGAGACCGCCTGGGGTCCGCTGCTGGCGAGCGACGTCGACGGGACGCCGCTGGCGCTGGCCTGGGCCGCGCATCGGCCCGGTGCGATCGACCTCGGTCTGCTCGCGCTCGACACCGCCGAGACGGTCGACGAGGCGGTCGCGATCGCGCAGTCCAGCGGCATTCCGGCGCAGAACTTCATCGTCGGCGATCGCGCCGGCCACATCGCCTGGACGATCGCAGGACGCATACCGAAACGCAGCACCGGCTACGACGCGAGCCTGCCGTCCGACTGGAGCGCGCCTGGTGTCGGCTGGGACGGCTGGATCGAGCCCGCGCAGCACCCGCTGATCGCCGATCCGCCGTGGCAGCGCATCTGGAGCGGCAACCAGCGCATGGTCGAATCGCCGTGGCTCGACGTGCTCGGCGACGGCGGCTACGACCTCGGCGTGCGCGCGATGCGCATCCGCGACGACCTGCAGGCGCGCGAGCGCTTCTCGCCGCAGGACATGCTGGCGATCCAGCTCGACGACCAGGCGACGTTGCTCGAGCCCTGGAAGGAGGCGCTGGCGCGCCAGCTCGACGCGATGGCGGCGGGGCCGGATCGCGACGCACTGCGCGCGGCGCTCGCCGGCTGGACCGGCAAGGCCGACGTCGACTCGGTCGGCTACCGCATCGTGCGCGCCTGGCGCGAGGACGTGATCGAGACCGTGCGCGGCGGCATCGCGTCCGCCGTGCGGACGCGTTTCCCCGACTTCGTGCTGCCTCGGTTGAACCAGTTCGAGCACGCCGTATCGGCGCTGCTGCTGTATCGGCCCGCGCATCTGCTGCCATCCGGCCATGCCAGCTGGGACGCCCTGCTCGGCGACGCCGCGCTGCGCGTCGCGGCCGGATTCGAGGCCGAATCCGGCGGCATCGCCGCGCGGACCTGGGGCGAGCGCAACACGAGCCGCATCCGCCATCCGTTGTCGCGCGCGCTGCCGGCATTCCTCGGCCGCTGGCTCGACATGCCGGCGCAGCCCCTGCCCGGCGACAGCCACATGCCGCGCGTGCAGGGCCGCAGTTTCGGCGCGTCCGAGCGCTTCGCGGTCTCGCCGGGCGCCGAGCAGGACGGCTATCTGCACATGCCGGGCGGCCAGAGCGGCCATCCGCTGTCGCCGTTCTACGGCGCCGGACACGCCGATTGGGCCAGCGGCACGCCGACGCCGTTCCTGCCGGGCCCGTCGCGATATCGGCTGAAATTCGAGCCGGCCGCACGCTGAGCCGTCGATCTCGATGTAGACGTCCGCGCCGGCCGCCGCAGCCGTCGCCCGGCGACCGCGCATGAAAAACGCCCGGCCGGAGCCGGGCGTTCGATTGGTCACCGGGGCAGGACGCCCCGGCGGTCGATCACGGTGCGTTGTTGCCGAACGAGGCTTTCGGCCGTGCGGCGACCGGCGCGAGCACGCCGTTGGCGGCGACGGTCCGCGGCGTGCCAGCCTCGGCGATGTGCAGCTCGGCGGCGTTCTCGGCCGGCGCCTGGTTCGCGACGAACGAGAACCGGAACATCGTGCCCCAGTTCAGCGGGTTGGTCTTGTTCGGCGTCGCCCAGAGCACGCTGCCGTTGTAGACCGCGCCGCCCCAGTCGTTGCCCGCGTCGACGTCACCGTCGCTGAAGCGGATGTCGGTGATCGTCGCATTGCCGACCGGCACGCTGAAGCTGTCGTAGCCCATGTTGCTGAGCACGCGCAGGTTCGGCTCGCTGCCTTCGGTCTTGGCGCGCGCGAAGTCGAGGTTCATGACCGCGTAGTCGTAGCGCCACTGCCCGCCGCCCAGATCGGTGACCTTGACCGCGACCTTGGTATTGCCCTCGTTGCTGCTCAGCGCGACCGAACGCGCATTGGCGCCCGGCGCGCTCGGGTCGACCCAGCGGTCGATCGCCGGACCGAGCCGGTACTGATCGTTGCCGCCGATGCTCCAGGTGCTCGAGTTGCGCGTGAACGTGACGCGCTTGGTCGCCATCGAGTTGTAGATGTTGATGTCCTGGCGCGCCAGGTACCACGACTCGAACAGATACGTCGCGCCGGCCTGGGCCGGGCCGCTGAACTGCGACTCGACCGTGATCATGCGCTGGTCGAAATTGCCGTTGCCGGAGTTGTTCGGCGAGCCGTCGCAGTTCGTGTCGTAGATCGATCCGCAGCGGCCCCACTGGTTGGTCGCCGGAACGATCTCCGAACGCGGGCCCAGATCGCTGTTGCTGTCGTTGTTGCCGGTACCGTAGGTGTCCGAGCAGCCGCGGCCGAGCACCTGGCTCGTGCCGGGATGATCGAGGCAGCCGGAGTTCGTGGTCAGGAACGCATGCTTGACGCCGGAACGGCCGATCTGGTCGATCGAACCGTCGGCATTGAGGCGATACAGGTTCCAGATCAGGAACGGATGCTGGTCGTTGCCGTACGGCTCGTGGTTGCCGGTGAACTTCTGCCACCACGGGATATCGGCCGCGTACAGCGCGCTGCTGGTGCCGAGCGGATCGCTCGGAATCGTGACCTGCTGCGTGCCGTTGTTGACGTTGTTGCGCAGCGTCGAGGACGGCGTGAACACGACACGGCCGCTGCCGCCTTCGCCGGTGCAGCCGTCGCAGCGGCTGTACTGCGCATTGAAGGTCTGCATGAACAGGTCGGCCTGGTAGACCGCGCCGCCCGCGCCCGGCACCGGCGTGCCGTGCCACTTGTAGCCGCCGCTGGGCTGCTGCGGATTGGCACCCTGACGCAGCACGTCGGTCGTCATCTGCATGTCGGCGATCGCCCAGTTGGCGACCTCCGGATGGCCGAGGCGCTCTGCCAGCTCCGGCGAGACGCGAAGGTCCATCGTTCGCACGGCCAGGCGCTGATTGCCGTCGATCAGCTCGTACATCAGCCGGTCGATGTAGAACCAGGCCTTGCCGTCGCCGCCGACGATGTCGAGGATGAGCTCATCGCCGGCGCGCGGGCTCAGGCGGAAATCGCTGAGGTCGATGCGGCCGGCCGGCGACTCGATCACATAGCCGCCGCGCGCCTGCAGCGAGCCGCCGATGAAGTCGTGCAGATTGCTGTTGCGGACGTCGAACTCGAGGCTGCCGGTCTGGCGCAGGTCGAACATCTCGTGCTCGCGCCAGCTCGGCTGCGCGTGCTTGCCGTTGGCCTGACCGATGATCAGGCCGATGTCCTGGGCCAGTTCGCGGTTCCAGCGCACGCCGACCGTGCCGCCCCAGGCCGACCAGTGCTCGGAAGCGCCCGGCTTGTCGTCGCGGCCGATGTCGGCCGCCGACGCCTGGCCGGCGCCGAATGCGCCGCACAGTGCGATCGCCACGGCGACCGCGAGAGATTTGCCTACCAATCCGACAGAAGTGTTCATAGAGCCCCTAGTCTGTAAACCTCATGAGACGAGGCAAGGCCACTTCCGGCAGCCTTGCCCGATCGCCGTTACTCGTCGCGGCCGATGGATCGATCAGGGCGAGACGCCGTTGATCGGGCCCTCCAGGCCGCTGACGTGGATGTAGTCCGACCAGTCGCCGAACGGGACCAGCATCGGACCGGTGTTCTTGCAGACCATCGAGTCCTGCGCGATGCAGGAACTGCCGCTGCAGCCTGGCGGCCAGTTGTTGGCCGTGCTGTCGCGGACCGCGACGCGGTAGTACAGCGCGACGGTGGTGTGATCGATCGCCTGGCCGTTGACCAGCGCGCCCTGGTTCATCTGACAGGCGCCGAGGTTGTTGTCGGTACGGTCTCCGTACTCGCCGTCGATCTGCTTGGTCGCCATGACGTCGACGGTATGGAAGCCGCGACCGGATTCGTTGGTCGGGACGACGTAATCGCCGCTGCCGGGAATCAGGCGATAGCCGCGACCGCTGGTCGCATTGCGCACTTCCCAGGTCGTCGGACCGCCGTTGACGCCGCCGGTCGGATTGCGCAGCGCCGAGAACTCGGTCGTCTTGTCGACGCCGTTCTCGCTGATCATCTGGTCGCCGTCGCCGTCGATGTTGAACTCGAAGCGCCAGTAGTTATGGTGCCAGTGCGTCACTTCGTTGTAGGTGCCGTCCATGTTGCCGAAGCCGAAGTACGGCTGGATGCGGCCGTCCTTGAAGAACGCGAAGCGCGAGCTGTACATGTACCAGCCCGCCGTGTACTGCGTGGTCAGCCGAACCTCGTCACCGAGGTCCTCGATCGTGACGCCCGACCCGCAGGTGGCGCCCGGCACCGACAGCCCATAGGGGCAGGTTCCGTAGGAGGCGGTCGGGTCGAGCGAACGGTCGCATGCGGTCCTCGCGTACGAACCGAACGGCGGCGTGCCGAGCGTATTGCGAACGGCCGGCACCGACAGGATGTTCGCGTTCTCGTCCTTCCAGTCGCGATAGCAGTTGCCACCCGCGGAATTGCGATACTCGGCGAACAGCAGCGGAGCGTGCATGCGGCGCGCCACCGGGATGCCGTTGTAATGGACGTCGCGCACCTCGAGTCCGGAGCCGTCCGGCCCGGCACTCTGACTCGGCCGCAGCCAGCACATCTCCCAGACCGGATTGGTGGCCGGCCAGCTCAACTTGGTTTCGCTGCCGCTGCACGTCGGAGTCGCGGCGAGCGCCTGCTGTCCACCCATGAGGCCGAGCAACAACAGTCCCAGACTTGCGTGATGAAGCGATTTCATGACGACTTCTCCGAGCGCTTGCCGGATTCGTTGCCGGCCTGTTGGTGATAGAACGGATAAACGACGCGGTCACGCATCAGGTCGACGATGGCGTGTGCGACGGGTGTGTTCCCCTGATCCTTGGATGCGATCACGTGCACGCAGCGCGACCCGGGCTTGCAGTACGGGTCGTCGGGTTCGCGCAGGATGAAGCCGCCGATCCAAATCTTGGTATCGCCGGGCTGGTTGAGGATCTGCTCGAGCTGCGGATGCGTACGTGCGAGCGCCTCGGCACGGGCGTTCTCCGCCTCGTTCAGACGCAGCGACTCGCCGGGACGGTCCTCGCTCGAGACCAGTCGACCATCCGTGTCGAACATCTTGAGCACCGTCATGCCGCGCGTGTAGTCCCAACCGTACTCCACGTCACGCACGACCTCCTGGCCGTCCACCTTGAACCGGTCCTGATAGCGCCTCAGCATGACGTAACCGGTCATGCGCCCCTCCGCCGGAGCCGAACTGGCGATCGGTTCCGGGGCCTGCGTCGTGGCTTGCGGCGAGCATGCGGCGAGCGTCAGTGCGCCGATCGACGAGAACACTACGAGTTTGATCGATTTCATCGTGCGGGCCTTGCAGCCGGAACCGAGACCACCTGAACGTCTTCCGGCGGCGACTTGCCGTAGGCCGGATTGTTCCACAGCGAATACATGTACTCACCGCGGCTCTGCGACTGCGGACCCGAATCGAACGGTCGGTCGGGACCGCCTGCACACAGCGTGTTCTCCGCCGGGAACCCGTGTTCGATCGCTTCGTCGCGCAGGAACTCGATGTATTCCTTGCTCGAGATCTGGTACTTGAGCGCGACGCGCAGACTCACCGGCCCCTGGGTGCCGGCCGGAATCACGAAGGTGTACGGGGTGCGGTCGCGATTGACCAGCACTCCGGACCCGGGCGTGGTTTCCGGATACGTGTAGCCGACCGGCTGGGTCTCGTAGCCGTTCGGGTCCTGAGCGGTCTTGGGCCGGAAGCCGAGCGGCGGAATGCGATTGTCCTTGGCGATGCAATTGTTCAGCACGAAGTGGAACAGCTTGCGGCCGCCCTCTTCGGTCTTGCAGGTGCTGGTGCCCGCATCCCAGATGCCCTGCAGCGTCTCGTAGACCTTGGCCTGGGCGTCCAGCGTCAGTGCGCCGGTCGACGGGTTGTACGCGGCGCTTTCGGCGACGACGTTGGCATTACCGTCGCGGACCTGGACGTTGATCCACATGCGCCGCCCTTCGGAATAGCCGGTCGGCAGCTTGTGGCCGCTCAGGTTGACGATGTCCACGTTCGCACTGATCGAGCCCGTGCCGCCCGGCGTCGCCGCGGTGTAGCTCGTCACGTTCGCCGACACCTGCGCGCTCGATTCGAGCATCAGGCGCGCCGCGGCGATCGTCTGGTCGTAGTCCGCGTCATGGCCGAGTCCGTCGTTGCCGCCGTACTGGCCCTTGATGATCGCCGGAATCCAGGTGTTGCCGCCGACCAGTTCGTGAAGCGGCAGATTGCCGGTGCGGGAGCCCGCCGGGTTCTGTTGACAGGCCTTGGCCGCCGGATCCTGCGAGTCGCGCATGTGGCACTGCTGGCATTGCTCGGCGCGTGCGATCGCCGGCGTACCGGCCGGCGCCTCGGTCAGACCGTCACGGAAGATCGTGTCGGCGAACAGGCTCTGCTTCCATTCGCTGTAGGTGCGTTCGATCGGGAACGGAATGCCGGTATCGGTGCCGTTGGCCAGACGCAGCGTCTGAGCGTAGGTACCCGCATCGGTCTGCGGCGAGGTGACGTTGTGGCAGTTGCCGCAGATCGCCGAACTCTCGTGATAGGCCGAATAGACCCAGCCGTGCGGCGGCGTCAGATGGCCGTCGGTGTAGTTGTACGGACCGCGCCGGCACGGCCCGCCGTAACCGGAACCGTCCGGCGTCAGACACTCCAATGCATCGTCGACCCAGAAATTGGCGTTCTCGACGAACGAGGCTTGTCCCTGCGGTCCGCTCGGCATCATGCGGTGACAGAAATGGCAGTCGACGCCGCCGTAGTCGTTCAGCTTGCCGTCGGGGCGATCGTAGCCGCCCTCGAGCAGACAGCCGAGCGCACCTTGAGGATTGGGCGCGCCACCGTTCTCGGGCTTGGTCGAATGCCCGCGCAGCCAGCCACGCGGCGTATGGCAGCGGATGCAGTAGTCGCCGACACCGGGGATGTCGTTGTTGGCGACGTCGAGCGCGGCCCAGAACAGCGGGTCGCGCGCGGCGTTGGCCATCATCGAGCCGCCCCAGGTGTTGTGCGGCAGGAAGCGCGACGTGGTCGCGTCATAGCCGCGGTGGCACGAGGAGCATGCCGAGGCGTCGTTGAGGTTGCTCAACAGACCCGGCTGCGTACCGTGCGGCGTGAAGTCCAGCGCCGTGACCGAAGCGGCGGCGAAGGAAAGAAGTACCAGCATCAGGACGCCGAGCGAGCGAAGACCGCTCTTTCGAATCCGTCGTTCAGCAGACTGCGTTTCGTACAACGTCGAATCCCCCGCCATCTGACCCGACCTCCTGGTCGGGGCATTCCCAAAAGTAAGGCGCAGTCCGATTGCCGCGTATCACCGATGCGACGCCGAAAGGCGCCGGCCGAAGCCTTACGAAGTACGCCGTACGAAATGCGGCGTCGCAAAACTCCGGCGTGGTGATCGTCCGGTCATAACTTATAACCCTAGCACAGGCGAAAGCGCCGCTCCATAGCACAAACGTCCCGGGAATCGGTTCGGCCGGCGTATCGGAGCCGTCCGAACCAGCCGGCTGAACGAATCGATCGATTCGATCAGCCGGCACGGACGAGCATGCGCTCGACGATGTCCTCGTACAGCCCAGGCAGCGCGTCGAGTTCGTCGAGCGCGATCGACTCGTCGACCTTGTGGATGCTCTCGTTGCAGGGGCCGAGCTCGACGACCTCGGCGCCGAGCGGCGCGATGAAGCGGCCGTCGGACGTGCCGCCGCCGGTGCTCGCCTCGGCTTCCACACCGCAGCGTATGCGGATCGCCGCGGTGACCGCTTCGCGCAGCGCGCCCTCGGCGGTCACGAACGGCTCACCCGACCGGTGCCAGGCGAGCTCGACGTTCAGTCCGTGGCGGCGCAGCAGCGACTCGACGCGATCGATCAGTCCGTCCGCGCTGCTGGCGACGCCGTAGCGAAAGTTGAACGACGCCGTCAGTTCGCCAGGGATCACGTTGTCGGCGCCGGTGCCGGCGGCGACGTTGGAGACCTGAAACGAGGTCGGCGGAAACGCGGCATCGCCCTCGTCCCAGCGGATCGAGGTCAGCTCGGCCAGTGCCGCCGCGAAGGCGTGAATCGGATTGAGCGCCTTCTCCGGGTAGGCGACGTGTCCCTGGACGCCCAGGACGCGCAGACGGCCGGTCAGCGAACCGCGGCGACCGACGCGGATCAGATCGCCGAGCCGCCGGCGCGAGGACGGCTCGCCGACGATGCACCAGTCGATGCGCTGACGCCGCTCGACGAAGGTCCGCGCGACGCGGCGCACGCCGTCGAGCGCGATGCCCTCCTCGTCGGACGTGACCAGCAGGGCCACCGTGCCGGGATGATCGGGATGCCGCGCGACGAAGCGCTCCAGCGCCACGCTCATCGCCGCCACGCTCGACTTCATGTCGGCCGCGCCACGCCCGTACAGCCGGCCGGCGCGGACGGTCGGCGTGAACGGCGGGTCGGTCCAGTCCTCCGGCGGGCCGCTCGGGACGACGTCGGTGTGGCCGAGCAGCACCAGCACCGGACCGCCCTGCCCATGCGTGGCCCACAGATTGTCGACCTGACCATACCGCAGGCGCTCGCAGGCGAAGCCGGCTCGTGCCAGGCGCGAGGCGAGCAGATCCTGGCAGCCGGCATCGTCAGGCGTCACCGACGCCCGCTCGATCAGCGCGCAGGCCAGGTCGAAGACCGCGCTCACTTCGCGAACAGACGCTTGAACAGGGCGTCGCTGAAGCCGAGGCTGACCGCACCGTCGGCATCGACCACGACCGGCCGGCGCACCAGGGCCGGATGCTCGCGGATCAGCAGCGTCCACTCGGCATCGCTGCCGGGCTGCTTGCGGGCGTCGGGCAGATTGCGCCAGGTCATGCCGGTGCGGTTGACGAGCTTCTCGAACCCGCCGACCGCGGCGGCCCATTGCTTGAGCGTGGCCGGCGCGACCGGATGATCGCGGTAGTCGACGAAGCGGTGCTCGACGCCGTGGCGCTGCAGCCAGGTCAGCGCCTTCTGGCAGGTCGAGCATTTGGTGAGGCCGTACAGCGTGGTCATCTATTCCCCTCGCAGCAGATCGTTGATCGCGGTCTTGGCGCGCGTGCGGTCGTCGACGCGCTTGACGATGACCGCGGCGTACAGGCTGTGGCTGCCGTCGGCCGCCGGCAGCGAGCCGGCCACGACGACGCTGCCGGCCGGCACGCGGCCGTAGCTGACCGAGCCGGACGCGCGATCGTAGATGCGCGTGGACTGGCCGAGGAACACGCCCATGCCGATCACGCTGCCGCGCTCGACGATCACGCCTTCGACGACCTCGGAACGGGCGCCGATGAAGCAGTCGTCCTCGATGATCGTCGGCGCGGCCTGCAGCGGTTCGAGCACGCCGCCGATGCCGACGCCGCCGGACAGGTGCACGTTGCGGCCGATCTGCGCGCATGAGCCGACCGTGGCCCAGGTGTCGACCATCGTGCCGGCGCCGACGTAGGCGCCGATGTTGACGTAGCTCGGCATCAGCACGACATCGGACGCGATGTGCGCGCCGCGGCGCACCAGCGAGCCCGGCACGAAGCGCGCGCCGACCTGGCGGAACGCGGCCTCGTCGGCGTCGACGAAACGCAAGGGCACCTTGTCGAAGCCCGGCATCGCGCCGCGGTCGACGACGGCATTGCCGTTGATCCTGAAGTACAGCAGCACCGCCTTCTTGAGCCAGGCCTGGGTCTGCCAGCCGCCCTGCCCGTCCGGCCGCGCGACGCGCGCCTCGCCGCTCTCGAGCAGGTCCATCGCCTGCTCGACGGCCGGCCGCAGCGTCGATTCGACGTGCTCGGGATCCAGATTGGCGCGCTGCTCCCACGCCGCTTCGATGACTTGTTCGATCATGTGGTCCACTTCGGTAGGAAATCCGGCGGCCGCGCCGCGGCTTCAGGCGCCGGCCGACGCCGCGGTCGCGGCGGGCAGCAGTCGATCCATCAGCACTGCGCGCAGAGCGTCCTGCGCGGCGGGATCGAGCGGCTGGCCGGCATCGTCGGTGATTTCGAAGAAATCTTCCACCCGTTCGCCGAACGTGACGATGCGCGCGTCGTGGACGCGGATCGCGCAGTCGCGCAGCGCCTGCGCGACCGCCGCGAGCAGGCCGGGACGGTCCGAGCAGATCAGGGCCAGCCGCGTGCGCCGCCGCGCCGGGTCGGCGCGAAAGACGATGCGCGGCTCGACCTGGAAATGCCTGAGCGCGCGCGGCAGCGCGCGCACCGCCGGCATCACGTCGAACGCGCGACGGCGCAGCAGATCCGCCAGCTGGCGCTCGATCTGCAGGCAGGTCTCGGCGCTCAGCATGCGGCCCTGCGCATCGAGCACGAGGAACGTGTCGAGCACGTGTCCCGCGCGCGAGGTCACGACGCGCGCCTCGACGATGTCCAGCTGCTTGCGGTCGAGCACCGCGGTCACCGTCGCGAACAGACCGTCCGCATCGGCGGCGTGCAGGAACACCTCGCTGGTGCCGCGCAGTCCCTCGGGCCGGACCTTGACCAGCGGCAGCTCGCAGGCCTCGGCGATCGCGCGCGTCTGCCAGGCGATCTGATCGGGGCTGTAGCGCAGGAAGCTGCTCTCCGGAAATGCGCTCCACACGCGCTGGATCGCCGCCTCGTCGAGCCCGCTGCCGGCCAGCAGGCGGCGCGCGCGCTCGCGGCAGGCCTCGGCGCGCTCGGCCGCGAGCGGCGGCAGCTCGCGCCGCTCGCGCAGCGCGAAGCGCGTCGCGCCGTAGAGGTCCGACAGCAGACGATCCTTCCACGAGTTCCAGAGCTTCGGGCTGGTGCCGCAGATGTCGGCCACGGTCAGCAGATACAGATAGTCCAGCCGCTCCCAGTCGGCGACCTCCGAGGCGAAGCGGTGCACGACTTCCGGGTCGGTGATGTCCTGGCGCTGCGCGGTCGTGCTCATCAGCAGATGCCAGCGCACCAGCCAGGCCACCAGTTCGGTATCGGCGCGCGGCAGCCCGAGTGCGTCGCAGAAGCGCTGCGCGTCCTCGACGCCGAGCACCGAATGGTCGCCGCCGCGACCCTTGGCGATGTCGTGGAACAGGCCCGCCAGCAGCAGCAGCGAGGGCTGCGGCAGGCGCGGAAAGATCGAGCGCGCCAGCGCGAACTCCTCGCCGCCGCCCGGCGCCGCGAAACGCGCCATGAAGCCGAGCACGCGCAGCGTGTGCTCGTCGACCGTGTAGACGTGGAACAGGTCGTACTGCATGCGGCCGCTGACGCGCGCGAAGCCGGGAATCAGCCGCGCCAGCAGGCCGTGGCGCGCCATCGTCGACAGCGTCGCGACCGCCTGCACGGTATCGCCCTCGAGCACCTCGCGTACCGCGGCCAGCACCTCGGCGCGATCGGGATCGAAGTCCGGATCGCGCAGCAGGCGCCTGACCGCGCGCGTCGCGCCGGCACGCAGTCCGCTCACGCCCGGCACGCGCGCCAGTGCCGCGAGCAGGGCGACCAGACGCTGCGGCTCGCGCGCGAGCACGGCGGCATCTTCCAGGTCGAGGCGGTCGCCGATGCGGACCAGGCCGTCGCCGAGCCGGATGATCGGCGTCGAGGCGGGCTCCAGGTGCTCGGCCGCGCGGTCGATCGCGTCGTCGCAGGCGGCCGCGATGCGGCTGGTCGCGCGGAAGTAGCGCTGCATGAACTGCTCGACGCCGAGATTGCGCCGGCTCTCGTCGCGATAGCCGAAACGCTGCGCCAGTGCGCGCTGATGATCGAACAGCAGGCGTTCCTCGGGACGTCCGGCCTGCAGATGCAGCGCATAGCGGACGCGAAACAGCCGGTCGCGCGCCGACGCGACGGCCGCGCGCTCGTCCTCGTCGAGCAGGACCGTGCCGAGCACGCGCTCGAGCCAGCCGATCAGATGCAGATCGCGCAGACCGCCCGGACCTTCCTTGAGATTGGGCTCCAGGTTGTAGGCGGTGTCGCCGAAGCGCCGGCGCCGCGCGGCGCGGTCCGCGCGCTTGGCTTCGAGAAACGCGGCCGGCGTCCACAGCGCCGCATCGGGCAGCGCGCCGATCAGCGCCGAACCGAGCGCCGCATCGCCGCTCAGCATGCGCGCGTCGAGCAGGTTCGAATAGACCGTCTCCTCGCTCCGCGCCAGTGCGCGGCAGTTCGCAAGGTCGCGCACGGCATGGCCGGGCTTGAGACCGATGTCCCACAGCGTGGACAGGAACATCTCCAGCGCGCGTTGCTGGCGCGCGTCACCGATCGGCCCATCGGTCAGGATCAGCAGGTCCACGTCCGAGTGCGGAAACAGTTCGCGCCGACCGTAGCCGCCGGCCGCGAGCAGCGCGACGCCGGCACGGTCGCCGACCCAGGCCTGCCAGACGTGGACGGCGACGCGGTCGATCAGCGCGGCGCGCGCGGCGACCAGATCGGTCGCGGCCGCGCCGTCGCCGAACGCGCCGCCGAGGTCGCGGTCACCGTCGGCGAGGAACTGGCGCAGGGCCAGGCGCGCGGTGGCGTCGACACCCGAGCGCGGAATGGGGTCGGCCAGCCGCCGCAAGGCCGGCAGCGGCCGGTCGTTCGGCGTGCCCTGACGGTCGGTCGGCGCGCCGGTCATGCCGGACTCAGGCCGCCTGCGGCCAGGGCGTCAGGATCTCGTGGCCGTCGTCGGTCACGACGATCGTGTGCTCCCACTGCGCCGACAGCGAGTGGTCGCGCGTGACGACGGTCCAGCCATCCGGCAGCAGGCGGGTCTGCGGCTTGCCGGCGTTGAGCATCGGCTCGACCGTGAACGTCATGCCCTTCTCCAGGCGCAGCCCCGAGCCGGCCTGGCCGTAGTGCAGCACTTGCGGGTCCTCGTGGTAGATCTGGCCGATGCCGTGCCCGCAGTACTCGCGCACGACCGAGAATCCGTTCGCCTCGGCATGGCGCTGGATCGCGTGGCCGATGTCGCCGAGCGTGGCGCCGGGCCGCACCTGGGCGATGCCGCGCAGCATCGCCTCCAGCGTGGTGTCGACCAGCCGCCTGGCCAGGACCGAGGGCTGTCCGACGAAGTACATGCGGCTGGTGTCGCCGTGCCAGCCGTCGCGGATCACGGTGACGTCGATGTTGACGATGTCGCCGTCCTTGAGAACCTTGGTCGCGCTCGGGATCCCGTGACAGATCACGTGGTTGACCGACGTGCACAGCGTCTTGGGATAGCCCTTGTAGCCGACGTTGGCCGGCACCGCCTTCTGCACGTGCACGATGTGATCGTGGGCGATGCGGTCGAGCTCCTCGGTGGTCACGCCGGGTTTGACGTGCTCGACCAGCAGTTCGAGGACTTCGGCGGCCAGGCGGCCGGCTTCGCGCATCTTGGCGATCTGTTCGGGGGTCTTGATCTTGACGTGCATGAGTGCGGGGCGGTTTCCGGATGGCTTGTGGGGACGTCGGCGACGGCGTATGATTCTACGGTTTCGCAACGCCGTCGACGTAAGTAGCCGGCAGCGTTGACGAAATAGGGCCTGCCGGGCAATCCGGCAAGTCCACACGGCCGACCGGCCGAATCCGCACACGCATCGTCACCGCTTTCGGGGTGCCTGGAAACCCAAGGTTTCCGGGTCGCAAGCGGCGGATGCGTGGAGGTCTCAACCCCGGGCCCCACCGACGCCGCCATGATACCGGCGCGGCGGCCCACCATTGGAGTCGATACGATGCCTCAGGTCACGATGCGCCAGATGCTCGAAGCTGGCGTGCACTTCGGTCACCAGACCCGTTATTGGAATCCGCGCATGGCCGATTACATCTTCGGCGCGCGCGGCAAGATCCACATCATCAATCTCGAGAAGACCCTGCCGCTGTTCAACGACGCGATGAACTTCGTGTCGGGCCTGGCGCAGAAGCGCGGCACGATCCTGTTCGTCGGCACCAAGCGCTCGGCGCGCGACGCGGTCAAGGAAGAAGCCGCCCGCTGCGGCATGCCGTACATCGCGGCGCGCTGGCTCGGCGGCATGCTGACCAACTTCCGCACCGTCAAGCAGTCGGTGGCGCGCCTCAAGGAGCTGGAGGCCGGCGAGACCGACGGCACGTTCAACCGCCTGGTCAAGCACGAGGTGCTTTCGCTGCAGCGCGAGCGCGAGAAGCTCGAGAAGTCGCTCGGCGGCATCAAGGACATGAACCGCCTGCCCGACGCGCTGTTCGTGATCGACATCGGCCACGAGAACATCGCGGTCCAGGAAGCGCGCAAGCTCGGCATCCCGGTCATCGCGGTCGTCGACACCAACTACGATCCGAGCCTGGTCGACTATGCGATCCCCGGCAACGACGACGCGATCCGTGCGGTCCAGCTCTACGCTCGCGCGGTCGCCGACGCGGTGCTCGAAGGCAAGGCCGCCGCGCCGCAGATCGCGGCCGGCGAGAAGGACGAGTTCGTCGAGCTCGACGCCGACGGCAATCCGGTCACCAAGAAGGATGCCAACGACCGCGACAACCGCCGCAACAAGCCGGCCCCGCGCAAGGCTCCGCCGAACAACCGTCGCGGCGCGCCCGCCGGCAAGCGCGGCGACGGTCCGCGCGGCGGCGCCGACAAGGGCGAGTAAGCCGCATCGGTGCGTCCGCCGCGGCGGACGCACCCCGGCTCCGGCGTGCGGCTCATCGCGAGCCGCCGTCACACCAGTGTTCCATTCTTACGCGCGGCGCCGGTCCCGGCGCCGCCAGCAATCGAGGTCATCCGATGGAAATCACCGCACAGCTGGTTAAGGAACTGCGTGAGCGTTCCGGCGCCGGCATGATGGAGTGCAAGAAGGCACTCACCCAGAACAACGGCGACATCGAGGCCGCGATCGAGTGGCTGCGCAAGGCCGGCCTCGCCAAGGCCGACAAGAAGGCCGACCGCGTCACCGCCGAAGGCCGCGTCGTGCTCGCCCAGGAAGGCTCGCGCTCCGCGCTGGTCGAGATCAACAGCGAGACCGATTTCGTCGCCAAGGACGAGAACTTCCTCGGCTTCGCCGACAACGTCGCCAAGGCCGCCGTCGCCGGTGCCGGCGTGGGCGACGTCGAGGCGCTGAAGGCGGCCGCCTATCCGGGCGGCGGCACGGTCGAGGAGGCCCGTTCGGCGCTGATCGCGAAGGTCGGCGAGAACGTGCAGGTCCGCCGCCTGGTCGCGCTGGACACGCCGAACACCGTCGGCGCGTACGTCCACGGCGGCCGCATCGGCGTGCTGGTCGAGGTCAAGGGCGGCTCGGCCGATCTCGCTCGCGGCCTGGCCATGCACGTGGCCGCGATGAACCCGCCGTACATCGCCGAGAAGAACGTCCCGGCCGACTTCATCGCCAAGGAGAAGGAGATCGAGCTGGCCAAGATGTCCGAGAAGGACAAGGCCAAGCCGGCCGAGATCCTCGAGAAGATCATCAGCGGCAAGGTCGCCAAGATCGTCAACGACGTCACGCTGACCGGCCAGCCATACGTGCTCGACAGCAACGAGACCGTCGGTGCCGTGCTCAAGAAGGAAGGCGCGGAAGTCGTCTCGATGCAGCGTCTGGTCGTCGGCGAGGGTATCGAGAAGGTCGTCGAGGACTACGCGGCCGAAGTCATGAAGCAGGCCGGCCTGGCCTGAGGCCGGCGCAGGGTCCGTAGAAGAAGGCCGCGGGAAACCGCGGCCTTTTTCGTTGCGCGCTCGTGCCGCAGGCCGATCGCGTGCCGAGTGCCTCGTCATCTGATCTTCATCGAGCCGCTTCAGGTAGAATTTCACCGTTTTGCCCGACTGGAGAGCTCGATGACCGACCCGATCGCCTACCGCCGCATTCTGCTCAAGCTCTCCGGCGAAGCCCTGATGGGAGAGGCCGACTACGGCATCGACCCGAAGGTGATCCAGCGCCTGGCTCGCGAGATCATCGAGGTGCAGCGGGCCGGCGTGCAGGTCGGCGTCGTGATCGGCGGCGGCAACATCTTCCGCGGCGAAGGCCTGGCCGCGGCCGGCATGGACCGCGTGACCGGCGATCACATGGGTATGCTCGCGACCGTCATGAACGCGCTGGCGATGCAGGACGCGATCGAGAAGGCCGGCGGCTACGCGCGCACGATGAGCGCGATCAAGATCAACGAGGTCTGCGAGGACTTCATCCGCCGCCGAGCGGTGCGCCATCTCGAGAAAGGCCGCATCGTGATCTTCGCGGCCGGCACCGGCAACCCGTTCTTCACGACCGACTCGGCCGCGGCACTGCGCGCGGTCGAGATCGGCGCGGACCTGCTGCTGAAGGCGACCAAGGTCGACGGCGTCTACACGGCCGATCCGACCAAGGATCCGGCGGCGACGCGCTACGACCACCTGTCCTACGAAGAAGTCATCCATCGCGATCTGCGCGTGATGGACACCAGCGCGATCGCGCTGTGCCGCGATCACCGCATGCCGCTGCGCATCTACGACATGGGCGTCGCCGGCAATCTGATGCGGATCATGCACGGCGAGACGATCGGCACCCTGGTCGACACCGAGGGCTGACTCGGCGCAGGCCTCAGCGGCGCGCGCCCATCATGCGGATCTGGCGCGGCCGCCTGATCCAGAACAGCAGGAACACCGGCAGCAGCAGCGGCGGCAGCCAGTAGACGAACTGCAGCCAGCGGTGCGCGCCGTTCCAGGTCGTGCCGGTGATCAGGTCCATCGCGACCCGGCCGTCCTCGGAGATGCGCGGAAATCCCTCGCTCCAGGCGCGTTCGAGCCAGTTCGCGCCGTAGCTGCGCAGGGCCGGCACGGCCTCGTCCAGCGGCGTACCGAGCACGATGTAGGTGGTCGCCAGCGGCGCCTCGCGATGCGCCGACGCGGCGATCTGCGGGCCGACATCCGGCAGCGACGGGACCGCGCCCCAGACGATCAGATTGAACGCGACGCTCCACAGCAGCAGCGCCAGCGCGACCGCCCATCCCCGGATCCTTTTCATCGCCGAACGCCCTCTCCTGCCGTTCAATCGGTCGCGCAATCAGAGCATGCCGGTTTCGAGTTTGGCGAGCTCGGACATCATGCTCTGGTTCCAAGGCGGATCGAACACCAGCTCGACGTCGGCCTCGGCGATCGTCGGCACCAGCTCGAGCTTGGTGCGCACGTCGTCGACGAGGATGTCGCCCATGCCGCAGCCCGGCGCGGTCAGCGTCATGCGGACGCTGACGTCGCGACGGCCGTCGGGCCGGTGCTCGAGCGTGCAATCGTAGATCAGGCCCAGCTCGACGACGTTGACCGGTATCTCGGGATCGAAGCAGGTCCGGAGCTGATCCCAGACCATGCGTTCGACGGTCGCGTCGTCGGCGTCGTCGGGCAGCTCGAGCGGCGGCGGCGGCGGCTTGCCGATCGCGTCGGCATCGGCGCCGCGGATCCTGAACAGGTTGCCGTCGACATAGACCGTGAAGCTGCCGCCGAGCGCCTGCGTGATGTAGCCGGCCTGTCCGGCCGGCAGGGTCACGACCTCGCCCTGCGGCACCATGACGGCTTCGCAATCGCGCTCGAAGCGAACCGGTTCGGACGTTTGGCTGTAACCGTACATGGACAGATCGAGGCAGGCGGTGGGCGGCGGACGCGCATTATGACGGCGGGGCTGCGCATGCGACATAGATCGCAGCATCGGCGTCGGACGTACCGGGCGATATCGGGGTCGCCAGGATGTCGTTCAACCGCCGGCCCGGCGCGTCGTCCCGTCGAAGCCGAGCTCGCGCAGACAGCGGCCGAACAGCCGCATCGCCGCCTCGATGTCGGTCGGCGACAGGCCCGCGTAGCCGAGCAGCAGGCCCGGCCGCGGCGGCGGCTTGAGGCAGTACGGCGCCAGCGTATGCAGGCCCAGCCCGCGCGTGCGCGCATGGGCGACCAGACGCTCGGCCTCGGCGTGGCCGATGCCGTGCAGCCACGCGGTCACGTGCATGCCCGCGCTCGAATCGGCGACCTCGGTCACCGCGCCGGCATGGCGCGCCAGTCCGGCCAGCATCGCCGCGCGCCGCAGCTGCAGCGCGGCCGCCGCACGCCGCAGATGGCGCTCGAAGCCGCCGCCGGCGATGAAGCGCGCCAGCGCCGCCTGCTCCAGCGCGCTGCAGCCGCGATCCTCGAGCCATTTGGCGGCGACCAGAGGACGCCGCAGCGCACTGGGCATCACCATGTAGCCGAGGCGCAACGCCGGAAACAGCGCCTTGGAGAAGCTGCCGATGTAGATCACGCGCTCGTCGCGGTCGAGCGACTTCAGCGCGGCCAGCGGACGTCCGCCGTAACGGAACTCACCGTCGTAGTCGTCCTCGACCAGCCAGGCGCGTCGCGATGCCGCCCATTCGAGCAGGGCCATGCGCCGCGTCAGCGACAGCAGCGCACCGGTCGGAAACTGGTGCGTCGGCGTCACGACCGCCAGGCGCGCGTGGGCCGGCAGCGTCTGCGGCACCAGGCCCTCGGCGTCGACACGGCAGCCGTGGACCTTGGCGCCCTGGGCGAGAAACGCCTGGCGCGCACCGCGATAGTGCGGGTCCTCGAGCGCGACGCCCTCGCCCGAGGTCAGCAGCACACGCGCCGCCAGCGAGAACGCCTGCTGCGTGCCCGACACGATCAGGATGTCGTCCGGATCGGCCTGGATGCCGCGGCGGCGCGCGAGGTAGTCGCCGATCTGCTCGCGCAGCGCGGCCAGTCCCTGCGGATCGGGATAGTCCGGATCGGCGGCGTCGGCCGCACGTGCGATCTCGCGCCGCCACGCCGAGGCCAGCGCCGGATTGTTCAACGGCAGGCCGTATTGCAGGTCGTAGCGCAGCGACCCGGTACGAGTCGTACCGGAGAACGCGCCTTCGCCGACCGCGAGCGCGCGCCGCGCGAACGCCGACAGCGGCGCCACCGGCGCGGCGGCCGCCTTGCGCGTGGCTGCCTTGCCGAGCGCGATCGGCGCGACGTAGCTGCCCGAGCCGACGCGACCGAGCAGGAAGCCCTCGGCCTGGAGCTGCTCGTACGCGGCCAGCACCGTGTTGCGCGACAGTGCCAGTTCGGCCGCGAGCGTCCGGCTCGCCGGCAGCCGCGCGCCGGCCGGCAGGCGGCCGGACAGGATGGCGTTCTTGAAGGCCCGGATCAGCTGGCCGTAGCGAGGTCCCTGACCGTCCAGTTCCACGTGCATGATCGCTCCCGCCGGGATCGGGCCGGAGCCGATCCGTCTCGATTCGCCGCTGTCGCGACGTACCGCGGCACCGTGCAGACCGCCCTGAGGCGTGCGCTATCATCGGCGATCCGCCCGCTCACGGTAAGCATTCCCGATGTCCCGCCCCTGCCCCGTCCGTTCCCCGTGAGCACGGTCCGACCCGGCACTGTCGCCTCGCGCGGCCTCGGTCTGGCGACCGCGCTGATGTGCACGCTCGCGGCCGGCGCGGTCTGGTGCGTGCTGACGCTGTACGCAGGTCGCGATCTGAGCGTGCTCGCGGTCGCGATCGCGCTGATCCTGGCCGCGGTGCTGCGCGCGCACGGCTATGCGGGCAGCGTCGCCGGTGCGCTCCTCGCCGCCGTCTGCACCCTGGTCGCCTGCCTCTATGCGCAGTACCTGCTGGCTACGGCGCAGATCGCCTCGCTGCTGGGGCTGCCGATGGGCACGGCGCTGACCCGGATCGGGCCTGACATGGCGCTGGCGGTCATCAAGACGCGCGTCGGCGCCTGGGACGCGGCGCTGATGGTCGGATCGGCGGCGATGGCCGCCGTCCTTACCGCTTACCTACCGTCAAGACAGCGCTGAGTCACCGTCTTCCGAGTCAAGCCCTGAAAACGGAGTTGTCCCAGGGTTTACCGGTACGGACCATGGCGTTGAGCGCGGTCAGCAGCTTGCGCGTGCAGGCGACCAGGGCGACCTTGGACAACTTGCCGGCTGCGATCGAGCGATCGCAGAAATGTCGAGCCTCGAGGCGCCTGCTCGCGGTTCTCCGCTCCCGCAACGGTCCGGAACAATGCGTGGATCGCGATTCGGCACCGCAGCACGTCGCTTTTCCGCTCGCGGTCGCGACCGGGCCGCGACCGGCGCCGCTCATCCGTGCCCGCCGCCCTCGATCGCCTTGAGTTCACCGATCAGCCGGTTGGCCGCTTCCTTGCCGTCGGCATAGAGCAGTCGCGCATTGTCGGCGTAGAACAGCGCGTTCTCGATGCCGGCGAAGCCGGTGCCCTTGCCGCGCTTGATGATGATGACCTGTCGCGCGTCGACGACGTCGAGGATCGGCATGCCGAAGATCGGCGAGGACTTGTCGGTCTTGGCGGCCGGATTGACGACGTCGTTGGCGCCGATCACGATCGCCACGTCGCAGGTCTTGAACTCCGGATTAATGTCGTCCATGTCGGCGATCAGATCGTAGGGCACGCCGGCCTCGGCGAGCAGCACGTTCATATGCCCGGGCATGCGTCCGGCGACCGGGTGGATCGCGAACCTGACGTCCTTGCCGGACTTGATCAGCAGCTGCGAGAGCTCCCAGATCTTGTGCTGCGCCTGCGCGACCGCCATGCCGTAGCCGGGCACGATGATGACCTTCTCGGCCATGTACAGCAGCGACGCGGCGTCGCTGGCCTCGATCGGCTTCTGCGAACCGGCGATCTCGCCAGCGCCGGCCCCGCCGCCGCCGAAGTTCGAGAACAGGACGTTGCTGAGCGGCCGGTTCATCGCCTTGGCCATCAGCTGAGTCAGGAAGGTGCCGGCCGCGCCGACCACCGTGCCGGCGATGATCAGCGCCTCGTTCTGCATGACGTAGCCTTCGAACGCGACCGCCAGGCCCGTCAGCGCGTTGTACAGCGAGATCACGACCGGCATGTCGGCGCCGCCGATCGGCAGCGTCATCAGCACGCCGAACGCGAGCGCCAGCACGAAGAACACGACCACCAGCGAACTGTCGAGGCGCCACAGCACAAGCGCAAGGCCGACCAGCGCGGCGGCCGCCAGCACCGCGAAGTTGACGAACTGCTGGCCCGAGAACGTGAAGCGCTTGTCCATCCGGCCGTCGAGCTTGGCCCAGGCGATGATCGAGCCGGTCATCGACACCGAGCCGATCAAGGCGCCGAGCACCGCCAGCGCGAGCGTCGCCGCCGGCAGCACCGGCGCACCGGGCTGCGCGTACTTGAGCAGCTCGCCGGCGCCGATCGCCGCGGCCGACCCGCCGCCCATGCCGTTGAACAGCGCGACCATCTGCGGCATGTCGGTCATCGCGACGCGGCGGCCCCAGATCCAGGTCGGCACGACGCCGACCAGGATGCCGCCGACGATCAGCCACAGATTGTGCCCGCCGGTGATCGCGAACGTCGCCAGCGTCGCGATCACCATGCCGATGCCGGCCTGGACGATGCCCTTGCGCGCCGTCACCGGCGAGGACATCCGCTTGATGCCCAGGATGAACATCACCGCGGCCAGGAAGTAGGAGGCCTTGGCGAGCCAGACCCATGCCGTTTGTGTATCCATGAACCCCTCTCGTGCTGTGCGCGCGTCGCGACGCGGTCTTCAACGCCCCCGTGCGGCAGGCCGGCTCAGTCGGTCTTGTCCTTGCTCGACTTGAACATCTCCAGCATGCGTTCGGTCACCACGTAGCCGCCGGCGGCGTTGCCGGCGCCGAGCGCGACGCCGAGGAAGCCGATGAACTTCGCCAGCGGCGTGTCGGCATGCGCCAGCGCGATCATCGCGCCGACCAGGACGATGCCGTGCACGAAGTTGGAGCCGGACATCAGCGGCGTGTGCAGGATCACCGGAACGCGGGAGATGATCTCCTTGCCGGTGAACGCGGCCAGCATGAAGATGTACAGCGCGAGGAAACCGTCGATCATGGCGTGACTCCTTCGACCAGCTGGCGGGTCGGTTCGTGCTGGATCCGGCCTTCGTGGGTCAGGCAGGTCTTGGCGATCAGCTCGTCGTTCCAGTCGAGCGTGAGCGCGCCGTCGGCCAGCGACAGCTCCAGGAAGGTGTAGAGGTTGCGCGCGTACATCTCGCTGGCGTGGATCGGCGCCGATGCCGGCAGGTTGACCGTGCCGATCACGCTGACGCCGTTCGGCGAGACCACCGTGCGGCCGGCCTCGGTCAGCTCGCAGTTGCCGCCGGACTCGGCCGCGATGTCGACGATCACCGCGCCGGGCTTCATGCCGGCCACCATCGCCGCGCTGATGATGCGCGGCGCCTGGCGCCCGGGCACGGCCGCGGTCGTGACGATCACGTCGATGCCCTTGAGATGCTCGGCGAGCGCCTGCTGCTGGCGCTCGCGCTCCTCGGCGGTCAGCTCACGCGCGTAGCCGCCGCTGCCGGCTGCACTGACGCCCAGATCGACGAACTTGGCGCCGAGCGATTCGATCTGCTCGCGGGTCTCCGGGCGCACGTCGAATCCTTCGACCTGGGCGCCGAGGCGCCGCGCGGTCGCGATCGCCTGCAGACCGGCGACGCCGGCGCCGACGATCAGCACCTTGCTCGGCCGGATCGTGCCGGCCGCGGTGGTCAGCATCGGGAAGAATTTCGGCGCGGCCTCGGCGGCGATCAGCACCGCCTTGTAGCCGGCGACCGCGGCCTGCGAGGACAGCACGTCCATCGCCTGCGCGCGCGTCGTGCGCGGCAGCAGTTCCATCGCGAAAGCGGTGATCGCGCGGTCGCGCAATGCCTGGACGCGTGCCGGCTCGCGATGCGGCTGCAGGTGGGCGATGACGACGGCGCCGGACTTCAGCGCCGCGATGTCCTCGATCCGCGGCGGCTGCACCGCGAGCAGCACGTCGGCGCGCGCGAGCGCGTCGGCGCGCGGGAGTACCTCGGTGGCGCCGAGCGTGGCGTCGGAGAAATAGGCCGACTCGCCGGCGCCGGACTCGATCAGGATATCGGCACCGCGCGACTTGAGCTTCTTCGCGACGTCCGGCGTCAGGGCGACGCGGCGCTCGCCCTCGGCGGTTTCGCGCAGTACCACAACGGCAACCGGCATGTCCTCTCCCCGCGGTGTTCGAGAGACCGGCATCCTAGCCGAACTGCCCGCCGATGTGACAGCGCACGCGCGCCGCGGATCGATCGTCATGCGGCCGAATTGCTAGACTGGGCCGCTTTCCGTCTTCGCCGCGAGCCGTCCATGTCCGATCTTCGTCCGATCAACGAACGCCTGTCCGTCCCGTCGCGCCAGCTGACCGGTCCCGGTCCCGACGAGACGCAGCTGCAGGCCCTGCTGACGGCCGCGATCCGCGTCCCCGACCACGGCCGTCTGAACCCGTTCCGCCTGCTGCTGATCCGCGGCGAACGGGGACGCCTCCTCGGCGAGCAGCTCGCGCAGATCCATGCGCGCATCGAGCCGGACGTCTCGGCCGGCGTGCTCGCGAAGGATCGCGAACGCTTCGGCGCCGCGCCACTGGTCGTCACCGTCGTCGCACGGCTGACGCGCGGTCACAAGGTGCCCGAGGCCGAGCAGCGGCTGACCGCCGGCTGCGTCGCCTACAACCTGCTGCTCGGCGCCCAGGCACTGGGCTTCGGCGCGCAGTGGCTGACTGGATGGCCGGCCTATGCGCGCGAGGTCGCCGCCGTGCTCGGCCTCGCCGAGAACGAGGAAATCGTCGGCTTCGTGCACATCGGCAGCGTGCGCATGCCGGCGATGGAACATGCGCGGCCGGTGCTGGCCGATCTGCTCAGCGAGTGGAACGGCTGAACCCGTGACCGGCGCCGTCCATCTGATCGATGCGAGCCTGTACGTGTTCCGGGCCTGGCATGCGCTGCCGCCCGATACGCTCGACGCCGACGGCCAGCCGCTCAATGCCGTGCACGGCTTCACGCGATTCCTGCTCGACCTGCTCGAGCGCGTGCGTCCGTCTCACCTGGCCGCGGCGTTCGACGAGTCGCTGACGCGCTCGTTCCGGAACACGCTCTATCCGGCCTACAAGGCCAATCGCGCCTTGCCGCCGGCCGAGCTCGAACGGCAGTTCCTGTACTGCAAGCAGATCGCGCAGGCGCTCGGCGTGACCGTGCTGGCCGATGCGCAGTACGAGGCCGACGACCTGATCGGCAGTGCGGCCGCGCGACTGCACGCACACGACCTGGACGTCGTGATCGTGTCGGCCGACAAGGACTTCGGCCAGCTGATCTCGCTGCGCGCGAGCCAATGGGACTTCTCGCGCGATCTGCGTTGGGACGAGAGCGGCGTGCGCTCGCGCCTGGGCGTGCGGCCGGACCAGGTCGCCGACTACCTGGCGCTGACCGGCGACGCGATCGACAACATCCCCGGCGTGCCCGGCATCGGCGCGAAGACCGCCGCGAGCCTGCTGCATCATTTCGGCACGCTCGAGGCCCTGCTCGCGCGGGCCGACGAAGTGGCCTTCCTGCGCATGCGCGGCGCGGCGACCGTCGCGCGCCGGCTGCGCGAGCACGCCGAGCTGGCGCGCCTGTCGCGCCGGCTGACCGGCATCGCACTGGATGCGCCGGTGCCGGCGCACAGTGAGGACTACCGTCACCGGCGGCCGGTGTTCGAGGAGATCGAACCGATCTGCGACCGGCTGCGGCTGGGACCGATGACGCGTACGCGCATCCGTGCGCTCGGCGGCGAGACGCCGCCGGTCCGCATCGACCCGACGGCGGTCTGAGACGGCGTCAGTCGCCGCCCTTCTGATCGAGCGCCTTTTCCAGCTCGCTCTTCTCGGTCTTCTTTTCGGGTGCCGTCTTCGGCGCGGTGAACGTCACGCCCGACTCGTCCAGCGAGCGTCCGCTGGCCGGCGCCGGCGCAAGCTCGCGCACGCTGCCGCTGACCGCGATGCCCTTCTGGTCCCAGGCGAATCGCGCATCGCTGCGATAGATCTGCAGCGGCGCGAGAGCCGCCGGGTCCTTGGCGACGCCGTAGGCGTCGTAGTGCGTGCGCCGGCTGTCGGCGATGAAATAGAGCGCGTCGTCGGCGATGACGCCGACCGTCGGGAAATCGAACTCCGGCTTGGCCGCGTCGATCGGCATGACCTTGGTGATGCCCTTGCCGTCCGGGGTCAGATGCAGCCGCAGCACGCGTTTGGGCGACATCCCCGGCTCGATCGCGATCAGCGTGCCGTCGTACCAGTACAGGCCTTCGATGCCGCTCAGCACCAGCAGCGACGGATCGAACGCCAGGCCGAAACCCTTGCCGGTGGTCAGGTCCAGGCCGGCGATACCGTGCGTGAAGTCCGCGTAGTAGAGCAGCTTGCCGTCGTCGCTGACGGTCACGCCGCGCAGGCTGGTCAGCCGCGAGCCGTCGAGCAGCGGCTTGAGGTTCTTGCCCTCGAGCCGGAACAGCAGGTTCTTGACGCCGTCGGTCGCGAAGACCTGGCCCTTGCGGCTGACGATGACCGACGACAGCGTATGCGGCGCACCGGCCTCGGGCAGCAGGTACTTCTCGACGAACGCACCGGTCGACAGCTTGAACTTGAAGACGCCGGCGCGGCCGTTGTCGTCGGCCTTGAAGCCCTTGTAGTACACCGAGGAGGTGCTCGCGACGTACAACGCGTCGCGCTCCGCATCGACCGCCAGTCCGTGAATGCCCCACAGGCCGTTCTGCGCACTGGGCGCGATGAACTCGGTCAGCTTGCCCTTGTCGTCGGCCAGATAGACCTTGCCCTCGCGCACGCTGCCGAACAGGAACTGCTTGCGCTTGGGGTCCCAGCCGACCGACTCGAACAGGTAATCGCCCTTCGGGAGCGAGAACGCGATCTTGCCCTCTCCGAACGGCTTGAGATTGGCGCGCAGGTTCTCGACGGCATAGGTCCACACGCGCGTATCGGAGACCTTCTTGAAGCGCGGATCGTCGGCCAGGTTGTAGCCGAAGCCCTGCTGCTGCATCTTCAGCAGCACGTCGTAGGCGCGGCTCTTGTCGTCGAGGTTCGCGTAGGCGGCCGCCAGCGCCAGCTTCACCTCGCCCGAACTCGGACGCAGCTGGCTGAGCCGCTCCAGCGTCCAGGTCAGCCGGCGCATGTCTTCCTTTTCCTGATAGAGACCGGCCAGCCGGCCGAGCACGGCCGGCACTTCGACCTGCTTGATCTGCGCTTCGGTCAGCTTGGCCGGGTCCAGATCCTTCTGTCCCGCCGGTTTGGAGGCGGGAGCCGGCTGGGCCAGCGCCACCGGTACGGGGGCGGCCAGGACGAGGCACAGCAGCAAGAGCTTGATCTTCATGAGGCGATTGGGTTCCTTCGGAGGCCGGCACGAGACCGCGCGGCACGCCGGAAAGTTTCGGTGGAATGCCCGGCGCAGGACGACGCGCCCTTAGAATAGGCAATCCCCATTCTACAACGACCCCATGAGCGATACCGAAACCCTCTACGACGGCAAATGGCTGCGCCTGATGCGGCGGGGACGCTGGGAATACGCCGAGCGCACGAATCCGGGCGGCGGGGTCATGATCATCGCGGTGACGCCCGAGGACCGGCTGCTGTTCGTCGAACAGTACCGTCCCGCCCTGCAGGCGATGACGATCGAGATGCCGGCCGGCCTGGTCGGCGACGTCGCCGACAACGCCGGCGAGAACGCGGTCGAGGCGGCCGACCGCGAACTGCTCGAGGAAACCGGCTACGCCGCGCGGCGCATCGCGTTCCTGATGGCCGGCCCGACCTCCTCGGGCATGAGCAACGAGATCCTCGCGTTCGTGCGCGCCTACGATCTGCAGCGCACCGCCTGCGGCGGCGGCGACGAGACCGAGGACATCGTCGTCCACGAGGTGCCGCGCGGCGAGGCGGCGGCCTGGCTGGTCGAGAAGATCCGCGCCGGCTACTCGATCGACCCGAAGATGTTCGCGGGCCTGTATCTGCTCGAGCACGGCGAGGCGCTGTTCGGCCCCGGCTGAGCGCGTCCTCGCCTCAGCGCGGACCGAACAGCAGGTACTGCCAGATCAGCAGAACGGCCGCGAGCACGATCGCCAGCAGCGTCAGCACGATGCCGGCTGCACGGCCGACGCTGATCGCCGAGGAGCGCGACAGGCCCCAGGCGTGCAGGAGCCGGCCGGCGATCAGGCAGATGCCGACGACGTGCAGCAGCCAGGCCTGGGTCTGGTTGGCTTCGAGCAGCAACAGGAGCAGCAGGCCGATCGGCAGATACTCGGTCGCATTGGCATGGGCGCGGATGCGCTTGGCGAGCACGTGATCGCCGCCGTCGTGGATGCCCACGCGCGCATGGCGACGCTGCAGCATCACGCGTACCGCCAGCACGATCAGCAGCAGCGCGCCGAGCGCCGCATAGAGACTGGTGATGCGCATGCTGTTCCCCTGTTGGAATGTCGAGAGAGCGTTTCACGGGAGCGATCGCGGCTGGTCATGCGGCCGCGGCCGGTGCGTGAACGACCTGCGGCTGGCGCCGCCGCTGCCGGATCGCGACGGCGCATCACGTTACCGGGCCGCCGGCTCGCCGTCGAGCGGCCAGCAGCCCGCTTCCTGCAGCAGCGCCGCGGTCTCGAACAGCGGCAGCCCCATCACGCCGGAGTAGCTGCCCGCCAGATGATGCACGAAGGCCGCCGCGCGCCCCTGGATCGCGTAGCCGCCGGCCTTGCCGAACGGCTCGCCGGTCGCGACGTAGGCGGCGATGTCGGCGTCGGACAGGGTGCGGAAGCCGACCTCGGAACGGCACGAGCGATGCGCCTCGCCGGCCGCGGTCAGACACCACACGTCCGATACGACGCGATGCGTGCGGCCCGACAGACGTCGCAGCATCCGGGCGGCATCTGTCGCGTCGGCCGGCTTGCCGAACACCTCGCCGTCGAGCACGACCTCGGTATCGGCGCCGAGCACGACGGCGCCGGCCACCGCGCCGACCTGCAGCAGGCCGGCGCCGGCCTTCTCGCGCGCGACGCGGCTGACGTAGTCCTCGGCCGGCTCGCCGACGCGGCGGATCTCCTCGGTCGACACCTCGAGCACCTCGAAGCGCAGGCCGAGCTGGCGCAGCAGCTCGCTGCGGCGTGGCGAGCGGGAAGCGAGGAACAGCATGCGGCAGCCTCGGCACGTGGCCGGAACGAACGGGGGCGGCGAGCATGCCACGGCCCGGCGCGGCCCCGGAAGCGGCCTTCCGGTGCCGGCCGGACCGCGTTCGACCGGAGTGCCCGCCGGACGCGCCGGTCGTGTAGAATCCCGCGCCTGTTCCCGATCGTCCCGATCTTCCGCCGCGGCGGACCCCGGCGGCCGGACCGGGCACGGGCCGGCTCCGCCTTGACGTCGAGAGCCAGCCGTCGACGGCGAGGGACAACGCGCCCCGACCGAAGTCGTGTCAAAACCTCATGATCGAAGCGGGCTCGGCGCATCGCCGGGCCCGCTCCGGCGAGAACTCATTTCTTAAGGTTCAGGAACCACAGCATGGCCAGGCAGAAAGAGCTCAAGCTCTACCGCAACATCGGGATCATCGCCCACATCGACGCGGGCAAGACGACCACGACCGAGCGCATCCTGTATTACACGGGCAAGAAGCACCAGATCGTGGACGTGCACGACACCAAGGACGGCAAGGGCTCGACCACGACCGACTACATGGAGCAGGAGCGCAAGCGCGGCATCACGATCCAGTCGGCCGCCGTGTCCGCCGAGTGGAAGGGCCACCAGATCAACGTCATCGACACGCCCGGGCACGTGGACTTCACGATCGAGGTCAACCGCTCGCTGCGCGTGCTCGACGGTGCCGTCGTCGTGTTCGACGGCGTGGCCGGCGTCGAACCGCAGACCGAGACCAACTGGCGCCTGGCCGACCAGTACAACGTGCCGCGCATGTGCTACATCAACAAGATGGACCGCATCGGCGCGAACTTCAAGAACGCCGTCGACGGCATCCGCAACCGCCTCGGCGCGAATGCGGTGATCTGCGAAGTTCCGCTCGGCAGCCATGACGACTTCATCGGCATCGCCGACCTGATCGCCAATGTCGGCTACGTCTGGCTCGGCGACGACAAGGACAGCAAGTGGGAGACGATCCCGCTCGACCAGGTCGCCGCGCACCCGAAGGTGCAGAAGTTCACGACCACCGCCGACAAGGAATGGGTCGCCAACCTCGCCGCGCTGCGCGAGGCCAGCATCGAGGCCGCCGTGGAGATGGACGACGAGGCGATGGAAGCCTATCTGTCGACCGGCGAGGCACCGAGCCTGGAGACGCTCAAGGCCTGCATCCGCAAGGGCTGCGTCGCCGGCAAGCTGGTGCCGGTGTTCTGCGGCTCCTCGTACCGCAACAAGGGCGTGCAGCACCTGCTCGACGGCGTGGTCGACTACATGCCGTACCCGGGCGAGAACGGCGGCATCTCGATGGTCGACGAGGACGGCAACATCGTCGGCGTCCAGGAAGTGACCGACGACGCGCCGGCGCGCGCGCTGGCGTTCAAGGTCATCAACGACCAGTTCGGCACGCTGACCTTCACGCGCATCTACTCGGGCGTCATCAAGAAGGGCGACACCCTGCTCAACGTCACGCGCGACAAGAAGGAGCGCATCGGCCGCATCGTCGAGGTGCAGGCCAACGCGACCAAGGAAATCGACGAGGTGCGCGCCGGCGACATCTGCGCGTTCGTCTCGCTGAAGGAGACCGAGACCGGCGACACGCTGACCGATCCGGGCTCGCCGGTGCTGCTCGAGCGCATGCGCTTCCCGGATCCGGTGATCAGCGTCTCGGTCGAGCCGAAGTCGCGCAACGACGTCGACAAGATGTCGACCGCGCTCTACAAGATGGTCAAGGCCGATCCGTCGCTGAAGCTCGAGGTCGACAAGGAGACCGGACAGACCGTGCTCAAGGGCATGGGCGAGCTGCACCTGGAGATCACGATCGACCGCATGCGCACCGAGCTCGGCGTCGAGGCCAACATGGGCAAGCCCAAGGTCAGCTTCCGCGAGGCGTTCGGCGGCGTCGTCGAGCACACCTATACGCACAAGAAGCAGTCCGGCGGTTCGGGTCAGTTCGCCGAGGTCAAGATGATCTTCGAGCCGGGCGAGCCGGGTTCGGGCGTGGTGTTCTCGGACGAGATCGTCGGCGGCCGCGTGCCGCGCGAGTACATTCCGGCCGTCGAGCACGCGATCGAGGTCGAGTCGCGCGAAGGCCAGATCGCCGGCTACGAGGTCGTCGACTTCAAGGCGCGCCTGATCGACGGCAAGTTCCACGACGTCGACTCCTCGGCGCTGGCGTTCGAGATCGCCGGCCGCGCCTGCTTCCGCGAAGCGCAGAAGATGTCGCGTCCGAAGCTGCTCGAGCCGGTCATGAGTCTGGAAGTGGTCACCGAGGCCGACTACCTCGGCGACGTGATCGGCGACATCAACCGTCGTCGCGGCTCGATCGCCGAGCAGGGCCAGCGCGGCCCGCAGGCGTTCGTGAAGGGCTTCGTGCCGCTCGCGGAGATGTTCGGCTACATCAACTTCCTGCGCTCGGCCACCAGCGGCCGCGGCACGTTCTCGATGACGTTCGACCATTACGAGGAAGTGCCCTCGCACCTGGTCGACAAGCTCATGGAGAAGGAAGCCAAGTAAGCCCGTCGCGGCACGCCGTCCGGCGTGCCGTCGATACCGGAACGGCGCCGATCGTTGGTACGATCGGCGCCGTTCTCGTTTTCGGCATCGACATCGGCATGAGACGCGACTCGAGGCGATCCTCCGCCCTGCCCCACGCCGGGTCCTTCCGGCCGTGACGCTGCGCACCGTCACCGCGACGCGCTACGTGACACCGCTGCGCGAGGGCGGCTCGCTGCCGGCGATCGTCGAGGCCGACGATCAGGGCCTGTACGTGCTGAAGTTCCGCGGCGCCGGCCAGGGTGCCAAGGCGCTGATCGCCGAGCTGCTCGCCGGCGAGATCGCGCGCGCCTGCGGCCTGCCGGTGCCCGAGCTGGTCCTGGTCGAGCTCGATCCCGAGCTCGCGCGGACCGAGCCCGATCCGGAGATCCAGGACCTGATCCGTGCCAGCAGCGGCCTCAATCTCGCGCTCGACTACCTGCCCGGCGCGGTCACGTTCGATCCGGTCGCCTGGCAGCCCGATGCGGCGCTGGCCTCGCGCGTGGTCTGGTTCGACGCGTTCGTGACCAATGTCGACCGCACCGCACGCAATACCAACCTCTTGGTCTGGCACCGGCAGCTGTGGCTGATCGACCACGGTGCGGCGCTGTATTTCCACCACGCCTGGGACGATCCGCAGGCGCGCGCGCGCCAGCCGTTCGCGGCGATCCGCGACCACGTGCTGCTGCCGTTCGCGTCCGAACTGGCCGCGGTCGACGCATCGATGAGCGCACCGATCACGCCCGCGCTGGTCACCGATCTGGCCGCGCAGATCCCCGAGTCCTGGCTCTGCGGCGACACGCCGTTCGCGAGCGCCGCCGCACATCGGCAGGCCTACGTCGACTATCTGCTGGCCCGGCTGCAGCCGCCGCATGCGTTCGTGGAGGAAGCGATTCGTGCGCGATCGGCACTTGTATGACTACGCCGTCGTGCGGGTCGTGCCGCGACCCGAGCGCGAGGAATTCGTCAACGTCGGCGTGATCGTCTCGTGCCCGGCGCTGAAGTTCCTGCAGGCCTGCATCGAGCTCGACGAGGCGCGGCTGCGCGCACTCGATCCGGACGCCGACCTGGACCTGCTGCGCGCGCACCTGGACGGCATCGCACAGGTCTGCGGCGGCGGCGCCGACGCCGGCCCGATCGGCCGGCTCGGCCAGCGCGAGCGCTTCCACTGGCTGGTCGCGCCGCGCAGCGCGATGATCCAGACCTCGGCCGTGCACACCGGCCACTGCGTCGCGCCCGAGCACGCACTCGATCATCTGGTCCGCACGATGGTGCGCCGCTGAGGCGATCAGCCGCATCGGCGCAGGTGGTGGGTGTCGAGCGCGACCGGCGCGGCGCGCAGCGTCGTGCCTGTTCCGGCGCCGCCGCACTCCCAACCACGCACAGCGCCGAGGCGAACCATCGTTCGCATCGCGCTCTTCTCCAGGAGCGGGCGGGCGCGCGGAGCGGCGGCACGCACGAACATCGGAAGCGACGATCGCAAACGATAGCCATTCTCATGAACGCAGCCCACCGCCTCGCATGCCGATTCGCATCGCGCGACCGCTGCCGCGGCGGCCCGCTATGATGGCGGTTTCCCGACCGACACGACGCCCATGCCGACAGCGGTGCAGATCGAACGACGCGGATCCACGGCCCATCTGATCCTGGACCGCCCCGGCGTGCACAACGCCTTCGACGCGGCGCTGATCGCCGAGCTGACCGAGGCGCTGGACCAGGTCGACGCCGACCGCTCGGTGCGCGCGGTCGTCGTGACCGGCAGCGGCAGCACGTTCTCGGCCGGCGCGGACCTCAACTGGATGCGCGGCATGGCCGCGGCCGGCGAAGCGGACAACCGCGAGGACTCGCTGCGCCTGGCGCGCCTGATGCGCACGCTGAACTTCCTGTCGAAGCCGACGATCGCGCGCGTCAACGGCTCGGCCTACGGCGGCGGCGTCGGCCTGGTCGCGTGCTGCGACGTCGCGGTCGGCGTCGACTCGGCGAAGTTCTCGCTGTCCGAGGCCAAGCTCGGCCTGGTGCCGGCGGTGATCTCGCCGTACGTCTGCGCCGCGATCGGCGTACGCCAGGCACGGCGCTACTTCGTCGGCGCCGAGGTCTTCGACGCCGCCGAGGCGCGTCGCATCGGCCTGCTGCACGACTGCGTCGCGGCCGATGCGCTCGACGAAGCGGTCGAGCGCCTGCTGCACATGTTCGGCAAATGCGGGCCGGTCGCGCAGGACGAGGCCAAGCGCCTGGCGCTGCGCGCCGCCGGCATCACGCGCGAGGGCGCCGAGGCGCTCGACCGCGACAACGCGGCCCTGATCGCGCGCCTGCGCGTCTCGGCCGAGGGCCAGGAAGGCCTGACCGCCTTTCTCGACAAACGTGCGCCGGCCTGGGCCGGACGGGAGTGAACGATGCTCGACCATGTCGGTTTTTCGGTGTCTGATTTCGCGCGCAGCCTCGCGTTCTATCAGCGCGCCCTGGCGCCGCTCGGCATCGGCCCGGTGATGCAGGTCAGCGCGGCCGAGACCGGCGCCGGCAACCATGCCGGCTTCGGCGACGCCGGCAAGCCCTACTTCTGGATCGGCGACGACGACGGCGGCGCCGGACCCGGCCACGGTCACGTCGCGTTCGCGGCGAGCGACCGCGCCGCCGTCGACGCGTTCCATCGCGCCGCGTTGGCCGCCGGCGGCGTCGACAACGGCGCGCCGGGCCTGCGGCCGCACTACCACCCGAACTACTACGGTGCGTTCGTGCTCGACCCGGACGGCCACAACGTCGAGGCGGTCTGCCATGCGCCGGCCGCCTGAGCGGTCGCGATGAGCGGCGGCGTTCGCGGCCCCGGTGCAGCCGGGCTGCGTCCGCGTCGCCATGCCGATTACCATGCCGCTTTCCCGACCGGTTCGGACGGCCACATCGCCGAAGCCGTCCGTCACGCGGCCGAATGAGGATCCATCGCCCATGTTCGACACGCTCCTGATCGCCAATCGCGGCGAGATCGCCTGCCGGATCATCCGCACCTGCCGGCGCCTCGGCATCCGCACGATCGCGGTCTATTCCGATGCCGACGCCGACGCGCAGCACGTGCGTCTGGCCGATGCGGCCTATCCGATAGGCGGACCGCGGCCGGCCGACTCGTATCTGCGCGGCGAGGCGATCATCGAGGTCGCGCGGCGCGCCGGCGCGCAGGCGATCCACCCCGGCTACGGCTTCCTGTCCGAGAACGCCGACTTCGCCGACGCCGTCGAGGCCGCCGGGATCCGCTTCGTCGGCCCGTCCGGGGCGTCGATGCGCAAGATGGGCTCCAAGGCCGGCGCCAAGGAGCTCATGAGCGCGCACGGCGTGCCGGTCGTGCCCGGCTACACGGGCGAACGGCAGGATCCGGAGCATCTCGCGCGCGAGGCCGAGCGCGTCGGTTTTCCGCTGATGATCAAGGCCGCCTATGGCGGCGGCGGCAAGGGCATGCGCATCGTGCGCGAGGCCGGCGAGTTCGCGGCCAACCTCGCCTCGTGCCAGCGCGAGGCGGCCAATGCGTTCGGCCGCGACCGCGTACTGCTCGAGCGCTACGTCGAGCGGCCGCGCCACATCGAGTTCCAGGTCTTCGGCGACCGGCACGGCCGTATCGTGCATCTGAACGAGCGCGAGTGCTCGGCGCAGCGCCGCTACCAGAAGGTGCTCGAGGAAACGCCCTCGCCGTTCGTGTCGCCGGACCTGCGCGCGCGCATGGGCGCGGCCGCCGTCGCGGCCGCGGCCGCGCTCGACTACGTCAATGCCGGCACCGTGGAGTTCATCGTCGGCCAGGACGGCGACTTCTACTTCATGGAGATCAACACGCGCCTGCAGGTCGAGCATCCGGTCACCGAGATGGTGACCGGGCTCGATCTGGTCGAGCTGCAGCTGCGCGTCGCCGCCGGCGAGGCGCTGCCGGCCGCGCTGAGCGGCGAGCGGCCGGTCGTGCCGCGCGGCCATGCGATCGAGCTGCGTCTGTATGCCGAGGATCCCGAGCAGGGCTTCCTGCCCGGCTCCGGCACGCTCGAGCGGCTGCGGCTGCCGGCGCCGTCGGCGCACGTGCGCATCGACTCGGGCGTCGTCGAGGGCGACACCGTCACGATCTTCTACGACCCGATGATCGCCAAGCTGATCGTCTGGGACGTCGACCGCGCGGCCGCGCTGCAGCGCATGCGCGAGGCGCTCGCCGAGGTCGACATCGCCGGTCCGAAGTCGAACGTGGCGTTCCTCGAACGCCTGGTGCGCCATCCCGCCGTGATCGACGGCAGCATCGACACCGGCTATCTCGACCGCCACCTCGACGCGTTCGTCGACGGCGATGCGGCGGCCGTCCCGCCGACACTGGTCGCGGCCGCGGTCGCGCGCCTGCTCGAGGAGGAACAGGCCGCTGCCGACCTCGGCGCGGCGCAGGATCCGCATTCGCCGTGGCGCCGCGCCGACGGCTGGCGCCTGGGCCATCCCGGCAAGCGCATCGTCGCGCTGCTGCACGGCGGCCACCGCCACGAGCTGTCCGCGCACGGCGCGAACGGCCGCTACCGGATCGAGGCCGGTGACACCACCGTGCAAGTCGCCGGCGCGCGGCTCGCCGACGGCGTGCTCAGCGCACGCTACGACGGCGTCATGCGGCGCCATCGCGTCCTCACCGCCGCGCAGCGCCTGTCGGTGCACGACGGCGAGCGTCGCGTCTCGTTCGAGCCGGCTCCGGCGTTCGCGTACACGATCGATGCCGGCTCCACTGCCGATCGCGTGCTCGCGCCGATGCCGGGCCGCATCGTCGCGGTCAAGGCGTCCGTCGGTGCCGAGGTCGCCGAGGGCGACGAACTGCTGGTGATGGAGGCGATGAAGATGGAGCTGACCTTGCGCGCGCCGCGCGCCGGCACGATATCGGCGGTCCAGGCGTCGGCCGGCGACTTCGTCGAGGCCGACGCGATCCTGGTCCGGTTCGAGTGAGGCACGCGCAATGAGCAGATCCGAGCAAGGCGGTCCCGACCGGCACGGCGCCGGCGCCGATCACGTCCGCATCGTCGAGGTCGGCCCGCGCGACGGCCTGCAGAACGAGAAGACGATCATTCCGGCCGCGACCAAGATCGAGCTGATCGACCGGCTGTCGGCGACCGGCCTGCAGACGATCGAGGCGACCAGCTTCGTCAGCCCGAAGTGGGTCCCGCAGCTGGCCGATGCCGCCGAAGTGTTCGCCGGCATCGCGCGCCGACCCGGCATCCGCTATCCGGTCCTTGTCCCGAACGAGACCGGCTATGCGCGCGCGCGCGAGGTCGGCGCCGAGGAAGTGGCCGTGTTCACGGCGGCATCCGAGGCGTTCAATCAGCGCAACATCAACGCGACGATCGAGGAATCGATCGCACGCTTCGTGCCGGTGCTCGAACGCGCCGCCGCCGACGGCGTCGCGGTCCGCGGCTATGTGTCGACCGTGCTCGGCTGCCCGTATCAGGGCGAGGTGCCGGTCGCCGACGTGGTCCGCGTCGCGCGGCGCCTGCATGCGCTGGGCTGCTACGAGATCTCGCTCGGCGACACGATCGGCATCGGCACGCCGGCCAAGGCGCGCGCGATGCTGCGCGCGGTCGCGGCCGAGGTACCGATCGGCGCGCTCGCGGTGCATTTCCACGACACGCGCGGCCAGGCGCTCGCGAACATCCTGGCCTGCCTCGAGGAAGGCGTCCGCGTCGTCGACAGTGCGGTGTCCGGCACCGGCGGCTGTCCGTACGCGCGCGGCGCCACCGGCAACGTCGCCAGCGAGGACGTCGTCTACATGCTCGAGGGACTCGGGCTCGATACCGGCGTCGACCTGGATCGTCTGATCGACACCGGGCTGTGGCTGTCGCGCCAGCTGCAGCGCGAGACCTCGAGCAAGGTGGCGCGCGCCAGCGGACGCGCCGAGCCGGCCGTATAATCGGCGACCCCTCCGCTGCGCGCCCGCCGATGCCCGCTCATATCGCTCCGGACCGCACGCGCGGCCTGATCATCGCCTGCGGCGATCTCGCCGCCGACGACCGCTCGGCGGCGCTGCTGACGCGCCTGCTGTCGTTTGTCGGCGTCCATCCGCGCATCGCCGTGCTGACCGCACCGGACGCCGCGCTCGACGACGACTACTGGCTGGAGCCGGCCCTGCTCGCCGCCGGCGCCGGCGAGGTGCGCGTGCACACGCTGCGCGCGCGGGCCGATGCGTCGCAGCCGGCCCTGCTCGACGCGATCGACCACGTCGACCTGGTCGTGATCGCGCCGCATGCGCCGCTGCGGCTGACCACGCTGATCGGCGGTACGCAGCTGGCGCGCACGCTGCGCCGGCGCAGCGCCGACGGCGTCGCGATCGGCGCGGTCGGCGCGGCCTCGGCGATCCTGTCCGAACACATGCTCGCGCACGGCGCCGAAGGCGCGACGCCGCGCCAGGGCGCCGCCTCGCTGGCGCCGGGGCTGGGCCTGACCAACCGCGTCGTCGTCGATCCGGGCGGCTCGGCGAGCGACCGGCTCGGCCGCCTGCTGACCGCGCTGTCGCTGAACCCGTTCGCGCTCGGCCTCGGCATCGACGCCGGCACCGCCGCGGTGATCGGTCCGGACAACGTGCTCGACGTCGTCGGCAGCGGCGGCATCACCGTGCTCGACCCGGCCGAGATGGACGAGTCGAACGCGGCCGCGGTCAGCGACGGCGCGCCGATCCGCATCACCAATCTGCGCCTGCACGCCCTGACCGCCGGCACCCGCTACGACCTCGATTTCCGCCGCGCGGTGACCTGAGCGCGCGACGCCGCCGGCCGGCGGGCTGCGCGGCACGGAGCGCGCCGCTACAATGCGCGCCCCCGCGCGGCGCGCGGCACGATCCGGAGACTTCCATGCAGCTCGATCAGGTCAAGGCCGTCATCACCGGCGGCGTATCGGGACTGGGCCTGGCCACCGCACGGCATCTGGTCGCGCGCGGCGCCAAGGTCGCCCTGTTCGACGTCGACGACGCCAAGGCCGAGGAGGCGCTCGGCGCGCTCGGCCGCGACCACGCGGCCTATTTCCGCACCGACGTCACCGACGAGGCCGCCGTGTCGGCCGGCGTCGACGCCGCGCAGTCGTTCCTCGGCGGACTCAACGTCGCGGTCAACTGCGCCGGCATCCTCGGCGCCGGCCGCGTGCTCGGCAAGGAAGCGCCGATGCCGCTCGCACAGTTCCGGACCACGGTGCTGGTCAACCTGGTCGGCTCGTTCAACGTCGCCAAGGCCTGCGCGAACGCGATGCAGCACAACGGCGCCGGCGAGGACGGCGAGCGCGGCGTGATCGTCAACACCGCCTCGGTCGCGGCCTACGACGGTCAGATCGGCCAGGCCGCCTATTCGGCGTCCAAGGGCGGCGTGGTCGGCATGACGCTGCCGATGGCGCGCGAACTGGCGCGCTTCGGCATCCGCGTGGTCACGGTGGCGCCGGGCATCTTCTGGACGCCGATGGTCGACGGCATGCCCGAGGCCGTGCAGGCGTCGCTGAGCGCGTCGATTCCGTTCCCGTCGCGCCTCGGCCAGCCCGAGGAATACGCCGATCTGGTCGCCTACATCGTCGGCAACCGCTACCTCAACGGCGAGACGATCCGGCTCGACGGCGCGGTGCGCCTCGCGCCGAAGTGACGACCGCCCTCCCTTCCCTTTCCGCGAGTTCCCCATGAGAGCCCACGAAATCAAGCGCGGCAACGTAGTCGAGCACGAAGGCCGGGTCTGGCAGGTCCGCGACATCGAGCGCAGCGCCCCGCAGGGCCGCGGCGGCAACGTGACCTACCGCTTCGTCATGTACAGCGTGCCGGGCGCACAGAAGCTCGACATCTCGCTGCGCGCCGACGACGAGCTCAAGGAAACCGAGCTGACGCGCCGCGCGGTCGGCTATTCGTACAAGGACGGCGACGCGTTCGTGTTCATGGACGCCGAGGACTACACGCAGTACACGCTCGACGCCGCGACCGTCGGCGATGCCGCCGGCTACATCGTCGAGGGCATCGAAGGCTGCTTCGTGCAATTGATTGACGATGCGCCGGTCGCGCTGCAGCTGCCGCAGACCGTCGTGCTCGAGGTCGCCGAAACCGCGCCGGAGCTCAAGGGCGCCAGCGCGACCAAGCGCGCCAAGCCGGCCACGCTGTCGACCGGAATCGAGGTGCAGGTGCCCGAGTACATCACGACCGGCGAGAAGATCTACGTCAACACGACGACCGGCGAGTTCTCCGGCCGCGCCTGATCGGCCGCGATCGCTGCGCCGCCGGGCGGCGCAGCGCGTTCATCCGGTCCGCGCCAGCCAGCGCGCCGCCATGCGGCCGAGCGATGCATCCGCGTCGCGGTCGGCCGCTAGCGCGGCGATGTCGCGCCAGGCCAGCGCCAGCGATTCCGGACCGACCGCGAAATCCTCCGACGCGCCCGCCCGCACGACGTAGCGCACGTCGTAATGCCAATGGCCGGGTTCCTCGCCGCGCGCGGGAATCCAGTGCCGATCCAGATCGAAGATCGGCGCCTCGACCGTCAGGCCCGACAGGCCCGACTCCTCCTCGGCCTCGCGCAGCGCGACCGCGGCGAGGTCCGGATCGCCGTCGGCGTGGCCGCCCAGCTGCAGCCAGCGTCCGAGCTTGCGATGGTGGGTCAGCAGCACGCGCCGGCCGTCGGCACTGACCAGCCAGGCCGAGCCGGTGAAATGCCCGGTCCGGCACGACCGTTCGAAGCCGTCGGCATGGGCGCGTGCAAAGTCCGCGAACGCGGCGGCCAGCGCGGGTTCGCCGCCGGCGTCGGCATGCGCGGCGAGCGCGGCGAGCAGGAGATCGGTCGACACGGGTCATCGAGGTCCGGAAGGACCGGCATGATCGCATGTGCCGGAGCGGCATCGCGGCAATCCGATGCGCTGGTCCGCCCGCGGCCGATCCGCCTCTCGCGCGGCGGCGTCGAGCGCAGCCTGGCCGCGCCGAACGCAGCGGGCGCCTCGACGGCGGCAGCGGCGCGAACATGCACGCGACGCGCTGCACCCGGCCTTGTGCTCGGCAGTGCGCTTTGGCAAGGTTGCAGCGCCGCTGCCGGCCGCGGACCGTTTCGCTCGCCTCGTCGCCGGCCCATTTCGCGTTCTCGAAGGGGAGAGCTTCATGTCCAAAGGCTTATTCATCACCAAGCCGATCCAGGCATCGCCACACGTCGATGCCGGCGAACCGGTCGAGGGCGGCTTGCAGGGCGAGGTCACCCTCAAGCGCACGCTGACCGCACGCCAGCTCACGATGCTCGGCATCGGCGCGGTGATCGGTGCCGGCATCTTCGTGCTGACCGGCCATGCGGCCGCCGAGCACTCCGGTCCGGCGATCGTGCTGAGCTTCGTGCTCGCCGGCGTCGCCTGCGCGCTGGCCGGCCTGTGCTACGCCGAATTCGCCTCGATGCTGCCGGTATCGGGCAGCGCCTACTCCTACGCCTACGCGACGCTCGGCGAGTTCGTGGCCTGGTTCATCGGCTGGAACCTCGTGCTCGAGTACCTGTTCGCGGCCTCGACCGTCGCGGTCGGCTGGTCGGGCTATTTCAACAGCCTGCTGACCAGCATCGGCATCGGCCTGCCGGCCTCGCTGTCGACCGCGCCGCTGAACGTCGTCGACGGCTCGATCGTCTACACCGGCGGCCTGTTCAACCTGCCGGCGGTCGCGATCGTCGCGGCGATCAGCTGGCTGTGCTACGTCGGCATCACGCAGTCGGCCTTCGTCAACTCGATCATCGTCGCGATCAAGGTCGCGGTGATCCTGCTGTTCGTCGCCTTCAGCGTGCAGTACGTCAACCCCGACAACTGGGTGCCGTTCATTCCGGAGAACCAGGGGCCGGGCAAGTACGGCTTCGACGGCATCGTCCGCGGCGCCGCGGTCGTGTTCTTCGCGTACATCGGCTTCGACGCGGTCTCCACGGCCGCCGGCGAGGCGAAGAATCCGCAGCGCGACATGCCGATCGGCATCCTCGGCTCGCTGTTCATCTGCACGATCATCTACATCATCGTCTCGGCCGTACTGACCGGCATGCTGCCGTACACGCAGCTCGGCACGCCCAAGCCGGTCGCGACCGCGCTGGAAGCCTACCCGTCGCTGCTGTGGCTCAAGCACGTCGTCGAGATCGGCGCGATCGCCGGCCTGAGCTCGGTGATCCTGGTCATGCTGATGGGCCAGCCGCGCATCTTCTACTCGATGGCGCAGGACGGCCTGCTGCCGGCGATCTTCAAGCGCGTGCATCCCAAGCACCAGACGCCGTACGTCGGCACGATCATCGTCGGCGTGTTCGCGTGCCTGCTGGCCGGCTTCTTCCCGATCGGCCTGCTCGGCGAGCTGGTCTCGATGGGCACGCTGCTCGCGTTCGCGACGGTATCGGCCGGCGTGCTGGTGCTGCGCCGCACGCAGCCCAGGCTGCCGCGCCCGTTCCGCGTGCCGGCCGCGAGCGTGGTCTGCCCGCTTGGCGTGGTCGCCTGCCTGTACCTGTTCTGGCAGCCGTTCCGCGAGCACTGGCCGTTGATGGTCGGCTGGACCGTGATCGGCTTCCTGATCTACTTCGGCTACGGCTACCGCCGCAGCAAGCTGCGCAACGGCGCCTGACGATTCCGAACAAGCCGGCCAGAGGGTCGGCTTGTTCGATGGGCCATCACCTGCCAGCGCAAGGGGACCGCTGAACGATGACTTCCAGCAGCCGCAAGATCGGCCCGGTGCTGGCGACCTTCGTCGTCGCCAACAACATGATCGGCTCGGGCTTCTTCCTGTTGCCGGCCTCGCTCGCCCAGATCGGCGGCGTGACGGCGCTGAGCTGGCTGCTCGGCACGATCCTCGCGATCGTGCTCGGCGGCGCGTTCGCGCGGCTCGCGCGCGACTATCCGAACCTGGAGTGCCCGGCCGACTACGTGCAGCCGGCACTCGGCCGCGACATGGGCTTCCTCGCGACGACGCTGTACTGGCTGTCCTCGTGGATCGGCAACAACGCGATCGCGGTCGCGGCGTTCGGCTATCTGGTCACGCTGCTGCCGCTGGCCGGCAACGAGCCGGCGGTCCAGGTCGGCGGGCAGATCGCGCTGATCTGGCTGATGTACGCGGTCAACCTGCTCGGCCCCAAGCAGGTCGCGCGGTTCCAGTCGCTATGCGTCGTCGTCGGCCTCACGCCGGTTGCGGTGATCCTGCTCGGGGGCTGGACGCAGTTCGACCCGGCGCTGTACGAGACCGGATGGAACATCTCCGGCCGCTCCGACGCCGCGGTGGTGTTCGGTTCGCTGGCGCCGATCTTCTGGGCGTTCGTGGGCCTCGAGACCGGCGCGATGGTCGCCGGCGTCGTGCGCGATCCGCAGCGCAACGTGCCGCTGGCGACGATCACCGGCATCCTGATCGCCGGCATCGTCTACCTGACCTCCTCGGTCCTGGTCATGGGCATCGTGCCGGCCGCCGAGCTGGCCGCCTCGAGCGCGCCGTTCGCGGTCGTCGCCGGACGGATCTTCGGGCCGTGGGCGATTCCGATCATTGCGGCGGCCGCGGCGCTGAAGGCGACCGGCACGCTCGGCGGCTGGATGCTGGTGACCGGCGAATCGGGCGCGCGCGCCGCTCAGCGCGGCTATCTGCCGGCACTGTTCGGCCGGCTGCGCGCCAATGGTGCGGCCGCCTGGGGACTGACCGTGATCGCCGCGGCGATGACCGCGATCGCCTGCCTGACGCTGGCGCCGACGGTCGGCGGCCAGTTCCAGACGATCATCGAGATGGCGGTGCTGCTGGTCACGATGGCCTACGTCGCTGCCGGTCTCAGTCTGCTGGTCGGCACGCCGACGCGGCGCCCGTCGACCGGCGACCGGCTGCTCGGCCTCGGCGCGCTGATCGCCTGCGCCCTGCTGCTGGCGTCCTCGCCCCCGCGCATGCTGCTCGGCGCCGTGCTGCTGACCGCGCTGGCCTGGGCGATCTACCGGGTCGCGCGGCGCACGCGCTGATCCCCCACGGTTCGAGCGCGTTCGGCCGGAACGGCCGATTGCGAGGAAAGTTTTTCCGGCCCTCCCGAGCAATCGATTCGCCGTCCGGGCCGGCATGCCCCGTCGCGCGATTCCCGGCAGGCGGCGCGCGTCTTGCTGTGGCCGGGCATGGGTGCCGCTCCGACCGTCTCGGCTCGCGTCCACGCCGTCGCGTGGGCCGGATCGTCGCGCCCGACTGCTGCGGCCGCGGGCGAGGCGGTCGAGCGCTATCGCGAGCGGCTCGGCGACGATGCGCCGGCGGCCGTTGCCGGCGCCGGCCTCGACGAGGCGGCGGCACTCGCGGCGCTGCATGCCCGCCTCGCCGGCGGCCCGACCGATCCGGACGATCCGGCGCGCGCATCGATCGCGGCGCGGCTGCGTCTGGCGGCCCGCTCGATCTGCCATCGCAACGAGGTGCCGCTGGCCGCTCATCCGTTTCGCGGCACGCGACTGCTGACGGCGCCGCCGATCCGCCGCGCGACGATGGCGCCGGGCGACTGGCCACCGCCGATCGCGTCCTGGCTCGCGCGCTGGTGGGCCGGGCCGGCGAGCGCGGTCGCCGAGCCGGCCGTGCTGCGCGACGGCCGCACCGCCTGGCGTGGCGCCGCACGGCGGCGGCGCCATCTGTTCGCGGTACTGCTGCTCGGGCTGACCGTCACGGCGGTCACCGCGATGGCGGCCGCACTGCCGAGACACGGCGCGCATCCGCTGGAGATGCTGCTGCTCGGCCTGTTCGCGATCCTGGTCGCCTGGATCTCGACCGGTTTCCTGACCGCGCTGGCCGGCTGCTTGGTCCTGCTGCGCGGCGGCGACCGCTACGCGCCGCGCGCCGGTCCCGGCCCGATTTCGTCCGACGCGCGCACCGCGATCGTGATGCCGATCTGCAACGAGGACGTCGCGCGCGTGTTCGCCGGCCTGCGCGCGACGCATGCGGCGCTCGCGCGCAGCGGCGAGCTGGAGCACTTCGACTTCTTCGTGCTCAGCGACAGCACCGATCCGGACATCTGCGTCGGCGAGCGCGCCGCCTGGTTCGATCTGTGCCGCGCGATCGGCGGGTTCGGGCGCTTGTTCTACCGTCGCCGGCAGCCGCCGATCAAGCGCAAGAGCGGCAACATCGCCGACTTCTGCCGGCGCTGGGGCAGCGGCTACCGCTACATGGTCGTGCTCGACGCCGACAGCGTCATGAGTGGACATTGCCTGGTCGAGCTGGTCCGGCTGATGGAGGCCAATCCGCGGGCCGGCATCGTGCAGACCGCGCCGATCGCGTTCGGCCGCGAGACCGCGTACGCGCGCATCCAGCAGTTCGCCTCGCGCGTCTACGGACCGGCCTTCGTCGCCGGCCTGCACGTCTGGCAGCTCGGCCAGTCGCACTACTGGGGCCACAACGCGATCATCCGCGTCGCGCCGTTCATGCAGCACTGCGCGCTCGGCCGCCTGCCCGGCAGCGGCGCGCTGGCCGGCGAGATCCTCTCGCACGATTTCGTCGAGGCGGCACTGATGCGTCGCGCCGGCTGGCACGTCTGGACCGCCTACGACCTGCCCGGCAGCTACGAGGAGACGCCACCGAATCTCGTGGCGGATCTGCAGCGCGATCGTCGCTGGTGCCGCGGCAACCTGATCAATGCGCGGCTCGCGCTGGCCGACAGCCTGCATCCGACCCATCGCGCGGTGTTCGCGAGCGGCGCGATGGCGTATCTGGCCTCGCCGCTGTGGCTGGCGTTCCTGCTCGTGTCGACCGCGCTGGCGGCCGGATCGGCCGGGACCCCGGAGCCTATGACGGCCCCCGCGCCGGTCGCCTGGCTGCTCGGCCTGACGCTGGCGCTGCTGCTGTTGCCGAAGATGCTCGGCGTGACGCTCGCGGCGGTCACCGATCCGGCACCGTTCGGCGGGCGCCTGCGCCTGGTCCTCGGCGCCGTCGCCGAGATGCTGTTCTCGGCGATGCTCGCGCCGGTGCGGATGCTGGCCCATACCGGCTTCGTGATCGACGCCCTGCTCGGCCGCCGTGCCGGCTGGACCTCGCCGCCGCGCGAGGATGCGCAGACCCGCTGGCGCGAAGCGGCGCGCCGCCACGGCCTGCAGACGCTGTTCGGGGCGGCTTGGCTCGGGTTCGCGTGGTACGCCGCGCCGGGGTTCTTCGTCTGGCTGCTGCCGGTGGCCGGCGCCCTGCTGCTGTCGATGCCGGTGTCGGTGCTGTCGAGCCGCACGACACTGGGCCGGCGGCTGCGCGACTGGGGCTGGTTCGTCGTGCCCGAGGAATCGGCGCCGCCGCGTCTGTTGCGGCGCCTGCGCCGCTATCGGCGCACCGAGGCTCGGCCCGGCGGATTCGTCGACGCGGTGGTCGATCCGCTGTGCAATGCGCTCGCCTGCACCGCGAGCGTGACCGGCCGCGGTGGCGACGAGCGCCACGGCGTCGGCGCCCTGGTCGCGCATGCGCTGCGCGCCGGACCGGACGGGCTCGACGACGAAGCCCGCGCGCGGCTGCTGCGTCGGCGCGACGCGCTGTCGCGCCTGCACTTCGCGGTCTGGACCGACCGATCCGCACACGAGACGTGGCGGCAGGCCTGCGGCGCGACGCGCCACACGTCGCCGATCGAGGCCGACGCGAGCGGTGCCGCAGCACCGGATCGGTCATGCACGCCGCAGCCCGAGCCGCCGGCATGAAGCGCCGCCGCTTCGTACAGATCGGGTTGACGGCTGCCGCGGCCGCGCTCGGCCGGACGACGCCGGCGATCGCCGGGCCGGCGATGCACGAGGTCGCGTTCGACCAGGCCTGGCTGCAGGCGCATGCGCGCGAACTGGCACGCGCCGCCCCGCGCGCGCCGCTGCGGCTGACGGCGCTCGGCGCGCTCGACTGGGATCGCTACCAGGCGATCCGCTTCCGGCCCGAGCGCGCGCTCTGGGCCGGCCGCGGGCTGCCGTTCGACATCCAGTTCTGCCATCCGGGCATGCGCTATCTGGAGCCGGTCACGATCCACGAAGTCGTCGACGGCCGCGCATCGGCGATCCCCTACGCAGCCGATCGGTTCGATCTGGCCGCCGCCGGACTCGACCCCGCTCGGCTGCCGGCCGGCATCGGCTACGCCGGCTGGCGGCTGCACCTGCGCGGCGAACCGACACGCGATCGCATGGTCTTCCTCGGCGCCAGCTACTTCCGCGCGGTCGGCGCCTCGCTGCAGTACGGCCTGTCGGCGCGCGGACTGGCGATCGACTGCGGCCTGGCACGGCCCGAGGAATTCCCGCGTTTCAGCGCGTTCTGGATCGAGCGGCCGGCGATCGATGCCGAGGTGCTGATCGTCCATGCGCTGCTCGAATCAGAGAGCCTGACCGGTGCCTATCGCTTCACGATCCGGCCCGGCGAGCCGCTGATCGTCGATGTCGCGGCGACGCTGTATCCGCGCCGCGCGATCGAGCGGCTCGGCCTGGCGCCGCTGACCAGCATGTTCCTGACCGCGCGCCACGACCGGCGCGTCGCCGACGACTGGCGGCCGGCGATCCACGACTCGGACGGACTCGCACTGTGTACCGGTGAGGGCGAGCGCCTGTGGCGGCCCCTGGTCAATCCGCCCCGGCCGCAGGTCGGCACGTACGCAGGCACCGCACCGCGCGGCTTCGGCCTGCTGCAGCGCGACCGCGACTTCGATCACTACCAGGACGACGGCGCATTCTACGAACGCCGTCCGAGCCTGTGGGTCGAGCCGCTGACCGGATTCGGTGACGGCGCGCTGCATCTGCTCGAACTGCCGGCCGCACACGAGACGATCGACAACATCGCCGCGTTCTGGTCGCCGACGCGAAGTCCGGCACCGGGCCAGGCGCTGACGATCGCCTACCGGCTCTACTGGGGCGAGCGGATGCCTTTCGCGTCACCGGCAGCGCGCGTCGCGGCGACCTGGACCGGCATCGGCGGCGCGGTCGGCGGCGAGCGCCCGTACGCCTCGCGCCGCTTCATCGTCGACTTCGCCGGCGGCGCGCTCGCCGATGCGCACGGCACGTCGATCGAGACGATCGTCTCGGCTTCGGCCGGCCGCGTCGAATCGGTGTCGACGCGGCCGCTCGAGGCGATCGGCGGCGTGCGTGCGACGTTCGATCTGGTCCCGCCGGCCGATGCCGCGTCGATCGAACTGCGCGCTTTCCTGCTTCGCGGCACGCACGTGCTCAGCGAGACCTGGAGCTACCGCTGGTCTCCGCCGCAGGCCGGCACCGGCGGCTGATCGCGGTCACGGTGCGTCCGGTGCGTCCGATGTCGCCGAGGCCTCGCTGCCGGCGGCGTCGCGCAGCAGCGGCGACAGCGCCTTCTTCACCGGTGCGCCCATGTCGGCCAGGCTCTGCACCTGCAGGATCACCGAACCCTTGCCGCCCTCGGTGAGCCGGCGCAGCGCCGAGCGCTGTGCGCGCTGCGCCTTGTCGAGCTGGGCCGAGGCATCCTCGAGCTCGCCGACCAGGGTCGCGAAATTGTCGTGCAGCTGCGCGGCGCGGCGTGCCATCTCGGTCGCGTTGTCGTTACGCTGCTGAATCCGCCACAGATGGCGCACCGTGCGCAGCGTCGCCAGCAGCGTGCTCGGGCTGACCAGCGAGATGTTCTTCGCGAGCGCGTAGGTGTACAGCGCGTCGTCGGCACGTACCGCCTCGACGAACGCGCCCTCGACCGGTACGAACAGCAGCACGAAATCGAGCGTGCGCAGCCGCGCGATCGCGCTGTAGTCCTTGCCGGCCAGACCGTCGACGTGACGGCGCAGCGAGGCGACGTGCTCGCGCAATGCGGCGGCACGCTCGGCCTCGTCGACCGCGCCGACGAAACGTTCCCAGGCCAGCAGCGAGACCTTCGAGTCGATCACGATGTCCTTGTCGTCGGGCAGACGCACGATCACGTCGGGCCGCTGCCGGCTGCCCTGCTCCGAGGTGAAGCTGGTCTGCGTCTCGTACTCGCGGCCGGCCTGCAGTCCGGCCGTCTCGAGCAGGCGCTCGAGCACCAGCTCGCCCCAGGCGCCCTGGGCGCGGTTGTCGCCGCGCAGCGCACGCGTCAGATTGACCGCGTCCTGGCTGATGCGCTGATTCAGATCCTTCAGCGTGCGGATCTCCTGGGTCAGCATGCCGCGCTCGCGCTGCTCGTTGGCGTGGGTCTGCGTGACCGCCTCGCGGAACTCGCGCAGCTGCAGCTTCAGCGGATCGAGCAGGCCGCCCAGGTGTTCGGCGCTCTGTTCGCGGAAGCGCTCGGTCTTGGCGTCCAGGATCTGCTGGGCCAGGTTCTGGAACGCCTCGCGCAGGCGGTGCTCGGCCTGGTCGAGCAGGGCGATCTTCTCCTCGGCGTGGCGCGCCTGCTCGACCGCGGCCGTGCGCGTCTGCGCGAGCTCGACCGTGACCTCGGCCAGGCGCGCCTGTGCCGCGTCCAGATCGCGGCGCAGCTCGGCCGAGCGCTGGCCGAGCTGGCCGGCCTGGGCGCGCTGCGCGGCGGCGTCGGCGACGGCCTCGTGGAAGCGCCGCTCGACCGCCTCGCCCTCGCGCACGGCCTGCGCCAGACGCTGCTCGAGCTCGCCGACGCGCGCCTCGAGCGCGCTGCGCTGTCCGGCCAGCGCGACGACCTCGCTGTCGCGGCTGCGCGTGCCGGCCTCGTACGCGTCGCGCCGCCAGCGCCGTGCCAGCAGCACCGTCAGCACGCAACCGATCGCGAGGCCGGCAATCGCCGCCAGCGCGAGATAGGCCGCCATCGCACCGTCCACCGTCATCACGCCACCGTCCATCGCCCGTACACTCCGGTCTTCATCGGATCGCCATCTTCGCAGGAACCGGTCTCAGCGGACGATACGGCGTATCGACATGCCCTCGCCTGATGCGGACAGCCGCCGTGGTCGCGTACGCTCGGCCGCGGCGCCGATCGTGCCGCAACGCACCGGACAGGGTGGTCCGGTATAGTGCCCGCCTCGATTTGGCCATCCGTACGCTCAGACCGCCGTGACTCACCTGCCCTACGACGCCACCACGCTGGACCGCCTCGCCGGCGAGATCGCCGCTGCCGGCCGCGACCTCGCCGCACTCGGCTGGACGCCGGCGACCAGCAGCAATTTCTCGATGCGGCTGGACGCGCAGCATGCGGCCGTCACCGTGTCCGGCCGCGACAAGGGCCGGCTCGACGTCGGCGACGTCATGGTCGTGGACTTCGACGGACGGCCGGTCGCCACCGCGCACCGGCCGTCGGCCGAGACCGCGCTGCATACGCAGATCTATCGGCGCTTCCCGACCGCCGGCGCGGTGCTGCACACGCATTCGCGCACGCAGAGCGTCGCCTCGCGCCTGTACGCGCGCGAGGGTCTCGTGCGGTTCGAGGGCTGGGAGCTGCAGAAGGCGATCGCCGGCTACACGACGCACGAGAGCGTGCTGGACCTGCCGGTGTTCCCGAACACGCAGGCGATGGACGAGCTGGTCGCGCGCGTCGACGCCTGGCTCGACGCCGGCAAGCCGCTCTACGGCTATCTGATCGACGGCCACGGCATCTACACCTGGGGCGTTGACATGGCCGAGACGCGCCGCCATCTGGAAGCGTTCGAGTTTCTGCTCGCCTGCGAACTTGATCTGAGGAGGTTGTCCCGATGAGCCAGCTGCGCATCTTCGACGAGCGCGACGGCACCGCGCCGGTCCTCACGCTGACCGATCACGCGCAGATCGCGCACGAACTTAGCGCCGTCGGCGTCCGCTTCGAACGCTGGGAAGCGTCGCGGCCGATCGCGCCCGGCGCGAGCCAGGACGAGGTCATCGCCGCCTACAGCGCCGACATCGAGCGCCTCAAGAAAGAGAACGGCTACCAGTCGGTCGACGTGATCAGCCTGACGCCGGACCATCCGGACCGCGCCGCGCTGCGCCAGAAGTTTCTCAACGAGCACACGCACAGCGAGGACGAGGTCCGCTTCTTCGTCGCCGGGTCCGGGCAGTTCACGCTGCATCTGGGCGGCAAGGTCTACGACGTGCTCTGCGAGGCCGGCGATCTGATCGGCGTACCCGACGGCACACGGCATTGGTTCGACATGAGCGAGTCGCCGTACTTCGTCGCGATTCGGCTGTTCACGAACAAGGAAGGCTGGATCGCCAACTTCACCGGCGACGACATCGCCGAGCGTTTCCCGCGCATGACGCCGCACCGCGCCGTGCCGGCGAGCTGAGCCAGGCACCCGCGCACTCCTGCGGGCGCCGCACGCGTCCGTCGACACGAGGCGTCATACGAAGGCCCGCCGACGGCGGGCCGTCGCCGGTCAGGCGTCGAAGCCGCTCGCGAACAGCGTGTCGTCGCGGATCAGCAGCTGCTGCCGCACGCCGAAGCTACCGCTGCTGACGGTCACCGGGGTCATCCTGACGACGCGCCAGCCGGCCGCCGCGAGCTGCGGCACGGTCTTGATTCCGGCCTGCGGACAGGTGAACGGCGTCGCCGACGTCGGCGGTGCCGCATCGGGCGCCGTGACCTCGCTGTAACAGATGTCGACGCGCGCAGCCGAGGCGTCAGACGCGGCGAATGCCGCGACCAGCGCGAGGGCGATCGGAACCTCGCGCATCGTCACGGCTTCTGCACGATCAGCTGAACGGCGATGTCCGGAAACGTCGGATCGCCGCCCGGCGTCGTCACCGGCGACATCTGCACGATCTGCCAGCCGAGCGCGGCGAGTTCGGGCACGGTGCGGCTGCCGGCCTGCGGACAATGGAACACCGTCGCGTTGTCGGGCGGCGGCGGCGACGGCAGCGATGGCGTCGCGGTGCTGTAGCAGATGTCGGCCTGGCCGGCGAGGACGAGCGACGGAGCGGCCAGCGCGAGTGCGGCCGCGAGCGGGAGGATCCTGTTCATCAGGGACGATCCGGTTGCGTGAGGGGGCGCGACCTTAAGCCGGCAGCTCCGCGCCGACAACCCATTGACGCGCCCTGCGGTGACCGACGGCACGTTCGTGCATGCAGCCGTTCGCCCGCTCCTGCTACGCTTCGGACCGGCTTCGCCTACAGGACCGAACATGCCCGAAATCCGCGCGATACTCACCGACATCGAAGGCACCACCAGTTCGATCGACTTCGTCAAGGACGTGCTGTTCCCGTATGCACGCAAGCGCCTGCCGGCCTTCATCAGCACGCACGCCGACCGGCCCGACGTGCAGCACTGGCTGCACGAGGCCGCCAAGGAAGCCGAACTGGTCTCGGCTACTCAGCAGGAGATGATCGACCTGCTGCAGCACTGGATCGATCTGGATCGCAAGTCCACCGCACTCAAGGCGCTGCAGGGACTGATCTGGGAGGAAGGCTACGCGGCCGGCGAGTTCAAGGCGCACATCTATCCGGAGGTGCCGGCACGGCTGCGCCAATGGCGTGCCGACGGCCTGCGGCTGTACGTCTATTCGTCGGGCTCGGTGCCGGCGCAGCAGCTGTTCTTCGGACACAGCGAGGCCGGCGATCTGGCGCCGCTGTTCGCCGGCTTCTTCGACACCGAGACCGGACCCAAGCGCATCGCCGATTCGTACCTGCGCATCGCCGAGGCGATCGGTGAGGCGCCCGGCCACATCCTGTTCCTGTCCGATGTCGTCGAGGAGCTCGATGCCGCACGCACGGCCGGTCTGCGCACGACGCTGATCGCGCGCGCGCCGGCGCTCTGCCCGGCCGATGCCGCCCATCCCTGCGTGAGCGATTTCGACGCCGTCGCGACCGGATGAAAACACTGCTCGCGAGCCTGGCCGCCGGCGGCCGCATCGCGCTGCTGGCCCGGCCGCACGGCACGCATGCGAGGATCGCGGCGCCGGCCGACGAAGGACCGGCCGTGTTCTTCGCGCTGTGTCTGGCCGATCTGCTGCTCACGGCGTTGCTCGCGAGCGCCGTGTGGCCGCCGCCCTGGCGCGTCTCGGCGGACGGCATCCTCGGCTGGCTCGCACAGGTCGCGCTGTTGCTGGTCGCGAGCTGGGCACTGGTGCGGCTGGCGCGGCGCGAGCGACTGCTCTGGCCGGTCGCCGCCTGGCTCGCCGCCGCTTTGCTGCTGATGCAGCTGGCCATCTGCGCGGCTACGTGGTTCCTGTTCTTCGAGATGGACGCAGCCCGTGCGGCGCGCATCGTCGAGATCCTCGACTGGGCAATCGTGCCGTGGTGGTTCGCGGTCGCATGGCGGCTGGCGGACCATCTCGGCGCGCGCTGGCCGCGCGCGCTGCCGGCGGCGATCGGTACGTGCCTGCTGCTCGGCGTGTCCTGGCACTGGCTGCCAAAGCATTCGCCGCTGATCGGCGCAGCCGCCATGGAGACCGGCGATACGATCGACGCCGATCGCGCATTCGACGGTTTCGACGCGATCAGCCCCGAGCAGGTGCTCTACGCGCAGCCGCAGCGCATCGACGAGGCGCTGGCACGCCTCGCGCCACAGCGCCCCGGCGTGGTCGATCTGTACGTCGTCGCGTTCGCCGGCGGCGGCACCGAATCGGTGTTCCGCAACGAGGTCGAGCACGTCGAGCGGCTGTTCTCGCAGCGCTTCGGCGCGGCCGGCCGCGTGCTGACGCTGATCAACCATCCAGCCACGCTCGAGACCGTACCGCTCGCGACCTTGACCAATCTGACCTGGGCGATCGACGGCGTCGCCGCCGTGATGGACCCCGACGAGGACATCCTGCTGGTGTTCGCGACCAGCCACGGCAGCGAAGACCACTACCTGCAGGTCGACCTGCCGCCGCTGCCGCTCGATGCGATCGGGCCCGAGGAACTGGCCGACGCGCTCGAGGCGACGCCGCGGCCGCGCTGGCGCGTCGTGATCGTGTCGGCCTGCTACTCGGGCGGCTTCGTCGACGCGCTACGCGACGAGGACACGCTGGTGATCACCGCGGCGCGCGCCGACCGCACCTCGTTCGGCTGCGGTGCCGACGCCGACATCACCTACTTCGGGCGGGCCTTCCTCGACGAGGCGCTCAATCGCACGACCTCGCTGCCGGAGGCGTTCTCGCTCGCGCGCGAGGCGATCGCGCGGCGCGAACGCGACGAGGGCATCGACACGCCGTCCGAGCCGCAGATTTCGACGGCGCCGGCGATCGAGGCGCAGCTCGCACGCTGGCAGCGGCAGCTCGAACCGGGGCCTGCGGTACCGTTCACGCACGGCGCTCGGACCGCCGGCGCGGTCGCCGGCGAAGCCGCTCCGGACGACACGCCAGGGCCTTCGGACTGAGCACGCCGACGCGGCGCGTCGTCCCTCAATCTCAGCGCGGCGGTTCGTTCCAGCCGGAGACGCGGCCGTCGCGATCGAATTCGACGCTGCCGCCGTCGGCGTCCGGGTAGAACCAGATTTCGGACATCACGCCGATACGCTTCTTGCCGGGCTTGCCGAGCACGGCCGAGACCTGGCTCCAGGTCATGCCCTTGCGCAGCGCCTGCCAGTCGGCCGCGACCGCCGGTGCTGCCGGCGCCGGCTCGGCGGCGGACGGTGCCGCGGGCGCGGAGCGGGCCGAAGCCGGCGCGCGTGCCGGCGCGGCCGGTGCCGGCGCCGCAGCCGGTGGGGGCGCGTCGAGCCGCCGCTCCAGTTCGATCACGCGCTGCTCGAGCGCCTTGAGGCGCTGCTCGACGGTCGGTTCACCGTCGGCGAGCGCCACGCCGCTGACGGCCCAGATCACCAGGCCTGCCAATACCCCACGATAGTGCATGTCCCGCCCTCCGGTGCCGCTGGTCGGCGGCAGACTAGCAGGTTGCCGGCAGCGGTTCTTGCTGCAGTGCCGCTGCACGGCCGGGTCGGGACGTCCAGTTGACCGGGCAGCCACGCGGGAACATGCTGTCGGCCGCTTTTTCCCAGAGTCCATCGATCGATGATCAGACCGTGCACCCTTGCGCTGGCGCTGCTGGCCGCCGGCGGCAGTCCGCTCGTCCGCGCCGCGGACTGGTTCGTCGAGGCGCAGTTCGACGACCGTGCGGTCGTCGACCGCCTCGGCGCGCGCTTCCAGCATCTGCAGATCGACCCGGCCCGACGCCTGATCCGGGTCGACACCGACGAGGCCGGCATCGCCGCGCTGACCGAGGCCGGCCTCGACGTGCGCGTGGACATGGTCGCGACCGCCAAGCTGCGCGCGTTCCACGCTGCGGTCGAAACAGCCGACACGCCGCAGGCGATTCCGGGCTATGCCTGCTATCGCACGGTCGAGGAGACCGCCGGCTCGATCGATGCGCTGGTCGCCGCATATCCGGCGTTGACCGAGGTCGAGACGATCGGACCGACCTGGGAGCGCGAGCGCAATCCGAATGCCGGCTACGAGATGCGCGCGCTGCGCGTGACCAATCTCGATACCGTGGCCGACGATCCGGACCGTCCGCGCATGGTCATGTACGGCTCGATCCATGCGCGCGAATACACGCCGGCCGAACTGCTGATGCGAATGGCCGAAGGGCTCGTCGCCGGCTACGGCACCGACCCGCTCAGTACCTGGCTGGTCGACCACGTCGATTTCCGCTTCATCGTCCACGCCAATCCGGACGGACGCAAACGCGCCGAGACCGGCATCGGCTGGCGCAAGAACACCAATGTCGAGGACGCCTTCTGCCCCGGCACGCCCAATAGCTTCAGCCAGCCCGGCGTCGACTTGAACCGCAACTTCCCATTCCATTGGAGCGGCACCGGCGGCTCGAGCACGGAGCGCTGCGACCAGACCTTCCGCGGTCCGTCCGCCGGATCGGAGCCGGAGACGCGCAACCTCGTCGCCTACACCGTCGGCACCTGCGACGCCAGCGGCAACTGCAGCGGCGGCGCCCTGCCCGACCGGCGCGGCACGAGCCTGGCCGATCCGGCGCCCGAGGATTACTCGGGCCTGTTCTTCGACATCCACAGCTACTCGCAGCTGGTGCTGTGGCCGTGGGGCGACGTCGAAACCGCATCGCCGAATGACGGCCCTCTGCGGCGCATGGGCCGCCGCCTGGCCTGGTTCAACGACTACTGGCCGATGCAGTCGGTCGAGCTCTACCCGACCCGTGGCACGACGGTCGACACCGTCTACGGCTATGTCGGTGCAGCCGCCTACACGATCGAGCTCGGCGTCGAGTTCTTCGAGAGCTGCAACGAGTTCGAGAACGCGACGCTGCCGCACAACCTGTCAGCGCTGCTGTATGCCGCGCGCGCGGCGCGCCGGCCGTACCAGTGGCCGCAGGGCCCCGACGCGCGCGATCTGACGACCGACCTCGTGCGCGTTGCCGCCGGCACCGCGGTGACGCTGCGCGCGACGATCGACGACACGCGCTACAACCAGGACAACGGCGCGGAGACCAGCTACGCGATCACCGGCGCGCAGGCCTACCTCGACGTGCCGCCATGGCGCAGCGGCGCGGTCGCGATCGCCGCGCACGCGGTCGACGGCAGCTTCAACGCGACGTCCGAGACGGTCGAGGTCACGATTCCGACCGCGGGACTCGCGCCGGGCAGGCATCTGGTCTGGATCCAGGGCAGCAATGCGCGCAACGGCGGCACCGCCGGCACGCCCGATGCGGTCTTCATCGAGATCGTCGGCGAGGACCGGCTGTTCGCCGACGGCTTCGAATCGCGCTGATCGAACGCGACCTCGTCCGTGTTCAGCGGACGAGGTCACCCGTCGCGATCAGCGCGCAGATCGCGCGCACGTCACCATCCATCGCGCGGTCGCGCTGCATGAAGTCGATCTGCGTGCGGATCGCCGCCAGTGCGCGGCGCACCGGTTCGCCGGCATGGAAATCGCGGCTGCCGGCGAGCGCGTCGCGCAGCGCCTGTACCTCCGTCTCGAACGTCGCGCGGCCGGGCTCGCCTTCGCGTGGCGCGTTGCCGATCCTGGCCGCGAGCGCCTGCCAGCCGCCGCTCACGGCCAGATCGCGTGCGGCGTTGAGCATGTCCTGGCGGTATTCGAGCGCCTGCGCCGCGGTGTAGAGCTCCAGCGCGAGCACGTGACCGAGATCCTCGGTCATCTCGAGCACGTGACGTGCCTCGTTGGTGCCCATCGAGACGTGGTCCTCGGCGTTCGCGCTGGTCGGCACCGAGTAGACGCTGGCCGGATGCGCGCGCGTGGCCAGATCGTTGACCAGTGCCGCGGCCGTGTACTGCACGATCATGAAGCCCGAATCGGTCGCGTCCTCGTTGCCGATCAGGAACGCCGGCAGACCGTCGTTGGTCGCCGGATCGACCAGCTTGGCCAGACGCCGCTCGGAGATCGAGGCCAGCACCGGCAGCGCCGCCTTGACGTAGCTCATCGCGAGCGCCAGCGGCATGCCGTGGAAATGGCCGGCCGAGACGACCTGATCCTCGATGTGCAGCGGCCGTCCGGCCGCCCTGCCCTCTGCGTAGACCGGATCGTCGGCGTCCGGGAAGATCAGCGGATTGTCGGTGACCGCGTTGAGTTCGACGTCGACGATGCGGCAGGCCTGCATCCAGGCATCGCGGACCGCGCCGTGCACCTGCGGCATGCAGCGCAGGCAGTAGGCGTCCTGCGGCTGGTGCTTCTTGCCGCCGCGGAAAGGCAGGAAGCGCGTGTAGAACGCCTCGCGCCCGTGGCGCTGGCTGCTCGGCACCCAGTCCCAGGCGATGTCGAAGCGTCGCGCCTGCGCGTCCGGGCCCTGCCAGGCGTCGGCCGACCAGGTCCGGAAGCGCGGCACCAGGTGATACGGAATGTCGACCAGGGTCGAACCCTCGATCAAGCCGCGCAGACGGCGCGCGGTCTCGACCTGGCCCGGATGCGGCCGCAGCGCGTGCACCTCGGGCCGCAACGCGCCGCTGCGTCCGGCGAACGCGTCGAGCGTCATCGCGGCGGCCAGATCGGCCGTCGCGAGCAGGGTCTCGAGCCGGTCGAGCGCGAGCACGGCGGTCGCGAGCATCTGTGCGGTGCCGTTGTTGAGCGCGAGGCCTTCCTTGAACGAGAGCCGCAGCGGTGTCAGGCCGACGCGCCGCAGTGCCTCGGCACCGGACACGCGCTCGTCGCCGACGAAGGCTTCGCCGCCGCCGAGCAGCACGATCGCCAGATGCGACAGCGGTGCCAGATCGCCGCTGGCGCCGACCGATCCCTTCTCCGGCACCACCGGCACGACGCCGCGGTTGAGCAGCTCGACCAGGGCCTGCAGCGTTTCGACGCGCACGCCCGAATGGCCGCGCATCAGCGTGTTGATGCGGATCGCCAGCATGGCGCGCACGACCTCGGCCGACAGCGGCCGGCCGACGCAGACGGCATGCGTCACGATCAGGTTGTACTGCAGCTCCTCCAGCAGCGTGCCTTCGCGCGGCTCGGGATTGCCGCCGGGCAACTCGTCGCGCGCTCGGTGCGCACCGAGCAGCTTGTCGGCATTGCTGCCGAAGCCGGTCGTGACGCCGTAGACCGGTTCGCCGCAGTTGACCTTGTCGGCGAGGAACGCCGCCGCGCGCTCGACACGCGCGAGCTGCGCCTCGTCGAGCGCGACGCTGCGGCCGCGGGCGATGGCGACCAGTTCCGCGCGCGTCATGCGCGTGCCGTCGAGGCGGATCGGAGATGCGTGCATGGAACGATGTCCTGAAGAATGTGCCTGGCGGAAGTAGCGGTTGTTCGCCGATCGCTTCGGCGGTCGACGAACCAGCCTGCGCGCGTCGCCTGACCGCCGTCCGGCGACGCGTATGCTCAGCCGGTGATCTCGGCCTGCGCGAGTTCGACCGTCAGCGCGGCGGCCAGCTCGGCGCGCGCCACCTCGAACTGATCCTCGCGGCGCAGGTCCTTGATCGTCACGACGCCGCGCGCGAGCTCTTCCTCGCCGAGCACGGCGACGAAGCGGATGCCGGCACGGTCGGCGTACTTGAACTGCTTGCCGAGCTTGGACGGGTCCATCACGACCTCGGTCGCGATGCCGCCGTCGCGCAGCTCGCCGGCGAGCGCGAGATAGTGCGGCAGATGCTCCGGCGTCATCTGCGTGACGAGGACCTTGACCGTGCTGGTCGCCGTACCGATCAGGCCGGCCTCGCGCAGCTGCCAATACAGGCGCGTCGCGCCGATCGAGATGCCGACACCCGGCAGATGCGATTTGGTGTAGTTGCCGGCGAGATTCTCGTAGCGGCCGCCCGAGCAGATCGAGCCGATCTGCGGATGATCGTTCAAGGTCGTCTCGTAGACCGTGCCGGTGTAGTAGTCCAGGCCGCGCGCGATCGACAGGTTCAGCGCGAAATGCGACTCCGGCACGCCGAACGCATGGATCAGATCGAGCACCTCGCGCAGCTCGGCGCGGCCCTGCTCGAAGGTCTCGCTGCCGCTGCCGAGCGCGTCGAGCTTGGCGTGCGCGTCGGCCAGCGAGGTCGACCGCACCTGCACGAACGCCAGAATCCGGTCGGCGACGTCGCCGGACAGGCCAAAGGTCTCGCCGGTCAGCGTCTCGCGCACCGCCTCGGGTCCGCGCTTGTCGAGCTTGTCGACCTCGCGCAGCACCAGCATCTGCCGCTCGCCGTCGGCGATGCCGAGCCCTTCGAACCAGCCGCGCATCAGGCGGCGGTTGTTGAGCTGGATCGTGAACGGCCCGATCGCCAGATCGCGGAACACGCTGTAGATGACCGCCGGGATCTCCGCGTCGTAGCGCACCGACAACGCGTCCTTGCCGACCACGTCGACGTCGCACTGGTAGAACTCGCGGAAGCGACCGCGCTGGGCGCGCTCGCCGCGATAGACGCGTTGCATCTGATAGCGGCGGAACGGGAAGTTCAGATCATGCTCGTGCTCGGCGACGTAGCGCGCCAGCGGCACGGTCAGATCGAAGCGCAGCGCCAGCTCCGGCCGCTCGCTCTTCTCGAGCGCGCCGGTCGACTGCACGAAATAGACCTGGCGCTCGGTCTCGCCGCCGGACTTGGTCAGCAGGACGTCGGCATACTCCATGACCGGCGTTTCGACCGGCAGGAAGCCGAAGCGCTCGTAGTTGCGCCGGATCGTGTCGAGCATGCCCTGGAAGGCGATCTGATCGAGCGGCAGCAGTTCGAGCACGCCGGGCGGCGTGCGGGCGGAGGTCAGGGCCATCGGGTTCCTCGAGGGTTGATCACGCGTGCCGGCCGCACCGGCCGCGTACGCAGCCGGAAAGCGTACCAGAACCGCCGTTCGCAGCGTTCCCGGCCGCGCGGCCGCCGCGGCACCGACGGCCCGCCGCATCGCGCTCGACACGGCTCGATCGAGAACGCTTGCACGCCCCTCGCTCAGTCGTTAACATTCGCGCCCCTGCTCGTTCGGGCAGGTGCTTCGGGGTGTAGCTCAGCCTGGTAGAGCGCTACGTTCGGGACGTAGAAGTCGCAGGTTCAAATCCTGTCTCCCCGACCAAACAGGTCAACGAAAAAGCCGGCCACGCGCCGGCTTTTTCGTGTCTGCACCTTGTCAGCAAACGGCGCCGGCGAGTGTGCCCGCTCGCCTGGCCCAGCACAGCGTCGTTTTTCACGGCGAAGTCCTCGCAGCGGTCGCATGAAGACGCAGATCGGGCGCAGGTCCTCCGAGGAACAGCGCGAACAGGACCGTATCGTCGGCTTCCAGTATCCCACTGCCGTCATCGTAATCGCTCCATGCCGCTTGCGGTTTCTGCGTCATGTCACGAATGACTACGTGAACAATGCCGAGCAGGCACCGGAGCTCACCTTCGATCATCGTTGCCAGATCAGAGCGTTGCCGCACCCGCACCTCGGCATCGGCCCGCACGTCCGAATAGAGCCGGGTGGCCTCGCCGACGATCCGGTCACGCTGCGCCTGGAGCATGCGGTTTTGCCTGCGAAGAACGTATGCCAAGCGCCCCCGCCCGCCTCCAGCAGCCAGGCGTGACTGACGTCCGAGAAGCGGGTAACTCCGAGGATCGATCAAGCCATCGGCGTCTGGTCCGGCCAGCCCTGCTTGCCGAACAGCGTTGCGTCATAGCAGGCCGTACACAGCAGGTCGTAGTGCGGCGCCCGCTCCCTCTCATCGGGTTCCGGCATATCTCCATCGGACGTGCGGCCCATGCCTTCTCGCTCGTGCCCGACCACCTCGCTCGAGGTCGCCCTCTGAGCGCCGCACCCGCGCAGCCGCCACGGTCACCGCGTGAAGAGCGGACCTGCGCATGCGTCGATGCGCTGCGGTCCCGCCGCATGCGTCGCCCGGAAGATCGGTCCCGCAGCGCCGCCGACGCCGCGGAGCGAGTGCGCCACGCGGGCCGGATCCGGCGCTCGAACTGCGCCCGCATTGCCGCTTAAACTTTCTGCCAAACGCGCCGGCAGCGGATGCATCTGAGCCGGTACGCGCGCATCGCGGGTAAGGTCAGGGCATCGGCGGCGGGGGACACATCGTCATCTATGGTTCGGATTTGGCATGCGGAGCCGAGTCGGCGTTACCGCTTCGGCAGTGTCGTGGTGGAAACACAGGGTCGGCGCGTCTTCGTCGACGGGCATGAACGCAAGGTGCCCCGCCGCGTGTTCGACCTGCTCCTGCTGCTGTGCCGGGCACCGCGCCGTGTGATCCCGCGCGATGCCTTGTACGAAGCACTGTGGTCCGGCGGTCAGATCGTGTCGGACGAAGCCCTGACCCAGGCCGTATTCCGGGTCCGCGCCCTGCTCGGCACCGAGGGCCGACATGTGGTGACCCTGCGTGGTGTCGGTATCCGCTTGGATGCCGACGTCACGGTCCAGACCGACGACCCGTCCGCCGACCGGAATCCGGACGTGGCGGCCGAGGAACCGGTTGCCGAGCGTGCCGGCGCACCGGCCGTCGAGCCGGCCGTCGAGCCGGCCGTCAGGCGACCGCGTCGCTTCGGCGTGGCAACGATTCTGCTGGCCGTCGCCACGCTGGCGCTGCTGATCTGGGCGGCGTGGCTACGTTGGCCGCCCGCTCCCGGCCAGCCGATCGACCCCGGCTATGGCATCACCTCCGAGCGCATCCATGCGGACGACACCGACACGTCGACGCAGCTCGCCATCGCCGTGGGCTACGACGATACCGGCGATCGGCCACGGGCGCGTGCCGTGCTCGAGACCTTGCACGAGGCCGATCGGCGCACACCCTGGCCGGCGCTGCTGACCGGCCTGTGGGACATCGGCACCGGTGATCCGCAGCTGGCGGAAGGCTGGCTGGCCCGTGCAAGAGAGCGTATCCGGCCGCTGGATGACCCTTATCTCAACGCGATGCTGCGCTATGTCGAGGCCGAACATCGCGGCGCCCCCCGAGACATCATCCGTTACGCTGGCGCGGTTCTGGATCTGGAACCCGGCGCCTGGCGTCTGCGTCTGGCCCGCGCACACCTGTATCACTACCTCGGTCAGCGCGAACCGGCGTTGCGCGAGATCCGCAAGATCCAGGTGCACGAACTGGGCATCCGCCGGCTGGAATCGGCGGTGGCCGATCGCGCTTCGTTCGGCGACGTCGAGGGCGCCGAAGCCCAGCTCCTCGCTCTGCCGCGCAATACCGACACAGCCGCCTGGGAGTTTCTGGCCGGCCGCATCGCCTGGAGCCGCGGCGATCACCAGGCGGCCCGGGAGGCGTGGGAACGGGCTTTTGCCGAAGCGCGGAACAATGGCCGGGACGACATTCGCCACCGCGCCCAGGTCAGTGCGGGTTTCGCCGCCATGCTGACCGGCGACACGACCCCGGCCGTGGCCCTGTTCGAAGCGGCGCGCGTCAATGCCGAGCAATCGATGCGAATCACCGATCGCATCGACCTGACCCTGCTGCTGGCCCAGTTGCACGCCCTCCAGGGCGAGGATCCAGCGGCGCGCAAGGAATTCGACCTCGCCGTCGACCTGTTCGCCAACGGCGGCGGCAACGATCGGATGCGTACGCAGACCGTCCTGGTGGGCGCACGCCTGTTTCCGGATCGGGCGACCGGGCTGGAACCGATCGCCAATCCGGCCGCGCAGGCCTTGCTCGATGCCAGACGCGCGCTGCACCGCGGAGACGCTGCGGCGGCCCGCGCCGCCTTGCTGCTGGCCGAGCAGCACGGCGCGCTCGGGACCGTGCTGGCCGACGAAGCCCGGCTGCTGGCGGCCCAACTGGCCCGCCCGGTCGCGCCGGAGCGTCCGTTCGATCCACCCTACGCACCGCTCTCGGCCGCTGTTCCGCGCCTGCTGCTGGCCCGGACAGTCATCGCAACTCACTGACGAATCAAACAATGTTTCGGTAATGCAGAGGTTGGGCGGCGGTCAGGTCGGCCGCTCGGGTCGCGATCCATCCTGGCACCGAACCCACCCGTCCCGGGTCGGCGACCGAGGCTTCGTCCGTGCTTCATCTTCCCAATCCGTGCCTGTCGGCGAAGGCCGCCGTATGGGCGGGCATTGCCCTGCTGCAGGTCGCCGGCCCCGGCCACGCACTGACCATTCGCTGCGTAGGGGACAGCCAGCAGCTGGCCAACGCCATCGCAGAGGCCAACACCAGCGTGGATTCCATCTTCTCGATCCGGCTTCGTGAGGGTGTCTATACCAACAGCCATGCGCTCTCGTACGACATCGTGCCGCGCGGATCGAAGCGGCTGATCGAACTGTCGGGCGGCTGGTCGGGTGCGAACCTGAGTTGCCAGTCCAAGCGTTTCGATCCGGCGCTGACCACCCTGGTCGGGACGGCCAACCGCGTCGCGCTGGGCTTCAGTCTGCATTCGCTGCTCGGCCAGAACGACAACCTGGTGTATCTGATCGACCTCAGCTTTACCAATCCTGGCTTCACGCAGGAGGCCAACGGCGCCTGCCTGCGAGGCTCGATCGAATCCGGCCACGCCGCTTCGCTCGATCGCATTCACGCACACGACTGTTTCGCACCGTTCGGCTCTCACGCCTCGGTCAACCTCAGCAACCGGGGATCCTTGACCGCCCGCAACATCTACGTGCGTGACGGAGCCGCACTCAACAACGGCGGCCTCCGGGTGGACGCCTACGCCGGTGCCATCGCTCATCTGGCGCAGATCACCGTCACCGGCACGCAGTCGAGCGGCGATGGCTGGCTCGGCAGCGGCATCACGCTGATCACCTTCGGCAATGGCCTGATCCATCTGAGCAACAGCGTGACCTGGGGCAACGATGCCGACGCCGATACCCAGGACCTGTGGATCAACGGCGCCGGTGTCGTGCTGACGCGAGTGCACTATGGCTCCATCGAAGGATCCCCCGCGGTCAACATCGCGCCCGGCACGGGGGATCCGGGCTTCGTGTCGGTGGACGATGCCCGCCTGCGGTCGCACTCCCCGCTGATCGACAGCGGCACCGACAGCCCACAGGGCGGCCCGGGAACCTTCGATGCCGACGGCAGGGCGCGCGTGCAAGGCGCCGCGATCGACGTTGGCGCGTTCGAGTCTGCCCCCACCCCGGTCGATCTGATCTTCCGCGACGGCTTCCAAGCCGGCGTCGATTGATCCCTTCCCGGCTGCATGCCGGAACCCTCTCCATCCAGGAGTTCTTCTTCATGTCCACCATTCATCCGCTGCGAATGCCGCGGCTCAAACCCCTCGTGCTCGCCGTCGTCGGCACCCTCACGGTCGCCCACGTCCTGGCCGACCCACTTCTTATCGACACGGCCGCATCGCGGGCGACGACCGATTCGGCTGCACCCGATGGCACCGAAACCTGGATCATCGAGAACTGCAACGACAGCGGGCCGGGCAGCCTGCGGGAGGTGATCGACACGCAGGCCGGCAGCGGCGACACCATCGATCTTTCCCAGCTGACCTGCAGCGCGATCACCCTGGAAACCGGCGCGATACGTGTGCCGCAGGAGGAGCTATTCCTGGTCGGCCCGTCCGCCGAGCAGCTCGCCATCGACGGCAAGGATCAGTCGCCCGTGTTCCGGCACGAGGGCGCCAGCAGCTTCCTGATCAATGCTCTCACCGTTCGCAACGGGCGCAACGAGCCCGCCGAAGGCCACGTCCGCGGTGGCTGCATCGCGTCGAACGGGACTGTTTTCCTGATGAATGCGGCTGTACGCGACTGCACGGCCCGAGTCGACGGCGATCGCAACGCCATGGGCGGCGGCGTCTACGCCGCTGCCGGGGTCTATCTCGACAACACCTCGATCACCGGTAATCGGGCGATCAGTGACGGTCCGGCGAACCTGAGCGGGTTCGGCGTGGGCGGCGGCGTGTTCTCGATGGGACGGGCGGAGTTCGTCCGAACCACCATCGCCGGCAACACCGCCCGCGGCGCCGACAATGGCTTCAAGGGACAATCGGGCGGAGCCTGGGTGTTCGGCGGCGGCGCCGTGCAAAACACCACCATCGCCAACAACACCGCGGGCAGCAACGGCGGTCTGCTGATGATGGACGCGATGTACGGCGATCCGATCGACATCGTCAGCAGCACCATTTCCGGCAACTTCGCCGGCGAATCGATCATCGGTGCCGGCCTGTACGTCGGCATGACCTCGCAGTTGACGGTGATCAACAGCACCATCACGCTCAACATCGAGCGCAACGCCAAGAACGCGCCGTACGGAGCCGGGCTGCTGCTGGGCACCGGCGAGGTGCCCACGCATATCGCCAACAGCATCATCGCCGGCAACATACTCGACGACGGCAGTGGTGGCCTGTCCTCGGACATCGGCAGTGGCGGCGAGACGACCGCGGTGTCCGGCAGTCACAACCTGATCGGCTACTCGCCGCTGCAGCTGCCGGCCGATACCCTCTCCGATGATCCGATGCTCGGAGCGCTGGCCGACAACGGCGGCCCGACCTGGACCCATGCGCTGCCACCGGACAGCCCGGCCGTGGATACAGGTGACGACAACGGCCAAGCATTCGACCAGCGCGGCACGGGCTTCCCGCGCATCGTCGGCAAAGCCGCCGACATCGGCGCCTACGAGCTGGAAGAGCATGGAACCGGCGATGAAATCTTCGTCGCGGACTTCGAGCTCTGCCCCGGGTGTCCGTCGTACTGACGTGCCCCCGCGAATCCGAGCGCATCGACGGCGCCCACCGCCGATGCGCCGCGGAACGCAGCCGATCGCGCCGGCCGTCTGCCGATTCGACCGGATGGCCGATGCCACCTGCCGTGCGGCTCGGCCGTCATTGCATCGCCGGCCGAATGGCTGCAGGTCATCGAACGGATGACGGCAGCGGAAGCTGGCACCTGACACGTTGCGAACGGCGCTCGCGCATGAGCGCCTGAGACCACGGGAGACGGGGCCGGAAACACAGACCGGCCCTGTTTGCCGGGCATGGAGGCTTCAGATCAGGTAGAGGGGCATGTCGGACCGCGTCCACCTGCGCATGATCTCCGCCGGACACGGCGAATGGAGAACAACCAATCGTTGCGTGGGCTGTGATGAAGGTCACCGGGACGTCGTCTGCAAGGTCGATCAACGCCCTGCCTTCGCCTCACAACTTGAACAGCGGCTGCAGCCGTCGCGCCAGCCAGCCCGGGAAGCGCAGCGGCGCATCGAGCGCCGACACGCAGATGCAGGAGGTGCCCGGTACCGTCACCGGCTGATGCTCGACGTCACTGTCGAGGTCGGCGACGTCGCCGGGCGCGAAGTGCCCGAGCGCATCGTGGTAGGCACCGCGCAGGATCTGGGTCAGCTCGGTGCCGCCGTGGCCGTGCACCGGCATGCTGCGGCCGGGGCCGATCTTGAGCATCAGCAAGGTGCCGGTCTTCGTGCCGGCTGCGCGGATACAGTGCACGCCCGGCGCCATCCAGCGCCATTTCAGATCGCGATACGATGCGCCGAAGTACGGATGCAGCGGTGTCGGCAGCCGGTCGTCGTCCTCGTAAGGCGGGGCGCGCGGAGCCGGCGCGGCGGCCAGCGGCGTCGGCTCGTCGAGCCGGTGCAGCATCGACGCGCGCAGGTCCGCCAGGCGGCCGGCGGCCGTCGAGGCCGGCTGCTGCTGCTCGACCAACTGGCCGCCGATGCGCTCGGCCTCCTCGACGCGAGTACGGCAATGCGCGCAGGTTTCCAGATGCGTGGCGGCGACGATCGCCACTTCCGTCGCCAGAGCGCCGGCCGCGTAGCTGACCACGGTGGAGGGATCCAGATGATGATGCGGATTCACGGCTGATCTCGTACTTGACCCTGCAGGCGCAGGAATGCGCGGCGCAGGTGCGACTTCACGGTGCCCAGCGGCATCTGCAGTTCGTCGGCGATTTCCTGATGGGTCTTGGCCTCGAAGTAGGACATCCGCATCAGCCGCGCCTGAACCACCGGCAGCTCCTGGATGCGGCGCTGCAGGCGCGTGTGTTCGGCATAGTCCTCGGCGGCGGAAAACGGGCGCGCCAGTTCCTCGTCGGAGGTCGGGATCGCATCCTCGAGCACCTGGACCCAGCCCTGTTCGCATCGCACGCGGTCGATGTGCAGATTGCGGCCGATCCGGAACAGCCAGGTCGACACGGCGCCGTGCTGCGGATCGTACTGCGCGGCCCGATGCCACAGCCGCAGCAGGGCCTCCTGCGCGAGCTCCTCGGCGACCGCGTCCGGGCTGCCGAGACCGCGCAGATAGAGACACAACCGCGGCATGAAGTGGTCGTAGATGCGCATGAAGCTGGCGCGATCGCGTGCACGGGCGACTGCCAGCATGTCACCGGTCCAGTCATGGGCATCGCGCGGCGCGGGCGTGGGAATGGACACCGGACTGGCCACCCGTGGGGGCGAGGGTCTCCTCGTGAAGTCGGTGGCCATGGTATGCCAGGTTCCGCTGCGGTTCTCGATGGTCCTCTCTACGCAGATCGAGGCCGATCGGATGCAGACACCCGATGGCCGCTTCGGCGGAGCACCCGTGCCGGCTGCCGGCATCGGCCAGGCGTCGCCCGCGTGTCCGAGGAGAAGCTGCCCTCATGAGCAAGCTCGCGCATCGCCGCCGAGTTCGGCCGGCCGGCGCCGACGCCCCCCGTGTTCGGTCCGAGTCTCCCAACGTCGCGATGAGGCCCTGGAGGCCGTGCGATAACCCGCCTGCATTCCGGCGATCCCGTTCTCAGCGACGCGGGCATCAGCCCCGTGGTGCCCTCGCAGCGCCGACAGCGACTCCGGAACGCGTCGACGGCTCGCTGGATCCGACTGGGCGTACAGATCGGCGGCGAATCGATCTCGGGTCCGAGCCTTCCCCGACGCCTGGCATGCCTCCGGATCGCCTTTCGGTTCGTATACCGAGCTGACGTTTTCGTCAGTTTCGGACCGCGCCTCGTCGCGGGATCCATGCCGGATGCGGGCTGCGCCGCGTGTCGCGCTCATACCGGGATGGCATGCTAATTGCTATTTTTGGACAAATCCTTTTCTGGTCCAGTCGATGCTCGTCGGCACCTACAATCTTGCGCTGGTCGCAATCTCGTTCCTCGTCGCAGCGGTCGCCTCGTTCGTCGCGCTCGACATGGCCGGACGCATCGACGCCAGCCGCGGCTGGGCGGCGCGTGGCTGGCTGATCGGCGGCGCGGTCGCGATGGGCTTCGGCATCTGGTCGATGCACTTCATCGGCATGCTCGCGTTCCAGCTGCCGATCCCGCTCGGCTACGATCTGGCGATCACGCTGTACTCGCTGGCGATCGCGATCGCCAGCTCCGGCTATGCGCTGTGGGTCGTGTCCGGACCGAGCCTGCCGCCGCGCAGGCTGTGCTTCGCGGCCGCGGTGCTCGGCAGCGGCATCGCCGCGATGCACTACGTCGGCATGGCCGCGATGCGCATGGCGCCGGGCATCGACTACGACCCGATCTGGTTCGCGGCCTCGATCCTGATCGCGGTGGCCGCGGCCGGTACGGCGCTGTGGATCGCGTTCTCACTGCGCCGAGACGCCGACCAGGGCGTCGGCCGCCACCGTCTGATCGCCGCGCTGGTCATGGGTCTGGCGATCGTCGGGATGCACTACACCGGCATGGCCGCGGCCCGGTTTCCCGAAGGCAGCTTCTGCGGCGCGGCGCTGTCGGGCGGCATTCCGCAGCACTGGCTCGCGAGCCTGGTCGGCACCGCGACGTTCGCGATCCTCGGCATGGCGCTGGTGACCGCCCTGCTCGATCGCCGTCTGCAGGAGCGCACCAGCTTGCTGACCGATTCGCTGAAGAAGGCGAATCAGGAGCTGACCTACCTCGCGCTGCACGACAATCTGACCAAGCTGCCGAACCGGCTGCTGCTCGAGGACCGCCTCGAGCACGCGATTCGCCGCGCGTCGCGCAACGGCCCGCACTTCGCGCTGCTGTTCATCGATCTGGACGGCTTCAAGGCCGTCAACGACGCCTACGGCCACCCGGTCGGCGACAAGTTGCTGCTCGAACTCGCCCACCGCCTGCAGGTCAGCATCCGCGCCGGCGACACGCTGGCACGCCTCGGCGGCGACGAGTTCGTCGTGCTCGCCGATGTCGACGATGCGTCCGACGCCGCCACGCTCGCCGAGAAGCTGCTGCAGCAGATCGCGCTGCCGGTGCAGGTCGAGCGCGGCGAGATCGGCATCACCGCGAGCATCGGCGTCGCGATCTTCGGCCCCGACGGCACCAATGCGCGCGAGCTGCTGGCCAATGCCGATGCCGCGATGTACTCGGCCAAGGATCAGGGGCGCAACGCCTATTGCCTGTTCGAGCCGTCGATGAATCGGGGCGCGCACGAGGAACTGGCGCTGACCCAGGACCTGCGCCGCGCACTGGGCCTCGGACAGTTGTCGCTGCACTATCAGATCAAGCTGAAGGCGCCGGACGGTCCGCCGGTCGGCGTCGAGGCGCTGTTGCGCTGGCACCATCCGCAGCACGGCATGATCCTCCCCGACCGCTTCGTGCCGCTGGCCGAGAAGAGCGGATTGATTCTGGAGATCGGCCGCTGGGTCATCCACGAGGCCTGCCGCCAGCTGGCCGAGTGGCGCGCACAGGGCCTCGACGTGCCGTCGGTGTCGGTCAATCTGTCGCCCGCGCAGTTCCGCTCGCCGGGCCTGTTCGGCAAGATCAGCGACGCGCTGACCGCGCATGCGATCCCGCCGGGGTCGCTGGTGCTCGAAATCACCGAGTCGACCGCAATGCGCGACCCCGAGGCCAGTCTTGCGATCCTGCGGCGGCTCGCCGAACTCGGCTTCGGCATCTCGATCGACGATTTCGGTACCGGCTATTCGAGTCTGCTGTACCTCAAGCGCCTGCCGGCCAGCGAGCTCAAGATCGATCGCGCGTTCGTCAAGGATCTGGTGCGCGGCGGCGAGGACGCGGCGATCGTTTCGGCGATCATCGCACTCGGCCGCACGTTGAATCTGGCGGTCATCGCCGAGGGCGTCGAGACCGCGGACCAGCAGCATCTGCTGACCGAACTGGGCTGCACCTCGCTGCAGGGCTTCCACCTCGGCGTTCCGTGCTCACCGGCCGAATTGGCGGCGCGTCTGGGCTGAAGCGACGAGCCGATGGAACCCATGCCATCGGCATTTGCATCTGCAGCGGCACCAAGTCGATCACGCCTCGGACCGACGGCTCGACTTGCGAGATCGGTTGCCCGGCCGAGGATTCATGCCCCCCGCCTACTGCCCACGGCATACGCCCGGCGTTGAAACGCGAGACCGGTCGTGGCTCAAAAGGATGCGCGGCCGTCATGGACTCAGGTTCGCAAATACTTCTCTGCTGCGCGCGGCGCGTCATGCGCAACCGGTTCACTTTCGTGAACTCCACCGCTAAACCACGAATTGGCCCGGAGATGTAACGTTAATTTAAAGCTGAGCGGCGCATGCTTCCGTCGTTGCAGCAGCGCCAACCGAATGCGCAGCGCGAGCCAAGACTCGGCACCGTTGCTGCGCCGATGTCAGCCGGAGATCGGCATGAACAGCCCCACCCCCACGCCCCTGTGGCGTTTCATGGCCATCGTCGAAGTCGACGCGGCCGTCAGCAATCTTGCGGGCCTGTGCCCGAAGGAAGGCCCGCGCTTCCAGCTCACCGCCTGCCGTCAGTCGCCGCGCGGCTACACATGGTACGAACTCGCCGTCGACGGAGCCCACGGCGAACAGGCCGCGATTCGCAATGCGCACATCGTGTTGCGCGCGCTGGAGCGCCTCGCGGCCGATGTGCTCGGCACCGAGATGCGGGTCGTCTCGGGTGCGGAATGGCTGGAAATGGCACGCAATCTGCGGCGGGCCTGAGCCCTGCGGGACGGCGCCGCCGTTCACGGCGCGACGCCGTCCCCTCGATGGCCCTTACCGCACCGGCTGGCAGGCGTCGTATTCGGCCTCGACCAGACGGCCGTCCTTGTTCTCGTCGCAGCGCGCGAAATTGCCGGCCAGCCAGCTGTTCGGCTCGACGTCCTCGAGCGTCAGATAGCCTTTCTCGTTGCCTTTGAGGTCGGCGAACTTGTGCGGCCCCGAGCCCTGCACCGCGTAGGGATCCTGCTTGGCCTTTTCCTTCTGCTTGGCATCGTCGGCCGAGCCGTGAGCCCATGCCAGCGGCGCGGCGGCCAGCAGTACCGAAGCGAACAGGAGCGGACGGATCTTCATGAGCGTCTCCGATGCGTTAGGGGCAACCACGAAAGCACGTGCGTTCGCGATCGCAGCTGAATGCAGCTGGCCGTCCGCATCGGCGTTGAGCTGGCCGCCAGCAACCTGAGCGTTCGCCAGGTCGTTTCGATGCGGCGCCCTCTCGCCACACGGGAGGCACGGGCGTCTGGAGAAGGACGCATGCAAGGCACATACCGATTCAGCGCAGGTACCTCGCGATCAGGCAAACTGCGCGCCAGTTTTTTACCGCGACGAGGTGATACATGCGCACGACAGCCCTCCACATCACAGCACTGGCCACGGCGGTCCTCCTGATCGGCTGTTCGTCGGCCGATGATGCCGGCAAGGCCGCTCCGGGTAACGCGAACAGGACCGTCAAGGTCACGCTCGCGCCGACGCAGGGCCGCAACGTCCACGGAGATCTCAGCCTGGCCGCAGCCGGCACCGGCGTGCGCATCACCGGCAAGGTCGACGGCCTGACTCCCGGAGCCGAGCATGGCTTCCACATTCACGAGAACGGTGACTGCAGCGCGCCGGATGCCAGCAGTGCGGGCGGTCATTTCAATCCGGCGAGCGTGCAGCACGGCAATCCGGATGGCGGCGCGCATCACGCCGGTGACATCCGCAACCTCGTCGCCGACGGCAGCGGCGTCGCCAACGTCGACGTGATCGTCGAGGGCGTCTCGATCGGTGGTCAGAACGACGTGCTCGGCAAGGCCGTGGTCGTACACGAATCGCCGGACGACTACGCGAGCCAGCCGGCCGGCAACTCCGGCGCGCGCATCGCCTGCGGAGTGATTCCGGCCAAAGGTTGAGTAGCCTAATTTCGATGGCCCGGTCGCGCCTCTTGCGCGCCGGGCCAGGACGCGGCGACGATTCGGGCGAGCCAGACATCGTCTCCGGACGAAGTAGGCAACTGAAACGGAATCGTTTCTCGTTCGACGGTTTTGGCGATCAGCAATAGTCAGACGTACCGCGTCCGTCCTGTGCGTCAGACTTCCGACCTTGCGTTCGCGGCATCCATCGATACCGCCGTGCCGTCAGGATGCAGCCAGCCCGACTCGCCGTCGGCGTAATGCTCGTTCTTCCAGATCGGCACGCGCTGCTTGATCTCGTCGATGATCCAGCGGCAGGCGTCGAACGCCGCGCCGCGATGAGCGGCGCTGACACCCACCCATACCGCCAGGTCGCCGATCTCGAGCCGTCCGATCCGGTGCAGGCAGCGTGCGGCGCGGATCGCGAAACGCGTGCGTGCTTCGGCCAGGATCGCTTCGCCTTCGCGTTCGGCCAGTGCGGCATAGGCCTGGTAGTCCAGGCGCAGCACCGGGCGCCCTTCGTTATGGTCGCGAACCCAGCCCTCGAACGTCACGCAGGCTCCGGCGGCCGGATGGTCCAGGTGATCTCGCTCGGCAGCCGGATCGATCGGCCGCTCGGCCAGCGCGAATGCGCTCATCCGCCCGACACCGGCGGCAGGAACACCACCTCGTCGCCGTCGTGCAGCGCGTGATGCCAGTCGGCGAGCGCGCCGTTGACCGCGACGCGCAGGCGCACCGGATCGAACCGGAAACCATGGCGCTCGCGCAGCTGCGCGTAGAGCGCCTGCGGATCGCCGGCGTCGCTGACGACGGCCTCCTCGGCACGACCGGCCGCATCGGCCAGGCTCGCGAAATACAGCAGCCGATACTTCACGTCAGGACGCCTCCTCGAAATCGCGCTTGCCGCCGGTCTTCTCGATCAGGCGGATGCCGTCGATGCGGATCGCATGGCTGAGCGCCTTGCACATGTCGTAGACGGTCAACGCCGCGACGCTGGCACCGGTCAGCGCCTCCATCTCGACACCGGTCTTGTGGGCGACCGCGACCTCGCAGCGGATCACCAACACGTCGCCGTCGCCGAACTGCGCGCTGATGCGGCAGCGCTCGACCGGCAACGGATGACAGAACGGAATCAGATCGTGCGTGCGCTTGACCGCCATCGTGCCGGCGATGATCGCGGTATCGACGACCGGACCTTTCGCCGAGCGCAGGCCGGACTCGCGCAGCCGTGCGGCGACCTCAGGCGGAAACTGGACGCGCGCTTCGGCGATCGCGGTACGACGCGTGGTCGGCTTGTCGCCGACGTCGACCATCGTCGGGCGACCGTCGGCATCGACGTGGGTCAGGCCGCTCATCGGAACTCAGCCTCCGATCTCGTACATCTCGACGCGTTCGCGGCTGCGCACGGTCTCGATGCCGCGCAGTTCGCTGTAGCGATCGCCACGTGCCTGCCAGACCGCGCGGATCAGGCCCGACAGCGTGGCGTCGTCGGCACCGGCACGCAAGGCACCGCGCAGGTCGTGACCGCTGCGGCCGAACAGACAGGTGTAGAGCCGGCCGTCGGCCGACAGTCGCGCGCGCGAGCAGTCGCCGCAGAACGGCTCGCTGACCGAGCTGATGAAGCCGATCTCGCCGCCGCCGTCGGCGAACCGGTAGCGCGAGGCGACCTCGCCGCTGTAATGGGCCGGCAGCGCGACCAGCGGCCAGCGTTCGGCGATGCGCCGCCGGAGCTCGGCGCTCGGCACGACGCGATCGAGCTTCCAGCCGTTGCAGGTGCCCACGTCCATGTATTCGATGAAGCGCAGCACATGGCCGCTGCCGCGGAAATGCTCGACCAGCGCCGGGACCTGATGGTCGTTGATGCCGCGCATGACCACGCAGTTGATCTTCATCTGCGTGTAGCCGGCGCGCTCGGCCGCGCCGATCGCATCGAGCACGACCGCCAGGTCGCCCTGCCCGCCCGACATCGTGCGGAACGTGTCGGGGTCGATCGTGTCGAGGCTGAGCGTGATGCGGCCGAGGCCCGCCTCGCGCAGCGCGTCCACGCGCGCGGCCAGCAGGCTGCCGTTGGTCGTCAGCGCGACGTCCTCGACGCCGGGGATCGCGCTCAGCATGCCGACCAGCGCCGGCAGATCGCGCCGCAGCAGAGGCTCGCCGCCGGTCAGTCGCAGCTTGCGCACGCCCAGCCCCGCGAACAGGCCGGCCAGCCGCGTGATCTCCTCGAAGCGCAGGCGCTCGGCCTTGCCGAGAAAGCGGTGGTCGCGCGGATAGTCCTCCTCCGGCATGCAGTACGGGCAGCGGAAGTTGCAGCGGTCCAGCACCGAGATGCGCAGGTCGCGCAACGGCCGGTCGCGCCGGTCGCGCGGACCGGCATCGAGCTGGAACGGTATCGAACGGCCCATCAGCATGCTCCCACGATCGCCGACGGATCGGGATCCCCAAGTGCGAGAACCTCGCCGCGGCGCGCCACATGATAGCCGGCCGCCGCGAGCACGTCGGCATCGGCTTCGCTGCCGTAGTGATACAGCACCAGGCGCGCGCGCAGGTCCGGCGCGTACTCGCGCGCGAGGTCGTCGAGCCCGGTGTGCGAGGGGTTGCCGACGACGCCGCAGTCGTGCGCGACGATCTCGCCGGCCGCCGCGTAGCGCGAGAGCATTTCCGGGATCGGCCGCGTGTCGCCGGTCCAGACGAAGCTGGCACGCAGCGCGACGCCGAACGAGGTATCGGGCGCGTGATGGCGCGTCGCGAACACCTCGAAGCGCAGACCCTCGTGCCAGAAGCCGCGCGACACCGGGATCAGGTGAAATCCGTCCCAGAAGTTGGCGCCGCCCTCGGCGAGCACTTCCGGATAGTCGGCCACGCGTGACTGCAGCACCGGCACCAGCGCGGCGTGTGCGTAGATGCGCACGCGGCCGCGCGCGGCATCGTCGAAATAGCTGCGATAGAACGCGCGCTCCAGGCCGCCGACGTGGTCCATGTGCGCATGCGTGATGTAGATCGCCGGCGGCAGGGCGCCGTAACGGTCCAGATAGGCCGTCAGTGCCTCCGGGCCGCAGTCGATCAGCAGCAGCGGCCGGCCGTCGCGCTCGAGCACCGCGGCGGCCGATCCGAGTTCGACCGCCTGCGCGCTGCCGACGCCGAGGAAGCGCAGAGCCAGCGTCATCGTCCGCTCCGTGCGGCGGCCAGGTTCGACAGGCCGGCGTGATAGGCCGCCAGCAGCGGATGCCAGAGCCGCGCCTCGAACGCGGTCAGATGGCGCCGGGCACCGACCTTCTCGAGCGAACGGCGCAGGCGCGCGAGATTCTGCTGCTGCCAGCCGAGCGCCGGCGCGCGCAGCCGGCCGCGATCGAAATCGATCAGCCAGACGGTGCCGGTCGCATCGACCAGGATGTTGTGCGCGTTCAGATCGGCATGCCAGCAGCCGGCATCGTGCAGACGCGCGATCGCCTGTCCGGTCCGCGCGGCGAGATCCTCGTCGGCCTCGCCGCCGCCGATGCGTTCGGCCAGCGTCCGCGCATCGGCGATCAGGCCGGTCACGAGGTCGGCCCGGTAGCGCAGGCCCTCGCGCTGCACGCGCGCGGCCAGCGGCGCCGGCACGGCGAGTCCGGCCTCGCGCAGGTGCGCGAGCAGACGGAACTCGCGAAACGCGCGCGTGCGCTCCAGACCGAGCCACAGATAGCGGTCCGCGCTGACGCGCGCGACCAGGCCGCCGCGGCGATAGTGCCGCAGCACACCGCGGCCGGCCGGCGTGTCGACGAGCGCGACGCGGCCGCGGCCGCCGCTCGGCAAGGCGGTCGCGGCGGCCGCCGGCTCGAACCAGGCGGCCTGCGGCGCGGCACCAAGGGCGGCATCGTAGAGAACCGCGCCGTCGGACATCGGGTGGACTTGCGCATCGATCATGGCTCTGCCAAGGTGCGGGCGCTCGCGCGGTCCGTCAACGTCTCGCATTCCCAAGTCTAGCGCATGTCCCAGGTGTCACCGGCCGCACCGCCCGCCTCGCTCTGCATCCTGCGCACCTCGGCGATCGGCGACGTGACCCACGTGGTGCCGCTGGTGCGCACGCTGCAGCGGCACTGGCCCGATACCGCGCTGACCTGGCTGGTCGGCAAGCTCGAGCGGCGCCTGGTCGGCGACATTCCGGGCGTGGAGTTCGTCACGTTCGACAAGGGTGCCGGCCTGGCCGGCTTTCGCGCGGTACGCCAGGCGCTCGCCGGCCGTCGTTTCGATGCGCTGCTGCATCTGCAGGTCGCGCTGCGCGCGAACCTGCTGAGCCTGCTCGTACGCGCGCCGCTGCGCATCGGCTACGACCCTGCACGCGCGAAGGATCTGCACGGCCTGACCGTCAATCGGCGCATCGCCGCGCGCAGCGGCGAGCACGTGCTCGATGCGATGGCGAGCTTCCTCGAGCCGCTCGGCCTGCGCCAGACCGAGGTGCGCTGGGATCTGCCGATTCCCGACGAGGCGCGCGAATTCGCCGCGCATCATCTGCCCGATCGTGCGCCCACCCTGCTGGTCAGTCCGTGTTCGAGCCATCGCGTGCGCAACTGGCGCCCGGAGCGCTACGCGGCGGCCATGGACCATGCCGCGACGGCGCTGGGCTGGCGCGTCGTGCTCTGCGGCGGCCCCAGCGACTACGAACGCAGCTTCGGCGACGCGATCCTGGCAGCGATGCGGACGCGGCCGATCGACCTGATCGGCAAGGACACGCTCAAGCAGCTGCTGGCGCTGCTCGAACGCGCCGACCTGGTGCTCGCGCCCGATTCGGGTCCGATGCACATGGCCAATGCGGTCGGCACGGCCGTGCTCGGCCTCCACGCGGCCAGCAATCCGAACCGTTCGGGCCCGTACTCTGACCGGCGCTGGTGCGTGGACCGCTACGACGCGGCCGCCCGACGCTTCCGCGGCTGCGCGGCCGCCGATCTGCCGTGGGGCACCAAGCTCGAACATCCGGGCGTGATGGACCTGATCGCCGTGGACGATGTGATCGAGCGGCTCGACGCCTACGCCGCGTACGCGTCCGCGCGCTGAGCGGTCGCTCAGGCCGGCGCCGTCGCCGGCTCTAGCGTGCCGATCGAGTGTCCCTGCTCGGCCAGATACTCCAGCCAGCGGTTCAGGAACGAGCTCATGCGCAGGCGCTGCTGAAACTCGCTGCGCGCGGGCGGCAGCGGCCCGAGGATGCGGTTGAGCCGGCGATCGGTATGGCAGTGCAGGACCTCGGCCACGTGCGCGTCGGCGTACAGGCGCAGATGCGCCGACGGCGACAGTTCGCCGGTGTGGTCGTCGACGAAGCAGTAGGTCAGGCGCAGGTCCAGCGTATAGCGATGACGCTCGAGCACGTCCAGGCGCACGTCCAGGCCGTCGTCGACGCTCGAGGCATAGGTGCCCTCCTCCAGCCGCTGCGGCGCGAACAGCCGCACCAGCCGGTGGTAGTTCTCACCGTACAGGCCCATTAGATATGCGAAGCGGCTGGGCAGGACCGATTCGATCGATTCGAGTACAGCTGACATCGGCCGATCATAGTGGCCGCGCACGGTGCTGGGCAGTCTGCTTCGGCGCGCCGATCCCGGGTACAATGACGCCCCGTCTCGCGGCGGCGCCGCGTCAGAACAGATGCTTCTCGATGCCCAGCTGCGAGAGGATCTTGCTGGCCATTTCCTCGATCGAGGTCGCGGTCGTGTTCTGCACCGGCAGACCTTCGCGCCGGAACAGCTTGTCGGCCAGATCGAGCTCGCGGCGGCACTGCTCGAGCTTGGCGTAGCGGCTGCCCGGCCGCCGCGCTTCGCGGACCTGCGCCAGGCGCGTCGCGTCGATCGTCAGCCCGTAGAGCCGGTCGCGGAACGGACGCAGCCGCACCGGCAGCTCGATCTTCTCCAGATCCTCCTCGGTCAGCGGATAGTTGGCGGCCTTCACGCCGTAGTGCAGCGCCATGTACAGGCAGGTCGGCGTCTTGCCGACGCGCGAGACGCCGACCAGGATCACCTCGGCGTCGTCGTACTTCACGTCGATGCCGTCGTCGTGCGTCAGCGCGTAGTTGGTCGCGTTGATGCGCGCCTCGTACTCGGCGAAATCGGTCAGGCCGTGCGCGCGGTTGACGCGCGGCGAGCGCAGCGTGCCCAGTTCCTGTTCGAGCGGCCCGATGAACGGCGCGAACACGTCGAGCATCAGGGCGCCGCTTTCGCCGATCAGCGCGCTCAGGCCCGGGTCGACGACCGTATTGACGACGATCGGGCGCAGGCCGCTGGTCGCGTAGGCGCGGTTGATGCGGTCGGCGGCGAGCTTGGCCTTGTCCGGATCGTCGACGAACGGCAGCCGGTAGGTGTCGAACTGGACGTTCTCGAACTGGGTCAGCACGCTGTGTCCGATCGTTTCGGCGGTGATGCCAGTGCCGTCGGACACGAAGAATACGGTGCGGCGCATGGGGTCTCCCGGAGTCGACGGCGCACAGTCTATGCAATCGCGCGCGCGCGTGCGTCCGCTGCTGCCGACCTCGTCGCCGAACCGAGCGTCCGGCCGGCGAAGGCGACCGGACGCTCCGACTCGGCGCCGTGGTTCACGGCCGGCCCGGCGGCATCTCCGGACAGCTCAGCGACGGCGGGAAGATGTAACGCTCCACGCCGACGTCGATCTGCGCATGGAACGGAATGGTCTGCGGGCCGCTGACCAGGCTCGCCTCGATGTCGGCGCGGATGCGCCCGTCGCTCAGATCGCCGAACGTGATCGAGGCCTGGCCGAGCAGGCCCAGGATGTAGCTGCCGTTGACCGGACCGAGCAGCGAGATCTGGATGATGCTGCCCTGACCGGTCGCGGCGTTCACGGCCAGATCCAGCCGCAGATACTCGAACCCGCCATTGGGCAGATCGTTCATCGCGGTGACCAGAACCTGCCGGCTGCCGTCGGGGCTGTCCTGGTAGACCGCGTAGTTGTTGCCGGGCGTGTCGATGTCGTAATGCGTCTGGACGCCGTCGGCGACCGCGCTCAGGGTGCCGTCGCCCAGTCCCTGCGTGGAGTCCGGCAGCGGCCCGACGAAGCGGAACGCGCCGAACGTGCCGAGCTGGCCGAAATACTGCTGCAGGCCGCCGGCGCTCTGGTCGCAGGCCTCGATCAGCACGAAGCCTCCTTCCCACGGCACCTCCTGCGCCAGGCCGCCGCGGCGGCCGTCCTCGCGCGGCACGCGCACGATCGCCGGCGGATCGAGCGTGACGGCGCCCGGCGTGAAACGGAACGCCGGGCCGGCCGGCTCCATGTCGAAAGGCGCCTCGGGCGCGGTCGTCAACCGCTCGATCCCGAACGTCGTCGGGGCGGCGACCGAGCCGGCCGGTATCGTCAGCTGCGCGCCGCACAGGCGCAGCACGCCGCCTTCCGGTCCGATCGAGGCGGTGACCGGATCGCAGCCGTCGAAGCCGTCGAACATCACGATCGGGTCTTCGGCCGGAGCCGGGGTCGAGGCGGCCATCAGGCCGAGCAGCAGCGCCGCACGGCCGCGCGGGCCAGTCGGGGAAACGGTCATGGCGACTCCATCGATGCACGAGAGAAACGGCGGTGCCCGCGCCGGCACGGCGTGGCGGGCACCGCCGGGGACCGTGCGCGCCGTCACGGGGAGACGGCGCGCACGGTGACACCCAGGGCTCAGCGAGCGGCCGGCGTCAGCCGCAGGTCGTCGATCATCACGCGCGGCGCGGTGTATTCGCCGTCGAGCTGCGAGTACAGATGCAGCGAATCGAACTGCGCACCGCCGAGCGAGAGCGCGTTGGTGGTGACGTTGTCGCGGCCGTTCGGGTCGTTGCTGGTGATCGTCAGCAGCGTACCGCCGACCTTGACGCCGTTGCGATACGCGTCGAGGTGGATGCTGATGCCGCCCCAGGGGCCGTTCTCGTAGTAGGCCAGTTTCACGTTCGCGGCGGTGGCCACCTCGTCCAGGTCGAGCCAGGCGCTGGCGAGCGGACCGATGTTGAGGTTGCCGCCGGGGATCGCCAGGTCGCCGGCGCCGAACGTCATCATGTTCGGCGAGCTCGCGAAGTTCGGGAAGTCGTTGAGCAGGTAGGTCGAGTCCTCGATGATGAACTCGTTGCCGAGGCCGCCCTTGAGCCACGAACCGGGCACGAACGGCTCGTGCTCCGGACCCGGCCAGTAGCCGTGCACTTCGTTGACTTCGCGATAGGTCACGCCGTTGTACTGGAACGTGGTGCCCTTGCCGCCCTCGGTCAGATCGTCGTAGTGGCTGACCACGCCGGCCGGCGGCTCGACGTCGAAGCCGTCGGCGAACAGCCGGTCGGCCGGCGGTTCGACCGGATCGATCTCGCCGAAGACGTGCATGCCGGTGGTGTTGCCGAACGCGGCCACGCGGCCGTCGCCGATCGCACGCACGCGGCGCGGACTGAAGCCGGCCAGGCTGGCCTCGCCGACCAGCACCGGTGCGCTCGGCGTGCTGATGTCGAACGCCTTGAGGCCGTTCGCATCGGCGTACCAGGCGCGGTCGCCTTCGATCGCGACGCGCGCCGCGGCCCATTCGGCCGGGTAGCCGCCGACGCGGGTCGGACTGGCCGGCCGGCTGAGGTCGAGGATGTGCAGGCCGGTCGGGCAGCCGACGACGGCGAGGCTGCCCTCGGCGTTGAGTTCGATGTCGCGCGCGCTGTAGCCGCCGAGGTCGGCGCAGCCGTCGTTCCACAGCTGGACCTCGACCGGCTCGTCGGGATTGCTGACGTCGACGATGTGGATGCCGGCGAGCTCGTCGGCGGCGTAGACGTAGTGGCCGTGCACCTGCAGGCGGTCGATCGTCGGCAACGCGAGGCTGCCGCGCAGCACCGGCTTGGCCGGCACCGACACGTCCACGACCTGCAGGATGCCGCCGTTGGTCGTGGTGCCGAGGTAGGCGAAGTCGCCGCTCGCGGCGACCGTCGACACGTACGGGAACTCGATGCGGCCGAGCTCGAACGGACGGTCGAACGTCAAGTCGGCGATGATCAGGCCATAGCCCCAGGCGCCGAGATAGGCGCGCCCGCCGTCGATCGCGAACTGCTCGAAGTCGCGCTGGTTCAGCGCCTCGGGCAGGTTTGCGTCGAAGCGGTTGAGGACCTCGAAGCTGACCGGATCGACCTTGGTCAGGCCGTAGTTCTCCTGCAGGATGAACGCCTTGCCGCCGACCAGCTCGATGTCGCGCGGCACCGCGCCGCCGCGCGGCGTGACCGTGCTGACCTCGATCGGATCGAGGGGGTCGGCGCTGACGTCCAGGCGCGTGAAGCGGTCGGTGCTGGTCAGCACCAGCGCGCCGTCCGGCAGCGCGGTCACCGAATCGGCGCCGAGCGTCATGATCGGCGAGGAGCCGACCGTCTTCGGTGCGAGCGGATCGCTGATGTCGTGGATGTCGATGCCCGAGAAGCCGAGGCTGTAGGCATGGTTGCCGGCCAGGAAGCCGTCGGTCGCCGGCAGCGTGTCGATGCTGCCGAGCGTCTGCACCGCGGCTGGATTGCCGATGTCGTACAGACTGAACTTCAATCCGAACGCGGCCGCCAGCGGTGCCTGGACGCGGCTGCGGAAGTTCTCGAGCGGATCGCCGTTGCCGCAGTTGCCGTCGACGAAGGCGGGAGCGGACGGCGTGGCCACGTTGAGCATCGCGCAGACGTGCACGGGCGTAGACGAGTTGGTCGTGCCGCTGATGTAGATGTGGTCGCCGTCGACCTGGCTGCGCACGTACGGAATCGGCGTGCGCAGCAGGCGCGTGAAGGTGGGATGCAACGCATCGGCCTCCAGGTCGCCGTAGTAGATGCCGTTCTCGGCGTCGAACAGGTACAGATAGCCGTTGGCGGCCGCCAGCGTCCAGAGGTTCTTGAACGACGGCGCGGCGTAGTCGCTGAACTCGTTGACGAGCTCGGGCCGCTGCGGATCGCGCAGCGAGTAGACCGCCACGCCGCCGCTGTCGTCGCCGGCCTGCCAGCTCGCGTAGAGATAGTCGCCCCAGCGCGTCAGGCCGCGGATCGTGCCGCTGGCCGGCGTCGTGCTGGTGATCGAGACCTGCACCGGCGCGCCCGGGTCGGCGTAGTTCCAGGCGCTGAGGACGCGTCCGCTGGCGACGTAGACGAGGTCGCCGACGATGACCGGGTCCACCAGCGCGCCGCCGTAGACACCGGCCAGCGGCAGCTCGCCGCTTCCGGCCGGCGCCTGCGTGCCCGTCGCTGCCAGGGCCGCCGTGCCCAGGGCCATACCCACCAGTACCGCCAGAACCTTCTTCATGGAATCGAGCCACCTCAAATTCGTGGATGCCGGACAGGCCGGCGGCGCCGGATCCTGCTCATGCAGTCTCCCGCGTCGCCGCCGATCGTGCATTCGGCCGCGATGCGCGAACGGTTCGGCAACGATTCAGCGATCGCAGATCCGCGAGCCGGCGACGCGCATCGCCTTCAGGATCAGGTGCTTGGCCGATGCGTTTTCGATTCGACCGCGGCGTGGCGGTCCTTTCAGTCGATCGCGACCGCCGGCAGTGCGCGCTCGCCGGCGAGCTGCAGCACGTGCTCGGTCGCGCGCTGCCAGGCCGTGGTCCGGGCCTGCGCGCGGTACAGCTGCGCCTGGGCCCAGGCCGCACGGAAGTCGTGGTCGGCCCAGGCCGCGACGCGCCCGACGACCGTGCTGGCACGGTCGACCTGTCCGCTTTCGATCAGTGCCAGCGCGTACGGCTCGGCGACCTCGACCAGATCGTCCGGGATGCCGAGCCGCTCGGCCTGCTCGAATGCGTCGGCGAAGCCGCGCAGCGCGACCTCGCCCTGGCTGAGCGCCCAGGCCTGCTCGGCCTCGGCCAGCGTCGCATAGGTGCGCCGCCACAGGTTCGGCCGCGACTCGACCCAGGTCCGCAGCGCGGCGGTCTCGGCGCTGGCGGCCTCGATCTGGCCGCTGCGGCGCAGGCTGCGCAGGCGCACCGCCCAGGTCGTCAGGTACAGGTCCGGCTGCTCGTATTCGAGCTCGGGCGACAGCGCGGCCTTGGCGAGCGGCGCGGCCTCGTCGTAGCGGCCGCGTGCAGCCAGCGCGATCGCGGTCAGCGCGCGGCCGCCGGTGTGCACGGCATAGTCGTCGGCATCGCGGGCACCCTGCTCGATCTGCGCGAGCAGCGCCTCGGCCTCGCCGAGACGGCCGGTCGCGAGCAGCACGAAGACCTTGGTCAGCATCAGCCGCCAGCGCAGGCGCGCGTTGCCGGTATGGCGTTCGGGCGGCCAGAACTGCGCGACGGTGGCCTGCGCGCCGGCATAGTCGAGCAGCTGCAGCTGCGCGCCGACCATCGCGTAGCGTGCATAGGCCAGCTCCTCGCGAGCGCCGAGCGCGGCGATGCGCGCCTCGGCGCCGCGCAGCATCGGCAGCGCCTGGGCCGGCCGGTACAGCTTGATCTGGACCAGGCCGAGGTTCATGTCGACCTGAGCGAGGCCGAGCGCGTCGCCGCCCGCTTCCATCTCGACGCGCGCGCGGCCGAGATCGGCCGAGGCGCGGTCGTACTGTTCGTCCTGCGAGGCGATCGCGGCGCGTCCGCCGTAGGCGCCGGCCAGCGCGATCGGATCGCCGGCGCCCTCGAGCACGACGATCGCCTCGTCGAAGGTCCTGGTCGCGTCGGCCAGATGGCGGCGCCGATACTGGATCGAGCCGAGCGTGATCAGGATGCGTCCGCGCAGCGCCGGATCGAGATCCGACGGCAGGCGGTCGAGCAGCACCAGCAGGCGCGACTCGGCCTGCGCGTTGAGTCCGCGGCCCTGGTCGATCTGGGCCAGGCGCAGCTCGATCTCGGGCTCCTCGCGCATCGCCGCCGGCGCCTGCTCGATCAGATGGCGCGCCAGATCGAACTGGTCGGTCAGGATCGCCGCCTTGGTCCGCTGCATCAGCTCCTCGAGCGCGAGCGAGCGCGGCGCCTCGCCGCCGTGCGGCGGCACGAGGCCGAGCCGGATCAGCAGCAGGTCGGCGACGCTGCGCGCGGCCTTGAGCACGTCCTCGGAGATCGCCTCGACCGACTGCGGCGACTCGGCGTCGCGCTGCGCGGTCAGCGTGATCTTCCAGCTGCCGTCGCGGTACTCGGCGCGCGGCGCGATGCGCCAGGCGCCGGCCGCCGACGGCAGCGCCGCCAGCTCATCGGCGCTGCGGCCGCCGAGCAGCGCCAGCACGTTCTCGCTCGGAGCGGTCGGCAACCCGCCCTGGCGCAGCCGGTTGCCGACCAGATCCATCAGACCCAGTCGCAGCCAGCCCCAGTCGGGCGCATCGGGCACCTCGGCCGGCAGCACCAGCGCCGGTCGCGGCAGGTCGGTCTCGGCCGGTGCGGACGCGGTCGCGACCGTCGCCTCCGTGGACGGGGCCGGCGTTCGCAGCCGCAGCGCCAGGCCGGTCAGCGCCGCGACGATCAGAACGGCCGTCGCGACCGCGATCCAGCGCCATGGACGTGCAGGCGCCGCCGATGCCGGCGCCGGCGCAGGTGTCGGCGCGACGACCGGCGGCGGCTCGGGCGCTGCCTCGTCGACCGGCGCGGACGGACGCGGCGGCGCCGGCTCGCCCGGATCGTCCTCGACGACCTGGGTCTCCTCGACCCAGCGGTAACCGAAGCGCGCCACGGTACGGATCGCGCCGTCGCTGCCGCTGTCGCCGAGCGTGCGCCGGACCCGCAGCACGGTCTGCGCGAGCAGCGTGTCGGCGACGTCGGCGCGGCCCCAGACCGCGGCGATCAGCTCGTCGCGGCCGACCGCGCGCTCGCGATGCTCGACCAGATAGACCAGGCAATCGAGCGCACTGCCGGGCAGGACGATCAGTTCGTCGTCCTTCCACAGTTCACGGGCGGCGGGATCGAGACGGAAGCGGCGGAAGCGGTATTGCCGGGCGGACATACGCATAGCGTAGCAGGCCGCGTGCGCCGCCCCGGTGCGTCCGCGCGTCGATGCGGTGCAGCGTCGCAGCCCGCCATTCGGCCTGCGGCAGGGTTTTTCCCTTGCCCGCGCTGCCGCAAAGCCCGAAAATCGCAAGTCTCGGGCCGCCGCGGCCCGCGCCCGCCTTTCCCCCTCGCTTTCCGGAGACTGCCTTGAGCGAACTGGTCCTGTGGCTCGATGAATTGCGCTTGTCCGATCTGGCCAAGGTCGGCGGCAAGAATTCCTCGCTCGGCGAGATGATCGGCAACCTGTCCAAGCTCGGCGTGTCGGTGCCGGGCGGCTTCGCGACCACCGCTCATGCGTTCCAGCAGTTCATCGCGCAGAGCGGCCTGGCGCAGCGCATCCAGGACCGCCTGGCCACGCTCGACGTCGAGGACGTCGCCGCGCTGACCGCGGCCGGCGCCGAGATCCGCGACTGGGTCATCCAGACGCCGCTGATCCCGGAGTTCGACCGCGCGGTGCGCGACGCCTATGCGAGGCTGTGCGAGCGCGCCGGCGGCAGCGACGTCGCGGTCGCGGTGCGTTCCTCGGCGACCGCCGAGGACCTGCCCGACGCCTCGTTCGCCGGCCAGCAGGAGACCTTCCTCAACGTCAGCGGCGCCGACGAGGTCGTGCTGAAGGTCAAGGAAGTCTTCGCCTCGCTCTACAACGACCGCGCGATCGCCTACCGCGTCCATCACGGCTTCAAGCACGAGGAGGTGTTCCTGTCCGCCGGCGTGCAGCTGATGGTGCGCTCGGACATCGGCGCCTCGGGCGTGTTGTTCACGCTCGACACCGAATCGGGCTTCCGCGACGCGGTGTTCGTGACCGGCAGCTTCGGCCTCGGCGAGATGGTCGTCCAGGGCGCGGTCAATCCGGACGAGTTCTACGTCTACAAGCCGACGCTCGAGGCCGGCAAGCCGGCGATCCTGCGCCGCCAGATCGGCGCCAAGCAGCAGCGCATGGTGTATTCGGACAAGCCCGGCGAGCGCGTGCGCATCGAGGACACGCCGGCCGCCGACCGTGCGCGCTTCTGCCTGACCGACGAAGAAGTCCACGAGCTGGCGCGTCAGGCGCTGGTGATCGAGCGCCACTACGGCCGGCCGATGGACATCGAATGGGCCAAGGACGGAGCGACCGGCAAGCTCTACGTCGTGCAGGCGCGTCCGGAGACCGTGAAGTCGCGCGGCCACGCCACGCAGATCGAGCGCTTCCAGCTCAAGCAGCGCGGCACCGTGCTGGTCGAAGGCCGCTCGGTCGGCGCCAAGATCGGTTCCGGCGTCGCGCGCGTGATCCGTTCGATCAAGGACATGGACCGCGTGCAGGCCGGCGACGTGCTGGTCGCCGACATGACCGACCCGGACTGGGAGCCGGTCATGAAGCGCGCCTCGGCGATCGTCACCAACCGCGGCGGCCGCACCTGCCACGCGGCGATCATCGCGCGTGAACTGGGCGTGCCGGCGATCGTCGGTTCCGGCAACGGCCTGGACGCGATCCCCGACGGCGCCGAGGTCACCGTCTCCTGCGCCGAAGGCGACACCGGCTACGTCTACGAGGGCAAGCTCGACTTCGAGCGCATCACCGCCGACCTCGGCGCGATGCCGCCGGCGCCGCTCAAGGTCATGATGAACGTAGCCAACCCCGAGCGTGCATTCGACTTCGCGATGCTGCCCAACGCCGGCGTTGGTCTGGCGCGCCTGGAGATGATCATCGCCAGCCACATCGGCGTGCATCCCAAGGCTCTGCTCGAGTACGACCAGCAGGACGCCGAGACCAAGAAGCGCATCGACGAGCGCATGGCCGGCTACGCCGACCCGGTCGCGTTCTACGTCGACCGCCTCGCCGAGGGCATCGCGACGATCACCGCCGCGTTCGCGCCCGAGCCGGTCATCGTGCGCCTGTCGGACTTCAAGTCCAACGAATACGCCAACCTGATCGGCGGCACGCGCTACGAACCGCACGAGGAGAACCCGATGATCGGCTTCCGCGGCGCGAGCCGCTACGTCGATCCAAGCTTCGAGGCCGCCTTCGCGCTGGAATGCCGCGCGATGAAGAAGGTGCGCGAGGAGATGGGCCTGACCAACGCCTGGGTCATGATTCCGTTCGTGCGCACGCTCGCCGAGGGCCGCAAGGTCGTCGAGGTGCTCGCCAAGCACGGTCTGAAGCAGGGCCAGGACGACCTGAAGATCATCATGATGTGCGAGGTGCCGTCCAATGCGCTGCTGGCCGACGAGTTCCTCGACATCTTCGACGGCTTCTCGATCGGCTCCAACGACCTGACCCAGCTCACGCTCGGCCTCGACCGCGACTCGAGCATCGTCGCCGGCCTGTTCGACGAGCGCGATCCGGCGGTCAAGAAGCTGCTGTCGATGGCGATCCAGACCGCCAAGCAGAAAGGCAAGTACGTCGGCATCTGCGGCCAGGGCCCGAGCGACCATCCGGATCTGGCCGAGTGGCTGATGGATCAGGGCATCGAGTCGGTATCGCTGAATCCCGACACCGTCGTCGACACCTGGCTCAAGCTCGCCAAGAAGAAGGCCGGCTGACCGATCCAAAGCCGCCGATGCCAGGCATCGGCGGCTGCGCCTGGATGCGAACACCGGGCACGCAACGGTCCGCGAACCTCGAGCGACCGACCAAAATCCAGCGAGGTTCGCGGCATCGCAATACGTTGATCTGCATGGCCGCGCCGCGGATCGCCGCCCTGCTCCGCCGATGTTCTTGCGCTCGCGATGCAGGTTCGCGCAAACCGGACCTTTTTTGCAGCCGTCGCCGGCCTTTATGCTGAAGCAGTCGCGCCCCACGTGGGCGCGTGGATTGAAACCGCCGAGCGTGCGCACGGTCGCGAAGCGCTCAGGTCGCGCCCCACGTGGGCGCGTGGATTGAAACGTGGCCCGCGCGGCCTCGATGCTGGCGACGTAGTCGTCGCGCCCCACGTGGGCGCGTGGATTGAAACTGGCCAACATCGCGGGCCAGGACATGCCCGCGCATGTCGCGCCCCACGTGGGCGCGTGGATTGAAACTCCAGGAAGTGTTCGGATATGACAAGTATTCGGAGGTCGCGCCCCACGTGGGCGCGTGGATTGAAACTCGGCCCTCTTGCGGTCAGTGATCTGCATGCGGGTCGCGCCCCACGTGGGCGCGTGGATTGAAACTCGCCCTCGATCTTGAGGACGAGCTTGAGGATCTCGTCGCGCCCCACGTGGGCGCGTGGATTGAAACTCGAGCAGGTGCACGCGATGCCGAAGCAGGGAGGTCGCGCCCCACGTGGGCGCGTGGATTGAAACTGGTACGCCCAGGCTGGCTCGTATCAGGGCACGCTGGTCGCGCCCCACGTGGGCGCGTGGATTGAAACCAGGCCTTGGACGCATGGTCGAGTCGACCGCCCGTCGCGCCCCACGTGGGCGCGTGGATTGAAACTGGAAGGGCCTATTTGGCTACTCGCACGGCTTGATGTCGCGCCCCACGTGGGCGCGTGGATTGAAACTGCACACCGGCGCCGCATTGCACGGCGCCGGTGTGTCGCGCCCCACGTGGGCGCGTGGATTGAAACACGACGCTCGATCAGGTCGCGCAGCAGCAACTGGACGGTCGCGCCCCACGTGGGCGCGTGGATTGAAACGGACATCGACGTCGGCTTCGAGAAGGTCGTGATGTCGCGCCCCACGTGGGCGCGTGGATTGAAACTATCTGTCGGCCGGCGTGGGCGGCGCGATCGCCGGGTCGCGCCCCACGTGGGCGCGTGGATTGAAACCTCAAGGGCGACGCCCCGCCGCTGGTGCCGGATGGTCGCGCCCCACGTGGGCGCGTGGATTGAAACATGGCGTCTCCATGCGGTTGATGAGGGTGTTCTGGGTCGCGCCCCACGTGGGCGCGTGGATTGAAACGTCAGCGTCATCTGCGTCAACTCGACGCCGGTCAGTCGCGCCCCACGTGGGCGCGTGGATTGAAACCCGTGCGCAGGCCGACACGCGCCGTTTCGATGTCGTCGCGCCCCACGTGGGCGCGTGGATTGAAACGCGACCCGCGTCGGCACCATGCGCGACGCCCTCGTCGCGCCCCACGTGGGCGCGTGGATTGAAACGCCGCAGTACTGCTCCATGCGCGCGAAACGCGCGGTCGCGCCCCACGTGGGCGCGTGGATTGAAACAGATCCTTGCCAAGCTGTACGGCGCATCGCCATCGTCGCGCCCCACGTGGGCGCGTGGATTGAAACGACGGGGGTCACGTATGCATGTTGACGACGCGGGTCGCGCCCCACGTGGGCGCGTGGATTGAAACGATGGCGACGAGGCGACGGGCAGCGTCGACGTCGAGTCGCGCCCCACGTGGGCGCGTGGATTGAAACGGCAACCTCGAATCCTCCGCACACGGATGCCGACGTGTCGCGCCCCACGTGGGCGCGTGGATTGAAACGCTCCACGCGCCGCAAAGCGCCGCATGTCTTGCGCGTGTCGCGCCCCACGTGGGCGCGTGGATTGAAACTGTGTAACCTCAGAAGTTGCAGGGGGTGCAACCTCGTCGCGCCCCACGTGGGCGCGTGGATTGAAACAGCGGGTTGGTCGGCGTCGCATCGGCCAAGCTCAGTCGCGCCCCACGTGGGCGCGTGGATTGAAACTGGGAGTCGATCGAGCGCTCGATGTCCGCGGTCGCGTCGCGACCCACGTGGGCGCGTGGATTGAAACAACCCGTTCACGTGCGACGCCGCCTACGCCGCCTAGTCGCGCCCCACGTGGGCGCGTGGATTGAAACACGATCGAGGACTGCGCCGGTTGGCGCTGCTGGATGTCGCGCCCCACGTGGGCGCGTGGATTGAAACGCCGCGGCCGCCGCCGCCTACATCGAGTCGCACCGCGTCGCGCCCCACGTGGGCGCGTGGATTGAAACCCGGTTCTCGCGTTCGACGTCGGTTTCCATGCGACGCGTCGCGCCCCACGTGGGCGCGTGGATTGAAACTTCGCGCGATCCCTGACCTCCTCCGGCGTCGCGCCGTCGCGCCCCACGTGGGCGCGGGGATTGAAACGCGGACTGGTTCGGGATCGGCGAGCTCCCGGCAAGTCGCGCCCCACGTGGGCGCGTGGATTGAAACCACGCTGCCTTCATCGATCGGGGCAAGTATTCGGTGTCGCGCCCCACGTGGGCGCGTGGATTGAAACGAGCGCGAGGGCGTCTCGCACGAGGTGGGCGGCGGTCGCGCCCCACGTGGGCGCGTGGATTGAAACAAAAACGGATGGCTCGTCGTCGACACGGCGTCGCGTCGCGCCCCACGTGGGCGCGTGGATTGAAACATCGGCCTGCCTCGCTCCCCGTAATCGGAGCGGAGGGTCGCGCCCCACGTGGGCGCGTGGATTGAAACAACGACCTGCACGTCGAAGAGGGCCTGCACGCCGTGTCGCGCCCCGCGTGGGCGCGTGGATTGAAACGCGACAGCCATGCCTCGATCGCGCGGGTGTCGCCGGTCGCGCCCCGCGTGGGCGCGTGGATTGAAACCGGACTTTGATCGCGTCCCACACGATCAGGCCGTGTCGCGCCCCGCGTGGGCGCGTGGATTGAAACGATATCGCGCGCAAGCCCGGTGCCTTGCGTAGCTGTCGCGCCCGCGTGGGCGCGTGGATTGAAACACGATCCAGGCTCAAACGCTTGGACGCGATGACGTGTCGCGCCCCGCGTGGGCGCGTGGATTGAAACAAGATCACCAACCTCGGGCAGGCGACCGGCAACACGTCGCGCCCCGCGTGGACGCGTGGATTGAAACTCGTCGACCGTCCCGAACGTCTCGGCGAGGATGAGTCGCGCCCCGCGTGGGCGCGTGGATTGAAACGACCAGGTCCAGCGCGCCTACGCGGCGTTCCGCGCGTCGCGCCCCGCGTGGGCGCGTGGATTGAAACGACCAGGTCCAGCGCGCCTACGCGGCGTTCCGCGCGTCGCGCCCCGCGTGGGCACGTGGATTGAAACCAGTACGGCAACGCCGACCTGAATCACCGCAGCAGTCGCGCCCCGTGCGGGGCGCGTGGATTGAAACAATCTTTACCAGCGCTTTGGCGAGCCACTGCGCGTCGCGCCCTTACTGGGGCGCGTGAATGAAAAACTTGAGCGCGGACAGGTGGGCGCCGTAGTCCGGCGCGTCTCGCCCAACGCGAGCGCGGACGGGGTAGCCATTTGCCCTACCCGCACTCCTCACCGATCGTCGCGCGTCCAGACGATGCCGTGCTCGACCTTGACCGGGAAACTCGCGACCGGCTCGTAGGCCGGTGGACACAGTACCGCGCCGGTGCGCAGGTCGAAGCGGGCGCCGTGACGCGGGCACTCGACCTCGTAACCGTCGACCGCGCCACCGGCCAGCTCGCCGCCGTCGTGCGGACAGATGTCCTCGATCGCGTAGAACGTGCCGTCGACGTTGAAGACCGCGATCGCGGTGTCGCCGTCCCAGGCGACGCGGAACTCGCCCGGCAGCAATTCGTAGGTCGTGCAGACCTCGACCCAGTCACCCATAAGCGCTCCCGGCGGACGACGCCGCACCGAAAAGGGCGCGATCTTATCAGCCGCCGGCGTCGGGCCCGCTGCCGAGTTCCGCGGCGAGCTCGCGCAATGCGGGCAAAGGCGATTCGGCCAACGTGATACGCAACTGATGCAGGAAGGCCGGCGTTGCACTGCGTGCCGCGCGGCGCAGCCAGCCTGCGGCTTCCTCGACGCGTCCGGCCTGGACCAGCACCGAGGCGTAGCTGCATTGCCCGCGGAAATCGCCGCCTTCGGCCGATCGTCGGTACCAGGCCTCGGCGGCGACCGGATCGCGCTCGACCTCCCAGCCCTCGTCGTAGTGCCGGCCGATCAGGTTCATCGACTTGGCGTGTCCCTGCGCCGCGGCCAGGCGATACAGCGCGAGCGCGCGTGCACGATCGGTCGCGACGCCGCGGCCGGCGGCCATCAGCTGCGCGTAGTTGTACTGTCCCCAATCGAGGCCGAGCTCCGCGGCACGGCGATACCAGGCGGCCGCGAGTTCGAGATCGACGACGGTGCCGCGGCCGAGCTCGTGGCAGCGTCCGACCATGTTCATCGCCATTGCGTGTCCGCCGCTCGCGGCGAGCCGGTACCAGTGCAGGCCTTCCTGCGGATCGCAGGCGACGCCGGTGCCTTCCTGATACGCCTGACCGAGCACGAACTGCGCATCGACGTCGCCGGCATCGGCCGCTGCGTGCAGCTGGCTCAGCGCCGCGTGCGGATCGGAACGCGCCGCTCGTTCGTGCGGCGATGCCGCCGTCAGCGGGGCCCGCACCTCAGACATCGGTCCACTGGCGCAGCAGGTTGTGATAGACGCCGGTCAGCTGGATCAGTTCGGGCGCGTCGGGCAGGCGCGCGGTCAGCTGCTGGATCGACACGTCGAGCTCGAACAGCAGCCGGCGCCGCGTATCGTCGCGGACCATGCTCTGGATCCAGAAAAACGAGGCCAGGCGCACGCCGCGCGTGACCGGCTGCACCTCGTGCAGGCTCGATCCGGGATACAGCACCATATCGCCGGCCGGCAGCTTGACGCTGTGCGTGCCGAAGGTGTCCTCGATCACCAGATCGCCGCCGTCGTAATCGTTCGGATCGCAGAAGAACAGCGTCGCCGACAGGTCGGTACGCAGCGGTCGCGGCGGCGTCACGCTGCGGTCGTAGCGCACCGCATTGTCGACGTGGAAGCCGAACGCCTGTCCGCCGGCATAGGCGTTGAACAGCGGCGGATAGATCCGCAGCGGCAGTGCGGCCGCGAAGAACGTCGCGTTGCGGCCCAGCGCGTCGACGATCAGCCCGCCGAGTTCGCGCGCCAGCGGATCGGTCTCGGCCAGCTGCCGGTTGTGCTTGGCCTTGGCCGACTGGTAGCCGGCGGTCGCGCGGCCGTCGTTCCACTGCGCCTGTTCGAGCCGGCCGCGGAAGTCGGCGACCTGATCGGCGGTCAGCACGCCGGGAATGTGCAACAGCATCGCCTGACACCCTCGTTTGAACGAGAAGACCCCGCCGCGGCTGCGACGGGGTCGGACTCTACGCCGATCGGCCGACGGTCAGAAACCGTAGGTCGCGCTCAGCACGTACGAACGGCCCTCGCCCGGCGTCGCCCATCCGTTGTTGCGGATGCGCGTGTAGTACTCCTTGTCGGTGAGGTTGTTGACGTTGAACTGCAGGTTGAGATTGCGGTTCACGCGCCAGGCCACCATCGCGCGGTGTACCCAGTAGTCCGGCGCGGTCACCAGCGGGCCGTCCGGATTGGCGGCGCTGTGCTGGGTCAGCCAGATCTTGCCCTGATAGGTCGCGCCGTAGCCGAACTGCCAGTCGGCGATCTGATAGGTCGTCCACAGACTCAGCGAATTCTCCGGCGTCTGGGTCAGGCGATCGCCGCGCGTCCAGTCCTCGCCCTGGCCGGCCGAGTAGTCCGACACGCCCTGCAGCACCTCGCTGTCCAGACGCGCGTAGTTGGCGTAGATCGACCAGGCGTCGGTGATCTTGCCGCTGATGCCGAGCAGGATGCCGTCGACGCGGGCTTCGCCGTCCAGCGCCTGCTCGCCGGTCGGATTGAGCGGATCGGGATCGTTGACGCGGTAGTTCTTGCGGTCGTTGCGGAACACCGAGCCGGTCAGCGACAGCGCGCCGTCGAGGAAGTCCCACTTGGTGCCGAGCTCGTAGTTGACCGCGGTTTCCGGATCGACGTTGCAGTTGGCGGTGCCGGTCGTGCTGCTGGCCGTGCACGAGCCGTTGACCGAAGCTTTCGACGGCGTCTTGGAGTTGGAGTACGCGAGGTAGACCGTGCCGTTCTCGACCGGCTTGTAGACCAGGCCGCCGCGGAACGAGAACAGGTTGTCGTCGTTGTCGACCGGTGCCGCCGCGCCGGTGATCTGGCCGACGCTGCCGGCCGCGGTCGAGACCGTGTAGGCGGTGGAGGTGCCCTCGTTGCGCTCGTAGCGCGCGCCGAGGCTGAGCTGCCACTGCTCGTTGAACTTGATCGTGTCGAACGCGTAGACGGCGCGGTTGTCGAGCTCGCCGCGGGTCTTGCCGGTGCGGAAGTAGTTGTACGGTCCGGTGTAGTACGAGTCCGGATCGTAGATGTCCATGAACGGCAGATGCTCCGGCGCCGTGAACGGATTGGAGCCGTCGGCGTTGCGGAACACCGAGCCGGTGTCCAGATCGAACTTCTCGTGCAGCAGCGAGACGCCGGTCACCAGCGTATGGCTGACCGGGCCGGTCGTGAAGTCGAACGTGAAGTCGGTCTGGTTGTACAGCGTGTCGTTGGTCGTGTCGCGCACGTAGCCGCGCGGACCGCTCGGCAGGTAGCTGCCGATCGGCACGACGATCTGGCTGGCGCCGGTGCCCGAGGTGCACGGCGTGCCGGTCGGCGTCAGATTGTTCGGCATGCACCAGGTGCCCTGCACGGCGTCGACGATCGTCTTCTGGTCGACCTGCTGCACGCGCGAGAGATTGCGCAGGCTCAAGCCGTCGTTGAAGTGGTGATCGATGATCGCGGTGAACGCATCGAGCGTGATGTCCTGCTTGTCGACGTTGCGGTAGCCGTAGAAGTTCGAGGAGTCCACGCCCGGCAGCGGACCGCCGTTGTAGTACGGCACGCCATACTGCGGCAGGTTGTCGTCCTTCTGGTGCACGTAGCTCAGCGTGACGCGTGTGTCGGTGCCGAGACCGAACGCGACCGACGGCGCGAAGCCCCAGCGTTCGAACTTCTCGTAGTCGCGGCCCGGCACGTCGTTGTGGTGGCCCATCAGGTTCAGACGGAACGCGGTGCTCTCGCCGAACTGCTGATTGGTGTCGAGCGTCAGGCGACGGTAGCTGTCGCTGCCGAGGCCGCCGCCGATCGTCGTGAAATCGCCCTCGCGCGCGGTCTTGCTGACGAGGTTGATCGAGCCGCCGACCGAACCGGCACCGGCATAGGCCGAATTGGCGCCGTTGACGAGCTCGACCGCTTCGAGGTTGAACGGATCGGAGCGCGTGTACTGCGCGCTGTCGCGCACGCCGTCGACCGTGATGTCGTTGCCGCCGGTGAAGCCGCGCAGATTGATGCTGTCGCCGTAGCCGCCACCGCCTTCGCCGGCGCCGAACGTGATGCCCGGCAGCGTGCTGAGGATGTCGCGCAGCGTCAGCAGGTTCTGCTCGGCGATGATCTTCTGCGGCACCACGGTGATCGACTGCGGCGTGTCGCGCAGCAGCTCGGTGTACTTGGACGAGGACGGCTTCTTCAGCGGCTCGCCGTGCACGTTGACGGTGTCGAGCTGCTCGGCGCTGGAGGCGTCCGCATCGCCTTCCGGCGCCGCCTGCGTCTCGGCGGCGGCCAGCGCACCGACCGCGGTGGACGCGAACGCGACGCCGATCGCGGTCGTCAGGAAGCGCTTGGGGGCTTGTGAGCTCGAACGAATGTACGGATGACGACGCATCGCGATTCTCTTGAAGTGGGATGGGGACAATGACGGCCCGGAAGCGGGCGTTAAACAAATGCTACTTGCAATGCGAATGATTCGCAACAATTCCTTTACTGTCTTTTACGCGATGCGCGTCGGCATGCGTCGCTGCTCGTCGCCGCGCGTGACCGTAGCGCTCAACGCGTCGCCTACAGTCGTCAGGGCCGAAGCGCGACGTCGGCTCGGCATCATGACGTGGTCGTCACCAGCCATCGATCGCGGTGGCAGGTGAAGCGCCCGCGGCCGAGCGCATTGAGCAGAATCCACCCGACCTCAGGCGACTCGCTCGGCAGTCGAGACGCCAGCAGCGGCCGTCGATCTCGAGGCGATCGAAGTGCTCGCAGCTCGAACGTGCCAAGCAGGCCCGTGTCCGGCCGGTGCGACACGCCCGGTAGACGAGGCGCAGGCAGCGCCATCGATCACGAGGCGATCGAAGCATGCGCGATCCAGTGAGCAGCGCCTACTCGGTCAGGAGCGATACGCCCGTCGACGTCAAGCTGTCGACGACCATCGGTCACGAAGCGATCGACGCGTTCGCAAACGCGTATCGACCAGGCCTGCCCGGCGGGGGCGACGCACTCAGTAGACGTCGCGCCGATAGCGGCCGTCGATCGCGAGTCGGTCGAAGCGCCCGCGGCCGAGCGTCTCGACCAGGGCCGCCTCGACGCCGGGCGCCATGCCCTCGAGACTGCCGCAGACGTAGACGCTGGCGCCCTGCTCGACCCAGGCACGCAGCGCGTCGGCGGCCTCGCGCAGCCGCTGCGGCACGTAGACGCGCTCGGGCTGGTCGCGCGAGAACGCCAGATCGAGCCGCTCGATCGCGCCGGCGGCGCGCCAGGCCTCGATCTCGTCGCGGTAGTACCAGTCGTGCGCGGCATTGCGCTCGCCGAACACCAGCCAGTTGCGCAAGCGCCCGGCCGCGATGCGCTCCTTCAGCAGGGCGCGCAGGCCGGCCAGGCCGGTGCCGTTGCCGATCAGGATCAGCGGCCGCGCATCGGGCGGCGCGTGGAAGTTGGAGTTGCTGCGCGTACGCAGCGCGATCGTCGCTCCGAGCGGCGCGTGCTCGGTCAGCCAGCCGGTGCCGATGCCGAGCGTGCCGTCGGGTCGGCGCATCTGCCGGATCAGCAGATGGACCGCGCCGTCGGCCGGCAGCGAGGCGATCGAATACTCGCGATGCGGCAGCGGCTGCAGGCCGTCGGCCAACGCCTGCGCCGTCGCGCCGGCGGCCTCGTCGGCGGCCGGCAGGCGCGAGGCGGCCAGCACGGCCGCGAGCGTCGCCATGCCCTCGCCGGTGCGGACCGGCGTCTGCGCATCGAGTCCGCGCCCGGCGAGCACGCGTGCGACCTCGGCCGCGGCATTGCGAGGTCCGATCTCGGCGATGTCGCCGGCCTGCCACGACGCACCCGGCTCGGTCGGCACCAGCGTCAGGTGGAAGCACGGATCGCCGGCGCTGCCGGGATTCATCAGAACGCGTTCGGCGAGCCGCCAGCGGCCGTACTGCGGCGGGCTCCAGTCCGGCAGATCGGCATGACCGGTCAGCAGCGCCAGATGATGCTGCCAGTGGCGCAGCGCGCCCTCGTCGCCGTTGTCGACCTCGACCGCGTCGAACAGCGGCGTCGCACCGCAGCGGCGCAGCCAGGCGTCGAGCCGGCGGCCGAAGCCGCAGTAGTTGACGTACTCACTGTCGCCGAGCGCGAGCAGGCCGTAGCGCAGCTGCGACAGCACCGGCGCATGGTCCATGACCGTGCTGACGAACGCGATCGCGCCGTCCGGCGGATCGCCCTCGCCGGTCGTGCTGACGACGAACAGGATGCGTTCGGCATCGCCGAGCTGTGCGGCGTCGAGCTCGGACAGCGGCAGCAGTCGCGCGGCGGCGCCGGCCGCAGCCAGCGACTGCAGCGTCTGGCCGGCCAGTTGTTCGGCGAAGCCGGTCTGGCTCGCATACGCGACCAGGATCGGGGCCGCGGTGGACGTAACGGAAGAAGACGGCACGCAGGCTCCGGCGGCGGCCCGGTGGCGCCGGCGGCGTTCGCGCAGCAGCACGGCCACGGTGAACGCGAGCCAGGCCAGGACGATCGCCGCCGCCGCGACCAGGCGTCGGGGTGGCGGGTCGCGCCAGAAGACGGCATCGCCCTGCAGGCCGAGCAGCCACCCCGCCAGCGCGGCGAGCGCCGCCAGGATGGCGGCGGTGACAAGCATGGTCGCAGATGGACGACGCCCCGTCACGGCGCTTCGCCGTTGCGTGCGGACTCGCCGAGCAGCGCCGCGAACGCCGGCGACAGGCGCTCCTCGAATCCGTCCTCGCCACGCACGATCAGCAGCACCGCGAGCCCGTGCTCGACCGCGTAGGCCATGCCGGCCTCGGGGCCGAGCACCATGATCGTCGTGCCGAGCGGATCGGCGTCGACCGCCTCGCGCGCGGCGACCGTGACCGATGCCAGCCGGTGCGTGACCGGCCGTCCGCTGCGCGGATCGATGTGATGCGAGTAGACCGTGCCATGGTCCTCGAAGATATGGCGATAATCGCCGGACGTGGCGACCGCGCGATCGTCGAGCGCCAGCACGCGTTCGACCTCGTCGAGGCGCTGCACGGCACCGGCCGCCGCATCGGGGCGCTCGATCGCGACCTGCCATGGCGCGCCGTCGGGCCGCCGGCCGCGACCGCGCAGCTCGCCGCCGACCTCGACCAGATAGCTCGACACGCCGGCCGCATCGAGCCGCCGCGCGACCTGATCGACGCCGAAGCCCTTGGCGATCGACGAGAGGTCCAGCTGCACGCCGCCGGGCTGCCAGGCGCGACGTCCGGCCGGGTCGAGACGGATGCGCTGCCAGCCGACGTGCGCGCGTGCCGCGGCGATCGCCGCCTCGGAGGGTGGTTCACGCTCGCGCCGGACCGGCCCGAAGCCCCACAGATCGACCAGTGCGCCGACGGTCGGGTCGTAGGCGCCGTCGGTATCGCGCGCGAGCCGCAGCGCACGCTCGAGCACCGTGTAGAACTCGGCCGGCAGTGCCTGCCAGGTCTCGGCCGGCGCGCGGTTGTAGCGGCCGAGGTCCGAGTCGGACTGCCAGGTGCTCATCTGCGCGACGACGGTGTCGAGCTCGCGCTGCAGATCCAGCGCGAGCCGGTCGGCATCGACGGCGGGCGGGCGCAGATACTTGACCGACCAGGTCGTGCCCATGGTCTTGCCGTGCAGGGTTTCCAGGTGCGGCGACGCGGCACACCCGCACAGCACGAGCGCGATCAGCAGCAGAGCGGTCTTCATCGAATCGAACGGACGGAGGCGGCGCGGCGGACGCATCGCGGTCGCGATGCGCCGGCCGCGCGAGCGGCGTGGAGGGACTCGGGATTACTGCGGCAGCACTTCGAACGTGGCCACGTACGAAGCGCGGCGCTCGCTGGCCTGCGGCAGGCTGGCGTGCGTGTCCGACAGCGAGGCCTCCAGCCAGTACATGCCGGCCTGCGGCCAGGTCACCGAGAAGCGGCCCTGCGCGTCGGTCTTGAGCTTGATCTCGTCCTGGCGATCGCGATAGCGACTGCCGCCCGGCACGATCTCGATCTCGAGGTCGGCCGCGGGCTTGCCGTCGATCTGCAGCACGAACGTCGCCGCCTCGCCGGCGAACAGATCGTTCGGATGCGTCACCGGCACCAGCTCCAGGCCCTGCCCGGTCGGCTTGAGCGCGGTCTCGTTCGGCTTGCCGAGCGTGACGAAGGTTTCGATACGGCCGGAGGACTGCGTGACCTTGAGCTCCTTGGCATTGGCCGGGACTTCCTTGGCGAAGGTCTCGGCCGAGCCGCGCCAGCGCTTGCGCTCGCCCTTGTCGTCGACCCAGTTCGCGAACAGGCCGCTGTTGACGGTCGCGATCCGATAGGTGCCGTCCTTGACGAGGTCGACGTCGAAAGTCGTGCGGTACTTGCCGGTGTGGCTGTTCTGCGCCTCGACCGCAGCGCCGTCCGGCCCGGTGATGACCAGGCCCTCGACGCGCAGCGGCACGTGGTTGAAGTAGAACAGGTCGTTGGACACCGCGGCGTCGACGGTGATCCAGCCGGCCTTCGAGAGCACCGTCTGCGACGGCAGGATCCAGGCCTTGTGGGCCTGCACCGACAACGGCAGGACGGCGGCGAGGCCGAGCGCGGCCCACTTCAGTGCGGATTTCATGGTCTTGTCTCCGGTGGAGCGCAGCGCCGGCACGAACCGGACGCCCGCGCGATCGTTGATGGCATCAGGGAACCAGATCGAGCGCGAGCGCGCCGAGCTCGTTCTTGCCCTGGGCGGACAGATGCTGGCTCGCCTGCGGCGGCCATTCGAACGGAATCGTCAGCAGTTCGCGGCCGCCGACTTCGCGCGCGGCCTCCACGACTAGGCGGTAGGAGCCGGCCGGCAGATCGCCGAGCGGCGCCGTGCCGCTGCTGAAGCTGATCTTGTGCTGGCCGACCGGCCGCGTCGCGCCGGTCACGCCGTCGATCGGGAAGCTCTGCTCGCGGCCGCTGCGGCGCCACCACTGACGCAGGTCGGCCAGCCACTTGGTGCCGGCGCCCTCGTTGGTGTCCTTCTGCTGGTACCACACGGCGAGATTGGCGGCGACGCCGTTGTCGGGACGCTCGATCCAGATCGCGACGTACGGGCGGTGATACTCGGAGACCTCGAGGCTCGGGATCTCCACGGTCAGATCGATCCGGGCGGCCGTCGCAGGTACCGACAGCACGCCGCACAGGCACAACGCAAGCAGGGCACGCATCTGAACTCCCTCGTCAATGGATGAAAACGATCATGACCACCAGCATCGCGACCAGGCCGAAGCCGACGATCGGCCAGGTCCCGGGCCGCTGCCGCGCATGCAGCTGCAGCAGGAACAGCCCGGTCAGGCAGAAAATCACGCTGGCGACCGCGAACAGGTCGATGAACCAGCTCCAGGCCGGCCCGGTATTGCGTCCCTTGTGGAGGTCGTTGAACCACGACACCCAGCCGCGATCGGTCTTCTCGTACTCGACCGCGCCGCCGGCGCGATCGATGCTGAGCCAGGCGTCGCCGCCAGGCCGCGGCAGCGACAGATAGATCTCCGCGTCGGACCACTCGGCCACGCGGTCGCCGACGCGCAGGTCGAGCCGTTCGACCAGCCAGTCCCGCACCGCGGCCGGCAGCGGTGCCTTGTCCGTCTGCGGCTGCTCGGCGAGCGCGGCGACCAGCGCCTCGGGCAGGTGGTCGTGGCGCTGCGTCACCTCGGGCTTGGCCTCGATCTTCGCGGCATGATTGAGCGTGATGCCGGTGACGCTGAACAGCAGCATCGCGAACAGGCACAGCGCCGAGCTGATCCAGTGCCACTGATGCAGATGCTTGAGCCAGAACGCTCGGCGCTTGGGATCGGGGCGCTTGTCCGCCCGCACGTCAGTCATCGCCCCACCATCGACCGGAACCGGCGGTACCGACAATGGCCCGCAGAAGGGCGGCAATTCCACCACGAATGAGAATAAATCTCAATTCCAACTTGCGTAAAGACTCGTAACCGCGGCCGCGCGATCGCGCAGCGTCGGTCAGGTGCGCAAGCGGTAGCTGCGCCGGTCGTCGCGATGCGCGACGCGTTCGACCAGCCCTGCCGCCTCGAACTGGCCGAGCACGCGCTGGATCGTGACCTGGCTGACCGCATAGTCGAGCCGTCGATAGATGTCGCGTCCGCTGAGCGGCGTGCACTCGCGCGCGGCCAGCAGCGCGAGCACCTGCTGGCGCGGCAGCGTCGCGGCCAGGCCGGCCGCCTGCAGCCGCGCGCGCACCGGCGCGACCGGTGTCGGCAGCGGTCGCGGCGCGCTCGTGCGGCGGCGGATCGCGGTCGCGTTCTGCGCGCGGCGGCCGACACGCGCGAGCGGCTCTTCGGGCGCCTCGACCGCATGCGCGAAGGACAGCGCCGGCACCAGCGGCATCGAGCAGGCGAACAGCGCGACGGCCAGCAGCGGCCAGCGCGCGCCGTGCGGCCGCCCACGCAGACTCATGCGACGCCCTCGGCGTCGAGCAGCGATTTCTCGAGCACCTCGAAGCGCAGGTCGGGCCGCCGCGGAATGCCGAAGCGCTCGTCGCCGTAAGGGAACGGCTCGAACACGCCGGTGCGCCGGTAGCCGCGCCGCTCGTACCAGGCGATCAGCTCGGCGCGCACGTCGATGACCGTCATGCGCATGCGCTCGCACCGCCAGTCCTCGCGCGCGAGGCGCTCGGCATGCGCGATCACGCGTCGTCCGAGACCGCCGCCCTGCACGGTCGGGCGCACCGAGAACATGCCGAAGTAGCACGCCGCCGGCGCGGCATCCGCCTGCCCCGGCCGATCGTTCGCGGCCGCGGCGCCACTGCGATCGGCGCGGCGCGGATCGGCGACGTCGGCGCGACGCAACTCGCAGCAGGCGACCAGCTCGCCGTCCGACACGGCGAGCAGCACGCCCGCGTCGGTCGAATCGATCAGCGCGTTCACGCCGTGCGCGTCGATGCGCTGGCCGTCGAGCAGATCGGCCTCGGTCGTCCAGCCGGCGCGGCTGGCTTCGCCGCGGTAGGCCGACTCGACCAGGGCGACGATCGCCGGCACGTCGGCCGCCGTCGCCCAGCGGAACGCGAGCGCGCGATCGGCTGCGCTCATCCGAGCAGCCTGCGCACGCGCGCGATCGCCTCGACGAAGCGTTCGATCTCCTCGTGCGTGTTGTAGAACGCCAGCGACGCGCGCAGCGTCGCCGGCACGCCGAAGAACTGCATCAGCGGATGCGCGCAGTGATGGCCCGAGCGCACCGCGATGCCCTCGTGATCGAGCAGGGTCGCCAAATCGTGCGCGTGCACGCCCTCGATCAGGAACGAGATCACCGCAGCCTTCTCGGGCGCGGTGCCGAAGATCCGCAATCCCGGCACCGCCTGCAGCGCCTCGGTCGCATGCGCGAGCAGATCGCGCTCGACCGCGCCGATGTGCGGCAGGCCGATGCGCTGCACGTAGCCGATCGCCGCCGCCAGCCCGACGAAGCCGGCGATGTTCGGCGTGCCGGCCTCGAAGCGGTGCGGCGGATCGGCGAACGTCGTGCCTTCGAAACGGACCTCGCGGATCATCTCGCCGCCGCCGAAGAACGGCGGCATCGCCTGCAGCAGTTCGCGGCGCGCCCACAGCGCGCCGGTGCCGGTCGGTCCGAACAGCTTGTGGCCGGTCAGCGCGTAGAAGTCGCAGCCGATCGCGCGCACGTCGATCGGCAGGTGCGGCGCGGCCTGCGAGCCGTCGATCAGCAGCGCGATGCCGCGCCGGCGTGCCTCGCGCGCGATCTGCGCGACCGGATTGATCGTGCCGAGCACGTTCGAGACGTGCGTGACCGCGGCGAGCCTGACCTCCGGCGTCAGCAGCGCGACGAACGCCTCGACGTCGAGCGTGCCGTCGGCACGGATCGGCGCCACCTTGACCGTCGCACCGGCACGCGCGGCGACCAGCTGCCACGGCACGATGTTGGCGTGGTGCTCCATGCGCGTGGTCACGATCGCGTCGCCGGGCCGCAGCTGCGGCAGCAGATGACTGTAGGCGACCAGATTGATCGCCTGCGTCGTGCCGCTGGTCAGCACGATCTCCTCGCGCGAGCCGGCGTTGACGAAACGCGCCAGCGCGTCGCGCGCGCCTTCGTACAGCGAGGTCGCCTCCTCGCCGAGCGTATGCACGGCACGCGAGACGTTGGCATTGCTGTGGCGGTAGAAGCGGTCGACCGCCTCGATCACGACGTGCGGCTTCTGCGCGGTGTTGGCGTTGTCGAAGTAGACCAGCGGCTTGCCGTGCACCTCGCGCGCGAGCAGCGGAAAATCGGCGCGCAGATCGCCGGCGCCGCCCGCGTCGGTTGCGGTCGGCGCGCTCATGGCGCCAGTGCTCCGTCCGGGCCGCCGAGCCGCGCGAGCAGACGTTCGCGCAGCGGCGCCGGCTCGACTTCGGCGAACACCGCCGCACAGAACGCCTGCGTCAGCAGCGTGCGCGCGTCCTCGGCCGGGATGCCGCGCGAGCGCAGATAGAACAAGGCGCGCTCGTCGAGCTGACCGACCGTCGCGCCGTGCGCGGCCTTGACCTCGTCGGCATGGATCTCGAGCACCGGCTGGGTGTCGATCTCGGCATTCGGCGACAGCAGCAGGTTCTTGTTCGACAGCTGCGCATCACTGCCGTCGGCGCCCGGCGCGATCGTGATCGCGCCGTGGAAGACGCCGCGCGCGCGCTCGTCGGCGACGCCGCGCCAGACCAGGTCGCAGGCGGTGTCGCGACCGATGTGGCGCACGTCCAGATGCGTATCGGCGTGCTGCCGCCCGCGCAGTGCGAACACGCCGCGCGAGACCAGGCGCGCACGATCGCCGGCCAGATCGACCGCCAGATCGTGCCGCACGAACTGCGCGCCGGTCTCGAGCGCATGCAGCTGCAGCTGCGCGGCCTCGGCCAGCGTCGCCTCGCTGCGGCGGACCAGGCTCGAGCCCGGTGCCGCGTCCTGCAGCGTCGACCAGGCCAGCGTCGCGCCGGCGCCGACGACGCAGCGCACCAGCAGATTGCCCAGGTGCGCATGCGCGGATTCGGCGACGTGGCGCTCGACCACGGTCAGCGATGCGCGGGCGCCGAGTTCGATCAGCACGCGCGCATGCCAGGCCAGATCGGCCTCGGCCGGCGTGCCGATCCAGACGATCTCCAGCGGTGCCGCCACGCGCACGCCGGCCGCGACGCGCAGCACGGCACCGTCGGCGGCGGCCACGGTATTGAGCCGCGCGAAGGCCTCGGCGACGCCGCCATCGCGCGGCATGTACACATCGCGCGCGGCATCGGGATCGCGCATCAGCGTATCGGCCAGCGAGCGCAGCGAAAGGCCCTGAACGTCCGGCAGCTGCGACAGGTCGGCGCGATGACGGCCGTTGACGAAGACCATGCGCATCGCCTGCGCGTCGATGGCCTCGAGCGCCTGCGCGCCGATCGGCCGCGACGCGGCGGCCGCATCGTCGCGCAGCAATCGCCGCTGCGCGAGCGCACGCAGGCTGGTGTACTTCCAGGCTTCCACGCGCGTGTCGGGCAGACCGTCGCGGCGCAGCGCGGCGAGTGCCGCCGCGCGCGCCTCGCCGAGCCACGGCACCGCCGCGGCCGGCGGATCGGCCGTCAGCGCATCGAGCAGCGGCGCTTCCATCAGCCGGCACCCGCCAGCTTGCGCTCGGCGACCCAGGCGTAGCCGTGCTCCTCGAGCTTGAGCGCGAGCGACTTGTCGCCGCTCTCGACGATGCGTCCGTCGGCCAGCACGTGCACGATGTCCGGCACGATGTAGTCGAGCAGGCGCTGGTAGTGCGTGATCAGCAGGAACGCGCGGCCCGGATCGCGCATCGCATTGACGCCGTGCGCGACCATCTTCAGCGCGTCGATGTCCAGGCCCGAGTCGGTCTCGTCGAGGATCGCGAGCTTCGGCTCGAGCAGGGCCATCTGGAAGATCTCGTTGCGCTTCTTCTCGCCGCCCGAGAAGCCCTCGTTGACGGCGCGGTGCAGCAGCTCGTCCTTGAGGTGCAGCACGGCGAGCTTCTCGCGCACGCGCTTGAGGAACTGCATCGAATCCAGTTCGGCCTCGCCGCGCTGCTTGCACTGCGCATTGAGCGCCGCGCGCAGGAAATAGGTGTTGTTGACGCCGGGGATCTCGACCGGGTACTGGAACGCCAGGAACACGCCGGCGGCCGCGCGCGCCTCGGGCTCGAGCGCGAGCAGGTCGACGCCGTCGAACGTCACGCTGCCGCCGGTGACCTCGTAGCCCTCGCGGCCGGCCAGCACGTTGCCGAGCGTGGACTTGCCGGCGCCGTTGGGGCCCATGATCGCGTGCACCTCGCCCGCACGGACCGTGAGGTCCAGCCCCTTGATGATGTCCTTGCCCGCGACGCGGACGTGCAGATTGTCGATCTTCAGCATGGTTTTCCGTCGGCCCGGTCGCGCCGGGCCTGTCTGTGATGGGAAGGTCGCGCGCGTTTCGAGCCGAACCGGGATCGCGATCGGATCCGGGATCTCAGCCGACCGCGCCTTCCAGCGAGACTTCGAGCAGCTTCTTGGCCTCGACCGCGAATTCCATCGGCAGCTCCTTGAAGACCTGCTTGCAGAAGCCGTCGACGATCATCGAGACCGCGTCCTCCTCGCTGATGCCGCGGCTGCGGCAGTAGAACATCTGGTCGTCGGAGATCTTCGAGGTGGTCGCCTCGTGCTCGACGATCGCGCCCGGATTCTTGACCTCGATGTACGGGAACGTATGCGCGCCGCAGCGCTTGCCGATCAGCAGCGAGTCGCACTGGGTGTGGTTGCGCGCGCCCTCGGCGCCGCGTTCGACCTTGACCAGGCCGCGATAGCTGTTCTGGCCGCGGCCGGCGCTGATGCCCTTGGAGACGATCTTGGACTTGGTGTTGCGGCCGATGTGGATCATCTTGGTGCCGGTGTCGGCCTGCTGGCGGTGATGCGTCAGCGCGACCGAATGGAACTCGCCGACCGAATCGTCGCCGCGCAGCACGCAGCTGGGATACTTCCAGGTGATCGCCGAGCCGGTCTCGACCTGGGTCCAGCTGATCTTGCTGCGCGCGCCGCGGCAGTCGCCGCGCTTGGTCACGAAGTTGTAGATGCCGCCGACGCCGTTCTCGTCGCCGGGGTACCAGTTCTGCACGGTCGAGTACTTGATGCTGGCGTCGTCGAGCGCGACCAGCTCGACCACGGCCGCGTGCAGCTGGTTCTCGTCGCGCATCGGCGCCGTGCAGCCTTCCAGGTACGAGACCGATGCGCCTTCCTCGGCGATCAGCAGCGTCCGCTCGAACTGCCCGGTGTCGCGCGCGTTGATGCGGAAGTACGTGCTGAGCTCCATCGGACAGCGCACGCCCTTGGGCACGAACACGAAGCTGCCGTCGGAGAACACCGCCGAATTGAGCGCCGCGAAGTAGTTGTCGCCGATCGGCACGACCGAGCCGAGATAGCGCCGCACCAGGTCCGGATACTCGCGGACCGCCTCGGACATCGAGCAGAAGATCACGCCGGCCGCGGCGAGCTCCTTGCGGAACGTCGTGCCGACCGAGACCGAATCGAACACCGCGTCGACCGCGACGCCGGCCAGGCGCGCGCGCTCGTGCAGCGGCACGCCGAGCTTGTCGTAGGTCTCCAGCAGCTTGGGGTCGACCTCGTCGAGCGACTTGGGCCGGTTCTTCGGCGCGGCGAAGTAGCTGATCGCCTGGAAGTCGATCGGCTCGATCGCCAGCTTGGCCCAGCTCGGCGGCGTCATCGACAGCCAGTGCCGATAGGCCTCGAGCCGCCAGTCGGTCATCCAGGCCGGCTCGCCCTTCTTCGCCGAGATCAGGCGGACCACGTCCTCGGACAGGCCCGGCGGCAGGGTTTCGGTCTCGATGTCGGTGACGAAACCGGCGCCGTAGCGGCGCCCCATCGCCTCGACGATCGCGTCGTTGGCGGCCGGCTCGCGGAGCCGGGATTCGATGTCGCTGCGTTCGGTGGCCATGACGGAAGGGCTGCCTTGCAGATCAGGTGACGGACACGCGCACCGGGATCGGCGCGCGCAGCGTGGGAGGAACGGGCTTGACCATGTCGGCCAGGGTCACGCTGTCGAGCGCGTGCTCGATCGCCTGGCTGATGCGCCGCCAGTTGACGCGGACGCCGCAGTGGGCCTCGTGTCCGCACTGGCCGGCGTGCACGCTGCACTCGGTCATGCCGATCGGTCCCTCGATCGCGGTGACGATCTCGGCGACCGTGATCGCGTGCGGCGCGCGGGCCAGCCGGTAGCCGCCGTTGACGCCGCGGAACGAATCGACCAGGCCGGCATGGCCGAGCTGCTTGAGCAGCTTGCTGACGGTCGGCGGCTCCAGATGTGCGCGCTCGGCCAGGCCCTGCGCGCTCATCACGCCGCCGTCGGCCGAGGCCAGGACGGTCATCACCACGGTGGCGTAATCGGTGAGCTTGCTGACGCGCAGCATCGCGATCGAACGGATTGAAAACGGACCGAAATGGTACTGTTTTTGGGCCGCCCGGTCAAACCGACGCTCGGCTAGACTGCCCTGCCCCCTTGCCGACACCTCATCGATGCCGTCTTCTCCCGATCGCCAGCAGGCGCTGCGCCGTTTCGCCGAACTCCACCTGCACGGCAGGGAGCTGGACATCGTCCCGGCCTCGTCCGACGCCGGCTTCCGCAGCTACTGGCGCGTGCACGCGCCCGGCGAGCCGCCGCGCGTGCTGATGGACGCGCCGCCCGACAAGATCGACTGCGGACCGTTCCTGCGCATCGGCGCCCTGCTCGCCGAACACGGGCTGCCGGTACCGGAGGTCATCGCCAGCGACCTCGACCAGGGTTTTCTGCTGCTGTCCGATCTGGGCGAACGAACCTGCCTGGAGACGATCCAGGCCGGCGCGTCGCCGGGACCCCACGTCGAGGCGGCGATCGCGCTGCTGGTGCGGCTGCAGCAGGTGCCGGCGCCGGACTGGCTGCCGCCGTACGACCGCGGCCCGCTCGAGGCCGAGCTGGACCTGTTCGTCGACTGGTACCTCGGGCGGCATCGCGGCATCGTCCTGTCCGAGGCCGATCAGGCGATCTGGCACGACGCGCGCGCGCGCCTGGTCGACTCCGCACTGGCGCAGCCGCAGGTGCTGGTCCATCGCGACTATATGCTGCGCAATCTGATGCCGCCGATCGGCGACGCCGCGCTGCCGGGCCTGCTCGATTTCCAGGACGCCGGCCGCGGCCCGATCGCCTACGACCCGATCTGCCTGGTCAAGGACGCGTTCGCGTCCTGGCCGGCGGACGACGTCGAGACCTGGCTGCGCAGCTACCACACGCAGGCCACGGCCGCCGGCGTGCCGGTACCGGCCTGGGCACAGTTCCGCCGCGATGCCGACTGGATCGGCATGCAGCGCCATCTGAAGGTCATCGGCATCTTCGCGCGGATCGGCCATCGCGACGGCAAGCCGCGCTACCTGACCGACGTGCCGCGCTTCTTCGGCTATCTGTTCGAGGTGCTGCCGGCCTATCCGGAACTGGCCGCGCTGGCCGATCTGCTCGCGCGCGTCGCGCCGACGGACGCCGATTGATGCCCGAGCGCGCGATGATCTTCGCCGCCGGACGCGGCGAGCGTCTGCGGCCGCTGACCGACCACACGCCCAAGCCGCTGCTGACGGTGGCCGGCCGGCGTCTGGCCGAGCGCCACCTCGACGCGCTGGCCGCGGCCGGCGTGCGCGAGGTCGTCGTCAATACCTCGCATCTGGCCGAGCAGTTCGCGCCCACGCTCGGCGACGGCGCGCGCTGGGGTCTGACGATCCGCTATCGCTACGAGGGCGCCGAGCCGCTCGAGACCGGCGGCGGCATGCTGAACGCATTGCCGTGGCTCGGCGACGAGCCGTTCATTCTCGTCAACGGCGACGTCTGGAGCGATGTCGACCTCGCCGCGCTGCCGCCGCTCGGCGAGGACCTGGCGCATCTGGTGCTGGTGCCGCCGGCGGCCGGCAGCGACGGCGACTTCGCGCTCGACGGCGACCGCGTGCGCGAGACCGGCGCGACCAGGCTGACCTATGCCGGCATCGGCGTCTATCGCGCGGCCTTGTTCGCCGACTGGCGCAGCGCATTCGGCGCGGACGCCGGCGCGGACGCGCAGCCGCCGCGCTTCAAGCTGGCGCCGCTGCTGCGCCGGGCGATGCGCAGCGGACGCATCGGCGGGCAGCGCCACGGCGGACGCTGGTACGACATCGGCACGCCCGAGCGGCTGGCCGCGGCACAGGCCGCGCTCGCCAACGGCTGAGGCAGCCGGCGCGACGCATCGGGCGCGGCCGGCCGAGTCGATCGGTCATGCGAGACATCGCGTCCGGCGCGCTCCGTCACGGGTACGCACGTGCGCCGTCGGCGCATTCGGGCGCCGCAGCGACGCTCAGCGCGGCCCGGCCAGCAGCTGCCGCAGGAACGGCACGGTCACGCGCCGCTGGGCGGCCAGCGTGGCGCGGTCGATCCGTTCGAGCAGACCGGTCAGGGTGCCGAGGTCGCGCGCCTGATGCGCGAACAGCCAGTCGAGCACGGCTTCGTCGAGCTCGATGCCGCGTGCCGCGGCGCGCGCGTGCAGCACCGCACGCCGGCTGCCTTCGTCGAGCGGTCGCAGCCGTCCCTGCGTGCACGCGGCGAGCCGCGAGCGCAGATCGGGCAGTCCGAGCGGCAGCAGCGCCGGCGGTGCGGCGGCCGCGAACAGCAGCACGCTGCCCTCGGCGCGGCAGCGGTTGTAGAGATCGAACAGCGCGTGCTCGTCGGCCGGCGTGCCGGCCAGCGCATCGACGTCGTCGAGCGCCAGCAGATCGCTGCCGCCGAGCGCGCGCAGCCGCTCGGCGCGCGGCGCGGCGAGCTCGCCGACGTCGACGTATTGCGCGCGCCGCCCCAGCGTCTGTGCGGCGTGGCAGGTGGCGACCAGCAGATGCGTCTTGCCGCTGCCGGCCGGACCGGACACGAACACCCACGGCGCCTGCGCGTCGTGCGCGGCCGCTTCCAGTGCGGCCGTGGTGCCCTGGCTGGCACCGCCGGCATCGAACTGCTCCAGGCGCAGCCAGGACGGCCAGCGCAGCGACAGCGGCATCTGCGCGTTCATGGCCCGCCCGGCGGATCGCCCGGACGCGGCGAACCGCCGACGATCAGCGTCTCGACCGCGGCGACCGGTGCCGGCGCGGTCACGTCGCCGACGACGACGATCTGCGGTCCCTCGGGCGCATCCTGGTACATCTCGCTCTGCGTATAGCGCTCGTAGGCGTAGCGCAGCAGCACCATGACGATCGCCGCGATCGGCAGCGCCAGCAGCACGCCGACGAAGCCGAACAGCTGGCCGCCGGCCAGGATCGCGAACATCACCGCGACCGGATGCATGCCGATGCGGTCGCCGACCAGCTTGGGCACCAGCACGTAGCCTTCCAGCGTCTGGCCGATCGCGAACACGATCAGCACCAGCACGACGTGGAACCAGTCCTGGTACTGGACCACCGCGGCGACGATGCCGATGCCGACGCCGACGATCGCGCCCAGATACGGCACGAAACTGATCAGGCCGGCGATCATGCCGATCAGCGGTCCGACGCTGATGCCGGCCATCCACAGACCGAGACCGTAGATCACGCCGAGCACGATCATCACGCTGAGCTGGCCGCGCAGGAAGCCGCCGAGCGTCTCGTCCGACTCGCGCGCCAGGCGCAGCGCGACCGGCTCGATCGAGCGCGGGATCAGCGCGTGCACGCGGTCGACGACGATGTTCCAGTCGCGCAGCAGATAGAACGCCGCGACCGGCACGATCACCGCGTTGAGGATCCAGCCGAGCACCGCAAAGCCGGACTTGGACACGCCGGCGACGACGCCGGCCGCGAAACCGCCGGCCTCGCGCCAGTGCGCCTGCAGCATGCCGACGATGCCCTGGGTGTCGAAGCTGCCGAGACTGACGCCGAAGCGCTCCTCGATCCACGGCGAAGCGACGTTCTGTGCCCAGGCGGTCCAGCGCGGCAGCTGCTCGAGGAAGTTCGCGATCTGGCGTTCGATGAACGGGATCAGCACCAGCACGATGCCGACCAGCACCAGGGTCAGCACGATGAAGACCACGCTGACGCCGAGCGTGCGGTTGACGCCGCGGCGCTCGAGCATCTCGACGACCGGATTGAACAGGTACGAGAACAGCGCCGCGGCGACGAACGGCGAGAGCACCGGCCCGAGCAGATACAGCAGATAGCCGATCGCGGCGACCAGGATCAGCCACTTCCAGCGCACGTCCAGCCGGTTGTCGGTCATCGCGTCAGCATCCTTCGAAAGGGGCGCGGCCGGACGGTGCCCGCGTCACCGCCGACGCCGCGCCTGCCAGGCACGCCGGCCCCAGGTCGCCACGTAGTCCAGGCCGCTGACCACCGTCAGCAGCACGACGATCCACAGCGCCGCGTCGCGGACCGGCTCGGGAATCCGCGCGAGCCCGGCCAGGCCGACCAATTCGAGCACGAGAAACGCGATCTGCACCAGGGTCGTCAGCTTCGACAGGCGCGTCGGCGCCGCGTCGAAGCGGCCGATCAGCCGGTGGTAGGCGAACGCGCCGAGCACGATCACCAGGTCGCGCCCGATCACCAGCGCCGGCAGCCACGGCGGCACGCCGCCGGCGACGCCGAGCGCGACGAAGCTGGCCATCAGCATCAGCTTGTCGGCGATCGGATCGAGCATGCCGCCGATCCAGGTCTGCCAGCCGAAGCGCTTGGCCAGGAAGCCGTCGACCGCGTCGCTGACGGCGGCGATCACCAGCACGACCAGCGCGGGGCGGTAGTCCTGCCGCACGATCAGCCATGCCAGCGGCACCACCAGCGCGATGCGGCCGGCGGTGATCAGATTGGGCAGCTGGCGCAGCACAGCGGCCGATCAGCGGCCCAGGATCAGGGTCGCATCGACGCCGTCGACCGGCGGGCGTCCGTCGACGACGGTCAGCAGCGCGCCGGTGTCGACCGTGGACAGGAAGTACGGCAGGCCGACGGTCAGCGCGACGCGCATCAGCACGCCGTCGCCGCGCGCCTCGACCGCGCCGGCCTGACGGACCAGATCGAGGCTGCCGAAATAGCGCAGCACGCGCGCATAGTCCTCGGCCGAGCGGATGCCGCCGATCCACAGCCGCGCCTCGCTCGGCGCGCCGCGATCGGCCTGCGCGGTCTGGACGCCGAGCCGCTGCAGCGCGCCGCCGATCGCGGCCGGGTCGAAGTCGGCGACCAGCACCAGCACGGGCGTGCCGTCCGGACCCGGTTCGCGCCGGTACTGGTACTGCAGCACGTAGGCCGGGGCCTGCGCGGCCTCGCGCGCGACGTCGCCGCGGTCGGCGAGCCGCTCGTCGCCGGCCAGACGGCTCAGCACCTGGATCATCGCCTGCGCCAGCGCCGGCCCGCGGTCGGCATCGCCCTGCGAGGCGACCGGCGCCTGCCCGGTGTAGCTGCCGGCGGCGCGCGCCGGCGCGGCGGCCATGCAGGCGAGGATCAGCGCGAGGAACACAGTCAGCCGCAGCGGCATCGGCGAGGTCCGGCATCCTTAAGGGGCTGGAAGTCTGCCCAAAGCGCGTTGCCGCGTCCAATTGACGCCGCCGCGGCGGCGCCCGCCGCCTTGGCACGCCGGGCCGCGACGCTGCTATCATGCGCGCCCCTCGCGCCGACCCAGCGAACATGGCCAACGCGACCGAAGCCCTCACCTACCGCGCCGCCGGCGTCGACATCGATGCCGGCAACGCCGTCGTCGAGCGCATCAAGCCGCTGGTCAAGCGGACGTTCCGGCCCGAGGTCATGGCCGGCCTCGGCGGCTTCGGCGCGCTGTTCGAGCTCGGCGCGCGCTATCGCGATCCGGTGCTCGTGTCCGGCACCGACGGCGTCGGCACCAAGCTCAAGCTGGCGCAGACGCTGGGCCGCCACGACACGATCGGCATCGACCTGGTCGGCATGTGCGTCAACGACGTGCTGGTCCAGGGCGCCGAGCCGCTGTTCTTCCTCGACTACTTCGCGACCGGCAAGCTCGACGTCGACACCACGGTCAGCGTCGTCGGCGGCATCGCCAAGGGCTGCGAGCTGGCCGGCTGCGCACTGGTCGGCGGCGAGACCGCCGAGATGCCGGACATGTATCCGCCCGGCGAGTACGACCTGGCCGGCTTCTGCGTCGGCGCGGTCGAGAAGCTCGCGCTGATCGACGGGCGCCGCATCCAGGCCGGCGACGCGATCGTCGGCATCCGCTCCAGCGGTCCGCATTCCAACGGCTATTCGCTGATCCGGCGCATCGTCGAACGGGCCGGCAAGCCGTTCGATCTGGATCTGGACGGCACCTCGCTGGCCGACGCGCTGATGGCGCCGACGACGATCTACGTCAAGCCGGTGCTGAAGCTGATGCAGCAGCAGGCCGTGCACGGCATGGCCCACATCACCGGCGGCGGCCTGCAGGAGAACATCATCCGCGTCGTGCCCGACGGCCTCGGCGTCGCGATCGAGAGCAGCGCCTGGAAAGCGCCGGCGGTGTTCGACTGGCTGCAGCGCGAAGGCAAGGTCGAGCGCACGGAGATGTGGCGCACGTTCAACTGCGGCATCGGCTACGTGCTGATCGTGCCGCGCTCGCAGGCCGGCGCGACGGTCGACGCACTCGAGACGCTGGGCCTTCCGGCCGTGACGATCGGCGAGATCGTCGCCGCCAGCGGCGACGAGCGTGTCCGCATCGCCTGAGACGCCGCGCCTCGTCGTCTTCGCGTCCGGCCGCGGCAGCAACTTCCTCGCGCTCGTCGACGCGATCCGCGGCGGCGGTCTGCCGGCCCGCATCGCGGCACTGTTCTCGGACCGTCCCGGCTGCGCGGCGGTCGCCGCCGCGCGCGAGCTCGGCATCCCGGTCGTCGCCCTGCGACCGCGCGACTTCACCGAGCGCGCCGGCTTCGATCGCGCATTGTTCGCCAGGCTCGCCGCTTTCGAGCCGGACCTGCTCGTGCTGGCCGGCTTCCTGCGGATTCTCGACCCGGCCGTGCTCGAACCCTGGGCCGGCCGCATCGTCAACATCCATCCGTCGCTGCTGCCGCTGTATCCGGGCCTGGACACGCATCGCCGCGCGATCGCGGCCGGCGACGCGCGGCACGGCGCCTCCGTGCATTTCGTCGGTGCCGAGCTCGATGCCGGCCCGGTGATCGCGCAGGCCTCGATCGCGATCACGCCGGAGGACACGCCCGAGACGCTCGCGGCGCGGCTGCTGCAAGAGGAACACCGCCTGCTGCCGGCCGTGGTCGCGCTGATCGCGCGCGGCCGCATCGCACTCCGCGGCGCGGCCGTGCACCTGGACGGCCGGCCGCTCGCGCAGCCGCTGCAACTGCACGAAGCGGGACTGACGCTGTCCTGACGGCCGGTGAGGTGAACGGGCGTCCGTAGCCGTGAGGCAGAGGGCTTTCCTGCTACGCCAGCGCCGTCCCGACCGTCGATCGCGCGCAGGTCGGGTGCCGCTCGCCCGACGGATCGGGGAGCGGCACCGTTCCGGTCACTTCGTGCGCAGGATCGAGGTCATCACGTTCGCATTCGGCGTCGTGCCGCCTTCGGTCAGGCTGAGGCCGGCCGCCTGACCGGCCGCCACGCCGAACCGGGCGTACCGCGCACCGCCGCCGGGCCGCAACGAGAACGTCAGCGGCACGCCGTCGCTGAGCGGATCGACCGTCAGCGGGAAGCCCGCGAGGCCGGAGTAGACCGAGCGGTAGTTCCAGCTCGGCAACCGGTACTCGGGCGCTGCGGCGGCGACCGCATCGTCCGCGTAGACGGCGACCAGGAAGTCGCGCGCCCAATCGCGTGGTGCCACCCCGAACACCGCCTGCAGATTGGCCAGCCCGCTCGCGCTGGTATTGACCAGGCTGCTCAGCAGCGCCGCGTCGCCGCCGTTGCGGCGGTCCAGCATGTAGCGCAGGAACGTATAGGTCGGCGAGAAGTTCTGCGCCGCGTTCTCGTGCACGGTCGGAATCGTGCCGGTCGATGCCGGATTGCGCAGCAGCGGGCCGACCCGGCGATTGCCGTTCGTGCCGTTCAGCTGGTACAGCCAGGTGCGATCGTGCGTGTACATCGGGTTCTGGTACATGTTGAACGCAGCGACGCGTCGCGACGCGTTCGGTCCGGTGGTCAGGTCCGACAGCTGGATGTTCATGCGCGGACCGAGACCGACCGAGGTGTTGAAGAACACCAGCTCCTGCATCTGCCAGGCGATCGCCTCGTCGAGCCACATCTCCTCCAGCGGAGCGGCGCCGTGCAGATACGCACGCCGCCAGCCGCTGGTCAGATGCGCGAAATGATGCACGAGCGTCGGCACCGCATTGCCGAACGTGGAACTGACCGTGCGCACGTTGCTGTTCACCGCGCCGGTCGGGTCGGGCACCATCAGATAGAGGATCTCTCCCTCGTTGCTGGCCGGACAGGTCGCGACCGAGAACATGTCGCGCGGCTGGAACATGCCCTGCGTCACCAGCGACGAAGCCGGCGGACTGAGCTCGTTCATCTTGGGCGTGAAGAACAGGATCACGCCGCCGTTGCCGTCGATGTCGGTGATCAGACCCAGGTTGTCGCGCGACAGGCCCATCGCGCCGGTCCTGGCCAGGCTGCCGAGCGTTCCCGACGCACTGGACGTGACGCCGGGCGGCTCCATCACGAAAGCTTCGACGATCGCGTTCAAGTCCTGCGGAACGTAACCTCCGGGTACCGGCGGGTGCCAGTCGTTGGCGCCCGGCGTCGACTCGACGACCTCCCGCACTGCATACAGCAGCGGCTGCCCCGCCCATTGAGCGGTCGTCACGACCTCGACGCGACCTTTTCGGATGTCCGACGCGACGCTGCAGCCGCCGACGGCGGCGTTGATGTCGATCAGCTGCCCCGGCATCAGCGGCGTGATGCTGCCGCGCGGCGCCTCGATCAGATCGCCCGGACGATGCGGCCTGCCGAGCGGCAGGTCCGATGCGACCGCGGGGCCATGCGCATGGCCGGATGGAGCATCGCCCAACGGAGCCAGCTCCAATCCCAGCGCCTCCGACCGCAGCAACGGAGGACCCGTGACGGCCTGGATGCCGGTGCCGGTCAGGCTCAGCGCCGACTGGCTGGTATCGCTGAAATTGGTCGGCAGCAGCGTGTACTCGGCCTCGCTGCCGGACGCGTTGAGCACGCACGGGAGCGCGCCCGGCGCCAGATGACGGACCTCGCCGAGTTCGAGCACGACGCAGGCGGAGACCGCGAAGCTCTGCTGCGCCTGGGGTGCCGGTCCCCAGTTCGCGTCGCCGGCCTGGTCGGCGTTGACGATGCAGGTACCGCCTCCGACGAACGAAACCGTCGCGCCGCTGACCGCGCAGACGCCGCTCGCGCTCGCGTCGATCGAGAACGTCACGGCCAGACCCGAACTGGACGTCGCGGTGACGGCATAGGTCGGACCATTGACGAACGCCGAACTCGGCGCTGTCGAGGTGAAGCTGATCGTCTGCGCACCGCGGCCGACCGCGAAGCTCTGCTGGGCCTGTGCGGGGTTCCAGTCGGCATCGCCGGCCTGGTTCGCATTGACGACGCAGCTGCCGGCCCCCTGGAAGCTGACCGTGCTGCCACTGATTGCGCACACCGCAGCGGCTGCGGCATCGATCGAGAACGTCACCGGCAGTCCCGACGACGCGTTCGCAGCGACCTCGTACGTCGCGCCCGCGACGACCGCGCCGGCCGGCGCGGTCGAGGTGAACGTGATCGTCTGCGTGCCACGCCCGACCGTGAAGCTCTGCTGCGCCTGCGCTGCCGGATTCCAGTTCGCATCGCCGGGCTGGTTCGCATTGACGATGCAGGTGCCGGCGCCGTGGAAGCTGACCGTGCCGCCGCCGATCGCACAGACCGACGCGGCCGCCGGGTCGATCGACAGCGTAACCGGCAGGCCCGAGTTGGCGGTCGCGGTCGCCGCATAGGCGGCGCCGGCGACGACGGCGGCCGACGGTGCCGGCGAGGTGAACGTGATGATCTGGTTGCCCGGACCGACCGCGACGCTCTGCTGGACGCGCGGCGCCGGCGCATAGGTCGTGTCACCGGCCTGATCGGCGTTGACGACGCACACGCCCACGGTCTGGAACGACACCGTCGCGCCGGCGAGCGTGCAGACGCCGGCAGACGACGGATCGATCGACAAGGTCACCGCCAGACCGGACGACGCCGTCGCCGATACGGCGTAGCCGGGTCCGCCGACCGCCGCGGAGCCCGGCGGAGTCGACGTGAACGTGATCGTCTGTTCGACGCGCTCGACCGCGATCGACTGCTGGACCGCCGCAGCGGCATTCCAGTTCGCGTCGCCGGGCTGGTTCGCCTCGATCACGCAGAGTCCTGCGGCGTCGAACGTCACGAGCGAGCCCGCCAGCGAACATACGCTCGCAGCTGCCGGCGCGATCGAGAAGGCCACCGGAAGGCCGGAGGTCGCCGTCGCCGAGACCGCGTAGGTGTCGCCGATGACCGCATCGGAAGGCGGCGACGACGTGAAGCTGATCGTCTGCGAACCTGGCACGACGTCGAGTGCGTAGACGCGCCCGCCGCTGCATCCGGCCGAGTCGGTCGCCGACAGCGTGAACACGTAGGCGCCCGCTACGGCGGGCGTTCCGGTCAGCTGCGCGGATCCGGGTCCTTGCGGGCTCAGCGTCAGCCCGGTGGTCGCCGGCAGACCGCCGGTCAATGCGAACGCGAACGGCAGCCCGGCATCATTGGACGCGGTGAACGACTGCGCATAGGCCGAACCGACGGCAGCATCCGGCAGCGAGGTCGCCGGCGCGATCGTCGTGATCGGACAAGGCGCGGCGGCCGCTTCGAGCGCGGCGACGGCCAGCAGCGCCAGCACGGCGCCGCGAAAAGATGGATGCGTCATGGCGATCCCCTCAATCGACCTGGAAACGGATCAGCTCGACCGGCGTGGTGCTGTTCAACACCAGCACGAAGTGGTCGAAGTTGGCCCGATAGTTCGGCTGCGTCGTCGCGGCGCCGTTCTGCTGCAGATAGCCGCGCACCTGTGCGCTGGCCGCCATCACCGGCGCGTCGTTCGGCACGAAGCCGTTGTCGGCCAGGCGATACCAGGTCGACGGCGACATCGAGGCGGCCTCCAGCACCTGTCCCTGCGATCCGCCGCTCAGGAAATCGGCGCAGCCGGCGCTCGCGTAGAGGCGGATCTCGACGACCGCGCGGACGCTGCCGTCGAGCATCGCCGCGTCCGGCACCCACAGCGCGCTGCCGTAGTTGAGGAACTCCACGCTGGTCGGCGCGACGAAATCGAAACACTGGCCGATGCCGGACGCCGCATGGGCGGCCGACGGCGTCAGATCGATCGCCGCCGAACCGGAGGCGGGATTGGCGTCGACGTCGGGCGGCGACTGCCAGACCGGCGGCGCGCCGGCGCCGAGCGGATCGGGTGCCGCCGAGGCGAACGCCTGCCACGGCGCGAGTTCGCTGTGCAGGTACGGGTTGGGCACGATCGTCTGCGCGTGCAGCGAAGAGGCCGCTGCCGCGGCGAAGACCGCGCAGCACATCACGCGCACCGGCGCCTCGCGCGTCCCGAAAAGATGCGTCATACCGATTCCCCCTGTCCGAAAATTGGATCGACCCGCCTACCCGCCGATGGCCCCCGATGCCGATCGGTCCGGCGCCGCGATGGTGAGTGCCGGCGGCGCGCCGAAGTGTGCAACCGTCCACATTATGAAAAAGAATACCGCGCGAGCCCAGCCGCTTCGCGGACGGCGGACGCCAGGCGCATCCGGCCTCCTCCGGCCATCGTTCAGCCCGCACCGCGCAGACTGCCGCCCCCAGCGCCGGAGTCGTTCGTGAAAGCCTGTCTGTCGTTTCTGCTGGCGTTCGCCGGCACCACCGCGGTCGCGGCGCCCGCCGCGCCGCTGCAGCCGTTCCACGCGCAGTACGCGGTATCGCGCAACGGCAGCGAACTCGGTACCGCGACGCTGACGCTGCGCAGCGACGGCGCCGACGCATGGACGTTCCGTTCGCGCACGCAGGGCACCCAGGGTCTGGCGCGCATGGCCGGCGTAGAGGTCACCGAGCAGTCGAGCCTGCGCTGGCACGACGGCCGGCTCGAGACGACCGCCTACGATTTCCAGCAGGACGCGATGCTCAAGAAGCGCAGCCGGCACGGCAGGTTCGACTGGTCGCGCGGCGAGGTCGTGATCGAGGACCAGGGCAAGAGCGCGCGGCACCGGCTCGAGCCCGGCACGCTGGACCGGCATGCGGTGACGCTGGCGATCGCGATCGATCTCGCGCACGGCCGCGACGCGTTCGACTATCCGGTCGCCGGCAGCGACGGTGTCGAGACCGTGCACTACCGCCGCGACGGCGAAGCGCGCCTCGACGTGCCGGCCGGCACGTTCGACACCGTGCGCGTGACGCGCGAGCGCGGACCGCGCGTGTCAACCAGCTGGCACGCGGCCGACATCGGCTGGCTGCCGGTGCAGATCGAGCAGCGCGACGGCAAGAAGAACGAGACGATCACGCTGCGTCTGACCGCGTTCGGCCGCGACTGAGCGAGCGTCGAGCGAGATCCGGCCGGACGGCTACGGCGCGTGCGCGCGCGGTTCGCGCAGCTGGACGAGGGGGATCGGGCGGCAGGACACCGGCAGCACGCGACGCGCGACGCGCCGTGATGTGCCGCGGCGCGCTCTACCAGTGCGGGCGAATCTGGTTGCGTTCCTGCTCGCGATCCCAGGCGCGCAGCTCGTCGCGCAGATGCGCCACGCGCTGACGGCCGAGCGCGTTGCGCTGTTCGTCGAGCACGACGCCGTCGAGCAGTTCGGCGAGCCGCTGCGCGGCCGGCAACATCGCCTCCCAGGCGTCGAGCGCCGGCACCGGCCCCGGCAGCGTCATGAACAGCGTCACGCCGGGCGTCGTCAGCTGGTCGATGCGCGTCATGTCGAAACTGCCGGGCCGTGTCATCTGCGCCATGCTGAACACCGGTCCCTGTTCGGCCTTGCCGGGCGCCAGGCGATGGAAGATGCCCATGTCGCCGAATTGCAGACCGGCCTTCTCGGCCGCGACGACGAGGTCGGTGCCGGCCATCGTCTGACCGGCGCGCGCCGACACGTACAGCGTCACGATGCGCTCGATCTGGCCCTCGGGCCGCGCACCGAGCGGCGACCGGCGCGGCGTCGCGGCCGCCGCGGGTGTCACCTCGGCGTCGAGCGACATCGGCAGCTCGCCCTGGCTCGGTTCGACGCGATCGGCATCGACGGCATCGCCGCCGACGTCGCCGAACACCGGCTCGACGCGCGTGCCCTCGGCCGGACGCGCCGGCGTGCGCTTGCCCTGCTCGGGCCTGCGCGGCCGACCGAACAGATAGATCAGACCGAACGCGATCACGCCGATCACGGCGATGATCACGCGCAGCTCGGTGGGACTGAGCGCCTGCTGCTCCATCACGTGCTCCTCGAATAGTGCCGTTGCGGCGGACGGACCGGCACGACGACGCTCGCCGCGGCCCCGTTCGGTACCGCGCGCGTCGCGCGGACTTCAATGACCGCGCAGACAGCGCCGGCACTTCGACTCGGCCGGTCGCCCGGCGCTGCGAACGGGTCTGGATCGATCGATGCCGGGATCAGCATGGCCGAGCGCACCTCGCCGTCACGCCGCGCCGGCGAGCTTGGCGGCCTCGGCCAGGTCGACCTGGACCAGCCGCGACACGCCCGGCTCGCGCATCGTCACGCCGCAGAGCTGGCGCGCGGCCTCCATCGTGCTCTTGTTGTGCGTGACGAAGATGAACTGCACGCGCTCGCTCATCTCGCCGACCATGTTCGAGAAGCGGCCGACGTTGGCTTCGTCGAGCGGTGCATCGACCTCGTCGAGCAGACAGAACGGTGCCGGGTTGAGCCGGAAGATCGAGAACACCAGCGACACCGCGGTCAGCGCCTTCTCGCCGCCGGACAGCAGCGAAATCGAGGTCACGCGCTTGCCGGGCGGCCGCGCCATGATCGACACGCCGGTCGAGAGCAGGTCGTCGCCGGTCAGCTCCAGATACGCATGGCCGCCGCCGAACAGGCGCGGGAACAGCTCCTGGACGCCGGCGTTGACGCGCTCGAAGGTCTCGCGGAAGCGCTGACGCGTCTCCTTGTCGATCTTCTGGATCGCCCCTTCGAGCGTCTCCAGCGCGGCGGCCAGATCGGTCAGCTGCGTGTCCAGGTAGTCCTTGCGCTGCGACTGTTCCTCGTATTCCTGGATCGCGGCCAGGTTGACCGGTTCGAGCCGCGCGATCTTCTGGCCGAGATCGGCCAGGTCGGCCTGCCACTGCGCGAGATCGGCGTGCTCGGGCAGTGTCTGCACGATCTCCTCGATCGCGAAACCGGCCTCGCTGATCGCCGCGATCAGCGCCTGCGCGCGCAGCTTGTTCTCCTGCTCGTTGAGGCGCAGGTCGGCGAGCCGCTCGCGCTGCTCGTTGAGCGTGCGCTCGAGCGTGTGGCGCTCCTGCTCGAGCCGGCGCAGCTCGATGTCGCAATCCTCCAGCGCCTTGCGTGCCTCGACCAGCTGCCGGTCGACCAGCAGGCGCTGGTCCAGATAGGTCTGGCGCTCGGCGTCCAGATCGGCCATCGGATCGTGGCTCGACGCGAGCTGAGCGGCGATCTCGGCCTTGCGCGCCTCGAGCTGCGCGAACTGGCCGTGCAGACGCTGCAGGGCCTGTTCGAGCGAGCTCAGCGACGAGCGCTTGGCTTCGATCGACAATGCCAGCTGGTGCGCCTGCTCGCGCGCCTCGCGGGCATTCATGCGCGCTTCCTCGCGCGCCTCGAGCAGACGGCGCCGCTCGCCCTCGAGCGTCTGGCGCTGCTGCTCGAGGTCGCCCATCTTCGACAGCGCCACCTCGAGCCGGCCACGCGCCTCGCGCGCGCGGGCGCGGTCCTCGTCGAGCTTGCCGACCAGTTCGCCGAGCTCGGCGTCGATGCGCTCGATGCGCTCCTGCGCGGTGCCGAGGCGGCCGCGCTGGCTCTGCAGCTGGCCGGCCAGTTCGGCCAGGCGCCGATGCGCGGTGTAGAGCTCGCGCTGCGCGTCGTCGCGCAGCCGCTCGGCCTCGATCCGCGCCAGCTTGCCGTCGTCGACGCGGCCGGTGGTTTCCTCGATCTCGTGCTCGAGTTCTTCCAGGCGCTGCTGCAGCGCCTGGATCTCGCGTTCGCGCGCGAGCACGCCGACCTGGGCGCCGCCGCCGCGCGCGATCCGCGCGAAGCCCGGCCCCAGCCACTCGCCGGCCGGCGTCACGACCGATTCGTCGGCGGCCAGACCGGCCAGCATCGTGCGCGCCGCCGCCAGACTGTCGGCGGTGCGCACGCGCGCCAGACGCCGGCGCGCCGCGGCCGGACCGCGCACGTGCGCGGCGAGGCTGCCGGCGGCGTCGAACACGTGCCGGTCGGCATCGCCGTCGGCGATCAGCGTCAGGTCGGCCTCGGTCAGCTCGGCGACCGCGTCGGCGTAGTCGGACGGCGCATCGACGAGCACGGCCTCGAGCCAGCCGTCGAGCACGGTCTCGACCGCGCGTTCCCAGCCGCCGTCGACGTCGAGCGATGCGCCGAGCCGCCGCGCCTGTCCCAGTCCCATGCGGTCCAGCCAGGCCTTCAGCGCGACGTCGTGCTCGGCCAGCGCGGCCTGCTGCAGCGCCTCGAGCGAGGCCAGGCGGCCGCGCGTCTTCTCGAGTTCGCCGCGGCGGCCGCTCAGCAGTGCCTGCACGCCGCGCTCGTGTTCGAGCGCCTGTTCGAGGATCAGCCGGCGCTCGTCGAGCGTGGCGGTATGCGTCTCGACCTGCTCGCGCAGGCCGTCGTGATCGGCCTGCAGCGCCTCGAGCACGCGGCCGAGCTCGCCTAGATCGGCCGCCGCCCGTTCGGTCTGCAGCGCCTCGCGGCGCTTGTCGGCCTCGACGCATTGGCGATCGATGTAGTCCAGGCGCGTCCGCTCGACCTCGGCCGCCTGCGCGGCCTCGGAACTGGCGGCGGCATACGCCTCCCAGTGCGACTGCCACTCGGCGAGCTGCGTCTCGGCCGCTCGCACGGCCTCGGCGGTCGACTCGTCGCTGTCGCGCAGTTCGGCCAGGCGCGGCTCGTGATCGGCCAGCGCGCCGCGCAGCGCCTCGATCCGCTCGACGTCGGTCGCGATGTGCTCGGCGATCTCGGCATGCGCGCGATCGGTCTCCTCGCGCGCGCGGACCAGCTGGTCGGCCATCTCGCGGTTGTGGCGGATCTGCTGCTCGACGCGCGCGATGTCGGCGCCGACGCGGTAGACCTCGCCCTGGACCGTGTTGAGATGCTCGCTGGCGGCGACGTGGCGCTCGCGACAGGCCTCGATCTTCGCCTCGCGGTCGCGCTGTTCGGCCAGATGCTTCTCGATCTCCAGCTCGACCGCGCGCAGCGCGCCGGAGCGGCCCTCGAGCTCGGCCTGCGCCTCGCGCAGCGTCAGGGCCTTGAGCTCGGCTTCCTTCTTCTTCTGCTCGGCCTTGTATTCCTGCCAGCGCTCGGCGGCACGCGCCTGACGCTTGAGGTGCTCGAGCTGCTTGTCGACCTCGTCGCGGACGTCGCGTACGCGGTCGAGGTTCTCGCGCGTGGCCTTGATGCGGCTCTCGGTCTCCTTGCGGCGCTCCTTGTACTTGGAGATGCCGGCCGCCTCCTCCAGATGGCTGCGCAGCTGCTCCGGATCGGCCTCGATGATCTGGCTGATCATGCCCTGCTCGATGATCGAGTAGCTGCGCGGCCCGAGGCCGGTGCCGAGGAAGACGTCGGTGATGTCTCGGCGGCGGCAGCGTCCGCCGTTGAGGAAGTACTGCGACTGTCCGTCACGCGAGACGCTGCGCTTGATCGAGATCTCGTTGTAGCCGGCGTACTCGCCGAGCAGGGTGCCGTCGCTGTTGTCGAAGATCAGCTCGACCGTCGCGCTGCCGACCGGCTTGCGGCCGGAGGATCCCGAGAAGATCACGTCGGTCAGCGCGTCGCCGCGCAGCCGGCTGGCCGCGCTCTCGCCGAGCACCCAGCGGATCGCGTCGATGATGTTGGACTTGCCGCAGCCGTTCGGACCGACGATCGCGGTCATGTTGGTCGGCAGGTGCAGCGTGGTCGGATCGACGAACGACTTGAACCCCGACAGCTTGATCGCGCTCAATCGCATCGGTGCGGATCAGTCCTTCTTGTCGCCCGCGGCGGCGGGCTCGGCGGCCGGCGCCGGCTCGGCCGGCTTGGGCGCCTGGCCGATCAGCTCGATGTCCGCTTCCTCGCGCAGCTTGGCCACGCGCTCGTCGACCAGCTGGGTCGCCATGCGCTCGCGGATCGCATCGCGGACGCGCTCGAACGGCGGCGCCACGAACGGCTCGATCTTGTCGACGTGGATCAGATGCCAGCCGGCCTGGGTCTGGATCGGCACCTTCATCGTCTCGCCGGCCTTGAGCGTCTGCAGCGCCGCTGCGATGTCGGGCGGCAGCTGCGGCAGGCGCATCTGCGCGAACGAGCGCGCCTGGCGGGCCGAGCCGTTGTACTCGTTGAAGACCGTGCCGAACGGCTTGCCGGCGACGACCTCGCCGGCCGCCTTGAGCGCTTCCTCTTCGGTCGCGAACACGAGCTGGGTCAGGTCGTAGCTGAACTTGCCGACCTTGACCAGCTGGTCCTCGTAGTCGGCCATCAGGATGCTCGGGTCGATCTGCGCCTTGGCGCGCAGCGTCAGCACCGAGGCATTGGCGACCGCCTGCAGGCGCCCGACCTCGACGCTGGCGGCATAGGCCGGATCGTCGGCAAGCTTCTCGCGCCGGGCCTCCTGCGCCAGCAGCACGTACTCGGTCAGTTCCTTGAAGGCCTTCTCGTAATCCTCGGGCTTGGACAGGTCGAGCTGGCGCAGCTTGGCGAGCGCCTCCAGCAGTGCCTGCGGCACCTCCTGCCCGTTGATGACGGCGACCGCGGGCTCGGCCTTGAGCTGGATCACCGCACCGGAACCCGACGAGGACGAGCCGCCGCCGCAACCGGCCAGGCCGAGTGCGAGTACCAGCGACGAAAGAACGAAACGGCGGTGTGGAGCAGCGAGCATCAGGCCTCCTCGGGGGTACGTGCGTCGATCGCCAGCGCGTGGATGTCGGTCTGCATCAGCGCGCCGAGCGCGGCATATATTGCCCGATGCCGCGCGAGGGCACCCTGCCCGGCGAACGCGCCGCTGACGATGCGGACATGGAAATGGCCACGTCCGTCGCGCGCACCGGCGTGACCGACGTGACGATGGCTGTCGTCGCGGATGTCGAGCTGATCCGGCGCCAGCGCGGCCGTCAGCGCGGTGCGGATCCGCTCGATGCGGCCGGCAGCGGCCTCGCTCACGGCAGCACCGGCCGGAACGGCCGCACGCTGACCTCGCGATAGACGCCGGCGGCGAGGTACGGATCGGCATCGGCCCAGGCACGTGCCGCGTCCAGGTCCGGAAACTCCGCGACGATCAGGCTGCCGGTGAAGCCGGCCGGTCCCGGATCGGGCGAATCGATCGCCGGGAACGGGCCGGCCAGCAGCAGGCGGCCGGCTTCGTGCAGGGCGGTCAGCCGCGCCAGATGGGCCGGACGCGCCTCCTGGCGACGCGAGAGGGAGTCGGCGACGTCGGTTCCGACGATGGCGTACCACATGCTGGACGGATTCCTGATGACGTGTAGCGCTGCCGCACCGGCAGCCGCGGCCGCACATGGTAGCCGATCGGCACGGCCGGCCATCACGGCCGGGCGAAAGCGATGCTGCCTGACCCCTGGTGCCGCGGCCGAGTCCGGGCGCCGGTACGGCGCTGCGGCCACACGCGCCGACGGTGCGCGGAGCCGTGGCCGGTGAGTCGGCGATCCTCGCGCCGGTGCGCACGAAAGCTGGACTTGCGTGCAGCAAAAGCGTAACCTCGCGACAACCTACGGGATCGGATGCCGTCCCAAGCATCCATACAGCGCCGGACACGGTGCCGCTACTCCCGCCGGCCCATTGAGTTCAAGAACGTTGGCCGCCGACCGGACGAGGGGTTCGGATCGCGGCTGTTGACGGCTTCGCGCGGAGCGCCGCCTGCCAGGCGATCGCTGCCGTATGCCGCGACACGATCGAAACACGGGATCTGTGCACCGTCCGCGCCGTGAGGCGACGAGGACGCGACGGATCGGGCATGAACATCCAGACGAACGAATCTTCCAGTCAGGCCGAGCGCGACAACGCGTTCTCACCAGTTCCCCAGCAGCAGGAAATGCCGCTGGCGATCGTGCGCGGCCAGCCGGTGCTGGAGATGCCGCAGGATCTGTACATCCCGCCCGACGCGCTCGAGGTGATCCTCGACGCGTTCGAAGGACCGCTCGACCTGCTGCTGTATCTGATCCGCCGCCAGAACCTCGACATCCTCGACATCCCGATCGCCGACATCACGCGGCAGTACGTGGACTACATCGAGATGATGACCGAGCTCAAGCTCGAGCTCGCCGCCGAATACCTGGTCATGGCCGCGATCCTGGCCGAGATCAAGTCGCGCCTGCTGCTGCCGCGGCCGCCGGCCGAGGACGGCGTGGAGGTCGACCCGCGCGCCGAGCTGGTGCGCCGCCTGCAGGAATACGAGCGCTTCAAGAAGGCCGCCGAGGACATCGACCAGCTGCCGCGCCTGGAGCGCGACACCGCCGTGGCCGCGGCGCACGTGCCGGACCGCAACGTCATCAAGCTGCCGCCGCCGGTCGAACTGCGCGAGCTGCTGCTGGCGCTCAAGGACGTGCTCAAGCGCGCCGAGCTGTTCGGCCACCACGCGATCCAGCGCGAGGCGCTGTCGGTGCGCAACCGCATGAGCGACGTGCTCGGCAGCCTCGGCGACGGCGCGTTCCACGCATTCGAGAGCCTGTTCACGGCCGAGGAAGGCCGCCAGGGCGTCGTCGTGACGTTCCTGGCCGTGCTCGAGCTGGCCAAGGAACGCCTGGTCGAGATCGTCCAGGACGAGCCGCTCGCACCGATTTACGTCAAGTCGCTGGCGACCGCCGAGTGAGCGCATCGGGCGGCCCGCTTTCGTCGACCCTGCACGCCGCGGCGCCGAGCCCGGCCATCGAACGCATCGCATGAACGAACCCGAGACCCTCAAACGCATCGTCGAAGCCGCCCTGCTGGCCGCCTCGAGTCCGCTGTCGATCGTGCAGCTGGCGGCGCTGTTCCCCGAGGGCGAGGCACCGAGCCACGACGCGCTGGCGCGCACGATCGAGTCGCTGCAGGCCGACTGCGCCGAGCGCGGCGTCGAGCTGGTCGAGGTCAGCTCGGGCTTCCGCTATCAGGTGCGCCAGGACGTGCATCCGTGGATCTCGCGGCTGTGGACCGAGCGGCCCGCGCGCTACACGCGCGCCCTGCTCGAGACGCTGGCGCTGATCGCGTACCGCCAGCCGATCACGCGCGCCGAGATCGAGCAGATCCGCGGCGTGGCGGTGTCGAGCAACATCGTGCGCACGCTCGAGGAGCGCGAGTGGATCCGCGTCGTCGGCCACCGCGACGTGCCGGGCCGCCCGGCGCTGTTCGGCACGACGCGCCTGTTCCTCGACTACTTCAACCTCAAGTCGCTCGACGAGCTGCCGCCGCTGAGCGACCTGCACGACATCGACGAGCTCGACCCGCAGCTCGCGCTGGCGCCGATCGGCGAGGACGGTGCGCCGCCGCCCGATGCCGGCGCGCTGGCCGAGGCTGCCGACGCCGCACTGGCGGCCGCGCCGTCCGACGATGAGAACGCCGACGACGCAGCCGGCTCCGCTGACGAGGCCGACGACGCTGTCGCGGCCGATCGCGATCGGTCCGAAACCGAGTCCGAGGCGGAGTCCGACGACGAGTCCGAAGCCCCGACCGCGGCCGACATCGCCGCCGACGCAGCGCCGTCCGACGCCGCTGCCACCCTCCCCGACCCCGATCCCGACGCCGCCGCCGACGGCCCCATTTCCCCGGACGCGTCCCGTCGTCCCGATTCTACCGAGCCCACCGCATGACCACGTCCCGTTCCGTTCTGTCGCTCAAGCGCAGCGACTCCACCGCCCCGACGCTCGAGGAACGCCTGCACAAGGTGCTGGCGACCGCCGGTCTCGGCTCGCGCCGCCTGCTCGAGCAGCGCATCGAGTCGGGCGAGATCCAGGTCAATGCGACCGTCGCGACGCTGGGCTCCAGCGTGCGCGTCGGCGACCGCGTCGAGATCGACGGCAAGCGCTTCGTCGTCGTCACCGACAGTGCCGAGCAGGCCCAGGTCCTGGTCTACAACAAGCCCGAAGGCGTCGTCATCACGCGCGAGGATCCGGAAGGCCGTCCGACCGTGTTCGAGCAGCTGCCGCGCATCAAGGGCGCGCGCTGGATCGCGGTCGGCCGCCTCGACATCAACACGACCGGCCTGCTGCTGCTGACGACCGACGGCGATCTGGCCAATGCGCTGATGCATCCGCGCTCGGAACTCGAGCGCGAATACATCTGCCGCGTCCACGGCGAGGTGCCCGACGAGGTCGTCGAGCGTCTGCGCAGCGGCGTCGAGCTCGAGGACGGCCCGGCGCATTTCGACGAGGTCGGCGTGATCAGCCGCAGCGGCAGCCACTCCTGGTTCCGCATCGTGATCCGCGAAGGCCGCAATCGCGAGGTGCGCCGCATGTGGGAGTCGCAGGGCCTGATGGTCAGCCGGCTCAAGCGCGTGCGCTACGCCAATGTCGAGCTGCCGCGCCTGCTCAAGCGCGGCCAGTCCGAACCGCTCGAAGCCGACGCCGTGCGCAAGCTGCGCGAGGCGGCCGGCGCGCCTGAGGCGGCGCCGCGGCTGACGCTGGCGCCGGTCATCGGCCAGCGCCGCGCCGGTCCGACCGAATTCCGGCCGGATCCGCGCGCGCAGCAGGCCTGGACCGCGGCACGCAACGACGAAGCACGCGAGTTCGCCGCGTTCGACCGCATCCGCGACGACGGCTGGCGCGCACCCTCGGGCAAGCCCGGCAAGAAGCGCCGCGGCGCCCAGGCCGGCCCCGGCCGCGGCCCTGGCGGCAACCCGAATGCGCGCGGCCCCGGCAAGCGCCCGGGCGGCCCCGGCGGTCCGCGCGGCGGCAAGCCGGCCGGCGGCGCCGGCCGACCGCAGCGCCAGGCTCCGCACGCCAATGCGCAGCCGGCGTTCGGCGATCCGGGCATCAACCCGGCCGTGCTGCGCAGCTGGTTCCCCGAATCGGGCAACGGCCCGGCCCGCAGGCCGCGCCGCGGCCCCGGTCCCGGCCAGGCGCTGCCGCACGGCAGCTTCGGCCAGTCCGACGCGCCGCGCGGCGGCGGCCGCGACGGCAACCGCGCCGTGCCGACGCGCCAGGTCGACGGCAACAGCACGGCGTACTCGCCGTCCAACAGTCCCTACGGACGCGGCGCGCCGCGCGGCCGCGACGCGGAAGGCGGCCGTGGCGCACGACCCGGCAATGGCCCGCGTCCGGGTCCGGGCGGCAACGGGCCGCGCCCCGGCAGCAATGGACCGCGTCCGGGTGGCAATGGACCGCGTCCCAGTGGTAATGGTCCGCGCCCGAGCGGCAACGGTCCGCGCCCGGGCGGCAACCGCCCGCGTCCGGCCGGCGGCGGCAATGCCTCGCGCGGCCGCGGCGGCGGCAACCGCGGCCCGCGCTGAGTCCGGCGCGATGCTCGAAACGAAAAAAGGCGGGAGAGCGATCTCCCGCCTTTCTTGTTTTTTCGTTCCCGACGTCCGGGCCGTGACGGCCGGGCGCCTGCGGCCTCAGTCGAGCTTGAGTGCCTTCTTGTTGCTGTCGCGGCGCTTGCGCTCCTTGGCGCCGAACTCCGCCTCGCAGCCGTCGCGCTGGACCATCACGCAGTCCAGATAGTCGGTGATCTCGACCAGGGCCGCGCGGATCGCCTTGCCGGCCGGGGTCTTGGACTCGTTCGCGAGCGCGCCGCCGAAGCCGCCGCGGAACACGCCGACGCTGACGCCGCCGCCGGAGCTGCGGCCTTCGATCGTGCGCGAGTAGTCGATCTCGCCGGTCGTCGTGTTGACGACGCGGACGTCGACCGCCAGATACGCATCGCTCTTCTTGCCGCCGAGCGAGATGCCCTTGAAGCTGACGCCGCCGCCGGTGCTGGCGGTGTTCTCCTCGTACGCGGTGACCGTGCCCATGACCAGGTACTGGGCGCCGGTCAGCTTGCCGATCTTGGCGCCGGTACCGGCGCTGACGCGGCCGGAGGCGGCCAGATTCTGCTCTTCGAGCACCGACTCGAGCTTGTTGCGCTCGACCACGCGGAACGAACCCAGCGAGGCCAGCTCGTTGCTGAGCATGCCCGACAGCTCCCAGCCCACGCCGCCGCGCCACCAGCCGGCGCCCGACTCATTCTTGAACTCCGCGACGCCGATCGACGGCTTGCCGCCCTGCGCCAGCGCGCCGCCGGCCAGCCCGATGCCGCCCAGCGCCAGCGCGACACCAAAAATCACTTTCTTCATGACGCCCACTCCCGAACGATGAGATTTGAGATCGTGGCTCCCCACGTGGACCCGTCCCCGCAGTCCGCCCGCGCCGTGCCACGGCGTGATCGGCGCGCATTGTAGCAGCGCGTCCGGGGCGGACCATGCGCCATTCCGCGGTCGCCGCCGGCACCGGTCGACACCCGGTCTGCCAACCCGGTCACACTCGCGGATCGGTCGGCCGCGCTTGCCTCGGTCGCCGCCGCCCCGCAAAGTTCGACTCTCCTGAACCGCCGCAGCCGCGATGACGTCTCCCACGCTGTTCCACAATCCGCAGTGCAGCAAGTCGCGCCAGGCCCTGGCGCTGCTGCGCGAACGCGGCATCGAGCCGGACCTCGTGCTCTATCTCGACACGCCCCCGAGCGCGGCCGAGCTCGACCTTCTGCTGCGGCAGCTGAACCTCTCACCGCGCGAACTGATGCGCCGCGACGAGCCGGCATACCGCGCGCTCGGGCTCGACGATCCCGCGCTCGACCGGGACGCACTGATCGAGGCGCTGGCCGCGCATCCGCGCCTGATCCAGCGGCCGATCCTCGTCGCCGGCGGTCGCGCCGCGATCGGGCGTCCGCCCGAAGCGATCCTGGAGATTCTCTGATGGACAAGTTGCAGGCCATGCAGCTGTTCGTGCGTGTGGTCGACAGCGGCAGCTTCACCGCCGCGGCCGACCAGATGGACATCTCGCGTGCGCTGGCGAGCAAGCTGGTGCAGACGCTGGAGGAGTCGCTCGGCGTGCGCCTGCTCAACCGCACGACGCGCCGGCTCAGCCTGACCGACCCGGGCCGCAACTACTACCAGCGCGTCAGCGAGGTGCTGACCCAGCTCGCCGAGGCCGAGGCCGAGGCGGCCGAGCTGCAGGTCGAGCCGCGCGGCAAGCTGCGCGTGACCGCACCGATGTCGTTCGCGGTGCGGCACCTGTCCGCCGCGGTCGCACAGTTCCAGAAGCGCTACCCGTTCATCGAGCTCGACCTCAATCTCAACGATCGCCAGGTCGACCTCGTCGACGAAGGCTACGACCTGGCGATCCGCATCGCGCAGCTGGCCGACTCGCGCCTGGTCGCGCGGCGCATCGCGCCGTGCCATTTCGTCGCCGCCGCCTCGCCGGGCTATCTGGCCGCGCACGGCGAACCTGCGCATCCGTCCGAGCTCGCGAACCACGAGTGCCTGATCTACACGCTGCTGCCGCGCAACAGCGAGTGGTGCTTCGCGCGCGACGGCGAGGAGACCAGCGTGCGCGTCAAGGGACGGCTCGGCGTCAACAACGGCGACTTCCTGCTCAATGCCGCCGCCGAGGATCTGGGCATCGTGATCTCGCCGACCTTCATCGCGGCCGAGGAGATCCGCAGCGGCCGCCTGCGCTGCCTGCTGCCGGAATGGAAGATCGCGCCGTCGGCGATCCACGCGGTCTATCCGCAGGTACGCAGCCTGCCGCGCAAGACGCGCCTGCTGATCGATTTCCTGGTCGAGCGCTTCGCGCCCGAACCGTACTGGGACCGCGACCTGCGCTGAGCGGGCCGCGTGTCGGGACGATCGGCGCGATCAGCCGATCCGTGCCAGACCGCCCATGTACGGACGCAGCACCTCGGGCACGTCGATCGAGCCGTCGGCGTTCTGGTAGTTCTCGACGACCGCGATCAATGCGCGGCCGACCGCGACGCCCGAGCCGTTGAGCGTGTGCACCAGCTCGGTCTTGCCGCCGTCGGGATTGCGCCAGCGCGCGAGCATGCGGCGTGCCTGGAAGTCGCCGCAGTTGGAGCACGAGGAGATCTCGCGATAGGTGTTCTGGCTCGGCAGCCAGACCTCCAGATCATAGGTGCGTGCGGCGGCGAAGCCCATGTCGCCGGTGCACAGCAGCATGCGCCGGTACGGCAGGCCGAGCTTCTCGAGCACGACCTCGGCGCAGCGCGTCATGCGTTCGTGCTCGGCCGCGCTCTCGGCCGGCTTGGCGATGCTGACCAGCTCGACCTTCTCGAACTGGTGCTGGCGGATCATGCCGCGCACGTCGCGGCCGCCGGAGCCGGCCTCGGCGCGGAAGCACATCGAATGCGCGGTCATCCGCAGCGGCAGCTCGGCCGCGTCGACGATGCGCTCGCGCACGATGTTGGTCAGCGGCACCTCGGCGGTCGGGATCAGGTAGCGCCGGCTGTCGCCGACCAGGGTCGCGAACAGGTCGTCCTCGAACTTCGGCAGCTGGCCGGTGCCCTGCATCGCGTCGGCGTTGACCAGCAGCGGCACGTTGGTCTCGCGATAGCCGTGCTCGCCGGCATGCAGATCGAGCATGAACTGCGCGAGCGCGCGGTGCAGCCGCGCCCATTCGCCGCTCAGCACCGTGAAGCGCGCGCCCGAGAGCTTGGCCGCGGTCTCGGCATCGAGCCAGCCGTGGCGCGCGCCGAGCTCGACGTGGTCCCTGACCGGAAAGTCGAACGTGCGCGGATCGCCCCAGCGGTGCTGCTCGACGTTGTCGTTCTCGTCGGCGCCGTGCGGCACCCCCGGATCGGGCAGGTTCGGCAGCTGCAGCGCGTTCGCGCCGAGCCGCTGCTGGATCTCGGCCAGCCGGGTCTCGTTCTCGGCGAGCTTGTCGGCGATCGCCGCGACCTCGCCCATCAGGCCGGCGACGTCCTCGCCCTTGCCCTTGGCGATGCCGATCGCCTTGGACCGCGTATTGCGCAGGTTCTGCAGTTCCTGCGTCGCCGACTGCACGGTCTTGCGCTCGCTCTCGAGCGTCTCGATGGCGGTGACGTCGAGCGTGTAGCCGCGCGTCGCCAGGCGCTCGGCGACGGTGGCGAGCTGGCCGCGCAGCAGGGCGGGATCGAGCATGTTCGGGGTCCGGACGGGAGGATGACGGCCGGTGATTATCGGCCGGCGCGATGCTGCGGCGCAAACCGCGACGCATGGCCGGTTTCCGTGCTCGCCCGACTCCGGCGCCGATGGTATGGTCGGTCGGTCGCGGCGCCGCCAGGGACATGCGCACGCCGCGGCATCACCGTTGAACGACTGGGGACGACACGACATGCGAACGATACGTGCGACGCGGCTCGCCGCCGCGCTGGCATTGACCTTGAGTACCGCAGCGGGCGCGCATCCGCTGCCGGCCGGCGCGATCGGCGCCTTCGCCGCAACCGGCCTGGCCGGCACCGCGCAGGGCAGCGGCTACATCAGCTTCGGCGACCTGCGCTTCGATCCGCGGCGCGGTCTGCCCGCCGACGCGATCGGCTATCGCACCGAGAGCGACGGCCACGGCCTGCGCTTCGTGCAGTTCTCGCGGACGATCCAGGGCGCCTGGCTCGAGGATCTGGCAGCGGCCGGCATCCGGCCGCTGCAGTACTACCCCGACGACACCTACCTGGTCTGGGCGCAGGACAGCGCGCTCGCGCGCACGGCCGCGCATCCGCAGGTGCGCTGGCAGGGCAACTACCTGCCGTCGTGGAAGATCGCGCCGGACCTCGGCAAGCGTAGCGGCACGATCCGCAACGTCGGCGTGTTCTTCTACAACGACGGCGACGTCGAGGCGGTGCTCGCCGCGCTCGGCCGCGGCGGCGCGCGCGTGCTCGACCATGCGCCGGCGCAGACCGACGGCGTGTTCCACAACGCCTGGATCGAGGTCGACGCCGCGAACCTGGCGGCGCTGGCCGCGCTGCCGCAGGTGGTCTGGCTCGAGCACGCCAGCCCCGCGCCGATCCTCGACGACGAGATGTCCGACCAGATCAGCGCGCGCAACTACAGCGGCGCCAACGTGCCGGTCACCGGCTACTCGCCGTGGCTCGACCTGATCGGCTATCGCGGCAACGGCGTGACCTGGGCCGTCATCGACTCGGGCGTGGATCTGACCCACCCGGACCTGGCCGGCCGCATCGCCGGCGGCGTGAACTATCCGGGCTGCCCGGCCGGCAACGGCCCCGGCGACGACAACGCCAGCGGCGGCCACGGCACGCACGTGGCCGGCATCATCGCCGGCAGCGCGGCGACCGGCCTGGCCGATGCGCAGGGCTTCCTGTACGGCCTGGGCATGGCACCGGCCGTGCGCATCTTCGCGCAGAACCCGATCTGCACCGGCTCGGTGCCGTGGCCGCCGACCGGCGGCTGGCAGGTCCTGTCCAAGGATGCCCTGCTCGGCGGCGCGGTCGGCGGCAACGGCAGCTGGACCTCCGGCGAGAGCGGCGGCACCAGCTACACCGCGGCCGCGCGCACCTGGGACCAGATCATCCGCGACGGCAACTTCGATACGCCGGCCGCCGAGCCGTTCATCATGGTGTTCTCGGCCGGCAACAGCGGCCCGAACCCCGGCACGCTGACCGCGCCGAAGGCTGCGAAGAATCCGATCATCACGGCCAGCTCGCGCAACTACCGCGTCGGCGACATCGATGCGATCTCGAGCTTCTCGAGCCGCGGCCCGACCAACGACGGCCGCTTCGGACCGACGATCGCCACGCCCGGCGAGCAGATCGCCTCGGCGCGCCGCGTCGCCGGTGCCTCGCAGTGCAATACCGCGATCGCCGGGACCAGCAACCAGTACGCGTTCTGCTCGGGCACCTCGATGGCCTCGCCGCATGCGGCCGGCGCCGCCGCGCTGCTGACCGAGTGGTGGCGCGACGAGAACGGCGGCGCGACGCCGAGCCCGGCGATGATCAAGGCGCTGCTGATCAACGGCGCCAAGCCGGTCGGTACCGCGACGATCCCGAACTCGACGTTCGGCTGGGGTCGCGTCGACGTGCCGGGCAGCATGGGACTGGACCAGGTCTCGTCGGTCTACGTCGACCAGAGCCAGGTGCTGACCACGGTCGGCGCGCAATGGCAGGCCACCTACGGCGTGCCCGACACCGGCCGGCCGCTGAGGGTCTCGCTGGCATGGACCGACGCGGCGGCCGCGACCGGCGCCAACCCGGCCCTCGTCAACAACCTTGACCTCGAGGTCGAGACCAACGGCCAGCTCTACCGCGGCAACGTGTTCGCGAACCACGCCTCGACGACCGGCGGCAGCGCCGATGCGCGCAACAACACCGAAGGCGTGATCATCCCGAATCCGGGCGGCTCGGTGACGGTCCGCGTGATCGCGACCAACCTGCCCGGCGACGCCGTGCCGGGCGGCTCGGCGACCGATCAGGACTTCGCGCTGGTCTGCCGCAACTGCGCGCTCGAGGCCAGCTTCACGCTGGCCGCGACACCCGCCTCGCAGGCGATCTGCGCGCCGGCCAATGCGACCTACACGGTCGACGTCGGCTCGATCCTCGGCTACACGACGCCGGTCGGCCTCTCGGTCAGCGGCCAGCCAGCCGGCACGACCGCGACGTTCGGCCAGACCACGCTGACGCCGCCCTCGAGCACGACGCTGACGATCGGCAATACCGCGGCGGCCCCGGCCGGCGATGCGACGCTGACGATCACCGCGACCAATGCCGATCGCACCACGATGATCGAGCGCGGTCTTTCGATCGCGACCGCGGTGCCGGGCGCACCGCAGCCGCTGACGCCGGCCCATCAGGCGGTCGGTCTGCCGACGACGCCGACGCTGACCTGGCAGGCCGGCGCACAGGCCGCCGGCTACCGGCTGCAGATCGCGACCGATGCGGCGTTCGCGAGTCTGGTCGTCGACGAAACCGTGGACGGCACCAGCTATACGCCGACCACGCCGCTGGCCTCGGGCACGACGTACTTCTGGCGCGTCACCGCCGACAACGTCTGCGGCACCGGTGCCGCCTCGCCGGTGTTCCGCTTCCGCACCGCGCTGGCGCCGGGCCAGTGCGACGTCGACCAGACCACGAAGACGGTCTTCAGCGAGAACTTCAGCGGCGGCGCCGGCGGCTTCGTCACGACCGGCGGCAGCGGCGCGTCGAACTGGGCGCTGTCGACCGAGCGGCCGAGTCCGCTGTCGGGCGGCAACGCGTTCAAGGCCAGCGACGTGGCATCGGTCACCGATCAGCGCCTGACCTCACCGGTCGTGTCGCTGCCGACCGGCCAGACGCCGATCACGCTGCGCTACCAGAACTGGCGTGCGCTCGAACCGGTGTCCTCGCCGACCACCTGCTACGACGCCGGCATCCTTGAGGTCGCGGTCGACGGCGGCGCGTTCACGCAGGTCACCGGCAGCCGCCTGATCAACGATCCGTACACGGCGGCGATCAGCACCAGCTGGGGCAATCCGCTCGGCGGCCTCAACGGCTGGTGCGGCACGCGCGCCTACGCCGACAGCGTCGTCGATCTCAGCGAATGGGCCGGTCGCGACGTACAGCTGCGCTGGCGCCTGGCGACCGACCAGTCGGTCGCGGCCGACGCCTGGTACGTCGACGACGTCCGCGTCGAAGCCTGCAGCGGCGGCGGCAGCGGCGGCGATGCGATCTTCGTCGACGGGTTCGAGGCGCCTCTGTAACCGGGATGGCGGCGGCGAGCGTATCGCCGCCGCCTTCTTGGTTGTTCTCCCGACTGCGGGGTTACGTGGTTTCGACTGGTGCTCCGTGCCGGCTTTTGCGCTCGTGCGCTCTGGAGCGCGTGAGCTTCGATGTCGGTGCCGGGTCTTGACCTGAGCCTCTTCGGGGCTTCAATCGTCTAGAAGGCTCAAGCTAAAAGATTCAAGAGCAGAGATTCCGCTCGCTCCGCGAGCGGGTGACTTTTTTCTTGGAAAAAGTCACCAAAACCGCCTGCGCTGACGCGAGCCGATGCGGCTGCGCCGCATCGGTCCCCTGCGCTTCTCGGTCGCCCAGGCACGCTGCCCCAACTCGCTGCGCTCAGACACGGGGCAGCTCTTCGGCCTGAGCGACCTGCGATGCTCAGCTCGCTTTAGGCGCGCCAACAGCCAAGTGCAAAAGCCGCTGCAAGTGCAAGAGCAGAAGCGGGAGCGGCTGTGAGAGTCGGAGCGTTCGACGCTACGGAATGGCCGCGGGTCGATTCGTGCAGAGAGGTGAAGAACGGATTCTGGATGCTCGACATGCCACGGGCATTGCGCTCACTGCGCGGCGGCCGGCGCGCTGCGTTCGTCGAGCGCGGCCAGCGCGAGCACGATGCGGTCGAGCTCGCCGCTCGGCCGGCCCGCGGCGCCGTCCTCCGGCGGCAGATACTGATTGAGCAGCAGCGCGAACGCGAGTCGCTCGCCGGCCGCGGTCGTCAGATAGCCGGCCAGCGCGTACACGCCGCTCATCGCGCCGGTCTTGGCGTAGACGCGCCCCTGTGCCGGCGTGTCGCGCAGGCGGCCGGCCAGCGAGCCGTCGATCCCGGCCTGCGGCAGCGCCAGCCGGAACGGCGCGCCGCTCTCGCCGTCGCCCCAGTGCACGAGCAGGGCCGTCAGCGCCGAAGCGCTCGTCAGATTGCGCCGCGAGAGACCGGCGCCGTCCTCGACGAACGCGCGCTGCGGCGCGATGCCGATGCCGCTCAGATAGCGTCGCATCGCGATCGCGGCGCGCTGCTCGGTGCCGGTGTGGTCGGCCGCGCCGGGATCCGCCGCGCGCGCCGCGTCGGCTTCGGCGGCACCGACCAGCAGGAACAGGTTCTGCATGTAGAGATTCTGCGAGACCTTGAGGCCGCGCCGGACCAGATCGCCGAGCGGCGGCGACTGCACCTGCGCGATCCGCCGCAAGCGGCCCGCATCGGCCGCGTCGCGCTCGCCGCGCACCTCGGGCCAGTAGACGCTGCGCACGCGGCCGTCGACGCTCACGCCCTGCCGCGTCAGGGCCGCCTGCAGCTGCGCGCCGGCGACCGAGGCCGGATCGGCCAGCGCGAGCCGGTACGGCCGTTCGGCGCTGCCGAGGGCGATCGTGCCGAACGCGTGCAGCGTGGCCTCGCCCGGCGCGCGCGACAGGCCGACGTCGCTGCCGTCGCGGCGCGCGACCGTGATCAGCCGGTTGACCAGTTCGGGCGCCGAGCCGGGCGGCTCGAAACGCAACAGCGCGCGATCGCCGATCGCGGCGCCGGGCCGCACCTGCACCGTCACCAGGTTCTCGTCGACGCTGAGCGCGCTGGCCGGCGCGCCGAACCAGCTCTGCAGGTCGCCGGCCTCCCAGCCGCTGCCGTAGCGCGGCGCGGCGAACCGCGTCGCGTCGGCGACCAGATCGCCGTGCACGCGCGTGACGCCTTCCCTGCGCAGCGCGATCGCCAGCGTGTCGGCCCAGCTCGCCGCCGGATCGGCGCCGAGCGCGGGATCGCCGTAGCCGACCAGTACCAGATCGCCGTGCAGCTCGCCGTCGCGCGCCGGCGGCGCGGTCGCGAACAGCGCGGTCGGGATCCGGTAGTCGGCACCGAACGTAGCCAGTGCGAGCGCGGCGGTGTAGAGCTTCGCGGTCGAGGCCGGTACGCGCAGCCGGTCGGCCTCGTACGCGTAGACGATGCGGCCGCTGTCGAGCGACTGCGCCTGGACGCCCCAGCTGGCCGCGGCGAAACGCGGCTCGGCCAGGATCGCGTCGATCTGCGCACGCGTCGCGGCGAGATCGGCCGCGACCGCGCACGAGCCGAGCGCGAGCAGGATCGAGGCGACCGGGCCGCGCAGGCCGGCCACCCGGCGCTGCCCTGCCCGTTCGCGTCCGATCACTGCGGCGCCTCGCCGCGCGCGATCCGGCGCGCCTCGCGCAACCCGCGCAGCTTCTCGGCGATCTTGAGCTCCATGCCGCGATCGACCGGCTCGTAGAAGACGCGGCCGGCCAGCGCGTCGGGCAGGCACTGCTGATCGAGCGCGACGCCGCCCTCGGCGTCGTGGTCGTACTGGTAGCCCTTGCCGTAGCCCAGGTCCTTCATCAGCCGCGTCGGCGCGTTGCGCAGATGCATCGGCACCTCGAGCGTGCCGTTCGCGGCGATCTCGGCCTTGGCCGCGTTGAAGCCGGCATAGGCCGCATTGCTCTTGGCCGCGATCGCCAGATACAGCGCGGCCTCGGCCAGCGCGAGATCGCCCTCGGGCGAGCCGAGCCGGTCGTAGGTGTCCCAGGCTGCCAGCGCCAGCGTCCACGCGCGCGGATCGGCCAGGCCGACGTCCTCGATCGCCATGCGCGCGAGCCGTCGCGCCAGATACGCCGGGTCCATGCCGCCGTCGAGCATGCGCGTGCACCAGTACAGCGCGGCGTCCGGGTCGGACGAGCGCACCGACTTGTGCAGCGCCGAGATCTGGTCGTAGAACTGCTCGCCGCCCTTGTCGAAGCGGCGCGTGGGGTCGGCCAGCACCTGGGTCAGCGTGGTCTCGTCGATGCGGCCGTCCTCGGCGAGCTCGGCGGCGATCTCGAGCAGGGTCAGCGCGCGCCGCACGTCGCCGTCGGCGGCCTGCGCGATCAGCCGCAGCGCGCCCTCGTCGACGGCGAGGCCGAGCGCGCCGAGGCCGCGTTCGGCATCGGCCAGGGCACGCGCCAGCGCACGCTCGATGTCGGCCGCCGAGACCGCCTCGAGCACGTGCACGCGGCAGCGCGAGAGCAGCGCGGAATTGAGCTCGAACGACGGGTTCTCGGTCGTCGCGCCGACGAACACGATCACGCCGCGCTCGATGTGCGGCAGGAACGCGTCCTGCTGCGCCTTGTTGAAGCGGTGCACCTCGTCGACGAACAGCACCGTGCGCCGTCCCTGGTGGTAGCGCGCCTCGGCCTCGGCCAGCGCCGCGCGCACGTCCGGCAGGCCCGACAGCACGGCCGAGATCGCGCGGAAATCGGCGTCGGCATAGCGCGCCAGCAGCAGCGCCAGCGTGGTCTTGCCGCAGCCGGGCGGCCCCCACAGGATCATCGAGTGGACCTTGCCGGCCTCGATCGCGCGACGCAGCGGCTTGCCGTCGGCGAGCAGCCGGGTCTGGCCGACGATGTCGTCGAGGCTGCGCGGGCGCATGCGCTCGGCGAGCGGCTTGAGCTCGTCGGATTCGGCGATCAGGGTCGGCGGTGCGGAGGACGGTCGGCGCGGCATGATCCGATGATACCCGCCGCCTGCCGGCACCGGCCGATCGCGCGCGCCCGCGTGATAGGAACCGGCGCGCCGGTGCGTCGTGATCGACATGGACCGACCGCTCCCGATCTTTTCCGCGCGCCGCGCGGCCTCGCACCGCCGGTTCCGGAACGGCCTGCTCGCCGCACTGGCGCTCGCGGCCGCGACGGCCATGGGCGCCGCGACCGCGACGCCGGTGCTCGGCGTCGTCAAGCTGCAGGACGAGACCGGCGCGCTGCCGTTCCAGGGCGGCATCGGCCGTGTGCTGACCAACATTCTCACCAACGAACTTGCGGCGCGGCCGGCCTTCACGGTCGTCGAGCGCCGCCGCCTGGCCGCGATCCTCGAGGAGCAGGACCTCGGCAGCAGCGGCCGGCTGCGTCCCGGCGACGGCCCGCGCATCGGTCAACTGACCGGCGCGGACTATCTGGTCATGGGCACGGTCACCGCGTTCCAGCCCGGCGTCCAGACGCATGCGGTGCGCGGCGGCTTTGCCGGCATCGGCGGCTCGCGGCGCTCGGAGACCGCCTATCTGGCGATCGACCTGCGCGTGGTCGACACCGAAAGCGGCGAGATCGCCTATGCGCGCACGATCGAGGGGCGCACGACCAAAGCCACGTCCTCGGTCGAAGTCGCGCTCGGCGGCGCCGGCTTCGGCTACGAGGCGTTCAAGAGCGAGGCTGACGCGCGTGTCGCGCGTGCCGCGGTGATCGAGATCATCGACTACCTCGAGTGCGCGATGGTCCGCCGCGATGCCTGCCTGAGCGAATACGCCGACAAGGACCGCCGCCGCGTCGAGGCGACGCGGCGCGCGATCGATCTCGACGGTGCCCCGAAGAGGAAGGACCGATGACCGCAAGCGCGCGTCTGCTGCTCGCCACCCTGGCCGCCTGCGCGACCGCGCAGGCCGGCACCGTCGTCGAGTATCGCCGCTACGGCGACTGCGCGACCGATTTCGACCGCATGGCGATCGACGGCCTGCGCGCGCGCATCGACATGACGATCGACGGCTCGGCGATGTCGACGATCGCCGACGACGGCGAGCAGCTGACGACGCAGCTGCTGCACGAGCTGCGCCGCTACATGACGATGGAGTCCGACGACGACGCGGTCGACTTCCAGAGCGACGTCATGCGCGCCAGCCACATCCACGCCGGCCGCCAGGCCGAGGCGCTGACCGGCCTGGACGCCGGGGCCGCCGCGGCCGCGTTTCGCGCGCAGCAGATCGCCGCCTGTCCGGACCTGGCCGAGTTCGGCTTCGCCGATCCGGATTATCCCGAGGCGGCCGCGCGCTGCGCCGAGACGATGGCGGCAGCCGCGAACGCACAGCGCGGCGACGGCGACCGGCGCCGCGCGGTCGGCGCGAGGATCGCGGCCGGTCGAGCACGAGCCGAACCGGAGCAGCCGGCGGCACCGCCCACGGCGGCGCCGTGGCGTACGACGAGGATCGAATATGGCGAGGAGATCCAGATCGACGGGCGGCGCTGCCGCATCGAGCGGCTGATGCGCGGCGACCGCCTGCTGCGCGAGGACTGCACGAGCGCGATCGCCGATCTGGACCTGGAGCCGGCGGCGCTGCGCCGCTTGAACCGCATCGCGGCGGTCGGCGCGGCGGTCGGCCGCGGCGTCGCCGAGCTGCATCCCGAAGCCGCCGACGAGTCCGGCCCGCCGCGCATCGCGCTGAGCCGGCGCTGCCTGCGCGACGGCAGCCAGATCGGCACGGCGACGCTGTCGATCCGCAGCGGCGTCGCGGTGCAGGCCGACCGTTTCGAGATTCCCGGCGACTACCGGCCGATGACACTCGGCGAGCCGGGGACCGACGAGGACGAGCCGTTCGCGGACGAGGCGAACTGAGGCGCTCGTCGATCCGGCATCGGCCTGCGACGTGGCGGGCGGCTGCGGATGCGGCCGCCCGCCGGCGGGATCAGCGCGTCGGCTGCAGCTCGAGCAGCTTGCGCTCGTAGTCGTCGATGCCGTGGCGACGGCGCAGATCGTCCAGCTGCCGCTGGAACTCGCGGACCGGCCGGACGTCGCCATCCTCGATCTCGATCGCGAACGGGTCGCGCATGCGGCACCACGGCAGTGGCATGGAGGCGGTGCGCAGCGAGCAGGTGTTGACCGAGGTGACCGACGCGCCGAACGGCGGCTCGCCGATCGCCTCGTTCAGGCGCACGGCACAGCCGTTGTAGCTCTGGTAGTCGATGACCGTGCGGCCGGTGCCGTTGGAATAGCAGACCTGGCCGATCCAGCCGTGCAGCGGCGTGTCGTTGGTCGCCTGCGCCAGCGGCGCCGCGCCGACCAGACCGATCGTCAGCAGCAAGGGCATGAGTTTCATCGTTCGCGTTCTCCGTCGTAGGCGCGCCGGGGCGATCCCGACGCCGAACCGGGACGCTAGCGACGGCGGCGGGGACCGGCGAGGACGAAACCGGGAACGAATCGCGCGATGGCGGCCGCCAAGACCGATATTGTCCCGGTTTCGTCCCGCGTCCGGCCTCGACAGCGCGGCCGCGCGCTGCCCAGACTCGGTCGCCGCCCTGCCCCGGAGCCTTTGCGCATGAAACCGTTCGCCTGTCTGCTCGCGTTGACGCTGGCCGCCGCCGGCCCGGCCGCCGCTCACCAGGACCCGTTCTCGGATCAGTGGTGCGCCGGCGGCGAGGTCGTCGAGCTCGAGACGTTCGAAATCCCCGGCCCGGTCCTGAACGCGTTCCGGCAGAGTCCGGCCTGCGCGTTCGGCACCGTCGATCGCGATTGCGGCGTGTTCGACGACGACTACTACGCGGCGCGCAGCTTCTCGACCGCGCACTGCGTGCGCGCCGCGTCGAACATGATCCAGGCCGGCAACGTGATCTCGATCATTCCGGTCGTGACCGGCCCGGATACCTTCCTCGGGCCGAACCACCACGCCGCCTATCAGGCCGCCAGCGGCCTCAGCGGTGTCTGCCTGGTCTGCAGGAGCCGCTCGAACCTGCCGACTCACCCCGGCGTGCCGAGCCATCCGGCGCGCTGAGCGCGCCGCTCACGGCGCCAGTGTCTTGACCGCATCGATCAGGCCGCGCAGCCGTTCGCGCTGCGCGGCGTCGAGCGGACACTCGGCGACGACGAAGTAGGCGGTCCGCAGCACCTCGCGCCAGCGCGGGCGATCGGGTACGCGTTCCATCGTCAGATAGCGCTCCATCGTGCGCACGCGCAGGCGGCCGTCGTCGATCGTGATCCGCCACACGCCGCTGGCCTCGGCCAGTTCCACGCGCGTCCTGCGCGTGGTCGATTCCCACAGGTCCACCACCTCGCGCATCAGCGCGACCAGGGCCGCGCGGAACGCCTCGGGCACCGGGCCGGCCGGCGGCCGCGCGGCCGGTTCGGCCGGAGACGCGGCCGGTGGCGACTCCTCGCGCACATGGGCCTGGACCAGGTCGTCGAGCACGTCGCGCGTATCGGGGCGCGGCCCCGGCGACGTCGACAGGCCGAGCACGATCAGCTCCTCCTCGAGCGCCAGCGGCAGCAGCCAGACGCCCGCGCCGCCGGCCGCCGGCGGTGCTGCCACCGAGTCGTCGCCGCGGTCCGACCATCGCGCGACCTGCGCGGCCTGCGCCGCGCCGATCCAGTCGGCCAGCGCGGTCGATTCGTCGGCCACAGCCTCGGCCGGGCGGCCGAGCAAGGCGCGCGCGGCACGGTTGGCGAGATAGACCTGGCCGGCGGTATCGACCAGCAGCATCGGTTCGCCGGTGCGCTCGAGCGCCAGGCGCAGGCGGCGCCGGTCGGCACGCAGCCGCTCGGCCGCGGCGCGGAACTGCGCGAGTTCGCGCTCCAGCGCGGTGCGCCGCCGCTCGGCAGCGACGCGCAGCCGCCAGACGCGGCGCCGGTGCAGCGCCCATAGCGCGAGCACGAGCAGGACCGCGCCGGCGAACAGCAGATCGCGCGTGCGCCGCGCCTGTTCGAGCGCGACCTGCCGGCGCGCACCGTCGAGCGCGAGCACCGCGATCTCGCGCTCGCGCTCGGCGACGCCGTGGCGGATGCGCATCCGGTCCAGCGTCTCGCTGCGCTGGCGTTCGTCCAGCGCATGGCGCAGCTCGAATGCCTGCCGCTGCGCGGCGTAGGCACGCGCCCAGTCGCCGAGCGATTCGTACCAGGTCGCGAGCCGCGCCAGCGCCTGCTGGCGCTCGGGCGTGATCGCATCGCCGTGCGTCGCGAGCGCCGCGGCGAGGCGGTCGGCGCCGGCGCGGACGCGGCCGGCCAGCGCATCGGCCTCGGCCGACAGCCGCGCATGGCCGAGCGGCGCTTCGCCGCCGAGCTGCGCGATCAGCGCATCGGCGGCGGCCAGCCGCGCCGCGAGCGCCTCGCGTGCGCCGGCCGCGGCGTCGAGTTCACCCTGGCGCAGCAGCACGCGCAGCTGGTCCGGCGCGGCCTGTGCCTCGGCGAAGATCGTCGCGGCCTCGGCGAACGCACGGCCGGCCGCCCCGGCGTCGCCGCGCGCCAGCGCGACCAGGCCGAGCGACTCGTGCGCATGCGCCTGCTTGAGGCGTGCGCCGGTCTGCTCATGCAGCGCGACCGCGCGCTGCAGATAGGTGTCGGCCTGGTCGAGGTCGCCGGCCTCGCGATAGACGTCGGCGATGTTCTGCAGCGCCGGCGCGAGCTGCGCCGCATCGCCGAGCCGTTCCTTGATCGCGAGGCTGCCGATCAGGCTGGTCAGCGCGGCCGGATAGTCGCCGAGCTTGCGCTGCACGATGCCCAGATCGTTCAGCGCGGTCGCGCGATCGCCGGGCTCGAGTCGTTCGGCGAGCCGGCCGGCACGGTCGAATGCGGCCAGCGCCGCGGCGTATTCGCCGCGCCGGAACGCGAGCATGCCGGCACGCCGTTCGAGCCGGAACCGGTCGCGCTCGGCACCGTCGGCCGGCAGCGTCGCGGCGATCCGCGTGAGCCAGGCGGCGACCTCGTCGAAGCGGCCGAGCGTCTGCGCCGCTTCGCTGGCGTGGAACATCGCCTCGCGCGCGGCCGCGGCGTCGGGCATGTCGGCAGCGGTCGTACACGCGGCCAGCGCATCGGCCGGCGCGGACTGGCGCAGGTCGCGGCAGCGTTCGAGCGCGCCGGCGGGCGGCGTCGCCTGGGCACTGGCCTGCGCGAGGGCGCAGGCGAACAGCGCAGCGAGGCCGATGCGGCCGCTCATCGCGCGGCCGCCGTAGCGCTTTGCATGGGCTCCGCCCTCCCCGGCGTGCACGATGCGTCGACGACGATGCCGGTCCGGACCGGCACCAGCGTCCGAATTACGGACGGACCGGAAACACCTCCGGACCGTCGGCGTCGCCGATCACGTCGACGCCCTTGGGCGGCGTGAAGCGGAACGTGTCGGCCGGCAGCGACGGATTGCGCTTCCAGTCGGTGAACTGCATCTCGGTGACGTTGCCGAGCTGATCCTTGAACGTCATGCGCGCCAGCGCGTCGCCGTCGAAGCCGAGTTCGGCGTATTCGAACTCCGGCTCCTCGGCGCGCGCGCTCAGGCGCAGCCAGACCAGACCATCGCGCTCGCCGGCCTCGCTGGCGACGAAGTCGCGGTCGATCAGCGACAGGTCGGTCAGCACGGTCAGCGGACTCTGCGCCTCCTCGCTGCTCTGGCTGCGCACGCTGACCTGCTCCAGATCCGGATCGTAGATCCACACGCGCGTGCCGTCGGCGACGATCAGCTGCTCGAATGGCTCGGTCGTCTGCCAGCGGAACTGGCGCGGTGCCTGCAGCGCGAGCGTGCCGCGCGAGGTGTCGCCGACCGCGGCCTGCGCGGTGCGCACGGTCTGGCTGAAGTCGGCACTGACCGATTGGAGATTCTTCGAGAAGGCCTCCATGCGCGCGCGCGCCGAGTCGGCGGCGCTCGCGGCCGGGGCCGCGGCGGCCAGCAGAAAGGTCAGGCGGAATAGGATCGATCGCACGTCGGAACTCTCTCGGGATAATCGAAGGCGCCGATTGGACGGCGCCGCGGATGAAGCGCGGGCGAACCGGCCGCGCAGGTTCAATCCTTCGGCGGCGGTGGCGCGAGCACGGTGCGGTTGCCGTTGTGCTCGGGGGTGCTGACCACGCCGTCGCGCTCCATCTGTTCGATCAGGCGCGCGGCGCGGTTGTAGCCGATCCGCAGATGGCGCTGCACGCCGGAGATCGACGCACGGCGCGTCTCGGTGACGATGCGCACCGCGCGATCGTAGAGCTGCGCCTCCTCGCCGCCCTCGGTCTCCTCGGCGTCGAGCGGCAGGCCGATCTCGCTGATGACCTTGCCGTCGCCGAGCGTCTGCACTTCCTCGAGCACGCCGTCGATGTAGTCCGGCTCGCCCTGCTGGCGCAGCCACTCGACGACACGGTGCACCTCGTGGTCGTCGACGAAGGCGCCGTGCACGCGCTCGGGCGTCGCGGTGCCCGGCGGCAGGAACAGCATGTCGCCGTGACCGAGCAGCGTCTCGGCGCCGCTCTGGTCGAGGATCGTGCGCGAGTCGATCTTCGAGGAGACCTGGAACGCGATGCGGGTCGGGATGTTGGCCTTGATCAGGCCGGTGATGACGTCGACCGACGGGCGCTGCGTGGCGAGGATCAGGTGCACGCCGGCCGCGCGCGCCTTCTGCGCGAGCCGCGCGATCAGCTCCTCGACCTTCTTGCCGACGATCATCATCATGTCGGCGAACTCGTCGATGATGACCACGATGTACGGCAGCGGCTTGAGCGGCTCGGCGACGCGCTGCGGCTGCGAGGCATCGGGCCGGAACAGCGGATCGAGCAGCGGCTGGCCCTTGGCCTCCTCGTCCTTGACCTTCTTGTTGAAGCCGGCCAGGTTGCGCACGCCGACCGCGGCCATCAGCTTGTAGCGCCGCTCCATCTCGGCCACGCACCAGCGCAGCGCGTTGGCCGCTTCCTTCATGTCGGTGACGACCGGCGCGAGCAGATGCGGGATGCGCTCGTAGACCGAGAGCTCGAGCATCTTCGGATCGATCATGATCATCCTGACATCGGCCGCGGTGGCCTTGTACAGCAGGCTCAGCACCATCGCGTTGAGCGCGACGGACTTGCCCGAACCGGTCGTGCCGGCGACCAGCAGATGCGGCATCTTGGCGATGTCGGCCACGTGCGGGCGGCCGGCGATGTCCTTGCCGAGCGCAAGCGCCAGCGGCGACTTCATCGCGTCGTAGCGGTCCGAGCGCAGGATCTCCGACAGATACACGATCTCGCGGTTGACGTTCGGAATCTCCAGGCCGATCACCGACTTGCCGGGGATCACGTCGACCACGCGCACGCTGACCACCGACAGGCCGCGCGCGATGTCCTTGTCGAGGCTCGAGATCTGGCTGCCCTTGATGCCGGGCGCCGGCTGCAGCTCGAAGCGCGTGACGACCGGGCCGGGAAACACGCCGACCACCTGCACCTCGATGCGGAAGTCGCGCAGCTTGAGCTCGACCTGCCGCGACAGCGCCTCGAGCGTCTCGGGCGAATAGCCCTTGACCTGCTGCTTGGGCTCGTCGAGCAGCGACAGCGGCGGCAGCTCGCCCTCGGCGGCCGCGCCGGAGAACAGCGGAATCTGGTTCTCGCGCTGCGCGCGCTCGCTCTTCTCGATCGGCGCCAGCACCGGCTCGATCTTGATCGGCTCGCGCTTGGCCTGGCGCACGGTCTCGACCTTGCGCGTCTCGGCACGCTCCACGCGCGCCTCGCGCGCGGCGCTCCAGTCGTCGGCCTTGCGCAGCGTGCCGCCGAGCCACGCGAAGCCGTCGACGAGGCCGCGGCCGATCGCGTCCATCAGCGCGAACCACGACAGCCCGGTCGCCAGCGTGACCGCGATCAGGAACAGCGCGAGCAGGAACAGGTCCGATCCGAGCACGCCGAACGCATGCAGCAGGCCGCCGCCGACGACCTGGCCGAGGATGCCGCCATGGCCGGCCGGCAGCACGGTCGGCCCGCCGACGTTCAGATGGGTCAGGCCGGAGCCGGCGACCAGCACCGCGACGCAGCCGACCAGGCGCAGCATCGGCCCGAACGCGTTGCGCTCGCTGGCCGCGCCGCCGCGCAGCACGGCCGCGCCGATCGCCAGCAGCAGCAGCGGGAACGCATAGGCCAGACGGCCGCAGAAGTAGAACAGCAGATCGGCGAACCAGGCGCCGACCGCACCGCCGAAGTTGGCGATGCGGTCGGGTTGGCCGACGTGCGACCAGCCCGGGTCCTGCGGGCTGTAGGTCACCAGGCAGGCGAACAGGTAGATCGCCAGCGGCAGCAGCAGCAGGAACCCGGCCTCACGCACCAGGCGTTGCAGCCAGGCATTGGAGACGGGTCGGGATTGTCTGCTCGATTCGCGCGCCACCGAAACAACTTACCTGAGATTCTCTGGACAATCCATTGTTTTGTCAGGACTTCAAAGCCGGATGTACGATCGCGCCGGCATCGACGTTGATGCCGGACGCAAGCGCCGGCGACTCGCGCCACGCCGGCCCCTTGGCGAGACGCTGCACGTACGGCAGGATCGCCGCCGAGATCGCCTGCGAGGAGGTCTGCGGCACCGCGCCGGGCATGTTGGTCACGGCGAAGTGGGTCACGCCGTCGACGACGTAGGTCGGCTCGGCCCAGGTGGTCGGCCGCGAGGTCTCGAAGCAGCCGCCCTGGTCGATCGAGATGTCGGCCAGCACGCTGCCCGGCTGCATCGATTTGACCATCTCGGCGGTGACCACGCGCGGCGCCTTCGCGCTCGGGATCAGCACCGCGCCGATCACGAGGTCGGCGTCGCGCACTTCGCGCGCGACGTATTCCTCGTACGGATACAGCGCGGTGACGTTGCTGCCGAGCGCCATCATCTGCGCGAGGCGGTCGGGCTTCATGTCGAACACGACGACATTGGCGCCGCCGGCGGCCGCCAGCGCGGCCGAGTTGCTGCCGGCCGCGCCGGCGCCGAGCACGACGACCTTGCCGCGCTCGGTCGACGGCAGGCCGCCGAGCAGCTTGCCCTTGCCGCCGGCCGGCTGGTGCAGCAGATGCGTGCCGATCTGCACGGCGATGCGGCCGGCGATCACCGACATCGGCGCCAGCAGCGGCAGCGAACCGTCGGCTTCCTGCACCGACTCGAACGCGACGCCGGTCAGGCCGATCTCGAGCAGGCGCGCGGTCAGCGCCGGCTCGGCGGCCAGGTGCAGATAGCAGAACAGCAGATGATCCTTGCGCAGACGCGACAGGTCGCCGGCGATCGGCTCCTTGACCTTGACGATCAGCTCGCCGGCCGCGTACAGCGCATCGGCATCGGCGACGACGTTGACGCCGACGCGCGAGAAGTCGTCGTCGGAGAACCCGCTCTTGCGGCCGGCGCCGGCCTCGATGAAGACCTCGTGGCCACGCTTGACCAGGTCGGCGCAGGCGGCCGGCACCAGGGCGACACGCCCTTCGAGGGTCTTGGTTTCGGCAGGAATACCGATGCGCATCGTGAATCTCCGCAAAAGTGGGTTGGAATTCGGACCAGCATTCTGAGCGGTGCGTCTTCGCGACGCATCCCGCAGTGCAACCTTGATTCGCCGTCGCCTTCGCCCCATCCTCCGGACTCCCCGCGATCGTCCGCGCGGCCGTCCGTCGAGGACACCGCGAGACCGATTCGAGGGAAGCATCCGGAGCCGGTCGGCGAGGGTCGGACCCCGCGCCCGGCATGACGACTCAAGAACGCGAACGAGGCCGGAAAAATCGGCCGGGATTATACATGACGACTCCGAAGCACACCCGCCTGCTGATCCTCGGTTCGGGTCCCGCCGGCTACACCGCGGCGATCTATGCGGCACGCGCCAACCTCAAGCCGACCCTGGTCACCGGCATCGCGCAGGGCGGCCAGCTGATGACCACCACCGACGTGGACAACTGGCCCGGCGACGTGGAAGGCCTGCAGGGTCCGGCGCTGATGAAGCGCATGGCCGAGCACGCCGAACGCTTCGAGACGCAGATGGTGTTCGACCACATCCACAGCGTCGATCTCAAGCAGCGCCCGTTCCGCCTCAAGGGCGACGCCGGCGAGTACAGCTGCGACGCGCTGATCGTGGCGACCGGTGCGACCGCGATGTACCTGGGGCTCTCCTCCGAGGAGAAGTACAAGGGCCAGGGCGTGTCCGCCTGCGCGACCTGCGACGGCTTCTTCTTCCGCGATCAGGAGGTCGCGGTGATCGGCGGCGGCAATACCGCGGTCGAGGAAGCGCTGTATCTGGCCAACATCGCGCGCAAGGTCACCCTGGTCCATCGCCGCGACAAGCTGCGCGCCGAGAAGATCATGCAGGACAAGCTGTTCGAGAAGGAGCGCGCCGGCAAGATCGAGATCGTCTGGAACCACACCGTCGCCGAAGTGCTCGGCGACGCCACCGGCGTGAACGGCGTCAGGCTCAAGAGCACGCAGGACGGCACGACGCGCGAGATCGCCGTGACCGGCATGTTCGTCGCGATCGGCCATACGCCGAACACCGGCATCTTCGAAGGCCAGCTCGAGATGCGCAACGGCTACATCACGATCCGCACCGGCCTGGACGGCGGCGCGACCGCGACCAGCGTGCCGGGCGTGTTCGCGGCCGGCGACGTCGCCGACCAGGTCTACCGCCAGGCCGTCACCTCGGCCGGCTTCGGCTGCATGGCCGCCCTCGACGCCGAGCGCTATCTCGACTCGATCGGCCTGGCCGGCTGAGACCGGGGCGCGCGACGGCGCAGCCTGCCGCGATGCTGCACGCGCGTTTCCACCCGCGCCTCGACGCGATCGAGGCGGCCGACTGGGACGCGCTCGTGGCCGACGACAATCCGTTCGTCGGCCACGCATTCCTGTCCGGGCTCGAACGCCACGGCTGCCTGTCGGCCGAGTACGGCTGGCAGCCGCATCATCTGTGCGTGTACGCCGACGACCGCCTGGTCGCGGCCGCGCCGCTGTATCTGAAAGGCAACTCGCACGGCGAGTTCGTGTTCGACTGGAGCTGGGCCGCCGCCTACGAGCGCAACGGCCTGGCCTACTACCCCAAGCTGCTGGCCGGCGTGCCGTACTCGCCGGTGACCGGGCCGCGCCTGCTCGCCGGCCGCGGCGAGGACGCGGCGGCGCTGCGCCGCGTGCTGGTCGGACTGATCGAGCGCGAGACCGAGCGGCTCGGCCTGTCCTCGGCGCATGCCAACTTCGTCGCCGACGACGACGCGGCCGCGTTCGCCGACGCCGGCTGGCTCGCGCGCGGCGACTGGCAGTTCCACTGGCACAATCGCGGCTGGCGCGACTTCGACGATTTCCTCGGCGCGCTGTCGTCGAAGAAGCGCAAGAACATCCGTCACGAACGCGCCCAGGTCGCACGCGCCGGCGTGCACTGCGCGCCGATGGCCGGCGGCGACCTCGACGAGGCGACCTGGGACACGGTGCATCGCTTCTATCGGCAGACCTTCGACGCGCACGGCAACTATGCGGCACTGACGCCGGCGTTCTTCCGCCATCTCGGCCGCGCGCTGCCGACGCGTAGCCTGGTCGTGCTGTGCCGATCCGGTGACGAGCCGATCGCGATGGCGCTGTTCCTGCGCTCGGCCGACACGCTGTACGGGCGCTACTGGGGCGCCGACGCCGAGGTGCCAGGCCTGCATTTCGAGGCCTGCTACTACCAGGGCATCGACTACTGCCTGCGCGAGGGCCTGGCGCGCTTCGAGCCCGGTGCCCAGGGCGAGCACAAGGTCGCGCGCGGCTTCCTGCCGGTCGCGACGCGCTCGTTCCATCACCTCGTCGACGGCCGCTTCCGCGCCGCGATCGCCGAGGCGCTGCGCGCGGAGGCGAGCGCGCTCGAGGACTATCGGCGCGACGTGCTCGCGCATACGCCGTACACCGCCTGAGCGCAGCCGCGGCTCACTGCAGCGGGCAGCCGGGCGGCACGAACTCGAAGTCGCCGCGCATCAGGTATTCAGCCGCGCTCAGCACGGTGACCGATTCGGTCGGCGAGACGCTGGCGGTGTTGTTGATGTCGCCGCCGTAGCGCGCACCGAGCCGATGCGTGTTGTACGGAAGCTCGCCGATCACCGCGAAGTTGCCGACCGTGCAGGCGGCCAGCCCGCCCTCGAGCGGCGCGGCGTCGCACAGTGTGTTCTCGTCCATCGCAAACCGGACCGCACCGCCCGGGGCGTAGCCGTCCACGTCGGCGAACATCGTGAACGGCTGGTGCTCGACGAACGTGGTCCGGCACAGCGTGAAGAACCGCGTCGTGCTGGTGCGGCGGACCACCGTCTGCACGAGCGCGTCCGAAGTCGACGCGACATTGTCCGCATCGCCGCCGTAGCGGGCCGTGATCGCATGTGCGCCGACCGTCAGCGCCGTCGTCGTGCAGACCGCCGCCGGCAGGGTGCCGGCCGGCAGACCGATCGCTGCGCAGCCGGGGATCGTCTTGCCGTCGGCGGTGAAGGCGACCGTGCCGCCGGGCGAGAACGGTCCGTGCACGACCGCGGTCAGCGCGACCGGCGTGCCGACCGGCGCGCCATCCTGGTCGCGCGTCAATACCGTGTAGGTCGCGCGCGCCGCCTCGCCGATCACCGCGGTCGGCTCCGGCGCAGCCTGCCGCCGCGTGCGGAACTGGAAGTCGGCATAGCCCCAGTTCTCGCCGCTGAGCACGGTCGTCGGCAGCGTGTTCTGCGTGCAGTCGTTGCAGACCAGGGTGTGGCGGTACTGCAGCAGCGGGTTCATCGACAGCGGCGTCGTCCGGTAGTAGTAATCGTCGGTCGGCCCCTGATACAGCTGCAGCACGTAGTCGGTGCCGCGCCTCAGCCAGATCGGCCAGGCCAGATCGGCATAGCTGTACTGCGCGGCCGGACCGCCCACCTGCAGCTGCGCGATGATCGACTGCGAGGCAGCGTCGAACAGCGTCACGTAGCGCACGGTTCCGTTCGGCTCGTAGCGGCCGAGCCGCAGCAGCAGGATGTCCTGCGTCGGCGCGAAGCGGAAGCCGCGCTGGCTGTTGTGGAAGCCGACCACGGTGCCGCCGCTGATCTGGTTGACCGCCGAATTCTCGACCGGTCCGGCGTAGTCGAAGGTCTGCAGCGTACTGGCCGAGGCCGCCGCGGGATTGCCGGCGAACAGATACAGGCCGGTCAGCGTCGAGGCCGCCAGCGCCGGCACCTTGACCCAGACTGCGGTCGAGGCGGTGCCGACGCCGTTTTCGATCCAGTAGTCGAACAGATTCGTGCCGGCCACGTCGGGGCCGAAGCGCAGATCGCCGGCGTCACCGCGCAGCGATCCGGCGGCGATCAGCGCGGCGGTGTCGATCTCCAGACGCACCTGGAAATCGCTCAGCGCCGCGCCGCTGCGCTCGGTGATCGCGATCGGCACCTCGACCGTCCAGCCGGGCGGGGCGCCCGCCGCCGACGCCGCTGCGCCCGCGGCGACACAGGCCAGTCCGATCCTGCACAGGTTCTTCCGTCCACGCCCGACCGCCGCTGCGTCCGCACATCGCATGCTCGTCACCCTCTGCAAAAGGCGGCCCTGGCGCCGCCCTGGGAAAGGCCGTGTACGGCAGCGTATCGTACGCTGCCCTGCACGCCCTCCTTCCTACGCGCAAGAACGCGATGTCGCGGATCCCCTGGCTGCCCGAGCACGAAGCCGACGCGTTTCCGCCGGTCGGGCGCGCGCTGCGCGATCCCGACGGCCTGCTCGCGGCCGGCGGCGACCTGTCGGTCGAGCGCCTGCTCGCGGCCTACGCGCGCGGCATCTTTCCGTGGTTCTCGGAAGGCGAGCCGATCCTGTGGTGGTCGCCCGATCCGCGCATGGTCTTCGACACCGGCGCGATGCACGTGCCGCGGCGGCTGCGGCGCTGGCTGCGCGGCTGCGACTGGACGATCGACGCCGACGGCGCGTTCGGCGAGGTCGTGCAGGCCTGCGCGGCGCCGCGTGACGGTCAGAGCGGCACCTGGATCGTGCCGGCGATGCGCGCGGCCTATGCACGGCTGCACGCGCTTGGCCATGCGCATTCGATCGAGGTCCGCGACGGCCCGACCCTGGTCGGCGGACTCTACGGCGTCGCGGTCGGCCGGATGTTCTTCGGCGAGTCGATGTTCAGCCGCGCCAGCGGCGGCTCCAAGGTCGCCCTGCTCGCCCTGGCCCGGGTGTTGCGCGGCTGGGGCTGGCCGCTGCTCGACGCCCAGGTCCGCTCGGCGCATCTGGTCACGCTCGGCGCACGCACGATGCCGCGCGACCGGTTCGTCGCCGCGGTTCGCGAGCTGGCCGCCCTGCCCGGCCGGCCCGGGTCGTGGACGACGACGTTCCCGCGGCTGACCGGCGCCGACCTGGTCGAGGACTGAACGTCGCCACGCGCCTTCCGCGCAGCCCGGCGTTTCGCTCGGAGCCCGTTCGTGGCAGAATCCCGCGCCTTTCCGCCTGCACATCCAAGGCTGCCTGCCCCCGAATGTCCAAAGACGACGTCATCGAAATGGAAGGCACGGTCCTCGAGACCCTGCCCAATACCATGTTCCGCGTGAAGCTCGAGAACGGCCACGTGGTCACCGCCCATATTTCCGGGCGCATGCGCAAGAACTACATCCGCATCCTGACCGGCGACAAGGTCAAGTGCGAGATGACGCCCTACGACCTGACCAAGGGTCGCATCACCTACCGCATGAAGTAAGCGGCTCCGGCCCGGCGCCGCGCGCCGTTCGGCCCGAGCCCGCACCGGCTGCTCCGGTGCCCGTGCCGGATCGCTCCGGCATCCGCTGCAACGCCCTTCCCGTGCTCGCCGGCCGTCCGCCGCGCGATCGGACGCTGCTGCGCACCGCTCAGGCGGCCGCGAGAAAGCGGCTCGGCGCCGCGCCGAGCGTGCGCCGGAACATCGTCGCGAACGCCGATGCGCTGTCGTAGCCGAGATCGAACGCGATCGTCGTGATCGGCACGCCGGCGGCCAGCCGCGGCAGCGCCGCCAGCAGGCAGGCCTGCCGGCACCAGGCCGCGAAGCCGAACCCGGTCTCGGCACGGAAGCGCCGCGTGAACGAGCGCCGGCTCATCGCCAGCTCCTCGCACCAGTCGTCGATCGTCTGATGCGGCGAGGGCTGCTCCAGATAGCGCCGGCAGCGCGCGGCCAGACGCGGATCGCCCGGAAACGGCACGTTCAGCGGCAGCTCCGGCGCGCGCGCGATCTCGAGCAGCAGCAGCGAATAGATCAGGTGCTCGCGCGAGGCCGGATCGGGCGACGGCGTCAGCTCGGCCGCCTCGCGCAGCAGGCTCGCGGCCAGTGCCGAGACGCCGACCACGCGGCAGGTCTGCGGCAGGCTCGCGGCGGCCGACGGCGCCACGTACAGGTTCAGCAGGTCGACCGGTGCCAGCATCGTCACCTCGTGGGCGACCTCGGCCGGGATCCAGACCGCGCGCTCGGGCGGCACGACCCAGTTGCCGAGATCGGTGTCGACCAGCGCGACGCCCTCGGCCGCATACAGGAACTGGGCCCGCCAGTGGCGATGGCGGGCGACGTGGTGGCCGCCGCCATAGCGGGCGCCGACCGCGACGAACGGCCCCGGCGTCGCTTCGATCTCGTGCGGCTGAACGTCTCTCACGGATGGCCCGATCGGAAGGGTGATTGGCCTGGACAATGATGCGATGGGGGCGGCCCGGGAGTCTACTGCCGCCTGGCCCTCGTCAGGCCCGCGCACTCCGCCGGCACCTCCCTCCCTACCGGCGGATGCGGGCAGGACGGCTCCGCCGACCCGCTCGGCCGGAGCCGTCCTGTCTGGTTTGACCGCTCCCCCGACTCCTTTCGATGTCCACCTCCGCCAACGATCTTCCGCTGTCCGCGCCGGCTGCCCCGAATCCGGCCGCCACCGCGTTTCCGGTCCTGGCCACGCTGAGCGTGTGCCACCTGCTCAACGATCTGATCCAGTCGCTGCTGCCAGCGCTGTATCCGCTGCTCAAGGACGCGTTCGCGCTCGACTTCGGACAGATCGGCCTGATCACGCTGACGTTCCAGTTCACCGCCTCGCTGCTGCAGCCGGTGATCGGCCTCTACACCGACCGCCATCCCAAGCCGTACTCGCTCGCGATCGGCATGTGCTCGACCCTGCTCGGCCTGCTGCTGCTCTCGCGCGCGACGAGCTTTCCGGTCCTGCTGGTCGCCGCCGCGCTGATCGGCACCGGCTCGTCGGTGTTCCACCCGGAGTCCTCGCGCATCGCACGGATGGCTTCGGGCGGCCGGCACGGCCTCGCGCAGTCGCTGTTCCAGGTCGGCGGCAACGTCGGCTCGGCGATCGGACCGCTGCTGGCCGCGTGGATCGTCATGCCGCGCGGCCAGGGCAGCGTGGCCTGGTTCGCACTGGCCGCGCTGGCCGCGATCATCCTGCTGTCGCGGATCGGCGGCTGGTACGCGGCGCGGCTGGCCGCGGCACCGGTGCGCCGCGGTGGCGCCGCGGCCGGCCAGACGCGGCTGCCGTCGCGCCGCGTCGCCGGCGCCCTGCTGGTGCTGGGCCTGCTGATCTTCTCGAAGTACTTCTATCTGGCCAGCCTGACCAGCTACTACACGTTCTATCTGATGCACCGCTTCGGCATCGACGCGCAAGGCGCGCAGCTGCGATTGTTCGTGTTCCTCGGTGCGGTCGCGGTCGGCACGATCGCCGGCGGCCCGATCGGCGACCGGATCGGACGCCGCTACGTGATCTGGGGCTCGATCCTCGGCGTATTGCCGTTCACGCTGCTGCTGCCGCATGCCGACCTGCTCTGGACGACGCTGCTGACGATCCCGATCGGCCTGATCCTGGCCTCGGCGTTCGCGGCGATCCTGGTCTACGCGCAGGACCTGGTACCGGGCAAGCCCGGCACGATCGCCGGCCTGTTCTTCGGTTTCGCGTTCGGCATGGGCGGCCTCGGCGCCGCCGTACTCGGCCAGCTCGCCGACCATGCCGGCATCGACACGGTCTACGCGCTGTGCGCATGGCTGCCGGCGATCGGCCTGCTCGCCTGGTTCCTGCCGGCGCTGTCGCCGGGGCGCGAACCGGTGGTCGTCAGGCGCTGAGGCGCGCCGAACCTGCGTACGACGCGCCGCGGTCCCAGGTCTTTCCAGCCCCGTCTTTTAGGCATGCGTCGCGCGACGTGCGGCAGTCGCACCGCAGAGCTTCGGTCACCGGACCGGTCCTCCGTCGCGATCGCGCGCCGTCGCAGCCATGGCTCGATCGCGCCGCCGATGCGGAAGGCATGCGCCGACGTCGCGCGGTCCCGCTCATTCCTTGCCGGCCGCGGCGCGCCGCGGCGCGAGCAGCACGCCGGCCAGCACCAGCGCCGTGCCGGCGATCTGCCACGGTCCCATCGCCTCGTCGAGCACCCAGACGCTGAGCACGATCGTCGAGACCGGACCGAGCATGCCGATCTGGGCGGCCAGACCCGGGCCGATCCGCGCGATCGCGAGCATGACCGCGGCGACCGGGAACACCGTACAGACCGTGCCGTTGAGCAGCGACAGGCCCCAGACCGCCGGGGTGACCTTCGCCAGCGCGCCGATGCCGTCGATCAGCGCGAACTGCGCCAGACACAGCACGCAGGCCACGATGCTCGCGTAGGCGGTCAGGCGCAGCGCGCCGACGCGGCCGACCAGTTCGCCGCTGCCGACCAGGTAGATCGCGTAGCTGAGCGCGCTCGCGAACACCAGCGCGCCGCCGAGCACGACGTCGCGGCCACCGAGGCGAAGATCATGGCCGAACGCGAGCAGCACGCCGAGGTAGCTGAGCGCCAGCGCCACCAGCTGGAACCGGCCGACGCGGCGCCGATAGACCAGATAGCCGATCGCGAGCACGAGGGTCGGCGTCAGATACAGGATCAGCCGCTCGAGCGTCGCGCTGATGGTGGCCAGTCCGGCGAAGTCGAGGAAGCTCGCGAGGTAGTAGCCGAAGAAGCCGAGCGCGCCGATGCGCCAGGCGTCGCCGCGTCCGATCGGCACGCGGTCGCCGCGCCGCGTCCACAGCGCCATCGCGACGAACAGCGGCAGCGCGACCAGCATGCGCAATGCGAGCAGCGTGACCGCGTCGACGCCGTGGCGATAGCCGAGCTTGACGATGATCGCCTTGCCCGAGAACGCGATCGCGCCGGATGCCGCCAGCAGCACGCCGGCGAGCCGGCGCTCGGCGACGATCGCGGCCACTCAGGGCCGGCCTTGCGCGGATCCGTGCGTCGCCGGCTCGTGCGCGTCCGCTGTCCGATCGGCCAGCGCGGTCTCGAGCAGCGCGCGGACCAGCGCCTGCGTCGGCGCCGCGAGATCCTCGCGATACGCATAGCTGTCCTCGTCCATGTAGCGCGCCTGCGCGAGCTCGAGCTGGACCGCCTCGATGCCGTGCCCGGGACGTCCGTAGTGGCGCGTGATGTAGCCGCCCTTGAAGCGGCCGTTGACGACGTGGCTGTAGTCGGACTGCCGCTCGAGCACGCCGCGCAGGCGATCCTGCAGCGCCGCGCTGCAGCTCGCGCCGTCGGCGGTGCCGAGGTTGAAGTCCGGCAGGCGTCCTTCGAACAGGAATGGCACGACGCTGCGGATCGAATGGCCCTCCCACAGCACGACGCGACCGTGCGCGGCCCGCAGCCGCGCGAGCTCCTCGGCCAGCGCATCGTGATACGGGCGCCAGTAGGTCTGCACGCGCTCGGCGATCTCGTCGGCGTCGGGCGCCTGTCCGTCGAGATAGACCGGCTCGCCGCTGAACTGCACGGCCGGACACAGGCCGGTCGTATTGCGGCCCGGATACAGCGAGGTGTCGTCGGGCGGTCGGTTCAGGTCGATCACGTAGCGCGAATGGCGCGGCACCAGCACCGAGGCGCCGAGCTCGCGTGCGAACGCATACAGGCGCGAGACGTGCCAGTCGGTATCGGGCGCGCGCCGCGCCGACGGCGTCAGCCGCGCCGCGATCGCGTCGGGAATCGCCGATCCGTCGTGCGGCAGGCTGACCAGGAGCGGCCGCGTGCCGCGATGCAGGGTGTAGATCGTCGCCGACATGGATCTCGTCTCGATGCGTACGCCGGCCACCGACGGCGGCCGACCGGATCGCGATGCTAGCAGGCCGGTGCCGGATCGCCGTGCGCGGCACCGCACTGCGGCTCGGAAACGACTGCGTCGTTCCGATCGAGGTTCAGCACGGCGGCGCAGCACCGCCCGGCGGCGTGATCGATGCGGTACCCGCACGGCCGACGGGGTACGACGAAGCGCCGTGGCGATGACGCGACGCGGGGACGACGCAACCGCGGCTACGGCGCGCCGCGACCGCGCGAGACCGGCGGGCGGCGATGGAAGACCAGCGGCTGCGCGTGATCGGCATCGGCCGGCCGCGCCGGCCCGCAGCTCGCGCAGCTGCCGCATCCGTCGCCGCAGGAACCGCCGTGCGCGCGCTCGCGCCGCAGGCGGCGGCCGAACACGCGCAGCGGCGTGGCACGCCCGGGGCGGTCCAGACGCGCGGCCAGTGCGGCGAAACCTCGGCGGTGCAGACGCGGCGCGAGTCGCCCGAACGCGCTCCACGCCGCCCAGACGACGATGACCGCGACCACCGCGGTCTGCAGCCAGGGGTTCACGTCAGCCACCGCGCGATCTGATAGGTCAGCAGCGAAGCCAGATACGCCAGCGCGAACAGATAGCCGGTCATGATCCAGACCTGCCGCCAGGAATTGGTCTCGCGGCGCACCGTCGCCAGCGTCGACAGGCACATCGGCGCGAACACGTACCAGGCCAGCAGCGACAGCGCGGTCGCCAGCGACCACTGCGACGCGACGACCGCCGAGAGTCCGTCCTCGTGGCCGGACAGCGCATAGACGGTCGCCAGCGACGACACCGCGACCTCGCGCGCGGCCAGACCCGGCACCAGCGCGATGCAGATCTGCCAGTTGAAGCCGAGCGGCGCGAACACGTACTCGAGCATCCGTCCGATGCGGCCGGCCAGACTGTACTGGATCGCCGGCCCGGCCGCGCCGTCGGGCGGTGCCGGAAAGCTCGACAGGAACCACAGCAGCACGGTCAGCGCGAGGATGATGCCGCCGACGCGCTTGAGGAAGATCATCGCGCGCTCCCACAGACCGATCGCGATGTCGCGCACGTGCGGCCAGCGGTACGAGGGCAGCTCCATCATCAGCGCGTGCTCGCTGCGGTCGCGGCGCAGACGCTTGATCACCCAGGCCACCGCCATCGCACTGACGATGCCGGCCACGTACAGCGCGAATAGCACGACGCCCTGCAGGTTGAACACGCCGGCGACCGTGCGCTGCGGAATGAATGCGGCGATCAGCAGCGTGTAGACCGGCAGTCGCGCCGAGCAGGTCATCAGCGGCGCGATCAGGATCGTGGTCAGCCGGTCGCGCGGATCGGCGATGCTGCGCGTGGCCATGATGCCGGGAATCGCGCAGGCGAAGCTCGACAGCAGCGGGATGAACGAGCGTCCGGTCAGGCCGACGCCGAGCATCAGCCGGTCGAGCAGGAACGCGGCACGCGGCAGATAGCCCGATTCCTCGAGCACCAGGATGAACAGGAACAGGAACAGGATCTGCGGCAGGAACACCAGCACGCCGCCGACGCCGGCGACGATGCCGTCGACCAGCAGGCTGCGCAGCACGCCGTCCGGCAACAGCGCGCCGAGCGCCTCGCCGAGCATGCCGAAGCCGGCCTCGATGCCGTCCATCAGCGGCGCGGCCCAGGCGAACACGGCCTGGAAGATCACGAACATCAGCACCGCGAGTATCGCCAGCCCGATCACCGGATGCAGCACGACGCGGTCGATCGCCTGATCGGTGGCGGCGCTGTCGCGCGCATTCGACACCGCGACCGACAGGATCCGCCGCACCTCGGCGTGGAGATCGGCGGCCGGATGCGGCGGCGGCGCCGGCGATGCCTGCGCGTCGAGGCGGTCGATCAGCGCCTGCGCGCCGTGGCGGCGCACCGCGACGGTCGGCACGACCGCGATGCCGAGCTCGCGCGACAGCGCCTCGACGTCGACGGTGACGCCGCGCCGCTCGGCCGCGTCGATCATGTTCAACGCCAGGATCAGCGGACGGCCCAGCGCCTTGAGCTCGAGCACGAAGCGCAGGTGCAGGCGCAGATTGGTCGCGTCGACGACGCAGACGATCAGGTCCGGCACCGGCTCGCCCGGGTGCCGGCCCAGGCACACGTCGCGCGTGATCGCTTCGTCGGGACTGGCTGCATCGAGGCTGTAGGTGCCCGGCAGGTCGAGCACGCGGACCAGCCGGCCGGACGGCGACGTGTAATGACCTTCCTTGCGCTCGATCGTGACGCCCGCGTAGTTGGCGACCTTCTGGCGCGCGCCGGTCAGCCGGTTGAACAGGGCGGTCTTGCCGGAATTGGGATTGCCGACCAGGGCGATCTGCAACGCGCTCATGCGTCGGCTCCGGCGGCCGCCGCGACGGTCACGCGCGCGGCCTCGCTGCGGCGCAGCGCGAAGCGCGTCGAGCCGATCTGGACCAGCAGCGGATCGCCGCCGAACGGCGCCGACGCAACGATGCGGACCGGCTCGCCGGCGACGAAGCCGAGTTCGCGCAGACGACGCGCGATCGCGTCGTCGGCCACGGCGTCGACGACGTCGGCAACCGTCGCGGGGACATTCTTCTGGAGTTCGGACAGACGCACGGACGACCTTGATAGAGCGCGGCCGGCCGATCCGTGATGCACGGACGCACGCAGCGCAAAGAAACGCAGTATAGCCGCAAATGGGGGCGATACCCATTCGCATCCAGCGCCGTGCATGGCGGCGCAGCTCTCGTGCATCCAGCGCCATGCTCGGCGGCGCAGATCGCGATCGCACCGTGCAGTGTGGCGGGGCGGCGCCTGCGTCGAATGGCCGCAACGGCGACCGCGCGACGCCGCGCCGATTGCCAGGAAACGGCCGTCGCAGGCTATACTCCCGCCGATTTTTCCGCGTAGCCAGACGGATCCGAGCCCGACATGACCCGAGCTTTGCTGTTCGCCACGACTCTGCTGTTTGCCCTGCCCTGCCTCGCCGAGACCGGCAAGGGCGATCCTGCCGCCGGCAAGGTCAAGGTCTACACCTGCACCGGCTGCCACGGCGTCACCGGCTGGCGCAACGCGTATCCGAGCTATCACGTGCCGCGCATCGGCGGACAGAACTACGACTATCTCGTCGCCGCGCTGCACGGTTACAAGAGCGGCGACCGCCAGCATCCGACGATGCAGGCGCAGGGCGAGAGCCTGTCCGACGAGGACATCCGCGACATCGCCGCCTACCTGTCCTCGATCAAGCCGTGAGCCGCCGGAGCCCGACCCGCATGCACCTGATGAAGCCGCTGTTCGCTACGCTCGTCCTGCTGGGCGCCGTCTCGCTGCCCGCGTTCGCCGCCGAGGGCGGTCGCGCCGGCCGCGGCAACGTCGAGGCCGGCAAGGACAAGTCGCTCGCCTGCCAGGCCTGTCACGGCCAGGACGGCGCGGCCGCGATCGATCCGCAGTATCCGCGTCTGGCCGGCCAGTACGCCGACTACCTCGCACGCGCACTGCACGAGTACCGTTCCGGCGCGCGCAAGAATCCGATCATGGCCGGCTTCGCGACGACGCTGTCGGACCAGGACATCAACGATCTGGCCGCCTACTACGCGAGCCTGCCGGTCACGCTGGTCGACCTGGCCAAGACCCCGAGCGTCGCGCGCGACTGATCACGCGCCGGCACGCCTTGTATGCCCGAGGGCCCTCCGCTATCCTGCGCGGCCCTCGAAGCGGCCACCGTGCTGAAGGATGCATCGCGCGAGGATGAGGCAGGATGCCGAATGGATGGCGCTTCAGGGATGAATTCGGAGCTAGAGTTTTACGGCGTGCGGAGAGATGTCCGAGTGGTCGAGCGCGATGGCTTTCGCCGTCGTCCTCCGACGACGGCGCATCGCGCGAGGATGAGGCAGGATGCCGAATGGATGGCGCTTCAGGGACGAAGTCGGAGTGAAGGTTTACGGCGTGCGGAGAGATGTC
>Ga0182736_1000085_pt1 | contig 188170 bp, 196 predicted proteins | sample eDN5th30CKraftBY_FD_128882 | JGI IMG/M metagenome (GOLD analysis project Ga0182736, IMG submission 128882) | Enriched backyard soil microbial communities from Emeryville, California, USA - eDNA 5th pass 30_C Kraft BY (version 2) (version 2) | ecosystem: Environmental > Terrestrial > Soil >... | reverse complement strand
TCGCCATGGTGCGGGTGATGTCGGTGGTGCCGGAGAGGTATTGGCCGCCGGAATCGACCAGCATCAATTCGCCGGGAACGAGGGTACGATTGGATTTTTCCGAGACACGGTAATGGACGATGGCGCCATTGGGGCCCGAACCGGAAATGGTTTCAAAGCTCACATCGACCGCTGAGGGTTCGTCGCGGCGGAAGGCTTCCAGCATCTTGACGATATCGATTTCGGTCAGCCCGCCCTTGGGGGCTACATCATCGAACCAGTGCAGGAATTTGGCAAAGGCGATGCCATCGAGCTTGTGCGCTTCGCGCATGCCGGCCAGTTCGACATCGTTTTTTGTGGCCTTGGGCATCAGGACAGGGTCGCGCTTTTCGACGAGACGCGCGTGGCCTTCGGCCAGAACGGTTTTCACCTGCATGGGGGCGGTGTCGGGGTCGAACCAGACGGACTTTCCATCCTCGGCAAGTGCGGCCAACGCGGCTTCGAAGCCGGATTTGTCGGCGAGTTCGGCCACGCCATCAAGAGCGGCGCGGTTTTCCGCGGTGAGCTTGTCGGGGGCGAGAAACAGTGTCGGCGTGCCGCTGGCCGGGACGATGGCAAAGCCAAGCACGAACGGATTGTGCGGAACATCACGCCCGCGCACGTTAAACAGCCAGCACAGGGATTCCGGAAGGGTCAGGATGACAGCGTCCGCCTTTTCGCTCTCCATGGTGTGGCGCAGGTCGGACAGTTTTTCGAACGTGGAACGACCGGTGCGATTGTGTCCCAAGACGTCGACCGGGCCTTGCGGAGGTAAAGGGCGATCGGTCCAGATGGCATCGACGGGATTGGGCACGGGGACCAGATCGATGCCGGCGCGCTCCAGCGTGGCCCGGATGGCGGCCAGCCAGCGGGGGGTGTGCAGCCAGGGATCGAACCCGATGCGCGTGCCGCGCGGCAGGGTTTCGGCCATCCACTTGCCGGGATCTACGGTGGTGGTATCGAACACCGCGACAAGGGAGGTGTCGGTCTGTGCGGGTGCCTGAAGCGTATAACGGCTGTCAACGAACAGGGCGGCGCGGTCGGTGGTGACGAGGGCAAGGCCCGCCGACCCGGTAAACCCGGTGACATAGGCGAGGCGGGCATCGCTGGCGGGCACATATTCGCCCTGATGCACATCGGTGCGCGGCACGAGGATACCGTCGATCTCCATAGTGGCCAGTCGGGCGCGCAGGGCGGCAAGACGCGGGGCGACCTGTGCAGGATCGGACTGTTCTTCAAAAGACTGGAATTTGGCATCGGGAATGGCGGGATATGCAGACATGAGAGGCCTTTTGCTGAACAGTCCATGCGTGGCCAGCATGGCAGGGTTTCCGTTTGAGGTCTAACTAACAGAAGACAAAGGGACTATCTATTGATCCGGAAGGCAAGGACCCCAATTTTGCCTCCTGATTGAAGGAGAGATGATATGGTTGAGGATAAGAGCTTCTTCCGTAAGGCCCTTGATGCAATGATCGAAGCGCGCAGCCGCGAAGCAGCGCGCCAGATCGAACGGCATGCACGGATTTACGGGTGTGACTTCGGCGCATCCAAAAAGGGCTCGGCTGAGTAAGCCTGCCCGGCCTGATAACCAGGCCTTTGCACGATGAAGACGATGAGCCCCTTGGCCTTCCAGCCTTAGGGGCTTTTTGTTACGCCTTTTTCAAGGTCAGCGTGGACCATTCCTTGCGCATGATGTGGTCCTGCAACGCCATGCCGTTCTCTTCGTACGCGGCGATGACCCGATCCGCCTGGGTGGTCAGCAGGCCCGAGAGGATGATGGTGGCGCCGGAGCCGGCGATGGTGCCGATATCGGGGGCGAGTTCGATCAGCGGGCCGGCAAGGATGTTGGCGATCACCAGATCATAGGGCGCGCGCTCGCGGATGGCGGGGTGATCGGTGCCGGTGGCTTCCAGCTCCACGATTTGCGCGCCCACACCGTTGGCATCGGCGTTTTCGCGGGTGATTTTCACCGCGAGCGGGTCGATATCGGTGGCCACGATCTTCACGTCGCGGCGCTTGGCCACGGCGATGGCAAGGATGCCGGTGCCGGTGCCCAGATCGATGGGGCGTTCAGGCGCACTGGTGGCGAGAATCTTCTCGATCGCTTCGAGACACCCCGTGGTGGTCTCGTGATGGCCGGTGCCGAAGGCCTGCGCGGCATCGATGCGAATGGGGATGAGATTTTCCGGTGGGGTGTCGGTCTCGTGGCTGCCATAGACATAAAATCCGCCCGCCGTGACGGGCTTCAGGCCTTCGAGCGAGTGAGAGACCCAATCGGCCTCGGCATCGATGGGGGCAATGGTGAAGCCGATTTCGCCACCGAGCACCTCGCGGGCCAGCGCTTCGAAGGCCGCAACATCGGGAGCGCCATCGCAAGTTGCCTCGAATACCCATTCACCGGTGTCTTCATCCTCATGGGCAGAGGCCGAGAGAGCGAGATCGTCGCGCTCCATCACCGCATCAACCAGCGCAAAGGCCTGATCCTTTGAAAGGGGGGTAGAGATCTGTTCGTGAGACATTGGGGGCACTCATGTTTGGCGCGGTTCGGGTGTGGGAGGTGGTCCGCAAGCGCTTTGGCGAAGGCCGGTTGTGGATTGGCGGGACTTTCAAGTCAACTGCTGGCTGAGGGGGTTGACAGGTGCGCTCAATCGTTCATGATTTGTTCGGACGAGTTTGGGGGAGGACAACGCTGGCAGACGCGGAATGGAGAGCAGCCATGTATGGACTGATCGGGAGGATGATCGCCACAAACGGCCGGCGGGAGGAATTGCTGGCTATCCTCAAGGAAAGCGCAGGGGGACGCATGCCCGGATGCCAGAGTTACATTGTGGCGCGGTGCAGCGAACATCCGGACGGCATCTGGGTGACCGAGGTGTGGGACGATGTCGCAAGCCACAAGGCGTCGCTTGATCTGGCGCCGGTGCAGGATGCGATTGCCAAGGCGAGGCCTCTGATTTCGGGGTTCGACAACCGCTTCGAGACCGAACCTGTGGGGGGGATTGGGCTGGAATGAAGGGGAGCGTAGCGGTTCGGTGGGTAAATGGAGGGGTGGGGTAAAAGACGAAGTGTTCTGAAAATGCGATGATGGAGCGGGCGCGCTTCAACGGTTTGTCGCCTGTCGCGAGGGGTTGGTTGTGGCGAAAGAGCGGTTCGCCGATCGGCGCCGACGATGTGTGATCGAGCCGTGTCGGAACTGGTCGTGATCTGATCGGATCGATCAGGCGCTAACGTGCTGCTTTATCGCGTTTCGCTTGCGTGGTCGCACGGTCCTGCGGGTCTAAACCGGAACACCGATTCCGCCTTTCCTTGCAAGCGCAGTGATGGTGTGTTGCTGAGCGGGCGGGGTTAGCCGAGTTTTACGGCCGTGCCGGAAACGGAGACCATCAGCATCGAGCCGCCCTGACCGACCACTTCATAATCGAGATCGACCCCTACGACGGCATCGGCTCCCAGACGGCGGGCCTCAGCCTCAAGCTCATCCATCGCCTGATTGCGGGCGTCGCGCATGGCGTTTTCGTAGGAACCCGCCCGGCCGCCGACGATGTCGCGAATGCCGGCGAACAGGTCACGGAAGATGTTGGCACCGATGATGACCTCGCCGACGACGACCCCGAGATATTCACGAACAGGGCGGCCTTCAACGAGAGTTGTGGTGGTGATGATCATGAAATCCTCCCGATTGGGTTTGCTCACCCGGGTTTGACGAAGCTGTCGAGGACCTTTTTGGGGCCAACATTTTCGAAATCGATGGAGAGCTTGTTGCCTTCGGTGGCGGTAATGGTGCCATAGCCGAATTTGAGGTGGAGGACCCGCTGGCCGACAGTGTAGGAGGTCGAGGGGCCGGAGGAGCGGGCGACGAGCTCGCCATCGATGGTGAGGGGGCCGGGCCCCTTGCGCTGGGACTGCTGGCGCTGGGCGCGCTGCCAGCCGGGCGTTTCATAAACGCTTTCGAACGGATCGCGCTTGTCGAAGCGGGTGGCCGCGCGGCCACCATAGGTGTAGCCGCCATAGGACGAGCCGGTATCGGTGACTTCGACCACGTGCGCGGGAAGTTCGTCGAGAAACCGCGAAGGAATGGCCGATTGCCAGAGGCCATGGATGCGGCGGTTCTGGGCGAGCGAGATGCGGCAGCGTTTCCTGGCGCGGGTGATGCCCACATAAGCGAGGCGGCGTTCCTCTTCGAGACCGGCGAGGCCGGTTTCATCAAGCGAGCGCTGGTGCGGGAAAAGCCCTTCTTCCCAGCCGGGGAGAAAGACGGTATCGAATTCGAGACCCTTGGCCGAATGCAGGGTCATGATCGAGACGGCATCTCCGGATTCGCCGGAATCGCGATCCATGACCAGCGCGATGTGTTCGAGAAAACCGCCCAGATTTTCGAATTCTTCCATGGAGCGGACCAGCTCCTTGAGGTTTTCAAGCCGTCCCGGCGCGTCGGCGGATTTATCGTTCTGCCACATGGCGGTGTAGCCGGATTCATCGAGAATCTGCTCGGCCAGTTCGTGATGGGGAATGGTGCGCATCCGCTCGGCCCAATTGTCGATCTGGCGTAGGAAATCACGCAATATGGTGCGCGGTCTCGGCTTGAGTTCCTCGGTCTCGATCAACTCGCGAAGGGTGGCGAGGCGGGGCTTTTCCAGCGCGCGGGCAGACTGGTTAACGACCTGAAGCGTGACGTCGCCCAGCCCGCGCTTGGGCACATTGATGATGCGGTCAAAAGCAAGATCGTCATCGGGATTGGCGACAAGGCGCAAATAGGCCAGGGCGTCGCGGATTTCCCTGCGCTCGTAAAAGCGCGGGCCGCCGATGACGCGGTAGTTGAGGCCAAGGGTGATGAAACGTTCTTCGAATTCACGCATCTGGAACGAAGCGCGCACGAGGATAGCCATATCGTCAAGGCGGTCGCCCTGACGCTGGAACTGCTCGATGTCCTCGCCGATCTGGCGGGCTTCCTCCTCGCTGTCCCAGACCGAGGTGACGGACAGTTTTTCGCCTTCTTCGCCCACATCCGTCTGCAACGTCTTGCCCAGACGCGATTCATTGTTGGCGATCAGGTGGGAAGCAGCGGAAAGAATGTTGGAGGTCGAGCGGTAGTTGCGTTCGAGTTTGATGATCTTTGCGCCGGGGAAGTCTTTTTCAAAGCGCAGGATGTTATCGACCTCGGCACCGCGCCAGCCATAAATCGACTGATCATCATCGCCCACCACGCAGATATTTGCTGATGTCTTACCGTCGCGGGATTGGGCAAGCAGGCGCAGCCAGAGGTATTGGGCGGTGTTGCTGTCCTGATATTCATCGACCAGCATGTAGCGGAAGCGGTCGTGATATTCGGCGAGGACTTCCGGGTTCTCCTTGAACAGGCGAATGCCTTCAAGCAGCAGGTCGCCGAAATCGGCAGCGTTGAGGGTTTTGAGACGGGCCTGATAATCGGCGTAAAGCTTCTGGCCCTTGCCATTGGCGAAAAAGCCGGAATCGGCGGGGGAAATGTCCTTGGGCAGCAGGCCGCGGTTCTTCCAATTGTCGAGCATGTTGGCGAACTGACGGGCCGGCCAGCGCTTCTCGTCGATGTTTTCGGCCTGCAACAGCTGCTTGATGAGGCGAATCTGATCGTCGGTGTCGAGGATGGTGAAATCGGGGCGCAGGCCGACCAGTTCCGCATGGCGGCGGATGATGCGCGCGCCGATGGAGTGGAAGGTGCCGAGCCAGGGCATGCCGCCGACCGCCGGGCCGACCAGCTTGCCGATTCGCTCCTTCATCTCACGCGCGGCCTTGTTGGTGAAGGTGACAGCAAGAATCTGGCTGCCATGGGCCCGGTGGGTTGCGAGGATATGCGCAATGCGGGTGGTGAGCACGCGCGTCTTGCCCGTGCCCGCGCCGGCGAGGACGAGCAGAGGGCCTTCGGTGGTCTCCACGGCGTCGCGCTGTTCGGCGTTGAGACCGGCAAGATAGGCAGGCTCGCGCGCGGCGAACTGGGACGTGATTGGACCTAACGGGCGTGGAGGGGGCGCAGCCGACATCAGCAGTTGACGAATCTCTGTTTGTTCTCGTGTGCACTATATAGGTGCGATGAGGGCAAAAGTATATGGATGCGGGGGCGGAACGCAGGTGTGGGATGACGAAGTCGCCCAAGGTTTGCTATGCCGGATGACGGGCTTATCGGATATGCGTAATGTCCGGCGGAACCGGATTTATCGTCCGCAAGAAAAGCTTTAGCGCAACGCAAGGGTCTGGGCAGCTTGGCCAATCGTATCTACATCGCCATCGGGCTGCTCGCGATCCTTATTCTGGGCGGTGCGTTCATCGTGCCCGCGTTTATCGACTGGGGCGCCTATAAGGGCCGCATGGAGCAAATGGCGGCTGAAGCGCTCGGCGTCGAGGTCGATATCGGCGGGGACATGGCGTTCGTGCTGCTGCCGCAACCCCGGCTGCAATTCGAAAATGCCCGGCTGGGGCCAGCGGAAGCGCCGATCGGGTCGGCGCGGCTGGTCGAGGCGGATTTTTCGCTGATGGATTTCTTGCGCGACCGGTTTACCGTGACCCAGTTGCGCCTGACCGAGCCGCAGATCAACCTGGTGATCGATGAGAACGGGGACTTCCGGACCCCGATCGCGCTGGCCCAAACCCCAACCCCAACCGTGTCCAATGTCTCGATTGCCCATGCGCGGTTCGAAGAGGGCAGCGTCGAGGTGCTGGACCTGCGCAGCGGGGAAAGCTGGCGCGCCGATGCGTTTTCCGGCGATATGCAGCTGACCGCCATCCGGGGGCCGTTCTCGCTAGATGGCAGGGCGCGTTATAACGGGGACACCTACGGTATTCGCATCGGAACGTCGGCTATGAACGACGAGGGCCGGATGCAGGTCAGCAGCTTTTTGCGGCCTGCCAATGGTGCGTTTACGGTGGCCGTCGACGGGCTGGTGCAGACAGCCGGAGCGCCGACGCTGACCGGAACGCTGACCTATCGGCAGGCACCGCCGCCCGACAGCGCGGCGGAGGTGGGGGCGCTGGTGCTGCAAAGCCCGATTGCGGCGGATACCAGCTCGGTCCGGCTCGATGAATTTGTGTTGCTGCCCGACGAAAACCAGACAATTACCCGGCTGACCGGAAGCGGCGTTATCGGGTTCGGCGCGGAGCCGTCGTTCGATATTGCGGTGGCGGGCGGGCAGGTGATCTTGCAGCCGCGTCCGTTGGCCGAAGACGGGATGACGCCGTTCGAGATCGTCACCTTGTTGCGTGGTATGCCCGAACCGCTGATCCCGAGCCTGCCGGGCCATATTGCCATGGCGATCAATGAGCTGGTGATCCGGGGCGTTGCGGTGCGCGATGTGCAGCTGGATGCCAGCAGCGACGGCGTGCTGTGGGCGGTGGACGACTTTTCCGGGCGGCTGTCGGGCGATACTACGCTGAAAGTTGCCGGAACGCTGGGAAGGGCGGCCGGATGGCCGGCCTTTGAGGGCACACTCTCTATGGCCTCCACGCGCCTCGATGCGCTGTCGCAATTGTGGAAGCGGCAGGAGCAGGGCAATCCGCTGTTCGGGCTTTCCGGTGCGCTCGACGGGCGAATTCAGCTGATCAATGACCGGTTGCGGCTGACCGAGGGTGTGCTGGCTCTCGGGTCAACGACCCATGAGGTGGCGGCGAATATGCGGTTCGGCGAGGCGCCGTCGCTTGATGTCTCCGCCGACTTGTCGGCATTGGATGCGCGCCAAAGCGCGGCGCTGCTGGCACTGTTGCCGCCGATCGATCCGGCGGGCGCATTCGGGCTGAGCTTTCCCAATGGACGGCTAGATGTACGGGCAGAGGCGGCGCGCTTCAATGGAATGGCGCTGGAAGACCTGTCCGTGCAATCGGCGTGGAGCCCGGGGGCGGTGGTGTTCGAGACGGTGGAACTGGGGGCCTATGGCGGGATCGGCTTTTCGGGGACGGGCACCGTATCGGGGACGGTGGCCGAACCGGTGATCGTTGCCGATGGCGTGGTCACGGCTGCGCCGGGTGCTCCGGCCCTCGATCTGCTGTTTGGCGCTGCCGACAGCGGCAATCCGGTGCGGCGGGCGGTGCTGGGCAGCTTGCCCGCGCGGCTGGCGCTCTCGCTCGACCCGCCGGGCGGGGATGGCTCGCAGGCGCTGACCCTTACCGGCATGGCCGGAGAGGCGGACATTTCCCTGGGCCTGGAGATGGCGGGCGGGCTGGCCGGGTTGGGGCGGCAGCAACTGGGCATCAGCCTCGACGCGGCGGCGGACAGCGGTGAGGTCTTGCTGGGGCAGTTGGGGCTGGCACCCCTGATCGCCGGGGAAGACGGCGCAATCGCCACGGCCCGGCTGCAAGGCAATCCGCGCGGGGCGATGGATGCGGAAATCTCGCTCGAAGGCGGTGGTGAGCGGATCGATTTTTCCGGGGCGCTGTTGTTGTCCGATCCGGGGTCGATCCGGGGTGAGGGCCAGACTTCGTTCCTGTTGGCCGACGGGGCGGCTTTGGCCGACCTGGCGGGGGCAGGTGGAGTGTGGTTTCCCGCGCTGGAAGGGCAGGCCGATATCGGCTTTGTCGGCGCGGACAGCGTGACACTGTCCAATATCCAGGCCTTTGCTGGTGATCGGACGCTGACGGGAAATCTTTCCTATGCCGCCCAGCGGCAATCGGCGCTGGTGAGTGGCGCGTTGGCGTTCGATGCGCTCGACCTCGACACGCTGGCGCAGATGATGACCGGAGCGGCGGGGGCGCTGACGCTGTCGCCGGGCCTGTGGCCGGATGGGCCGATCGATCTGGGAGCAGCGGTGCGAACGACGCGCGGCCGGGTTGCGATCACCGCGCCAAGGCTGATGGCGGGGCAGCATCCGTTGGTGGAGACACTGGCGTTTGATTTCGCGTGGAGCGAGGACGACGTCGGACTGCGCGGGCTGTTCGGGGAATATGGCGGCGGGACCGTTCAACTGGACGCATCGATGTGCTGTACCTCCGCAATCAGCGACAAGAGCGTGACGGGGAGGGTGACCCTGAACGGGGTGGCGCTCGGCTCGATCCTGCCTGAGGGGTCGTCCGGGACGTTGGGCGGATCATTGACGCTGGGCCTGCAGTTTCAGGGCAGCGGCGACAGCTTGCGCGCGCTTGCGGATTCTCTCAATGGGGATGGCAGCTTTTCCGTGCGCGGGGTGCGGATCGAGGGATTGTCGCCGACGGCGTTCGATGCCGCGGCCAATGCCGGCAATCTGGTGGACATCGAGCCCGAGACGCTGGAAATCCTTGTTACGACGGCGCTCGATTCCGGGGCGTTTGTTGCCGATGAGGCGGGGGGGCTGGTCAGCCTGATCGGGGGGACGGCCCGCATTTCGAATATCGCCATCAACGGCAATGGGGCGCGACTGGTTGGGGGCGGTGGCCTCGATGTGGACACGGGACGGCTGGGCGGCGACTGGACGCTGGCGTTGACGCGGGTTCTTACCGGAAACGGGCTGATTACCGAGACAACCGGGCGGATCGGCGTCGGGGTGGACGGCACCTTGTTTGCGCCGGCGCGGACACTGGATATCGGGCCGATGGTCGATGCGATCCAGATGCGGGCCTATGAGATCGAACTCGATGAACTCGAAGCGTTGCGTGCCGAGCAGGAGGCGCGCCAGCGCGCAGCGGCGGAAGAGCAGGCGCGGATGATGGAGGAAGAATCGCGCCGGCAGACCGAGTTGATGTTGCAGCAACAACAGGAAGAGGCTGAGCGGTTGCAGATGGAGGCAGAGCAGCAGCGCCATCTCGACGCGATCAGGGAGCAACTGTCGCGCTCACCGCAGCCGGACCCGGAGGTTCAGGCAGGTGACGGGGCGGTGCTGGAGGACGAGCCTTTTTCGCCCGGCCCGGATTCCTCGATCATGGTACTGCCGCCCGGAGCGTTGCAACTCGATCTGTTATGATTTTGCCGCAGAGCGGAACCAGTCGAGCACGCTGACACGAATGGCAGACGACAGGTTGGCTGTCTCGCGGGTTTCATCGATTTCAGCGATGAGGCGAGCAAGGGACACGTCGCGAGCCAGAGCGATTGCGTCGAGAGCGTCCCAGAATTGAGGCTCAAGCGCGATGGAGGTGCGATGCCCGGCAATGGTGAGCGAGCGTTTGCGCATTCACCCGCGCTCCTAGACTATTTTTTCCGGAAGGCGTCGAGGCTGACGACTTTTTCGCCGCTGCTTTCGGGGATCGGCTGCTCGGCAGGAGCATCAGCGGCGGCATCGGTGTCGTCACCATCCGCAGTTTCATCGCTCACCGCATCGGAATCGCCTTCAGCGACTTCGAATTGCAGGCCAAACTGCACGGAGGGATCGAAAAAGCCCTTGATGGCCGAATAGGGGATGAACAGCAGTTCGTTGATGCCGTCAAAGGACAGGCCGACCTCGAAACCGGTATCGCTGACCTTGAGGTCCCAGAACTGGTTCTGCAATACGATTGTCATTTCCTTCTCGTACTGCCCGAGAAGTTTCTGACTCAGACGGACGCCAGGCGCCTGGGTGACGAAGGAAATGAAGAAATGGTGGTCACCGGGCAGGCCAGTGCGGGCCACTTCGCCCAATACTTTCCGAACGACGCCACGCAGGGCTTCCTGAGCGAGAATGTCGTAACGGATTTGGTCCTGTGCCATCTGGATGCCGGCTCCCGGGCGCTGAGTGAGACTATGCATTCGGCGCGAGCGCCAGAATCTGTGCGCCCCATAACAGCCCGATCTTGCGAAAGAATTCAAGTCAAAGGAAGTGCAGGCTTCTGTTGCCAGGTGCCTGCGGACCCCGCCTAACTCCTGCTACAGAGCCAGGGCTTTAATTCGAGGTGTCGCACCGCATTACGCAGCGAGACGTGCCTCAGCATAGTTGTCGTTTGCAACTATAAAAACAGCCCGATAACGGTGGTACAATGCCGAGCGAAAACACACCCTTTACGCCCTCGTCGATCCTGTTTCGCCCCCATAAGTCCGGACGGGCCGGAAGGGAATGGTGGAGGCGCCGGGTACTGCCCCCGGGTCCGATGGGTTTATTACGATGGCCATTTATCGCCATAGCTGTTGCCAGCACGGCCAATATAGGGACTTGGGCGGGCAAGGGGAAGAGTGGGCGGAGGATTTTTGACGCTGGGTGCCGTGGCGTTGACGATAAGTTGTGGGCAGTGGCGCGATCCGGCGCGCTCAGCGCTCCGAGAATCGGTATAGATTTGACGATATGAAGCAATATCTAGACCTGATGCGACATGTGATGGACACCGGAGTGGACCGGGCCGACCGGACCGGGACGGGTACGCGCTCGGTGTTCGGCCATCAGATGCGGTTTGATCTTTCCGCCGGATTTCCGCTGGTCACCACGAAAAAGGTGCACCTGAAATCGGTGGTGTATGAGCTGTTGTGGTTCCTGCGCGGCGATACCAATGTGCGCTGGTTGCAAGAGCACGGCGTTTCGATCTGGGATGAGTGGGCCGACGAAAACGGCGATCTGGGGCCGGTGTATGGCAGCCAGTGGCGGAGCTGGCCCGCGCCTGACGGGCGGCATATCGATCAGATCGCCAATCTGATCGAGCAGATTCGGACGCGACCGGATTCGCGCCGCCATATTGTTTCGGCGTGGAACCCTGCGGAAGTTGACCAGATGGCGCTGCCGCCCTGCCATTGTCTGTTTCAGTTCTATGTGGCGGACGGCAAGCTGTCGTGTCAGCTCTACCAGCGGTCGGCGGACATTTTCCTCGGGGTGCCGTTCAACATCGCGTCCTATGCGCTGCTTACGCATATGGTGGCGCATGTCACCGGGCTGGAGGTGGGGGACTTTGTCCACAGTTTTGGCGATGCGCATATCTACCACAACCATTTCGAGCAGACGCAGCTGCAACTGAGCCGCGAGCCGAAGGCACTGCCGCGGCTGGAAATCGTCAACAAGCGCCAGTCGCTGTTCGATTTCGAATTCGAAGATTTCGTCTTCCATGACTACGATCCCCATCCGCGCATCAGGGCGCAGGTGGCGGTTTAGGCCTGATGGTTGGTGACGGCGAAAAGGCAAGCGATGGCTCTTACGATCCGGCGGGCACAGCGCGATGATGCGGCACTGATATTGGACTTCATCATCAAGCTGGCGACATACGAAAAGCTCGAAGACGAAGTCATGGCGACGGGCGAGGACATTGCCGACAGCCTGTTCGGGGCGGACCCGAAAGTGTTTTGCGAGATTGCCGAACTGGATGGGAAGCCCGTGGGCTTTGCGTTGTGGTTCTATACGTTCTCGACGTTTCAGGGGCGGCACGGCATCTGGCTGGAAGACATTTATGTCGAGCCCGAGGCGCGCGGCAACGGCATCGGCAAGGCGCTGCTGGTCGACCTGGCGCGGCGATGCCGCGACGAGGGGCTGGGGCGGCTGGGCTGGTGGGTGCTCGACTGGAACGAGCCGGCGATCAGGTTCTACAAGGCGCAAGGGGCCGTCATGCAGGATGAGTGGACAGTGTGCCGGGTGAGCGGCGCGGAACTCGAAGCGCTGGCGGGTGAGCCGTGAGCGCCACGATCGCGATGATTGCTGCGGTGGGGCGCAATGGAGCCATTGGCGCCAAGGGTGATCTGCCGTGGCGGCTGCCGAGCGACTTTGCCTTTTACAAGCGCACCACCATGGGGCGGCCCCTGATCATGGGGCGAAAGACGTTCGAGAGCATCGGGCGGCCCCTGCCGGGGCGGACCAACATCGTGGTGACGCGGCAGGCAGACTATGCGCCCGACGGCGTTGAGGCGTTCGGCAGCCTAGAGGACGCGATCGCCAGGGCACAAGAGATTGCGCAGCGCGATGGCGTGGACGAGGTCTTTATCAATGGCGGCGGGGAGTTGTATCGCGAAGCGATGGGACTGGCCGAACGGCTGTATATTACCCATGTTGACGCCGCGCCGGATGGGGATACGTTCTTTCCGCAGATCGATCCGGTAGAGTGGACAGGGCGCGTTGTGCCCGATGTCATGGCCGGGGAGCGCGACAGCGCAAAGTTTGAAATACGGGTTTATGAGCGCAGACAGCGATAGCGTGCCTTGTGCCGCAGCCGGTTTTCATTGATCGGCGGGACAGGCTTCCCTATATAAAACCCGATAACCAAAGCACTTTCACGACAACCGAAAGGGACGAGATGCCGTGGGAAGATATTAGGGGCGGCCGCCGGAGCCGCAGCGGTGGCCCTTGGGGGCAAGCACCGGGCGGCGGTGGCGGTGGCGGCGGTGGGCCGCGCCGGCCCGCTGGTGGGGGGAATACTCCCAATCTCGAAGATATCCTGGCCCGTGGCCGTCAGCAATTCGGGGGCAGCGTCCCCGGTGGCGGCAAATGGCTTGCGGTGGGCGTCGTGGCGGCGGCGCTGGTCTTTTGGGCCAGTCAGGCGATCTACACGATCGCTCCGCAGGAAGTGGGCGTCGAACTGCTGTTCGGAGAGCCCAAGAACGAATTTTCCAATCCGGGACTGCACTTCCATTGGTGGCCGATCGAGCGCGTCGAGCGCGTGACCACCACGGAAAACCAGACCAGGGTCGGCTCGTCGGGGACGAATTCCCGCGGCGAAGGGCTGATGCTTTCGGGCGACCAGAACATCGTCAACATGAGCTTTTCCATTCTCTGGCGCATTTCCGATCCGCGCGAATACCTGTTCAAGGTGCGCGATCCGGATCAGATGGTGCGCCAGGCGGCCGAAAGCGCGATGCGTGAAGTGGTCGGACGCCGGACGGCGCAGGACGTGTTCCGTGACGACCGTGCCGGTATCGCGCTGGAAGTGCAGCAGATCACCCAGGCCATCCTCAACAATTATGAGGTGGGCGTGACGATTTCGAACATCTCGATCGAAAACGTGGCCCCCCCGGCAGAAGTGGCGGACGCATTCGACGAGGTGCAGCGCGCCTTGCAGGACGAGGACCGGTTCCAGGAAGAAGCGCGGCAATACGCCAACACACTTCTGGGTAGTGCGCGCGGTCAGGCCGCGGCGATCCGCGAAGAGGCTGCTGCCTATCGCGACCGCGTCATCAATGAAGCCCAGGGTCAGGCGGCCCGTTTCGTTGCCGTTTACAACGAATACCGGAACGCGCCCGAAGTCACACGCCAGAGAATCTTCCTCGAAACGCTCGAAGAAGTACTCGGCGGGACAAACAAGATCCTGCTGGAAGGCGGCGCTCAGGGTTCGGGGGTGATCCCTTACCTCCCCTTGCCGGAGCTGCGAAACAGGTCCACGTCCACCGTGGTCCCGGGAGGTAACCAGTAATGAACAGGCTCGTTATCGTCATCGTCGCGCTGGTCATTGCAGGCTATGTGCTTCTCTCATCCCTGTTCGTGGTCAACGAACGCGAACAGGCCATCGTGATGCGCTTCGGCGAAATCACCCGCGAAATCAAGCAGCCGGGACTCTATTTCAAGATCCCGACCGACTTCGTGGAAACCGTACAATATATCGACAAGCGCTTGCTGCGCTACGATCTGGAGCGTATCCGCCTCCAGGTTTCCGGCGGCCAGTTCTATATCGTCGATGCCTTCGTCACCTATCGCATCTCCAATCCGATCACCTTCCGGCAGTCGGTGCTTGGCAGCCTGCAACTGGCCGAACAGCGGATCGCGACGCGGCTGGAATCGGCTCTGCGTGGGGTTTACGGCCTGCGTGAGTTCGATGCGGCGCTCTCCGAGCAGCGCACCGAAATGATGCGCGAAGCCCGTGACCTGGTGGCCACCGACATGGTGGAACTGGGGATCGAGGTGGTGGACGTGCGCGTTCTGGTCACCGACCTGACGCCGGAAGTCAGCCAGCAGACCTATGAGCGGATGCAGGCGGAACGTAACGCCGAAGCCGCACTGCTGCGAGCGCGGGGGCAGGAACAGGCCCAGACGCTTCGGGCCATTGCCGACCGTCAGGCGGTGGAGATCGTCTCTGCGGCGAACCGCGACTCGGAAATTATCCGAGGCGAGGGCGACGCGGAACGTAACCGGCTGTTCGCACAGGCCTACAGCCAGGATGAGGCGTTCTTCCAGTTCTACCGCTCGATGGAAGCCTATCGGATGGCGCTGAACGACGGCAACACGTCCATGGTGCTGTCGCCGGATTCGACGTTCTTCCGGTATTTCGGTTCCAGCGGGGAATTGCCCGAGTTCCCGGAGCCGACGGCTCAGCCGATCGATATCGGGGTTGAGGGACCCATCGAGGGCCCCATTGATCCAAGCGAGATCGATGAATTGCTGGCGACCGACTCCCTGGTGTCAGGCGAAGGCGCCAGCGATCTTGAGGAGGAGATCCAGAATCTGGAAATGCTCCTTGAGACGGAAAATCTCGGCGATGAACCTCAGGATGAGGCCGAAGAGGCCGTTCCGGCGCCATAAGCTCCGGGATGATCGCAAGACACGAGGCGCGCCCCGGGGCGCGCCTCTTTTGACTCCGGCGGCAAAGGCAGTTGTCGCAACGCCCTTGCCGGTTGTTCTCACCTGATTTCCGGGAGATTTGACGTGAACGATTTGTTTGCGGCGCTGGCGCTGGCCGTCGTGATCGAGGGGCTGCTGTATGCAGCGTTTCCCGAGCAGATGAAGCGCATGCTCGAACAGGTGCTGACGACGCCGAGCAATCAGCTGCGGATGGTGGCGCTGGTGATGGCCGCGGTTGGGCTGGGGCTGCTGGCGGTCGTTCGGCTTTAGCGGTTCTGCCGCGTCAGGGACGCTGCGGATTGGGGAGGCGGTAGAGCACGTGTGGGCGTAGAGGGTGGTCTTCCGGGATACGCGGGTGGAGGAAGTCGCCCTCTATGTCGCGGGCCATGCCCAGCTTTTCCATCACCCTTTGGGAGGGCGTATTGATGGCGGCGGTGAAGGCGACGATTTCGGGCAGCCCCCGCTGCCAGGCATGGGCGATATGGGCGCTTGCGCCTTCGACGGCGAGGCCCTGGCCCCAATATCGCTTATCCAGTACCCAGCCGATTTCCTCCGGCGGATTGCCGCGCAGCTCGATATCGATCTGGCCGGTGCCGATGAGGCCGATCAGCGCCTTGTCCGATTTGCGCTCGGCGGCAAGGAATGCGGAGGTGCCGTCGCGCAGGCCGGCGATCATCTTGTCGATCCAGCCATCTGCAGCGGCCCGGTCCCGGGTGCGCGGATAGAAGCGCATGATTTGCGGGTCGCCAACGATGGCGGCAAAGGCGTCGCGATCGTCATCACGCCAGGGGCGCAGAATGAGCCTTGGCGTTTCGAACATCAGCGCACGAAATCGTCTTCGCCATAGCCCTGAAGATACAACAGAGCGGTGAGGTCGCCGTGGTCGATGCGTACGGAGGCCTGTTCGGCAACGACCGGCTTGGCGTGGATGGCGACGCCGAGGCCGGCGGCTTGCAGCATGTCGAGGTCGTTGGCACCGTCGCCGACCGCCATGGTCTGGGCGATGGCGAGGCCCTTTTCGGCGCTGAGCGCCATGAGGCGGTCGCGCTTGGTGTCCTTGTCGACGACGGGCTTGTCGACAGTGCCGGTGAGGCGGTCGCTGTCATCGAACAGCAAGACGTTGGCGACGGCTTCATCAAAACCGATCCGCTCGGCGAAATAGTTGGCAAACAGGGTAAAGCCGCCCGAGACGAGCGCGGTGTAAGCGCCATAGGCTTTCATGGTCTGCACGAGGGCGCGACCGCCCGGCGCAAGGGTGATGCGTTCGCGGCGGATGGCCTCGATGACCTTGAGTTCGAGGCCCTTGAGGAGCGCGACGCGGGTATCGAGGGCGGCCTCGAAATCGAGTTCGCCGCGCATGGTGCGTTCGGTGATCTCGGCGACTTGCGGCTTGAGGCCAAGCGCATCGGCGAGTTCATCGATACATTCCTGCTCGATCATGGTGGAATCCATGTCGGCGAGCAGCAATTGCTTGCGGCGGTTGGCCACCGGAACCAGGGCGGCATCGACAGGCTGGTCGCCGAGCACATCGCGCGCGGTCTCGACCGGATCGGCGGCGCGCGGGCTGATGATCTCGCAGGCTATGCCTTGCGCGAGCCAGTTGACTTCGCCATGGGTTTGCCGATGAACGGCGTCAACAAGCGCCTGGGAGAGCGCCGGTTCGGCGGGGTTGGCGATCAGGCACAGAACGGACATAGACAACGGCCATGGCTGGAACAGAAACGAAGCGAGCGGTTTTGATAGCGGGTCCGACGGCGAGCGGCAAGACGGCCCTTGCCATCGAGCGGGCGGCGCGGACGGGCGCGCGGATCGTCAACGCGGATTCCATGCAGGTATATGGCGTTCTCGACGTGCTGACGGCGCGGCCGGGACCGGACGATCTGGCGGCGGCGCAGCACGTGATGTTCGGGCATGTCGACCCGGGAGCACGCTATTCGACGGGTGCGTGGCTGGACGATGCTCACAAACAGATTCAAGCGGCTGAAGCACAGAATCAGGAGCTGATTTTTGTCGGCGGTACAGGGCTTTACTTCGAAGCGCTGACAAAAGGATTCGCACAGATCCCGCCTGTGGATCAGGTTTATGAGGCGGAAGCGGAACGGATGGTCGCCGGGCTTGATGAAGCGGGCAGGCTGGCCCTGCTGGGTGAGAAGGACCCGGAAACGGCGCGCCGGATCGGGGTTGCCGATCCGCAAAGGGTGGTGAGGGCGCTGTCGGTCCTGCTGGCGACCGGGAGGAAGCTGAGTGCGTTCCAGACGGACAATGCGCCCGGATTGCTGGCGGGGTATGCGCTGGAAAAGATCGTGTTGATGCCCGAGCGCGGCTTACTGCGGCGGCGGATCGGTGAGCGGTTTGTGGGGATGATGGAAGCGGGGGCAGTGGCGGAAGTCGAGGCGCTGCTGGCACGGGGGCTCGATCCCGCATTGCCGGCGATGAAGGCCATCGGAGTTTCGAAACTCGGCGCGATGCTGGACGGGCGTATGAGCCGGGATGAGGCGGTGGAAAAGGCCGTGACGGCGACGCGGCAATACGCCAAGCGGCAATCGACCTGGTTCAGAAACCGGTTTTCAGACTGGCAGTTTGTCGATCCGTTCGGGGGATGAGGCTGACGACGTCAAGTGACGGTGATGCGGCGGGCGGATGTGGAGCGCTCAAGATCGGCGGGGGCGATTTCAAAGACGGAGCGCGGATCGCCGGCTGCGGCCCAGACCGTGTCGAAGGCGAACAGGTCTTCGTCCATATAGAGCGGGATCGGCACCAGATGACCGAAGGGGGAGACGCCGCCAATGGCGAAACCGGTTGCCTCGCGCACCAGATCAGCATCGGCGCGGGCGAGTTTGACGCCGATCTGGCGGCCGGTGCGTTTTTCGTGCACCCGGTTGGCCCCGGAGACCAGAACCATGATCGGCTCGCCCGATTCTTCGGACTTGAAGATCAGCGATTTGACGATGCGCCCCACTTCAACGCCAAGCGCGTCGGCGGCCATGGCGGCGGTGGTCGCGAGATTTTCGAGGACTGTGACCTGACCGGGGAGGCCGTGCCGGGAGAGTTCCCGGGCAACGCGGAGTTCGGATTGGCGTAATTGAATCATGGGCAACAGATTGCCAGGAGGCGGGGCGACGTCAAGGGGGAGTTGACGGCCCGCCCCCGGCTTGCACTAGTGCGCGGGCATGAATCACGGAGGCCGGCATGGGCGGGAAAGCTCTTATCGTCATCGATATACAAAACGATTTTTGTCCGGGCGGCTCGCTGGCCGTGGACGGTGGCGACGAGGTGGTGCCGGTGATCAACCGGCTGATCGGCGAATTCGAGCACGTGATCCTCACGCAGGACTGGCATCCGGCCGATCATTCCAGCTTTGCCTCCCAGCATCCGGGAAAGGCGCCGTTTGACGATATTGAGATGGCGTACGGTCCGCAGCGGCTCTGGCCCGACCACTGTGTGCAGGGCAGCAGGGGGGCAGAGTTTCATCCCGATCTCAACGTTACGCCCGCCGAACTGATCATCCGCAAGGGGTTCAGGCGGGGAATTGACTCTTATTCGGCATTTTTCGAGAACGATCATGCGACGCCGACCGGGCTGGCGGGCTATCTACGGGAGCGGGGGCTGACCGATCTGACGCTCGCCGGGCTCGCCACGGATTTCTGCGTCGCGTATTCGGCCATAGACGCCGTGGAGCAGGGGTTCAACGCGCGGGTGATCCTCGAAGGGTCGAGGGCAATCGATCTTGCCGGTTCGCTGGACGCCATGACGGCAAAGATGCGCGCTGCCGGAGTGGACATCATTTGAGCACCTCCAGAACTGACATCGCGCGGCGGGTTTTCAACCACACCTTCAAACTCGATCCGATCATCCGGTCGCTGCTCGATACGGACTTTTACAAGCTCCTGATGTTGCAGATGATCTGGGGATTGTATCGGGACGTGGACGCGACATTCACGCTGACCAATCGCACGACATCGGTGCGGCTGGCGGACGAAGTGGATGTGGATGAACTGCGCGAACAGCTCGACCATGCGCGCAGCCTGCGGTTTTCAAAAAAGGAAATGATCTGGCTGGCCGGAAACAGTTTTTACGGCACCAAGCAGATCTTTTCGCCGGAGTTCCTGACGTGGCTGGAGGATTTCCAGCTGCCCGACTATGAGCTGTCGGTGCGCGACGGGCAGTTTGAGCTGAATTTCCCCGGCAAATGGGTGGAAACCACCATGTGGGAAATCCCGGCGCTGGCGATTATCAACGAATTGCGGTCGCGCGCGGCCATGCGCGGGATGGGGCGGTTCGCGCTCGATGTGGTCTATGCGCGAGCCAAGGCACGGACCTGGGAAAAGGTCGAGCGGCTCCGGAAATTGCCGGATTTGAAGATTTCGGATTTCGGGACCCGGCGGCGCCACAGTTTTTTGTGGCAACGCTGGTGCGTGGAGGCGCTCAAGGAGGGACTGGGAGAAGCGCTGACCGGGACCTCGAACGTGTTGCTGGCCATGGACAACGATCTGGAGGCGCTGGGCACCAACGCCCACGAGTTACCCATGGTGGCCGCGGCGCTGGCCGAGGGGGACGAGGCGCTCAAGATGTCGCCCTATGCGGTGCTGAAAGACTGGCAGAGCTATTATGGCGGCAACCTGCTGATCGTGCTGCCCGATGCCTTCGGGACAGCGTCATTTCTCGAAAATGCCCCCGACTGGGTGGCCGACTGGACGGGGTTCAGGCCAGATTCCGCGCCCGCTATAGAGGGCGGCGAAACAATCATCGAATGGTGGAAGGCGCGGGGGCGCGATCCGAAAGAGAAATTGCTGATTTTTTCGGACGGGCTGGATATCGAAACCATCGAGGCCGCCTATAAGCATTTCGACGGCAAGGTGCGGATGAGCTTTGGCTGGGGCACCAATCTGACCAATGATTTCGGTGGAGTTGCTCCGACCGATACGCCACAGCTCAAGCCGATCTCGATCGTCCTCAAGGTGTCCAGCGCCAATGGGCGACCGGCGGTCAAACTCTCGGACAACCCCGCCAAGGCAGTGGGCGATCCGCGTGAGATCGCCCGCTATCTTGAGGTGTTCGGGAGCAAGGACATGCACGAATACGCAGTGACAGTGTGACGGGCAGTTTGCCCGTCTAGGCCGAAAGCACCATCCGACGCCGATCAACGAGGCCAAGGCGCTCGCGCAGGGCGAAACGGGCAGTGAGGACAATGGCGCAGAAGGTCAGGCCAGTCGCAAGGCCAATCCACACTCCTACACCACCGAGACGGTCCTCATTGCCCAGGAACCACGCGATCGGCATGCCGACGCACCAATAGCCGAACAGGGCAATCAGCATCGGGATCTTGGTGTCATTCAGGCCACGCAGAACGTGGACAGCTACGACCTGCGCACCATCGACGATCTGGAACAGACCGGCAATGGCGAGGAACGTCCCCGCCATCATGAAAGCGGTAAGGCTTGCCGGGTCGCCCGGATCGAGAAAGAGACGGACGAACACCGACGGGACGGTCAAAAACAGGATGCAGGTAATGGTCATGAAGCCGGTGGCCAAGACAAGCGATGTCCATCCAGCACGTCCGATACCCTGATTGCTTCCTGCGCCAAACGAAAGGCCCACACGGACAGTCGTTGCCTGCGCCAGTCCCAATGGCACCATGAAGGCGAAGGACGCACATTGCAGTGCCACAGCGTGGGCCGCCAGAGCAGAGGTGCCAAGCCAGCCCATAAAAATTGCTGCCACGGCGAACATTCCCACCTCGGCCATAAGGGTGAGGCCAATGGGGGTTCCAATGCGAAAAATTTCCCAAAAGCGCGCCCAGTCGGGGCGCCAGAAACGGGCCAGGATGTGGAAGCGCCGATAACGGCGGTGGGTCAGAGCATATGTGAGCAATGTGCCGAACATCACCAGGTTGGTGAGGACCGTGGAAATTGCAGCGCCTCTCAGTTCAAGACGGGGAAAGCCGAAGTGACCAAAGATCAGGGCATAGTTGCCTATGGCGTTCAGAAATACTCCGAACAGCGTTGCGTAAAGGATGATCCGTGTTGAACCGAGGGCGGACAAGAAGGATCGCATGGCGAACAACCCTAGCCCCGGGAACAGGACGAAAACAGCGATGTGCATGTATTCCTGAGCCATGGCGGCCAATTGAGGGTCCTGCCCCATAGCCAGAAGGATATGCCGCACCTGCCAGACGATAGGGAGCAAGATAAGGGCAATCAGGATGGCAACCCAAAACCCTTGGCGTACGGTGCGGCGCACATTCCTGATCTGGCGAGCGCCGAGTGCCTGCGCAGCAAGCGGGGCAACGGAGGAAACTATGCCGCCGCCGAGCAACAGAACTGGATTGAAGGTTGCGGTCGCCAACGTGCCAGCAGCAAGATATTCGGGGCCGAGCCACCCCATCATGATTACATCTGTGGTGAACAGGGCATTCTGAGCGACCTGGGCCACAACGAGTGGCCAGGCGAGCGAGAATGTTGCACGCAATTCACTGGCCCAACCGGAACCGGCCTGCTCCGATACGATGGAGTTCATGTCTGTTGATCTTTCCCAGCCCGCCCGCTGCATGATGGCCACGGGTGAGCCGAACTTGATACACGTGATTTGATTGGATGTCAGCGGTGGCCGAAAAGGGCGGGACAAAGGCGATTATGCGCAATAGCGGCCCGCGCGGGGCGCCAACCGGCTTGATAAAATTCATAAAATGAAGAAAGTTAAGCTGGTGTCGGAGATATTCAGTTTCGCTTCAGGTTGAAAACTATATGGCCTGAGGTCCTGCCCAAGGAACCAAAAGCGGAATGCCGCATTGATGGGCGAGGGAACTCCAGAGTTAAGTCGCAGGAGGCTTTGAGATGAAGAAGCTATTTATTATCGGTGTTGCTATTGCGTCCCTGCTGGCCGTTTCGGCCTGCACGCGTACCCAGGAAACTGCCGCGATCGGCGCTGGCGCAGGTGCTGTTATCGGTGGCGTGACCACCGGTTCGCTCCAGGGCGCTGTCATCGGCGGCGTGGTTGGCGGTGTTGCCGGCGCGCTTGTCGGCCAGGTCGCTGGCGAACCCAATCAGTGCTACTACCGCGCTTCGGACGGGACCCTTTACAAGGACGCCTGCCCGCGGGGCTGATTGCCACAAGGCATTTGATAAAGAGCTCGCGCTGGAATTCGGCGCGGGCTCTTTTTATTTCAGGATGGTGTGCCGAGAGGGCAGAGAAGCGGGCCCGGCGATTTTGGCTTGACCGCAGACACTGGCCGCTTTACCAATGCCCCGATGAATTTTGGAGAGACTTCCGTGAAGACGGCACTTATTCTCGTAGTACGCTGGCGCATCGCAACATGAGAGGCTGACTCTCGTGGCAATTTGCGATGCGCTGATACAGGTCCCTCTCGGGGCCTTTTTTATTATCTGAATTCCCGTTTCGGCGGGTTCGAGTTGAAGGCATATGAGGAGTGGCTGAAATGGCCGAGCAAATGACTGGCGCCGAAATGGTGGTCAGGGCGCTGATCGATCAGGGCGTCGAGCACATCTTCGGATATCCCGGCGGCGCGGTGTTGCCGATCTATGATGCGATCTTCCAGCAGGACCAGCTCCAGCACATTCTCGTGCGGCACGAGCAGGGCGCAACCCATATGGCCGAGGGCTATGCCCGCTCGACCGGAAAATGCGGTGTCGTGCTGGTGACGTCGGGGCCGGGAGCGACCAACGCGGTGACCGGGCTGACCGATGCATTGCTCGATTCCATTCCGCTCGTGTGCATCACCGGCCAGGTGCCGACTGCGCTGATCGGTTCGGATGCGTTCCAGGAATGCGACACTGTCGGCATTACCCGCAGCTGTACCAAGCACAACTATCTGGTCAAATCGATCGAAGACCTGCCGCGCATCCTGCACGAGGCGTTCTATATCGCGACTTCAGGGCGGCCCGGGCCGGTGGTCATCGACATTCCCAAGGACGTGCAGTTTGCGCTGGGTGCTTATGTGGGGCCGCAGAGCCAGCCCAGCCACCCAACCTACAAGCCGCAGCACGAAGGCAATATGGATGCGATCCGCGCGGCGGTCGATCTGATGCTGCGCGCCGAGCGCCCGGTGTTCTATACCGGTGGCGGCATCATCAATTCAGGGCCGGAAGCCAGCCGCAATCTGCGTGAACTGGCTGAGTTGACCGGGTTTCCAGTCACCTCAACCCTGATGGGGCTGGGGGCATTCCCGGCATCGTCTGACCAGTGGCTGGGCATGCTGGGCATGCACGGCACCTACGAAGCCAATATGGCGATGCACGATTGCGATCTGATGATCTGCCTGGGTGCGCGGTTCGACGACCGGATCACCGGTCGCATCGACGCGTTCTCTCCGGGTAGCCGCAAGATCCATGTCGATATCGACCCGTCCTCGATCAACAAGACGATCGTGGTGGATGTGCCGATTGTCGGCGACGTCAATTCGGTGATGGAAGAGATGATCCGCATCTGGCGGTCGCGCACCAACCAGCCACGTACCGAGGCGATTGCGCCGTGGTGGAAGGCCATCGCGTCCTGGCGCGGGGTCAACTCGCTCGGCTTCACCAATTCGGACACGATCATCAAGCCACAACACGCCATCCAGCGCCTGTATGAGGCGACCAAGGACCGGGATGTTTACATCACCACCGAGGTTGGCCAGCACCAGATGTGGGCGGCGCAGCACTTCCACTTCAACGAACCCAACCGGTGGATGACATCTGGTGGATTGGGCACGATGGGCTATGGCCTGCCGGCGGCGATTGGCGTGCAGGTGGCGCATCCCGATGCGCTGGTGATCGACATTGCCGGCGAAGCCAGCGTGCAGATGACCATGCAGGAGATGAGCACTGCGTTGCAGTACGGCTTGCCGGTGAAGATTTTCATCCTCAACAACGAATATATGGGCATGGTGCGCCAGTGGCAGGAATTGCTGCATGGCGGGCGCTATTCACATTCCTATTCCGATGCGTTGCCCGATTTCGTGAAGCTGGCGCAGGCTTATGGCGGTCATGGCATCCGGTGTTCCGACCCGGCGCAGCTGGATTCGGCGATCGATGAGATGATCAATATCAACAAGCCGGTGATTTTCGACTGTCTGGTGTCCAAGGAAGAGAACTGCCTGCCGATGATCCCGTCGGGCAAGCCGCATAACGAGATGATCCTGCCCAACACTGCGGATATTGGATCGATCATTGACGAGAAGGGCAAGGTCCTCGTCTGAGGCCCAGCGGAGTGCATGAACATGAACGCCAATTTGCTGCCGACCGGTTCGGCCTATTTTCTCACCCAGCAGACACAGGCGGAGGAGCGGCATACGCTTACCGTTCTGGTCGACAACGAACCCGGCGTTCTCGCCCGGGTGGTCGGGCTGTTTTCGGCCCGGGGGTTCAATATCGACTCGCTCACCGTCAGTGAAATCGAGCACGACAAGCATCGCTCTCGGATTACGGTGGTGACCGTGGCGACACCAAAGGTTCTGGCCCAGATCAAGCTGCAGTTGGAGCGGCTGGTGCCGGTGCACAAGGTGCACGATCTGACCGAAGCGGGCAATGCGGTCGAGCGCGAGCTGGCGCTGGTCAAGGTGGCTGGCGTTGGAGAAAGCCGGATCGAAGCGTTGCGACTGGCCGATGCATTTCGGGCGCAGGTGATCGATGCGACGACCGAAAGCTTCGTTTTCGAGGTGACGGGCAAATCGACCAAGATCGAACAGTTCGTGGCGCTGATGGCGCCTTTGGGGCTGGTGGAAGTGGTGCGCACCGGGCTGGCTGCCATTACGCGCGGACCGGACGGCATGTAGGACCGGGAAGACGCAAAGACGGTAATCACGATTGCAGGGGTGGTAAGGGGCCGGAGCTTCGGCTACTCACTACGGGCGATCCATTGATTACCGTTGTTTGCCATGACCAAGCTTTCCGTCAATCTCAACGCCGTCGCCCAATTGCGCAACCGCCGGGACCTGCCCTGGCCCAGCGTGACGGGCATTGCCCGGATCGTGCTCGACGCCGGGGCGGTGGGGGTTACCGTGCATCCGCGCCCTGATGAGCGCCATATCCGCCGCACCGACGTGTTCGATCTGGTCAATTTGCTGCGGACGGAATATCCGCAGGCGGAACTCAATATCGAGGGCTACCCGAGCGAAGCGTTCCTCGATCTGGTCGCGGCGGCCAATCCCCATCAGGTGACGCTGGTGCCGGACGCGCCGGAACAGGCGACATCCGACCACGGCTGGGATTTCATCGCGCATCAGGAGTTGCTGACCAAGGCAGTTGCCGATCTGGCGGCGCCGCAGCGGCGGATTTCGCTGTTTTGCGATCCCGATGCGGACAGCGCGATGATCCAGGCGGCCCGCCAGACGGGCGCGGACCGGATCGAGCTTTATACCGGGCCCTATGGCGCGTGTTACGACAACAGCGCGGCGGCGATCGAGGCCATCGCCGATCTGGCGGAGACGGCCCATCGTGCGCACGCGGCCGGTTTGGGCATCAACGCAGGGCACGACCTGACGCTTGCCAACCTGCCGGCGTTCACAACCGCTGTTCCGTTCGTGGAAGAAGTCTCCATCGGCCATGGACTAACCGCGGACGCGCTGATCTACGGCTTTGCGGAAACGGTGCGGAAATATCGGGCGGCTCTGGGAAGCGCAAGCTGAGGCGGGCAGTCCGAAGGGCGGTCACTCTTGCGTTTCCATCGCCTGTATTCTTCGTTCACCGATAGCGAACAGTGGGGTTTTGACGGGCCTCGTGCGCTGGGAGTCTTAAATAACTCTTTGTTATCAGCAGTTTGCGTGAATAGTGGTTTTTGACGAGACCAAGGCAGGCGGGAGCGGAGACGGAACTTACATTGGTGTGCCTACTTGCTTTGGGCAGTTAAAGGCACATATTCACCCCTACTTACTTATCGTAACCAAAGGGGTGCTCCCATGTCCAAACCTAAAATCGCCATCATTATTTCGTCGACCCGTGAGGGCCGTTTTGCCGACAAGCCCGCACAATGGCTGCTGGAAAAGGCCAGGGCGCGCTCCGAGTTCGACGTCGAAATCGTCGACCTGCGCGATTTCGATCTGCCGTTCTTCGATGAGGTCGCATCGAACGCATGGGTGCCGACCCAGGACCCCAAGGCTGTCGCCTGGCAGAACAAGATTGGCGAGTTTGACGGCTATATCTTCCTTGTGGCCGAGTATAACCGCTCGATCACCGGTGTGCTCAAGAATGCCCTCGACCAGGCCTATGTCGAGTGGGTCCGCAAGCCGGCAGCTTACGTCGGCTACGGCTCGGTGGGTGCTGCCCGTGCTATCGAGCAGCTCCGCCTGATCAGCGTCGAATTGCAGATGGTCCCGGTTCGTCAGGGCGTCCATATCGGCGGGTCGGACTTCTTTACCGTCTGGAGTGGTGGCAAGAACGAGCCGATGGAAACCATCGAGCCGGCGGTTGGGCCCAGCCTCAACGATCTGTTCGAGAATCTTGCCTGGTGGGCGAACACCACCAAGGCTGCCCGCGCAGAAGACACCAAGCAGGCTGCCGAATAAGACCGCAACTGTCGCGTATTCAGATACGAAAGGCCGTCCTTCGGGGCGGCCTTTTTGATTCAGCGCGGCATATCGGGGCAGACAAACGGGACTGGTGCCGACTGGAAGTGCTGCTCGACGGTGCCATCGACAAGGTGCAGCGCCAAAATCAGCTCGGCTTCATCCACCTCGATGATTTCGGCCTCGATGGTCTGGGTGTCTTCCTGCCAGGAGAGGGCGGTGTCCGAGAGCATCTGCCAGCTCGATAGCCGATAGCCCTCCCAGCAGGAGGTCTGGATCATTGTTCCTTCCGACAGAAACAACATCATCGAACCCGGAAGACCCGATTCGGCCTGAGACTGGATCCAGAACTTTTCCGTGAACGAACTGCCCACGACCGGCGCAAACGTCAGGCCCTCGCCATCCTGGGCCACGGTGGGTGTGGCGATCAGTGCCAGGACGGTCAGAGCGAGGGCCGGAATGGGGAAGCGGTGCATGGAGATGTTCCTCGTCTCTTGCGTCATGGTGGGGGTAGGCAGGATTGGAGTCTAGCGGACGCGGAGCCAAAATGTCTCTTGAAAACAACCGAACCGTACCGTACGGTACGCCTCGTCCGCTCAGGTCATCTGACCCTTGGATCATGGCCTTCAACCGCCCGACCATAATCAATAAAGCCACACGAGTCACCCTTGGCCCCGCCCAACCTGTTCATCGACGATGAAGCCCTTACCGACCGCCAGAAGGACGTTCTGAATGCGGCGCTGGGGCTGCTTGTGGACGGTGGCGACGGGCTGACGATGACCGGAGTGGCGCGCCGGGCGAGCTGCTCGAAGGAAACCCTCTACAAGTGGTTCGGCGACCGGGACGGGTTGCTCACGGCGACTGTGCAGTGGCAGGCGGCCAAGGTTCGCATGGTGCCGGTGGACCGCCAGACCCTCGACCGCAGGACGCTGGCCATCGCGCTGGAGAAATTCGGACGCGACTGGCTGACGGTGCTGACCGGGGATATTTCGGTGGCGCTCAACCGGCTGGCCGTGAGCCATGCGGGCCAGGAAAAGCGTAACCTGGGCGCAATCGTGCTGGAGCATGGGCGCAACGCCATGGCCCGGCGCTGCAAGCCGGTGCTCGAAGCCGGGCGCGATGCCGGGCTTTTGACCCTCGACGACCCCGAAAAGGCTTTTCGTACGTTTTTCGGCCTTGTCGTGCGCGACACACAAATCCGCATGCTGCTGGGAGAGCACGAGCGCCCCAGCATGGAACAAATTTCGCTCGAAGCCCGCCAGGCACGCGAGCATTTCTTCGCGCTTTACGGCGCATAACCACAGCAACAAACAGCGTCTTAGGGAGATACCAATGCGCGTTTATTACGATCGGGATGCCGATCTCAATCTGCTCAAGTCCCGCAAGGTCGCCATCATCGGATACGGCAGCCAGGGCCGCGCGCACGCGCTGAACCTGCGCGATTCGGGCATCACCGACATCGCCATTGGCCTGCGTCCGGGTTCGGCAACCGCCAAGAAGGTGGAAGCGGACGGGCTCAAGGTAATGAGCGTTGCCGAAGCCGCCGGCTGGGCCGATTTGATGATGATGGCCACCCCCGACGAATTGCAGGCCGACATCTATCGCGACGATATCGCCCCCAATATCCGCGACGGTGCAGCGCTGGCGTTCGCGCACGGCCTGAACGTGCATTTCGGGCTGATCGAGCCCAAGGACACTGTCGACGTGCTGATGGTTGCACCCAAGGGCCCCGGCCACACTGTGCGCGGTGAATACGAGAAGGGCGGCGGCGTGCCGTGCCTGATCGCCATCCATCACGACGCCTCGGGCAATGCCCACGACATCGGACTGGCCTATGCTTCCGGCGTTGGCGGCGGACGCTCGGGCATCATTGAGACCACCTTCAAGGAAGAGTGCGAGACCGACCTGTTCGGTGAGCAGGCCGTCTTGTGCGGTGGTGTGGTCGAATTGATCCGCGCCGGGTTCGAAACGCTGGTGGAAGCCGGCTATGCGCCTGAAATGGCGTATTTCGAGTGCCTGCACGAAGTGAAGCTGATCGTCGATCTGATCTATGAGGGCGGTATCGCCAACATGAACTATTCGATCTCCAACACCGCAGAGTGGGGCGAATACGTGTCGGGTCCGCGGATCATCACCAGCGAAACCAAGGCCGAGATGAAGCGCGTTCTGGACGACATCCAGTCGGGCAAGTTCACCTCCGAGTGGATGCAGGAATACCGCGCCGGCGCCGCCCGCTTCAAGGCGATCCGTCGCAACAATGACGCGCACCAGATCGAAGAAGTCGGCGCCAAGCTGCGTGACATGATGCCGTGGATCAAGTCCGGCGCCCTTGTGGACAAGGCGCGCAACTAGCAGCGCAGCCTTAAGGTGAGCCTGCCCTTTGGGCGGGAATCTGGGTGTATGAAGGGCCGGTCTGTGGACCGGCCCTTTGCCATTTCGGGTTACCGCCCCGGGCGGCGGTAGAGGAGGGCGCTGACGCCAGAGGAAAAGATGCGGTGATCAAATAGCTTCAGTTCGAGCGGCTTGTCGAAGGAAGGGAACATCGGCTTTCCACCGCCGATCAGGACCGGATAGACGATGACCCAATACTCGTCGACGAGATCGCGGGCAATGAACTGGGCGGCGAGATTTGCGCCCCCGACGCTGATGTCCTTGCCAGGCGCGGCCCGGAGCAGCGCCAGTTCGGTGGCAATGTCCCCGGTCGCCAGCCGGGCGCGGGCGCCGACGGTTGCAAGGCTGCGGGAAAACACCAGCTTGTCGAGGTCGTTCCAGATGCGGGCGTATTCGACTATTTCGGGCGGGGCTTCGGGGTCGTCGCCCGCGGTGGGCCAGAAATCGTTCATCATCTCATAAAGGCGGCGACCATAGATGTGGGTATCGATCCGGGTTTCGAGCCCATTGATATAGGTGTGCACCTCCCTGTCGGGGTGGGTGAAGGCGATGCTGCCCGAGGCGTCCTCGATATAGCCGTCCAGCGACATTTGCAGCGAATAGATGAGCTTGCGGGTCATGGCTGCCGTCCGATGCTCCTGCACCCGTTTCGGGACGGGAATGATGCGCTCATTTTCACGGATGTCGAGCGGGACGTCCCAATTTCCGATCGTGCTTTATCAAAAGCAGGGCCGATGCTAGGAGATTGGCCACGGACGGGGCTGTCCGCCTATCGGGGTGATAATTGTATGAAGCTTCCCTATTACCTGCTTGACGTGTTCACCCGCGAGCGGTTGGCGGGCAATCCGTTGGCCGTGGTGCTCAAAGCCGATGGGCTGTCGGACGAGCGCATGCAGGCGATTGCGGGGGAGTTCAATCTCTCGGAAACGGTTTTCGTCCACGCGCCGCGCAATGAGCGCCATGCAGCGGCGCTGCGCATCTTTACCACCGAGCGCGAACTGGCCTTTGCCGGGCATCCGACCATTGGCTCAACGGTGCTGTTGGGGCTGTTACACCGGCTGAGCGCGGTGCGGCTGGAACTGGGGGTAGGGCTGGTTACTGCCGTGATGGAGCGGATTGACCGGCGGACCGGTGAGGCCAAATTTGCGCTGCCCAGACTGCCCGAGAGACTTGCCGAAATGCCCGATATTGCGGCCATCGCCGCCCGGCTGGGCCTAGTGGAAAGCGACATCGGCTGCAACGGCATGATGCCGGCGCGGTATTCGGCCGGCTCGCCATTTTATCTGATTCCAGTTCGCGATACGGGCGCGCTCGAAGCCATCGCATTGGAGCGGCGCGGGTGGAGTGAAGTTTTTCCCGGCGATCACAATGCGATCTATGTGTTTACCGCGACGCCTGATGAGCGCGGCACGGATTATGCGGCCCGCATGTTCGGGGTCGGCACAGATCAGGGCGAAGACCCGGCGACGGGATCGGCGGCGGCTGCCCTGGTGGGTCTGCTGGTCGATGAAGGGGGATATGGCGAGGGCCAACACGTGATCGGTTTGCGGCAGGGCCACGAAATGGGGCGTCCGAGCCGGATAGACGTGCAGTTCACCATCGCCGAGGGCGCACTCAAACATGCGGGCATCGGCGGGTCGGCGGTCATTCTGGCTGAAGGCGTGCTCGATCTCGACGAATAGGGGATCGGTCGCGGGCGAGGCTGTGCGTGGGGGAATCTCGTAGGCCCTTCCAAGGGAGAGGGAATTGGTGGCCAAGGGGTTGCACTGGCGCCGCAATTGGCCCATTGTTGGCAGGTTGAAGTATCAAGAAGGTTCAAGGCCATACCGATGCGTCGCAGGACAAACCGCGCCGTCGCCATAGCCGCAAGCAAGCGGAAGGCTTTGCAGGCCCGTATCCTTGTCGGATCGGCGCTGCTGCTTTCGGCTGCCCTTCTTCTCCTCCTTATCGGCCCCTGATAACCGGCAGTCCGCACTAGAGACGGACGGGTGGTCAGGGGTTTGCCAATACGCCGAACAAGACAAGTGTCCGGCATGTCCTGCTTTGAAAGCTGATAGCCAGCGCAGGCGGCCGATCGAGGAAGATCACAATGACTGCCCAAACCAATACCGACCGCGTTTATATCTTTGACACCACCCTGCGCGACGGGGAGCAGAGCCCCGGCGCGACCATGACGCTGGAAGAAAAGCTCCAGGTGGCCGAAATTCTCGACACGATGGGTGTCGATATCATCGAGGCGGGCTTTCCGATCGCTTCGAACGGAGACTTCGAGGCGGTATCGACCATCGCCAAGCGCTCCAAGAATGCGGTGATCGCCGGGTTGGCCCGTGCCATTCCCGCCGATATCGACCGGGCGGGCGAGGCTGTGCGTTTCGCCCGGCGTGGACGTATCCATACATTTGTTTCCACCTCGCCGATCCATCTGGCGCACCAGATGAAGAAGACGGAAGAGGAAGTGCTGGAGATCGTTGCCGCTACGGTCGCACAGGCGCGCAACCTCATCGATGATGTGGAATGGTCCGGCATGGACGCCACACGCACGCCGATCGAATTTCTGGCGCGCTGTACTGAAGCCGCCATCAAGGCGGGGGCGACGACGATCAATATTCCCGACACCGTGGGATATGCGACGCCGGAAGACTATTATCAGCTGTTCAAGGATTTGATCGAAATGGTCCCCAATTCGGACCAGGCGATCTTTTCCACCCACTGCCACAACGATCTGGGCATGGCGGTGGCCAATTCGCTGGCGGGGGTACGGGCCGGGGCGCGGCAGATCGAATGCACCATCAATGGCCTTGGCGAGCGGGCCGGGAACGCGGCGCTGGAAGAAATCGTGATGGCGCTTAAGACCCGCTCCGACGCCTTGCCCTACCACACCAACGTGGAATCAACGCATTTGTCGCGGGCGTCCAAGGTGGTGTCTGCGGCAGCCAATTTCCCGGTGCAGTACAATAAGGCCATCGTGGGCAAGAATGCGTTCGCCCACGAAAGCGGTATCCATCAGGACGGGATGCTGAAAAACGCATCCACCTATGAAATCATGACGCCGGAAAGCGTTGGCATCAAATCGACCTCGCTGGTCATGGGCAAGCATTCCGGGCGGCACGCCTTCAAGGAAAAGCTCAAGGATCTGGGCTATGAGCTGGGCGATAACCAGTTCCAGGAAGCGTTCCAGCGCTTCAAGGATCTGGCGGACCGCAAGAAGCACGTCTATGACGATGATCTGATCGCGCTGGTCGATGACGAAATGGGCTCGGCGGGCGATCGCATCAAGCTGGTCGATATGAGCGTTTCGACCCGTACGGACGGGATTCATCGGTGCGAGCTGAAAGTCTCGGTGGACGGGGAAACGACGGACGTTGCCTATAACGGCACCGGGTCGGTCGATGCGATCTTCAATGCGATCAAGACAGCGGTGAATGCCGATCCGCACCTTGTGTTGTATGCCGTGGACGGGGTGACCGGCGGCACCGACGCACAGGCCAACGCCCATGTACGGCTGGAAATGAATGGCCGCATCGCCTCGGGCAATGCGACGGAGCCCGACACGCTGGTGGCTTCGGCCCGCGCCTATCTCAACGCCTATAATCGCCTGTTGATGGAGCGCGGCGCGCCGGCGCAGGGCGCGCTGGCTGCCGGGTAGTCTCCCCTATCCATGAAGAAAAGTGTGGCCCGCCGGCATTGGTCGGCGGGTCTTTTCGTTGCGTGTTCACGGTGCCTTGACTTGCGGGACCCTGTTGGCGCGCGACATACTCGCTGTGACAAAAGAGGAGCAGACCGATGCGCCTTGTCCCAGCCATTGGCGCGACCCTAATCTTGACCCTGGGCGGCGCGACGGCAGTCCAAGCGGAAACCGCCCTGTTTGCGGGTGGATGCTTTTGGAGCGTGGAGTCCAATTTCGACAAGGTCGAGGGCGTCACCGCGACGACCTCCGGGTTCGCGGGCGGCCATGTCGCCAACCCCAGCTATGAGCAGGTCGTGTTTTCCGATACCGGTCATTACGAGGTGGTCGAGATCGAATTCGATCCGGACATTGTCAGCTTTGAGCAATTGCTGACGGTCTTCTGGCACACCACCGACCCGACCGATGCCGGAGGGCAGTTCTGCGATCGTGGACTGGGCTACCGCACGGCGATTTTTGCCCTGAGCGACGAGCAGCGTGACGCCGCCATTGCCAGCAGAGAAGCGCTGATTGCGGAGACGGGGCTGGCGGTGGTGACGGAGATCAGGGATGCAGCCCCGTTTTATGCCGCGGAAGCCTACCATCAGGATTTCCATATCAAAAATCCGGAACGCTATGAGGCCTACCGGATCGGCTGCCGCCGCGACCTGCGGATTGCCGAGCTTTGGGGCGACACGGCGTTCCTTGGAACCAGCGACAACCCGTTTCGCTGACATCACAGAAAATGCGCGCTTTTGGCTGGACACGGCGCAAGGTGTTTGCTAGAGAGGCGCCACTTCGGGACGCAAGAATACAGCGCTCACCGATGGTTCGGGTGTATAGCTCAGATGGTAGAGCAGCTGACTCTTAATCAGCGGGTCCAAGGTTCGATCCCTTGTACACCCACCAAAAACCAAGGACTTACGGGAAATCGTCCAAAGTCCGTTTTACAAAAATTAGACCGTTTTACAATTGCTGTCTCTTTTTGTTCCCAGCATCTAGTTTTATGATCGCAGCATCGCCAGCCAGATAGTGCTTGCGGATGATTCCCTCGGCGTCCTTTTCCGAGTGTCCGGTGATCTCGGAAATTTCTTTGATCGAGGCTCCGTTCCGATACGCCAGCGACACAAATGTGCCGCGCAGGTCGTGGAAGGTGAGGCCCTCGATCTTTGCCCGGGTGCACGCTTTTCCCCACGAAGCCCTGAACCCATCCCCTGTCCATGATCGACTTCCGCGTTCTGTCGAGAGGATCGTCACGGCAACACGCTTGGTAGCATCAAGAGCAGCTTTCAGCTGTGCGGCGACCCGGATGCGAACCTGCTTGCCAGTCTTCCCTTGCCGGAGAGTGATGTGCGTCCCGTCATAAGCTGACCATGGCAAGGTCAGCAGGTCACCTTGCCGCTGCCCTGTCCAGCGCGCCAACTCAATCGCGAGCTGCAGGGCAGGGCTGGCGTTCGCCTTAAAGGCCTCGACATCCGCGTCTGTCCAGAGCTTGTCACGCCTTGTGCCGGCTGAAATCTTGTCCACGCGCTCCAAGGGATTGCGATCGATCATTTCCCGGTCGAACGCGAACGACAGAATGCGCGCAAGAACCGCTAGCAAGAGGTCGGCTTTGCGGGGTGTTTCCGCCAATCCATCACGCCATTCCAGAAAGGTAGATCGCGCCCCTCTTTGGCCGATGGCCCTTATCGGAAGATCGCAAAACTCGGCTTCAATCTCACCTATAGCCCAGTCGTAGCCTCGCAGGGTGCTGGGCTTGAGTTTGAGGTAGGCTTGGCTTTGTCGATAGGCATAAACGAGCTCGGGGAAAAACCCCTCTCGCTTGGCGTCCTCTCGATCACGCGTCAGTCGGGTGTATTCGACTAGGTATTCGTGGGTGTCCGGCGCAGCTTCAATGCGAGGCCCACCGCGCCAAGCATAATGGTATTCGACGACCTGGCCGCTCGCCAGTCTTCGCCTAACGCGGTGAACGCCCACGATCTTGTGCTTTCTGGTTCCTTGCATCTCGCTTGGCCCTCCATCGGTCAAGCTCAGATACCGTTTTGCCGCTTTCGAGTTCGTCAACCGGAACAAACCGGACTTCTCGGCCTATCACCACAATCCCCATAGTTATCCCTGCCTGTTTTGCAGCGGTGAGGATGCGCTTGACGTCCGATTGAGGAATGATTGCGCGTCTAGCTGTCCCGCTCATGTCGCCCCCAGCAGTGGCAATGCGGCCAGCACGAGGCTCAGTGCTACGCCAAGGCACCCGGCGAACTGGATACAGAGGGTCATGCCTGCCCGCCCGCCTCATACAGCCGCTGGGCCATGTCGAGCAGGCCGTCCGGCGTGATCCCGCTGGCCCGGTTGATCTCGGCGCAGAAATCGACGGCAAGGGCCAACTGCTCAGGGATTGATCCATCGAAGGACGGCGAGTGATCGCCGACCTCCAGCACTTTGCGCAATTCGTCGGCGGCGACGATCGTCTCGCGAGAGATCAGCCCGCCGTTGCCGCCACGATAGACACCGGCGACCATGGCTCCGTTGTTGTCGAAGTCGACGGCATCAAGAAGGGCTTTTGCTCTGGTGGTGAGGGCTGTCATTCGTTCCTCCCATCGTGAGGCCGATGAAGGCCGATGAGTTTCTGGGCTTCGAGCAGCTTGCTCTGCGCCTCGGCCAGGGTGTCGGCAGCCTGCGAAATATCTTCTTCTGTTTCAGCACGCTCCAGCGCCAGCCAGATCGTGTTGACCATCGCAATGCCGCGATTAAGGGCATCGCCAGCCTGCGTCACTTTATGAGGGTCGTAGGTCATGCTGCACTCCCCGGGTTGCTGTGGCGATAAGGCAGGGGGCGCTCGACCGCTGCGATGCTCTCCACAGCGGCCTCTAGGTCGAACCTGCCGTTGGCCGTAAGCGCGAATTCGTAGAAGCTGGTGAAGACGATCACCTGAATGGCTAGGGCACGGGCGGTGGTTGGAGCGAAGCTGAGAACCTTGTCTTCTGCTGTCCGAATGGCGCTGTATTCTGCCTCTAGCTGGTCGTCAGCATCGCCTTGGGCTGCCGCCAGCGCCTCTTGAGCGTCGGACCACTCCTGGTACGCCAGCAATATTCCACGGTCTGGGTCCGGTTCATTGGGACGGGTCTCGATTTTTGAAACGGCAGTGTCCAGATGTTCGACGATCTGGCCGGCCACTTCGCAAAGGGCATTGCCGAACATTCGATCCTCGCCCAGGATGCCGTTGCCTACAAGGCGAACGGTGTGCGCAACGAAACGGGCGCGATCAATAGCATCGACTGCTTCGAGAAGGTTCTTGCTCATGCTGCGTTCCCTTCCGTGCTCGATGACAGTGATCTCTCGGCCTCAATCAAGCGAGAGCGAGCTTCATCTAATTCGGCCGACAAGGTTTCTGCCGAAGCAGATATTTCTGCTGACATCCAAGCGAGAATTTCGATTTCTTTCAGTGAGAAGCCGACAAGGGTGAGCCCGTGGCGTTCGCCCATTCTCCTATTGTCGGTGAGGACGATCTTATGGATCTCCTTTTCGAGCAAATAGCCTAGGTTTTTTGTTCGGGCCATATGGTCAACTATGCCGCCGGTCCTGTCGAACTGCTCGGTAGCGTTGCTGATCGACTCCTCAGCTGGAATTCGCTGAGCAAGTGGTATATTCTCTTGGGAAACCATAGTTACCTCCAACGGTCTTTGGTTGAAGGCTCAGGCAGGTGTGTGCGCACAGCCTGAGCCATTTTGTTTCAGGCAGGGCATCCGCAGAAACGAAAGACTTCGGTAACCATATCGGTTTTTTAACCGAAGTCAACCAATGTCGGTTAAAAAACCTAAAGATCATCTTTGTGGATTTTGACTCGACTCCCGTGACCGCTTGCGCTTTCATGAAGAACATACAGGGAACAATTAGGGGTGGAGTTATGGTGACGTACTTCGTGGTGCAAGCATTCCAGAAAGGGAAGAAAGGCGTGCTGATCGCGGATGAGCCGAGGCAGGCAAGAGACGAGGGGCACTGCAAAGATCTTGCTGAGCGGTTGTCGGAGGGCGCCTCGGCAGTGGTGGCTTTTTCGCGACGTGGAGACCCTGCATCAGGCGACTGGGAAGACGCAGTTATCCTGGCTCAGTTTGGGCAGTTACCAGATGAGCTTTTAGAAATGTCGAGGTAAGACGATGGGTGAGGACGTTTCGCAGTTCGTCGTCGTGGCCCCAAGCGCTATGGGGAAGGCGGTCGAGTATGCTGAGGCCAGAATACTGGACAGACTGGGCCGATCATTTCCGGAATTCGAGTTCCAGATCGAGGCGTTCGGGCCGTTTGTGGAGCCGGACGAATTCTCGGTCATACCGGTCATGAGCAGGCCGCAGCGAGAAGGGGATGACCCGGAGCGCATCTATATGTGCAAGCCACTGGAGCCCTGGGTCATCCCGGCCATCAAGGAAGTGCTCAAAGAGTTTGAGCTGGGAGTAGGGCTGAATTGATCCTTGCCTAGAGATGGCCCCATTTGCTGGCGATCAGGTGCCTGCCTCGGTTTTGGTTTAGCTCCTTACCGAGGTGGCCGGCCTGCCGAGAAAGCCCCCATATACCGGCAGGTCGGTTCGCTCTCGGGGCGGAACCGTCCTGGTTAAAAAAGAAATAGATTTTCACGTCGAGATATGGAATCCGCAGCGATTCTAGCCCATATTATCGTTAGGCCTTCGCAGCCCGAATACGCTGGCTAGACCAGCCGTGCTCTAGAGCTAGGGCTGCGAGGGACCTGACCTCCCTTTAAAATGCCAGATCGTCAAAAACCGCGCATTTCGTGGTGTTTCGCGGCCCCAGGTGTGCCGGCCGGATGCGCGCATCACATAGTCAGCCAGCGCGCCTTTAGGCGAGGTGTGGGAAACTTGGTTTTGTTTCGCAGCAATGGCACCCATCAGAACATCGGCCATCTGGACCGCGCCGACGTGAGTGGAGTTGACGGGCTCGATGCTGCGGACGCAATTGGGCACGGTTCGATACTTTTTGTAAGCATCCGCACAAAGCTCGTTTCTCATGGCGCAAATGTCGACGGAGTCGTTTCCTGCGTCTAGGCGAATATGGATGTTGCGCCGCCCGCCATAAAATTGGCAAAGCCGATGAAGACATAGCTGATAATACATGCGGTTTACGCTTGTATCTCGGTTCTCGTTCTTCTTGGCTTTGTGGTTGTAGCCACCAAATGGCGATATGATGATGTGCAAGGCCGCTTGGCGTTTGTTGACCAGATCAAATGCGTAGTCCACCAGAGCTTCGTAGGCCGCTCGCTTTGCGCCACCACGGTAAGTCGCCCAATGGAATTCGGACCGTATGCCGCCATCGTCACGTAATTTGGCGATATGATCCTCGATCTCCGCGATCCGATTTCCCGCGATAGCAAAACCCCCTGCCACCATGAAATCCTTGTCACGGCTACTGGCGTCCCCGAAGAAAGTTAAGTGCGGCAGGTCAGGGGACGTCACAAATCCCCCTCCGTAAACCGCTTCCCCTTGAGCGACTTGGGCAGTTCAATTTCAAGCGCCTGGTGCGCCTCCGCCGCGACATTCAACCAAGCCCCCAGCTTCATCGGTATCGGCTCAAGCCCAATCGCATACGCTTCGGTCAAGCTCTCGTCGCAGCCCAGCGCTTCGGCCAGTGTCTCATTGGTCCAGCGTAGGATTTCGAGGCATTGGACATAGCGGTCAGGGGTCATCGCCGCCCCACATATGCACAAACCCTGCCGTCTAGCAGCCTATCGCCCATAATAGACCCCCACTACCCGATGGCAAACCGGCCATTCCTGCCTATACTCTTTAAACTCTTCCGGCGGATTCCATTGTTTTAGGGTCCACTCCTTGTCGGTCCAATTGAGCAGTTGCTTCACCATCGCCTCGTTGTCTGATCCGTCGGGTGGCGTGTGGTAGAGGATTACGTTTGCGCCGCGCGCAGGGGGCAGGTGAGGATTTACTAAGGCTGTATCTCCCTCATTGATCGCAGGAACCATTGAGGTTCCCTTGATCAGCAATCCATAGCCGCCTCTTACGTTTTCAAGTTCAGCCGGACGTTTTACGCGATCGATTTCGTCAAACGTCACGATGACGTGACCGTCCCCGCCCATGGCCGCCGCATAGACGGGCATCGTCCCAGTACCCAGTAGCTCACGGCCCGGAATCAAGGGTGTGGTAGGTCTTGTAGCCACGAGATCAGGCGAGGCGTTCTCTGAATTTGGTTCGTCGCCGGTCAGGAGCCAAGATGCTGTTGTTCCGAGAACGGGGGCAAGCGCATCAATGGTGCGCGAACTCACTCCCGCGTGGATGTCGCCAGCTTGGACTTTGCGGCGCATGTTTCGGATCGCATCAAGCGATAGCCCGGCGTGGCGCGACGCTGCGGTGGCAGACAGTCCGAGTGCCTCTAGGCGAGATTCAATCCGGTCAAGAACGTCTTTTAGCATGGCGCCCATCCTATTTGATGGGTTTTTAAACCGCCATAGGTTAGAATACCGTTGACAATCTCGGTTAAATAACCGATATGGGGGCATGCCTCATGTTTCGCACATCATCGCATTGGCCGATATTTGGCTTGCCGCAACAGATCTCCGTGAGACCACATTGAGCAACCGCCTCTTTGGTGAGAGCAAAAAGCTATCTCTCCTTCGTGGCGGAGCAGATCTCACAACCGGTCGCTATCGGTTGGCGGTGCGGTGGTTCGCTAAAAATTGGCCGGAGGGTGTGGAATGGCCGGAGATCGTACCCGAGCCGAGTAACGCCGCCTGACACGAGTTTAACCGGGTCGGGCAGTCGAAGTGAGAAGCGCGCCAGACCCCAGACATAGGTGAGAAAATGAAACGCGACACAATCGCGACCGGCGAAGCCTTGCCTGATGTTGAAGCGGCAGCCGGTGTTGACGTGACCGATCGGGCTGGCGTGGCGAGCACTGAAACGCTCATCCGTTCGGTCGGTTCATTTGTCACGGCCTGCAACGCGGTCCCATTCGAGGGGCCAGTCACCATTGGTGTGCTCAGCCGCCGCACTCTGGCCAAGGTCTATCTGCGTCGCGCCCTCGACGCCTTTTGCGATGCGCGGGGGATCGAGCGGTTATGAGTGGCCTTTCCAAAACAGAGACCAGTCGGCTTGCTGTCTGTGAGGGCATCATTTCGCGCGGCGTCACCGTCTTCATCGAAGTCGGCAAGGCCCTGACGGAAATTCGCGATGGCAAGCTTTATCGTGCATCCCATAAGACTTTCGAGGCCTACTGCAAGGAGCGGTGGGAGATTGGCCGCTCTCGGGCCTATGACCTTATCGACCAAGCCAAAGTAACTGCATCACTTGAGCAGGCCGGTGTCGATTTGTCCGACGCGTCGGACATTTCTGTTCGCCACGCTCGTGGCCTCAAGGATGATTCCGCCGCCTTAGAGGCCGTTAAGGAGAGGGTCGAGGCCGGCGAACAACCGAACGACGCTATCGGCGCTGTTGTTGAAGCCAAGAGGGCCGCAAAGGCCGAGCAGCAAGCTGAGTACGACCGCCAGCGCGACGAAGCGCGCGAGAACCTTAACGTCGAAGTGAAGGCTTCCGAGGCCCGCAAGGCTGAGCGCTCATTCAATCGTGAACCCTCAAAAGGCGACGACGCTGAGCGCATCGCGTCTCTGCTCTATGAGAACGAGGAGTTGCAGAACATCAATGAGGACCAGAAGGCTGAAATTGATCAGCTTCGGGAAACCCTCACGAAATACGACGACATGGTCGTTGAATATGAGCGCGGTGGCTTCGAGGAAGTTATCGAGGGGCTGCGCGAGCGAATCGGCAACCTCCAGCGCCAGGTCGAGCGCGAGAGCGAGGAAAAAGTTCGGAACCTTCGTTCGGCGGAGTACTGGAAGAAAAAGGCCATCGAGTCTGGCGCAAACGCCGACATCGTCATCGACCTGAAAACGGGTGAGGTGACCCGTGGCTGACGTGGCGACCATTCTTTCCAAAGTGCGGGCGCTGGGCGCGGATATCGTGCTCGACGGCGGCCACATGAAGATCGTCAACCCGCTCAATCTCTCAGATGAACAGCGCACGTGGCTGACGGGCAACTGCGCCTCCATCGAGAACCACCTGCGCACCGTGGAAGCGGATCAGGCCTTTGACGATGGCTCGCCTAAGCCATGGGCCGAGTTCCTTCGGTTTCTGTATGGCGCGCGCCCCGACGGCGTCGACCAATGCGATTGGTCGTGGTTCGTCTCGAAAGCCGATCACGTTGTGCGCGGCGACGTGGAGCCGGCGCCATGAACATGCTGTTTGGCCTCGAACCGCGTGAAATCGACCTCAGGCCCTATCAGGCCGACGCGGTGGAATTGCTCCGCAACGGAATACGCGAGGGCAGGCGGCGCCAGGTGCTCGTCGCTCCCACCGGTGCGGGCAAGACCGAAATGGCGATGAAGATCGTTCAGGAAGCTGAGCGGAAAGGATCGCGCGCCTGGTTCGTCGTCGATCGTGTTGCTCTTATCGATCAGACCAGCGAGCGCTTCGCCTCCTATGGCATTGATCACGGCATTATTCAGGCCGCCCATTTCCTCACGGACTATTCCAAACCCGTTCAGATCGCCAGCGCGCAGACCCTTGCTCGTCGCCAGCTGCGCGAGTTGCCCAGCCTCATCATCTGGGATGAGTGCCACGCGGTCTATAAGTCCATTCTCGATCTGGCGAGCAGGGCAGAGCAGGCCAAGGTCGTCGGCCTCACAGCCACCCCCTTCACGGCTGGGATGGCGGGCCATTGGGACGGGCTGGTCAACAGCACCACCGTCAACAAGCTGCTGGCAGAGGGCTATCTCTCGCCGTTGCGCATCAAGGCATGTGTCAGCCCGGATATGGACGGCGCAAAGAAGAAGTTTACCGGGGAATACGAGGACGAAGAGGCCGGGCAGCGCGGCATTACGATCATCGGCAACGTTGTCGACACCTGGATTGAACAGACTCGCAAGACGTTCGGCGGGCCGGTCAAAACCATCGTCTTTTCGCCGTCGGTCAAACATGGCGAGGAGCTATGCCGTCAGTTTGCCGAGGCTGGGTACAACTTCCAGCAGATCAGTTATCTCGACAAGGACGACGGGGAGCGTCGCGACAAGATCGCTGAGTTCCGCAAGCCCAACAGCGCGATCGATGGACTGGTGTCCTGCGCCGTGCTGACCAAGGGCTTTGACGTTCCAGACGTGCTGTGCGGCATTTCCTGCCGTCCCTATCGTAAGAGTTTTTCCAGCCACATTCAGGAGATGGGCCGCATCATGCGCATCCATCCCGGCAAGGAATTCGGCCTCTGGCTCGATCACTCTGGGAACTGCATTTCCTTCGCCGACGATACGGCATGGCTGTTTGAGTATGGGGTCGACACGCTCTCAACTGCCCAGAAAAAGGACACCGAGGTTCGGGAGCCAACGGAGAAGGTTCGCAAAGAGCGTTTCTGCGGCGAATGCGGGACACAGATGGTCCCGGCGCAGAATGCTTGCCCGGCGTGTGGGTGGGAGCGGCCAGCCCGAGGCGAAATTCAGTATGTTCAGGGCCAGTTGATCGACCTCGATCACGCACCTGCAAAGGCATTCGCTCCTCGAAAAGGGATGCGGGCAGCATGTCTCGACAACCCTCGGAGGGTCTGGAACGCCGCGGTGGTCTATTGCCAGGCGAATAGCCGGAAGGGCGAGGTGGCGGCGCGCAAATGGGCCTATGGGATTTGGCGCGGTATCTATCCCGACAGCACCCTGCCTTTCGGGCTCTACGAAGCTTTCGGCGACGCCAAGACAGTTCGCGAGGACGAATGGGGGCTCATCGAACGTGAGGTCGCCCGCTTCCGGAAATCAAGCCGGAGGCGTGCAGCATGACGCTGGACGAAGCGATTGCCCGCGCCTGTGCATCGGTTGGCATCGTCCCGCCGCGTGGTCGCCAGCCCATGCGCAAATGGATCGCAGCCGATACGCTGGCCAAGAACGGCAAAGGTGATGGCCGGATCATCCTCGATGAGGAACGCGTCACGGCAGTCAATTGGCAGACCGGTGACAAGGCGACGGTCTGGCTTAGGGAAGAGCGCACTGTCGAGGATCGCAAGCGGTACGCCCAGGCACGACGCGCGCAAGACGCCGAGGATCGCAAGAGAGCGGAGCGCGCCGCGGACATAGCTCGTCAAATCATTGCCGCTGCAAGGCCCGGCCCGCATGCCTATCTCGCCCGCAAGGGGTTCCGAGATGAACAGGCTCTGGTCATTGCCAGCAGCGATGTGGCGCGGATAGGGGGCGATTATCTGGTGTCTCCCGGCGCTGGCGAGGCCATCGTTATACCGGCCCGGATCGGCAAGCGGATCACCAGTGTGCAGCTCATCTGGGAAGAGGGGACCAAGAAGTTCCTCTATGGCGGCGAGATGGGCGGTGCGGCGCATCGGATCTCCACCGGTCGCGACACCTGGCTATGCGAAGGCTATGCCACCGCGCTGTCGGTGCGAGCCGCTTTGCAAGGCCTCAACCGGCCCGGCACGATCCTCGTATGCTTTTCCGCGTCTAACGTCACAAGGGTCGCGGGCGCATTGCCCAGACAAGCCAGATGCTTGATCGCCGCCGACAATGACGCGCCGCCCGCCGCTCGCCCAGAGCAGTTTGAAGGCATGGGCGCTGGCGAGTATTTCGCGCGCAAAGCGGGCAGGCCATACGTCATGCCGCCCGAATTGGGCACCGACTTCAACGACTTTCACGTCGATCAGGGCATTTTTGCCGTTCAGCGCTTCCTCATGAAACTGAACCGGGAGGCGCATGTGCCTTAGCGGTGGTCAGGCCGGAAGATGTCACGGCCTCAGCGAGGACGGCGAAAGCTTGAAACGCTTCCGGGATCGGTTTGGTGGACCGCTCGTCGCGCCGGTAACAGCGACACATAGCCTGCACAGAGACCCCAGCGATTGGGGCGGGTAGGGCCGGAAACAGGACGGCCTCCGATACGCAGGGACATCAACACCCACACAGGACGCACCCGGAAATGAGGTGCAGCCTTCCCCTTGTCGCCTGGATGGCTTTGGGAAGGTGCCGCTGCTTAGCGAAGCGCGTGTAGGGCCGACAGGGCAACCCCGGCTCGATCCTCCTACGGACAAGGGAGGAAATCACGTATCCAGGTGTGTAAAGGGCATCCCAGTTCGTGAGCCAGTTACCGCACACTTCGTCCCCGTAGCAGGGCGAAGTGTGCCTTGAACAAACCCGTCCGAAAGCCAACTACGCCCAGCCGAAAGGCCTGAGGGTGATGCAGAGATGGAGACTGATGAGATGAACACTGACAGCGAAATGACTTGTCGCGACCCCGGCCCGCTGCCCGACCTTGATTGGATCGACAAAGGCCTGATTGATGTGGATCCGGCCTATCAGCGCGGGCTCGATGAAAACCGCGTTCTCAAAATCCTTGACTGGTTTTCGTGGAAGAGCTTTGGGGCGCTGGTGCTCGCCAAGGCCGGCGATGGTCGATACCACGCGATTGATGGCCAGCACCGGCTCGAAGCCGCGAAGCGCCACCCCAGCGTCACGCTGGTCCCGTGTACGATCATCGAGACAGATGGAACTGTCGCCGAAGCCGAAACCTTCGTCGCGGTGAATGCAAACCGCAAGAATGTCAGCCCCCTCGAAATGTTCTGGGCGGAACTGGCGGCCAATGACGAGGATGCGCTGACCGTCCGGCAGGTCTGTGAGCGGGCAGGGATCAGGATATTGCGCTATCCCGGCAGCAACGGGAGCTATCGGCCAGGAGAGACTGTCGCGATCGCCCGACTCCGGTCGCTGGTCGGCAGGCACACGGCCATGCGCGCCCGGCAGGTCCTCGAAGTACTCGCCAATGCCGAGCTTGCCCCTGTCACTGGCTTGCAGATCAAGGCCTGCGAGCAACTGATGACCGATCCTGAATATTGCGACCAGATTGAGCCGGAAGCACTGGCGGATGCCATACGCGGCAATGCGGTAATGCTGGACGATGAGGCAGCGGTGTTTGCCGCCACGCACCGCATGCCGAAGTGGAAGGCGCTGGTGTCGGTGTGGTTCAGGAAGACGCGGAAGAAGCGGCGAGCGACATCGTGACAGCCTTGAATGCGGAGCGTCCTTCTGTCAGTAATGAGCCTACTCATCCCGGACCCGGTGAAACTCCGGGTGGCTCTTCCGGCCGCCGATCCGCCGGACACTCAAGATAAAGCTCGTTTCCCGCAGTTCGGCCCGCCCAAGCGGCCCGGACGATCGCTTCGATTGTGTGTTTATGTTCTCGAAAGAAACCATCCGCCGCAACTGGTTCTCCAATATTCGCGCCGATATCCTTGCCGGTATCGTTGTGGCGCTCGCCCTCATCCCCGAGGCCATCGGCTTTTCCATCATCGCGGGGGTCGATCCCCGCGTCGGCCTTTACGCCTCGGTGGTCATCGCCATCGTCATTTCGTTCGCTGGCGGCCGTCCGGCCATGATCTCGGCGGCGACCGCCGCGACGGCGGTGCTGTTTGGGACTCTCGTGCGCGAACATGGCCTGCAATATCTTCTGGCCGCCACCATCCTTGCCGGCGTCATCCAGATCATCGCGGGCTGGCTGCGCATCGGCTATGTTATGCGGTTCGTATCGCGTTCGGTGATGACGGGCTTCGTCAATGCACTCGCCATCCTCATCTTCATGGCGCAATTGCCCGAACTGATCGGGGTGACGTGGGAAACCTACGCGCTGATCGGGGTGGGCCTCGCCATCATCTATCTTTTCCCGAGGCTGACGACCAAAGTGCCTTCACCACTGGTCTGCATCCTTGTCCTGACCGCGCTTGCCCTGATGCTGGGCATCGACATCCGCACGGTTGCCGATCTTGGCGAACTGCCCGACGCGCTGCCGATCCTGCTTTTCCCCGACATTCCGCTCAACCTCGAAACGCTGTGGATCATCCTGCCCACTTCGATCGCCGTGGCCGCCGTGGGCCTTCTGGAAAGTCTTCTCACCGCCTCGATCGTCGACCAGATGACCGACACGAGCAGCGACAAGAACCGGGAAAGCATCGGCCAGGGCATCGCCAATATCGCCAGCGGCATGTTCGGCGGCATGGCCGGGTGCGCGATGATCGGGCAGTCCGTCATCAACGTGAAATCGGGCGGGCGCACGCGGCTTTCAACGTTCACCGCGGGGTCTTTCCTGCTGTTTCTGCTAATAGTGCTCGGCGACCTGGTAGGATTCATTCCCATGCCCGCGCTGGTGGCGATCATGATTATGGTGTCGATCGGCACCTTCAGTTGGACCTCGCTGGCCGATCTCCGCCATCATCCTCGCCGGTCGAGCCTCGTCATGCTGGCAACCGTCATAACCGTCGTCGGCACGCAGAACCTGGCGCTTGGGGTCGGAGTCGGCGTGCTGCTTTCGGGCATCTTCTTTGCCTGGAAGGTCGCGCAGATTTTCCGCGTCACGACTACGCTTTCAGAAGACGGAAAGCATCGGCGCTATCTTGTCGAAGGCCAGATCTTCTTTGCCTCGGCGGATGATTTCCTTTCGGCCTTTGATTTCGGCGAGGCGCTGGAAAGTGTCACAATCGACGTAGGCAAGGCCCATATCTGGGACCTGACCGGCGTCAACGCGATCGATAAGGCCGTCCTCAAATTCCGCAAGGCCGGAACCGAGGTCGAGGTGGTGGGATTGAACGATGCCAGCGCCACCATCATGGACCAGTTGGCCATGCATGATCAGCCTAACGCGATGGAAAAGGTACTTGGACATTAGCGTTGCGCCTAACTGAGCTCTTGACCCTTTAGGTTCTTTGTTCCATATTCGTTCTCTCGCTTCGACTGCCCGGCCTCTCATTCATCCGAGAGGTCGATCTATGTCTAAGCCCCGTTCGGGCCCCAAGACCAAGCCGCTCACCTATGAGCAGGCCGTTGCCGCGCTTCCCGCCGCACAGGCGGAGTTGAGCGCTGGCGTTCACGATCATTCCCCAGAATACCGGAAGTGCGTCGAGCAGCTGAACGAGCTTTATGCCGTCATGGCCCGTGACATGGCCGCGACAGAGCTTGCCCGGCGGCGCTACAACGACCTCGTCGCTATCGTCAACAAAGGCAAGGACGAGCCCAAGAAGGTGATCGCCAGCCGCCTGACGGACGATCCGAGTGTCACCAAGGGACTGCTGGAGGCGGTGGCCAGCGGCGAGGTCGAAACCCAGCACGAGGAACGGAAGTTCACGCCGCACAACATGGTGATTCTGATCGGCGGGCTGGCCCGGGTGAAGTCACGGACTGAGGCTCAGACTCTCGCGGCGATCCGGTATGCCAAGCTGTTCGACCTGTCCCAGATTGGCGGAGCGCGCGCGATCGATTACGAGCAGGTCAAGGTCGATACGTCTGGGCCGCAACAGGATCAGATCACAGTTGCCCAGGATGATGCCCGACGCGAGCTGGCAGACGCGCGGCAGGCCCTCAGCACTCGTGCAGCAGGAATTGTCGACGCGGTAGTAATCGGTGGGGCCTCGGTCCGCAAGTTGGCGGCAAAGCTCGGCCACGGCGGCAGCGGCAAAGCGCGGCGCAAAGCGGAAAAGGAACTGCTCGATGCTATGAGCGTGCTGGTCGAGTTCTTCAAGCTGGACCCGCCGGCCAAATCCCGTACCCACCGTTGGGGTGACGGTAGCAAAGCCGTGATTATCGAAGATGAGAACGGAAACCCTGTTCAAAACGCAGAAGCGGCGTAGGGTGGCCCCTCTGGCCCCCCTTGCGTAGGGGGCCAAATCACCCTATGTTCACGTTATGTTGGTGTTTCGCGCCATTGAACAAGGCTCGCTTCGGCGGGCCTTTTGCGTTTCTACCTCCCACATCGATACGGCAGCCAAACATTCTTATGGCGCTGCCAGGAAGTTCATGACAATAACGCCCAGTTTGGCTGCGAGGAGCAGCTACCTAGAGGGATATATTCTCATGAAAATTCTTAAAATCGGGGCTGTCGCCACGATCTCAGCCATGATGGCCATAGCGCCAGTCGCCGCAAATGATGTTGAGTTCACGTTGGTCAACGATTCCAGCTATATATTGACCTATTTTTACGCGTCTCCCAGCAGTGACGATTCATGGGGCGATGACCTGCTCGATGAAGTCGGAATTCTGGAGCCAGGCTATGAAGGCACCGTGTTTATCGGGGGCGGATCAGACGAGTGCATTTACGACTTCCGGTTCGAGACTGCCGAGGGGCCTGAACTCGAAGTGGCAGAAATCGATATCTGTGAGTTGGAAAGCTACACGCTGGTCGATGAGTGATTTTGCAGCCGCGTCACCTGCTCGGGTGGCGCGGTCTGTTTCTCCAACTGCTTCCGAAATGGAAGTGGTTCGAAAAGCAGGTAGCAAGACCCAGCACGCTACCGTACTCCCGCTGGGTTACTCATCAAAAGGGCACTCCACAAAAGGCTGTCATGGAGGTAGCGTTCGCCTCCGGACGCGGCGTCATTGGCGAAGGAGTGCTTACAGCGTGAATGTTCATCCTTATATCCGGATCGGAGTTCTTTTTCTGGGCCTGAGTGTCATCTGGCTCTTTATGATGTTGGCCACTGGGAACCATCAGTATTCGCTGAGTAGGCACGTCTTAAACGCCGCATTAGCCAGTGCCCTCACAGTCCCATTGATCGCCCTTTTGCGTAGTCGTCTGGACAGAGGCACCCTTGCGGGACTGGGCTTGCCGTTTTCTTCAGCAGCAATCAGACCATTGATAGTTGGTGCAGTAGCATTTGTCCTGCCGTCGCTCACCGGAATTGCAATTGTTTTGATTTTGGGGTGGTCAAGCATCGTGCCGCAATTCCCGATGGCCGAGATCATCGCATTCGTTCCACTACTTATCATCTTGGTGTTTTTCTTTGAGGCGCTGCCGGAAGAGCTGGCGTTTCGCGGCTATATCTACGCAGCCTTGGCTGAACGTCATTCCCGCATAGTTTCCATTATCGTTCAGTCTGCACTGTTCGCGTGTTGGGGAGCGGCATTATGGACTATCTCAACAGGAACTGTCGCTTTGGATCGCTTCGTTATGTTCGCCGCGGTTGCTTTCGTGCTCGGCCTGGTGAGGGTGATGACTGGTTCGGTATGGGCTTGTGTCGGCCTTCACACGGCGTGGCAGACAACGGCACAGTTGATCCTGCATGCGAATAGGGGGCACTTCGCTGTAGATGGCGCTGAGATGCTGCAAATGATTGCGTTCGGCGTGGTCCCATTCTCACTAGTTGCGCTCATCGTGGGGCTGTTATATCGCGCGCCAGTCGGCTGGCTCCAAGTGGAGGGTACGGTGGGCAGAGCGTAGCATATCGGGCCGATCTCACTGGCCAACAACAGGGGAACGCCCAATGCCCCGCAAGCCACCATCCCGCAAGCCCGCCGCCCAACTGAGCAGTCCAGCAGCGAGCAAGTAAGGCAGGAGTATCATGGCCCGCCTCAAGACCATCAAGCCCATGGTGGCAACACTCAAGCCTCAGCTCACTGCCGCCGTCCAGCACGAGACTCCACGCCTCCGAGGCAGGGCAGGGGTAAAGCAGCGTCACCGCCGCATGCTCCGCACCAACTACATGTGCGAGCTCTGCCAAGCCAAAGGCATCATCACCGTCGCCACCGTAGTGGATCACATAGTCCCCCTTGCCCTTGGTGGCACAGACGATGACAGCAACACCCGCAACCTTTGCGATGAACACCACCGCATCGTCACTGCCGAGCAGTTCGGGCGAGAGGTCAGGCCGACACCGGACCGCTATCGCCGCCGCTGACCCTGGGGGGGGGTATTCGAAAGTTCAAAAACCGGGCCGAGCGGACACCCGCGCCCCCCTCACGCAGAGATTTTTTCCTCCCTCAGATTACGCAGTGCGTACCAAGTGCGAACTGGAAGTCATGACGAACAAGAAACAGCCGATCGATTGGGCCGCCATCGAGAAGGACTATCGCGGCACAACCCGCAGTATCCGGGAGATTGCGGCGTGGTTCTCGATCACCGAAGGCGCGATCCGCAAACGCGCGAAAAAGCATGGCTGGGTACGCGAAGCGGTCGAAGCCAGTACGCAGGCGGAAACCGTGGAGCCGGTGCGTATTCCCCGGCCCATCGCCGATGTGCCCAAGGTCGAGGAAGTCATCGGGCGCGGGCGCAACCTGGCCGATCGGCTGCTCGATGAACTGACAGCCGAAACGATGCACCTGGGCGAGCTTGAGGCCATCATCATGATGAACGAAGTCGACCCTGACCGGGTGGCAGCGCTCAAGCAGGCGGTGAGCTTGCCGGTACGCGCCAAGACGCTTCAGACCATCGCGCTGGCGCTCAAGACGATGGGCGAGACGGCGGACGGAGGCCGGAGCGGTAAGAAGGCAGCACGTCAGGCCCGGGCAGAAGGCGCGGCTGGCGGGGGCAGTAAGTTCGCCGCACCGAGTGCTCCCAAGCTTGTGGTCGACAATAAGCGATGATCTGGAGCACGGCCTGCCCGGATTGGGCGGAACGGATTGTTGCCGGTCATTCCCTGATCCCGAGCAAACCGCTGTTCCCGAGCGAGGCGCAGGCGGCGCTGGACGTGTTCAAGGCGCTGCGCATTGTCGACGCACCCGGCAGACCGACGTTTGGCGAGGCGGGCGGGCAGTGGGTCTTTGATTTCGTTGAGGCGGTGTTCGGGGCCTATGACGCGGACAGCGGTCAGAGGCTGATCAGCGAGTTCTTCCTGTGCGTTGCCAAGAAGAACGGCAAGTCGACCATCGCCGCCGGGATCATGCTCACGGCGCTGATCCGCAACTGGCGGGACTCGAACGAACTGATCATCGTCGCGCCGACCATCAAGGCGGCAGACAACTCGTTCAAGCCCGCTGCCGACATGGTGCGGGCTGATCCCGAACTGAACGCGGCCGAGGAAGGGTTCCTGCACATTCAGGATCACCTTCGGACCATCACGCATTTGAAGACGGGCGCAACACTACGGGTGCTGGCGGCAGATACCGGGACGGTGGCGGGCAACAAATCTGCCTTCGTGCTGGTCGACGAGCTTTGGGAGTTCGGCTCGAAGAAGGGCGCCGACGCGATGATGCGCGAGGCGGCGGGCGGGCGGGTGGCGCGCCCCGAAGGGTTCCTGATCTCGATCACGACGCAAAGCGATGCGCCGCCGGCGGGGGTGTTCAAGGACAAGCTCGACTATGCCCGCCAGGTTCGGGACGGCGAGATCGAGGACAAGAAGTTCCTGCCGGTGATCTATGAATTTCCGCAGGCCATGATCGACAGTGAGGCTTATGCCAAGCCGGAGAACTTTTTCATCACGAACCCCTATATCGGCCATACCGAATGGGGGCGGGAGTGGATCGCGGACGAGCTCGACAAGGAGCGGGCCAAGGGGCCGGAGACGCGCAACGTCTTCCTTGCCAAGCACCTCAACATCGAGATTGGGATGAACCTGCGCGCCAATCGCTGGCCCGGCGCGGATTTCTGGCCGGTGCGGGCTGATCGGGCGATCACCTATGAGGCGCTGCTCGATGAGTGCGAGGTGATCGTGCCCGGACTCGACGGTGGCGGGCTCGATGACCTGTTCGGCCTGACATTGCTGGGGCGTCACAAGGCAACGCGTGACTGGTGGGCTTGGTCCAAGGCCTGGGCGCATCAGGGTGTGCTGGAGCGGCGGAAGTCGATCGCGCCACGGCTGCGGGATTTCGAGCAGGCTGGAGAACTGATCATCGTCGATGACGAGTTGGAGGACATTTCCTCGATCATCGAAATCATCGCCGAGATCAAGCAGCGCGGAAAGCTCGGGCCGGTGGCGGTTGACCCGGCAGGGCTGGGCGAATTGCTCGAAGCGCTCGATGAAATCGGCGTCACCCAGGAGGATGGGCTGCTGATCGGCGCGCCGCAGGGCTTTGGCATGATGAACGCGATCAAGACGGCGGAGCGCAAGCTGGCCAATGGAACGCTGCGCCATGCCGGTCAGGACCTGATGGCGTGGTGCGTGAGTAACCTCAAGATCGAGCCGACCGCAACGGCAATCCGGGCGACCAAACAGAACGCGGGTGACGCCAAGATCGACCCGGCCATGGCGCTGTTCAACGCGGTGACTGTGATGATGCGCAATCCGGAGGCCAAGCAGTCCGGACACCTTGACGATTATCTTCGAAGCCTTGCGGAGACGGCATGAACCTGTTGCAGAAAATGCTGGCTCCGTTCCTTGCCAAGTCGGCAGTGTCGGACCCGCCGCCGCGTATGTTGTCGCTGACGGAGCCGCGCGGCTGGGGCATCGAGCCGTCGTTTTCGGGGGAGAGTGTCGGGGCGCAGGATGTTCTGGCGCTCTCGACCGCCTGGGCTTGCGTGAACCTGATCGCTGGGACCATCGGCGCGTTGCCGCTGATGATCTATCGCTCCGACGAAAACGGCGGGCGCACGGTCGCGCGGGATCACGCGCTCTATCGCATTTTGCACGACAGCCCGAACGCGCATCAGACGGCGCTCGACTTTCTGGAGTTCGTGTCGGCCAGCCTTGAGCTGCAAGGCAATGGGATCGCCCGCAAGCTTCGGAACGGGCAGCGCGAGATTGTCGGGCTGGCACCTGTTCCTTGGGACGTGGTCACAGTCACGCGGCAGTCTACCGGACGCTTGCGCTACAGCTGGACCGAGAATGGCCAGCGCTTCGAGCTTGATCAGGATGACGTGCTGCATATCCGCGGGTTCGGTGGCGGGCCGCTCGGGGGCCTATCCACGCTCACCTATGGCCGTCAGACGTTCGGACTGGCCAAGGCAATTGAGAAATCGGCAGGCGGGACTTTTGCCAACGGCATGCGCCCCAGCGTGGTCCTCGCCTACAAGGAATGGCTGACGCCCGAACAGCGCGACCTTGTTGAAGGCAAGCTTGAGGAAAAATATGTCGGCGCGATCAATGCCGGTCGGCCTTTCATCGTCGAGGGCGGTCAGACAGTAACGCCGCTGTCGATGAACCCGGAAGACGCCCAGATGCTGCAATCGCGGGGCTTTTCGGTCGAGGAAGTCTGCCGGTTCTTTGGGGTGCCACCGTTCATGGTGGGGCACACCGAGAAATCGACCAGTTGGGGCACCGGCCTTGAGCAGCAAACGCTGGGTTTCCAGAAGTTTACCCTGCGCCGCCGTCTCGCCCGGATCGAGCAGGCGATGCGCAAGCAGCTCCTGACGGCGGAAGACCGGGCGGCAGGGATTACAATCGAGTTCAGCATTGAGGGGCTGCTGCGGGGCGACAGCGCGGCGCGCGCTGCGTTCTACCAGCGCATGAGCCAGATGGGCGCGATGACGATCAACGAAATTCGCCAGCTGGAAAATCTGCCGCCGGTCGAAGGTGGGGACATTCCGCGTATGCAGATGCAGAACGTGCCGATCACCGAAGCCGGCAAAGAAGGAGCCGACAATGCTCAGGTTTAAGGATGCCACGATCGATCTGACCCGCACCGCGCCTGTCCTCGACATTAAGGAGCTGCGGGATACGGGCGAATTCGAAGGTTATGGCTCGACGTTCGGCGGAGAGCCGGACAGTTATGGCGACGTGATTGCGTCCGGTGCCTTTAAGGACAGCCTTGCCGAGCACCAGGCCAACGGAACGATGCCCAAGCTGTTCTGGCAGCACAACCGAGACGAACCGATCGGCAAGTGGGTGGAGGCGAAAGAAGACGCGAAGGGCCTCTATCTCAAGGGCAAGCTCAACATGGGCGTCCAGCGAGCCCGCGAGGCCTATGAGCTGCTCAAAGAGGGCGATATCGACGGCCTCTCGATCGGGTATCGCATCAAGGCCTATTCCGTCGATACCGACACCGGTGTCTGGACGCTGGAAAAGCTCGACCTCAAAGAGGTGTCGATTGTTTCGATCGGCGCAAACGATCGGGCGACCATCTCCAGCGTTAAGGCGGCAAAGGCCGCATACGAACTCACGGACAAGCTCAAGGCCGGGGACCGGCTGACCGAGCGGGAATTCGAGACATGGCTCAAGGGATTGGGCTTCTCGAATTCGCAGGCGGAGCGTACCGCGCGCATCCACCTGAAAGGGCAGGGGGAACCTGCCGGTGCGGAAGATGAACGCCTCGCATTAATGCGGGCAATCCTGGGTCGCTAGACCCTTCCCATACATTATCGGAGGTTCCCATGTCGGAACAGAAAACCCGCGAAGAGCTCGCGGAAGAGATCAAGGCTGCCCAGTCCAAGATCGTCAAAGAAGAGGTCGACAAAGTCCGCGGTGAGTTTGAAGACTTCATCGGCAAGTCGGCCAAGGACGGAAAGCTGTCCGAGACCATCAAGGGCGATATCGACCAGGCGCTGACCAAACTCAACGCTACCCTCGATGAAAAGTTTGCCGATATCGATCAGCAGTTCGCTGCCGGGGGCGGCGGGAGCGACGATGAGTTCAAATCGTTCGGTGACCAGTTCATCGAAGACGAGCGCGTCAAATCTTTCCTGTCTGGTGATCCGTCCAGCGGCAAGATCGATATGCGTTTCAAGGCAACGATCACCAGCGCCACCACCAACGCTGCGGGCTCCGCGGGGGCCGGGGTTGAGACCACCCGCCTGCCGGGCATCCTTGAGCTGCCCCAGCGCCGCCTGACTGTGCGTGATCTGATCTCGCCTGGCCGGATGGACGGCAACTCGCTCGAATATGTGCGCGAAACCGGGTTCACCAACAACGCCGCTGGCGTCGCGGAAGGCGCGGCCAAGCCGTCGTCCGATCTCCAGTTCGATCTGGTGACCACCTCGGCCAAGGTGATCGCGCACTGGATGAAGGCATCCAAGCAGATCCTTTCGGACTTCTCCCAGCTCCGCTCGATCATCGACCAGCGCCTGATGTACGGGCTGGCCTATGTTGAGGAGGATCAGCTGCTCAATGGTGATGGCACTGGTCAGAACCTGCACGGCATCCTGCCCCAGGCAACGGCCTTTGCGATCCCCACCGGTGCAGTTGCCCCGGCACCGATGACGTCAATCGACACGCTGCGGCTGGCCATGCTGCAGGCCGCTCTGGCTGAATATCCGGCCACCGGCCACGTGCTCAACCCGATCGACTGGGCCAATATCGAGCTGACCAAGGACAACGAAGGCCGTTACATCATCGGCAATCCACAGGGTACGGCGCAGCCGAACATGTGGGGTCTGCCGGTCGTGGCCACTCAGGCCATGGATGTCGGCACGTTCCTCACCGGTGCGTTCCGTCTCGGTGCCCAGCTGTTCGACCGCTGGGATGCGCGTGTTGAGGTCGGCTACGTCAATGATGACTTCACCCGTAACCTTGTGACGATCCTCGCAGAGGAACGCCTTGCGCTGGCTCTGTACCGTCCCGAAGCCTTCATCACCGGACCCATTAATCCGGCAGTTGAAGCGCCCGGTGGCGGCGACTGATCTCGTTCGGCTCATCAAGGAGGGCGGTTTGCGCCGCCCTCTCTATGAACCGAAAGGAGCTCCCCCATGAAATACGACGTTCTGCGCCAGCACATTGGCGACAAGCGCTATGCCAAGGGCGACGTGCGCGAGGCCGAGCCCCGCGACGTGGCGCACCTGATTAAGGCCGGCATCCTTGCCGAGCAGAAGACCAAGAAAGAACCCGCGCCCAAAAACAAGGCCGAGCCTGCCCCGAAAAACAAGGCTGACGCCAAGAAGGATTGATCATGGCTGATATCGTCATCAAGAGCCTGGGGCCGCTGTGGGAGCTCGAAGAGGTTAAGCTGCACCTCCGCGTCGATGATGACGATGAGGATGACCTGATCAAAGCCTATATGGCGGCGGCTGAAAAGGCGCTGCTGCGGTTCTGCAACCTGTCACTGGTCCCGTTCGGGCAAGAGGCGGTATTCAAGGCGGCAGGGTTCATCACCGTGAGCGCCTTCTATGATAACCGGCTTATGACCGGTAGCGAGGACGGCATTCCTTCCGCCGCTCGTGCGCTTGTCTGGCCCTATCGCTGGTTGCCGATCTGATGGCGCGCAAGATCGACGCCGGGAGCCTCGACCGCCGCATTGCCCTCGAGCGCTACGGCGTCACCCGAGACGAATGGAACAACCCGATTGAAGGCTGGGCTGAACTGGCAAAGGTCTGGGCAGAAAAGCGGGATGTCAGCGATACCGAGCGGTTGCGTGGCGCTGAGGTTGGCTCGACGCTCACCACGCGGTTCGTGATCCGGTGGAACAAGAAGGTCACTGACCTCAACACCAAAGATCGGCTGACCTGTGACGGGCTGATTTACGGCGTCGTCGGCGTCAAGGAGCTTGGGCGGCGCGAGTATATCGAGATCACGGCGGCGGCGCGGTCCGACCTGTTCAATCTGACGCCCGCACCGGAGCCCGGGCCATGAAGCCGGTGAGGGTGAAAATTGAAGGCCTGCGCGAGGTCGATGCCGCCCTGCAGGAACTAAAATTGCGCACAGCGAGAAACATTACGCGCAAGGCTCTCAATGACGGTGGCGAGATCATTGCCCAGGATATGCGAGCCCGAGCTCCGGTCGATGAAGGTAACCTTCGGGAAAGCATTTCCGTTTCTGGAACGCTCTCACGGCGCCAGAGGGGCTTACATCGAAAGCGATCTGACCAAGAGCGCTTTGTCGGCCCGGACAATCGGCCAGCGGCTCATCTGCGTGAATTCGGTGGCGATGGCTATCCGCCGCACCCGTATGCCCGCCCGGCCTTCGACAGCAAGAAAGAGGGAGCGCTCAAGCGAATCACAGACCGCCTCATGGTCGACGTTGAGCAAGCCGTCCAACGTGCCAAGGCGAGGGGGAACGCCAAATGATCGACCTTGAGGATAGGCTCGCTGCCCTGCTGCTATCCGATCCCGCCATCAAGGCGCTCGTCGGAAATAACTGCGACTGGAACCGTTCATCTCAAGGGGTTACAGGGCCGCGCATCATCATGTTCCTGATTTCGGCGCCGGTCGTCTACCGCATGAATGGGCCGGTCAAGCACTTCATGACCCGCGTGCAGATCGACTGCCGCGCCGAGACGGACATGCAGTCACGCGATCTCGGCAAGGCCGTGGACGAGTTCATCAGCGGCTACAAAGGCACGTTCGGCGGCGTCTTTATCGACGGCGTGTTCCGCGACGGCAAGCAGAGCGCCACAGAGCGCGACAGTAACTCGGGCAACGCCGCATTGCAGTGGTTCGCCCGCAAGCTCGACTACCGCTTCTATTGGGCACCTGCCCAGCCATAGCCCGCTAACCCCGCGCCCTGGGCTGGCGCACCTTCACATCATTGGAGATAGCAATGACTGACGCCTCTTTGGGGTATGGCAGCACATACCGTATTTGGGATTCGGAAGCTGGGACACCCGGTCTGGTGGAGATCAGCGAAGTTTTCAACATCACGCCTCCGGGCGGGACTGCTGATCGCGTCGACGCCACGCATATGAAATCTCCCGGCCGTCGTCGCGAGTACATCGCCGGGCTGATCGACAGCGGTGAGGCATCGTTCGAGATCAACTATGTGCCGGGCAGCGACACCGATATTCTGCTGCGTCGCCTCAGCGCGTCAGGCGAGATCGTTGAGCATCAGATCGAATTCCCGAATGGTGTAACTGTCACCTATGACGCGGCCATCACCGGGTACGAGAAGAATGTGCCGCTCGATGATCGCATGACGGCCACCCTCACGATCGCGCCCTCGGGCGAGGAAGTCTGGGATGATGGAGACGAGAGCTAATGGCTGTCCCGATGAAAGCTGAGCACATCGTCAAGGTCGAGGCTGGCGAGTTTACGCTGGCCTACAACCTCCGCGCTTGCGCCATGATCGAGGGCCAGTTCCCCGGTCGCGGGCTGCAATCCATTCTCAACGATCTTTCCGGCGACGACCCCAAGATGGGCACGCTAGAGGTCGTGATCTGGGCGGGGCTCACCAAGCACCATGCGATCAGTCGTGATGAGGCTGGCGAATTGGTCCAGCTGAACGAGATTGGCGAATGGGTGCAGGCCATCGGCGCGGCGATGGGGGGCGGGCAGGCCGATAAGGTTGACCGCCCTCAGAAGGCAGCGAAGGCCCGGTAAGCTGGCCATCGCTGCTTGAGGCATGGATTGAGGCAGAACAACCCCGCGCTGACTTCTGGGATGCCTCGTTCCTCGAATACAATTCGGTCATTGCCGGAGCATCCAAGCGCAATCAGCGCAGGCGGGAAAGCGAACTATCAGCGGCCTGGCATGTAGCAGCTCTGCAAAGGGCAAAGCGCATGCCGAACCACGACAAGGTGGTGAAGGGCAGCGGGCGGCGCGAACGCGATATGTCTCCCGATCAGCTTGAGGCTCAGGTTCGGGGTTGGTTCAAGCGACGACGGCGGAAGGCTGCAAAGGAGGCGTGAGCTATTGCAGGCTCAAGAAGGCCTCCTCTTGCAGCCCAAAGCAATAGTTCACCATGCTCCAATCAGTTGTTCCGTCCGCGCTTGACCAGTCTTCCTGACATTTTGCGGCGGATCGTTGAAGCGGGCTGTCGTCATTCAGAGCATCTAGGCTGGCCGTGAAGTCGTTGTGGCCATCTGTTTGCAGATCGATGCAGTAGCGTTGCATCGCAAAGTCACCCTCCCATTCCGCCTCGCAAAGCGAACGGATGCCCTGATCAATTTCGTCATTAGCGACGGACAGGGACGGGGTGGCCACGAGAGAAATAGCAACAGCGGCCAGTGCGGCTTTCAATTTCATCTAGGCATCCTCCAGTTTTCGCAAAGGTAGCACGCTCATGAGCGCAGTTGTAGGCGCGGTACGTGTCATTTTGGGGCTCGACTCCGCTGCCTTTACCAAGGGCATGTCGGACGCTCAACGGCATCTCCAAAACGCTGGAAAGCAGATGCAGGCTATTGGCCGGCAAATGTCTGTCCGCGTCACCGCTCCCATTGTCGGGTTCGGTGCGCTCACCCTTCGGGCCGCCGGTAATTTCGAAGCAGCAATGAACCAGGTCTCCGCCGTTTCCGGTGCGACCGGAGACGAGATGCAGGCGCTCTCGGATCAGGCTCGCCAGCTCGGCGCCACCACACAATACACTGCCGCACAAGCTGGCGATGCTATGGGCTTTCTAGCCATGGCTGGCATGGAGGCGATCGACATCCTCGATGCCATGCCGGACACTCTCCAGCTCGCCGCCGCTGCCCAGCTCGACATGGCGCGCGCTGCGGACATCGTGACCAACATCCTTGCTGGCTACAACATGGATGTCGAACAGCTTGGCCGCGCGACCGATGTTCTGGTCAAGTCGTTCACCTCCGCAAATACCGACTTGTCCGACCTTGCCGAGGCCATGAAATACGCTGGCCCCGTCGCCCAAGCAGCGGGCGTCCAGTTTGAGGAAACGGCGGCGGCGCTGTCTCTCATGGGTAACGCTGGTATTCAGGGGTCCATGGCGGGCACGTCGCTGCGAGGCGCAATCTCTCGCATCCTTAACCCCACCTCGGCGATGGCCGACGCCATGAGAGAGGCCGGACTCTCCTTTACCGATGCGCAAGGACGCCTTCTACCGCTCGCTGATATCATTGAGGAACTTGAGCCGCACGCCGACAATGCTGGGCTGTTCATGCAACTATTCGGCCAGCGTGCGGGTCCGGCAATGGCTGCGCTGGTCACGCAGGGTTCGGACGCCGTTCGTGAACTGACGGGCGAACTGGAGAATAGCGTAGGTACGGCAGCGGAAGTGGCCGCTGTTCAGATGCAGGGTTTCAACGGCGCGATGCGTCAGCTGGCAGCGGCCTTTGAGGCCCTTCAGTTGGCCATTGCCGACGCTGGTCTATTGCAGTGGGCATCGGATGCGGCAAACGCACTGGCCGGGTTTCTGCAAGAGTTATCGCAGACCAATCCTGAAATGCTACGTATGGGCACTATCGTCGCGGGCGTTGCTGCCGCCATCGGCCCGCTGCTGGTGGTTCTCGGAACACTGGCTACAGCCGTGGCTGCTGTTAGCGCCCCTGTGGCGCTGGTGATCGTTGGTATCGCGGCGCTGACCGCTGCGATTATCGCGTTCTGGCCGGAGATTTCGCATCTTGCCTCGGTCGTTGCTGAGTTCGTGTCGGGAGCTTGGCAATCCTTTGTGGACGCCATGGACAGCTTCGGTACTCATCTGGAGGCTGTCCGCCAAGATATCCGGGCCTTCGCGGCTCAAATTCCCGAGTTCTTTGCAGAGCTTCCAGGGCGCATGCTCCAGATCGGTGTCGATATCATCCAGGGGCTGTGGAACGGCATTCAGTCGAAGTGGGGCGAGTTCACTGGGTGGGCCTCGGGGCTCGGTGATCAAGTCGCCGGCTTCTTCACCAATCCCCTGCAAATCTTCTCCCCCTCTCGCGTCATGCACGGCGTCGGCGTCAACGTCATGGAGGGGCTGCAGAACGGCATGGACAGCATGTCCAGCCAGGTAGAGCAGACCGCCAAGAATATCGCAGACGTGGTCACGCGCGCGTTCCAAGGCCTGATCAGTGGCTCAATGACCGTGGGCGAGGCGATATCCTCCGTCATGCAGCAGCTCGGTCAGATGTTCCTCACCCAAGGTTTCCAGGCACTATTTGGGCTTGGCGGCGGCGGTGGCGGCATCGGCGGCCTGTTCTCCGGTATCGGCAATATTCTCGGCTTTGCGCGGGGCGGCACCATCATGCCGGGAGGCGCGGGCGGCATCGACAGCCAGCTGGTGATGTTCCGCAAGTCGCCCAACGAGCGGGTAGACATCACCAAGCCGGGGCAGACGCTGACCAGCGGGGATAGCGGGCCCAGTGAGCTCAACTTCAACATCACGGTGAGCGGTGCGCGCGGCAACTCCGAAGTCCGCCAGATGGTCGAGGAAGGCATGGACAGTGCGTTGCAGACTGTCCGCCAGCACCTGCCTGACTGGGTTGCCAATCCCCGCGTCAAATTCGTGTAGGTGACCAATGGCTTGGGAATATCCTCTTTCGCTCGCAGACTTTTATGACAGGCTGCGAGTGGCCATCGGTTCGCCTAACTGGCAGCTGATGCGCAACGACCAGACTTCGGGGCTCGGGAGCGGCCAGCCCCTATCTGCTGAGCTAGCCTCGCCCCTTTGGACACTGCCGGTACAGCTTGTGAGCATGGGAAATGACGAGGCCGATCACATCCTCGCGATGCTGGAAATGCTGTGCCATCCGGGCCGAAAGTTCTATTTCTCGAACCCCAAGCGCGAATATCCGGCGGCTGACCCATCGGGCGCCACGCTCGGCGCCGCGACGCCGACGCTGCACACCATCGCGGCGAACAATCGGCAATTGCGCATCACCGGCTTGCCGAATGGCTACCGGCTCACTGTGGGCGACATGCTGGCGTTTGACTATGGCCCATCCGGGCAGAAGCGTAGAGCCCTGCACCGGGTCACCGAAACGGTCAGTGCTCTATCGAGTGGCGTGACGCCGACCTTTGAGGTGTTCCCCCATATCCGAGCTGGTGCGCTCGTTGGCGATCCGGTGTTCTTGGCCAAGCCCGCGATCCTCGCGAGTGTTATGCCGGGCTCCTTCAACCCCGGAACCGCAGACACAGTGAATACTCACGGTGTCGCCTTCGATATCATTCAACGGTTGATCTGATCCCATGCGTACTGCTGATCCCAATGTCGTCGCTCTCTTGCAGGGCGCGGATACGCTCGGCCTGATTGAGGCTGATCTGGTCGTCTGGCACGTGAAAACCTTTGCCGGCGCTCCGGTACCGTTCGCGTTTTGGTCCGAGCACGATACCGTCACGGCGACCGTCACTTCGCCGTTTACCGGCAACCCGGCCAGCCATCCGTTTGTAGGCGCTGGGGCGATCCTCGACGTGGGCGAGACGCCCCGCACGTCGGATTTATCCATCCGGCGCAAGTCGATCACTCTGTCAGCGGTCCATGAAACCGTGCTGAACATGTGGACAGGGCACGACATGCGCCTGGCCCAAGTCGCCGTGTATCAGGCGCTGTTTGATCCCGAGACGCGCAACATGGCCAGCGCGCTACTGGAGTTCGTTGGGGAACTCAACGGGGCACCTAAAGAGGTGCCGGCAGCGGGCGGGCAGGGCGGCATCCGGTTCGACCTGGTGTCGGACACGCGGCAACTGACTCGAACCAATCCGGCCAAGCGATCTGATGCTCACCAGCGCACCCGGCAGAACGATGGCTTCCACAAATACATCGGCGTATCCGGCGCCTGGCCCATCCCATGGGGGCAGAAGTCCGAGGGCGGATCGCAATCAGCGATCAAGCAGATCGTGGACATGAAGTTGGGTGGCAAGTGATGCGACACGAAGACTGGCGCAAGCGCCTCGGGGCCTATGTCTCGGAAGTGCGCGCCACCCCGTTTGCCTTTGGCACACATGATTGCTGGCTGTTTGTGACAGGCGCGGTCGAAGCCATGACCGGGACAGATCACGCCGCCAAGCATCGTGGTCGCTACAAGACGGCCCGCGGCGCTATCGGGCGTGTGCTCAAGCCCATTGAGGCAAAGGATATGGGCGGCGTGGCCTCCCATTACTTCGAGCCGACTGAGCCCGCCTTTGCCCAGATCGGTGACATCATGGCCATCCCGACCGACGATGTGTTTGGCTATTCGCTGGGCATCCTCAATGGCGAGCAGGTGCTTGTCGTAACGGCCACCGGGATCGGCGTGCGCGACCGGGCCGACGCCACCAGAGCTTTCAGGGTATAGACGATGCCGTTTCTTGTTGCACCGATCGCCGGGCTTCTCGGCGGCGGCATTGCTGCGCAATTGCTGGTCGGCACGGCCCTCTATGTCGGGGGCACGCTGCTCTCGCAGGCACTGGCGCCCAAGCCGCCGAAGCAAAAGGACCCCGGCGTCTCCCTTTCCATGCAGATGGGGGGCGACAGCCCGCTGTCGTTCTTTGTCGGCACTTCGGCCACGGCTGGTCACCGCGTCTATGCCGGAACATGGGGCACGGATGGCGAAACCCCGAACGCCTATTTTGTTGACGTACTGGAGTTGGCGAACGCGCCGCTCGACGGGCTGAACAACATCTATGTGAATGGAGAGTTGGCAACGGTTCGTTGGGGCGAGCCGCACAGCCAGTACGGCTATCCGATCAATCAGGGGCGCAAGAGCGGCAAGGACCACCTCTGGGTGAAGTTCCATGACGGCCGCCAGACTGCGCCCGACGCCTATCTGCGCTCCAAATTCGGCAATCATGCCGAGCGTCCCTATGGCGCCGACATGGTAGGGCGCGGCACAGCCTATGCCATCGTCACCACGCGCTACAACCGGGAGCTCTGGCAAAACGGCGCGCCCTCGATGCTGTTTGAGGTGCGCGGGCTGCGGCTCTACGATATCCGCAAGGACAGCAGTGCAGGCGGTGTTGGCACACATCGTCGTGACAATCCGTCCACGTGGGAGTGGACCGACAACCCGTATGTGATCGCCTACAATGCGGCCTTCATGGGTGTCTATGTCGGCTCGGAATGGTTGTGGGGGCTGCAAGGCTTGCCCGCACTGCGTCTGCCCACCTCGGCGTGGATTGCGGCCATGAACGAGTCCGACCGCGCAATGGCGGCGTGGGGCAACCAAAAGCAGTTCACTATCGGCGGCGAGATCACCGTTGATATGGAGCCTGCCGCAGTTCTCGAAGAGATCGCTAAGTCGTCCATGGGGCGGTTCATCGAAAGCGCTGGAACGTACAAACCGCGCTGTGGCGCGCCGGGTGCTGCCGTGTGGAGCTTTGGCGAAGGTGAGTTGCTGATAACCGATCCGCGTAGCTTCACGCCTTTCCCCGGCCTCGAGGCCACGCACAACACCATCGAGGCGACCTATTCCGAGCCCGGCGAGGCGTGGGGCAACAAGGCCGCTCCGGTTCAGTCTGATCCCGCCTATATCGTGGCGGACGGCAACAGGCGGTTGGCGGCTGATCTGGCGTTGCCGATGGTCAACCGCAACGAGCAGGCGCAGCGGCTGGCCTACAGCTATCTGGAAGATGGCCGGCGCTTCCGCACGTTGCAGGGCTCATTCCACCCGATCACGTGGCTGCTCGAACCGGGCGATGTGATCGAGGGCACGCTTCTCGGCGAGGGGTATTCCGGCAAGTCGTTCGAGATCCTCGAAATGTCGGGCCGCCGGACTTTTGTCCAGACCATGACGCTGCGAGAGATCGATCCGGCTGACTTTGACCCGCCGTCAAGTGCCCGACAGGACTGGTCCGTTGGGCCGATCCAGACGATTTATCCGCCAGCGCAGGTGGTGACCGGCTGGGCGGTCTCACCTTACGAGCACATCGACAGCCAGAATCGTGCAAGGCGACCCGGCATCCAGTGTTTCTATCAAGGCGGTATGGATGACATCCGGGACATCAAGGTCATGATCCGGCGGTCGGGCGAAACCAGTCCGTTCTTCTCGCAGCCATACCCATACGATGCCGATAACCTGATCCCATCGGTTATCATCGTGGGCGATTTAATCCTGGGTAATGAGCCCTATGAGGTCGCTTCGATTTTCGTCCCGTACTCCGCGCGCGATATGGAGATGTCGGACTGGCTGGCTGTTACGACGCCGGATATCAGGCTCTCCTCGATCGATATTCAGATCGAGGAGATAATCGAAGCGACCGCTGAACTGTCCGACTGGGCCACCCGTGAAACCCGAGAGACAATCGAACGCCTTCGCAGCAATGTCATGGATGACGGGCTTGGGGCCAGTAACGCCTATGCAGACCGGCAGAAAATCCGTCGCGAGCTTGTCAGCATCACCGGCCAGAGCCGCGCGGAGTGGCAAGAGGATATCCTCGTCGCCACCGGGCCAGAGAGCGCCATTGCACTGCGGATTGAGGAGCTGCGGACAGAGGTGTTCGACCCCGTTAGCGGTCTCCCGGCGACCAACGAGGCCGTGAACCTTCTGTCTTCGGAGATCGGCGTTATCAACGGTGAACTTGTCGCCCAGAATAACGCCATCCTCGCTCTCGACAGTGCGTTTGGGGATATTAGCGCTGACTTCCTATTCCGCGCCTTCACTATGGCAGCGCCGAGCGGCGCGCTGGCGCGTGTCGCGCTCAGTGTGTCCGCAACGTCTGGCGGCCTTCCCTCGACGGCAGCGCTGTTTCTCGATGCGATGAGCGATGGGAAAAGCCGAGTCTTGGTCAACGCCGATCAGTTCGCCGTCACCTATGGCAGCGGCACCGACATCAAGGTGCCGTTTGCTATCGACGGCGGCGACATCATCATCAACGCCAAGATGGTGGGGTCTTCGATGCACATAAACCCCTTCACCGGCTTTTTCAGCTTCGGATAGAGCATGGCAATTCTTCGCGGATTTCCTTCCGAAGGCATCGTTGCATGTTTCGATGAGGCCCCGGGCGGCGGGGACATTGAGAATATCAATGCGCCCCGCAACGCGCCGGCCAAGAACCCCGGTGCCCACCTGTCTCGCGTTTACTGGCATTCGGAGTTCTTCCAGTACGAACTGGCGATGCCGATCCAGACGGTGACGGTGGAGCATCCAGCATTGGCGGGACGCTCGATATATTGGGGCTACAACCTCGTTTATGACGGCAACAACCCGGTCTCGACGATAGGCTATCTCGTTCCCGGACAGGTGGCGACGGCCTCGCATACTTTGGTCAATCATGGGTTGGGCTATGTGCCGCTGGCATTCGTCGCCTATGGCGGTCGCATGCTCATGCCGGGCGTGGCCGTGCAGACGGCCAGCGAGGGCCGCAGCCGGTTTGTTTCGCCGTTCATCACCGCAAGCGGTGTGGGGCTGCGCGAGGTCTACAACTCCTCGTCATCCGGGCTTGGGGCGGTCAGCCGGACCTATCAGGTGATGGTGTTTCGGGTGCCTGCTGAGAATGTGGCGCTGCCGCTGTTTGGCCGCACCGGCAGTGAGGTGATCCTCGGGCGAGGCAAGGTCCGAACCGGCCGCGCCTATGCCCGTAAGGTCGGTGCCGGGGCGAGCCCCTTCAGCATGGATCAGGGGCGCACTGTGGATCTCAACAATGGCCGGGCGCGGATCGCCACCGGCGGAGTTGTCACAACAGAGGCGGGCTATGGTGGTTCGCACAGCGCGCCACCCTTTGTGCAGGTGGGGGTGTAATGGGCAAGGTGTATAACAACCCCGCTACGGGGCACATCTTTGTGGAAGGCTCTGGCGGGGAAACACGCTGGTCGTCCGAGTTTCCGCCGGTCAATTTGCTACCGGAGGCCGATTGGGTCGACACCAGCCTCAGCGTGGCGTTCCCGGATTTTTCCAAGTTCGTCAATTACAGCCATAACCGGTGGTTCAATCCGCCCTCCTGGCCGGGCACAGGGCCGTGGCGGCCGAGCACGTCGCAGGACACCTGCGTCTCACTGACCATGATAGAGCCCGAAAACCGGGTGCTGGGGCCGACCACTATCGGCACCATCCCGGCGGGTGCCAATTACATCGACGTGCGAGTGCGGCTGAACCGAACCAAGGCGCCGTACAACTTCCGCGACCAGGGCGTGCCGCCGCTGATCCCCAACGAGTGGGTGAGCCTGCCGGGCGGCTCGTGCCTCGTTGAGGCCACCGAGATCTGGCGGCGGTCCTTCGATATCGTTCTGACGGGAAATGAAGTGCAGCTAATCCGACGGCAGTCAGTGATCGATCCGGGGCCCGAGCCGACAACCGGGACCCCGCCACAGCGCAATGGCTGGCTTCCGCGGTCCGGCGCCGGCAGCGACCCTTGGGGACAGAGCAGCTATCAGGGCTGGGGTTGGATCTCGGGCAACAACTTTGCCGGCACCTACCGCAAGGGGCACCCAGCCGCACTGATCCAGCACAAGCCGCCCAGTGCCAATGGCGGGCTGGGCGGGGACACGCCGCAATATGGCGGCAAGCACCCGCGCCGCTTCAACGCCTGCTCGATCAACAACAGCGCCCACGACTTTTCTTCCACCTACACCGGCCAGATCGTCATCCGGCCCGGCTATTTGAGGGCCTGACATGCAACCCCAATCGATCCCGCCGCTGTCGGCAGCCATCCATTATTCCACCTCGGCCCAGTTCTGGGAGAACCGCGCCAAGACCCTGCAGGCGCTGGTCGACGCCCAGGACGCAGAAATCACCCGCTTACGAGAGCAGTTGGCGGCACATGAGCCGCCCGAAGCGCCCGACCAAGCCGAGACTGACCCCGCCGCCCTCTGAGGCGGCTTTTTCATATCCGGAGATATCATGGCACCAGACATCACCATCAGCCACTACAGCACGGGCACGGCCACGGTGGCCGCTAACGGGACCGTCGTAACAGGGCAGGGCACCGCTTGGGCTGGAGCGGCCCGAACCGGCGACCTGTTCGGGACCCATCGCGGTCTGCCGATCCGCATCCTGGCGGTCAACAGCAACACCAGCCTGACCTTGGCCCATCCATGGCCGGGATCAGCGCAGACTGCAGCGTCCTATGAAATCCAATGCACCCCACGGGACGTAGGGTATCGCCGGGCGATCGAGGAGCTGATTTCGGATGTCAGCGAGGGCAACCTGCCGCTGCTGGCCGCGCTTCTGGGAGCGCCCAATAAGCTGGCGTATTTCGACAGCAGCCATTCAATGGCGCTGGCAGACTTCCCGGCGTGGGCGCGGGCGCTGTTTGGGCTGCCTGGAGGGGCCGACAAGCTGCCGTATTTGTCGGGCGCTAGCGGCGCTGAGCTGGCGGACTTCCCGGCTTGGGCGCGGGCGCTGTTTGCCGAGACCGGAGAATTGCCTGACGGGGCGCTACCGGAACGGCTTCGCGCATCATCGCCCAGACTAGAAACGTCGTCAGACGATTTGAATGACCTTTCTGAAAGCGGGTTCTACGTGACCGCTGGAGGGGTGGCGGAAAACCGTCCGCTTGGGGTTGGCGAATGGTTCGTGTTCAACATAGCAGATGATTTAGCGGGATTGGGCGCAAGAGCCCAGATTGCAGTGCGCAGAACGACCGCAGCGGGAGGTATGGCTTTCCGACACCGGGACGTCTCGGGAGTCTGGCAAGATTGGAAAATAGTCTACCACAGTCAAAATTTAGTAGGGACGGTCTCGCAGTCGGGAGGAATTCCAACTGGCGCGGTAATTGAGAGCGGCGAAAATGCGAATGGGAAATATACAAGATTTGCAGATGGAACCCAGATTTGCCAAGGTACAGTCAGTATCACACCTGTAGCTAACGAAGTATCTACCGCAACAGCAACATTCCCAGTAGAATTCTTCTCGCCCCCTACGGTTGTGGTGTCGACAGTGTCTAATTCGATAGCAGTAGTTCGTCCCGCAGCCCTGAATAGTCAGGCGACGACCACTTCTGTTACCGTAAATTTCATCAGGAGTAACACAGGCGTTACGATGCAGAACTATGAAGCCTCTGGGAGGTGGTTCTAATGTACATCTCGTTCTCACCTCAACGCCGCGACGACGCCCTCTCAGTATCTCGCCAAGGCGGCATTCTCACCATTAATGGCGATGTCTTCGACTTTTCCGCACTACCCGAAGGCGCAACCATTGCAGCTGAGAACAGTCCCAGCCCGTGGATCACAGGCCCGATCGAACACATCAACGGCAAGCTGCATCTGACCTTGCTGCTGCCCCATGGACCGGGCCCAAGCGCGGTCGTCGCATTCCCCGAGCCGTTGGTCGATCCCGACGACGGCCCGCTTGATCTGCCCCATGATCCCAAGGAGGTCGAAGATGACCTGGACGCCTGATCCTTCGATCATTATCACAGCCGAGCAGAAAGCTGGAGCGCAACAAGAGCATGCCTGGGCCACGCTGCGGGCAGAGCGCGACCGCCTGTTCGAGGAAACCCGCTGGCTGGTCGAGCGGCACACCGAAGAGCTGCTTTTGGGCCGCGCCACAACGCTTTCAGCATCTGAGTACGCCGATCTGCTAGCCTACCGGCAGGACCTGCGTGACCTGCCGGAGAATACGATTGATGCGGCGGAGGTGGTGTGGCCGGAGAAGCCAGAGGTATAACCTTGGCCGCCCTCACTGGCTGCGGGACCGAGGCTGGTGGCTGGGAGGATAGGGGCACGGCCACGATCAGTTGCGCTGGATTGCGTTTGTTGTGAATCTCTCCATAGTTGTGGGGCAGCGCGCCTAACGCTGTAGAGGCTTGGGCTGACTTCCTGGACGGCTCGAGCCTCGCCTTGATTCACAATCCCGGAAAACTTGCCTCGCCGTTGTGCTGGGCTTTTTCACAAAAGAGCGCCGCCCCGAGTTGGAGGTCCACCCCGGAACGGCGCCTGCTGCGCGGAGCATCGATCGGATATGCGCAGCGGAATCATGTTGGACGGGATCGGCGAAATATACAACCACCAGCAGGCGTCTCGAACGAAAGGAGCCCAGCTTTCGCCGGGCTCCCCCTTCCTCCCAATTCCCCCGTGCAAGAGGTTATTGGTCGAAACTTAGAAGTGGAAGTTCACACCGATACGGGCGATGTGTGCATCTGCGTCCACGTCAACACCGTCAATGTCGACGTTTCGGAACGAGGCGTAGAGATACTCGCCCTTCAGTGACAAGTTATCCATCACCATCGCCTCGACGCCGCCACCAGCCGTCCAACCCCAAGCATACTCGCTGGAGCTAAGGGTCGTGCCACCAGCAGATAGCTTCCCGCCCAGATCGCCAAATGCCACGCCGGCAGTCAGATAGGGCATGATGGTTCCCAAGTCAGCGCCAAGGCGGGCACGGATGGTTCCGAAATGATTGATGCCAAGTTCAGCATCTACGCCCTGGATCGTGTCGTGCCACTTGACGTCGGAAAACTGGTAATCACCTTCGATACCGACGACAAGTCCATCGAGAGCGATGTTATATCCGAGCTGAACCCCGCCCAGCCAACCATTGATATCCTCAGGCCAAGCTACGCCATCGAGATCTGCGTTCCCCCAGCCATAGCCGACGTTGGCGCCGGCATAAAAACCGTCCCATATTGAAGATGAATCAACAACCGGAACAATCGGCGTCACAGGTGCAGGTCTAATCGGATCAGCTGCGAAGGCGGGGGCCGACGCGACCATCATTGCAATAGCGGATACAGCAAGTAGCTTTTTCATCAGATGTGCTCCAGTTAATTGTTGCACATTTTTGCCTCTTTTTTGACAAGGAGTCAAAGTGCGGGGCTGAACAATTGTTGTTTAAGTAAACGTTGTTGCGCAAATGACACTTCTATAGGCTACGGCGTAAGTCGTCTTTAAGGTTTGGAATTACGCGATTTTCGCCGCTAAACCTTCGACTTCCGCCACCCTGCGCGCGCCGCTCATCTGCAACCATCCTGCGATGATCGAGTTTACATGAGTGGACGTTGTCCAGCCTTCAGGCCGCTCGCCAGCAGTGGGGCAAATGGGCGAGCGGTCTTACGGGGCGCTGTCGGGCTTCGGTGTTGCTTTCGCACTGCCTGTCTCCTTGCGCCGTTCACTTTCGGCCTCGACCAGCAGCAGCCACTCGTTGCTGTCGGTGAAGATTGGAGACGCCAGGTGCTCGCGGGCTTTCTCCAGTTCGGCATCAGATAATTGTCTGACCCGTGATTTCTTGTCTATTTCATCAAGATTATCAATGAAATTCAAAATTACTGCGCGCCCCATAATTTCCCCCAAGCACTTGCGTGGAGTGTACTATGGGCGCGCAAGCAAACTGTCAAAGACAATTATGAAGTCAGAGCTATGCGGATCAAATCCGCAGTGTTTTTTGCTCCGATTTTCATCATCAAGCGTGCTCTGTGAACCTCAACCGTTCTGGCAGAAATGCCCAACTCAAGGGCAGACTCACGGTTAGATTTGCCGTTTACGGTCAATTGCAGGACTTGTCGCTCTCGCGGGGTGAGTTGGGAAAAGCCCCGTATAACAACCTGGCGATGACCGTGCACGGGGGGGAGGACAAGCGTGTTGCTGCGCATGAGGTCACGAACGCCGTTAACCAGCCTTTCGGGATCAAAGGGTGTTTTTAGGACATCGAAGGCTCCCGCACGCATGGCGGTGACGGTGTTGTCAATGTCGTGCTCGGAAAAGATGACAAACACACCCACCCCCATCTGGTGGGCCCGGGTCATCGCGAGCACAGACAGAGACGTCGCGGCATCGAAGTGCACCACAAGGATGCTCACCTGTGTCTGATCAAGCGCTGCCTCGACGGCCTCTGCGCTGTTACACGTAAAGACTTTGAACCCCTCAAGCCGAAAAAGCGTGTCCAGGGAGGAAACGGTGTCATCTTGATCGGAGGCAATGACAACGTGTCTGTCGCGATTATACGCGGGCTTATAGATCAGCGTTGCATCGTCGGAAATGAGCACCGAATTCGGAGTGAGCATGGTTAGCATTTTGAACCCCCATTTTCTCGAATCAATCCATATTTTTTCTTTTTAGCCTAAATTACTTTGGTAGCTTCCGCGATGGGGTAAATACCTACTCCAGTTAGATCGATTTATACTGTAACGCGCGGCTTTGCTTTTTCGTTTTGCTGACGACTGGCTGAACGGCTGATGCGGTAATCGCTCTACAGTACGTCTCACAATCTAAGCCGCCTGCAGACGGCTTTTTTCTTTTCCAACATCAACAGGAGGCCTCTATGGCACTCGACTATGCCCACTGGCAGGACGTTCCTGCCAGCGTTTGGCGCTGGCCCAATTTCAGCGCCCAGGAAATCGCCTGCAAGGGCACCGGACGGGTGAAGATCGATGCGGCAAGCCTCGACAAGCTGCAGGCGCTGCGTACACGGCTGGGCAAGCCGCTGATCATCACCAGCGCCTATCGCTCGCCCCAGCACAATGCCGCCGTGGGCGGGGCCAAGGCTAGCCAGCATCTTTATGGCAAGGCGTTCGACGTGGTGATGGCCAACCATGACCCGGTGGCGTTTGAAGCCGCGGCAAGGGCGGTCGGGTTCACCGGGTTTGGCCACTATCCGGCGTCGAACTTCATGCACATCGATACCCGCGCCGCCCCGGCCCGCTGGAAGGGCACCGGGCGTAATAATGCCTGGTTTGCGGCACAGCCGGCCACGCCCGGCTTCACCTCGCCCGCTCGCCCCGACAGCCTTGTGGAGACGGTCAAGGAGCTGGGGCCGGTGGTGACCCCGGTGGTGGTCGGCGGCAGCGCCGTGGCCCAGGGCGATGGCCCGGTGCAATGGGCGATCGGGCTGATTGCGGTCATTGGATTCCTGGCGGCCATTGTCTGGTTCATCCGCCGCAAGCGGGGAGGGGAGAATGCTTAGCGTTCTGGGCTGGATGATCCAGCACTGGTGGCTGGTGCTCGCCCTTGGCGCGGTGCTGGGGGCGTACATCATTGGCGGCTGGCGCCTGGCGCTGGCCGTCGCCACGCTGGGGGCAGGGGCGGGGCTGTATCGCAAGGGGCAGGCGGCGGAGCGGGCCCGGCAGCGCCAGCGGGCCGAACGCGCGCGACAGGACCGGGAGCGCGTTGAGCAGAGCGTCGGCGCAATGGGCATCGAGGACGTGGAGCGGGAGCTGGGCCAATGGAACCGAGATTGATGCTGGCCGCACTGGCCATGCTGCTACTGGCGGCCTGCACCACGGCGGGCAGCTTCTGCGAGGTGTCGGCCCCGATCCGGCCCTCAGCTGCCGATCAGCTGACCGAGGGGACGGCGCGGCAAATCCTCGTGCACAACCAGTTCGGCGCGACCACCTGCGGATGGAGGCCCTGATGACGACCAGTACGGAACGGGAGATTGGTCGGCTTTCGGCGGAAGTGGCCGCGCTCCAAAGGCAGGTTCAGGAGCAGGGCGAGATGATCCGCGAAATGCGCGACGTATTGGTCAGCACCAAGGGGAGTTGGCGACTGCTGCTGGGCGTGGCCGGGCTGGCGGCGACGCTCTCAGGACTTGCGGTGTCGGCGGCGCAGTGGTGGCCGTGGCGTGGGTGATCTGTGGACCTCGGGGCGCAATCTGATCGTGTGGCTGCTGCTGATCAGCAAGGATCCGCTACGAGCCTGGAGCGACGTGGGGAAGAAGTGAAATGTGACGGCAATGGGCAGTTGGCGGCGGGGACAGGCCCCGCCGCGTATGGCCTAGAAGCCGAATAATGCTTCCTCTTCAGGACGTTGCATGCCGTCCTCAAAATAGGTTTCCCAGACCTGGGCCCACGGACGACCGTAAAGATCGGGTACCACAAAATTTTCAATCACGCTGCCCGGCGCAACGGGTGTGCCGCGTCCATCGATCGGAAAGATCGTCTGGTTGCAGTGATTGTAATTGATGGGAGCAACATCGTTGTAGTCGCCCACACGAGGGAGAAAACGGATTACGCGGATTGGCTCAACGAGCGCGTCAGGGTCATAGAACACAGCTTCGTGTTCCAGCCCTAGTAGCTCCTCCTCCTCGTTAAGGCGAGCCTTCCAAATTTCGATAGTCTGGAGATTATCACTGTGCTCCCAACTGGCGTGAGTGAACCAGCCCTGAATGTTCGAAGTCCAAGTAATGAGTACGTCGTTGTCCCAGAATCCGATGGACTCGCCAAACCAAGTCCGAACATCGGCGCCAAGACGCGGCACTGCGCCAGACATGTTGAATTCGCGGTCGATGTAGCTGTTGCGGATGGAATTGCCGCTTCCCCCAAGGAATTGGACCCGTTCAGGAACTACGTTGATTTCCAGTTGTCCTGGGCCTCCTGGACCTGACCACCAACGCATATAGCCTTCAGGCCTACAGTACATCGCTGACCATTGCGCAGCATGGCTCTGCACTTGGTGATAGAGCTGTTGAACGAAACGGGTTTGGTATTCGGGCGTCAAAAGAGACAAAATCGTGGATGTCTGATTGTAGTCGCCGATGATCCACTGCGGCGGCTCGCTATAATCACCGGGAGCCAGCGTCGTGGAGCCTCGCCCTCGCAGTGCGGAATAGTGGATATCGAGGTTGCGGGTATAGCGTCCGTTCCACTGAGGAACCGTCTCGTAGGTATGAGCCGTGGGGCCGCCGTCTGACGCGGCCTCTGAGAGTAAAGCCTCGTAGTGCTCCTGAGCGGTTCGGAACGGGTACGGCGAAACAATTACCGCCCTCGGATAATCCCGATCGCAATGTCCCCACGCTCCTTGAGCGGAGTCGTCCTCGATCATCCGGGGGCCACTGGAATAGTCGCCCCATTGCGCATCAAGAGCCATTGGGCTGTTGCACCGAAAATATCGTGGATCGCTCCAAAGTTCGGTGTCGAGGTAAAAATCGTCCGATGTGAAGAGGTCGCGTTCTAGCGGTTCGACATCTTTAGGCGAGTTGCCGTCTCGTGCGGTGGCTATCTCTTCCATGTAAAACGGCAGGGTCGCTCCTACACGTTGGGCCTCGACCTCCGGTAGCGGCCAGCCACGACCGGCGCTGTCATGTTCCACCGTTTGAGCAAACGAATTAAACGAGGCCAACGTCGTCGACAGCAGAAGTGCTGCAACTATGGATGCCTTCATAAATATCTCCCATCATTTCCAAAGTAGTAGATGCCGACATTTAACGCCTGGATGTCAGGATTGGGCGTTGCGCGGCCCGCTTTCGCAGCTAAGGGGCTCAGCAATGACAGGTGACGGAAAGTAGGTCCGCAACGTCAGCATCTAGAATTGGCGGCAAAACTTGCATCTCGCCGCCAAAATACGTCGTTAAAAACCGAACAATGCTTCCGTTTCTGGGCGCTCCATCCCGTCTTCGAAATGTCGCTCCCAGATTTGGGCCCAAGGCCGCGCGTACATGTCTGGTACGCTGTAGTCGATAACCGTACCAGGGGCGACCGGCTGGGCGCGCCCGTCGACCGGGAAAATGGTTTGGATGCAGCGCGAATAAACGAAAGGATCGACCTCATCGAGGGCAGCGGTTTTGACATGCAATTGAACAAGCCTCAAAGGCTCTGCCAATGCTTCCGCATCATAAAAGATGATCTCATGTTCGAGGCCGGCTAGTTCTCCCTCAGGGGAATAGCGAGGGGATAGGATCTCTACCGTCTGCATCTGCCCCGAATGTTCAAACACCCCATGCGTAGTCCACGGCATGATATTTGATGTCCAGCTAACGAGCACGTCGTCATCCCAGAAAGCGACGCTCTCTCCGAACCAGCGTGGCACATCCTGACCAAGCCGGGGCACTGCTCCATCCTCCTTAAACGTTCGGCCAACATTGAGGTGCCGGATGAAGTTTTCAGCGCTGCTAGCCATCATTTGAACCCGCTCAGGGATGACCATGAAATCCATGGAAAGGTGAGCTTGGCGGGAGAACAGGCGCATGAAGCCATCTGGCCAGCAAAACTGCGCCGGCCAAAGCGGCGCATTCGTCACGGATTGGTGATAGTGCATCTGAGCCGCACGTTGCTGATACTCAGGAGTTAAGAGCGACAAGATGGTCGACGTCTGGTTGATCGAGGTGAAGAACCATTGCGGCGGCTCGGAAAGATGCGCGGCGGGTTCATATATTTCGCCGTTGCGGGCTGCCATAAACTCTAGCGCTATGGGTCGGCTGTAACGCCCGTTCCAATCGGGGGGAGGATTGTCGCGACTGTAAACAGTTGGTCCACCTTTGTTCGTTGTCTCCGCCAGTAGAGCTTCATAATGCTCTTGGGCAGTCCCAAATGGGTAGGGGCTGACTATGGACTCTCGGGGGTAATCGATATCGCAATGCCCCCACGATGCGCTAGCGGGCGGATTGTCACCTATAAGCGTTGAAAGGCTATCACCTGAGCTCCCGCCACCCCACATGGCCTGTAGGGTGGAAGGGCTATTGCACCGGAAATAACGAGGGTCGCTCCAAAGGTCTGCGTCTTGGTAGAAATCGGTGGTCGTGAACAGGTCGACCTCAAGCGGTTCAATTCCCTCGGGGGCAGCCCCGCCGTAGATGGCCTGTTCGCCTGCGCCTTCAGCTCCACCACTGACGTAGGAAAAATCACTTGATGATACGGGCCAGCCACGGCCGACGCTCTCTTGTTCACTCTGTGCCCAAACGCCCGGCGACAGCAATAACCCTGACGCAAAGACCATTGTTAACGTTGGCAATCTCATTCAGTCCTCCCAAACTTCAAGAAGACCTAGGCTACCCCACGGGGTGGGGCGGTCCTGCATGATCGCGGCTGATAATGCATGCGATCATGCAGATGTACCTCTTGGTGCCGCTCTATTGCAGCAAAGGCTGTTCATCTGCTTTCGGTGTGACGCTTGCGAGATGGCGTTTCAGATCGAGGCGCGGTTCGAAATGGCCCACGAATGCTGGGGCAGAGGAGGTGCCGCGCCCTAAATCCATTTTACAGTAGAGCGATATTCTTGAGGCGCTTCAAGGGCCATCCAGACACCCTATTGTAAAACGCACCTTCGGAAACCCCAGCAAATCCGGGCTTCTCCGGTTTCGACCCGTAGCCTCTTAATCAGCGGGTCCAAGGTTCGATCCCTTGTACACCCACCAAAATTTCCAAAGTACATTAGTGGCTTAGCCACTTCAGGCTGATGAGCAAACCGGAAGGGTTTGCTTCGGTTTGTCGTTGGTTTGCAGACTTTTCAGCACAAGTTGCCACGTTACTCTCTCACGGCGGCTTTCATCCGCTATGATTATCGCTTCGGTGAGGTTGGGCGGCAGAATAGGGGGCGGCTATGGAGAAAGTTTGTGCTGTTCCGTACCGGTTGGGTAGGGCCGGGGCCGAGGTGTTGGCGTTCCGGCATCCGCTGGCGGGCAGGCAGTTCGTCAAGGGGACGCGCGAGGCCGGGGAGCGGTCGTGTGAGGGTGCGCGACGGGAGCTCTTTGAGGAGAGCGGCGTTTGGCTTGAGACGGAACCAGTCCTATTGGCGGAAGCGCTGATTGGTGTTCCGTCGCTGCGCTGGATCATCCATGCCTGGGAAACGAAAAGTTTGCCAGATATTTGGGACCATTGGACGGAAGATGGGGGCGGGCACTTGTTTTCGTTTTTCTGGCACCCGCTCAACGTCGATCTTGACGAAGATTGGCACCCGATTTTTCATGAAACGTTCCGGTTGATCCGTGCAACGCTACCCAAGGTCATCGGACAGCAGAATACGTGATCGGCGAGACAAGAGGAGAGCATATTGACTTTGAAAGTGTATCTGTCCGGCGAAATTCATACGGACTGGCGTGACCGGATTATCGCGGGTGCGGGGGACCTGGATATCGAGTTCAGCGGCCCGGTGACCGATCACGACGCCAGCGACGATTGCGGCGTTGCGATCCTAGGGCGCGAGGACGACAAGTTCTGGCACGATCACAAGGGCGCGAAGATCAACGCCATTCGCACCCAGCGGGGCATAAGGCAGGCCGATATCGTGGTCGTGCGGTTTGGCGACCAATATCGCCAGTGGAATGCGGCGTTTGATGCGGGCGTGGCGTCGGCGCTGGGCAAGTCCTTGATCATCCTGCATGGCCCCGAACACCAACATGCGCTCAAGGAAGTGGATGCCGCAGCCCTGGCCGTTGCGGAACGCCCCGAGCAGGTGGTGCAAATCTTGCGATACGTGCTGAGCGGTGCTTTGCCTTGAGTGTAGCGGGATAGTGCGGCTGCGTCCGGACGGAATCAAGAATTTCATCCATCAATTAAAATGGGAACATACATGAAATAAATTCAAGTGTAGTTATCTTGGGTTTGCTTTTTCTGCATGGTATTATCTTTTGTATTTCTCGAAATGCGACTTGTTTTGGCAACACGTCCGGGGAGGCTGAGATGACCGTGTTAAAATTTATTGGAACCTGCTTTGTGGGTGCTTGCGCCGTGGCGCTGTCGGCGGGAATTGTTTTTGCGCAGGCAGAGGCGCCCCGGATCGATTTTCCTGAAGGGTACGAATCCGAGTTTAAGAACTACCTGAGCCTCGATCGCGTACAAAATCCGGATCAGATCATCAGGCTGTTTGCCAATGATATTGCATTGGAGGGCAGAGGAGAGGATGGGAAATTCGCCAACGGCTCCATCCTCGTAGGGGAAATATACGCGGCCCTCAAAGATGACGCTGGCAACATCATGGAAAGCTCCCTGGGGCACCGTATCGCTGGAAATTTTGCTGCCGTCGCCGTAATGGAAAAACGGGAAGGGTGGGGGGATATATTTCCAGAAGGGCTCCGAAACGATGATTGGGATTTCGCGATATTCAGCCCGGACGGGGAGCGGCTGGATCGCGATCTCAACGGCTGCCGCGCGTGTCACGCGCCCTTGACCGATATCGACTTTGTCTTCTCGGTCGAGCATCTCGGAGGCTAGGGCTATTGCTGATCTGATTGGATCAGATCAGGTGCTCTAACGGTTTGCCAGTTCGGGCCATTCACGGAACCGAGCGGACGTCGGATTCGTTTGCGCTATAGAACCAAGGAGTAGCGCGCAATGACCGACCACTCCCACATGCCGCTGAAGCGGCAGACCACGCTTGCCCGCCCGACCAAATTTCTGCTGGCTGTCGCGTCGATTGCCGGAGGGTTACTGGTTGCTTATATCCTGTTTTCACTCGTCTATACGGCGATTGCGCCAGAGCGGATAGCCAATCCGGCGGACATCTTCGACCACCAAAGCCCGTCTGAGGGTGTTGGGGTGCCCGATGGGGGTGAGATGACCAACGCGCCCAATCAGGCAGCCCCGGATTCTCCTGCAAGAGCGAATCCTGCGCCGCAATAAAGGCTTGCGTCCCTATGTGCGTTGCTCGGCTGAATGCAGCTTCTTGTCACGGAAGATCAGCGTGAACTCCATGTCGTCGGCCTCTGGCTTTTCGCGCAAAGTTAGAGTGAGCGTGTCGCCGCGCAGCCCGGCGTTTTCCCATGTCATGGGCTTGCCGTCGCGCCAGGCGTTGCCGGTAATCTGTTGATATTTCTGCTGCAATTCGATGCGGTAAGATTTACCTGAAGTGTCCTGCCACTCCCAGGTTCCGGCGATCTGGGCCGGGACGATCCATTTGAAGAGATTGGTGCCGCTGAGCTTGAGCCATTCGTCGGGGCGCCAATCGCCCATGTCAAAGGCGTGCGATATGACCCGCGAGCCGGGGCGGAGCTGACTGAGCAGGCGCGGGCGCAATTGCACATTGATCGATTGCAGCAGATAGAGCGTCACCACCGTCGCATTGCTGACGTCAACGTCGAACAGGTCTTCTTCAAGAAAATCCACCAGATATTCGACGCCGGAAAAGCCAGCATATTCCATGGCTTCGGCAATGCGCGTGGGATCGATATCGACGCCAATGCCGCGCGTGTTGCGGTCCCTGGCCGCGGAGACCAGAATGCGGCCATCGCCCGAGCCCAGATCGTAGAGGACATCCTTGGGCCCGACATTGCCGAGATCGAGCATGGCCTGAACGACTTCGTCATCGGTGGGGACGAACGGCACGTCGAGATAGAGGTCCGGGTCCTCAGAATAGTTGTTGATGAAGTCGTAAAAATCCAGGTCGCGGTCCACGGGGTGACGTCCTCAAAATCGCATAGTCGCATTTGGCTCGGTCCCCACGATGGAGCACGATGACTCGCGAAAAGCAATGGCGGCAATGCGTTCCATCAGGCCGATAGCCCTCGATCTTGAGGCAGAACCTTAACCGGGGACCGTGGCAGAATGGTGCCAGGGGGCGGCAAGACCTGCCGGATTCCGGGCCTTTCCTAAGCTCTGATTCACCAAACAGGCAGTTTCCTTTCGATCCGTTTGGGCTGGAAAGCATTTCTGAAAATGTTGCCGGGTAGGCTGCCAGCAAAACCGTCCCTGTGGCGTGGCGGGGAGTGCAATGAGCTTGAGCAATTCGTCGGTGGTGGCAGAAGGCCCGATGGGGGGCATGGCGCGTACGCGGGCGGTGCTGCCTGTGCTGGAAAGCCGTGTGGTGGCGGTGTCGGAGTGGGATGGCGCGGTCGCGGGGTTTGACGGGGTGTGCCAGGAACAGCTGGCGGCCTATGCCGGTTTGCGGTGGCCCGGGGTGCAGCTCGAACCGGTGTTGTTTGCGCAAGACGCCAAAACCGTTGGCGGGGCGCTGGTGATGATTCAGCAATTGCCACTTGGGGTTAGCTCGATCGCGCTGGTGAAATGGGGGCCGATCCTCGCCGATAGCGGGGCGGAAAATGCTGGCGATCTGGTTGAACGGATGGTCGAAACGCTGGTGAAAACCTATGCGATTGGGCGCAAGATGATGGTGTCGATCATGCCCCGCGCAGAGGTCGGAGAGACCAATCGGCTGGAAGATATCCTTGTCCGGCGCGGGTTCAAACCGGGGGTGGGTGTACGCTATCCGGACCGATTTTACGTCAAAGTTGGCATGGAAGATGCTCAAAGGTTGACGGCATTCGGACAGAAATGGCGGTACAATCTCAGAAAATCATTGCGTGCCGGGCTCGACTTCGAAATCGGCTCGGCAGAGGATTTGCCAAGGTTCATGGATCTCTATCAGGCCATGAGCGAGCGTAAGCAGTTTCCCGACTTTTCCGGCATCGACACGCTTGAAAGCATGATGGCGCTGCCGGAGGATGGGGGACGCCCAGGCCTGTTCTTTGTCAATCATGGCGAGCGGACGGTGGCCGGGGCGGTCATCTTCGCTTCGGGCGATACGGCTTGTTACCTTTATGGGGCGACCGATGATGCAGCCCTTGGATTGCGGGCCGGGTATTTCCTGCACTGGCATATCATCGGCTGGCTTCGCGACAACAGTGCTGCGCGATATTACGACCTTGGGGGCACGGATGGATTTGCCGGGTTGCACCAGTTCAAGAGCGGGATGGTGGGGGAAGGCGGCCAGATTACGCCGCTGCCGCCAGCCATGAATTACGCGAGCCATTGGTTGCCCTATGCGCTGGGGACAAGCGCATATCGGGCGCGGGAACTTGTGAACCGGACGCGGGACAAGATGCTGGGGGCGCGACTGGCGATGCTGCGGCGACGGCAGAAGGCCAAGGGCTGATCGATGTCAGTCGCCACCCGTCTTGCTTCCAAATCGATGCTGATCTTTGGCCTGCGCATTTTTGGCGCGGGCTTTGTGTTTGTGGTTCAGGCGGCCATTTCGCGCGTCTGGGGCGCCGGAGCGCTGGCGGATTTCCTGCTGGTGACGGCGGCGGCCAATCTGCTGGCGGTCATGATGCCGTTGGGGTTCCAGACGGTGGCGACCTATTTTTCCGCCGAATATGGCTCGCGCGGCGAGGGCAATCATCTGCGCCGGTTCGTGGGGCGGGCCTATGGGCAGATGGTGTTGGTGGGGCTGGCGATCCTTGCGTTCGGCTGGCCGATCACGCTGGTGATGGGGGAGGCGGGGGAGCATTTGCAGCGCCTGTGGGGGCCCACCGCGCTGATCGCTATCGCTACGGCGCTGGCGACCATCAACGGCACGGTGCTGGTGGGCCTCAAGCGGCCCCTGACCGGATATCTGCCGGACATGATGTTTCGACCGGGGCTGACGCTTGCGGTGTTCATCGTCGTAGCGTGGCTGAGCCCGGCGGAGAATATTGCCGGCATGGTGTGGAGTCTCTCGCTCGCGCTGCTGGTGCTGTTTGTTGCCCAGTGCCTGTGGGTGCGCCAGGCCATCGCGACGGTGCCGCAACGGGACGTCTTACGGGAGCGCGAGCCAAAGCGGTGGTGGCGGTTTGCGGCACCATGGGTGTTGATCACGCTGGCAGCGGACTATTTCTTCGATATCAACCTGCTGATGCTGGCCGGACTGCTCGATCGTACCGATCTGGCGATCTTTGGGGTCAGCACCCGAATCTTTGCACTGGCGTCCTTCGGTGTCGTCGCCGTCTATGGACTGACGCTGCCCAATATGTTCGACGCGGAGCGCGATACGGACAAGGCGGCGTTCGGCAAGCGGGTCGGGGAGGCCAATATGGTGGCTACAGGGCTGTCGCTGGTGCTGTTTTTCGGGGTGCTGGTGTTCGGGCGCTATGCGCTGATGCTGTTTGGCGAAGAGTTCGCCGATGGCGCAATGCCAGTGGCGATCCTGTGCCTGGGGTTGGTGGTGCGGGCAGCGTTCGGCCCTGCCTCGCTGGTGCTCTCGATGCACGATCGCCCCTGGGCCAGCCTGCCAGCGGTGGGGCTGGGCCTTGCGGCGCTGGTGATCGGCAACGCAACGCTGGTGCCCGCGCATGGGCTGATGGGGGCAGCGCTTTCGGCGTTTCTGGCCATTTCGCTGTGGTCGGTATCGCTGTGGGCGACGGCGCTGTGGCGGGCGGGGATCGATGTGTCGATCTTTGGCGGGTTGCGCAAGCCAGCAACGGCTTAACGCACGTGTTGCGCCGGGAGACCCGATTGGAAATCAGCGATCGAACAGGGCGCGGGCGCGCAGGGCGAGGCGCTTCTGGAACGGCAGGGTGATGCCGTCATCATAGCCTTCGACCGCTTTCGTGAACGGGCGCTCCATAACGAGGTAATCCTCGCCGAAGATGTGATCCTGGAGGTGGGCGACCTCGGTATAGCCATAGCGCTTGAGAAGGGCGAGGGCCGGGCGGTTGTCCGGGCGCGTATAGGTGGACGCCTTGTGGAAGCGTGAATTGTCCCAATGGGAGATGAAGGCTTGCATGCCGAAGCGGCCAAGCGGAGTCTTGCGGAAGGCTGGATAGACGCAAGACCAGTACTGGAAGATCGTACCGTTGGCCGGGCCGGAAATGAGAAAGCCGCCGGTGGTTCCATCCACCTCCAGCAACATGACATGCCAGGGATCGAGCGCCAGGAGCGTGCGCAGAAAGGTCTTGTCGAGGCGGGCCTTCTCGAACGCCTTGAACCGATCGCCGTAGAACGGCATCGAATCGATCAGGTCCATCAATTCGCGATGGACGGCTGAGATATCGGCAGCGCTGGCTGCCCGCGACGTCATCACCGGCTCGCTCATGGCCAGTCCCCCATTGCTGCGATCGACAGCACTGTAAGCACCCGCAAGCTAAGAAAAGGTGAGGACAGCGGAGGGAAATTCCGCTGCTTTCGCACGTTCCTTTGATCAGGGACCTGCGAATGCTTGCGCGGCGCTGAATCGACAGGGTAAGACAGGTGGAACGGTCTGGACTCCCGGTTCTGGCGGAATCAAAGCGGAGACACCGGACTTTACTGTCTTTGCGTCTTCCCGTCCGCAAGAAGGAACCACTTTCGTGGAGGCGCACAGGAATTGGAGGAAAACATGAGTTCGGAGATAGTATTTGCTCCGTCGGAAGACGTTGTTGCCCACACACGGGTGACCGCCGCGCAGTATGAACAGATGTATGCGCGCTCGATCGCCGACCCGGACGGGTTCTGGCGGGAGCAGGCGCAGCGGATCGACTGGATCAAGCCATTCACCAAGGTCAAGAACACCAGCTTTGAATGGCCCGACGTCTCGGTCAAATGGTTCGAGGACGGGGAGCTCAACGTTTCGGCCAACTGTATCGACCGGCATCTGGCCACGCGCGGCGACCAGACGGCAATCATCTTCGAGCCTGACAATCCAGAGGATCAAGACCGCCACATCACCTATCAGCAATTGCATGACGAGGTGTGCCGTTTCGCCAATGTGCTCAAGGGGCTGGGCGTCAAGAAGGGTGATCGCGTCACCATCTACATGCCGATGATCCCGGAAACCGCCTATGCCATGCTGGCTTGTACGCGGATCGGCGCGGTGCATTCGGTGGTGTTTGGCGGGTTTTCGCCCGAGGCGCTGGCCGGACGCATCAATGACTGCGACAGCGCGGTGGTGATCACCGCCGATGAGGGCCGCCGCGGGGGCCGGCAGGTGCCGCTCAAGGCCAACGTGGACAAGGCTATCGAGCATGCCCCGGGCGTGCGCAATGTGCTGGTTGTCCGCAACACCGGATCGGATATCGCCATGCAGGACGGCCGCGATGTGTGGCTGCACGAAGCGGCGGCCAAGGTCGAGCCGGTGTGCGCGCCAGAGCCGATGAATGCGGAAGACCCGCTATTTATTCTGTACACCTCCGGATCGACGGGCAAGCCGAAGGGTGTCGTGCATACGACCGGCGGCTATCTGGTCTTTGTGGCGCTGACCCATGAACTCGCCTTCGATTATCGTGACGGCGAGGTCTATTGGTGCACGGCAGATGTGGGCTGGGTGACCGGGCACAGCTACATTCTCTATGGCCCGTTGGCCAATGGGGCGATCACGCTGATGTTCGAGGGGGTGCCCAGCTATCCTGATGCGGGGCGGTTCTGGGATGTGGTCGACAAGCACAAGGTCAACATCTTCTACACGGCCCCGACGGCGATCCGCGCCCTGATGGGGGCCGGAAATCAGTTCGTCGAACGGGCCGATCTTTCCAGCCTGCGGCTGCTGGGCTCGGTGGGCGAGCCGATCAACCCCGAAGCCTGGCTGTGGTATCACCGCTATGTAGGGCGCGAGCGTTGCGTGGTGATCGACACCTGGTGGCAGACCGAGACCGGCGGCTTCATGATCACGCCGCTGCCGGGTGCCATTCCCACCAAGCCCGGGTCGGCCACCAAGCCGTTCTTTGGCGTACAACCGGTGGTGCTCGATCCTGAATCCGGCAAGGTGCTGGAGGGCGAAGCTTCCGGGGTGCTGGCATTTTCCGATAGCTGGCCGGCCCAGATGCGCACCGTGCATGGAGACCACCAGCGCTTCAAGGAAACCTATTTCGAGCAGTATAAGGGGTTCTATTTCTCGGGGGACGCCGTGCGGCGCGACGCCGACGGCTATTACTGGATCACCGGGCGGGTCGATGACGTGCTCAACGTTTCCGGGCACCGGCTGGGCACCGCGGAAGTGGAAAGCGCGCTGGTGGCGCACCCCAAAGTGTCGGAAGCGGCGGTTGTCGGCTATCCCCATGACCTCAAGGGACAGGGTATTTACTGCTTTGTGACGCTGATGGATGGCGACGAGCCTTCGGACGAACTCGCGGTGGAGTTGCGCAACTGGGTGCGCAAGGAAATCGGGCCGATTGCCTCGCCTGACCTGATCCAGTTCGCGCCGGGGCTGCCCAAGACCCGCTCGGGCAAGATCATGCGGCGGATTTTGCGCAAAGTGGCCGAAAACGATTACGAGACGCTCGGCGATACCTCGACGCTGGCCGACCCGAGCGTGGTGGATGATCTGATCGCGAATTCCAAGCACAGCTGATCCGATCCCGCGAGCAAATCCGAGAATGCCGGACACCAAATCCACGGTGTTCGGCATTTTGCATTTACGGCTTGTTCAACCGGCTGGGAGATAAAGGAGCCGATCCGCATGGCCACCGGCGGACACGGCAGGGAGACGTTGGCAGACGGTGACGCGAGCACGACATCTTATCGTTACAGCCATCGTCTGTGCCTTCGCTATCATCGCCGTGGGTATGGGCTGGCTCTCGTCGGTCGATTCCGCATTGCGGGATTTGCGCTATTCGCTCACGTCGCGGCCGGCGAGCGGTGACATCATCTTCGTGGCGATCGATGACTCCGCGATCCGGCTGGCGGGCAGCGCGACAGCGGCGCGGGGCCTGTATGCAAGGGCGGTGGATGTGCTCGACGCCGAGGGCGCGCGGACCATCGTGCTGGACGGGACGCTGGGGGACGCGCTCGATGCGCCCTGGGACATGACGCTGGTTGAAGCGCTGATGCGGGCGCAGGGCAAGGCACGAACGGTGGCCACCCTCTCGCAAGGACCCGAGGGCGAGCCGGTCGTCGACATGCCGCCCGACAGGATTGCGGCGCTGGCGCCGCCGGTGTTCATCGATACCGGGCTGCGACAGTTCACCAGCGAAACCTATACCACGCGGATTTCCCACCAGGGGTGGATGATCGAATCGCTGGCGACCGCGCTGACGCCGGAACGGGCCGTGCCGGAAACGGAATTTCTCATCGACTTCGCCATCGATCTGGACACGGTGCCGCGTGTGACGCTGTCGGACCTGCTGTCGGGGCGGTTCGAACCGGGACTGTTCAAGGGGCGGCAGGTTCTGGTTGGGTTTGCATATTATTCGCAGCAATCGAGTCGCTCGGTGCCGCGCTACACGATGCTCTCGACGCCATCGGTGCAGCTGCTGGCGGCGGAAACGGTGCGGCAGGACCGGATGCTGATCAAGGCCGGGCCCCTGCCGGTGATGCCCATCATAGCCGGGGTGTGGCTGCTGTTCGCGGTCTTTCGACGGCAAATGACGTTGCATGCGGCAATTGCCGGGGCGCTGACCTATGGCGGAATTCTCGAATTCACCGCGCTGGTCTTGCAGGTGCATGCGGGATTGCTGATCGATACGGCGGGGATTCATCTGGCGCAACTGGGGCTCGTGGCGACGGCGTTCTGGTATGAGCTCGAAGCGCGGGGGCATTCGCTCGACAGCGCAGCGCGGGAGCGCGATTCGATGCGGGGAATCCTGATGCGGGTGGTGGCGGACAATTTCGACGGCGTGGTGGTGGTCGATCAGACGCGGACCGTCCGCGCGGCGAGCCGGTTGGCCGAAGAGGTGCTTTCGCCGGGCCTTCTGGGTTCTGCGATGGACAGGGTGCTGCCGCCGGTGTTTCGCACGGCGCTGGAAAAAGCGCTCGATGACGGCACCATCATGGACCGGGTCTCGGAGGAGGTCATCGCCTGCGGCGAGAGGGAGCGGTTGGTCGAGTTCGTGGTGACGCTCTCGACGGTCGAGGCGGGGGAGGTGAATTCGAATTCAGGCGGGCGGGTGGCGTGCCTGACGTTCCGGGACATCACCGAACGGCGAGCGGTGGAAAAGCAGCTCACCTATCTGGCGCAGCACGATCCGCTGACCGGGGCGACCTCGCGGGTCAAATTTGTCGAGGACGCGGAAAAGCTGCTGGCGACGCCGGCGGGCCGGGGGCGGGGTGCCAGCATTTTCCTTGTGGGCCTGTCACGGCTCAAGGTCGTCAACGATACGCTGGGCCACGCCTATGGCGACGCGCTGTTGCGACAGGTGGCGGAACGGCTGGGCCAGATGGGGGCGGTCAGCGTGGCGCGGCTGGAAGGCAATGCCTTCGGGGTGCTGCGCGAGGGAGTTCTGGGCGCTGACGAGGGGCGCGATTATGCCGAGCGGCTGATCGCCGAAGTGGCGCGGCCCTATACGCTGAACGGCCACCACGCCATCGTCGGGGCCAGGGTAGGGATGACCGATTCCGACCTGTCGGGGTGCAGCGCCGACACCATGGTCAGCCATGCGGGGCTGGCGCTCTCGATCGCTTCGGACCGGCCGGGGACCGGCCCGCTGGTGTTTTCCAGGGAGATGGATGCGCGGATCAAGAGCAAGCAGGATATGGAAGTTGCGCTGCGGGCGGCGCTCGACGGGGGAGAGTTTTCGGTTCACTACCAGCCGCAGGTTGATCTTGAATCCGGTGAAATCATCGGGGTGGAGGCGCTGGCGCGCTGGACCCATCCCGAGTTGGGCAATGTCTCGCCAGCCGAGTTCATTCCTGCAGCAGAGGAAACCGGTCTGATCATCGAATTAGGCCGGTGGATCTTGCATGCCGCGTGCCAGGAGGTTGCATCCTGGCCCAAGCCGGTGCGGCTGTCGGTGAACGTTTCGCCGCTGCAGTTCGAGCATGGGGACGTGATCGGGGATGTCCGCCTGGCGCTGGCGACGTCAGGCATGGCGCCCGAGCGGCTTTATATCGAGATCACGGAAAATCTCATTGTGGCGGAGACGTCGCCGGTTATCGACACACTCCGAACCTTGCGGGCCGAAGGTGTGCGAATCGCCCTGGATGATTTCGGCACCGGATATTCGTCGCTGAGCTATCTGGGCCGTCTGCCGGTGGATACCATCAAGATTGACCAGAGTTTCGTGCGCGGGTTGCCTGACGACGCGGAGGCCTCGGCCATCGTGCGGGCGGTGCTGATGATTTCGGAATCGCTGGGCAAGCACGTGGTGGCGGAAGGCATTGAAACGCAGGATCAGGCCTGGCTGCTGCGGCTGGGGGGCTGCACGGTTGGGCAGGGCTATTTCTTCTCTCGTCCAGGACCTGCCGCCGAGATTCTGACCAAGTTGACGCTGGCGGAAGAAGATTTCTTTCCCGCATGGAACATGACCGAGTTCTGCCCTAAAATTGAGAAAGTGTGAGCGCTGGCGGAGTGTCATCGGGCACTGTCCATGGCCCAATTCGTTGCGACTGAAAGTTGATCATGCGTTTGTTCCTGTCGATCTGTCTTACAGTCGGTGTTGCACTTTTTCCGATTTCGGTTGGCGCACAAAGCCTCGAAGATCAGGCCGGGCAGATGGTCATGGTCGGGTTTTCGGGGACGGGGATCGATGACGCGGGCGTACAAGCCGTGCGTGACCAGGTGGCCCGGGGGCAGGTGGGCGGGGTGATGTACCTGCGCACCAATGTCGAGAGCCTGGGCGCGGTGCGGGCCATCAACCGGTCGCTGATCATGGCGCGGCCCTGGCTGCCGCCATTTATCGCGCTCGATCAGGAAGGCGGTGACATCGAGCGGCTGACCGCAGCAGTGGGATTTGAGGAAATCGCGTCGGCCAAGGCTATCGCTGCGGGCACGCCGGAGCGGGCCGAAGCCATTTATGCGGGCATGGCGCGGGACCTCAAACGGCTGGCCTTCAATCTCAATTTCGGTCCGGTAGTCGATCTCGACCTCAATCCCGACAATCCGATCATTGCCCGGTATGACCGGGCTTATGGCAGCGATCCGGAGCGGGTGACGGCATTTGCCGGGGCGTTTGTCGCGGGCCACAGGGCCAATGGCATAGCGACCGCGCTCAAGCATTTCCCCGGACACGGATCGAGCGCCGACGACACCCATGACGGTTTTGTCGATATTACGGGGGTGTGGGAACCGCGCGAGCTGGAGCCCTATCGTCGGCTGGTGGGGGGTGGAGAGGCCGACATGGTGATGGTGGCGCATCTTTATAACGCCGATATTCAGCAGGGCGGCGCCGGGCGTCTGCCAGCCAGCCTGTCGCGCACCTGGATCGAGGATATATTGCGCGGGGAACTGGGGTTTGGGGGCGTGGTGATCACCGACGATCTGGAAATGGCCGCCATCCGATCGCGCTTCGACCTCCACGATACTGTGGTGCGGGCCGTCGAGGCCGGGGTGGATATCCTGCTGTTTTCCAACACGGCGGCGTATGATCCGGAACTGGGCGCGCAAATTCACGCCATTCTGGTCAATGAAGGGCGTCAGCGACCAGAGTTTGCTGCGCGGATCGCCCAGAGCTATCAACGGATATTGGCGCTCAAGCGCGGCACCGGCATCCTTCCGTGATCGTTGCGATTGCGGCACGACAAGCCATTAATCTTGGGCTGTGACCGGAAAAGCCTGCAAATTTATTTCATCTCACCTTATGGTGGCGGCGCCGCGCAGGCCGGGAATCGGTTTGGCGGAGAGGCATAACGGAGACTTCTTTCCGTATGGAAGAAACGCAGACTCCCCGGCACGTGCGCGCGCTGTTCATCAGCGATGTGCATCTGGGGATGCAGACGATCCAGATCGGGGAATTGTTGAAATTCCTCGCCGTTCATGACGCCGACACGATCTATATCGTCGGCGATCTGATCGACGGGTGGCGGCTGCAAAAGGAATGGCACTGGCCACCGGAATATGACGAACTGGCCAATATGCTGTTCGACAAGGCGCGGCGCGGCGCGCGCATGGTGTATCTGGCCGGCAATCACGATGAGTTCCTGCGGGACTATCTGGGCACCTATTTCGAAGGGGTCGAGATCGTCGATCGCATGGTCCATATCACCGCCGACGGAAAGCGCTATCTCGTCATCCATGGGGATCAGTTCGACGTGGTGGTGGCCAACGCCAAATGGCTCGCCCATGTGGGCGACTGGGCGTATAATCTTGCCCTGAAGGTCAACGCGCCGATCGACTGGGTGCGCAGGCGACTGGGGCTTTCCTACTGGTCGCTGTCGGCATGGGCCAAGCGCAAGGTCAAGAATGCCGTGAGCCTGATGGGGCGGTTCGAGCAGGCGCTATCGCTCGAAGCGCGCACCAGCCAGGTGGATGGGGTGATTTGCGGCCATATCCATCATGCGGCCATGCACCACAAATTCGGCATCCACTACATCAATTCCGGCGATTGGGTGGAAAGCTGTACCGCTATCGTCGAGGACCATGACGGCGCGTTCGAGCTGATCCGCTGGAAAGAGCTTACGGCACCGCCGCGCAAGCGCCGCGGGTTGGGCAAATTGCGGGCGGGCAATGGTGTTTCCGAAAATGGGCAATCCGGATCGGTGCACCGGCTGGCACGGTTGGCCAAGCGCTTCTGACGGGCGGCGCGAGGCCGCTTTCGGGACAATGACGGGCGGCGCTCTGGAAACGCCCTGACGCACCGGAAATCTTACGATTTTGACGCAAGGGCCCGCTTGTCAGAACGGGTGCGGCAGCGCATGCTCGGGCGCTGCCGATCTCCCTCTATATCGCGTTTCCGAACCGGAAATCCGGTTCCACTTGACCTCGGAACGCTCCAGCCTTGCGGATGAAGTCCTGATGCCATCGAGCCTGTCAGCCCGGTTTGCTACGCCTGAAATGCGGACGGGCCTTTATTACGCCGCGCTGTTCCTGCCGGCGGGCGTCTCCACGCTGTTGCTGCCGATCTGGCTCGATTCACGGGGGATCGGCGAAGAAGAAATTTCCCTGATCAGCGCCATGCCGATCGTTATCATGATCGTGCTCAATCTTGTGGTCGGGCGGATTGCCGATCGGGCCGGAGACTGGCGCAGCGTCATCATCGCAGGATCGCTGGTGAGCGCGGTGGTGTCGCTGGGCTTTGTGTTGGTCGATGAATTCTGGGGCGTGCTGCTGTTCAACACGCTGGTGGTCATTCCCATCATGGCCATCGAGCCGGTGATCGACGCGGCGGCCATCCGCATGACGCGGCGGCGGGGATCAGATTTTGCCAAAGTGCGCATCTGGGGAACGTTCGGCTATATCGGCATGGTCGCGCTGACGGGATGGCTGTTCGGGTGGCTGGGCATTGCGGTGTTCGTGCCGCTGTTTATCGCCACGTGCATGTTGCGCGGCGGGCTCTCCCTGCCGCTGCCGCTGTTTCGGGGCGTCGACGAGCGGGCGCCTGAGGCGGTTGCGGCGGCATTGTCACCGGAAATGGCGATGACGATGCGCCAGGTGCTGCGGCCCTGGTTCGTGCTGGCGCTGATCGGCACCGCGCTGCTTCAGGCCAGCCATATGCTGATGATCAGCTTTGGGGCGCTGCTGTGGGTGCGGGCGGGGGTGCCGGAGGCAGCGCTGGGAATATTGTGGGTCGTCGCGCCGGTGGGTGAGATCGTCACCATGCTGTTTTTCGCCCATTTCGCCAGGCGGTTTTCGGCGCGGCACTTGCTGCTGGCGGCGTGCGCGGGCGGCGTGATCCGGTGGACGGGCATGGCTGTTTCGACCGAAATCTGGCAGCTCGCGCTGTTGCAAAGCCTGCATATGGCGACCTTTGGGCTGGCCTATATGGGCATCGTCAATTTCATCGCCAACTGGACGAGCGAAGCCATCGCAGCGGAAGCGCAGAGTTTTTATGTGGTGCTGCGACAGATCGCATCGGTGGCGGCGCTGGTGGTGTTCGGGCGGCTGGTGTCGCTGTTCGGGATGAACAGCTATTACGCCGCGGCGGCGCTTTCGGGGGTGGGGGCGCTGATGATCGTCCTGTCGCTGGCCATCAAGCAAACCCGCAGCGAGCAGGCCGGGCAAGCCTCTTAAGACAGCTCGGCTACAAACGAAAAACGCGCCCCGGAAGGAGCGCGTTTTTTGTTTTGAGCGGGACCCCGCTTGCGGCGGGGTAGGCGGCTATCAGTTCACTCGACCGCTGGCGTGGGCGAGCATGGTGTACACCTTGCCCCGGTTGCTCATGAGCAGGTTGAAGGTCTGCTGCATGCCATTTGGGGTGTTGGCGGCTTCGCCCAGCAACTGCTCGAACTCACCCATATAGGCCCCTGCGGTGCGGGAGAATTCCGGATCGCGCTGGAGCTTGCGGCGCACCTCGTCGAAGGTCGATTGGCCGGTGATGGTGTAGAGCCGACGGTTGAACGAACCCGACTCGCCGTCCTGATAGCGGTTCCAGGCAGCGGCCAGCGCATCATCATCGATGGCGCGGGCGATGTCCTCGGTGAGGCTGGAAAGGTTCAGCGGGCGCTGGTTGCCGGCCTGGCTGGCCGAAGCGTTGCGCAGCACGTCGCGGAGCCAGCCGCCTTCCTGCTGTTGTTGGGGTGCTGCCGGGGTGGCCGGTTCAGCAGCCGGACGCGACTGGGCGAGGGCCTCGTTGAGCCGCTCAGACGGCGACTTCTGCTGGGGCGCAGCCGGACGGGACGGAGCCATAACCGGGGCCTGCTCGCGCTGGGGCTGAGCTGCCGGTTGCGGCGCCGTGCGATAGGCCGGGGCAGGGCGGCTCGCCTGCGGCGCGGGGGCAGCAGGAGCGGGCGCGGGCTCTGCGCGGCGAGTCGGCTCGGCGGCGGCAAGGCGGGCCGAAGGCGTGCGCGGAGCCGCGGAGCGACCGGAGACTTCGTGGGTGCCGGGCTGTGCGCGCACGATGGCATTGAGCTCGGACAGGGCCTCGATCTGTTCGGCCACGACGCGGCGCATGGCAGCGGCGCTGGCGCGGGTTTCCTCGGGCAGGTCGAGTACCGAGCGCTGCAATTCGTTGCGGGTGGCTTCCAGTTCCTGGCCAAGCTGCGAGGCCGTCATGCGCATGGCGTCGGCGGTGTCGGTGAACCGGCGGGTGGCGTCGGCATAGGCGCGCTCGATGTCGCCGAGCAGATCGGTCTGGCTCTGGCGCAGGGCTTCGCTGGCGCGCTGGCCTTCGCCGGTGGCCAGATCGCCAATGGTGGTGATCTGTCCGGTGACCGCATCAGAGGTCGAGGTGAGGGCCTCTTCCATCGCCTTGCGGGCCGAGATCAGGCGGCGTTCGGTCTGGTTGACGGTATCGGCGATCGACTGGGCGAAGCCGCGCAGGCGATTGTCGATTTCTTCCGTGCGGGCCGCAAAGCCATCGGCCAGTGCATCCATGGCGCCGCGACGGTTTTCGAGCGTGTCCACGGTGGAATTGGACACTTCGGCCAGCGAGGCAGCGGCGCTGGTGAACCCATCGGTTTCTGCATTGAGCTTGCCCGACATCTGGCTGAACTGCTCAAGCATGGTCGAAATGGTCGATTGCAGGGCTTCGACGTGCTGGCCCATGACCACACCAGCCTGCTCGGTGCCCGAGAGGGCATCGCGCACGGCGTTGGAGTAGCCGGCGGTCTGCTCGGCCACATTGCCTTGCAGGCGGGCCAGATTGCCGGTCGAGGATTCGAGCACGCGCTGGAGCAGCAGGTTGGCGTCGTTGAGCTTGCGCAGCGACTCGGTGACCTCGTGCTGAATGCGGTTGGTCGATTCCGCCATGATCTCTTCGGAATCGCGGGCATTGGCCTCGATGGCGGCGCGCAGCAAATTGGTCTGGCTGCCCAGTGCATTGGTCAGCTGATTCTGCTTGGTGTCGATGATCTCGGCAAACCGGTCCGTATGCTCGGACACGATGCGGTTGATCTCGGACGCCTTGCGGCCAAGCTCGTCAGCCGTGTGCACGGCCTTCACTTCCACCAGATCCTCGATATGGACGGCGGCGGTGCGCAGCTCTTCCATGGCCTTGCGGACCACGGCGTCCATGCGCATGGCGGTCTGTTCGACATCGGCAGAAATATTGGCGGTGACGTTGGCCAGCTTGTCGTTGAGCACGGTTTCGATGCGGTTGGCGCCGCTTTCCAGATCGGCCATGGATTGACCGATGGCGCTGTGGATCGAGCCGGTGAGGGTGGATTCGATGCGGTCGGCCCCGGATTCGAGATCGCGCATGGAGTCGGTGATGGTGCCGTGGATCGCCTCATTGAGGCCGGCCAGCCGCTCGGCGGTGATTTCAGCGCGGGTGGTGATCGCTTCGGGCAGGGTGCCGAGGCGGTCATCGACCATTTCGGTGATGGCGCTGCGGGCTTCGGTGAGGCGCGATTCCACAAGATCGGCAGCGTCGCGGGCGCTCTGGCCCACGGTGGTCGCAGCCTGATCGATGCGGGCGGTGACCCCGGATTCAGCGTCGGCAATGCGGGCGACGGCGGTGTCGATTTCGCGGCCGATATTGGAGTTGAGCTCGGACACCTTGCTTTCGATCAGCTCCGACACCTGGCTGGAGCGGTCTTCCATGGACTGGGCAACCTGGGCCAGGCTGCCATCGATGGTGGCGCGGATGCGCTCGCCCGAAGCATCGACGGCGCTGGTCAGATCGCTGGTGCGACCCGAAATGGCCTCGGCCATATGATGCGTTTTCTCGTCGAGGGCCTCTTCGAGTCCACGGGCCTTGTCGGTGATGGTGCGATCGAGACGGTCGGAGGATTCGTCGATGACGCTGCCCATATAGCGGGTGCGTTCGGTGAGCGTTTCCGACAGCTGGCTCGCCGTGATGTCGAGCATCGAATTCATCGCGTTGGCGCGTTCGGCCAGCGTATCGTCGATCTGGGTGGTGCGGGCCGCGATGGTGGTATCGAGCTGTACGGTGCGGGCATCCAGCGCCGCGGTAAGCTGTTCGCTGCGGCTGTCGAGCGCCGAGGTGAACTGTTCAGCCCTGCCATCAAGGGCAGAGGTGAACTGTTCGGCCTTGCCGTCAAGGGCGGAGGCAAAGTGCGCCGTCTTGTCGTCCAGGGTGGCGGTGAGACGCTCGCTCTTGCTGTCGAGGGCTTCGGTAAACTGTCCGGTCCGCTCGTCAAACGCCGCGGTGAGCTGTTCGGCCCGGCTGTCAAGGGCGGAGGTGAACTGGCCAGTGTGGGTTTCGAGCGAGGCGTTGAGGTCTGCCGAGCGGCTGTCGAGGGCCGAGGTGAGCTGACGGGTGCGGGTATCGATGGCCGACGTGAACTGTTCGGTGCGGCTGTCGATGGCGGATGCGATTTCTTCGGCCCGACCATCGAGCGCTGCCCCGATCTGTTCGGCGCGGCCATCGAACGCCGATGTCAGCGCCTCGGTGCGGATATCGAGGCTGGCGTTGAGGGAATCGGCGCGGGAATCGAGCGCGGCGGCCAGCGCGTCGGTGCGCGCATCGATATTGGCGGTGAAGGCCTCCGAGCGGCTGTCGAGCGCTTCGGAGAGCGCGGCGGTGCGGGCGTCGGCCAGCGCAGCAAAGCCTTCGGTGCCCGCGTCCAGCGCGGTGCTGAGCGCACGACCTTTTTCGTCGAGCAGGGTTTCGAGGCGGTTGGAGCGGTCGGCGATTTCGGAAGTGTGGGAATCCAGCGAGGCGATGAGCTTTTCGCCCTTGTCGCCGACGATGGAATCCACCTGGCCGATGCGGCTGTCGAGGATGACGGAAATTTCGTCAACGCGCGCATCAAGCTGCGCCAGCGTATCGGTGCCAGCGCGGGTGAGGACGTCGCGGGTGCGTTCCGCGGTGCCTTCGAGCGCATCGTCGAGGCGCAGGCTCATGGACTGAATCTGGCTTTCGAGCGCGTTGGACTGGATCGAGAACGTCTCGTCGAGCCGCTCGGTGATGCGGCCCAGCGTGGCCTGCGCTTCTTCGGCATGGCCCACGATGTCGCCCGACACTTTTTCGCCCAGCGCGGCGAAGGTGGAGCCAAGGACTTCCGAGCGCCGCGAGAAATCGACCAGGATGGATTCGGTGGAATCCTTGAGAACGTCGCCGAGCGAGGCGGATTTTTCCTCAATGGCTGCCGAGATCGAAATGGTGTGTGAATCCAGCGCGTTGACCAGGGAATTGATCCGCGCATCCATGGTTTCGGATACCTGTTGAGCCCGCATGTCGAGGGCGTCGGACAGGGTTTCGGTGCGGTCGGAGAACGCGGATTCAATGCGTTCGGCGCCGCTGCCAAGGGTATCGGAGAGGGCCTGGTTGTGCGCCTCGAACGTGCTGGCGAGAGCTTCGGCGCGACCGGAGAGCGTGGATTGGATCCGCTCGGCACCGCTGCCAAGGGTTTCGGCCAGAGCCTCATTGTGGGTGTCGAGGGTGCTGGCGAGGGCTTCCGCGCGGCCCGAGAGCGTCGCTTCGATGCGGCTGGCGCCGCCACCCAGCGTTTCGGAAAGCGCCTGATTATGGGCGGACAGGGCGCTGGTGAGCGCTTCGGTGCGGCCCGAAAAGGTCGATTCGATACGGTCGGCACCGCCGCCAAGGGTTTCGGCGAGCGCCGCGTTGCGGGCATCGAGCGCGCTGGTCAGGGTCTCGGTGCGTTCGTCAAGAAGGGTGTTGAGGCGCCCGGTGGTATCGGTGAGCGCGGATTCAACCATATTGGCATGCCCTTCAAGGGCGATCTGCACGCTGCTGGCGCTGGAGGTGAGGGTGGTGTCGAGCAGGTCGGTCGAGGCGTCGATGGCGCTGGCCAGAGCATCGGCCTTGCTGGTCAGCGTGCCATCAAGACGGCTGGAACTGTCATCGAGCGCGGAGATGAGCTCGGCGGTGCGGCCTTCGATGGTTTCGGCAAAGGAGCGGCTGCGGCGGTCGAAATTGGCTTCGATGGCGGAGCCGGCGGATTCGATGGTCTCGGCCATCGCAGAGCCACGTTCAGCGATAGCGTCGGTGATTTCGCCGCCGGTGCTGCGCAGGCGCTCGGTAAGGGTGGTGCCGATCTGGTCGAGATCGGTGGTGACGGTGCCGTGCACAGCTGCGATGGCGTCGCGCATGCGCTCGGAATTGGTGACCACGGAATCGCGCTGGCTGGCCAGTTCCTCGATGAGCTGGCGCATGCGGGTTTCGTTGTCGGAATAGGTGCGCTCAAGGGCGGTCACTTCATTGTGGACCATCACTTCGAGCTCGCCGGCGCGCGACAGGGCGCGTTCAAGGCCGTCGCCGATGGCGTTGACCTCGCGGCGCACGGCCTGGCCGACCGTGGCAATCTTGTGGGCGGCGGCGGATTCAGGTTCCGACAGCCGCATGGCCGCCTGGGTCATCGAGGCGGCGGCAAGGCGCAGGTCCTGGGCGCGCCGCACGAGGAAGGCGATAGAAATCATCGCCAGGACGGGCAGGAAGGCAATCGCAGCAAGCGCAGCGAAATCAAGGCTTTGCACGAAGTGGCCGAAGGTCATGCCCTCGCTGAACTGACCGCCATAGCGCAGAGCTGCGATCAGCCCGACACCGGCCAGCCACAGCACCGAAGCCGTGATGGCGAACCACAGGGGCGCGTTGGAGGCGCGGGTTTGCAGGGCATAAAAAGCGGACGCGGCGGGCGAGCGGTCGTCATTGGCGACGGTTGAAGCCTGCGCGGCGATCTTGTCGGCTGCGCGCAGACGTTCGGTATTGGTGGCGGCCGGGCGCGGCTCCTTGCGCGGTTCGCGCCGGGCTGGCTGGCTTTCGACCTTTCGGGCGGGCTTGTCATCCATGGAGAAGACCGAATCCTTGAGTGCGTTTTCGACAGCGGAAAACGCAAGCGCTGCCGGATCGTCCTTTGGGGGGGTCGCCTTATTCGCCATTACACTAACTACTCTTTACTCTGCGCCGCACTTTGAGCCGCGGCTTTTGCGACAACACCGCGGCATAAATATGCCGCCACCGTGGCGTTGCCGGTAATGGTGGGATGAAAGCGCGGAGACGTCCCCCGCAGTGGCCCACACTGCCGCCTGCTCTACCATAGAGTTATACACGGTTTGGCGCCATTGCTGAAATCTTTATTAAAAGACCGTTAACGACTTTTTTCAAGTTCGCCCTCAATCGGAAAGCATAGACGATATCGGCTGTTAAGGGTCTTTTTATCCAATCAGGGTTAAGGGTTGGAGACGGTTTGAGACAGTGGCACGAGGGAAGATCATGATGCGGCCAAGCCAGGGGCAGGGGCTCGATTCCCCGGGGGTCGACCGGACCAGCCGCCCCATAGATCTGATGCATCTGGCAAGGCAGACGCTGGGCGATGACGGCCTGGCGGGCGAGGTGCTGCGCATGTTCGAGCAGCAGGTCATCGACTATTTCGAGCGCGTGCGCACGTCGAGCGATGAGTTCGAAATAACCCTGGGCCTGCATACACTTAAGGGCGCGGCGCAGGGCGTGGGCGCCATGGCGCTGGCCGAGCAGGCCCGCGCCGCCGAGGCGGAGTTCGCCGAGAATGGTGCGCTCGACGAGGAAACGCTCGCCGATCTCGAAATGGCTGTAACGGAGGTTTGCGCCTATATCGCCTCGATCGTGCGCGACTGAGCCAATTTTCGGCAAACATTGGCTGAAAAATGTATGGAGTTGCGGGCATTCGAGCGTCAAATTGCCCCAATAGTGACGTCCTTGTGTGACGCCAATCCGCGTCCTATATCCGGGGCACCTCACCTATATTGTCCCGGAGCCTTCCCATGCCTGCCATCACCTTCATCGAACCCGATGGAACGCGCGTTGAAGTCGAGGCGGAGAACGGGTCCACATTGATGGAAACGGCAATCCGCAACGGCGTGCGCGGGGTCGTCGCCGAATGCGGCGGTGCCTGCACCTGCGCCACATGCCATGTCTATGTGGGCGAAGAGTGGTTCGGCGTGACCGGCGGGCCCTCGTCGATGGAAGAGGACATGCTCGATTTCGCCTTTGACGTGCGCGAAACCAGCCGGCTGTCCTGCCAGATCAAAATTCGCGATGAACTCGACGGGCTCGTGGTCAACGTGCCGAGCCGTCAGGGGTGATGAGCGGCCGTCAGCGGCCTCTTGTCATCGCATGTGAGCGGTGCGAACTTAGCGCACCCCTCATCCGTCTCGCTTCGCGAACCACCTTCTTCCTCAAGGGGAGAAGGGTGGGTTGGTGGCGACGTTGTGAGGAACTTCTTGCGTTGCCGGTTACTGGGTCCCGGATCAAGTCCGGGACGACGGGGATAGCTGGGGGCGGCGGAGGCGGGAGGGACGGGGAAAGTCGATAGACGACCTGTCCAGTCGTGTTTTCCTGCATACCGACAAAACGGAATTATTTTCTGCGCGCGGGGAAGCGTCGTGTCGGGAGTTTCGTGCGGGAAACGCGGGGGGAAATAACTCTCCGATGCACCGGAGTGCGCTTGCTGGCTAAGGAAAAAGCCCTTATTTTACAGTAGGTTTGAACGCGCCAGGCTTTGTGGAAGAGCCTGGCCTTGTTGTTCCTAATGTGGGCTTTGATGACCCTGGCAGGAGGCGGCATTGGTGGTGCGGCTCGGTACATTTCCGGTTTCGATGAAGGTGGATGGTCGGCGCATCGTCATCATTGGCGGAGACGACGAGGCGCTGGCCAAGGCGCGGCTGGCGGTGAAAACCAGCGCGCAGATCGTGGTGTTCGCCAGCGAGGTCAGTGCCGATTTTTCCGGGTTGGCGGTCACCATCGCGTCGCGGCCGGTCGAGGCCGGGGATTTTGACGGGGCCGCGCTGGTGTTTATTGCCGATCACGGGCCGGAGGGCGCACGGGCGCTCGCCTTGGCGCGGGCGGCGGGTGTGCCGGTCAATGAGGTGGATGTCCCGGAAAACTGCGATTTTTTCACGCCGGCGATCGTCGACCGCGCGCCCATTTCCATTGCCATCGGCTCGGAGGGGGCCTCGCCGGTGCTGGCGCGGCTGGTGCGGGCGCGGATCGAAGCGCTGCTCTCGCCCCGGCTTGGGGATTTGGCGCGGCTGGCCGGGGCCATGCGCGACGCAGCGGCGGACCTGCTGCCCGACAGTGCTGCGCGGCGGCGGTATTATGAAGCGCTGGTGACCGGGCCCGACATCGAGCGGGCGCTGGCGGCAGGGGAAGGGCGGCAACGAGCTGAATCCCTGATGGCCGAGCACGCGGCGGGCGCGGCACGGGGCAGTGTGTGGCTGATCGGGGCGGGGCCGGGGGCCGAGGACCTGCTGACCTTGCGGGCGCAACGGCTGCTGCAGGAGGCGGATGTAATCGTTCACGATCAACTGGTGCCGCAGGCGGTCGTTGAGATGGGGCGGCGCGATGCGGCCCGCATCTGCGTGGGCAAGGCGCGGGGGCATCATTCATTTTCACAGGCACAGATCAACACGCTGCTGGTTCGGCTGGCGGGTGAGGGCAAGGCCGTCGCCCGGCTGAAATCGGGGGACCCGATGGTGTTCGGGCGCGCTGGCGAGGAAATTGCAGCGCTGCGCAAGGCGGGGATCGCCGTTTCCATCGTGCCGGGGGTGACGGCGGGTTTGGCCGCCGCGGCGGATGCGGCAACGCCGGTGACGCTGCGCGGCGTTTCGCCGGGGGTGGTGTTTGCGACCGCACACGGGGCCGATGGCGAGCAACTGCGGCACTGGGCGGCGTTGGCCGGTTCGGGGCTGACGCTGGGGCTTTATATGGGCAAGGCGATTGCGGCTGAGGTGGCGGGGAAGCTGATGGTGCAGGGGATTGGCGGGGCGATGCCGGTGGGGATCGTCGTCAATGCCGGGCGGGCGGATCGGGCGCTGTATGCGGGAACGCTGGGCGCGCTGGCGGCGGGGGCGATCGATTTTGTTGATGGGCCAGCGGTGATTTTTGTGGGCGAAGCGGTGGCGCATGGGGATTGGGCTGACGCGGGAATAATCGCGGCGGCGGAGCGGGTGGCGTGAGTGGGTGGCGGCGGTTTGGCGCGAGCTTGGGCCGGGTGGAGGCTCAGCGCACCCCTCATCCGCCCCTTCGGGGCACCTTCTCCCTCAAGGGGAGAAGGGGTTCTTTTGGCGGGCGGTTGGGAAAAAGCCGGAGCGCTGCCGGTTACTGGATCCCGGATCAAGGCCGGGATGACAGAGGTGGGCGGGGCTGGGGGGGAAGATGGTGCCGGGGTGGTGGTGGGCATGAGTGGTGCGGGTGGATGTGGTTGATGGCACCGGCTTTCCGGGTGGCAGAAAGTGTCCTTGGGGTGCAGCGGTTAGCGGTGGGGAGCTTGGAGACTGAGCGCCCCTCATCCGCCCCTTCGGGGCACCTTCTCCCACGAGGGGAGAAGGGGGCGCTTTTGGCGAGCGGTGGGGGGAAGACGGGGGCGCTGCCGGTTACTGGGTCCCGGATCAAGTCCGGGATGACAGGATTGGGATGATGGATTTGGGGTCGGATGACAGTGGCGGGGACGGCGGTTTGGCGCGAACGGTGGGGCGGGGACGCTCAGGCCCCCTCACTCGCCTCTCCCTCAAGGGGAGAAGGGGGTTCTTTTGGCGGGCGGTTGGGAAAAAGCCGGAGCGCTGCCGGTTACTGGATCCCGGATCAAGTCCGGGATGACGGTGAGGTTGGTGGGTTTGAAGTTGGTGAAGTGAAAGGCGGGTGGAGATGAAAATTTTGACGGGTAACGAATTGCTCTCCGGTGCTGCCGTGTATCTCGACGCGGGTGGGAGGTGGGGTGGCGAGGTGCAGCGGGCGCGGGTGTTTGGGGCGGAGGACGGTGACGCGCTGGAGGCGGCAATGGGGGAGAGTGTGGCGAGCGGGAGGATCATTTCGATCGAACCCGAGACCATCGAACTGCGCGACGGGGCGATTTATCCGCTGCGGATTCGCGAGCGTATCCGCGCCGAGGGGCCGAGCGCCCCGCGCCTGAACCGCCAGACACTGGCCGAGGATGATCATGTATCGATATGACGAATTCGACGCGGCGTTCGTGGCCGAGCGCGTGGAGCAGTTTTCCGATCAGGTGCGCAGGCGCATCGCCGGGGAATTGACCGAGGACCAGTTCCGGCCCCTGCGGCTGATGAACGGGCTCTATCTCCAGCTGCACGCCTATATGCTGCGGGTGGCCATTCCCTATGGCACGCTGTCAGCGCGGCAGATGCGGATGCTCGCGCATGTGGCGCGGACCTATGACCGGGGCTATGGGCACTTCACCACGCGCCAGAACATCCAGTTCAACTGGCCGAAACTGCGCGATGTGCCGGAGATCCTTGCCGATCTGGCCAGTGTGGAAATGCACGCGATCCAGACCTCGGGCAATTGCGTGCGCAACGTGACGGTGGACCAGTTTGCCGGGGCGGCGGCGGACGAAATCATCGACCCGCGCCCGGTGGCCGAGATCATCCGGCAATGGTCGAGCCTGCATCCGGAATTTCTCCATCTGCCGCGTAAATTCAAGATTGCCATGACCGGCGCGCCCAATGACCGGGCGGCGGTGAAATTCCACGATATCGGGCTGATGGCGCAGGCCAATCGCTCGGGCGAAGTGGGGTGGGCGGTGTATGTCGGCGGCGGGCTGGGGCGAACGCCCATGGTGGGCAAGCTGATCAACGGCTTTGTGCCCCATGAGCATCTGCTGGCGTATCTGGAGTCGATCCTGCGGGTCTATAATCGCTATGGGCGGCGTGATAACAAGTTCAAGGCGCGGATCAAAATCCTCGTGCATGAGGAAGGGCTGGAGAACATTAAGGGGCAGGTGGAAGAGGAATTCGCCCATATAAGGGGCGGTATCCTGACCCTGCCTGAAGAAGAGCTGGACCGGATCGGGGCCTATTTCGCGCCGCCGGAATTCGAGGACAAGGGCGTGGTCCGCATCGATGTGGAGCGCGAAAAAATCCTCGATCCGGCCTATGGGCGGTTTTTAAGCAACAATACGTTTCCCCATGCGCAGCCGGGCTATACGGCGATCACTGTCTCTCTCAAGCCGATCGGCGGGGTGCCCGGCGATGCGACAGCCGAGCAGATGGAGGCGGTGGCGGACCTGGCACAGACCTATGGTTTTGGCGAAATCCGCGTGACCCATGAGCAGAACCTGGTGCTGCCGCATGTGGCGCTGGCCGATCTGCGGGCGGTGTATGACGGGCTGGCGGCGGCGGGGCTGGCCGAGGCCAATGCCGGAGAGGTGACCGACATGATCGCCTGCCCGGGGCTTGACTATTGCGCGCTGGCCAATGCGCGCTCGATCCCCATCGCGCAGGATATTTCGCGCCGGTTTGCCCAGCCGGAGCGGGCGGGGGAGATCGGCAAGCTCAAGATCAAGATTTCCGGCTGCATCAACGCCTGTGGGCATCATCACGCCGGCCATATCGGCATTCTGGGCGTCGAGAAAAAGGGCACGGAACTCTACCAGATCACCGTGGGCGGGGACGGGACCGAGAACGCTGCTATTGGCAGGATTTTGGGGCCGGGGTTCGTGGCCGACGAGGTGCCCGACGCCATCGAACGGCTGGTGGATGCCTATATCGTGCGGCGGGAATCGGCGGACGAGCCGTTCATCGACGCCTATCGGCGGCTGGGGGATGGGCCGTTCAAGGAGGCGTTGTATGGGAATGGGTAGAGCGGCATCGTGGGTGGGTGCGGAGAGGCTGCACACCCCTCATCCGCCCCTTCGGGACACCTTCTCCCTCAAGGGGAGAAGGGAGCTCGTTTGGCGGGCGGTGGTGTGAGAGCCCAAGTGGATCCCGGCTCAAGGCCGGGATGACAGCAGTGGTGGTGATGCTGGTGAAGGCGGGATGATGGCGGTGGGCGGCGTAGCCTCGATCAAGGAGTATGGCCATGGCATTGGCTAGTGCGGTTGCAGAGCAGGGAACCGACAGGTTGCGGGCGCTGGGGATTGTGGCGCTCAATGGGATGTTCGATGAAATGGATGCCGAGGGCGTGCTGCGCGAGGCGGTGACCGATCTGCTGCCGGGGCGGATGGCGATGGTGTCGTCGTTCGGGGCGGATTCGGCGGTGCTGTTGCATCTGGTGTCGCTGGTCGATCCCGATCTGCCGGTGTATTTCATCGACACCGGGAAGCATTTTGCCCAGACGCTCGATTATGTGGAAACGCTCAAGGCCCGGCTCGGTTTGAGTTCGGTGCGGGCGGTGCGGCCCGATGCGGGGGATTTGGCGCGGTTCGATCCCGATGGGACGCTGTGGCAGAGCGATCCGGACAGTTGCTGCCATATCCGCAAGACCGAACCGCTGGAAAAGCTGCTGGAGGGTTTTGGCGGTTGGGTGACCGGGCGCAAACGGTTCCAGACCAGCGAACGCGGCGTGCTGCCGCATTTTGAATTGACCGCCGATGATCGTATCAAGGTCAATCCACTGGCCCATTTCAGCCATGATGACATCGAGGCCTACAAGCAACGCCATGGATTGCCCGAGCATCCGCTATACAATGACGGGTACAAATCGATCGGGTGCGCGCCGTGCACCAGCGCCGTGGGCGAGGGCGAGGATTTTCGTGCGGGGCGCTGGCGCGGGCGCAAAAAATCGGAATGCGGCATCCATTTCGACTTCAACGGGAGCATCGCAAAACCGGTGAGCCAATCGCAACTGACCCTGTTCAAGGATGGCCGGTTTCTCGCCGATCCCTGGCGCGACCGGGCCGAGGGCGAGGCACCGGACGAGACCCGCTATGCGCATGTGACGCTGAGCGATTTTCTGGCCGACCGCGCGGCGTTCCTCGCCAGCCCGCATCCGATCGGGCTGCGGATCGAGCCGGGGGACCGGGTGGAAGACATCGGCGCGGATGTGGAGCGGTTTGCCTCGATCGCGATCAATTTTCCCGCCTTTACCGACGGGCGGGGCTATTCGAGCGCGCGGCTGTTGCGCGAGCGGATGGGGTTTACCGGGGAATTGCGCGCCGTGGGCGACATTTTGACCGATCAGATTCCGTTCCTGCGCCGCTGCGGCATCGATGCCATGGTGGTGAACAATGCGCCGACGCGCGCGGCGCTGGAAAAGGGCGCGCTGGCGGAAGTTTCGCGCTATTATCAACCGGTTGGGGCGCGGCGGGAGATTCCTGTCGGCACACGCCCGTTCCTGCGCCGGCCCGAGGATGTACGGGCCGAAAGCCTCTCACCTCACTCCACTCTTACTTGACACGCGTCGTCAGATATTCCAAGCGATGCCTTGTAAATCCAAAAGACCAGGACTCTGTTTATGAGCTCAAATGAAATCGTCGCCGACGTGGTGATCATTGGTGCAGGCCCCGTGGGGCTGTTTGCGGTGTTCGAACTGGGACTGGTCGATCTCAAATGTCACGTTATCGACATTCTGGACCGGCCGGGTGGGCAATGCGCGGAGCTGTATCCCGAAAAGCCCATCTACGACATTCCAGCCTTCCCGGAAATTTCCGGGCAGGGGCTGACCGACAATCTGATGAAGCAGATCGCGCCGTTCGGGGCCGAGTTCCACTTTTCGCAGATGGTGACCAATGTCGAGCGGCTGGAAGACGGCTCGTTCCGGGTGACCACCGACGCGGATGAGGTGTTCTTGACCAAGGTGGTGGTGGTGGCCGCCGGGGGCGGATCGTTCCAGCCCAAGCGTCCGCCCGTCGCTGATGTGGAGCAGTATGAAGGCAAGTCGGTCTTTTATGCCGTGCGCAAGATGGAAGACTTCCGCGACCAGGATGTGGTGATCGTCGGTGGTGGGGATTCGGCGCTCGACTGGACGCTGAGCCTTGAGCCGCTGGTGCGCTCGCTCACCCTTGTGCACCGGCGCGACCAGTTCCGCGGCCATGCCGACAGCGTCAACAAGATGCGGGCGCTGGTCGAGGAAGGTCGGATCAATTTCGTCATGGGCCAGTTGGGACGGCTGGAGGGCGAAAACGGGCAGTTGAGTGAAGTGGTGCTCAAGACCGCCGCCGGAGAGATGGGCATTCCCGCCACCCGACTGCTGCCGTTTTTCGGGCTGACCATGAAGCTGGGTCCGGTCGCGGACTGGGGGCTGGAGCTGTATGACAACTCGCTGATCAAGGTCGATACGGAAAAGTTCGAAACAAGCCAGCCGGGCGTGTTCGCCATCGGCGACATCAACTGGTATCCGGGCAAGCTCAAGCTGATCCTGTCCGGTTTCCACGAAAGCGCGCTGATGGCGCAGGCCGCAAAGCGCATCGTGCACCCGGACCAGAAGGTGGTCTTCCAGTACACGACCTCATCGACCAGCCTGCAAAAGAAGCTCGGCGTGGCCTGAGACCCGTGGGGTGACGGCGCAACCCTCTGGCCCGGAACGGCGACAGGGTTTATCCTGCCGCACTTTCACACGCGCCTTGTGCGCCATCACCGGACCAGACCCGGAGCGCCGACCGTCTTTCGGGATGGTTCGACGGCGCTCTGATCTTTAATAAATCGCATTGCAACAGACCGAAAGCCGCGCGCACCCGGTCGGATGCTCCAAAACCTCGCAGGACCTGATATGCGGATTTTCGTCACCGACCAGACCGGAACAGAACACGAGCTCGAAGCGCTTGAAGGCTGGCGGGTGATGGAGGTGATCCGCGATTGGGGCCTCAACATCAAGGCCGAGTGTGGCGGATCGTGTTCGTGTGCCACGTGCCACGTGTTCGTCGCGCCCGAATGGGTGGACAGGCTGAAGGCGGCAACCGACGAGGAAGAGGACATGCTCGACTCGGTGCCGGACTATGAGGCCAATTCGCGGCTGTCGTGCCAGATTCTGATGAGCGAAGAGCTGGATGGATTGCGGGTGACGCTGGCGGATTCGGCCAAGCAGGACGCCGCAGCTTAGGATTTTCGCTGCGCGAAGGGCCTATCGTCCCCCTTGCGGCAAGTGCGCTAGCGCTGCCGGTTACTGGATCCCGGATCAAGTCCGGGATGACGGGGGTGGATGGGGGAGCATTTGGCCTTTCACCCCCACCGGCGTCATCCCGGGCGCAGACCCGGGACCCAGTATGCTCGGTGGTGTGGTGGGACTCGGCGCCCCCTCATCCCCGCCATTCGGGCATAGCTCTCATGGCCTTCTCCCCTCCGATCGTGCCACCGGCACGATAGGCCAAAGAACGGTTCGAAGTCTCCCAACGGAGAAAAAGGGGGCTGTTTTGGCAGGCAGACGGGCAAGAACCGCAGGCTCTGCCGGTTACTGGATCCCGGATCAGGTCCGGGATGACAGGGGGTGGGTCGGGCTGGTGACAGTGGTTTATCCACCGTGTGTCGCGTCCACAGGCGTCATCCCGGGCGAAGACCCGGGAACCAGTATGCTCGGCGGTGTGGTGGGACTTGGCGCTCCGCTCATCCCCTGCCATTCGAGCATAGCTCTCATGGCCTTCTCCCCTCCGATCGTGCCACCGGCACGATCGGCCAAAGGACGGTTCGAAGTCTCCTACCGGGGGAGAAGGGGGCTTTTTTGGCAGGCAGATGGGCAAGAATCGGGATGCTGCCGGTTACGGCCCCCGGATCAGGTTCGGGATGACAGGGGGCGGGGCGGGGGTTCGGCAGAGTGTTGGGGCTGGTGGGCTGGATGAATCTTGCTTCCGCGTTTTTGTCGCCGGGTGTATGAACGACGCGGGAAAACGGCAGTCGCTGGGTCGGTCTGAATGAATGTGCTTGAATTTTTGCCGTATGCCATCGCGCTGGCGGTGGCTGCGGCTATTCCGGGGCCGGGTATCGCCGCGTGCGTGGGCAAGGCGCTGGGGTCGGGATTTCGGCCTGCGGTGTGGTTTTCGACCGGGTTGGTTCTGGGCGATCTCACCTATCTCGCCCTCGCCGTTCTGGGGCTGGCGGCGGTGGCTTCGGCATTTTCGGGGATTTTCACCGTCATCAAGATTGCCGGGGCGGCCTATCTGCTCTGGCTGGCCTGGAGTTTCTGGCGAGCGGGAATCGATCCCGACAAGGTGGAAACGCGCAAGGGCGACGGGGCGTGGAGCTCGCTGCTCGGCGGCTATTCGCTGACGCTGGGCAATCCCAAGACGATCATCTTCTATATGGCGCTGCTGCCCACGGTGGTGGATTTGCAGGCGGTGACGCCGGAGCGGTTTGCCTGGCTGGCGGCGATCACCGTGGTGGTGCTGTACGCGGTGACCATCCCCTATGTGGCGCTGGCAGCGCGGGCGCGCAATTTCCTGCGCAATCCACGCGCGCTTAAGGCGCTCAATCGCGGAGCCGCCGGAGCAATGGCGGGAGCAGCGGCGTATATCGTCCTCAAGCAGTGAGGGCGTCGGCGACGTTCTGACGCGGAAAAACAGGTGATTGGAATAGCGTTTCGCCCGGCGCATTTGGGCAGCGAGAAAGAGTAAAAAATTTCACAAGTTGCGGTTGGATGCCGGGATTCAGACTCCTATCTGGTAGGTGTTCCGCACAAAAAGCGGGACGGACTAGAAAGGAAAAGAAAATGAAACTCCGTGCTCTTCTTGCCTCCACCGCGATCCTCGCTGGCCTTGCTGCGCCGGCGATGGCCCATTCGATCGGCACCATTTCGGTGAACGATCAGGATTGGGGTTATGTCGTCCAGTATTGCGATACGCTGAGCGGCCTGTCCGTGAGCGATGCTTTCGACAAGCAGCCCTCTATTTCGGCGGAACTCATGACCCGCGGCGTGACCCTCAGCTCGATCTCCCAGAGCGACTGTCAGAAGGCTGGTCTGATCTAATTTTCCGAACTAGCCAAACGGCTTGAAAGGAGGGCGGCATCGGAAGATGTCGCCCTTTTTATTTGGGGCTCAGGCTGATTTTTCGGGTGCCGAAGCGACCTTGGCCAGGTCGGCGACGAAATCGGACACGACCGGGGATTTCTGCGCCGAAAATGGCAGCGGGCGCACCAGCTTGATGGCGGCAATGCCGACGCGCACGGTCATCAGCCCGTTGAGTACGCCTTCGCCCAACCGCGCTGACAGCTTTGCCGCTACTCCATGGCCGACGAGCTGTTCGACGATGCCATCGGTGAGCACCAGCCCGCCGGTGACGGCCAGATGGGCGAGGATCGCGCCGATCAGGCGGATGAAACCGAACAGGCCCGGACGCGCGCCATAGAGATCGGCCAGATTGCGCGCCAGGCGGAAACTCTCAAAAATCACAAAGCTGATATCGATCAGCGCGCGGGGCGAAACGGCGGTGACCAGAGCCACCCGGCGGGCGCTCGACGCGGTGAGGGCGCGGGCCCGCTGGTCGAGGGGGAGCATCAGGGCCCGTTCGGTGGTGCGGAGCAATTCAGCGCCATCGAGGATCGAGCCGGTATCGGCCTTCAGCCCCGTGCGGGCGCGGGCCAGATCGGCGCGGCTGGAATAGACGCCGAGCAGTTCGGCAGTGATTTTCTGCGCGGAGGGGAGGTCATCGGCGGCGAGCGCGATGGTCGCGCTGGCGCGCAGCCGGTCAAGGGTGCGCAGGCGGGCCAGCCCGAAGATTTCGCGGCCAATGAGGATGACCAGCGCGACCAGAAATACGCCAAGCACACCGAGTCCGAACCAGCCCAGCCAGTCATAGGTGGCGAACAGATCGCGGATCAGCCGTTCGGCGGCAAGGCCGAGACCGAGGGAAATCAGTGTGCCGCCGGTCCAGAAGGCGAGGTGACGCCAAAAGCTGCGGCGCGGGCGCAGGCGCGGGGCGACATCGGCATCGGACAGCGCGTCGGGTGGGGCGGCAAAGACATCGATAGCTGGTTCGGCCAGCGCGGTCTCGAAGGCGCGGGGTTCGCGGGTTTGCGGCCCGGCGTCGGGGCGCGGGGCGGTGGGAATGGCGCGGGGCTCTCTCATTGCATCTTGTCCCCGACGAGGAAATCGAGAGCACGGTCGAGACGGATGTAGGGGAAAACCGGATCCCCCGTCTCGCTGACAGGCAGATTGGCGGGGGGCAGAAAGCGCAGGAAATTGAGGTGAGGTGTTGAATCAGCTGTTTTGAACAATGAATCCGGATTTTCGGGCAAGTCACCGGGAAACAAGGCAATTTCGGTTTCGCCGTCATAGACGACCTCACCGAGGCGCTGGCCGTTTTCGGGGGTGCCGATGATGGTGTGCAGGGTCTCGCCATTGTCCTTGACGGTACCCTCATGGGTGGCACGGATGGCGGCGATGGCCAGCGAACGGGTCTCGGCCCCGGCGAATTTGGCACGGCGGGCGGCATTGGCGACGAGCCGGTTGAGGATGGCTTCGAGGCGCGGGTGCGAGGTGTGGTGCAAGAGGTCGGCCTTGGTTGCGGCAAACAGGATGCGGTCGATACGGCGGGTGAACAGGCGCGAAATGGGGTTCGACGCGCCCTGCCGGAAACAGGCGAGCACCGAGGTGAGCGCGGTTTCCAGATCGGCAACGGCTTCGGGGCCGGCATTGAGGGCGCGCAGGGCATCCACGAGCACGATCTGGCGATCGAGCCGGGCGAAATGGTCGCGGAAGAAGGGGCGGACAACGACGGATTTATAGGCCTCATAGCGGCGTTCAAGCATGGCATAGAGGCTGGCATGGCGCGGGGTCGCGGCCGGAGGCGGCAGGGGCGCGAAGGTGAGCGCGGGGGAGCCTTCGAGATCGCCGGGCATGAGAAAACGCCCGGGAGGCAGGGTGGACAGCGCGCGGGCATCGCCCCGGGAGGTGCGCAGATAGTGCGTGAAGGATGTGGCGAGGGTTTCGGCGGTCACCTCGTCGGCCTCGCGGGCGGGGTCGATATGGGAGAGGGCGTCGAGGAAGTCCTTTGCTTCTGCGGCGCGGGCCGGGCGGCGGGCCAGCGCCAGCGCTTCGGCGCTCCATTCGGCGTAGGATTTGGTCAGCAGGGGCAGATCGAGCAGCCACTCGCCGGGGTAATCGACGATGTCGAGATTGAGGGTCGAAATGCCCAGTTGCGAGCGCAGCCAGCGGGCCGACTGGTAGCGCAGGGTCAGCCGCAGCTGGGAAATCCGGCGGGTGCTTTCAGGCCAGGCGGGTGGATGGCCGGTGAGGGCGGCGAGGTGGTTTTCGTAAGCAAAACGAGGCGTGGCATTGTCGGGATGCTCGGCCAGCCGCGCGCCGATCAGCCGCCCCTCGGCCATGGGCGGAAAGCCGGGCAGGCGGGCACCGGTCAGCAGATTGTGGATCAGCGCGGTGATGAAGATGGTTTTTCCGGCCCGCGACAGACCGGTAACGCCGATCCTCAGGGTCGGCGTGACGGTGCCGGTGGCAGCGTCGGCCAGATTGCCCAGCGTGATGGAAAGCTCATCGGCGATGGTTGTGGGGAGGCTGGACAAGGGCGAGCGGTCTCCGGTGGTGAGGGAGAAGGTAGGGGGTGCGGGGGGCGATGTGAAGGGGGAGCAGCGAGCGTTGGGTTTTTGGAGGCTTAGCCCCCCTGATTCCCGTTCTGCTTCGTCTCACAGTCTCAGAGGTGAGAAAGAGGCACTTGGTGGGCGCTGGGGAAAAGCGGGGGCGCTGCCGGTTACTGGATCCCGGATCAAGTCCGGGATGACAGGGAGTGCGGGGGAGCGTTTGGGCAGGAGCGTCAAGGCTGCCACAAGAACCCCCTTCTCCCCGCGATGAAGGGGGCGGGTAGTGAGGGGGGATGTGAAGGGGCGAGAAAACAAGGCCTTGACGGAGTGTAGCTTATGGCTACATATGGCGATATGAAGCCGATTACCTACACGCGGGACGCGGTTAAAACCTTGCGTCGGCTGCCTGCGAATACTGCCAGTCGCATCAGGGGCAAGATCGAGGATTATGCAAGGGATCCGGCGTCGCAGGCCAACAATATCAAGACTCTGAAAGGGCGCGACGGCGTCCGGCTGCGGGTCGGAGACTGGCGAGTGATTATGCAGGATGGCGTGGTGCTAGCCGTTTTGGCAATTGGACCGAGAGGGAGCATTTACGATGACTGATACCGTGACTATTCCACGGGCGGAGTATGATCGTTTGCGCGCTATTGCGGAGGATGTGGCTGATAGCGCCGCGTTCGACCGGGTGGTTGCGCGGCTGGCGAGGGGCGAGGAGGAGGCTGTTCCCGCGGCATTCGCCAACCGCATCATCGATGGGGACAGCCCTCTGCGCGTCTATCGCGAGTATCGCGGACTGACTCAGGTGGCTCTCGCCGAAGCGTCGGGGGTGAACCGGGTTCAGATCGCGGACATCGAGGCGGGCCGGAAATCGGGCTCCGTCGGGACCGTCAGGAAGCTGGCTGTCGCGCTGAACGTAGCGGTCGATGATCTGGTGTGACGGCTCCGATCACTCTTCTGCGCCCACCTTTGCCAGATCGTAGGGGGTGGTCTGGTACATTTCGTTGATCCAGTTCTGGAACAACAGGTGGCCGTGGCTGCGCCAGCGATTTTCCGGGGTTTTGGACGGGTCGTTGCCGGGAAACAGGTTGACGGGCAGCGGGGTGTCGAGGCCGGCCTCGCGGTCGCGGCGGTATTCGTCGGCGAGCGAGGTGTTGTCGTATTCGAGGTGGTTGAGCATGTAGAGCGCGCGGTATTTGCGATCGCCAAGCATGCAGATGCCGACCTCGTCGCTGTCGATCAGGATGTCCAGGTTCTCGCCCAGGGTCGTGCGGTCGATATCGTTATAACGCGAGACCGGCACGGCCAGATCATCGGAAAATCCGCGCAGATAGGGCGAGCGGGTGTCGAGGACCTTGTGGCGATAGACGCCAAACGCCTTTTGCGGCATGCGGTAGCGCTCGGCACCGTGGAAATGGTGCAGCGCGGCCTGTGCGCCCCAGCAAATGAACATGGTCGAATGCACGTTGGTCTGCGTCCAATCCATGATTTCGAGCATTTCGGGCCAGTAGCGGACCTGGTCGAAGGGCAGGTTGGCGACGGGGGCCCCGGTGACGACAAAGCCATCGAACTTGCGGGTGCGCACCTCTTCCCAGGTGGAATAGAAGGACTGAAGATAATCCTCAGGGGTGCTTTTCGAGAGGTGATCGGTGACGCGGACCAGCGAGAGATTGACCTGGAGCGGGGTGGCCGCGATCAGGCGCGCGAACTGGGTTTCCGTGCGCTGCTTGTTGGGCATCAGATTGAGCAGGCCGATCTCCAGCGGGCGGATATCCTGCCGCGCGGCGCGGGTGGAATCCATGACCAGCACGCCCTCGCTTTCAAGGGTTTTGCGGGCAGGCAATTGATCGGGAATACGAATAGGCATCGGAACATCCCTTCGATGAAGGCTTATATAAGTGCAGATTTATGAATGGTGGGAGCCGAAAACGCGGCTCACCGATTTCCGGCCACCGCCAAACGGCTGGCGATGGCCCTGCACATGAGTTCCATGAAGTCGTGTTCGTCGCGGACGCTGGAAAGCTCCGAGGCATCGATCTGGTAGCCGAAATTGTCGGCCAGCGCCTGATAGCGCGGCAGGCGATCGCGCAGAAGGGCTTCAAAGCCCCAGACGGCAAAGGCAGCAGGATCGACGTCATCGTCATGGGTGACGCCGTTGAGGCGCTTGAACTCTTCCCAGCGGGCAATGAGGAAGTCCGGCGGATAATACATCGGCTTTGGATTGGCGCAGAACCGGTCGATCAGGCGCTGGGCGTCGTCCTCGGTGCCGCGCAGATAGAGCAGCGCGGTGTGCTCGGAGAGCGCCTTGACCACGGGGTCTTCGGGGTCGTTGGGATCGAGAACCTCGATCAGCGACCCACCGGTGTCGGTGAGGAAATTGCGGTAATCATACAGGTCGCTGGCGCGCTCGATGAAATAGGGGACATCGAGCAGGGAATAGATCTCGGCTATCCGATGCTGCTCCTGGCGTCGTTGGTACTCGGCAAAAGGCAGGCCACCGCGCCGGGGATCGCCGGGCGTGCCCAGATAGCTCGACAGCGGATCGAGATTGTCGAAGCTGATATTGGACTGGATGGAAATCGAATCCGAGCGCAGCAGGTCCGCGAGGAACGGCACCTTCATCGCTTCGCGCTTGAAATTGTCGACGATGTATTCGCCCATGTGGCGGGTGCCAATGCGGAAATCGACTGAAAAATGAAACCAGTCGGCCCGGCGCAAGATGTTGCCCAGCCGCGTTTTCCCGACGCCGGCCATGCCGAACACCGTCACCGCCTTGCGGTCGAGGGAACGGAACTGATCGGCGCTTTCAAACAGCATGGCGGGAGCTCGCGGGAAACCGGTGGGATGTTCAGGCGTCTGCTTAGAGTCATATGGCGTGATCGTCCAGAGGGGAGCGGGCGCAGGCGAGGGCACCTGGGCAGGCTTTGGGGGGAAGAAATTGCCGGGGTGGGGGAGGAAGGTGCCGGGTTGGATGGGTGGGGCGAGGAGGTGAGTTCCGGGGAAGTTAAGTTTAATCAATAGCTTAGGTCGATGGCATCACAATTGCATCGCGGAAGATGACGTGCGTGCTCGGCGCATTTGAGTTTTTGCGGTAGCGGCCGGTTGGTCGCGCCCGGCGATGGAGTGTGGAATGGGTATCTATGGGGCTTTGGCGACGGCGGTGACCGGAATGGCGGCGCAGTCGTTTGCGCTGGAGAATATTTCTGGAAATATCGCGAACTCGCAGACGACCGGTTACAAGCGGATGGAGACTGGGTTCATCGACCTGATCCCCGATGCCGCCGTGGGGCGGCAGGTGCCAGGTGCGGTTCTGGCCTATTCGCGCTCGACCAACGATGTGCGCGGCGACATCATCACCTCGCCCACCGGCACTCATGTGGCGCTGAACGGCTCTGGCTTTTTCGTCGTAGCGGAAAAAACCGGGACGTCGGACGGCCAGTCGGTGTTCGGCGACGCGAACTTCTATACGCGCCGCGGCGATTTCGAGATGGATCGGGAAGGATATCTGCGCAACGGCGCAGGTTACTATCTCAAGGGCGTGCCGATTGATTCAACCACCGGCAACGTCTCGGGCTCGGTGCCGGAAATGGTCAAGGTGGGCAACGGTCTGATCCCGGCCAAGGCAACCCAGCGGATCAATTATGCCCTGAACCTGCCGGCAGCTCCGGCGGGGGGGCTGTTGTCGGTCTTGCCGACCGACCCGGACTTTCTCAACCAGACCGTCGAGGGCGGTGCGATCACGGTCTATGCGCCCAACGGAGCGGCGGCGAACGTGCAGTTGCGCTGGGGCAAGACGGGAGAGGCGGATTCGACGGCGGTACCGCCGACCCTCGACGAGTGGCAGCTGTTCTATCTTGGAGAAACCGGCTGGGAAACGGTGCCGAACGGGGAGGCGACTTTTGTCGACGGGACCCTGAATAGCGTCGGATGGGGGACTATCAACGCGGATGGCAAAATTCCCCCGCTCGCTATTGCCAATTTGGGAGTGAATGGCGTTGCCGTGGGTAACGTGGACATCGATTTCGGCGTTGGCGGCCTATCCCAGTTCGACAATGCCAACGGCCGGGCACAGGTTTCGACGCTGGCGCAGGACGGCTATCCGGCAGGTACGTTCATGTCGGTGGCCGTCAACGATTCCGGGCGAGTGGTCGCGACCTATTCGAACGGCAAGCAGATCGAAATCTATCAGCTGGTGACCGCCAATTTCAACGCTGAGAACCAGCTGAAGCGCCTCGACGGCGGTATCTATTCGGCCACGGCGGAATCGGGCGAGGCCATCATTTCGACCGAAGGCGGGATGACCGGCGGAGCGCTGGAATCGTCGAATACGGATATCTCGGAAGAGTTCACAAAGCTGATCGTAACCCAGCAGGCCTATGCTGCCGGGACCCGGATCGTCTCGACGGCGGATGAGATGTTGCGAGAAGCCTTGAATATGATGCGCTAGATGTATTGATCTTCGGCTTATGGCGGGCTGCGAACGGCTGTTTTCTGCGCTTCCGATACTCACGTACCAATGTACGCTCCGTTCCGGTTCTCGAAAACAACCGTTCTCGCCTCCCCCTAAGCCGAACCTCAACACATCTACCCCAAACGATAGGGGGTGGAATTCGCGTGATGGGAAAGTGGAGTTGATACGATGGGATTGAGTTCGACACTGTCGAATGCTTTGGGGGGCATGAATGCCAGCCAGCGCGGCATCGATGTCGTCTCCCGCAACGTCGCCAATCAGGGCACGCCCGGCTATCATCGGCAGTCCATCGTCATCGAGGAAACCGCGTATGGGACCAGTGCCCAGGTACGGTCCTCGACGCTATCGCGTGCCTTCAACGAAGCGCTGGAAAAGCAGCATCTGGTGGCGGTGTCATCGGCTGGCTATCACGCGGTGCGCTCAAGCTTTCTCGACCGGCTGCAAATGCATATCGGCAAGCCGGGCGATGCCAATTCGCTCGATACGCTCTATGCGGGCTTCGAAAATGCCCTGCAGGCGCTGGCGACCAACCCCAATGACGTGACCACCCGGGCCGGGGTGCTCAACGCCGCCCAGCAGCTTGTGGAGCAGCTCAATGGCCTGACCGGCGCCGTGCAGGAAATGCGGCGCGAAGCCGAGCAGCAGATTTCCAATTCGGTCTCTGAGCTCAACCGGCAATTGACAGCGCTGGCCGATATCAATGTGCGGATTCTCGACCTGTCGCAGGACCAGCAGGCGCGGCTGTCGCTGATGGATGAGCGCGACCGGCTGGTCGCCTCGATCTCGGAAGCAATCGACGTGCGCGCCACCTATCGAGCCGATGGCACGGTGGCCCTGATGACGGAAAGCGGGGTGGGCATTCTCGATGTGCAGGCCTCCCAGTTCGGGTTCCAGTCGGCCGGAGCGCTTAACTCATCGTCGTTGTTCGATCCCGACCCGGCCAATAGTGGCGTGGGGCAGCTGACCTTGCGCACGCCGTCGGGGTTGGAGGTCAATCTCGACAGCCGAAGCCTGTTGTCGTCGGGCAGCATCGCCGGGCTGCTTGAGCTGCGCGATACCACGCTGGTCAATATGCAGGACCAACTCGACGAGATCGCCGCCGGGCTGGCGCTGGCCATGAGCACGGTCAACACGATAGCCGAAGACGACGGGACGGGTGCCTACGCGCTGGATCTCAGCGGCATGCAGCCGGGCAACACGCTGGGCCTGAGCTATACGGACGGCACTGGGACGCACAAGGTGCGGGTGGTGGCGGTGGAAGAAGCGGGAACGCTGCCGCTCAACTCACCCAATGCCAGCGGCGAGCGGGTGATCGGCGTGGATATTTCCGGCGGCGATCCGGCGGCGGCGATCGCTGCGGCACTGGCAGCAGAGGTGCCGGGCCTGGCCGTTACAGATGACGGGGCCGGAGGGCTGAGTGTTGCCAATGGGGTGGCGAGTGTCGGGAACCTGAGCGCGCAGATCACTGCGAGCGGGGCCCAGAGCGGGGCCGGAGCGCTCAACCTGTTTGTCGATACACGTGGTGCGGCGTTTACGGATGCTCTGGACGGCAGCGGGCAGAAGCAGGGCTTTGCCGGGCGCATTTCGGTGAATTCCGCGCTGATCGCCGATCCGACGCTGCTGGTGCGCTATGATGCCGGAGTATCGCTGGGCGACGCGACGCGGCCGCAATTCCTGCTGGATAATCTCAAGGGGATGGGCTTCGTTTCCGAGAAGATGACCTCGCTCCGCGATGGCGGGGTGCGGCTGTCGGGCAAAGTGAGCGACCTGATCGGACAGATGATCCACCATCAGGGCAATGTGGTCGCCAAGGCGCAGTCGGAAAATGCGGCGGTCAGTTACACGCTGCAATCGATCACGACGCGAATGACTGCGGAATACGGGGTCAATGTTGACGAGGAAATGGCGCGGCTGATGCAGCTCCAGAATGCCTATGCGGCCAGCGCGCGGGTGGTATCAACGGTGCAGGAGCTGATCGATGCCCTGCTGCGCATGTGAGGTTTCGCGATGATCATCAATAAGTCGCTCTACCCGGTCTCGGGCACCATCCAGACCATCACCAACATGCACAAGAAGCTGGACAATCTGCAACTCCAGCTGGCCACCGGCAATCGCTACAATACGCTGGCGGAAATGGGGTCGGACAGGCTGCATCACCTCAATCTTGGGGCGCGGCTCAACAGGATCGAGGGCTATCAGGCCAATATCCTGACGGTACAGAACCGGATGAGCTTCTATACGCTGGGACTGGAGCGGCTGGACGAGATCGAAGCCGACGCGCGGGCGCTCGCGGTGCCCAATGCCTATGGCACCGACGGGATCAATCTTGCCACCGCACGTACCCAGGCCACCAATCTGCTCAAGGAGGTGATCGACGTCCTCAATACCGATATCACCGGGCAGTATATTTTCGGGGGCAACAAATCCGACACCAAGCCGGTGGCAAGCTTTTCCCAGATCATGGACGGGCCGAACGGGTTCGTAGCCTATTCCCAGAACCGCAACACGCAGGACATGGGCAATGACGGGAGGGTGGATCGCGTTGTCGCTGGCAATGTGGTGACGCTGACCGAAGACGGGGACCACGCATTCGGCTTCAAGCTGGCCTCGGTATCGGCCATTGGGGCGGGTATTGTGGCTGCGAGCGGGCCGGTGGACCCGGCGGCACCGGATGCCGAACAGGAGATTTCGATCACCGTTTCCGCCCAGCCGGCACCCGGTGATAGGGTGACCATTGGCGTGACCATGCCGCACGACCGGGACAGCGTGCGTTATTTCACCTTTACCGCCAGCGAAGCCGATCCGCTGCCGATCAACGGGTTTGCCATCGGTGCCGATGAAGACGAAACCGCAGCCAATCTCGAAGCGGCGATTGGCAGTAAGCTGGCGCAGTTGAGCCATACAGATTTGCGGTCGTCATCGACCTATGCGGCGGCGGACGGGTTTTTCAACGGAATGGGAGAGGCCCAGGACCCGGCGGCGACCGCATGGTATCGCGGGCAGGACGCTGCCAATCCGCGCCAGACGGTGACCGCCAATATCGACGAGAGCACCAAGGCCCATTATGGCGTACAGGCCAATGAGGCGGGGTTTGTGGAGCTAATCAAGGGGCTGGCGGTGTTCGCGGTGTCCGATCTTTCGCCGCTCGATGCCACCAATGCCGGGCGCTATGACGCCATGGTCGATATCCAGCGCAGCCGGTTGTCGGAGGACAATAACTCCAAGCCGGGTTCAATCGAAGGCATAACGATGGAACTGGGGCTGGCGGCGGCGACCATCAACACGGTCAAGGCGCGCCATACCCAGTATGATGCGCAATTGCAGACCATGCTGGCGGAAATTGCCGAGGCACCGCGCGAGGAGGTGGCGATGATGCTGCTGACGCTCCAGACCCAGCTGCAAGCAAGCTATCAGGCGACCGCGATGGCGAGCCAGTTGACGCTGGTGAACTATTTGCGGTGATGCGGGGGTGGGGCTTTGATCGAGAACGAACGTACCAAGCTCACTGCTAATTTTATGAACGCTGTGGCATCCGGGAGTATTCTCGTTGCGATAATCGGGCCGCTGGTCGGGATGGCGCTCGGAACCATGCCTGCTCAGGAGACTTGGAATATTGTCGGACTGAGCCTACTTGTTATCATATCAGCTATCGTGCTGCATTTTCTGGCCCGTCGGGTCCTTGCAGGATTGAAGGAATGAAAATGGAAACGCTGATCTTTTGGCTTTGGGCGCCGTTTGTCATTGGTATTGTGGGCCTGTTGGGCCTCTACATCACGCGCCGCGACCGCCGGCCGCATGATCCGGCGGAATAGATAGCGCACCAAAAACACACAAAGCCCCGGCAGTGACCGGGGCTTTTGTTTTTGGTCATGAGGCTATCGGTCAGCCGCCATTGCCGCGCAGGCCGGCGGAAATCTGGCGGTTGATGTTGATGAGGGCATCGAGCTTGTGCGGCTCGGCACCGTGCAACAGCTCATAGGTCTGGCCCATCACGAAAACGCCGAGGTTGGCGAGGTTCTGGCGGACAGCCGGGGGCAGGGGATGATCGTCTTTGGTAAGGGCGGCCAGAAAAATCGACCAGACCTTGCGGTTTCTGTTCAGCGCTTCGACGAGATCGTCCTGACTTTCGGGCCAGTTGTCGCGGACCGCTTGCAGGCGCGAGGCCAGCCGGGCGAGCAGATTGGCTTCGAGGTCTCTAGGGGCCGCAGTCTGTTGTGCGGTCCTCTGGTATGCCATTGCCCCCTGTTGCAGCATTTCCCAGCAGCTCCCCTTCGTATGCGATAAGCTTCTTTGCGGCTCTGAGAGCTTTGTAGAGATCGCCGGTTAATATCTCGTTGTTGATCGCATCGACATAAGTCAGAGTGGATGGGGCGGCGCGCACCATCTCGTTGATCAGCTCGAAATAGCTTTTGGTCAGCTTTTCGACGTCACCTTCCACATACATGATCTGGATGGCGAGATAGACCGCCTTGGCGGGGGTATCGGCGGTGGCCGCTGTCAGGATATCCTTTTCGCGCAGGATGGGTGCCTGGCCTTCGATAAACAGGCGGGTGCGCTGATCGGAATTGGTAATGACGCAATTGCCGACCAACAGCTTTTCGCCGGGCCTGAGTTCAACTTTCAACGCCATGATTCGCCCTCCGCAAATGGTGGGAAACTATGAAGTTTCGCCGGACAAATGAAAAGGGCGGCCATTAAGACCGCCCTTTTGCAGTATTGGTTTGCCTAAACGTCTTAGAACAGACGCAGCACGGCCTGATCGGCCTGCGAGGCCATCGACAGCGCAGTGGAGCTGAGCTGCTGACGGGTCTGCAGGGCGAGCAGATTGGCGGCTTCCTCATTGGCATCGGCCAGGGTGAGGTTGGACGCGCCGGTCTGCAGCGTGTTGATCATGTTCTTGGAGAAGTTCTGGCGGTTTTCAACGATCGACAGCGACGAACCGAAGGCCGAAGCCTGCGAACGGACAGAGTTGATCGCCGTCTTCACCTCGGCGAGGAAACCGTCGATGGTTGCATCGCTGTCGAAATCGGCTTCTTCCATGTTGGTCTGGATGCCGAGGGTGGCAGAGTTGATGCTCTTGGCATCCTTGCTCTGAATGTCGATTTCCGACGTGCCGGTCTCATTGAAGGTGATCTTGAGATTATCGCCGCGCAGCAGGTTGATACCGTTGAACGAGGCGTCGTCGGCCAGCTTGTCGAGCTGATCGCGCAGTTCGTTGTACTGCTTGGTCAGATCGGCGCGCACGGTGTTGCCACCGATCTTGGCTTCGCCCGAAACACCCGTCGGGGTGGTCGTGGTGATGTCCTGGGTCGAGAGGTTCTCGATGCGCAGCTTGCCGTTGTCGTTGGAAGCACGGATGGCCGTGTTGACGGAGGCGTTGTTGTTGATCTCGGAGACGAGAGCGTCAACGGTCTTGGCGACGTTGGTGTCGACCGCGGTCGGAGGCGTTGCCGTGGCAGCGGCGAAACCGGACGTACCTGCGGTGGCGGCGCCGCCATAAGCGACGGAAATGCCGACTGTGTTGTCATCAGCCGCCAGAACCAGCTCACCCGCAGAGTTCAAGGATGCCGTAACCTTCAGATCGGCGTTGCCGTTGATCGCGCTGATGAGGTCACCAACGGTTTCCACTGCGCCGGCGGTGGTGCTGAACGCGACTGTGTTGGTCCCGTCACCGATCGTGATCGTGCCGGCCGCGGCGGGCGAGGTAAAGCCTGCATCCGCCAGCGAGCTGGCGGTGGTCAGTTCGTCAACGGAACCGGTAACCGAAACCGGAGTGGCGGTATTTTCGGTGGTGGTCAGGTCGATCGCGAAGGCGGACGAAAGCGCGCCGCCCGAGAGCGAAAGCTGTTCGGTGCCGGCCGGCGTGTCGCCCAGAGCGATTGTGTAGGATGCCGTCTGGAACGACTTGTCCTGGCGGGCCTGACGGAGCGTCGAGGACATGGATTCCAGAGTCTTGGTGATGGCGGTGAGGCCATTGTCGGCGGCTTCGATGGTCTGGATGCCATTGGCCATCGAGTCCATCAGCTGGCTGATGTCACCGGCGCGGCTGTTGAGCGACGAGGCGGTGAAGAAGTTGGTGGGGTTGTCCAGAGCCGAGTTGACCTTGTTGCCGGTGGCAAGGCGGTTCTGGGTGGATGCCATCATGTTGGCGGTATTCTGGAGGGAAAGCAGGTTCGAGCGAACCGCCTTTGAAAGCGTCACGTCAGACATTGTAATCCCTTTCTAGGATTTACGCATTTACAGCACCTCTTCCTGAGGCGGCTGGCCTGACATTGCTGCGGGAGCTTCTAAAGAACGGTTAAATCGGATGCTTTCAATTGAATGAATAGAACAGAAAAAGGCGGGCCGAAGCCCGCCTCAAATTCCCGTCTATGAAGGGAGCGGTTATCCGAAGAGGCGCAGGACGGCCTGATCGGCCTGGCTGGCGAGGGACAGCGCCGTCTGGGAAAGCTGCTGGCGGGTTTGCAGGGCCAGCATATTGGCGGCTTCCTCGTTGGAATCGGCCAGGGTGAGGTTCGCAGCGCCGGTTTCAAGCGTGTTGATCATGCGCTTGGTGAAATCCTCGCGATTCTGCACGACCGACAGGGTCGAGCCAAGATCGGAGGCCTGCGCGCGCACTTCGTTCAGCACGTTCTGGAGATTGTTGAGCAAACCGTCGATATCGGCGTTGAGGTCGAGATCTTCGGGGTTGAGTTCGAGCAGGCCCAGATTGGCGACGTTGATGGCGCGGCCTTCGCCCTTGGAGTTCTTTGCCTGAATCTCGATGGTCGAGGAACCGGATTCGTTGAAGACAATCTTGAGCTGATCGCCGCGCAGGAGATTGACACCGTTGAACGAAGCATCTTCGGCGAGGCGGTCGAGTTCCGTGCGCAGTTCATTGAACTGGCGGGCGAGATTGGCGCGCACATCATTGCCATCCACCTCGGTCTGGCCGATGCCGCCATTCATGTCGCCATTGGTGAGGCCAGTGAGCGTGAGCGGGCTGGTCGACTGGTTCTCGATGCGCAGCTTGCCATTGTTGTTGGAGGCGCGCACCGCGCCCTTGAGATCGGGATTGGAATTGATGGCGGTGACCAGATCGTCAACGGTGCGGGGGCGGGTGGCGATGGTGCTCCCGTCACCGTCGGCAATGCCCGTAACGCCAGCGCCGGTGAGCGTGGCCGCGTAATCGGAAATGGAAATACCGGCGCTGCTGGTGCCCGTGTCGTTATTGGTGGTGAAGACGAGATCGCCGCCATCGACGGTGACGGTGGCCGCGACGCCGGCATTGCCGAGCTTGGAGTTGATGATCGCGGCCATTTCATCGGCGGTGACGGCGTCGGTATTGGCGACTGCGCCGGGAGAGGCGATGTCCGCGTTGGTGATGGTGATCGACACCGGGGCGCCGCCGTGAACGGCGATGTCGAAACTGAACTGGTTGCTGGTCCCCGACATGTCCACGCCAGCCGCGGTGAACGTGCCTGCTGAAAGTGCGGAGCGGGATTTGGTGAGGTCGATATCGAAATCGGCTCCGACGGGCAGGGCGCCTCCAGTGAGATTGAGCACTTCGTCGCCAGTGGGATTTGCCGCTGTGCTGACAGTGAAGCTCTGCGTCTGGAAGGAATTGTCCTGCCTTGCCTGGCGAAGCGTCGATTGCATCGACTCGATGGCCTTGGTGATGGCGGTCAGGCCGTTGTCGGCGGCCTCGATGGTGCGGATGCCGTTGCTCATGGCGTCGAGCAGGGTGCCGATGTCAGCGGCGCGGCCATTGAGCGAGGCCGCGGTGAAGAAATTGGTCGGGTTATCGAGAGCCGAGTTGACCTTCTTGCCGGTCGCCAGACGCTCCTGGGTGATGTCCATCAGACGGGAGGTGTTCTGGAGATGGAGCAGGTTGGAGCGGACCGCCTTGGACAGCGTGACATCAGACATCGATCGAAAACCCCCGTCCCGAAATGGGTTTGGCAGAATCACTCCTGTTAGGAGCGCGTTAACCATAGAGTGCAGCGCCAAGTGCTACCGAATGGTTAACAAATCCTGATCGGGCGGGCGGAAATTAACGAGTTCGGGCCTGACGCGCCTCCGAACCGAACAGGCGGTGTCCCCGTGTGCTGGAAACGCGCCAAGCCTTTGTTTTATCGTGCTTCTTGGGCGGAAAACTGGTTTGTTTTTCCTAGGAGCGCTCTAGACGGTGCGGTCGTGCAGCGTGAGGCTGGAGGCGGGAGGGCTCCAGGGCTCGGAGCGGGACGGCGGAAGGGTGGAACGCGCCTCGCCATCATTGAGCAAGGCAGCGGCGATCAGGCTGGCATCGAGCAGGGTTGCAGGCGCGACGTGGGGATCAATCTTTTGATCTTGCTGGTCTTTTTGATTCCGGCCGGGAGGAGGGCTTATCCGATATGGGGTGGGCTGGCCGATGGACGGGCCTGTGGAATCGTCCACGCGCAACGGATCGCGCCCGACCGGCCTTCCGGCGGGGCGGGACGTTCCGGCAGCGACCCCGACAAGGCCCTGCGCCGCTGGGTGGATACCCGACATCCGTTAACCCTTTTTCTGCGGAGGCGGCAAAATCTGCCGGGCAGGATATGCCGGATGGGGTGACGGGCGGGTTAGGCGAGGGGGAGAGAATTGATTAAAATACGCGGTGTTGGGGGCGTGGTGGAAACTGGTCCGGCGCTGCCGGCTGCTGGATTCCGGATCAGGTCCGGGATGACCGGGGTGGGTGGGGAAGGCGTGGTATGTCAGGTTTTGCCGTGGGTTGACGTTGGAGCTCAGCGTCGCCTCATCCGCCCCTGTGGGGCACCTCCTTCCACGAGGGGAGAAGGGGGCTGGTGGAACGTCGAGTTTGAGTCCTGGACGGTTGAGGTTCGGTCGGCGGAATGAGCCAATCACCAGCGTATCATCCCGGGCGAAGACCCGGGATCCAGTATGCGCTGGCGCTGAGGCAGGGTCGTGGGCGCTGCGAAAGGAGCCACCCTCGCCTCTGTGGGAGAGGGGCTGGGGATGGGGCTCAGAGGGCGCGGTTGATGGAGATGCCTTTCATGGCGTCTGGGGTGGCGGCGGGGGCCTGGCCGGTGGCGCCGTAGGTTTTGGGGCGGGTGGTGTTGCCAGCGGCGCGGGCCACGTCGGTCAAAAGAGTCTCGGTGACGGAACGGGCCGTGGCCAGAACCCGCAGGTTTTCGGCCATTTGGGTGGCAAGGGCTTCGTGACCGCGCCGCAGCGCCTCGACGCGCACGGGGGCTTCATCCTTGAGGCGGGGAGCAGCGCGCTGCACGGCGCGGGCCAGCGTGACGTAATCCTGCGCAAGCTGGGTCTTTTCGTTGGTGAGGGCCGTTGCATCGCGCATGTGGCCCGCCCGCAAATAGGTGGTTTCGCGGTTCATCACTTCGACCAGCGCGGAAAGGGCGGTCTCGGCGCGGGCGCACAGGGTTTCGGCATCGAGGTTTTCAAGCGCGGACAGGCGATCGGCAGCGGTCATCGTGTGTAGGCTCCGAGAGAGGAAAGGGGTGGAGTGGGCGTCAGCGCGCCCTGCATGTCGATAAGGGCGGCGACCATCTGGTCGGCGATGCCGATGCCACCGGCCTGGGCCATCTGGTCGGCATATTGCTCGGCCATCATGCCGCGCCAGGTCTCTTCGGCGTAACCGCCGCCGAACATGGAATCGGTTTCGAGCCCCTTGAACATTTCCGAGACGAGGGTGTTGAGAAACACGCCTTCGAGCTCCATGGCCTTTTCGCGCAGGCTGGCGGGGGCGGATTGCGGGGCGGTGGAGGCAATGGTCAGGGGCATCAGATCACCTCAATTTCGGCCTGGAGCGCGCCAGAAGCCTTGATGGCTTGCAGGATGGCGATGAGGTCGCGTGGGGAAATGCCCAGCGCGTTGAGGCCATCGACCAGCTGTTGCAGGGAAATGGATTCGGGGACCACGGCCAGTTGGGTGCCGTCCTCGGTCACATCGATGCGGGTGCGGTCCTCGATGGCCGTTTCGCCGAAACTGAACGGTTCGGGCTGCACCACGGTGGGATTTTCGGCGACGGTGATGGTGAGGTTGGCGTGGGCGATGGCCACGCTCGACACGCGCACGTCGCGCCCGATGACGATGATGCCGGAGTTTTCGTTGATGACGACGCGGGCCACCTGATCGGTCTGGATGACCAGTTGCTCGATGTCGGTCAACAGATCGACAATGTTGCCATTAAAACCGCTGGGCAGCGACAGGCGGACATTGGCGGGATCAGACGGAATGGCGACGGGCAGGCCGATCAGGTCGTTGATGGCCATGGCAATGCGGCGCGAGGTGGTGAGGTCGGGGTTCTTGAGCGACAGGCGTACGGAATGCTGTGCGCCAAGGGTGAAGCCGATCTCGCGCTCGACAAGGCCGCCTGAGGACACAAGCCCGGTGGTGGGAACGCCGGAGACGACGCTGGCGGCCTGTCCCTCGGCGGAAAAGCCGTTGATCAGCACTGAACCCTGCGCAATGGCATAGGCATCGCCATCGGCACCCAGCAGCGGGGTGACCAGCAAGGTGCCGCCGCGCAGGCTCGACGCATCGCCCATGGCGGAGACGCTGACATCGATGCGGGTGCCCTGAGTGGCGAAGGGGGGCAGATTGGCGGTGACCATCACGGCGGCCACGTTGGCAGTGCGCAGGGTTTCGCCGCGGGTGTTGACCCCCATGCGCTCAAGCATTGCTGTGAGCGACTGGCGCGTGAAGGGCGAATTGTTGAGGCTGTCGCCGGTGCCGTTCAGCCCGACCACAAGCCCATAGCCGACAAGCTGATTGTCGCGAATGCCCTCGACATCGACGATATCCTTGATGCGGGCCGGAGCCGCCGTGGCCGGAACCAGCGATGTCAGTCCGATCGCTGCGGCGGCAAGCACCGCCAATGTCCTGCGAAACAGTCCTGCTCTCATAATCATTCAATTCCCCGTTGCCGGTTGGAGCGCATTTCGTCCCCACGAAGGCGCGCCGCGTGTTGCTGAATATGGAGCGAAAACCGTGCCAGTTTGCGGAATTTGAGGTAAGCTATTGAAAGTGAAAGTGTTTTGTTAGGCGGGATGGGTTGAGTGTTGAGCGGGTGGGCAGGGATTGCCGGGCGGTTAAGGTAAAATTAACGCCTGGCGGCAAATTCTGCCGGTTAGCCAAGCATTAACCATGGGCGTTCGGAACCAGTATGCGGATCGACGGAACAGGGCGGATCATCACCGCGAACCGGCCCGGAGGGGCAGCGCGCTCCTCGGGCGCGACGTTCCGGCCCGAGACCGGACAGGAGCCGAATCGCTCGGCTCAGGCCGGAGCGCCGATGCCGGCTGCGGGCATCGATGCGCTGTTGGCCCTGCAAGCGGTGGACGACGCCACAACGGGGCGTCGCAAGGCTGTGCGGCGGGCCAATCTGCTGCTCGACGCGCTCGAAGAGATCAAGGCGGACCTGTTGGCCGGGCGGGTGGGGGAAGGGCGGCTCAACCGCGCCATCGCCCTGTTACAACAGGCGAAAACCCGGATCGACCCCGCATTGGACGCCATTGTTGCGGACATCGAGTTGAGGGTGCGGGTGGAACTGGCCAAGCTGGGGCGTTTTCCGCCGCTTTGACACGAAACTGTGTCACGGCCTTGTTAACAGCAGGGGCAGTTTCCAATTGCCCGCGACGACCTAGCCCACTATATAGGCGGCGACTTGGTTACCAAGGGGAGTGAGTCTTGACGATGTCTGTTGAAGCCCTTGTTGACGACTATCGTCCTACTGAGGACGAGGACTTCATGAACGCGCGCCAGCGCGAATACTTCCGCAGGAAGCTTAACGCCTGGAAGGACGAGATCCTTCGCGAAAGCCGCGAAACCCTCGACAACCTCCAGGAAGAGAGCACGAACCATCCGGACATGGCCGACAGGGCCTCATCGGAAAGCGACCGGGCGCTCGAATTGCGCACCCGCGACCGCCAGCGCAAGCTGATCGCCAAGATCGACGCGGCGCTCAAGCGGATCGATGACGGGACCTATGGTTTCTGCGAGGAAACCGGGGAGCCGATCGGACTGGCCCGTCTCGACGCCAGGCCGATTGCAACACTGGGGCTGGAGGCCCAGGAAATGCACGAGCGGCGTGAAAAGGTCTATCGCGACGATTGAGCAATCCGGCTGACGGATGACTGACTTTGCGGCCCGCTGGAGATGGACTCCAGCGGGCCGTTTTCGTTCTGGGGCGGAGCGTTCAGCCAAGGGCGATTTCGCGGGTGATGCCGATCGCATCCAGAAAGGGGCGGTCGTGACTGACGACGAGCAGCGCGCCATCATAGGCGGACAGCCCTGCCTCAACGGCTGAGATGGAGTCGAGATCGAGATGATTGGTCGGTTCGTCGAGAATGAGCAATTGCGGCGGGGTTTGCGTGCCGAGCACACAGGCGAGCCCGGCGCGCAGGGTTTCGCCACCGGATAACGTACCCACCATCTGAAGCGCGGCATCGGCGCGAAACTTGAAGCGGGCCAGGGCGGACCGGCAGGCATTTTCGTCGGAGCCGGGATTGAGGCGCAGGAAATTGTCGCGGATGGTTAGGTGCGGATCGAGGATCGAGACCTGTTGATCGAGGACGGCATAGGGCACGTGAACTGCAACGGAGCCCGCGAGGGGCCGCAGGGCGCCGGTGATGAGCTTTAACAGCGTGGTCTTGCCCGACCCGTTCGGCCCGGTGACAGCGACGCGTTCCGGGCCGGTCAGCGCGAGGGAGAAGGCCTTGAGCACAGGCGTTTGAGGGGCATATCCGGCGGTGACACTATCGAGATTGAGTACTTGTCGGGACGGAGGCAGGTGCGTGGGGGCAACGGTGACGGTGACCGGTTCGAGCACCTCGATCCGCTGGCGCGCGGTTTGGGCCTCGGCCTGCGCCTGTTCGCGCTGGCGGGTGGCGAGCCGGGCGTTGTCGCCGGCATGTTTTTCCGCATAGTCCTTTTCGCGACCCAAAATGATGCGGGGAATGTCATCGCGGGCCTTCTGGGCGCGGCCGGCGCGATCGCGGCGGGCCTGTTTTTCCCGCGTTGCCTGCGTCTTGCGTTCCACCTGGGCAATCTGGCGCTCGGCGGTGGCCAGATCGTGCCGGGCGGCAGCGAGCTCAATGGCTTTGCGCTCGCGATAGAGGGTGAAATTGCCGCCATAGGTGGTGGCGCCAAGGCTGGTCAGTTCGACAATGGCATCCATGGTATCGAGCAGTTCGCGGTCATGGCTGACGACCACCGCGCCGCCGCGCCACTGGGCCAAAAGCGCGATGACGGCGTCGCGTCCGTCGCGATCGAGATTGTTGGTCGGCTCATCGAGCAGCAGGAAATCGGGAGCGGAAAAGACCAGTGCGGCAAGCATGGCGCGGGTGCGCTGGCCGCCGGAAAGCGTGGCGAGCGGGGTGTGGGGCGTGGCATCCAGGCCGAAGCGGGCGAGGGCTTCCGCAAGCCGTGCTTCCAGAGTCCAGTCGGCCTCGGCCAGATCATCGGCTGAAGCGGTGCCGGCTTCGGCGCGGGAGAGGATGGCGAGTGCATCGCCGATGGCGAACAGATCGGCGAGGGTTTCGCCCGGCGCGGGCTGGAGGGCCTGACGCAACACGCCGATGCTGCCTTCGGTCCTGACCGTTCCCATAGAGGGCGCAAGCGGTCCGGCAATCAGCCGCAGCAGGGTCGATTTGCCCACACCATTGCGGCCCACGAGGCCGGTGCGCTGGCGGGAAAAGGTGAGGTCGAGATCGGAAAAAAGGGAGGTGGCGTCAGGCGTTGAGTAGCTGAGGCGAGAAAGAGTGATCTGTGCGGGCATGAGAATGGGCTTTCGGTCCGAGGCAAGGGGAGATTGCTTTCGGGTGGAAATCCATTCGGGCACACATCCTGTTGGTGTTGAGACTTGCTGAAAAATAGGCGCCATGGAAGAGAAGTCAAGACGCGCAAGGTTGTGCCGGGCGGCGGTTGCGGTGTACCAAGGGAGAGGAGGCGGAAAGAGGGACGCATGGACTGGCGAAGGGGACTGGCGCGGGCGGGATTGGCGCTGATCGCCGGGGGCATGGCGAGCGCGGGCGCAGCCATGGATATCAGCGTGGGGACGCAGGTGCGTCTCAATGCCGGTTATCTGTCGCTCAACCATGACGCATCGGGGCTGACGCCACCGGCGGGCGGGATGACGAGCTATGGCGATCCCACATCGATCCTGAGTTATGAGCCGCTTTATCGCGCCGATATCGAATTCGTGCTCAGCGGGCGGGGAGAGGATGGCTGGTTCGATCTGATCGCGGGGTTTCCCATCGCGGGCGGCGGCACTTTCGCTGATCGGGATTATGAGGCGGGGCAGGCGCTCTATTCGGAAACATTCAGCGATCTCGCGCTGGGCCACGGAGGCAGTGTCAATTTGCGGTTCGGGCTGCCGATGGAGGACGAACTTTTCTGGGGCGGGATGGCGGTGCGGCCCTATGTGAGCGCCGGGATGGGGCTGGAGCGTTCTGCGGCCAAGGGGCTGACCTGCGGGGCGGCGTGTCCGACCGGGGCTTTGCCAGCCAGCGTTACGGTGATCGGGCAGGATTTGTTCTCGGTATCGGCGGGGCTGGGCGTGTGGCTGGAGCAGGAGATTTCCGCGACAGAGGCGTTCGATCTGCGGCTGGAGGTGAGCGGCGACTATCTGGGCGTCTCCGACAGTCATTACCTGCGCCCCGATCTGGGGCCGGTGCCCAATATCGCCTATGATCTGGCGACGCTTGGAGTGCGGGCCGAGGCGGGTTATCGCGTGGAGATGGCCGAGGGTGTGCAGCTTTCGGCAGGCGCATTCGCCGGCGGGCAACTGGGCCTGGGGCAGGTGACGTTCGGGAATGCGGGCGGACCGCAGACCGGGCCAATCACCGCCTGGAGCGTTGCTGGCGAGGCCGGGGTGATGCTGGGGGCAACGGTTTCGTTCTGACATCCCGAAAATCGATTAGACTTTTCGACCTGATGGCCTAGACTTTTGCTCGAACAAAAGTGAGGGCCATCATGGGCGTCGAAAGTCTGTTTATTTTCCTGATCGTCGGTCTTATCGCAGGCTGGCTCGCCGGCAAGCTGGTCAAGGGCGGCGGATTTGGCCTGATCGGCAATATCGTTGTGGGGGTGGTCGGGGCGGTGATCGCCGGCTGGCTGTTCCCGTTTCTCGGGGTGAGCCTGGGGACAGGGTTTATTGCTGCGGTCATCCATTCGACGATCGGGGCGGTGATCCTGCTGTTTTTGCTGCGGCTGGTGAAGGGGTAGGCAACTGTCGCTGGCTGATCCGGTGAGCGCTGCGCCCCCTCATCCGACCGCTTCGCGGCCACCGTCTCCCACGAGGGGAGAAGGGTAAAAGGGGCAAGGCGGCAAGGGGGTTTTTGGCCAACGCTGGTGTTTTTCTTCCCTTCTCCCCTTGAGGGAGAAGGTGGGCTTTCGCGATAGCGAAAGGTCGGATGAGGGGTGTGCTGAGGGTGGTGAAGGCGTAAGGGCAGTCGTCTCTGGCTGGCTTAGCAGGCGCTGGGCACCCCTCACCCCCCCCCCCCCTTTCCCTCAAGGGGAGGGGGGGGGGGGGGCTTTTGGTGGGCGCTTGTGGCTCTTCCTTCTCCCCTTAGGGGCAAGGAGAGAGTGCTTAGCAGAAGTGACGCCTAACCGTACCGGCGCTTCAGGTGTTCGATATAGATATCGGGGTTGAGCGTTTCACCAGTCGCGCGCCTGAGCAGGTCGGGCGTCGAATAGCGGGACGCCTGTTGCCAGATGTTGTCCCTGCGCCACGCGTTGACGGCGGAAAAGTCGCCCTGGGCGATCTGACCGGGCAGATCAGGCAAAGCCTGTTCAATGGTGCGCCATTGCTGGGCGGCAATGAGGGCGCCGAGTGTATAGGACGGGAAATAGCCAAAGGCACCCGCCGGCCAGTGGACGTCCTGCATCGGGCCATCGGCGGGGTTGTCGATGGTCGACAGCCCGAGATAGGTGCGCATCTTGTCGTCCCAGGCCTCGGGGAGATCAGCCACCTCAAGGGTGCCACCGATCAGGGCCTGTTCGAGTTCGAAGCGCAAGATGATGTGGAGCGGGTAGGTCACCTCATCGGCATCGACGCGGATCAGGCCGCGTTCGACCTTGTTGACCTCGGCCATCACATCCTCGACATCCCAGCCAGCCAGCGCGTCATCGCCCAGATTCGTGGCGACGATGGGCATGGCCCAGGTCCAGAAATGCGGGGAGCGGGCCAGTTGCTGCTCGACGAACAGGGACTGACTTTCATGTATCGCCATGCCACGGGCCTGACCGACCGGCATGTGCGAGAGGGCGCGCGGCAGGCCCTGTTCGTAAAGGGCGTGGCCGGTTTCATGGAGCACGCCCATAAGGGCGGTGAGGAATTCATCGGTCCGGTAGCGCGTGGTCATGCGCACATCGGTGGGCACACCGCCGCAAAAGGGGTGGTGGGATACGTCGAGGCGACCATGGGTGAAATCGAACCCTAGCGCCTGCATCATCGATAGTCCCAATTCGCGCTGCTGGGCGATGGGGAACGGGCCGCTCACAGATTTGGGCGGGCGCGCTGCGTGACGGCGAGCCTGAGCATCGAGCGCCTGCGGGAGAAAATCGACAAGGAAAGTCTTGAGCGTATTGAGAACCGGTGCGACGTCGGCGACGCGATTGCCGGGGTCGTATTGCTCCATCAGTGCATCATAGGGGGCAAGGCCGAGGGCATCGGCGCGCATCTGTGCCTCTTCGCGGGCAAGGGCGACGACCCCTTCAAGCGCAGGCGCGAAACCGGCCCAATCGTTCTTGGCGCGCAGATCACGCCAAAGCTGTTCCGAGCGCATTTCGGCCTGAGCCTTGCGGCGCACGAAATCGGCGGGCAGGCAGGTGGCATTGGTGTAAACGCGGCGAAACTCGCGCAGTGAGAGCTTCTGGTCCTCGGAAAGCTCCTCGCTTTGCGCTTTGGCGAGCCACTCGCCAACCTTTGGAGCGGTCGCGGTTTCGTGGCGCAGGCCATAGAGGAACGCCACCGATTCCGCGCGCTTTTCGCCCCCGCCGACCGGCATGTTGGTCGCCTCGTCCGCTGAGAGAATGGCGATGGCGTGGTCGATGGATTCGAGCTGACGCCCAAGGGCTTCGAGATCGGCGTAGGACATGGGGAACTCCGGGAGGTTGTGGAACGGTTCTAGCGCGCGAGGAGATGGAAGAAAAGTCGGGGACACCCATCTGCGTGGTCATCCCGGCTCAAGGCCGGGACGACAGAATGAGATGTGGGAGAAAAAGAAAGGGGCGCAGCGGGGACGCTGCGCCCCTTTTTACCGGCCCGACGGGGAAGACGGGCCGGGAACCGGTTGCCGCAGAGTTTGGGGAACGGCGACCGGTTGGGGACTGGGTGCGGCAGGTTGATCATGCCACGGTGATAGGGACCGGACGGGCCGGGTGGTGGTGCCGGGTGGGGAGTGAGGGCAAGGCCTCACTCCTTGTCTGGTGTCAGAAGGGCAGGATGGCGTCGAGGATTTGCTGGCCGTAGCGTGGCTGCTGGACATCGGTGATCTGGCCGCGGCCGCCATAGGCGATGCGGGCTTCAGCGATCTTGGAGGAATCGATGGTGTTGTCGGAGCCGATGTCCTCGGGGCGGACGATGCCGGCAACGATCAGGTCTCGCACTTCAAAATTGACGCGCACTTCCTGGCGGCCCTCGATCACCAGATTGCCGTTGGGCAGCACCTGGGTGATGACAGCGGCGACCTGGGTGGTGAGACGCTCGGAGCGGCGGACAGAGCCGTTGCCGGTGTTGGAAACGCCCGAATTGGTGCCGATGGCAGCGTCGGCGCTCACATCGGCGGGGGTGATGGAATTGAAGATCGAGCCCAGCGCGCCGCCAAGTCCGGCCTGATTGGATGACGAGCGGGTGGCGGTGGTGGTGTTGCCGATCTGGGCGCTGTCATCGATGGTGACGATCACCGTGAGGATGTCGCCGACGCGGGCGGCGCGCTGATCCTTGAAGAACCCTCTTGCATCAGAGCGGAACAGTGAATTGGCCTGATAGACAGCGGGCTCGGCGGCGGGCATCGGCATGGAGACCGGCCGATAGCCTGCGGTGACTGTGGGATCGACGATGGGCGAGAGCGCCGGGGCGCGGCCCACATTGGCCAGCTTATCGGTGGTGGCGCAGGCGGCGAGAGCGCTGACAAGCATCAGGGCTGTCGCAAGCTTGATCAGAATGTTCATTTCAGTTTCCCCGTAAAATCGAATGTGTCCGGCGTCGCGCTTCCCCAAGCGCGGGTCGGAGGGTTGAGATCAGAGACCGGCGAGTTGTTGCGGGCCGGAGTGAATAGTGACGGTGCCGGACTGTGTCGCCACGCCTTGCAGCACCCGGTTGGTCATGGTGTTGAGTACGGAAACCGGCTGGTTGAGGCTGGCGGCGTTAAGCGCCTTGCCGGTGCTGGTCAGGGTCAGTGCGCCGTGCTGGTAAACCAGGGTCACCGCATCGTTGCGTCCGACGATCTGCGGCGCTGCGATATCGGCAGGCCGCACCATGACGCCGGCGCGGGTCTGGCGCTGCAACTGCATGCCGACAAGGTCCTCGATGGCGACGAGGCCGGAGGATTCGGCGAAAGCCAGCGGGATCATGCGCATTTCGATGTCGGATGGGCCCAGGATCGTGCCTTGGGGCAGGGTGCGCGTGAGATGCGGAGCGGCGATCAGCAGTTGAATCTGGCCGGAAATATCGAGAGGGCGATCGAGCCCGGACACCTCAAACCGCGCGGAAAAGGTGGACGAGCCGGGCATGTAACGCAAAATGCTCAGGGCAGCGGGCTGGGCGGCGTTGGCGGCGACCAGAGCAGGCAGCGGAGTATCGAGGGCGATATCCATATCCATGTCGGCATTGAGAATCCCGCGCTGGCGCAGGTCGGTCGCGATCAGATCGGAGAGCAGCGAGAGCTCGACGTCGACACCGGAGCGGGCGACGCGGATGCTATCGAGGCCGGCGGTTTCGAAGCGCTCGATGCCTGCGGATTGCAGGGCGCTGGCGATATCGTCAACGCTGAGAACGCCCGCCGTTCCCGGCGCGGGCGCGCGGAACACTGCCTTTTCGGCAAACAGACCCGCATTTTCGAACAGATCGCCGATGGTGACGATGGCGGAATGCACGGTGACATCGCCGCGTAGCAGCGGCTCGGCCTGCGCCATGCTGGCAAGCGCGGAAAAGGCGAGAGCCAGGCCGGTGTGTTTCAGGAGCGAAGCGAACATCATCGTTATCCTCTCGTAAGAGCCGATCAGCGCAGCTGGGCCGTTGCCTGGAGCATCTGGTCGGCACCGGAAATGACGCGGGCGTTCATTTCATAGGCGCGCTGGGCGGAGATCAGATCGGCCATTTCGGTGACGGCATTGACGTTGGCGCTTTCCAGATAGCCCTGGAGGAGGCTTCCCATGCCCTCGGTGCCGGGCAGGCCCATCTGGGCTTCGCCGGAGGCGGCGGTCTGGAGGAAGAGGTTGTCGCCCATCGATTCAAGGCCGGCCTTGTTGACGAAGCGCGCCATCTGGAACTGGCCGAGCTGAACCGGTTCGGTGCTGCCGTTGAGAAAGCCCTCGACGATGCCGTCGCGGCTGATGGAAACCGAGGTGGTGCCGTCGGGCACCACAATGCCGGGTTCGATCTGGAAGCCGTCAACATTGACGATCATCCCCGTCGCGTCGAGCTCGAAGGTGCCGTCGCGGGTGTAGGCGGTGCGACCATCGGGCAGGGCCACGGGAAAGAACCCCTCGCCGCGGATGGCCACGTCGTACTCTTTTTCGGTGGGGGCGACATTGCCCTGACTCATGACGCGCGAGGTGGCGGACACCCGGACACCCGACCCGATTTCGATGCCGACGGGCACCTGGGTGCCAGTATCGGAGGTCGAGGCTCCGGCGCGGCGGTAGGACTGGTAGAGCAGGTCCTGGAATTCGGCGCGCTGGCGCTTGAAGCCGGTGGTGCGCATGTTGGCAATGTTGTTGGAGATGACTTCGACATTGCGCTCCTGCGCGGCCATGCCGGTCGATGCGATGTAAAGAGCTTTCATCGATAAGATCCTTTAGGGCTATGCCTGCGCGTCGCCGAGACGCTGGATGGCGGTGCGGCGCATTTCGTCCTGCTTGTTCATGAGGTCGGCGAGCGAGGAGTAGGCGCGGGTGACGCGGATCATCTCGCTCATTTCGCCCACGCCCGAGACGTTGGAGCGCTCCAGCGCTCCCTGAACAACGCGGGTGGAGGCGGTGGCCAGCGGCGTGCCGTCGGAAAACATGGTGTCGCCGGTGCGGGCGAGGGCCTGGGGGTTCTCGAATTCGACAACGCTCAGGCGGCCCTTGTTTCCGGCGCTCGACGATACGGTGCCATCTGGCGCGATCGCGATGTCGGTTTCGTCGGCGGCAAACACGATGGCGTCGCCGCCATCGGAGAGAACGGGAAAGCCGTTTTCGGTAACGAGGCGTCCGGCAGCGTCGATCACGAACGCGCCGTTGCGGGTGTAGCGGGTGCCTTCAGGGGCCTCGATGGCGAAAAAGCCATCGCCTGACAGGGCAAGATCAAGCGGATTGCCGGTCTGGGTCATCGCGCCAGCACCAAGATCGTGCATGGTCGCCCAGTCCTGAACATAGGAAAGCTGCTGGCTGCCGCGCGGAAAGGTGCGATCGGCGGCGACCGGCATGATGTATTCCTCGAACAGGATGGCTTCAGCCTTGAAGCCGGTCGAGTTGATGTTGGCCAGATTGTTGGCCACCACATCCATCTGCCGCTGCAAGGCCATCTGGCGCGACAGGCCGATCAATTGCGCGTTGCCGATCATGCGCGTTTCCCCGTTACGTTCGCGTTTCGCTTCTGTGGGCAGGCCCGTTCCGGAAGCGCTCCGTTAAGACCCCGACTTCCCCAAGCCGGTGCCTTGCCAGAAACAATGCACGAGGCGTGCCAACTGATGAGTTTCAATAAAGTCAATGGGTTAGGCGGTATCTGCATCCGGGCTGGCCCGGCACATGGTTAACCGCGTGGAAAATATTGCCCGGCAATAACTGCCGCCCGTAGGTAAATCGTAACCATTCGTTAACCGTGTCGGGATTAGCTGGAAACGCGGCGAAAGCGCTGGAAACCCGGGGGATTCGGAAGGCTATCATGAGCGATGTGACCGAAACGGACGTTGGCGCCGCTGCTGGCCGCAAGGGATTGCCCAAGGTCGCGCTGATCGGCGGCGCGGCGGTGGCGCTGCTGGCGATTGCGGGCGGCGGGGGCTGGTTCCTCGTCCAGTCGGGCATGTTCGGCGGCGATCCGGCCACGGACGTCGCGGCGGTGGCCCCGGTGGCTTTTTACGACCTTCCCGACATCATCGTGAACCTCAATACCGGCGGTGGGCCGACGGAATATCTCAAGTTGCGGGTGGCGCTGGAAGTGCGCGACGAGGCCATGATCGGCCTGATCGAGCCGCGCATGGCGCGGGTGCTTGATGCGTTTCAGGTCTATCTGCGCGAATTGCGCCGGTCGGACATCGAGGGGTCGGCGGGCATCTATCGGCTCAAGGAAGAATTGCAGCGTCGCGTCAACCTCGCGGTCTATCCCGCGAGCGTGGACAACATCCTGTTCAAGGAAATACTCATTCAGTAGCGGGCGGACCATGGCCAGAGAACCAGGCACAAAACCGGAAGGCGGACTGGGCGAGGATTGGGCAGCCATGCTGGAGGCCGAAGCCGGCCTTGCCGACGACAACAGCATCCTCAATCAAGACGAGATCGACTCCCTGCTCGGGTTCGATGCGAGCGCCAGCACCAGTGTCGAACTGACCGGGGTGCGCGCGCTGATCAATTCGGCGCTGGTCTCCTATGAGCGCCTGCCGATGCTGGAGATCGCTTTCGACCGGCTGGTGCGGCTGGCAACCACGACGCTGCGCAATTTCACATCCGACAACGTGGAAGTGTCGCTCGATTCGATCACTTCGGTGCGGTTCGGGGACTATCTCAATTCGATCCCGCTTCCGGCGATCCTGTCGGTGATCAGGGCTGAGGAATGGGACAATTACGGGTTGCTGACCGTAGATAGCTCGCTGATCTATTCGATGATCGACGTGCTGCTGGGCGGGCGGCGCGGCACCAGCGTGGTGCGGGTGGAAGGGCGGCCTTACACCACCATTGAAATGGCGCTGGCGCGGCGGATGATCGAGCATATCCTTGAGGACATGCACAAGGCGTTCGAGCCGCTGGCACCGGTCAACTTCAAGCTCGACCGGATGGAGACCAATCCGCGCTTTGCCGCGATCTCGCGGCCGGGCAATGCGGCGATCCTCGTGGAGCTGCGCATCGACATGGATGACCGCGGCGGCAAGATCGAAATCATGTTGCCTTATGCGACCATCGAGCCGATCCGCGAGCAATTGCTGCAAATGTATATGGGCGAGAAGTTCGGGCGCGATCCGATCTGGGAAGGACATCTGGCCACCGAGATTTACGCGGCGGATACTGAAATTTCAGCGGTTCTGCACGAATTGAACCTGCCGCTGTCAAAAGTGCTCAACATGGCGGCAGGGGACACCATCATGTTCGACATGACGCCATCGGACCCGGTGACGCTGCGCTGCGGCGATGTGGACCTGACCAAGGCCGTGATGGGTCATATCGGCAAGAATGTATCGGTGCGTGTGACGCGCCCGCTCAATCCGCCAAAGGTCACGATGGCGGCATTCGAGGCCATGGAAGACAACGCGGAAGGCAATTGAAATGGGACTCCCGCTGGGAATGATGATCGAGGTTGCCGTTGCCGTTCTGCTGGCAACAACAATCGGTTACTGCGTGGTTCTCAATAAGAGAATCAAGAATTTGCATGCCGATCGCGCCGCGCTGCAGCAGATGATCGCCGATCTGGTGCAGGCGACCACCATGGCCAATGGGGCGATCAAGGGCCTCAAGGCGACCGCAATCGAGGCGGATGAACGCCTCAACCAGCGGCTCAATGATGCCGAGCGCTTTGCCATCGAACTGGCCAATCACGTCAATGCCGGGCAGGCGGTTATGGATCGGATCGCCAAGATCACCCAGGCGGCGCGGAGCCCGAACGATATGCGTGAGCCGAACCGGGCCGGGACTGCATTACGTACACTGGAAGAGCATCAGCGGCGGCGGGAGAACGTTGCGTGAGACAGATACGGCTGTTGCCCGTTGTGATCCTCGCAGCTTCCGCCTTGCTGGTCTTCAAGACCATCGGCATCGTTTCCGGCGGGGGGCAGCCTGTTGCGATGGCGCAGACGGCCGATGACGCCGCGACGCTCGATGGCGACGCGCTTGAGGCGGCTGAACTGGCGGCGCAGGCGCTTTACGATGCGCTGTCGTCGGGGCCGGAGGAGCGACAGGATATCGACACCTGGCGCGTGGGCGGGGGGGCTGGCCCGGAGCGGCTGGATGGAGCCAATCCGACGGAAGCGCTGATCCTGCAGCGGCTGGCGGAGCGCCGGGCGGAACTCGACGTGTTTGCGGGCGAGTTGGAAACACGGCTGGCGGTGGTCGAGGCGGCAGAGTTGCGGATCGAGCAGCGCATGAGCGAATTGAGCGCCATGGAAGCCCAGATCAATGCGCTGGTCGATCGTCAGGATGATGCCGAAGCTGCGCAGTTCGCGGCGATTGTCGCGATGTATGAATCCATGCGGCCCGGCGACGCGGCGACCATTTTCAACGATCTCGATCGATCGGTTCTCGTCCGGGTGGGGCAGGCGATGAGCCCGCGCAAGCTGGGGCCGATCATGGCCAAGATGGTGCCCGCCAAAGCCCAGGAGCTCACCGTGATGCTGGCCGAAACCGGGCCGACCGGACCGAGCCAGGTGGCGGCGCAGGACTTTTCCAACCTGCCGCAAATCATCGGACAGTGAGTGCAGCCCGGTAAGGGCATCTTAAGCGCTAATGCCTAGTGTGCCCGTTCAATCAGGGCGGCTGGCAGAATGCTTTCGACCACCAAGAACCGTGGACGCTCAATCGTTGAGGTCGCGAGGGTACTCTCGCTGGCCGTTTTTGTGCTGCTTGGCGGGCTGGGTTTTGCCGTGCCTGTCGAGGCCGACGAGCGTATCGTCTTCGAGGCGCAGCGGCATGACGATTATGGCCGCCTGATCCTCACATTTCCCGACCGGCTGATGCTGCCCGACCATTCGGTGGCGAGCGACAATGGCGTTCTGGTCATCACGGTGCCGGATGTGCCGATGTCAGGGTTTTTGCCCGATGTGGGCACGGTGCTGAGCGATTACGTCTCGGTGGCGCGGTTCGATCCGGACCGGACCAGCATCCGCATGGGGCTGCGGACGGCGTTTCAGGTCAACACAATCGCCGCTGGCGAGCAGCTTTTCATCGACCTGTTGCCGCTGAACTGGGTGGGATTGCCCCCGGCCTTGCCCGAGGACGTGATCGCGCGGCTGGCGGAGCGGGCCGAGGACGCAGCGCGCATTGCCGAGGAGCGCCGGCGCGCTGAAATGGTGCTCGAATACGACCCCCAAGCGACGATCCGCGTGGGAAAGCACCCAACCTTCTCGCGCATCACGTTCAACTGGAGCGTGGGGACCAAGGCGCAATTTCTCGAAGATGGAGACGTTGCGCGGGTCCGGTTCGACTGGCCGGTGCCGGTCGATCTCTACCCGATCCTGTCGGACAAGCCCACGCAACTGGGGAGGGTAGACAATACCGTTCTGGGCGCGGGCACCGAAATTACCCTCGCGATAGAAGACGGAGCCGAACTTCGCTTTTACGAGCAATCGAGTACCGAATTCATTCTCGACATCGACGTTCCGGGCGCTGGAGAGGCGGTATTCGACCTTGCGGCGGTGGCGGCTGCTGCGGATGTTCCGGCGATTGCGGCAGACGAAGCGGGGCCGGGAGAACCCGATAGCGCGGGGCGGCCGGAAACGGCCGAACTGGTGCAGCCCCATGTGAGCACGGTCGGCTCGACAGTGCGGGTGGTGTTCCCGTTCGCTGAGGATACGTCGGCGGCGGTATTCCGGCGCGGCAGCGTAGTGTGGATGCTGTTCGATACGCAGGCCCGGCTGGCGCGGCCCGACGCGCAATCGGAACAAATCCTGGGTGGGCTGGCCAGCGATTTCAGCCTGGAGAGTACGGGCGAGGCCTATGTTGTGCGGCTGGTGCTCGACGACAACCGGTTGGCGACGCTGGCCTCGGAAGGCCGCGCCTGGGTGCTGTCGCTGGGCGATATCCTGCTTTCGGAAACCCGCCCGCTGACGTTCGACCGCCGCAAATCGGCAGCCGGACTGTATGAAATGGTGACCGACCTGGAGCGCCCCGGTCGCGTGCATCAATTGCGCGACCCGGATGTGGGCGATATTCTCGACGTGGTGACGGTGTATCCGCCCGCCAAGGGCATTATCCGCAACCTCGATTTCGTGGATTTCAGGGCGCCGCGCAGCGTGCATGGGCTGGTGATCAAACCGCTGCATGAGGGCGTGAGCGTTGCGATCGAGGATCGGCTGGCGGTGATTTCAGCGGAAGCGGGGCTGACGCTTTCCCGCGACGATGGGGTACGGTTTCGCACCCCCGAGATCGTCAGCGAAGCCGCCCTCGACCTGCGATCGGTGATGGCGCCCAATCCCGATGCCTTCCATGCGGCGCGTAGTGAAATCCTAATGCGGACCGCCGAGGCGGAAGGGCGCGAACTGGACCGGGCACGGCTCGAACTCGCACAGTTTTATCTAAGCAACAATCTTGCAGCCGAAGCTATTGGCGTTCTCAATGTGTTGGCCGAAGATTTGCGGCAGACCAGCCTCGAACCGAAGGTGAATATCCTGCTGGCGGCAGCCAATGCGCTGGCTGGACGCAGCTCCGAGGCCGTGGCGATGCTCAACACGCCCGCGTTCCGCGACGATGCCGACGCCATGGTGTGGCGCACCATCGCCCGGACGGAAAGCGGCGATTTCGCCGGAGCGCGGGTCGATGCCTTCGGGGCCGATCTGGTGATCGACAACTATCCCAATTGGCTGCGATCGAAGTTCCACATGGCGGCGATCCGTGCCGCGGTGGAGCAGGAAGATGCCGAGATGGCGGCAAAGATGCTGCGGGCGGTGGACCTGGCGGCGCTGACGCCCGAACAGGTGGCCGAATATGAACTTTTGTCGGGTCGGCTCGACCATGCCAACGGCAATGTGGCCGAGGCTTTGGAGAGTTATGGAAGGGTGATTGCGGCTGACCACCGGGCGCAATCGGCGGAGGCGGTGCTGCGGACGATTGAGTTGCTCGACGAGATGGGGCAGCTCGATCTTGCGCAGGCGATCGACACGTTGGGGGTGCTGTCCACGATCTGGCGCGGGGATCAGGTGGAAGTCGATACCGTCGCCAAGCTGACCGACCTCTATTATCGCAACGGAGAGTATCGCGAGGCGTTCGTGCTGACGCGGCAGATGGCGGACGAGTTCGAAAACAGCAGGGTGCTCGATGGGCTGATCAGCCGGGCGCGCAACGAATTCGCGGGGCTGTTCCTTGACGGACGGGCGGGCTCGCTCGATGCCGTTTCCGCGCTCAGCATCTATTATGATTACCGTCATCTGACCCCGCCGGGCACCGAAGGCGACACCATGATCCGCAACCTGGCCCAGCGGCTGATCGAGGTCGATCTGCTGGCCCAGGCCGCCGATCTGCTGCGCTATCAGGTCGATAACCGGCTTGAGGGGGCAGCGCGCGCCCAGGTCGCCGCCGATCTGGCGGTGGTCTATATCGCCAACCGTGATCCGGGCGCGGCGCTGCGCATCCTCAACGACACACGGCTGGCGGAACTGCCGCAAGGGCTGGAACGGCAGCGGCGCGTGCTGGAAGCCAGCGCGCTGATCCATGCGAGCCGCCACGATCTGGCGCTCGATCTGCTATCGACCCTGTCAGGGCGCGATACAGAGCTGCTGCGTATCGATGCGTTGTGGCGGGCGGAGCGCTATTCGCAGGCGAGTGAGCGGATCGAGGCGCTTTACTCACCCGATGTGGAGAGCGGCACACTGAGCCCGGTGGCGCGGACCAATGTGGTGAAAGCGGCCGTGGGCTATGTGCTGGCCAATGACCAGATCGGGCTCTCGCGCCTGCGCAGTCGGTTCTCCGAGGTGATGGTCAATGCGCCCGAATGGCCGATGTTCGCATTCGTTACCGAAGATGTGGACGCGACGGGATCAAGTTTCCGCCAGATCGCACGGCAGGTGGCCGATACCGGCGCGATCAATGGATTTCTCAACGCCTATCGCGAAATCTATGCTGGCCAGAATGCGGTGACGCCATTGCGGGCAGCGCCTGAAACCGGGCCGGTGGCGAGTTTATAGGATATCGTGGGCGTGCGTGCGTTGGGCCATTCTAAGGCCCGGCATTCGATGCTATATTCAAAAGCGAAGGAGGTGTGGCATGCACACACTGATCGCAGTTGATGATGAACTCGTCGAAAAAGCACGCGCACTGACCGGAGTACAAGAGAAGTCCGCATTGATCCGCGAAGGGCTCAAGGCGCTCATCGCACGAGAAAGCGCTCGGCGGCTGGCGCAACTGGCCGGATCCGAGCCCAATCTTGGCGACATACCGCGCCGGCGAAACGACGCGGAGTGATCCTCGTAGATACCTCGATCTGGATCAACCATTTCCGGGGCGGGGATCGGGAATTGATCGAGCATTTGGAAACCGGTCTCGTGACCATGCACCCGTTTGTCATCGGTGAGCTTTCGCTCGGCAACCTCCAAAATCGCGATGAAATTCTTACTGCACTAGGCAATCTTGCTCCGGTAAAAAGGGCTACGGAAGACGATGTCCTGAAGCTGATCGCCAATAGAAATCTTTGGGGCCGGGGAATTGGCTATATCGATGCGCATTTACTTGCGTCGGCTATAGAGCAGCCCGGTGTGAGGCTCTGGACTGGCGACAAAAGGCTGGCAGCCTGTGCACTCGAAATGGGGATCGGGTATCAGCCTACCCAATAAAACTTCGGATCAGCGAGCCTGCCACCAGGTGCCAGCCATCGACGAGCACGAAGAAGATCAGCTTGAAGGGCAGGGAGATGATGACCGGGGGGAGCATCATCATGCCCATGCTCATCAGCACCGAAGCGACCACCATGTCGATGACCACGAACGGCAAAAAGAGCAGGAAGCCGATTTCGAAGGCGCGGCGCAGTTCGGAGATCATGAACGCGGGAATGAGGATGCGCAGTTCGATCTCTTCGGGATTGTCCGGAACGGGAGCGTCGGTGAGATCCATGAACAGCATCACATCGCGCTCGCGCACGTGGTTGCGCATGAATTCGTGCAGCGGTCCTGCGCTGAGTTCCAGCGCCTCGGTCATCTCGATCTGGCCAGCGATCAGCGGCGCGATGCCCCGGTCGTAGCTGTCCTGAAGCGTGGGCAGCATGATGAACGCGGTCAGAAACAGCGCCAGTGAAATCATCACTGAATTGGGAGGCGCGGTTTGCAGGCCGATAGCCGTGCGCAGCAGAGAGAGCACAACGACGATGCGGGTGAAGCTGGTGACCATCACCAGAATCGAGGGGGCCAGCGCCAGAACGGTGATTAGACCGATCAACTGAATGGCGCGCTCGGTCAGCGTCGTCTCGTCGCCGAAGTCGATGGAGATGTTCTGGGCTAGCCCGGTCGAGGGCAGAAGCAGAAGCGTAGCAGCGGCAAGGCCCAGGGACAGCAGCAGTGTTGCGCCGGGGGAAAGCCCGCGACGCCTTGTTGCGTTACGATCTGCTGGCAGCATCCTCGAAATGATCGTCCCTCGCCTCAACGCGCGGTTCCGAGTCCACAGTGCTGGAAGCGGATACCGATACGCTTGTAGCTGAGTCGGGCACCGAGCGGGCCGGATTGTCGGGCTTTCCCCCAAGCAGGTCGGGTTCATCATCGACGGCGCGCAAAAGGCCGGTGTGACGCAACGAGGTTCCGGCGGGCCGAGCGGGTGTCGCAACGGGCTCGGGTGAAACGGAAGGTGCCGATTCAGCAACGGGCTTGCGGCGCTGCACGCGCTGCATCTGATGAGCCGCTGGCGCTGCAAATCCGCTTTCCACCACCAGATCATTGGGGCCGCCGATGACGATCAGATGCTCAGTCTCGTCGCGACGCACGATGACGGCCTGGCGCTTGTTGTCGATGGCGATCGAGTCGACGATCATCAGGCGGCGATTACGGCCACGGCCCACGCTGCGCGAGGCGTCGCCCACCAGCTTGATAAGCCAGACGGCGAGCACGATGAGCACCAGCACAATGGCAAGTGCGATGATCATGGTGAGGTAGTTGGTTTCCCCGCCGAAGAGGCTGGTCAGAAATCCCACAGGCTAGCTCCCTGGATGTGGCCCTCAGTCGCCAGACACATAACGGCATGAACCGCGGCGGGCAAGACTTGCCTACCATACGCCGCGATTGGGCGAAATTGGGGAGAGATACAGGGGGCCGTCCCGAGGGTTAACGCGCTGTTAACCATGTGGTGGGCAGAATTTGCCCAGTTGGTGGCAATTTCGAGATTCGGGGAGCCCACATGGCCATTGGCGATCTGCCGATCTTTGCGGCGCTCAAAAACAAGATGCAGTGGCATCAGACGCGCCAGACGCTGCTGGCCGAAAACGTCGCCAATGCGGAGACGCCGGGATATCGCGGGCGCGATCTGGCGCAATTTTCCATCGAGGACACGGTGCGCAGGCCCGGCGCGATGGTGACAACGGCGGCGACCAACAAAAAACACTATTCGGTCGGGGGCAATCCGGCCCGGGCCATGGGCGCGCGCACCATGAACAGTTTTGAGATCATGCCCGAAGGCAACGGCGTGACGCTCGAAGAAGAGATGATGAAAGTCACCACCAACCAGATGGATTATCAGGCCGCAACCACGCTCTATTCGCGCTCCATGCGGCTGATGAAGCTGGCGCTCGGAAAGCAAGGCTGACCGGGGCCATAGGGGATTACAGGCGCAATGAACGACTTCATGACATCGATCAAGATTGCCGGTTCCGGGCTCAATGCCCAGACGGCGCGCATGCGGGTGATCGCCGAAAACATGGCCAACGCCGATTCTGCCGGGCGCACCCCGGATGAAGACCCGTATCGGCGCAAGGTTCCGACCTTCCACGCCATGCTTAATCGCGAACTGGGCGCCTATGAGGTAGGTGTGGGATCGCTGTCGATGGATATGAGCGATTTCGATGCGCGGTATGAACCGGGGCACCCGGCTGCCGATGAGAACGGTTATGTCCGCTATCCCAACGTCAACACACTGATCGAAACCATGGATATGCGGGAAGCCCAGCGGACCTATGAGGCCAATCTCAACGTGGTGACCGTATCGCGCCAGATGCTGGGGCGGACCCTCGATATTCTGCGCGGCTGACGCACACACATAGATCTGGAGGGCATATGGCCACCCCATTCAACGCCGCTGTTGCGGCCTATGGTAATGTTTCCCGGCTGGTGAACGATCAGGGCGCTGGCAAAATCGCGGGGGCAGGGGCGGCGGCGTCCGGCCCGAATTTCGGGCAAATGCTGGCCGAACAGATCAATTCGGTGGTCGAGGCGGGCCAGCGGTCCGACCAGGCGAGCATCGACATGGTCAATGGCAACGCCAACGTGATCGACGTGGTGACAGCGTTGGCCGAAACCGAATCTGCGATCGAGACCATGGTGACCGTCCGCGACCGGGTCATATCGGCCTACGAAGAAATCATGCGTATGCCCATCTGAGATTGCATGATGATGGGCTGCAAATGGCGTTTATCTGCGCTTCCGGTGCTCACGTACAGAAAGTACGTTCCGCTCCGGTTCTCGATCAACACCATTTTCGCTCCATCCTGACGCAATCTCGGCTCAGCGGGTGTACCTTGTGGTTAACGAATCGCGGCGGAGCGTAGCGCCATGACAGGGGCGGAAACCCTCGATATTGCCACTTCGGGAATGTGGACCCTGATCCTCGTGGCGGCACCCATGATGATCGTCGGGCTTGTGGTGGGCGTGGTGATCGCGCTGTTTCAGGCGTTGACCCAGATTCAGGAAATGACACTGGTGTTCGTGCCGAAAATCATCGCGATCTTTATCACCATGCTGCTGATGCTGCCCTTTATGGGCGCGACGATGGGGGCGTATATGAACCAGATCGTCGATCTGATCATCCGGTCCTGACGATGGCGGTCATCTGGGGCCCGGATGTCGCCTATTATTTTTTCCTGATCTTTTCCCGGATCGGCACGATCCTGATGCTGATGCCTGCCCTTGGCGAGCAGACGATTCCCGCCCGGATGCGGCTGTCGTTCGCGCTGATGTTCTCCTTCATCCTCTATCCGGTGATCCTGCCGCATCTGGGGGCGGTGCCGGGCAATGTCGCGGGGCTGGCGGCAGCGCTGGGCCATGAGCTGGCCATCGGGTTCATCATCGGAGGACTGACGCGGCTGATCCTCACCGCGGCGCAGGTGGCGGGAGCGGTGATCGCCTATCAGATGGGCCTGTCGATGGCGCAGACCGCTGACCCCACCCAATCGGGCGTGCAGGGGGCGATCGTGGGGAACTTCCTCGCCATGCTCGGCGTGGTGCTGATCTTCACCACTGATCTGCATCACATGCTGCTGGCCGGTGCCTATGCGAGTTATGATTATTTCCCCCCCGACCAACCCTTGATGCTGGGGGATGCGGCCGAAATGGCGGTGCGCATCATCGCCCAATCGTTCATCATCGGCGTGCAGATGGCGGCGCCGTTGCTAGTGTTCGGGCTGGTTTTTTATCTGGGGCTGGGAATATTGGGCCGGCTGATGCCGCAAATCCAGGTGTTCTTCATGGCCATGCCGGCCAACATCATCATCGGGCTGATCCTGTTCGCGATGCTGCTGGGCCTGATGATCGGGCTGTATATGACGCATCTGGAAGATCACTTCGCGCAGTTTCTCGGGTAGGCCATGAGCGACGACAAACCCGAACAGAGCGAAAAGACAGAAGACCCGTCCCTCAAACGGCTGGAAGATGCCCACAAGAAGGGCGATGTGGTCAAAAGCCAGGAAGTCACGAGCTGGTTCATGGTGCTCGGTTCGGCGATGGTGTTTGCATTCGTTGCGCCGATGACCGGTGGCTCGATCATGGAGACGCTGGGGGAGTATATGGCGCGGGCCGATCTCTATGAGGTGGGCGGGCCGGGCTTTAACCAGTTCGTCTATGGCGCGGCGGTCAGCCTGCTCGGCGCGCTGCTGATCCCGATGATCCTGCTGGCGCTCTGCGGCATCGCGGGGAATATGGTGCAGCACAGGATGGTGTTTTCGGCGGAAACGCTGAAACCCAAACTGAGCAAGATTTCGCCGATATCCGGGGCAAAACGGCTGTTCTCCATGGAGGCGCTGGTCAATTTCGGCAAGGGGCTGTTCAAGCTCACGGTGTTTTCCACCATCATGGTGATGGTGGTGTGGCCGGAGCGCGATCGCCTCGACACCATCGTCCACGGTGAACCGTTGATGGTGCTGGAGCTGTTCCAGGAGGTGGGGATAAAGATCTTCATCGCCACGCTGATCGCCATCACCATCGTCGCGCTGCTCGACTATCTTTACATGCGCCACAAATGGTGGAAGCGGCAGATGATGACCGTCAAGGAAGTGCGCGACGAGTATAAGCAGATGGAGGGTGACCCGCATGTGAAGGGGCGCATCCGGCAGATTCGGCTGGAGCGCAGCCGCAAGCGGATGATGGCGGCGGTGCCCGACGCGACAGTGGTCATCACCAACCCGACGCACTACGCGGTGGCGCTCAAATACGATAATGAGATGGCGGCGCCCCAAGTGGTGGCCAAGGGGGTCGATGCCATCGCGCTGCGCATCCGGGGGCTGGCGCGGGATCACGACGTGCCGATTGTCGAAAACCCGCCGCTGGCCCGCGCGCTGCATGCGGGCGCAGAAATCGGCGATCAGATTCCAGCCGAACATTTCAAGGCGGTGGCGCAGGTGATCGGCTATGTGATGCGGCTGAAGCAACGCTCGAGCTGGAAGAGCGGTTAGGGTGAACTCTGACGGCGAAATCCGTCTATCGACCTCGGCTCGGTGCGGGTCAGCGCCTTTTAACCGAGATTGTTAACACTGAGTTAATCGATACTACCCAAGGCAAAGCGCGGTTTGCTACCAATAGAAGCCCGATTCGAACGGTGCGAAAGTTTGTGACGAGGAACAAAGCGATGGCCATGGCCCCGATCCACGAGGACAGCTATCCAGAACCGGTGGTGGCGCGTCCGTCCTCGAACGCGGCGCTGTGGCGCGTGCTGGTGCTGTCGCTGCTGTTCATCGGCGTGGCGGTGGCGTTTTCGCTGATGGGCGAGGTCATTTCGCCGGAAATGGTTGTGCTGTTTCTGGGCCTGCTGGCGGTTATCGGCGTGTTTTCGCTGTTCGCACTGGCGGCGGGACTGTTCCGCTTCGTGGGGGGCAAGGAAAAGCGCACCCTGTCGCGCGCCATCGTCGACAGCCTTCCTTATGGCGCGGTGGTCACCGATCGCGATGGCAAGATATTTTATGCCAATGCCTATTACGCGGAGCTTTCGCGCGGAGTGAGCCGGGGCATGCCGGTGGGGCTGCCGCGTCTGTTTGCCAGCCAGCCCGAAGCCAGCGAGGCGATTTATCGCTTGTCCCGCGCTGCTCGCGACGGGCGCTCGATCATCGAAGACGTCCGCATTGCGCGCGGGAATGACGCCGCGCTGTGGTTCCGGCTGGCGGTGCGCTCCTTGCCCGATTTCGACGGCGCGCCGGGAAAATCGGTGATCTGGACGGTCGAGGATATTTCTCGCGACCGCGAAACGCAGGAAAATTTCTACGTCGAATTGCAAAAGGCTATCGATTATCTCGACCACGCGCCGGCGGGGTTCTTTTCGGCTAATGCGCGCGGGCGCATCCAGTATATCAACTCAACGCTGGCGGACTGGCTCGGCTACGACCTTGCCGCGTTCGAAGCGGGTGATCTAGACCTCAACGAAATCGTCCACGGCGATGGCGCCGGGCTGCTGATGGGCGGCGGGCAGGACGGAGCGGTGCGGACCGAAATCGTCGATCTCGATCTGGTACGCCAGGATGGCACCAATCTGCCGGTGCGGCTGTTGCACAGGGCGGCGCGGCTGGCCGAAGGCGAATTGGGCGAAACGCGCACCCTCGTGCTTGACCGCTCGCGCGGGGTGGACGGTGAAGAGGCGCTGCGGGCCGCGGAAGTGCGGTTTTCGCGGTTTTTCAACAACACACCGATCGCCATCGCAGCGCTGGACAGCGAAGGGCGAGTGGTGCGCACCAACGCGCCGTTCACGCGCATTTTCGGGTTGGCCTCGGGGGAACGCGGCATCGAGGGGCTCGATGTCTCAACGCTGATCGATGCGGAAAACCGCGACAAGCTGGCGGCGGCGCTGGCCGATGCGCGGGCCCACAAATCAGAGATCGCCCCCGTCGACGCGAGCATTCCGGGCGACAAGCAGCGCAGCGTGCGCATGTTCATCTCCGGCGTGGAGCCGGGGGCAGACAGCGATGAAGCGGCTATTTTGCACGCGCTGGACATGACCGAGCAGCGGCAGCTGGAAGAACAGATCGCCCAAGGCATGAAAATGCAGGCCGTGGGGCAGCTGGCGGGCGGAGTGGCGCACGATTTCAACAACGTGCTGACGGCAATCATCGGGTTTTCCGACCTGTTGCTGCTCAAGCACCGGCCTTCGGACCCATCGTTTTCCGATATCATGTCGATCAAGCAGAGCGCCAACCGCGCGGCGGGGCTGGTGCGCCAGTTGCTGGCGTTTTCGCGCCGGCAGACGCTGCGGCCACAGGTTCTGGAAGTGCCCCAGCACATCGATGATCTCACCGTGTTGCTCAAGCGCCTGATCGGCGAGCAGGTGACGCTCGATGTGGAGCATGAGCGCGATGTGTGGCCGATCCGCGCCGATCTGGTGCAGCTCGAACAGGTGATCATCAACCTCGCTGTCAATGCGCGCGACGCCATGCCGGATGGGGGGCAGATCACCCTGCGCACCCGCAATGTGGGCGAAGCGGAAGCGGAAAGCCTTGCCTATCCGGGCATGCCACCGGCGGATTACGTGCTGATCGAAGTGGCCGATACCGGAACCGGCATGCCTGCCGACGTGATGGAAAAGATTTTCGAGCCGTTCTTTTCGACCAAGGAACTGGGCAAGGGCACCGGGCTGGGCCTCTCGATGGTCTATGGGATCATCAAGCAGACCGGCGGCTTTATCTATCCGTTGTCGGAGATGGGCAAGGGAACGACCTTCCGCATCTTCCTGCCGCGCCATATCCCGGAAGAAAAAGACGAGGCCACGCCCAAATCTGTGGCCGCACCGGTGAAGGACCTCACGGGCAATGAGCGCATTCTGATCGTCGAGGACGAGGAAAGTGTGCGCATGTTCTCGGCGCGGGCCCTTGCAACCACGGGCTATGAAGTGTTCGAGGCCGGTTCGGGCGAGGAAGCGCTGGAGGTGATCGAGGAGGTCAATGGCGAACTCGATCTGATCATTTCCGACGTGGTTATGCCGGAGATGGACGGGCCGACGCTGCTGACGGAAGTGCGCAAACGCTATCCCGATCTCAAGGTGATCTTTGTTTCGGGCTATGCCGAGGAAAACGTGCGGCAGGGGCTGGCCGACGACCGGAGCGTGGAATTCCTGCCAAAACCCTATACGCTCGACCAGATCAATTCCAAGGTGAAGGAAGTGCTCTCGGGCAGTGTGCCGGAGAAGTACGAGTAGCGGGGGCGGGCGGGATCAGTCGCGCCCGGATTTCCCTTTCCAATCGAGCGCCGCACCAACGGCGAGGCCGAGGGCCAGCCCGATGCCGATGCCAATGGCGACATTGTTGAGGACCAGGCCGAGCCCCACACCAAGGGCGATGCCGATGGCCACTCCGATGCCCAGTTTCGATCCTTCCATGTCGTATCCTTTCATCGGGCCTTTGCCCGTTGCGTCGTTGCTCGCGTTTCGATTCGCCTGAGCCGGGCCGCTGTTTCTAGCGCTTGTAGCCGAGGCGCGTCGTGGCCGATGGCGCCCAGACTAGCGGATTTTGCATTGCGGGCGCAAATCGCATCGACTTTTCGAGCTTGACATACCGGAAACAAAATGAGAACAAATATGAAACAAGCAATTATATGTCGAGCACCGTCCCTTCGCGTTGCCGCACGGGGCGAATGGTGAAATAAGGAGAACGAGAATGGCGGTTTCACAGCTTCGCGTTATAGACGGGGGTTCGATGGACAAGAACAAGGCGCTTGAAGCAGCGCTCGGGCAGATCGAGCGCAGTTTCGGCAAGGGTTCGATCATGCGGCTGGGGGAGAATACCTCGGTCAATGTCGAATCGATTCCAACCGGTTCGCTGGGCCTCGACATTGCGCTCGGAATTGGCGGATTGCCGCGTGGGCGCATCATCGAAGTGTTCGGGCCGGAAAGCTCGGGCAAGACCACGCTGGCCCTGCATGTGGTGGCCGAGGCGCAAAAGGCGGGCGGCATTTGCGCGTTCATTGACGCCGAACACGCGCTCGATCCAATCTATGCCCGCAAGCTGGGCGTCAATGTCGACGATCTGCTGATTTCGCAGCCGGATGCGGGCGAGCAGGCGCTGGAAATCGCCGATACGCTGGTGCGTTCGGGAGCGATTGATGTGCTGGTGGTCGACTCGGTGGCAGCGCTCACTCCGCGTGCCGAGCTTGAAGGCGAAATGGGCGATTCGCTGCCTGGCCTGCAAGCGCGGCTGATGAGCCAGGCCATGCGCAAGCTGACCGCCTCGATCTCGAAATCCAAGACCATGGTGATCTTCATCAACCAGATCCGCATGAAGATCGGGGTGATGTTCGGCTCGCCAGAGACCACGACCGGCGGTAATGCGCTCAAGTTCTATGCCTCGGTGCGTCTCGATATCCGCCGCATCGGCTCGATCAAGGACCGCGATGAAGTCGTGGGGAACCAGACCCGGGTCAAGGTCGTCAAGAACAAGCTTGCGCCGCCGTTCCGCCAGGTCGAATTCGACATCATGTATGGCGAAGGCATTTCCAAGACCGGCGAACTGCTCGATCTGGGCGTGAAGTCAGGGATTGTCGAGAAGTCGGGTTCCTGGTTCTCCTATGACAGCCAGCGGCTGGGGCAGGGCCGCGAGAACTCCCGCCAGTTCCTCAAGGACAATCCCGAGATTGCCATGCAGATCGAAAGCGGTGTGCGTGAAAGCGCCGGGCTGATCGCCGTCGATCTGATCGCGGCAGGTGGGGAAGACGACGAAGAAGAATAAAAGGCTGGCGGAACGCAGATGTGCACGAATGCCAGCTTGATGAGGGGCGCCGGACATCCGGCGCCTTTCTTGTTGGGCCGAGGCCAGATCACATTGCGCTTGCCGGACGCACGCGATAGAAGGCTTGCTCAGTTTTTGGGCCCTGCGGCATGTGCACGATGCCGGGGCGGCCTTCTGTAACAGACAATGCGGTTTTGGGCCGCAGACAGGGTTTCCGGGCTCGATCATGACAAGCGTAAACGATATCCGTTCGACCTTTCTCGACTTTTTTGCCGTCGAGGGGCACGAGAAGGTCGCGTCGAGCCCCCTGGTTCCACGCAACGATCCCACGCTGATGTTCACTAATGCGGGGATGGTGCAGTTCAAGAACGTGTTCACGGGCCTTGAAAAGCGCCCCTACAGCCGGGCCACCAGCTCGCAAAAATGCGTACGCGCCGGTGGCAAGCATAACGACCTGGACAATGTGGGATTCACGGCCCGGCATCTGACGTTTTTCGAGATGCTGGGCAATTTCTCCTTCGGCGATTATTTCAAGGAACAGGCCATCGAGATGGCCTGGACTCTTGTCACGAAAGAGTTCGGGCTCGACGCGTCGAAACTGCTGGTGACGATCTATCACACCGACGATGAAGCTGCTTCGTTCTGGAAAAAAATCGCCGGGCTGAGCGATGATCGTATCATCCGTATCGCAACGGCCGACAATTTCTGGACCATGGGCGATACGGGCCCGTGCGGGCCGTGCTCGGAAATCTTTATCGACCGTGGTGACCATATCTGGGGCGGCCCTCCAGGCACGCCGGAAGAGGATGGCGACCGGTTCCTTGAATTCTGGAATCTGGTGTTCATGCAGTATGAGCAGACCGGCGACGGGCGGCAGGAACCGCTGCCGCACCCGTCGATCGACACCGGCATGGGGCTGGAGCGCATGGCTTCGATCCTGCAAGGGGTCGAAAGCGTCTTTGAAACCGACATGTTCCGCCACATCATCGATTCCACCGCTTCGGCTGTGGGGCGCGCGCCAACACCTGAGACGGTCGCGTCTTACCGGGTGATTGCCGATCATCTGCGTTCTATGGCGTTCCTGATTGCGGAAGGTGTGTTGCCGGCCAATGAGGGGCGGGGCTATGTGCTGCGCCGGATCATGCGGCGGGCCATGCGCCATGCAACGCTGCTCGGATCGAACGAGCCGGCGATCTTCAAGATCCTGCCATCGCTGGTGCGGGAAATGGGGCAGGCCTATCCTGAGCTGGTGCAGGGTGAGGCGATGATCTCCGAAACCATCCGGCTTGAAGAAGAACGGTTTCTCAAGACCCTCAGCCGAGGTCTTCAGATTCTGGAAGAAGAGACTGTGGGCTTGGGCGAAGGCGATACGCTGGCCGGCGACACCGCGTTCAAGCTCTACGATACCTATGGTTTTCCGCTCGATCTGACCCAGGATGCGTTGCGCTTGCGCGGTGTCGGCGTCGATCAGGCTGGATTCGATTCCGCGATGGAACGCCAGAAGGCTGAGGCCCGCAAGAGTTGGTCAGGCTCAGGCGACGCGGCGACCAGCGCTGTGTGGTTTGCGGTGGCCGACAAGGCCGGGCCGACCGAATTTCTGGGCTATGAGAGCGAAGAAAGCGACGGCGCGGTGTCTGCGTTGGTCAAGGACGGGGCGAGCGTTGAGACGCTGGGGCCCGGCGATGAAGGCTTCATCGTGCTCAACCAGACCCCGTTCTACGGCGAAAGCGGTGGCCAGGTCGGCGATACTGGCACCATGGACAGCGAAGACGGCGCCAAGGTCGTGGTGTTGGATACCACCAAGCAGGCGGGCGGGGTTTTCGCGCATCGGGTGAAGGTGGAGGCTGGCACGATCCGGATCGGGGATGCGCTGACCCTGCGTGTCGATCACGGACGGCGCACGGCGATCCGTGCCAATCACTCGGCGACCCATTTGCTGCATGAGGCGCTGCGCGAGGTGTTGGGCACCCACGTGGCGCAGAAAGGTTCGCTGGTCTCTCCCGACCGGCTGCGCTTTGACTTTTCCCATGCCAAGCCGATGAGCGAGGCCGAACTGGCCGAGGTCGAGCGCATGGCCAACGCTATCGTCTTGCAGAACGCGCCGGTGGAAACCCGGCTGATGGCGGTCGATGATGCGGTCGAAGCGGGCGCGATGGCGTTGTTCGGCGAAAAATATGGTGACGAGGTCCGGGTCGTGTCGATGGGTACGGCGCTGGATGGAGACCGGGCAGGCAAGACCTATTCGATGGAGCTGTGCGGGGGCACCCATGTGCGCCGCACCGGCGATATCGGGCTGGTCAAGATCGTGCAGGAAAGTTCGGTCGCCGCTGGTGTGCGGCGCGTCGAGGCGCTGACTGCGGATGGCGCCCGGGCGCACCTCACCGAACAGGAAGATCAGCTCAAGGCGATCGCAACGGCGCTCAAGGTGTCACCGCGCGATGCCGCCGCGCGGGTCTCGGCGCTGGTCGAGGAGCGCAAGGGGCTAGAGCGCCAGCTTGCCGAAGCGCGGCAGAAGCTGGCCATGGGCGGCGGAACGGCGGCCAATGGTGCAGCGAGCGAAACCATCAATGGTGTGAACTTTCTGGGGCGCGTGGTCGAAGGTTTGCAGCCTAAAGACCTGCGCGGGCTGGTCGATCAGGGCAAGAAGCAGATCGGCTCGGGCATCGTCGTGATCGTGGGAACCACTGAGGACGGCAAGGCCGGAATCGCTGTGGGCGTGAGCGAAGATTTGGTCGGGCGCTACAGCGCGGTCGATCTCGTACGGACCGGCTCGGCGGCGCTGGGCGGGCAGGGCGGCGGCGGGCGGCCCGATATGGCGCAGGCTGGTGGACCGGACGGTGCCAAGGCGCAGGCGGCAGTCGACGCTGTCAGGGAACAGCTCTAGACGTAACGGGCTGGCTGTCGGTTTCCGGACCGGCGGCCTCCTCTGAAGCGGAGACAGGCGCTTGAGCCGGGCGGCGGCGGGCGAAGCGTGCCATCCGCGTTCCCAGAATGGCGCGCGCCGCATCGACGCCGGGTGTGGCGATCCCTGCGGCAACCACGATGGTAAGCCCGATGACGGCAATCGCGTCCGGGTGTTCGCCATAAAAGATGCCGCCGAGCAGGATGGCCCAGAAAATCTGGCTGTACTGGGCCGGGGCGATCTGGTTGGCTGCAGCGCGGCGGGTGGCGGCGATCATCAACAGATGGCCGGTGCCGATGAACAGGCCGATCATGGACAGCATGGCGAATTGGTGTGCCGTCGGCACGATAAATTCTGGAATCATGGCGATGCCGTTGAACACCAGGGCGTAGGTCAGCAGGACGCCGAGCAGCGAAATGCGGCGCTCGGTAGCTGATACCTTCTTGAGCACGATGGCTCCGCCGGAGGCGCCGATGGCCGCGATGACAGCGGACAGATGGCCAAATTCCAGGCTACGGAAACCGGGACGCACCACGAGCATCACGCCGCAAAATCCAATGGCCAGCACCACCCAGCGCATCGGGGACATATGCTCGCGCAGGATCACCACGGATAAAATGGTGACCAGAATGGGCGTGAGGAACACCAGCGCATAGACTTCGGCCAGCGGGATGGTGGTGAACGCGACGGTCACCATCACCATGGAGATGATGCCAAAGACGCCCCGCAGCTGCATGAGCCAGAAATTGTTGAGCTTGAACACGTCACGCCAGCGCTCGCCGCGTGGATTGGTGAGAAGCGCCGGGACGAAGGAAAATGCGGTGATGAAAAAAGCGATCTGGAACACCGACATGGTGTCGCCAAAGCTCTTGATCGCAGCATCGCCGAAAGCGAAGCTGGCATAGGCCGCAAACGCAAACAGGACGCCAACCGGCATCTCGACTACCCAAATCTGAAATGAATGCTCCCGAGATAAAGGGAGCCTTGATCGTTCATAGGCCGGATGGGGCGGATAGTCGAGTGCGGTCAGTCGTTTCGGGCTTTTGGGCCGATCTGCTCGATCACATTGGTCCAGATGAGGCCGGGAAACCCGGCGGGAACCTGTGCCAGGGTCTCGATATCGTCAATCCCCGCCGTGCCGGTATCACCGGCGCCGAATGGGCCCGTGAGAATGATGGTGGTGCCGGCGTTGGTGAAGCGTTCGATGAACAGGTTGGGCCATCCCCACAGGAAAGGCGCGATGTTGATCGGCACCATGATAGCGGTATTGGTGCAGGCTTCGGGCATGATACCGGTCCAGCCATAACCGATATAGCTGCCGAGACAATCGACGAGGCCGCGCCTTGTCCAGACGGTCAGGCCGGGCAGCAAGGCGGCGGCGCGCAAGGTGGGGGCATCGCCGCCATAAGCGCCCCAGAGAGCATCGCGCCATTGAGGGTTTGCGGCGACTAGGGAAGCGAGACGGTCTGCCTCTGTGGCGTCGTTGGATTTGAAATTGACGATGAAGCGGCCGTCGGGGATGGCGGAGAGCACGTCGTCCAATGAGGGCATTGCGCCCGTGCCGGTGCCACGCAGTGGATAGGTCTCGCCGCCGTCCGCGGTATAGCCAAAGCCGATGTCGAGGGTCTTGAGATAGGCCATGGTGTGGCTGCGGGTCTCGCCCGTGCCCGCGGTGCGGCAGTCTATCGTCCAGTCATGGAAAACAGCGAACTGGCCATCGGTGGTGGGGTGGACGTCGAGTTCGACGATTTGCGCACCCGCTGCGAAGGCGGCTTGCATCGAGGGAATGGTATTTTCGAGCAGGGCATGGCGGGGCGGGTAGATGCGCTCGGCGGTGCAGGTGTCGTTTTCGATGCCATCCCGGTCAAAAATCTGGTGCACGCCGCGATGGGCAACGAAGACGGGCTCTCCGGTGGGCGCGGCGGCGCGCCAGGACGCATTGGCCAGCCAGACGCCAAACACGAAAAGGATGACAAAAGCCAGCGCGCCTAGCAGGACCTTTTTCATGTTCGACTCCACTTATGACATTGCATCTGGCACAAAAAAGGCGGCGCTGGAAGCGCCGCCCATATCTCGGAGCAGGGCGGGGTTATTTGCCCATTGCCTTTTGCAGGTTCTCGTCGATGGCGTCGAGGAAACCCATGGTGGTCAGCCAGGGCTGATCCGGGCCGACGAGCAGGGCGAGGTCCTTGGTCATCTTGCCTTCTTCGATGGTATCGACAGTGACCTTTTCCAGCGTGGCGGCGAAATCAGCCAGTGCGTCGTTGCCATCGAGCTTGGCGCGGTGGGCGAGGCCACGGGTCCAGGCGAAGATCGAGGCGGTGGAGTTGGTCGAGGTTTCCTTGCCCTGCTGGTGCTGGCGGTAGTGACGGGTGACGGTACCGTGGGCGGCTTCGGCCTCGACCGTGCGTCCATCGGGGCTCATCAGCACTGAGGTCATGAGGCCCAGCGAGCCAAAGCCCTGCGCAACGGTGTCTGACTGCACGTCACCATCATAGTTCTTGCAGGCCCAGACATATCCGCCGCTCCACTTGAGCGAGGCAGCGACCATGTCGTCGATCAGGCGGTGTTCGTACCAGATCTTGGCGGCTTCGAACTTTTCCTTGAACTCGGCTTCGTAGATTTCCTCAAAAATGTCCTTGAAGCGTCCGTCATAGGCCTTGAGGATGGTGTTCTTGGTCGAGAGATAGCACGGGACGCCACGGCCCAGCGCATAGTTCATGGAAGCGCGGGCAAAGTCGCGGATGGAATCGTCGAGATTGTACATTGCCATGGCGACGCCGGAGCCGGGGGCATCGAAGACTTCGTGCTCGATCTCGGTGCCATCATCGCCGACGAATTTGATGGTCAGCTTGCCCTTGCCGGGGAAACGGAAATCGGTGGCGCGGTACTGGTCGCCGAAGGCGTGGCGGCCGACGATGATTGGCTGGGTCCAGCCGGGGACGAGGCGCGGCACGTTCTTGCAGATGATCGGCTCGCGGAAGATGACGCCGCCAAGGATGTTGCGGATGGTGCCGTTGGGCGAACGCCACATCTTCTTGAGGCCGAATTCTTCGACGCGGGCTTCGTCAGGCGTGATGGTGGCGCATTTGACGCCGACGCCGTGCTTCTTGATGGCGTTGGCCGCATCGACGGTGATCTGGTCGTCGGTCTCGTCGCGCTTTTGTACCGAGAGATCGTAATATTCAAGATCGATGTCGAGATAGGGGTAGATCAGCTTGTCCTTGATGGCCTGCCAGATGATCCGGGTCATCTCATCGCCGTCGATATCAACGACCGGATTTTCGACTTTGATCTTGCTCATACGATACTCCTCTATTGGTGCGGGTGGTGGTTGGTGAAGCCAGCGCCGCCCCTATAGCACTGGCGGGGTAAAGCGCAAAGCTTATGAGCGGCACAAGCGCGCAGGGGGGCGCGCGTAATTCTTGCCATCGCGGGTTGGTGGGATTAGAGCTTTGGCGATTTTTGACCTATTGGGGGCGGCGGGACATGTCCCGGCCGTTCCTCGGCAAGCGTTCAAGCCAGAGTGTGGCGGGCGCAAAGGAGCGCTGGCTGATGGCCGGAACTGACAGCAGCAAGGAATTTGTGTTTCGTCCCGTCCCGGCGGTTATTCTCGTCGCGCCGCAACTGGGAGAAAATATCGGCGCAGCGGCGCGGGCCATGGCCAATTTCGGGCTTTGGGATCTGCGATTGGTCAACCCAAGGGACGGCTGGCCGAATGAAAAGGCGCTGGCTTCTGCGGCGAAAGCCAGCCATGTGATCGAGCGGGTGCGGGTGTTTCCCAGCGTTGCCGAGGCGATTGCCGATCTGCATTTTGTGCTGGCGACGACGGCGCGCAACCGGGAAATGTACAAGCCCGTGATCGGGCCGGATGAGGCGGCGAACGGCTTGGCTGAGCGCATCGGAGCGGGGCAGAAGGCCGGTCTGATGTTCGGGCGCGAGCGCTGGGGGCTCGATAATGACGAGGTGGCATTGGCCGATGCCATTGTGACCCTGCCGGTCGAGCCGGCCTTTGCGTCCCTCAATATCGCGCAGGCGGTGCTGGTGATGGCCTATGAGTGGCGGCGGGCCGCGCTGCGGGACCAGCCATTGCCGTTTGCGGGGGATGCGGGCGAGCCGGCACAGCGCGAGCAGCTGGTGGGGCTTGTCGAGCAGTTGGGCGAAGCTTTGGACCGGGCGACATTCTTCAAGACGGCGGCCAAGCGTCCCGGAATGATGAACAATATCCGCGCCATGTTTGCCCGTGCCGGGTTCAACGCGCAGGAGGTGCGCACCTTGCGCGGGATCGTGGCGGCGCTCGACCGACGCCATGAGAGGGCCAATCCCAACAGGCCGCCCAAGCAGGAAAATGGCGACGACTGAACCCCTCAGTTGCCGGGGGCGGGGATGGGCGATACGCTTGGCGTCTTGAACCCGCCTCGATCTGATCTCAGGATTTTCATGGCAAAGCCAGTTCCGCCAGTCGGGGGACTTAGTGTCGGTACACCGCAAAGCGGCATGGGGTTCATGCTGCTGGCGGTCCTGCTGGTGCCGTTCAGCGATGCCCTGTCGAAAAGCCTGACCGGGGTTCTCAGCCCGTTCGAGATTGCGTTCTGGCGTTATGTCTTTCAGATGGCGGCGCTTGGGCTGGTGCTGATCGCGTTGCGGCGCAGGCCGGTGTGGGGGCCATGGCACCTGATGGTTCTGGGCGGGTTGACATCGGCGGCAACGCTCGCGGCGCTGATCGGCGCGTTCGTGACCATGCCCATCGCGACAGCGATTGCGATCTTTTTTGTCGAGCCGTTGATCCTGACGGTTCTGGCGGGACCATTTCTGGGTGAGCGCGCCGGAGCCCGTCGCTATGTGGCCGTTGGTGTGGGGTTGATCGGGGCGCTGATCGTTATCCGCCCGAGCTGGGATATTTTTGGGTGGAGTTCGCTTCTGCCGCTGATCGCCGCAACTGCATTTGCTGGCAATGCCATCGTGATCCGCAAGCTCTCGCCGGTGATGGATGCGGTATCGATCCAGTTCTGGTTCGCAGTGGTGGCGCTGATTGCCATTGGTGGCGGACTGCTGGCGTTGGGGCGGTTCGAGCTGATCGGTGGCATGGGCGGGTATGATCCTGATGGCCCGTGGGGGCAGCTTCTGTTCATGGGAATGCTGTCGGCCTTCACGTTCTTCCTGTTTTCCGAGGCGTTTCGCCGGACCCCCGCAAGCACATTGGCACCCTTTCAGTATCTCGAAATTGTCGGGGCAACGGCGGTGGGCTATGTGTTTTTCGGTGATTTTCCTGACAAATGGACCTGGGTGGGGACCGCAGTGATCCTCGCTTCCGGATTGTATGTGTTCCAGCGGGAGCGCAAACGGGGAGAAATCATCGGCCCAGCGACCTATGGCGAGGCCAAATAGCCCGGCGCGCTTGACTTTCCGGCCATGGCTTCATAGAAACCGCTCATCCCGAATGGCCTTGCCGTCCGGGAGAGCCACCCGGGACCGTCGGTTTGCCGTATTCGGTCCGGCCTTTATGGCTGGACCCGTTCACGTTTTTCGCACGGTCTGTCGGTTTCGCCCTTTGGGCGGAGCAGAGGAGGGGCGCTGTCTTTAACTCTGATTCTGAAGAGGACATGCGATGTCAAAACGTCATACGCAGAAGCATAAAATCGATCGCCGCCTTGGCGAAAACATCTGGGGCCGTCCGAAGAGCCCGGTCAACGCACGTGCCTATGGCCCCGGCCAGCACGGTCAGCGCCGCAAGGGCAAGCTTTCGGACTATGGCATTCAGCTCCGCGCCAAGCAGAAGCTGAAGGGCTATTACGGCTCGATCACCGAAAAGTCGTTCCGCCGCGTTTATGAAGAAGCTGCCCGTCGTCGTGGCGATACCGGTGAGAACCTCATCGGAATTCTGGAAAGCCGCCTGGACGCGATCGTTTACCGCGCCAAGTTCGTGCCGACCGTCTTTGCTGCGCGTCAGTTCGTCAACCACGGCCACGTGCAGGTGAACGGCAAGCGGGTCAACATCCCGTCCTACAACGTGCAGCCCGGTGACGTGATCTCGGTGCGTGACCGCTCCAAGCAGCTCGTTGTGGTTCTCGAAGCCGTCCAACTCGCCGAGCGCGATGTTCCGGATTATATCGATGCCGACCATTCCAAGATGACCGCGACCTATGTGCGCGTTCCGGCACTGGGCGATGTGCCCTATCCGGTGCAGATGGAACCGAACCTCGTCGTCGAATTCTATTCGCGCTAAGCGAATATCAGAGTTTCAAAAGAAAGGGCCGCCCGGTGGGGCGGCCCTTTTTTGTTGGTTCAGATGGTCTGCGGGGTGGGCAGATCCCCGTCGATGGGAGGGAATTCAACCTCGGTGTCGAGGAAGCGCGGATCGTCATAATCGACCCCCAGATCGGCCTCATAGGGAATGTGCGCTTCAAAGGCGCGCAGACGCTTGTAAACCGAGATCAGCGCGATGATCGTGGTCCAGGAGTTGGCGAGGAACTGGAAAGAATTCTCGACCTGATTGAAGGCATTGCTGATCTGCTGGAACAGACCAAAGGTCAGCGCACCCGCCGCGATGGTCGGAGACATGGCGATCAGCGGTACAAAGTTCGACCCCTGAAGATAGATGTATCGCGCGACGTTGAAATAAAGGTAGTGCCAGTAGAGGCGGAAGTAGTTGCGCTGGACTGCCTTGAAAAAGTCGCGGGTCCGGGTGGGACGGGCGCGTTCGGCATGGTCTTCGCCATAGACGAGTTCCTTGCGGAAGGCGGCTTCCACCCGCTGGTTCTGAAACTCCAGCCCCGGCAACCTGACGCCGACCAGACCCAGCAGAACTGTGCCTGCGGCGGCGGAAACCAGGGCAACCCACACCAGACTGCCATCCACGGCACCGACCAGCGGAAGCACGGTAATATTCTGTGACAGTTCCCAAAGCAGTGGCAGGAAGACCAGCAGCGTCATGATCGAGCCGATAAGGGTGACGGCCAGACCTTCGACAATTGCCGCAAACCTCTGGGTATCTTCCTGAATACGCTGGGCAGAGCCTTCCACGTGCCGGAGGTTGGTCCAGTTGGACATGTAAAAGAACGTCATTGCGCGGCGCCAGCGGAACAGATAGTGCGCGATGAAGAAGGCATTGAGCACCAGTGCCCCGATGCGGGGTAACAGGACGTAAAGCACTGTCCACAGTTCGGACGCCAGGGTGTCGAGTGAGACTGAACCGGGCTCGGTCAGCGCTGTCTGGATAAGGTTGTAGAACTCTCCGTACCAGGCGTTCATCCATGCGCCGATCTGCACGTCGAAAAAGACGATCTCGACGATGGATACGCTGCCGACGACCGACCACCAGAACCAGCGCCTGTTGCCGCCAATCCAGTACCAGGGAATGCAGAACAGATAGCCGGCTAATAAGATGTATTGATAGAGCCAGACCCGGTCGGCCGTGAGGAATGGATCGGGATCGAGTTCGGTTGGTGTTTGGCTCAGGATATTGCCGAGCGAAAACAGAGCGCCAAGATCGTCGCCGATCGTGAACCAGGCGAGCATGCATAAGCCCGCCCAGATGAGGGCGGCGGGGAAAAATATTCTGGGATTGGGGAAGAACGATCGAAACATGGCGTCCTCTGGTTAGAAAGAGGAGACTCTTGGTTCAAACCCGCCTCCCTAAGGTGATGTAAAGCCTCGTTAACGGCACTGACAAGACCAACCAGCGCTGCCAATTTGGCCAATGCCGGGCAATTGAGCAGTTTTTGAAAAGAATCTCGGCAAGCGGGTTCAATGGGCCGCAAGGGTTCGCTGTCACTATGGCGCGGACCGGACAGCCCCACATGTGCCGGGCAGACCGGTGCCTCAACGGTTCAATGCAACCTTGTACTGCGTCACTGGGCCGGGTGGACCCTGCAAGAGGATTTCCCACCCGGCCTGTTTTTTTGCATTCCGGCTTGCCTGCCCTTTCCCGCCAGACGCGCGGCATGTATCAACATGGCGTGCCGGGCGGTCCGGCACACGACCTATTCGCGGGTGTGCTGCCATGAGTGTTGCCGAGCCGATGAGCGCTTCGGATGAAGCCTGTCCGGAGCTGTTTCTGAATGCGCCGGGAACGGTTGAATTCAACAAACTGCGCAAGCGCCTCAACCGGCAGGTGCTTGAAACGATGGGCACCTATGGCATGGTCCGGCCCGGGGCAAAGTGGCTGGTGGCGCTATCGGGCGGCAAGGACAGCTATGGACTGCTGGCGGTGCTGCTGGACCTAAAATGGCGCGGATTGCTGCCGGTGGAGCTGTTGGCCTGCAACCTCGACCAGGGCCAGCCGAACTTTCCCAAACATATCCTGCCCGATTTCCTCACGCGCAATGGTGTTCCCCATCGCATCGAATACCGCGACACCTATTCGGTGGTGACCAGCAAGCTGCCGCAGGGCGCAACCTATTGTTCGCTGTGTTCACGCCTGCGGCGCGGGCATTTGTACCGGATCGCCCGGGAGGAGCGGTGTTCGGCGCTGGTGCTGGGGCATCATCGCGAGGATATCCTCGAAACGTTTTTCATGAATTTGTTCCATGGCGGCAGGCTGGCCGCGATGCCGCCCAAACTGCTCAACGATGACGGGGATGTCGAAGTCCTGCGACCGTTGGCGCAGTGCGCGGAGCCCGATCTGGCCCGGTTTGCCGAGGCCATGGAGTTTCCGATCATTCCCTGTGACCTGTGCGGATCGCAGGACGGCTTGCAGCGCAATGCGATGAAGGCCATGCTCGATGATATCGAACGCAGGATGCCGGGGCGCAAGGATGTCATGCTGCGGGCTCTGGGTAATATCAACGCCAGCCACATGCTGGATCCAAAACTGTTTGATTTCGCCATGTTGTCAGCGGAGGCAGGGCAATGAATATCGAGCGTCTGACGGCGATTTTGCGCGAGGCGGCAGCAGCCGAGATCATGCCGCGGTTTCGCCGGCTCGATGAAGGCGATATCCGCACCAAATCCCATATCCACGATCTGGTGACCGACGCGGATGAACAGGCCGAACGGGCAATTACCACGGCCATCAAGGCCGCTTCGCCGCATATGGTCGTTATTGGGGAGGAGGCCGTTTCGGCAAACCCCAGGCTGCTCGACACCGATTTCGGAAACGATACGGTGATCTATGTCGATCCCGTTGACGGAACGTGGAATTTTGCCGCCGGACTTCCGCTGTTTGCGGTGATGGCGGCGGTGGTACAGCGCGGCGAAGTGGTCTCGGGCGTCATCTATGATCCGGTCGGTGATGACTGGGTGATGACCGAGCGCGGCTGTGGGTGCTTCCAGGTGTTTCCGGACGGACGGATGGTGCGGCAGCACTTTGCCGAACCGGTATCTGTCGATCAGATGGTGGGCACGGCTTCAACGGCCTATATCCCGAGCGCAAAGCGGGCGGAAGTGCTGGGCAATATGGCCAAAGTGCATATCATGGCCAGCTATCGCTGCGCCGGTCATGAATACCGGCTGGGGGCCGGCGGGCACCTCGATTTCCTGATGTACAACAAGCTCACACCTTGGGATCACGCGGCGGGCTCGCTGATGATGGCGGAGTCGGGGGCTCACGTCGCCCATCTGGATGGGACAACCTATCGACCGGCCCATCTCGAAGGCGGCCTGCTGGTCGCCTCCGACATAGAAAGCTGGGACGCGCTGCGCCGTGAGGTGTTCACGATCTGACGCTGACGCAGTGCTGCGTGTTAGTGAAGATCGGCTGGCGGGCCGTCCTTATATTCTTCGCCGACCCCGAACAGCTTGCCGTTCTCGGCGATGAGGACGCAGCCGATGGCGAGCAGGCCGAAGATGAAATAGCCGGCCGCGATTGGGGTAACCGACCCATCGAAAAAGCTTCCGATATAGGTTCCGAGCAGGGCGCCGCCTACGGTCTGGATGAAGCCGAAGACCGAGGACGCGGTGCCAGCGACGGCGCCAAGTGGTTCCATGGACAGCGAATTCATGTTTGAGGCCGTCCAGCCGAACATGAACATGATCATGCACAACAGCGTCATGAACAGCCAAAGCGGCATATCGATGGTCATTGCGAGAACAAGCCAGATGGCGCTCAACGCGGTGAATACCAGAATGGCCCCATGGCTGAGCCGGCGCATGCCAACGCGGCGCACCATGCGCGAATTGGTGTAGGACGACACCGACATCAGCGAGGCCTGGAACGCGAAGGCGACCGGAAACAGCGTGCCCAGATCATAGACCCCGACATAAATCTGTTGCGAGGTGTTGATGAACCCGAACAGCGCGCCAAAGATGAAAGTGCCTGCCAATCCATACATGATGGCCATGCGGTTGGTCAGAACGATGCGGAAACCGTCCAGAACTACGGCAGGCCGCAAGGGCCGACGATGCTGGGGGGCAAGCGTTTCGGGGAGACGCAAGAAGGTCCAGATCGAAATGACCAGCCCGAGCACCGCCATGAAAATGAAGATATATTCCCAAGGTCCGGTGAGTAGGATCACCTGTCCGATGGCCGGCGCGATGACCGGAATGATCATAAATACCATGAAAACCAAGGACATAACCTCAGCCATGGCGCGGCCCCCGAACCGATCACGCACGATGGAGGTGGCGATGACCCGCGTGCCCGCCGCTCCCATTCCCTGCACAAACCGCAGCACCAGGAGGGTAGCGAAATTGGGAGAGAACACGGCGGCAAAGGCAGCGACCACATAAACGGCCAGGCCGACAAAAAGCGGTGCTCGTCGGCCAAACCGATCGGACAGCGGTCCGAACGCGAGTTGGGCTACGCCGAACCCGAGCATATAAGCGGTCAGGACGAACTGGCGGTCATTTTCATGGAGAACGCCGAGCGCTTCGCCCATGTAGGGCAGGGCGGGCAGCATCACGTCGATGGCCAGTGCGTTGAGAGCCATCAGCCCGGCGATGAGGGCAATGAATTCTGGCCGAGATACATCTCGGGTCGCTGTCGCAGTGGTTGTCATGAAAAACCTTGAAAAATGGCAAGGCCGGGACACCATAGCCCAGCCTTGTCGTTCAAGACTGACTGTCAATGGCGGATTTGGCAACCCCTCGGCATTTGCTTAGCTGGGGCTGCTCCCAACAGCTTGATCTTCAACATCAATTCGGTTGAAAGCAAAAGGCCCCGCGCGGTGTCGGGGCCCTCTGGTCTGCAAGATTGGAACGGTGATCAGGCGGTTTGCTTGACCGTAATGCCGGCCTGTTCGAGATGAGTCTGCAACTCGCCCGCCTGGAACATCTCGCGCACGATATCGCAGCCACCGACGAATTCGCCCTTGATGTAAAGCTGGGGAATGGTTGGCCAGTTGGAATAGTCCTTGATGCCCTGGCGCAGTTCGTCGCTTTCCAGAACGTTGGCGGACTGATAGTCGACGCCGAGGTAGTTCAGGATCTGGACGACCTGGCCGGAAAAACCGCATTGCGGGAAATCGGGGGTGCCCTTCATGAACAGGAAAACATCGCTGGACTTGACCTGCTGGTCGATGAAGGTGTTGGTTTCGCTCATGGAATTGTCCTTTCGGCGCTGGGTGGGCGCATCGGTCTTTACCGATAAATAGGATATCGCCGGGGCGGTGTCGAGGGTTGGGCGGGGATCAATTGCCGCGCCGGGTCGCGCCGAGGCCGTTGAGGACTGCGCGCGGGATGGAAAAGTCGGCAATGACATCGTTGTGCTGGCGGAAACCGCACAGTTCGCGCTGGACGAAATAGGCCCATACCGCCTGCTGTGCGGCGGCAAGTGCTTGTGGATGCTGATCTTTTTCAGCATCTTTGTAGGCGGCTACGGATTGGGCAACGCGCTTTTCAGCGGCCCCGAGCGAGGATGCCCGCTCGGCGGCGATCTCGTGTTCGAGGACGGCATAGCCGCCCTCGGGGTTGATGGCCCGGATCAGATCGAGGCTGTCTTTAAGGCTCATTCGAGCCTACTCCGGAGCACTTGTCTGGAGAGCAAGGGCGTGTAATTCACCGCCCATATTGCCCTTAAGTGCTTGATAAACCATCTGATGTTGCTGGACACGCGACTTGCCCCGGAACGCTTCGGAGACGACGGTGGCAGCGTAGTGGTCGCCATCGCCGGCGAGGTCACGGATGTCAACGGTGGCATCTGGCAGAGCCTGTTTGATGAGACTCTCGATTTCGACGGCATCCATTGGCATGTCGCGCTCCATATTCAGTGGTTTGAGGAGATTGTAGCCTCCATGAAGGTGGGAAACCAGCCTTCGTAGGCGGCTTCCAAGTCCTTGATGGATATGGGCTTTGCGTCTCCCAAATTCAAGGTCTGGCCGCCAGTGACGCCGATCGCGACGGCGCTGACCGGCGCATCGGCAACGATCCGACCGGCTTCGCCAGGAGTCGCGGTCACAATGTAGCGACCCTGATCCTCGGCAAACCACGTAGGCAAATGTTGAGTGGAAAATGAGTGGACTTGTGCCCCCATCATACCCGAGATGGCAGATTCTGCGAGCGCAACTGCGAGGCCACCATCCGAGAGGTCATGGACCGAGCGAACCCGGCCCGAACGGATGAGGGACAACACGTAGAGCCCGGCCTGCTTTTCGTGATCGAGATCGACCGGGGGAGGGGTGCCTTCATCGCGGCCGAGAATGTCGCGCAGATAGGCGGATTGCCCCATATGCTCGCCCCAGCCTTCGGGGGCGCCGATAAGGATGATGACATCGCCTTCGCCGGCAAAGCCCAGGCGGGCCATTTTCGCATGATCCTCGATCAGCCCGACACCGGCAATGGTGGGGGTGGGCAGGATGCCGCGCCCGTTGGTCTCGTTGTAGAGCGACACGTTGCCCGAGACGATGGGGAAATCGAGGGCCGTGCAGGCCTCGCCGATGCCTTTGATGGCATGGACGATCTGCCCCATGATTTCGGGGCGCTCGGGATTGCCGAAATTGAGGTTGTCGGTAGCGGCGAGAGGCTCGGCACCGGTAGCGATCAGGTTGCGCCAGCATTCGGCAACGGCCTGCTTGCCGCCCTCATAGGGATCGGCCTCGCAATAGCGGGGATTGACGTCGGAGGAAAAGGCCAGCGCCTTGCTGGGGTGGCCATCGACGCGAATGACACCGGCATCGCCGCCGGGGGTCTGGAGTGAATTGCCGCCGATCAGCGTATCGAACTGCTCATAAACCCAGCGCCGCGAGGAGTTGTTGGCCGAATTGAGCAGGGCCAGAAGACCCTTGGCAACATCGCCTTCGGGAAGGGTCGAGTTGTCGAACGGAGCAGGCACGGTGGGCGCAACCCAGGGACGATCATATTCCGGGGCTTCGTCGCCCAGATCCTTGATCGGCAGGTTGGCGACTTCCTTGCCCTCGAACAGCACACGGAAGCGTAGATCGTCGGTTGTGCGGCCAACGGTGGCGTAATCGAGTTCCCACTTTTCGAAGATCTTTTTTGCGGATTCCTCGTGGTCGGGATGCAGCACCATGAGCATACGCTCCTGGGACTCCGAGAGCATCATCTCATAGGGCGTCATGTGCTCTTCGCGCACCGGGACGGCATCGAGGGTGAGTTCGATGCCCAGATCGCCCTTGGCGCCCATTTCCACGGCAGAGCAGGTGAGGCCCGCCGCGCCCATGTCCTGAATGGCGATCACCGCGCCGGTGCCCATCAGTTCGAGACAGGCTTCGAGCAGGCGCTTTTCGGTGAACGGATCGCCGACCTGAACCGTAGGGCGCTTTTCATCGATGTCGTCGCTGAATTCCGCGGACGCCATGGTGGCGCCGCCAACGCCATCGCGCCCGGTGCGGGCACCCAGATAGACGACGGGACGGCCGACGCCCTTGGCTTCGGAGAGGAAAATCTTGTCGGCATCGGCGAGACCAGCGGCAAAGGCGTTGACGAGGATGTTGCCGTTGTAGCGTTCGTCGAACTGGACTTCACCGCCAACGGTGGGCACGCCAAAGGCGTTGCCATAGCCGCCGATGCCGGAGACGACGCCGGAGACCAGATGACGGGTCTTTTCGTGGCCAGGTTCGCCAAAGCGCAGGGCGTTCATGGCAGCGACAGGACGCGCGCCCATGGTGAACACGTCGCGCAGAATGCCGCCAACGCCGGTCGCCGCGCCCTGATAGGGCTCGATGAAGCTCGGGTGGTTGTGAGATTCCATCTTGAAGACGATGGCCTGTCCGTCCCCGATATCGACGACACCCGCGTTCTCGCCCGGCCCCTGAATGACGCGCGGGCCGGTGGTGGGCAGGGTGCGCAGCCACTTCTTGGAGCTTTTGTAGGAGCAATGCTCGTTCCACATGGCCGAGAAGATGCCCAGTTCGGTGTAGGTGGGCACGCGCCCGATCAGGTCCTGAATCTTCTGGTATTCCTCAGGGGTCAGGCCGTGGTCGGCGACGAGTTCGGGGGTGATGTCGATGTCGTTGCGGAATGTCATGTCAGCCATGGGGAAACTGGAGTGGAAAGAGGTTTGGGGCGGCGAGGGTGGACAGAGGCCCCCTCATCCGAGTTTTCGCTGTTGCGAAAACCCACCTTCTCCCCGAGGGGAGAAGGGAGCGGAGGCTGTGGGAGCGTGGGGGCAGAGCCGGGGCGCTGCCGGTTACTGGATCCCGGATCAAGTCCGGGATGACGGGGGTGGGTGGGAGCCTCTGAAGCTGATCACACTCACCGGCGTCGTCCCGGGCGAAGACCCGGGAACCAATATGCTCAGTGGTGCGGTGGGACTCGGCGCTCCGCTCATCGCCATCCCTTCTCCGACGAGGGGAAAAGGGGGCTCTTTTGGCAAGCAGATGGGCAAGGGCCGGGGCGCTGCCGGTTACTGGATCCCGGATCAAGTCCGGGATGACGGGGGTGGGTGGGAGCCTCTGAAGCTGATCACACTCACCGGCGTCGTTCCGGGCGAAGACCCGGGAACCAGTATGCTCGGTGGTGTGGTGGGCTGAGCGTCCCTCAACCCCGGTCCGTCGTCCACGATTACAGGCGAGCGGTGTGGGGGCGTGCAGGGCAATCCCGGGATGTGAGGGGAGGGATGCGCTGGGCCCGGGCATGGCGGTCAGCCCAGAAGGCCGGTGAACAGGGCTCTGCCGTCCACGCCGCCGTGGGCGGGTTCGATCAGGTTTTCCGGGTGGGGCATCATGCCAAGCACGTTGCCTGCGCGGTTGGTGATCCCGGCGATGTCGTTGAGCGACCCGTTGGGGTTGGTTCCCTCGGCGTAGCGGAACACGACCTGGCCGTTGTCTTCGATCTGTTTGAGGGTATCGGCGTCGGCGAAGTAATTGCCGTCGCGATGCGCGATCGGGCAATTGATCACCTGACCCTGGGCGTAGCCACGCGAGAACGGCGTGTCAGCATTAGCCACTTCGAGCCGAATCTGGCGGCAGACGAAGTTGAGCGAGGCGTTGCGCATCAAGACGCCGGGCAACAGACCAGCCTCGGTGAGGACCTGGAAGCCGTTGCAGACGCCCATGACCCGCACGCCGCGCTCGGAGCGCTCGCGGATGGTCGCCATGATGGGGGAGCGGGCGGCAATCGCGCCTGGACGCAGATAGTCGCCGTAGGAAAAACCGCCGGGAACGACGATCAGATCGACGTCGGGCAGGTCGGTGTCCTTGTGCCAGACGACGGTGGGGGCGTTGCCGCTGACACTGGTCAGGGCGGCGATCATGTCGCGTTCGCGGTTAAGGCCGGGAAAGACAACGACAGCGGACTTCATCGCGCAGGTCTCGCTTTTGAAAAATGGGGGCTGTACCGGATGGCCGCCTTGTCGGGATTCTTGCGGTAAATTGCAAGGGGAATCTGGTGGCGCGCGAATTTGTATCAGCGGCGCGGGAAATAAAGAAAGGCCGGAAGCGGTTCCGGCCTTTTCTTGTGCTTATTGCCCTGACGGGCCCTGGCAGGCGCTCAGACGACCGGAACGGTCCCGTAAGCGGCGACCATGACGCCAAGGGCGATAAAGAACAGGGCCGAAAGGGAAAGGGTTTTCAGCATTGCAGGCATACTCCATGGCGCGCGCGGAGCGCGACAAACTGTGCGGACTTACAATAAAATTGAACAGTTAACCGATGATCTCTACGGCGTAATTTTCGATCACCGTGTTGGCGAGAAGCTTCTCGCACATCCGTTCGAGTTCCGCCTTGGCGGAAACGGGATCGGTGGCGGAAAGTTCCAGATCGAACACCTTGCCCTGTCGGACCGAGTCCACGCCGGAAAATCCCAATCCTTCGAGGGAGCCTTCGATGGCCTGACCCTGGGGGTCGAGCACACCGTTCTTCAGGGTGACGATGACGCGGGCTTTCATGATGCTGTCCGGGTATCCTTTATGGGAAGGCGGGGCGGGGGAAAAACGAAAAAATTACTGAACGAGACGGGGGCCGGTGGTGAGGGCATTATCCGCCTCAACCAGAATGCCGAGCCGCTGGGCCACTTCGCGATAGGCATCGACAACGCCGCCAAGGCCCTCGCGGAACCGGTCTTTGTCGAGCTTGTTGCGGGTCTTGACGTCCCACAGGCGGCAATTGTCGGGGGAAATCTCGTCGGCGAGCACGATGCGCATCATGTCGCCTTCATAAAGACGCCCGCACTCGATCTTGAAATCGACGAGCTGGATGCCGACGCCCATGAACAGGCCGGTGAGGAAATCGTTGACGCGCACGGCCAGTGCCATGATGTCGTCGAGCTCCTGCGGACTGGCCCAGCCGAACGCGGTGATGTGCTCTTCCGACACCATCGGATCGCCCAGGGCATCGTCCTTGTAATAGAATTCGATGATCGAACGGGGCAGCTGGGTGCCCGATTCGAGACCGAGCCGCTTGCACAGCGACCCCGCCGCCACATTGCGCACCACCACCTCGATGGGGATGATCTCGACTTCGCGGATCAGCTGCTCGCGCATGTTGACGCGGCGCACGAAATGGGTGGGGATGCCGAGCTGGTTGAGACGGGCGAAAATGAATTCGGAGATACGGTTGGTGAGCACACCCTTGCCGTCGATGATTTCGTGGCGGGTGCCGTTGCCAGCCGTGGCATCGTCCTTGAAGTGCTGAATCAGCGTGCCGGGTTCGGGGCCCTCGTAAAGGTCCTTGGCCTTGCCTTCATAAATCTTGCGACGACGGTTCATTTCACCTGTCCGTGGATTGCGCGGCGAGCGATAGTTGGATTTCGGGGCACTCATGCGCCCTTTTGACGGCTCAATGCAAGCCCTTTCATGGGCTGCGACCGTTCGCTGGGAACCAGTATAGCGATTCCCCGCGCGGGAGGGCGCGAAAAGCTGTCGCAAGGGGGAAATGCCCGGATGGCGGGCGGGTGCGCGGCGGGTTGCGGTTGAATGTGGGGTGGGGAACGCATATTTTGAGAGGGACCCAAACGCGACGCCAAGGAGCCGCAGATGTCCTCATTCGACGACCGCCAGAAGGGCGAGGAAGCCAAATTCGCCCATGACGCCTCCCTGCGGTTTCGGGCAGAGGCGCGCCGCAACAAGCATCTGGCCCAGTGGGCCTGTGGGGAACTGGGGATTGCCGATGACGACGCCATCGCCAATTACCTCGCGGAAGTGATCGCCATTGACATGACGCAGGCGGGCCACGCGGACGTGGTGGCCAAGCTGCGGAGCGATTTCGAGGCCAAGGGGCTCGATATCAGCACCCACGCGATCGAGGCCAAGGTGGCCGAGTTCGATATGCGGGCCAAGCAGGAAATCCTGTCAGAGGGTTGAGGCTCAGGTCGCGGCGATCAGCGCCTCGACCTCTTCAAGCCGGGCTGCTTCGGCAGCCGGCTTGTCCCAGCGGATGCGGTTGATGCGGGGAAAGCGCAGGGCGACGCCGGATTTGTGGCGCGTCGAGGGCTGGGCGCTGTCGAAGGCCACTTCAAACACCAGGGATTTCTGCACCTCGCGCACCGGGCCGAAGCTCTGGAGCGTGTGGGAGCGGACCCATTTGTCGAGTTCGGCCAGTTCGGCGTCGGTGAAGCCGAAATAGGCCTTGCCGATGGGCACGATCTCGTCGTCGCGCCAGACGCCGAAGGTGAAATCGGAATAAAACGACGAGCGACGGCCATGGCCGCGCTGGGCGTACATCAGCACCGCATCGACCAGATTGGGATCGCGCTTCCACTTGAACCAGTTGCCGCGCGGACGGCCGGGCACATAGGGCGCGGCGCGCTGCTTGAGCATCACCCCTTCATGGCCGTGCAGCGTCGCGCCTTCACGGCGCAGGGCGGCGAGGTCATCCCAGGTGGAAAAATCCAGTAGCGGGGAAATATCGAGGCGGGTCTGCACGGTGGTGGCGAAGAACGATTCGAGGCGCTGGCGGCGCTCAGTCCAGGGGAGCGCTCGGATATCCGTGTTGCCGTCGAACAACATGTCATAGACGCGCACAAAGGCCGGGGACTCGGCCATCAGCCTGGCGCTGGCAGTCTTGCGGTTGAGGCGCTGCTGGAGGGCGTTGAACGAGGCGGGTTCGAAATCATGCCCGACCAGCAATTCGCCATCAAGAACGCCGTGACCGAAGGCGGCGTCGGCGAGATCGGGGAAGGCGGGGGCGATATCGTCGCCGGTGCGCGAGAACAGCGAGACGCCGTGGGGCCCGAGGATGAGCTGGATGCGGATGCCGTCCCACTTCCATTCGGCGGCGAAATCGGCGGGGTCGAGTTCGGCGAAATCGCGGGCCTCGTCGATGGGGTTGGAGAGCATGAGGGGATGGAAACGGGCGGCGTGGTGGATGGCGGGTTTCTCGGCCTTGCCTTCGAGCCAGGCGAAGAGAGGTTCATACGGGCTGGCGATGCCGTGCCAGATTTCCTCGATGTCCTGAAGCTCGACGCCGCTCATTTGCGCGAGCGCGGTCTTGGCCAGCCGGGCGGAAACCCCGATGCGCAGGGCGCCGGTGGCGAGCTTGACCAGCGCCCAGCGCTCATTGGTCTGGGCGCTGGTGAGCAATTGGGCGATGAGGGTGGGGAGTTCCGATCTGGCGGTGGTGTTGAGCAGATCGACCAGCGCGCCAAGGGTGGGCAGATCGCGGCCCTCGCCGGAGTGCGGCCAGATCAGCGCGATGGTTTCGCCCAGATCGCCGACATAGTCGTAGGAGAGGGCAAAAAGGTGTGGATCGACTTCGGCCAGAACCACATCCTTGAGCCGAGAGGCCTTCACCTGATCGAAGCTCAATTCGCCGGTGAGCACGGCCAGGGCATAGCCGCGATCGGGATCGGGGGTGGTGGCGAAATAATGGGCCAGCGCCTCGATCTTGCGGTTGCGCGAGGGGGTGAGGACGAGGGTTTCGAGCAGGCGGGCGAAGGCTTTCATGCGTCCTCGTCTTCTTCGCCATAGCCCTGAATATCGAGCGGTTCGGCGGTCAGTCCATCCTTGCGGCACTGATAGACGAGCGCATCCTCGCGGCCATGGGTGACCCAGATGGTCTGGGCACCGGTATCGGCAATGGTCTGGAGCAATTCGGGCCAATCGACGTGATCGGAAATGACCAGTGGCAGTTCGACTCCGCGCTGGCGGGCGCGCTGCTTGACGCTCATCCAGCCCGACGCCATGGCCAGAACCGGATCGGGGAAGCGGCGGCTCCAACGGTCCTTGAGCGCCGAAGGCGGCGCGATGACGACAGCGCCGGCAAGCTCAGAACGGTCGGCCTCGGTGGCATGGCGCAACGGGCCAAGGGGGATGCCGCGTTCCTCGTAGAGCGCGCAGAGGCGCAGCATGGAGCCATGCAGATAGATGGGCAGATCATAGCCGGCGGCGCGCAGCAGGCCGATGACCCGTTGCGCCTTGCCCAGCGCATAGGCGCCAACGATATGGGCGCGGGCCGGATATTCGGCGAGGGAGCGGAGCAGGCGGGCGATCTCGGAGGCCGGATCGGGGTGCTGGAATACCGGCAGGGCAAAGGTCGCCTCGGTGACCAGCAGGTCGCATTGCACCAGTTCAAACGGCTGGGCGGTGGCGTCAGGCCCGCGCTTGTAATCGCCGGTGACGACGACCCGCTGTCCATCCTGTTCGATGAGCACCTGCGCCGAGCCCAAAATATGACCGGCGGGATGGAGCGAAATGCGCACGCCATCGATATCGAGGGGTTTGCCATAGGGCAGGGGCTGGAAACTGCCCGCGCAATCGGGGCCGTAACGCGCCTGCATGATGGCAATGGTATCGGGGGTGGCCAGCACGCTGCCGTGGCCGGGCCTTGCGTGATCGGCGTGGCCATGGGTGACGATGGCGCGGGCGCGCGGCGTCAACGGATCGATATAGGTGTCGATCCGGGCGATGTGGAGATTGCGGTCTAGGACGGGTGCGCGCGCCATGATGGGGCAAACGCGCGGCGAACCGTTCGGTTCAGTTCGTCATGCGCGGTGGCACGAAGCGGCGTTAAAGCCGCCCCATCAGGCGGGTGAACATCAGCAGCCCTTCGGGCCAGGGACCGTGGCCGGATGCGACATCGATGTGGCCCACATCGCCAGCGATATGGAAATCCGAGCCCCAGCACGACGAAAACTCGGCGGCGCGCTCGACGGTGCACCATGGATCGTTGGACGAGGCGACCATCATGGAGGGAAATTTCAACGGATCACGGGGCAGGTCCTTGAAGGCGGCGGTGGCTTCGGGGACGTCCGGATGTTCGTCCACATCGGGCGGAGCGACAAGAAATGCACCGCGCACCTTGGTATCGGTGAGGCGGGCGCTGGCGGCGACGATGGCGGACACGCCGAGCGAGTGGCCGACAAGGACCACGGGGCGGGTTGCCATCATGATGTCGCGCTCGATGGCGCTCACCCAATCGTCCAGCGCGGGCTCGTGCCACTCTTCCTGCTCGACGAAGCGCGCGTTGCGGATGCGGCTGGCCCAGCGGTGCTGCCAGTGGCCGGGGCCAGCATGGCCCAGCCCGGGAATGATGAGAATGTCAGCGTCAGCGGTTTTCATATCTCGACTACTTGGTGGATTTCCCGCGCCGGTGCAAGGGGTGATGATTGCTGGCAGGACATGGGAGCGTGTTTCGTCGTGATGAGGAGGGCGGCGAAGAGTGGTTCGATTGCGGGTGCGGGTGTGGAGGAGAGGCTGCGGCCCCCTCATCCGACCGCTTCGCGGCCACCTTCTCCCACGAGGGGAGAAGGGGTTCTTGGGGGGGACGCTTGAGTTTTTTCGATGGGCTGCGGTGTGCTTGTCTGGTGGGCTCGACAAGCGCTCCGCACCGCTCACCCCGCCCTTCTTCGTCTCACCTCCACTGGAGCGATTTGCGGCTGCGCCATCGGCTCGAAGTCCCTCAGGGGGAGAGGGGGGCTCTTTTGGTGGGCGCTGGTGGCTTTCGATGCGTGGAAGCGAGCTTCACTTCTCCCACGAGGGGAGAAGGGGTTCCTCCCACGAGCGGGAGAAGAGACAGGGGCCTTGGGCGTCTATTCTCCGAACACGCGCCTGAAGATCGTATCGACGTGCTTGAGGTGGTAGGCGTCGTCGAAGCTGGCGTCGATCTGCTCGGGCGTGAGTAGCGCTGAGACTTCGGGGTCGGCCTTGAGGAAATCGGGGAACGCGCCTTCGCCGCGCCAGACTTTCATCGCGTTGCGCTGCACTGCCGAATAGCTGTCCTCGCGGCTCATGCCAGCCTGGGTCAGCGCAAGAAGGAAGCGCTGAGAATTGTGTAGGCCGCCGAGCTTGTCCATGTTGGCCTTCATGGTCTCGGGATAGACCACGAGATTGTCGATCACATTGGTGAGACGTGCCAGTGCGAAATCGAGGGTCACAGTGGCATCCGGGCCGATCATGCGCTCGACCGAAGAGTGCGAAATATCGCGCTCGTGCCAGAGGGCGACGTTTTCAAGCGCCGGAATGACCATGCCGCGCACGAGGCGGGCAAGACCGGTGAGGTTTTCCGTCAGCACCGGGTTGCGCTTGTGGGGCATCGCCGAAGAGCCCTTCTGGCCGGGGGAGAAATACTCTTCGGCTTCCAGAACCTCGGTGCGCTGGAGGTGGCGGATTTCGGTGGCGAGCCGCTCGATGGACGAGGCGATGACGCCAAGGGTTGCGAAATACATGGCGTGACGGTCGCGCGGTATCACCTGTGTGGAGACCGGCTCGACTGCGAGGCCCATCTGTTCGGCGACATATTCTTCGACCGAAGGATCGATATTGGCAAAGGTGCCGACCGCGCCGGAAATGGCGCAGGTGGCGATTTCCTTTTTCGCATTGACCAGCCGTTCGCGGCAGCGGGAAAATTCGGCATAGGCCTGCGCGAGCTTGACGCCAAACGTGGTGGGTTCTGCGTGGATGCCGTGGCTGCGGCCAATGGTGATGGTGTTCTTGTGCTCGTAAGCGCGCTTTTTGAGCGCGGCGAGCAGGGCGTCGAGATCAGCCAGTAGCAGATCGGCAGCGCGGGAGAGCTGGACCGAGAGCGTGGTGTCAAGCACGTCAGACGAGGTCATCCCCTGGTGCACGAACCGGGCTTCAGGGCCGACGATTTCGGCCAGATGGGTCAAAAAGGCGATGACGTCGTGTTTGACCTCGCGCTCGATCTCATCGATGCGGTCGACGTTGAAGCTGGCATCCTTGCCCTTGGCCCAGATCTCGTCGGCGGAAGCCTGCGGCACGACACCGAGCTTTGCCTGCGCGGTGGTCGCGTGGGCTTCGATCTCAAACCAGATCCTGAACTTGGTCTGCGGGGACCAGATATCGACCATTTCTTTGCGGGAATAGCGAGGGATCATAAGGAGATGTGCCTTGGTTCTGAGAGGGAGATTCAGCCTTGCCGAGGGGCGGCATAGCGTTTCATGCGTGCGTCGAGGGTTCCCGTGTGGAGCTCGAACAAATGGTTGTCATGGTCGTAGAAATAGAGGGAACGGCCTTCGCCCTCAACGCGGGGGCGGTCGGGCAGAAGAGTCGCGCCCAGCTTGGCCAACCGGTCGCGATAGGTGTCGAGGTCGGACTCGGCGACCTTAAAGGCGAAATGATTGTAGGTGCGGGTGGGGAGGGGATCGCCCTTCATCGTGGCGATCCAGATGTCGGACGCGCCGAGCAGGAAAAAGCGTTCCTCGGAGTGGGAGAACTGTTCAGCACCACTATCGTAGATCTTGCGTGCACCGAGCCCATCGACCAGCAGTGTTTCAGCGCGGTCGAGGTCGCTGACGATCAGGGTGATGTGGCTCAGCGCTTCGATCAAGATCAGCCCTCCATGGCGGCGTCGCGGATGGCGGAGATGCGGGGGGCGTAGGTGGTGGGATCGTTGCCTTTATAGACAGCGGACCCGGCGACCAGAGCGGTGGCACCGGCGGCGGCCAGTGCGCCAGCATTGGTGGGATCGACGCCGCCATCGACTTCGATTTCGATGGGGCGGTCGCCGATCAGCGCTTTGGTGGCGCTCACCTTGGCGATAGCTTCGGGAATGAAGGCCTGTCCGCCGAAGCCGGGATTGACGCTCATGATCAATATAAGGTCAAGCTTATCAATGACGTGCTGGATGGCGGAAACCGGGGTGGCGGGGTTGAGCGCGACGCCAGCCTTCTTGCCCAGCGCTCGGATCGCTTGCAGCGAGCGGTCGAGATGGGGACCGGCTTCGGCGTGGATGGTGATGATATCGGCACCGGCTTTGGCGAAGGCTTCGAGATAGGGATCGACGGGAGCGATCATCAGGTGAACGTCGAGAATCTTCTTAGTCACCGGGCGGATGGCCTCGACGATCAGCGGACCGATGGAAATATTGGGGACGAAATGACCGTCCATCACATCGACATGCACCCAGTCGCAACCGGCCTCGTCGATGGCGCGGACTTCGTCGCCGAGCCGGGCAAAATCGGCCGACAGAATGGAGGGAGCGATCTTGACGGAAGGTGTGGACATTGAAGCCGCCTATATTGTGGGATTGAGCGCTTCTTAGACCGGAAGAGGGGCGGATCACAAGGGATGAGGGGCCGAATGGGGGCGGTTCTCACATCCACGTCATGCGTCCCCGCAACGCATTGCGGTTTCCGCCGCAGTCAGTAGAAGTGGCCGCAAACAAGGTTCGGAGTGGTCATGTTCGGATTTGAGTTGCCGGTGGTGTTCGGGGCGGGCGTCCTGAGTTTTTTGAGCCCATGTGTCCTGCCGCTGGTGCCAGCCTATCTCACCTATATGTCGGGCGCGACGTTCGAGCGGCTGCGTGAGGAAGGTGAGGCGGGCGGGCGGCTGTACGGGCGGACCGCGATCACCGCGCTGGCGTTCGTTCTGGGCTTCTCGCTGGTGTTCATCGCGTTTGGTGCGACGGCGACGTTCTTCGGGCAGGCGCTGCGCAAGGCACTTCCGGTGCTGATGCCGCTGGCGGGCGTTGTGATCATCGCCATGGGGCTGCATTTCCTCGGGGTGTTCCGGATCTCCTGGCTGTATCGCCAGTTTCAGATGGAAGGCCCGAAAATGGCCAGCGGGCCGCTGGGCGGGTTCCTGCTCGGGCTGGCGTTTGCCATCGGCTGGACGCCGTGTATCGGGCCGGTGCTGGCGGCGATCCTGACGGTGGCAGCAAGCCAGCAGACGGCCTGGGAAGGCGCGGCGTTGCTCGGCGTCTATTCGCTGGGACTGGGCGTGCCGTTTCTTCTGGCGGCGCTGGCCCTGGGGCCGTTCCTGACGTTCTTCGATGGCTTCAAGAAGCATCTGGGGACGGTGGAAAAGGTGATGGGCGGGCTGCTGGTGATCGTCGGAATCCTGTTCCTGACCGGCAATTTTACCCGTTTGGCTTTCTGGATGCAGGCCAATTTCGAGGTGCTCAACCAGTTCGGATAATGAATCCGGATTGCCCGGCAAGGGGCTGGAATTACAGCAGTTTCATGCCGCGCAGCGAGGTGTGGCGGGATTTGCCCACGATGATGTGGTCGTGCACGGTGATGCCCAGCGGACGGGCGATGTCGACGATCTGACGCGTCATCCGCACATCGGCGGACGAGGGCGCGGGATCGCCTGAGGGGTGATTGTGCACAAGGATCAGCGCGGTGGCCGAGAGTTCGAGCGTGCGCTTGATGACTTCGCGCGGATAGACGGGGGTGTGGTCGACGGTGCCGGTCTGCTGGACTTCATCGGCGATCAGCCGGTTCTTCTTGTCGAGGAACAGGATGCGGAACTGCTCGATGGTTTCGTAGGCCATGGCGGTCTTGCAATAATCGACGACTTCGGCCCATGAGCCCAGGATCGGGCGCTCGTGGATGGCATCCTTGCCGATCTTTTGCGCGGCAGCCAGGACGACCTTGAGCGAGAGAACCGAGGTGGGGCCCAGCCCCTTGATCTCTTCGAGCAGGTTCGGTGCGGCACCAATGGCTTCGGAAAACGTGCCGAACCGCTTGATCATGGCCTTGGCGATCGGCTTGGTGTCCCGGCGCGGGATGAGGGCGAACAGCAGCAGTTCGAGCAGTTCGTAATCGTGCAGCGCCTCGGCGCCGCCGGTCTTGAAGCGCTTGCGCAGGCGGTCGCGATGGCCGTGATAGTCCGGCGTGTCTGTCTCTTCGCGGCTGTCGGCGATGTCGTCGGGGGCGACATCTTGGAGGGGAAGAACGGGCGAGGGGTCGGATATCAGTTCTGATTCCGACAAACCGCCGATGGTTTTTTCCCCCTTGTCCGAAGTCATGCCGTGTCGCGGGCCTCCAGCGGGTTGAACAGGCCGCGCGGCGAGAGCGTGAAAATCTCGTGGCCGGTTTCGGTGATGCCGATGGAATGCTCGCATTGGGCCGAAAGGGTGCGGTCGCGGGTCACGGCGGTCCAGCCGTCATTGAGGATTTTCACATGCGGCTTGCCCAGATTGATCATGGGCTCGACGGTGAAGATCATCCCCGGCTTGAGCTCAACCCCGGTGCCGGGGGTGCCGAAATGCATGATGTTGGGCTCGTCATGGAACAGCCGACCGATGCCGTGCCCGACGAAATCGCGCACCACCGACGCGCGCTCGCCTTCGGCATAGCGCTGGATGGCAGCGCCGATATCGCCGGTGGTGTTGCCGGGCTTGGCCACTTCGAGACCGAGACGCAGGCTCTCATAGGTGATCTCGATCAGCCGTGCGGCCTTGCGGGAAATGTCGCCGACCGCATACATGCGGCTCGAATCGCCGTGCCAGCCATCGACGATCAGGGTCACGTCGATGTTGACGATATCCCCCTCGCGCAGGGGGCGGTCTGACGGCATGCCGTGGCAGACCACGTGGTTGATCGAGGTGCAGGTGGAATAGCGGTAGCCGCGATAATTCAGTGTCGCCGGCATCGCGCCATTATCGCGGGCGAATTCATAAACAAAGCGATCGAGCTTATCGGTGGGAACGCCCGGCTCGACCATGGGGGTGAGCAGATCAAGCGCTTCGGCGGTTAGGGCGCCAGCCTTGCGCATGCCGACAAAGCCGTCTTCGCCATGCAGGGGAATGACGCCGTGCATGCGTTTGGTCTTGGCCGATGCTTCGACATAGGTGGTCATTGGATTCTCCGTATTGCAACGAAGGTAATCGTCTCAATGCCGGATTGGAAGAGCGCGGCCAAGGCGGATGGCCTGCGGGGAGATCACAGTATCGTAGCACAGGGCCTCGACGCCTGCTTCGCGGGCGCTGGAAAAGGCGGTGGCATAAGCAGCATCGATGTCGCTGGCGAGCGCAAAGCCGGTGCAATCGGCGCGCTGCACGAGATAGAGCATCACGGCGCGGTGGCCTTCTGCGACCATGCGGGCGAGGTCGACGAGGTGGCGCGCGCCGCGAGCGGTAACCGAATCGGGGAATTCGGCCAGACCGGGCGCGCGGACCAGATGGACGTTCTTGATCTCAAGATAGCAATCGGGCAGGCCGTCACCGGTCAACAGAAAATCGACGCGGCTCTTTTCGGCGTATTTCACCTCCGGGCGCACGGTTTCGTAGGCGGCCAGTTCGGGGATGGCGCGCGCGGCAAGGGCGCTGGCAACGATGCGGTTGGGGTGGGCGGTGTTGATGCCCACGGATCCGGTGGGCAACTCCACCAGTTCGAGCGAGAAGGCCAGCTTGCGCTTGGGGTTGTCCGATTTCGACAGCCACACGGGCAGGCCCGGCATGTTGAGCCCGGTCATCGCGCCGGGGTTGGCGCAATGGACGGTGATCTCTTCGCCGGTTTCAAGGACGACATCGGCAAGGAAACGCTTGTAGCGCCTGACGAGGGTTCCGCGGATCAGCGGGGAGGGAAAGAGCATGACTGGCCTGGATGGAATGGGGGTGAAGGCCATTCATAGCGGCAACATGGCAGCCCGGCCAGCCAGCCGCAGTCGCGTTGGGTGTATTGCGCCGCTCGGCGCGGGTTAGCGTGTCCAGAGCGCGATCTGGATGACATCTGGATCGAAGGGCACGCTTTCATCGCGGGTTCCTTCGAATTCCATCCAGCTTATGCGCGCGGTCACGGTCGTGGCGTTGAGGAAAAACAGGGGGCCGCCGGGCAAGGGGAAGGGCATCGACGGACTGGACATCGTGAACCTGCCTGAGGGAAAGGACGCCTCGACGGTTTCCACCCGGGTCCAGGGTTTGCCGCTGATCTCTTCCACCGGGGGATGATCGGGCTCGGACTCGTGGATCGCGATGCGGATGTGCTGGTTGAGGCAATCCTGGGTATAGATGACGATCCCGGCGGCGGGGACGAAGAGGCTGCGCCTATCCATTTCGGCGGTGATCTCAATGGGCGCCTCGAAGCCGGCATCCTCGGCATCGATGAGATAGAACTGGCCGTAATCGGCCTGCCACGCAAACCTGGCCCATCCGCGCAGCGCCATATCACGCGTCCATTTCGGGTTTGCGTCCGAACCCAGTCAGGTCACTTCCATCGTTTTGCTTGCATAGTCTCGCTTGATTTTCCAAGCCAGTGCGGGCATCCATGGCGCTCCCTTTGCAAAGTATGGCACCCATGGACGAACCCGCAGTTACCGCAGGCCTTATCGTCATAGGCGACGAAATTCTTTCAGGGCGCACGCACGACGTCAATATCGCGACGACAGCGCAGTTCTGCACCGATCTGGGCATCGAGCTGCGCGAGGTGCGGGTGGTGGCGGACGATACCGACGCCATCATCGAAGCGGTCAACGCGGTGCGCGCGCGCTACACCTATGTGTTCACCACCGGCGGCATCGGGCCGACCCATGACGACATCACCGCCGATGCCATCGCAAAAGCGTTCGGGGTGGCCCTGCCGGTCAACGAGACGGCGCGTGCCATGCTCGAAGCACGCTGGGCCGAGACCGGGGCAGAGGCGACGCCGGCAAGGATGCGCATGGCGCGCATCCCCGAAGGTGCGGACCTGATCGTCAACGCCATTTCGGCAGCGCCAGGATTCCGGATTGGCAATGTGCATGTGATGGCCGGTGTGCCTAAAATCATGGCGGCGATGCTGGAATCGATCGCGCCGACGCTCAAGGGCGGGCGCAAGGTGGAAAGCCGCACCGTTGCCGCCGCGATCGGCGAGGGTGCGATCGGCGATCCGCTGGCGGAAATCCAGTCGCGCTATGACGACGTCAAGATCGGCTCCTATCCCCAGATGGGGAATACCTCGATCATGACCTATCTGGTGATGCGCAGTCACGCTATACCCCGGCTGGAGGCGGCGACCGCCGAGGTGCAGGCGCTGGTCGACAGGCTGCACGCCGAAAGGAACATCGTTTTGCCCAAGGAACCTTACGCATGAACCCGCAGAACAAATCCTTCCCCGTTTCCTGGGATCAGTTTCATCGCGATTCCCGCGCGCTAGCCTGGCGGCTGACCAGCGAGGGACCATTCCACGCCATCGTCGCCATCACGCGCGGCGGGCTGGTGCCCGCGGCGATCATCGCGCGCGAGCTCAACATCCGCATGATCGAAAGCGTTTCGGTGAAATCATACGATCACCAGAACCAGGGCGGGATCATCGTGCTCAAGCCGATCAGCACCGATCTAGTCGCTGCCGACGCCGAGGGCAAGAAACTGCTGATCATCGACGATCTGGTCGATACCGGGGCGACGGCGCGGGTGGTGCGCGAAATGCTGCCCAATTCGCACTTCGCCACTGTCTATGCCAAACCGCAGGGGCGCGATCTGGTCGACAGCTTCATCACCGAAGTGAGCCAGGACACGTGGATCTACTTCCCGTGGGATCTGGATTTTACTTATGCGCCGCCCATCACCGGCGGAACCGACTGATGCTGATCAAGCTCGAAGTTCTGGAAAAGATAAAATCGGGTGAGATTACCCTGCAATTCCGGCGCTGGCGGCGGCGGACGGTGAAGGCCGGCGGGACGCTCAAGACGCGGGTGGGGGTGCTCCAGATCGGCGCGATCAACCCGATAATGCCCGAAAATGTAACCGAAGCGGATGCGCAGCGGGCCGGGTTCAAAGACGTGGCCGATTTCCTCAAATGGCTCGATACGATGAAGCCGGGGGACCTTGACCGCATCGAGGTGAGCTACAAGGGAGAATAACCGCCATTTCTGGCGGCCACGCGGGCGTGGTGGAATTGGTAGACACACAGGACTTAAAATCCTGAGGAGGTATCTCCGTGCGGGTTCGATTCCCGCCGCCCGCACCATCTCATCACTCACGCTAAACACGCTTTGCTCGCTGGCTGTGCGGGGCGGGCGAAAGCCCGGGCCGCAGTCGCGGCCTTGGGCCGATTCGCAGCTTCTCCGCTCACCCGCACCGGTTCCCGGATTGAAGTGTCGCTCAGTCTTCGGGGGGCAGAAGAAGCGCGGTCAAGGACTCTTCAAGCCATTCGGCGAAGTCGTCGACGGAACGGCCTTCGACGCTTGTGAACAACAGGAACAATTCGGGACTTGCCAGCCGGAAAATGGTGTCGGTCGCTGTGTGTTGGTCGAGGCCATCGCGCAGGGGACCGTTAGCGGTGAGCGCCAGGGCGACGAATTCCAGATTGCGCCGCCGACCTTCGTGGAGCCCGCGATAGAGATCGCCCAGACGCGGATCGCTTTCAGCGGCAGAGCGGGCGGTGGCGATCAGCGGCGCGACACGATGCAAAATAGCGGCGATGGAGTGGGCGAACATCCGGATTTGCGCCGGCTGACTGGATAATTTCTTTATTTCCTGAACGCCGGCCTGTTCGAGAAGGGGGACCTGCGGTTGGGTGCCCCGGATAGCGTCGCGAACCAGTCGCTCCAGCAGCGCGCGCTTGTTGCCAAACACCGCATAGATGGTCTCGTTCGATACGCCAGCCTTACGCGCTATGGCGGCGATGGTGGTGCGCGCCCAGCCCTGTTCCCTAAACAAGGTTTCCGCCGCTTTCAGAATGGCCATTTGTGTCTGCTCCGCCTGATTGCGGCGCAGATCGGAGCGATAGGGCCGGCGTGTATTGACATTATCGGTCATTTTGATACACTTATGCTGTATTCAATATATCGTTGGTCAATGATGGCGAGGAATCTGCAAGATGCAAGCCTCCCGAACACTGTCCCGGTCCGGAGTGGCCGTTGCGACTGCGCGCCCGGTCCTGCAATTTCTGGCGATTATGCTGATCGCGCTGGTGGCAGGAAGCACATTCGGCATCTGGAGGGGGTATGATCCGGGTGGCTATTCCGCGCTGACTTTTCTCGAAACCCTTCAGGGGGCGGTCGGCGGGCTCAACGTGACGTTGCCGCTAATGGGGGCTGGCGCGCTGGTGATGACCGGCATTCTTGCGGTGATGGCGCGGCGGGACCGTCCGGTGGCCGTTGCCTATGCGTTTGCGTTCGTTCTGATGGCGGTGGCGGCTGTGATCACCCGGTTTGCCAATCAACCGATCAACGCCGACGTGGTGACATGGACGCCGGATTCGATGCCAGCCAACTGGACCGCCATTCGCGATGTCTGGTGGCACTGGCATGTGGTGCGGACGATGTTGAGCATGCTGGGACTGGCCGTGCTGGTGCTGGCGATCATGGCCGACCGGAACCGGAGCAGCGCTCCTTCAGCCTAGGCGCTGATCAAGCTCACATCTGTGCGCAGCGGGAAAACAGGGTGGCGTCGGGGCCGCGATCGGGCCAGGTGATGGCGATGTCGGCACCGGCCTGGGAAAAGAGAATCGGCTCGCGAACGGTTTCGCCTTCAGCCTGACACGTGAGATCTGCCGTCGCTCCGCCTTCGGGGGTGGGGGCGATGTTGCTCATTTCGCAGATGTTTTCACGCCCTTCAAAACGGGTCGGCGTGATGGTGATGGGGAAGCCTTCACTCTGATCGGTGCACCAGACCGGATCGGCGGCCCAGCGGCCGACGTAAAAGGGTGTCGGTTCCGGCGATTCGCCTTCGCTGGTGGCCGGAGAGGGGGCTTGCGGTGTCTCGGAGCAGGCGGCAAGGAGGCCGCAAAGGGCGACGAGCACTAGGGCGGAGGGGCGCAGGGCCATGGCGGATATTCCCGATATTCTATGCGATTGCGTTGGACCAGGAACATCTTAGAGCAATTTCTGATCTGATTGAATCAGATCATGCACGCTACGTCCTTGTTTTGGCGCGCTTCCTTGGTCCGGGGGGCGCTCCCAAACAAAATCGACCGCTCCGCGCAAGGCGGAACGGCCGATCGAAAAGGAGGTCGTGAAACCCGCTGGGGCTTACTGGACGGCGGGGGCTTCCATCGTCTCGGCCGGAGCTTCGGTCGCGGCGGTCAGCGCGGCGAATTCCTCAGGCGACAGAACGCCATCGCCATCGGTGTCGAGCATCGCAAAGCTCTCAGGGGTCAGATCGGGAATCGCCGCCTGGAGCTCTTCAAGCGTGATTTCGCCGTTCTGATCGGCGTCGAGCGCGTTGAAATCGAGGGCCTGGGCAAAAGCGCCTCCGGTGGCCGAAAGACCAAGGGCAACGGCAAGGGCGATAACGGTTTTTTTCATGGGTTCAGTGCTCCATGTGAGAGATAACGCGGACAGTGCCGCACTGTAAGAATTCAACCGGGATTGGGCCCGGTCGCCGGATCCGCCTGATCGCGAAACCGTGAACACAGGGTGGGTGCGCCGGGTGGCGAGGATGGGACCTCTAAAGGGCTATGCCGAGGAAATTGTTGGGGTTTTTTGAGGCGGAAGCGGCAAGTATGGCGGCAATGGGATCGGTGCAAACGGCGCTATGCGGTGCAGAGCGGGCGGTTGGCGCGTTTGCGTGCCACAATCGGGGCGGAGTGGCTAAAGTGTTGCCTCAATCACGCGGACGTGATCGACCTTCGCAGGCGGAGCATTTTCGGCGCGCGGCCGTTGAGAGACCAACAAGGAGAGCGATCATGGCGTTTGGACGATGGACATTGGGTGCGGCCCTGCTGGTGCTGGGAGTGGCTGCGACGCCGAGTGCCGCGCAAACGCCACAGCCGCCGATCTGGGTCGTGGGGGACGAGGATTCGACGATCTATATGATCGGCACGGTGCACATGATGCGCGATGGCGTGGACTGGGAAAACCCGAAGCTGGAGGCGATTCTGGGCGAGACCGACGAGGTCTGGCTAGAATTGTCGGACTTCGAGCCGCCTGCGGACCTGTTTTCCAAGATCATGCGCACGGCAATATCGCCGTATCGCCCGCTGTCATCGCTGCTCGACGCCGATGAGATGGCGGGGCTGGAGGTGATTCTCGACCAGCACGGGGTGCCGCTGGACAGTTTTGACGAACTGCGTCCCTGGTATGCCTATCTTCAAATCTCAATGCTGGCGCTGACCCAGGCCGGGTTCGACCCGGAAGGGGGCATCGATGTGCGGATCAAGCAACGGGCCGACGAGCTGGGCGTGCCGGTGAGCGGGTTTGAAACCTTCGATGACCAGTTCGACATGCTGTCGGGCATGTCAGAGGAGGTGCAACTGGACCTGCTGCGCCAGACGATCATCGATTACGACGAGGCACAGGGCGGCCTCAGTGACGAACTGGAAAGCTGGATCGATGGTGATCTGACGGTGCTCGAACAGGAGACAGCGACGATCGCCGCTGAAATGGAGGAATTTTACGAGGCGCTGTTCGTCAATCGCAACCGGGGTTTTGTCGACGGGATCGAGGCCATCCTGGCTGGTGAGGGCACCGCCCTGGTGGCGGTGGGGCTGGGCCATTATGTGGGGCCGGATTCGATTCCTGCCATGCTCGAAGCGCGTGGGCATGTGGTGGATACGCTCTGACAGCCCGGCGGGCCCCTCAGGAGGCGAGTTGGGCTTTGGCCTCTGCGACCAGGGCATCTACGCTCAAGGCGACATCGAGCACGATGCCGTGTTCGTCGGGTTCGAACGGTTCGAGGGTCGCGAACTGGCTGTCGAGGAGCGCCGGCGGCATGAAGTGGCCGGGGCGGTTGGCCTGACGTGCGGCGATCACCGATTTGTCGCCGGTGAGGAGCACGAAGGCGATCGGCTCGCCCGCCCGGTTACGCAAGCAATCGCGATAGGCGCGGCGCAGGGCCGAACAGGCACATACGGCGCGGCCATTGGTGTCGGCGGTGTTGCGCATGGCGTCGGCGACGATCTCCAGCCACGGCCAGCGATCGGCATCGACCAGCGGTGAGCCGCCGCGCATTTTTTCGACATTGGCGCGGGGATGGAGATTGTCGGCGTCGATGAACGGCGCGCCAAGCGCAGCCGCCAGCGCCTCGC